>Ga0181602_10000003_pt1 | contig 198686 bp, 194 predicted proteins | sample 041ome_14_FD_148640 | JGI IMG/M metagenome (GOLD analysis project Ga0181602, IMG submission 148640) | Coastal salt marsh microbial communities from the Groves Creek Marsh, Skidaway Island, Georgia - 041408US metaG (spades assembly) | ecosystem: Environmental > Aquatic > Marine > Intertidal...
ACTCGTTGATATAGTTCATTTGGTCGAGAAGTGTCTCGCCTGGAATATCTGGGGCTCCGCTCAGCACAATTTGTCCAACTTCGCCCTCAGCGTGTACTTCTAAAATTTCGACTTTCTTCTGATCTGCAAATTTCATTTCGGTCCCCTTTGGCTACAAACGTAGCAAAGCAACCGATCTTCATAAACGATTTTGTGGTGAGTGGTTGGTTATTTGAGTTGGGGTGGGGGGACAAAAACTTGGCCGCTTCAGTTGTTAGTTATCCCGCTCTCACATTTTTTCTGAAAAAGGTTCGAAGTGTGTTAGCTTTATATTTTCAGAAGATGGACAGTTGATCCGAACTTTTCAAATTCATGGGAGCATCTTATGCGCGTAAAGGAAATACTAAACAATTATGAACTGTGTCTTGCTGACATCGAGGTGATGCTTAACGGTGAGACCAGATCAGCACCGACCCTGTGTGTGACTGATGGACATGAGGTGATACCTCTGAATACTCCTGATGGAAGACCAATACAGATGAACAAAGCCAATGCTATCCAGCTTGGTGATGGGAAGTGGGTCTAGTCGTTCAAGTAAGGGTGGTGGTTACTGTGTATATCGATTGTACTCATGGGAAACTATGCTAGGTACCCATCATGTCTTTACTTGCACAATGCCCCAACTGTGTTCAAGACTGTGCCTATGATGCGCCAACCTGCCCAAACTGTGGACAACGCTGGCCTAACGAGTTGCTAAAACAACAGCGGATCAGAAAGACCTTGCTTTATATTGCCATGTTCGTTGCATTTGTGGTGGCTTCTTTCGTTGGTTATTTGATTAACAACATGTGAAAGCCCGTTCGCTTTATGAACATTGTCGTCACCCAGCCATAGTTTCAAACTGGATGACAACAGATGTAAATTTTATGCGTATATGATGCCGCTCATTGCTGACATGATGTAAATGTGAACTACGAGCATAATACCGCTTACGATGATCGGTTCGTTTGTGGCGTTTACACCTTCGACCTCAGCCCATGCGCTGTTCTTAGTTGTATAGCTAAAGTACAAAAACAAAGCCGCCCAGATCGTGGAGAACGCAAACAGTTCCCATGCTCCTGCTGGTGATGTAAAGAGGATGATCGCATACATCACACCCTGCGTCAGAGCATAACACCCACAGATTTTCACCATCTGTTCAGACGCTGCACCAATACCCCATTCAGTAATGGCAGCCTCAGTTTGGAAGAGGCATCTGAACCCATAGTACAGAGCCATGAGTGTTGGTATCAGTATTGCTATAAAATTAACCACTCCGCCATTAGCTTCAATCATTTCACTACTCCTTGTTGTTGGCGTGGGTAGCTTAACACAACATCTAGATTTCCTAAACTTATCGAAAGACAACAAAAATGCTCCACCAGAGAATAAATCTGCCAGAGTCACATCCAGATTACGCCTGCATTTAGGCCTTCTTGCCTAAATACGATTTATGTCGAATCCGTACCTAGCTGTCGAAAAAGTTACAGAATCCCTTTTAGGAACTGTCAGTGTGAAAAGGTCGTTGGGTTTAGCGGCTAACGACAAACGCAGGGAAGGGGTCGCTTTCACCTAGGGCCTCTTCTCACATACCTTCCTATGTCCGACAGGAACTAAGACCTCTGCTTGTTTTTATCCCCATGCAGGGGTCTTTCTTTTCATCTTAAAACACTACCCAAGAAATCAGGGCAATTAAAACGACGTAGAAGATGCCTCTAAACCAAAGTGGTGCTTGCTTGTTATCTGACATATGTCCTCATCCACATTTCCAGTACAGCCTAAACTCTTTGTCACCCTTGCGTCCACAGACAGTGCATCGGGCTTTTTCAGCGACTTGGTTAACCGTTGTGTCGGGCCGCAAACGTTTCAGCAACTCTTCCACGCTAAACGCACTGTCATGACCGCATTTGCAAAACAGGCTAATGTGATGCTTGTTTATGAGATGCAGCTGGATCATTCTATTAGATAGGCTAGTTTTTGGGAGTATCTCACATGAAGATTAAAATTTTCATACGCACATTCACGTCTGTTGAGGACGCTGAAATGTTTAACAGCGTTCTTCATACTAAATGGCCAAAACTTTTAGAGGGTAAACAAGGAGCTAGATTCAGGCTCGTGGTGGATCAGGAAAAACCTCATGTGTCGACTGTGATATGGGAGTTTGACAATGACAAAGTGCAAAAACAAGTTGAAGAGATCATTGCTACTGAAATAGCACGTTTCTCAAAGGCGCTTCCAAACAAAGAGATGCATTTTCAAGGTAAAGTAGAATTAGATTTCTCAGGCTGAAGCTGGGTCATGTTTGTTAAGTGAGAAGTTATGTCATCATAGGTCTATGCTTTGCTATCTTGGCAATAATCATATCTGCTGTTGTCTATGTACCCCCGTACTTGAAAGAGCAGCAGCGGCTACGAGATGGCTCAATGGGGTGCGCCAAGTACCGCCGAATGTATCGAGAGGCTGGCGAAACATATCAAGAGAACCCTAATGGCAAAAAGCACATCAGAGAATTTATAGCTGCAGAGGGTTTGATGAATAAGTACCGCTGTACCTCTATTGCTTCGCAGTAGGTTCTTAAAAATTCAAAATTCTCCAAGCCAAATCCCTGATCTGCGCAGAGGCGTTTATGCAGTATCGTCGATACACCTCGTGGCAGTCGCCTAGTATCCCCCCCCAAAAAAAACAGGTGTAGCTGGTAGGGAATAGCTACACCTGTAGTCAGAGAATGGGAGTCACGTAAGAACGCAACTGAGCCGCAACAGCAAATGAGACGTTTAGGAGTTCTGCTACGGTTCGATAACAACGTGAGATACTGTAGGCTCCATCTCTAGGGTGACGTTAAGGCAACCAATGGACTAAGATTATCTTGCTTAAATTATGTGCATCTTTGAAGCAGATTGCTGAAGTTTTCAATTTTACTTGGACACATTCTTAGTTGTGCCGACAAAGCAAGCTGATCAACATCTAGATTAAAGATGGTGGTGACTCTGACATTTTAGCCATGCGCAGCTTGAGTTCTTTTTCGATCTTGTTCGCTTCGTATGGTTTCATCTTTTTCCATCGGGCACTTTCAGCACGAGTGCGACCACATCCTGTGCACCAGCCACTTGGGCCAGTAAACTGACATATATCCACGCAAGGACTTTTACGCTTTTTCATCGTGTTTGATCCTTGGATAGCGTCGCTGTCACAATAAATAATACAGGTGCCCACTTCAGTAGCGGGATAAACCTTCTGCTCATGTGCCGTGCCTCTGTCTTTACCGATCTTCTTATCGGTTATTAGTGCAGGTTAACATAGAAAGGTGGTGTTTCAAAATTGGGATTATCTCTGTTTCAAAAAGAAAACGGCTCAACGCTAGATTACCTTTGAACCCTGCGGAGCCGTTTCCCGTTCTCCTCCCTGAAGAACTTTGTGCAGAGAGTTTGATCATTTATTGCAATGAGTCAAGGATTTGATGGCTACGTCTAGTTGTCAGAGCAAACAGCAAAAAAAGACCCCGCAAAAAGCGGGGCCAGTCCAACAGGGAGTGTGGCAGTAGCCACTGTCGTGAAATAGAGTCCAGCTTAGTTTTGGCAAGACCGTGTCAAAAAAAGAAAAGGTCGGCCCAATTGACTACAAGAGGAGTGGCCGACCAGTAGCACTGACTTCGAATATAGGGAGGTGAAGTCAGGCCCCTCACATTTCGCAAGGCAACCAATGGGAAGAGAACAATGTGCCTTGCTCGTCGAAGAGCAAGCCCCTTGTGTTTATTTGTTTTCAAAGAGGAAAGAGGCTGCTCTTCTAATGACTGTTTCGCCAGTCTATAGCCACATCATGTCTCATGTTGCGACAATCTGTCAAGGCATAACAATATTTTGTTTCCACTCACAATATATAGCTATGCGATTGTGGTCTTAAACCTCAGTCACACTCAGCTACAGCAGCGGTCATACCCATCCCTGTCGTAGTGTTCACAAGTGGTATTGAGGTCGCTGCTGCCACGCAATCGTCTGCATTTGTTTGAGTGGTACTAGGGGTAGCATAGAAGTAAAACCCAAAGGCAGCTATCCCAGCAACAAGACATATCATCGTTACAGCTAGTCCGTTGTTCACTGTAGATTCCCCCTCGTAAACTTACGATCCCAAACTGTCACATGAAGTACGATCAGTGAAGAGTGTACATGATAGACAAAAAGAACGGCACAGCCAGAGATGGGGAGGCAAGATAGATGCGCCGTGAGTTCAATGAAGAAAGTTCATTCACTCAAGCTGCATAATGCGTGCCAATGTTGGTGAGTGGTTGGTAATGTGAGTTGGGGTAGGAATAACTCGACTAAAATAACGAACTAAACACTTTTTCAACGGTAATATCGGGCAGTTTGTAATCATCCTCTGACACCTGCTCTAACCACTGGGCAACACTTCCCTCATGGCTTTCTTGTATCGCCAAATGGCACATTGAGTTGGTTGCGGTGGCGCCATGCCAATGTTCATCGTTAGGTGGTATCCAGACGGTGTCACCTGCATTGATAACTCTCGGAGGTTCGCCCCTTAAGCCAACCAAGCCAGTACCACTTAGCACGTAAAGCGTCTGTCCTAGCGGATGAGTGTGCCACGCAGTTCTAGCCGCTGGTTCAAACGTTACCCTAATTGCTCGCACTCGTGCTGGCTCTGGAGCCTCAACGATAGGGTCTTGCCAGACTGTACCTGTGAAATACTCGGAAGATGCTTTCTTTGTAGGGCGTGTGCCCGCTTTTAATATGTCCATGCTGCTCTCCTCGCTTAGCTACATTCGTAGCAAAGAAGAAGATTCAAATATACGACTATGTGTTTCTTGGTGGTTAATGTGAGTTGGGGTGGGGATACTTTGGTGGAAGGTGTGGAACATGTGGAAGGTTTTGGAGAGTGAATAGAGGTAGTCGTTGAAATAGAGGTCAGTGTTTAAACAATCCCCGTATAGAAACAGGCTGCCCGATTAGGGACAGCCAGTTCAACAGGGAGAGATTATGAAAAACAATGTCTTCATATATACTTCAACGACTGAACCGAGAAAAAGTTAACAAATAGCTATAGTTTGATAATTATTAAATCAGCCCCACTTTACTTAACATAGCTTCTTTTTGATTTAGACAGCTGAGAAGTGAGCAGCCCCAATACGCTGCTTTGCTCTTTTATCAAGGGTCGTGCCTCAATACACGCGCAACAGGCGACGGTCAGCCAGTTAGGATAAATATGACAGCACTATACGGGTTTGGCAGTGAGGCTGAGCAACCAAAAGATTACAAGTGTGACTATACGCTTTGTGGTGGAAACCAAAAAGACTGGACCTCAATGAGTAATACTCAAAAAATGGTGAGGGCCTTGAATGTGACTTCGCAATTCCTTGCACACCATGATGCAAATAAAACGCCATTCTCAGACTAGTTTGGTGTGAAGTTACGAATATCTTTGCTATTATTAGATAAGTCTATACGCTGACTGTACGCGACGCTTAACAATGCATTGAGGATTGTCATGCAAATTGCGAAAGAATATGTCGCGCGCGCTTGGATATTAGAAGACTTGCGACAACATCTCACTACTGACGAACTCGATGAAGTAATACTATTTGCACGAGAAGCTGGTTATCTCGATGCTGATGCACAGTTAACTGATGCTGGTGAACGTTATTTTAGGCTTATGACTGAAGGTAAAAAGCACTTAGTCCCCACGCGATTGTTCGCTGAATTTCAGAAAATTAATGAGCTACTAACAGGTACTTGGTATCAAGTTTTTCCAAATCAAAATGTGGTTTTTGTCCTAAACATTATCGCATAGTGGAGATTTTAATGGGAAGTATGAAAGATTTTTGGGCGCGTGAATGGCTGCTTTCTCACATTGGCGAGCAACATAAAACTACCGATTTGAATGCGGCGCTAGAGATTTCACAGCGCGAGGGCTATCTTTCGAGGGACGGTTATATGACCGAGCAAGGAAGCCGCTTTGTGGAACAACAAAAAGAAATATTCGTAGCGAAAGAATATTAGTAGGGCATACAAAACAGAAATATTGAGAGGCTTGTTAGCGGCCAGCTTTTATACATCTGGAAACCCTCCACACCCTCCACCGATGGAACGTGTGGAGGATGTGGACCGTTTCTCTAAGTATGGGTTAGGTAGCGTTCAAACGCATCTTCAAGATCAGCAACATAGAAGACGTTTGCATTGTTTCGTTTGGTTGATTTGATCCCAAATTCGCCAAGAATTTGTGTGAACTTCTTCTTTGTGATTGGACGGCCATGATTAAACACCGACCAATCAGTTTCTTCGTTAAAATACCCCGAGGGAATGTTGCATCAGCTCAAACTCTTTTGTGAATATGCGAAGAATGCTCCAATTATCATGACCATTGATGCAATTAGCAAACTCGCTCCAATATTCTCCAACCAATCACCTAAGACGCCTGCAGCGAATGGACCTATTGCCTGAGCCAATGCAAAAATGATCGTAAAAACGCTTATAGAATAAGCCCAATTGTTTTCATGAAGGTTTTTTCTGGTGAAGTTTGTAATCGCACCAGGCGCCATAAATACCGATAGCCCGAATATTACCGCAGAAACAATAAGACCTAAAAAGCTGGGAAATAAAACTGGAATACTCGACCCAGCAGCAATTGTGATCAATATGAATGAGAGTGGCGCGCCATCATCAAATCTCGCAAATATCGGTTTCCAAAAAAATGGTGAAACGCAGATGCAGAGGCCTAAGATAATCCAAACCAAAGTAATTGATAGCGCAGATAACTGTTGTGATACCATCCACGCGGAAATAAACGTTAGGTATACAATGTAGCCAAGCCCAAAAGACGCATAACCTGTAAAAATTGCGTACATCGACTTGAATGGGATTTTTTGTTCATCTTTAGCGACCATATTGCTGCGTGGCAATTTACTCACGGACCATATTCCAACAGGACAAAATAATACACACAAAACGCCAATTATGACCCAGCATATTGGCCAAAACGAATTTCCATAGAAGTCTATTAACAAAGGGATTATCCCTCCAGAAATTACTATCCCTAGGCCCCCGCCTGTTCCAAATAATATGGCTATGGAAAGTGCATTCATTTTATGATCGTCCTGAAACAATGTTGATGCCAATGCACCCGCTGTTGAAAACGATATTGCACCAAATAATCCGGCCAAAAAACGTAGAACAAACTGAGACTCGATCGTCACCAGTATGCCAGTCAAAAATAAGGTCGCAGACGTACTGATCAATCCAGCGGCGAAGAGATATTTGGATGGAAATTTTTGCACAATAAGCATCGTAAAAACTGCTCCTACGATGTACCCTATCGCGTTAAGTGTACCTAACCAACCAGCTTGCATGTAGTTCCAATTCATTTCCGCCTGGATAGCAGGCAACATTAAACCATACGAAAATCTGGCAAACCCGTTAGTAACCGTAACTCCAAGTACTAAACCTAACAGTATAAACCATGCCCTAATATTGGACCGAAAGTGATTAGAGTTGTCGCTTGAAATTTCCATTTGGTTATCTGGGCGTCCTGTGAACTCAGTTGGGGTCCGATTTCTTATGGCATCACTAGAAATAGTTATTAGTTTTTGTCATCGGACAGTACTTGATGCACTTCAATTACATTACCGATCGGATCATAAAAAAATATCTGATGCCAACCTTTCACGGCATCACTTCCCCAATCAGAATACGGCACACCAGAATTTTCCAAATGAGCCATGAATGCTTCAATGTCATCTGTTCGGTAAGCTATGTGGCCACGTTCTAAAGGGTTCACCACATGTCCTGAGCGAAATGAATTTGTAACATCTTTCGGGGTTAAGTGTAATTGAATGGTGCCATCTGTGACAAAACTTACATCACCTACAAGCGATTTATCTTGATTAATTGGTGGTAAGTTTTGGCGTTCATCATCACCTAAGGTCATAACATTTCGATAGAAATCACTCAGTTCGGATACGCTATCTCCACACAGATTTAAGTGATGCAACCAAAGTTTCATAAGCGATAATCCTCACTCAATTCTCAAAACATATCGACCGTGTTACTCGATATACTCTCGCCGTTTGACAGGTACGTCAATTATTCTTTCACCAATCATTCGGTCATATTAAGCAAGCTCATCTGACTGGTCCAAATGGATCGTTAGTGCATGGGTCTACTTGGGTCCTTAGGAAGGAGCCAAAGCCTCTCTAGGGGCACCACTTTTCACACTTGATAATGACGCAGGTCCGGTTTCGGCGGCCGACTAGTGTTTCTACAGGCTATTGGCCAAATGCCTTTTAGAAATGAGCAGATATCTTTTGGTGAATTCCAAGGACATCTGGTTACCGTTGATATGATCTTGTCAAAGCAGAGCACGCAATCAGTAGTGTGTTTTTTGACGATAATGCCAACAGCTACAAAACATAAGTTAAGTTGCCGTAGCGACTTTGGAAAACGGCACCAAGCACTTATTTTCCTCGTCCCATAAGTGTAGATTTGCTTGGACGAAGCTTTCCTTGACCGTCAAGATATTCATCTCAGCAAGGCTCGGATGATCTTTAATCGCTTTGGTCAGGCGGTAAAACGGGATGCGGCTTGAAAGGTGGTGGATATGGTGGATGCCAATATTTGCGGTCATCCATTGGAAAAAGCTGGGCAGGACGTAGTGCGAGCTGCCGTGTAGGGCGGCATCATGCAAATCCCAGTCTGCGTTTTCCTCCCAATAGGTGTATTCGAATTGGTGCTGCACATAAAACAGCCAAACGCCAATCATCGCGGCAAAGAATGTAGTTGGCAAAAAGATGAACAAAACGGGCGCAAGGCCACCAAAATAATAAACTACAGCAACACTTGCCAAAATTCCAAGGTTTGTTGCCATCGCGCTTATCCAAAAGCTCGTGTTTTTCATGTATCCAATGGGTAGGCGATTTTGCAGGAAAAACAAATAGGTGGGGCCAATGATGAACAGGGTTATTGGGTGACGATACAGGCGATATTTTAAGCGACCAAAGCGGGACAGGTTCTGATATTCAGTTACCGTAAGTGTATCGATGTCACCAATCCCACGTTTGGTCAAATTTCCAGACGCACCATGGTGGATTGAGTGAGCGCGCCGCCAAACTTCGTAGGGGGTCAGTGTGAACGCACCAAGGATGCGGCCAATCCAATCATTTATGGACTTTTTTTTGAACAGTGTTCCATGTCCGCAATCGTGCTGAATACAAAACATGCGCACCAAAAACAACGAATTCATGCAAGCAAGCAAAACAGCCAAGATGGTTGAATATGCCAGGACCCACCATGCAAGAGCCCATATCGCCACGAAGGGCACAATCGTTGCGGCAATTTCAAAACTACTGCGGTATTTGCAAGGATGGCGGTATTCGGATAGTACGCGCGCCCAATCTAGGGCTTTTTTGTTTTCTAACACTGCTTCACTGCCTTCAGTTCCATATTTCATCGCAATCCGCTTAACCGCCCGAGCAGCTATCAAACTTTCGTTATTGCTGCAACAAGTTAGATCGCACGCAGGTGTGTTGGTGCAATTCAATGTCGCTTTGACACATTTGAAGCATCTCAAAGATACCTGTATTTGTTGTTTCGATTGTGAAATGACGAAAACGTATTCCGTTCCATCAATCAAAACATCTGTTGGTTCATGAAATGCACGTTTTTGCGAGGAGTTGGCAGTTTTTCTGTCCGATCACGATGATGTCACAACCAGCATTCTTCCAAGTTACAACCACCCGATCACTCAAGCAAGGTTTAGAGGATAGAGGATTTGATAGGGCTTATAACGGCTTAGTTTCCATCATACCCAGCCATGTGCTGTTCACCCCGTTCACGGGCAAGGCGGATTTGTTTTTGACGTTCACGAAAGCGGTCTTTGTCCGCTTCGTTTGTTTCATCCGCGCACTGATGACAGGCAACGCCGTGTTCATATTCTGGGCGCTCTTTATCTTCGGGTAGGATTGGACGGCGGCAGGCATAGCACAGCTGATGTGGGCCTTCCTTAAGCTCATGACCAACAGAGACGCGCGCGTCAAAGACGAAACAATCACCTTGCCATTTGCTTTCGGCCTCTGGCACCTCTTCTAGGTACTTCAGAATTCCGCCCTTAAGGTGATAGACATCTTCCATGCCTTGACCCAGAAGATAGTTGGTTGATTTTTCGCAACGAATTCCGCCTGTGCAAAACATTGCGACACGTTTGTTGTGAAAACGGTCTTTGTTTTCTTCCCACCATTTCGGGAATTCGCGGAATGATTTGGTGTTTGGGTCAATCGCCCCTTCAAAGGTGCCGATACCAACCTCGTAATCATTGCGGGTATCAATCACAACCACATCAGGCGATGAAATTAATGCGTTCCAGTCCTGTGCTTCCACGTAATGGCCCACGCGTGCTTTGGGGTCCACATCGGGCTGGCCCATCGTGACAATTTCTTTTTTCAGTTTAACCTTCATCCGCGGAAAAGGCGGTAGGCTTGCTGTGCTTTCTTTGTATTCCAAATCGCTGCATCCGGGCAGGCCTCTCAGGTGCGCAAGAATGGCGTCTATATCCGCCCTTGATCCAGCAATTGTGCCGTTTATGCCTTCTCTGGCCAGCAGCAGAGAACCTGTAATTCCTAGCTCATTGCATTTTTGTTGCAGAGGTCCCTGCATTCCTGCGGGATCGTCAAAACGGGTGAAGTGATAGAGTGCGGCTACTGTAAACATGCGCTCCCATTACCTTGAAACTTTGACAATTGGCAAGATCGCAAGTGACGCAGGACCAACGTAATAATGATCCAAGATATACCGGGTACGTGCGCTTGTAAGGGGTGTGATTGTCGGGTGGGACCATCGTGTTGCACAAATGGCTCCTATGCTTTGATGCGCCTGTTCTTTTATGCCTATGGGGTAACGTCTAACTCTGCGATAAGATTGGCAAATGACGCCCCATGCATATCACGGTCAAACCGCGTACCTTGGACAATGGGGCGTGGAAAGCTGAATTTGACCACCCGCACATCGGGCAAATCGTATCGTTTTAAATCAGAGACCGAAATACCCAAGGCATGCGCCACGCGTCCGCTGTCCGCGGCAATAAGGGCGCGTTCAAATTCCGCCGCATCTGTGCAAAATATATCAATGGTGATCCAAAATGGTCCTGAATTTTTGGAGCGTATCTTATGCGTAATGTCGGCCAGTTTGGTCATGCGCGCACCTGTTCAATTGTCAGGGAAAAGGCCTGCATCGGATCATCCAACTCCATCACATGGTTCAGGCAAAATTCGTATATTTCACCACGGTTCATTTCATTGGGCGAAAAGGGAAAGGCGAATGTGGGCATCTCTTCATCGTTGGTCAACGGCATGTGCAGCAGATAGGGATTGAGCGTTTTAGCTACCTCTTTTGCGACCATTTCGCTTGGCGCTGTGACAATGCCCAAAACGCCCACCTCGGTTCCGATTTGGGCGTTCATATCTTGTGTGCCGAGTGTGGCGTTCAACCCGATGATGCGCAATTCCAGGGTAAAGTCTCCTTCGATGCGCTCTTGGGCTTTCTGGCGACAATTTTGTTCAACGGCCTCTGTCCAGGTTTCAATGTTTTCTACATATCGCGCCTCTCGGATCAGGGCGAGTGATACGCATTGATATCCGCCGCACCGCGCCCCTTCCAGTTTTACGGTATAGGTGTCACTGGGAACCCATGCGCTGCCCGTGACACGCACACGCCTGTCGTCCAATGCGGTATAGGTCGCGCCCCTCACATCCAGATGACCGCCGGGTTCATATAACTGCAACGGATTGGAATTTTCATAAAGCATATGCGCCGAAACGGTATAGGGGGTTGCCCGCGCATTTTGCCCCATGGGTTCAACGGTAAACCCATCTGCATCAAATGTGATCATTATGGTGCCCGAGGATGGGTTTGTCGTGGCTAATGCCCCACATTCCCCGATTTTTGCCCCATGCCATGTCCCACCCGCATGACATCCCCGCGCCAGTGGCAGCGCCGCAATGGTGGCCGTATCTGTTGCGCGTCCCGCGATCACGATATCCGCCCCTGTATTCAGGGCCGCTTGGATCTGTTCGGCGCCCGCCAGTGCGACGATATTGGTGCAGCTTTGCAAAACACTGTGGTTAATATCAATTACAGGTTCCAACGGCGTGATACGTCCCTGATCAAGCGCATTTATGACCCGATCAGTAGGTTGACCCGATTTCAAAACGGCAACCGTAACTTTCTGATCCGTTTCGGTTGCAATTTCCTTGGTGATGTCCAAAAGCCAATCAACCGCATCATCCGCACCGCATGTGCCTGCGGTTCCAATGACCAAGGGCACATTGGCCATTGCGCGGGCCTGCATCAATTCGCGCCATTCGGATTTTATGGAGCTGCGCGAATATTTCGATGTTCCTGTGCCCAAATAATGTGGACCACTGTCGGTTGATCCGCCGTCAATTGCAATCAAATCGGGTTCAAGTGAGATCCCCCGCATCAGCGCGTCACGATCATAGCCCAGCCCAAGTGCGCCAGATGGGATCAGAATTTTGGTGGTGACAGTTTTATCCACGGTGCCTCACGTCTTGGTTGCTTATCGCGCATAGTGTGTTCACCTGACACATGGCTGACAGCGGTTTAATTTCGTCAATCTTGGACAATGGCATTTTCCCATTCGGCGATGAAATTCTTTTTCTTGAAATAATCCAAATACACCAACAACCCTGGACCCATTGAAATGCGGTAAAGCGTGCTTTGCTCTGCCTGCCCGAGGGATTGGGTTTTTAGCAGGGGTGAAACGCCAGAGGGATAGGTTTGAGCAAGAACAAAGTCCAAGAAATCCGCCGCCAAAATGGGATTGTCTGATGTTTTGGGGATCAACATTGTGCGCAACATCACGATTGAAAAATCAGAGGGCAGAATAATTGTGAATTTATCTCGGTGTGGGCTTTTTTCTGCATAACTTGCCAAGACATTATAGGCCACTGCCAATTCACCGTTCACAACGTCATCAATCATTTCAGATGCGCAGCAATAAAGCGTTGGATCAAGGGTGCCCATCACCTCGGTCAACCGCCAATAGGTGTCCGATGCGCGGGCATCTTGGGTCGCAAATAAATAACCCGCGCCAGATTTTCGAATATCATATGTGCCAACACGCCCTTTGAAACGATCTGGGTTCTGTCGCAAAGCAGAGATCAATTGTTGACGATTTTGGGGAATGGGCAGCCCCTCAAACAAGGCGTTGGAAATCACAAAGCCCGCAGGTTCCTGCGTAAAGGCATAGACCATGTCATTCCATACGGCCCAATCTGGCAAGTCTTGGCTCGCAGGGGGTGTGTGTTTGCGCGCAAATCCATCATTGGCTAGTTTGGTTTGCAAATCCATCGCGCTGGAAATCACGATGTCGAAGGGTTGTTTTTCCTGCGCAATCGCATTCATGACTTCGGTCGAGCTGGCAACAGTATAATCAATCGTCACATTAGGGCGAAACGCGCGGAAGGCATCGATAATGGGTTTGAAATAACTGATATCCGCAGTTGATACGATCCGAAGAGGTACATTTTCGGTTTCATCGCCGAACACTGCGCGATCTTCGATTTCAAAGGCATAGGCCACATTGGCCAAGAGCCACATTACAATGGAAAGGATAACGTGACGCATGCGCCTTCTCCTGCGTTATTGCTGAGTATGATGTGCCCGCCATGCGCCCGCATGATGTCGTCCACAATGGTCAACCCCAGGCCTGATCCGACAATGCCATTTGCGTTTTTCCCGCGCTCGAACCGCAGTAGCAACTGATCAATTTCGGTATCATCAAATCCACGCCCTTCGTCCTGCACGCGGATGTGTGCGGTACCGTCTGATTGATCCAGCATGACGGTGATTTTTGTGTCTGCGCAGGTGTATTTTACGGCGTTGTCCAGAACATTTTGAATGGCGTTTTGAACCAGAATTGGATCGCCCTGAATTTTGGTTCGCATCAGTTTATGTGTTTTTATTTCAACGTCGCGCAATTCAGATATCGGGTGCAAACGGTTCACTGTGTCCACGATCAATTCATCGAGTTGAATGGTTTCGCGTGCCAAATCATCGGTGCGAAACGAAACCATCGCGTGATCCAATAACTGTCCCGCGGTGCGGGAACTTTCATCAACCGCGCGGATCATTTCCCGAACGGCTTGGCGGTTTTCTTCCTTTTCAACGCGTCTTAGGGTGACTTCGGCTTGGGTTCGGACAATGGCCATCGGTGTGCGTACGCGGTGTGCGGCCTCTGCGATAAAATCTTCGGATCGGGATAGGGATTTTTGCAATCGGGTCATCAGAGAGTTGAGTGATGTCACCAGCGGCGCCATTTCTGTCGGAACGGGGGCGGCAACAGGGCGCAAATCACTGGGGCCCCGCCGCGAAACAGACCCCGTCAAACGGTGCAATGGGCGGATCGTCGTTTGCGCAATCACCATGGCAACCACCATCGATAGCAGGAAAAATCCAAATCCAATGGCCAAGGGTATCCGTGAAATCCGTGCAATAGATTGGTTCAAACCCGTCAGGGTTTGCGCCACAGAAATTTCTAAAAAGGCTTGTCCCTCAAGCGTTGAAAAACTGCGCCAGGTTGAGGCCATGCGAATATCTTCGCCCAGATATGTTGTTGATTGGAACGCGGTTGCATCGTTTGGGGCCGCGATACGAGGGAGATCGGGATAGCCTGACAAAAATTCGTCATTCAAACGAATTGCATAAAATGCGCGTTCATCCGTCACGCTATCCAACATGGACAGGGACGAATAGGGTAGGTCAATTGAAATGTCGCCCTCAACCACGCGCGCGCTGTCCAAAATTGAAATGGCAGAAGCGGCAAGGATATTATCCTGACTTTCTTGTGCGATTTGTTCGGCGACAGATTGCACCACAACATACAGCAAAATCGCAATGCCCGCCGCACTTAGAAGAAGCATGATCAACAGGCGCTGCCTGATTGATCCTTGGATATTTGGCGGGCTTACTGACATTCCAATTTATACCCCAATCCGCGCACAGTTTTGATGGACACGTTTGATCCACTTAAATGTTTTCGCAGGCGGCCAACATAAACTTCAATCGCATTTTCCGATGCTTCGACATCATAGGAAAACAGACGATCCAACAGTTGCGATTTTGGAAAAATTTGGTTTGGGGCATTGATGAAAACCTCAAACAAGCGCAGTTCTTTTGTGCGCAATTTCACCTCCGCTCCATTTACTTTTAATGTCGCAGCAAGGGAATCAAATTCAATTTCCCCAAAGCTAATTGTGTTTTGTGCAGCCCCCGTTTGGCGCCGTAACACCGCGCGACAGCGGGCCTCAAGTTCGGAAAAATCAATCGGTTTCACCATATAATCATCCGCGCCCAAATCCAAAATTCCGACGCGATCTGATACCTCAGATCGGGCGGTCAGAACGATCACAGGCGTGCGCGATTTGGCCGATCGATGCTGTTCCAAAAAGCTGCGCCCATCCCCATCTGGCAGCATAATGTCTAATAAAATAAGGTCATATTCCGCAGTGGCCGTATAATCCCACGCTGTTGTCAGATCGGCTGCGTGATCCACAATATGACTGTCTAAACTAAGGCGTTCGATGACGGCATTCGCCAAGGCTTGGTTATCCTCAATCAGAAGAAAGCGCATGTTTCAATTAAGCCCCAGTTTCACGTGTCAGGTTTGTGTCAGATTGATCTTTCAAACAGCTAAATCATGTGCGGAATGTTCCGCGAATGTCAAATGGGAGGAAATCAACATGACATTGAAATTCGGTCGTCGCGCCTTTATCGCTGCTGCCGCTGCTATCGGTCTTGCGGGACCCGTAACTGCGGGTGGCCATCAGGTTTTGGACAGCGTCCACTTTTTGATCCCTGGCGGCGCAGGTGGCGGCTGGGATGGTACAGCACGCGGCACGGGCGAGGCGTTAACGGCCGCTGGCCTAGTCGGCTCTGCATCTTATGAAAACATGTCAGGTGGCGGCGGTGGTAAGGCCATCGGTTATCTGATCGAAAACGCAGATAGCCAACATGGCACATTGATGGTGAATTCAACACCTATCGTGATCCGTTCATTGACGGGCGTTTTCCCACATAACTTCCGCGATCTAACATTGGTTGCAGGAACAATCGGTGATTATGCTGCAATGGTTGTGGGCGCAGACAGCGATATCAACAACATGGCGGACTTGGTTGCGGCCTATGACGCGGACCCATCTGGCACTGCAATCGGCGGTGGTTCTGTTCCTGGTGGTATGGACCACCTTGTTGCGGCGATGGTTATGGAAGCCGCGGGCAAAGACGCGTTGAATGTGAAATACATTCCATATGATGCAGGCGGAAAAGCGATGGCTGCGCTGCTTTCAGGTGAGATTAAAGCGCTTTCAACAGGCTTCTCAGAAGCAGTTGCATTGGCCCAAGCGGGTGAAGTAAAAATCATCGGTGTCACATCAGACGAACGTGTTGCCGCGATGGACAGCGCGATGACCATGAAAGAGCAGGGTATCGACACATCCTTCGTCAACTGGCGTGGTTTCTTTGCTGCACCTGGTTTGCCTGCAGACAAACTTGCAGCCTACCAAGATGCGATTGCCAAGATGTATGACACACCAGAGTGGGAAGCCGTGCGCGCCCGCAACGGTTGGGTGAACATCCACAATTCTGGCGATGACTTTAACACTTTCCTAGAAAGCCAAGAAAAAGTCATCGGCGATCTGATGAAAAAATTGGGCTTCCTGTAAGCCCAAGATCAAAGCGGGGTTGCCCGCACGACGAAAGGCCGGTCAATTGATCGGCCTTTCCATCTAAAGAGGGATATAAAATGGCATTAGATCGTTGGGTTGCATTGGTGTTGCTGGGGATATGTTTGACCTACGGTTACACTGCATGGTTTGTGATGGACGGTGCGTTGCCACCCATCATGAAACGTTTGGCCGTCTGGCCGTCCTCCTTTCCCAAGGTCCTTTCAATCGCGGGCATCATCTTGTCTCTGACTGTGGTACTGGGCATTGAAAAAGGCGAGGTAAAGGTGGGGGACATAGATTATCGTCGCCTGCATGAATACAAATTGGGTCAGGCGCTTGCCCTGCTGGGATTGATGGTCGCCTATGCCATTTTGCTGCGCCCTGCGGGATTTTTATTGGCTACATCTGGGTTTTTGATCGGTGGATCTGTGATCCTTGGGGAGCGCCGCTGGATCGTGATGATCGTGGTCTCCGCGATTGCGACATTTGGGATTTGGTATTTGGTCCAAGAGGTGCTGGGCATCTTTTTGCGCCCACTGCCATTTTTTATGGGGACGTGATCAATGCTTGAAGGAATTCTCTTAGGTCTATCCACCGCGCTTTCAGTGCAAAATATGCTGATGGTGATTGCGGGGTGTTTGATTGGCACATTTATCGGCATGTTACCGGGTCTGGGCCCAATGTCGATTATCGCGATTATGATCCCTGTTGCGATCACCATTGGTGATCCGGCGACCGCCCTAATCCTATTGGCGGGGGTCTATTATGGGGCGATTTTTGGCGGCTCTACATCCTCAATCCTGCTGAACGCACCCGGCGTTGCAGGCACTGTCGCGACCAGCTTTGATGGCTATCCCATGGCGCGCAAGGGTAAGGCGGGCAAGGCATTGACGATTGCCGCAATCGCCTCTTTCGCAGGGGGGACAATTGGGGCCATCCTGTTGATGATTTTTGCACCCATGTTGTCGTCGGTTGCGTTGTTGTTCCATTCGGCTGAATATTTTGCGCTGATGATTGTTGGCCTTTCTGCTATCGCGGCCTTTGCGGGTACTGGACAAGTGTCCAAGGCATTGTTGATGACGGTTCTGGGGTTAATAATGGCAACCGTTGGCGAAACCGCACAATTCAATGCCCCACGATTTACCATGGGGTTGATGGATTTACAGTCAGGCTTTGGTTTTATCACATTGGCCATGGCGATGTTCGCCTTGCCTGAGGCGCTTTATCTTGTCCTGAAACCATCGCGCTCCACCCAAGGCGAAGGGGGTGAAATCAAGGATTTGCGCATCACGGGCGATGAGGCCAAGCAAATCGCACCTGTCATTGGGCGACAATCGTTGCAGGGCTTTTTCATTGGCGTTCTGCCAGGGGCAGGGGCAACCATTGCATCGTTTTTGGGCTATGCTGTGGAACGCAACATCGCCAAAGCGGATGAGCAGAAAGAATTTGGAAACGGATCGGTCAAAGGATTGGCCGCACCTGAAACCGCTAATAATGCCGCTTGTACGGGATCATTTGTTCCACTGCTAACATTGGGTATTCCAGGGTCGGGGACAACAGCGATTTTGTTGGGTGCATTGATCGCGTTGAACGTGACGCCTGGCCCACGTTTGATGGTGGATGATCCACAGATTTTTTGGTCGGTGATCATTTCAATGTATATCGGCAACGTGGTGCTTTTGATCCTGAACCTGCCGCTGATCCCCTATATCGCCAAGGTTTTGGCCGTACCGCGCAATTTTTTGATCCCCTTCATTTTGTTCTTTACCTTGATGGGGGCTTACATCGGGCAAAACAATTCCACCGAATTGCTGATTTTGGTTGGCTTTGGGGTCTGCGCGACCATTCTGAAATTCGCGGATTATCCACTGGCACCTTTGTTGATCGGGTTTATTTTGGGCACCATGCTTGAGGATAACTTTGCCCGTTCAATGAACCTATATGATGGGGCGTCCTTTATCTGGGAACGTCCAATGACCTTGGGTCTGTTGATCTTATCCTTGGTTTTGGTGGTGCTGCCATCCTATCGTGCACGTCGTGCTCGGCTTAAGGCAGCTGGGATCACAGATGGCGACTAAGTTCCTGAAAGGCGTTCGTGTGCTTGATCTCACGAACGTCTTAGCAGGCCCCTATTGTTGCTATCAACTGGCGCTGATGGGGGCCGAAGTGATCAAGGTGGAACGACCCGGATCGGGTGATTTGGCCCGCGTGCTGGGCGCAGATCCCGAACGTAATGCAGCGGGCATGGGGATTAGTTTTCTTGCGCAAAATGCGGGCAAAAAATCCATTACATTGGACATGAAACACCCCCGCGGAAAAGAGCTATTGAAACAACTGGTCAGGAACGCAGATGTCTTGGTTGAAAATTTCCGCCCAGGTGTTATGGCGCGCTTGGGATTGGATTACACTGTCCTGCGCCAAGAAAACCCCAATCTGATCTACTGCGCGATATCTGGGTTTGGCCAAACAGGACCCCGCAATGGTGATCCTGCCTATGATCAAATCATTCAGGGGTTTGCAGGGGTGATGTCCATCACGGGATCGCCAGAAACCAAACCCTATCGCGTGGGGTATCCAATTGCGGATACCTCGGGCGGGATGGCCGCGGCTATGTCAATCGCGGCTGCGTTAAACGCAGAGCCGCGCGGGGCATTTTTGGATGTCTCCATGACCGATGCCGTTCTATCGGCAATGGGGTGGGCGGTGTCGAATTATCTGATCGGGGGCGTTGAACCTGCAGCGCATGGCAACGAAAACACCACCTCTGCGCCCTCTGGCACCTTTGCAACGGCGGACCAACCTATCAACATTGCCGCAAATCGGGACGAACAATGGGTGTCCTTAGCCACACATATCGGGCGTACCGATTTATTGGATCATCCTGATTATGTGACCCGCGAAATGCGCAAAATGCATCGGCATGCATTGCGTCATGAAATCGAAACGGTTTTGATGACGCGCCCTGCACAGGACTGGGTGACAGAATTAAACGCCATCGGTGTCCCCAGCGGTCCCGTACTCAGCGTCCCGCAAGTGTTGGATGATGCACAGATCGAAGAACGCGATATGATCGTCACCTTGTCCAAGGACGGTGAAGGCATCAAAGTGACAACAGGACCCGCAATCATCGACGGTGACAAACCCATGCCCGCGCATTATCCCCCCGATCTTGGGGAACATAACCAAGAGGTGTGGGGCGCATTTGGGTTATCGCCTGATGATATCGCGGCATTGCAAGAGGAGGGCATTTTATGAGTGATGTCGCAGATTGGTGGAAAACATCCATCATTGACATGGAACCTGGACGCATTGAATTGCGCGGCAACCCGATCCAAGATTTGATCGGCAATATCAGCTTTCCTGACATGATATGGATGATGGTGCGCGGGGATCGCCCGAGTGAGGCACAGTCAAAATTGTTTGAGGCCGCATTGGTATCCGCCGTTGATCACGGGCCACAAGCCCCCTCAATCGCGGCGGCACGCATGGCAGTGACCTGTGGATTACCGCTCAACAACGCCATGGCAAGCGCGGTGAATATGTTGGGGGATGTCCATGGCGGCGCAGGGGAACAGGCAGTTGAATTGTTTCATTTTGTCATGGCCTATGATGGGCCTGTGTCAGATGCATTGAACGCATGGAAAGACGCGCGTGGCAAAATCGTTCCGGGATTTGGGCATCGGTTTCACAAACCCACAGACCCGCGCGCGCCCCGTTTAATGGAATTGGTGGATCGGGCCGTGGGTCAAGGGGCATGCAATGGCAAATTTGCCCAGATTGGGCAAGAGATTGAAACAGTATTGCGCGAACAAAAGGGCACGGCCATTCCGATGAATATCGACGGTGCAACGGCCGTCATTTATGCCGAATTGGGATTTGCCCCGCCCCTTGCACGTGGGCTGTTTTGTTTGTCACGCTCTGTTGGCATTTTGGCGCATTCTTGGGAACAAATTAACCAAGGCGGGCGTAACAAGGGACCAACACCACCGCACTACAGATGGACCTATGAGGGCCCATCTGAGTAAGTACGTTCTATGCGCCGCTTTTCGCAGCACCTTGTGATAGGCTGCTCAGTTTTGCATAGGCAATTTCGGGATCAACCGCGCCAAAGCCTGCAAAGGTGCCAAAACCACAATCAGACCCCGCGATTACACGGTCCGCGCCCACGATTTCGACAAAACGGTCAATGCGCTGGGCGACCAGATCTGGGTGTTCGACAAAGTTTGTTGTTGTGTCCACAACGCCGGGTACCAAGACCTTATCCTCTGGAATATCGTTTTTGCGATCTTTGAAAACGCTCCATTCGTGTCCGTGACGCGGGTTTGAGGTTTCAAACAAAACATAGCTTGCCTTGGTTGACATCAGTGTATCAAACATCTTGGACATTGGAATGTCACAGATATGCGGGCCTTCGTAATTGCCCCAACAGATATGCACACGCACCTTTTCCGCAGGCACGTCAGAGAGCGCATAGTTCAACGCTTCAACATGGGAATTGGCGATTTTGATGAATTCCTCATCGGACAAATCATTAAACAGCATATGACGTGAGAGCGCCAGATCAGGACAATCCAATTGCAAATCCAAGCCTGATGCGACGATGGTTTCGTATTCGGCTTTCATCGCGTTGGCAAGCGCCTCAAGATAAGCTTCGCGCGTCGGATAGAAATCGTTTTGCAGGAATAGGGAAATCACTCCGGGTGAGGCCGCATTCATAAACCCGCGTTCCACACCATATTCTGCCATTGCGGATTTTAGATTTGCAATGTCTTTTTCTAATTCGCCTTGGCCCTTAGATTTAACTTCGCCCACACACATTGGTCGGGCATAGGTTGGAGTGCCCCCATCATCAGCCAAACGTTGCAGGAACGTTGGAAATTGTTTCAAATCGGCGGGTGCATTGCGCGGGCTATCCCCGTCAAATCCTGTATAGCGATCTTTGACATAGGTCGCGTAACTGATTTTCGACGTTTCCCCGTCACTGACAATATCAACGCCCGCCTCGACCTGGCGGCGCACAGTTTCAGACACCGCCGATGTCATGCAGGCATCAAAGGCCGCATGATCGTAGGGCTGTTCTTTTTCGCGGGCAAAGATGAAATCAACCACCTCTTGGGTGCGGGGTAGGCTGCCTACGTGGGTTGTTAGGATCTTGCTCATTCAGTCTCTCCTGCGTTTATGACTTTGGGGTCCATGTTAATCCCGCGGAATCTTGGGTGGCGAGAACGCGATATAGTGCCGCTTCGCCCGTCATGGATGGTGTTATTGTGTGTTGCATCCCTTCGGGTATGGACATTGTATCGCCTGGTGCCAATGTAGTTTCCCCACTGTTCCAGCTGACTTTCCAATGGCCGCGCACAGGCATCAGGACGGAAGGCAAATCATGTGATACTGCCTCGTTCAAACAGGAGGCGCGCGTCATGAATTGAACCTCAAACCCTGGTTTGTCGCGCAACAATCCCGTTTCGCCAATCACTGTGACAGGGGTGCGATCGGCATAGGCGACCATGTCCCAATACCGTGCAACGTGGTTGGGCAACACATCTGCCGTTGTGGGTTCGCCGCGTTTTGCCAAATCGCTTTGTCCCATCATGGGCATGGGGTTTATGCCATCTGGCAAGGCCTCTCCCTTTTTCGTATCGTAAAGTTTGCCGTTTTCACCCAGGATCAAACCATGATCGGCGGCATCCTCGATCACTTGAGGGGCCCAATGTACTCCGCCCCCTGCATCATCCCCGCCAAGGATCGCCATGATCATCCCGTATTCGGTTCCGATGTTTTCAAACCCGCGGAAAATCCCCGTGGGGATGTTGAAAATATCCCCCTGTTCCAATGTCACTTCGCCTGCGTCCCCATTGCGCCCCCAGAAAAAGCGCCAGCGACCAGAAAGGACAAAAAACACCTCGGCTGTGTTGTGATCATGAAGCGAGTTTCGGCATTTCGGGGGCTGACCCGCAGCGCCAATGTTGAAACCATGGGGGATCGAAATATGCACATGTTGATCGGCACTTTCCGACACGCCGCCGCCGATAATCGTAAAGTTTTCCTTTTGATCGCTGCCCGGTGTGTGGGCGTCGATGAATGCGGTTTTGCAGGGTTTCAATTCGCCGTAGCGCACGATACGTCCGTCCATTGAATTCATTGTCATTTGTCGTTCCCCTTAAGCTAAATGCGTTTTGTTTTGGGTCTTAGCCGCCCGTTTTAAGAATGATTTGTTTCCACACTGCTGTTTCATCAAACAGGGTCCATTCGCGGCGCAATTTGGGTTGGCCACCGATCACGGCGCCAAATTCTGCATGGCTGGCGCCAAGGATGAATACCTCGGCCCCTGTGGGTGCGCCAAAGCTGCCCCAACCTTCGTGTTTGCCATGCAATGTCCAACGCAATGCCGCACGTGGTGGCATATCAGGGTCATCACGTCCAATTTGGTGGTGGATTTTGAATTTCGCGTTAGGAAAGGCTGCGCGTAACCCCATCCAGAATTGATCAGCGCCGTCATGGGACAGGGTGCTGATGCCGCCTGCATATTCCAAATTTGCGGCGCGATCATATTCGTTGGGGATCACGGTGAAATCCGCGGTCATCATGCGCGTAACAATATCCGCGAACCGTTGGCCCCATTCATTGTCGTTTCCTGTTCCTTTGTAGGGGCCAACAACGTCATTTGCGGGGGTGAAGGGAGTAACACAGTTTTCAAAACCGCCCTCGCGTTCGATCAAATCGCGGGCATAATCACGCGGATCAATTCCCAATTGGCGCACTATCGCGCCCTGATCGCGGATCAACCATTCATCATCAATTTGGTTATTTTTTGCGTGGCAATCTGCAATGATGCGATAATGCAATTTTTTGCCTGTGGGTGCGCCATAAACACCCGGATTTGCGTGGGTCGCCGTTGAATGCAAACGGTGTGAGCTGAGCATGCCATCCTCGGGCGTACCTGACCAAATGACATCCTCGCCGAATAGGGTACGATCGGGGAATTCGGCTAGCGTCGCCATAGTGGCCCCAATCACATTTTGGTTTCCCACCACCACTGATGAAGGAGAGCGAACGATGATATCAGGCGCGTAATAGTTGTGCAGGGTGGCAATTCCGCGATCTTCCCAAATCTCTTTGGTGATCCCGATAATATAGTCGGGAAAATCGCTAAATTTAGTGTCAAAACCCTTCATTATTTCCACCCCTCTGGTATGCGAGCTGACCCTCTGACAATAAGAGGGCCGTCAATTTCAACTCGTCGCGGATCTGCGCCGGCGTCGTTTATTTTGGTAAGAAGAATTTCCACTGTTTCTGCCACCATGCGGTTGGCGGGTTGTCTAATAGTGGTGAGATCATAAGCTTTCCACGCCGCGGTAGGCACGTCATCGTAGCCTATAACTGATACATCGTCCGGTACATTTAACCCAAGTTCGAAGCGCAGCGTATCCATCACCGCAATGGCCATGTGATCGTTGGCCACAAAAACAGCATCGGGCGGATCTTCATCAAACATGCTTAGTGTTACTTTTCTAGCAAGCTGCAACGAAAAGTCCCCAACTTCACGTGAATGTAAATCAGTGCCCGCTGCATTTAGAACCTCACGGAACCCCGCTTCACGATCCCGCTGCGTAGAAGCACCTTCCCAACCGGCAATGTAGCCGATCTTTTGATGTCCTCCTGCCAGTAGGAATTTTGCTACCTTGCGGCCACCCTCGATATTCGCCGAAGTAACCGCCGACATAAGTGGATCATCTTGAGAGCGGTTGAACAACACCATCGGCACGCCAGCTTTGCGGCAACGCTCACTAAGCTCAGATGACAAAGCGACCGATGCTGCGATAATGCCATCGACTTGAAAGTCGAGAATTTCGTCAACCACTTTGTCAATGTTGCCCGCAGTCTGAGACGCCATGAAAATCAGAACGTGATAGCCCTCTGCCTGCAATGCCTTAGAAAACTTTTCGAGCACATCGGGGTAAAACTGGTTTTCAAAGTAAGCTACAACCAACCCAATGATTTTACTTCGGCCTGACACCATTGCACGAGCCAGGACATTGGGACGATAACCAAGTTCCGCTGCAGCCTTGCGGACCTTTTCGATTGTCATTTTTGAGGCTGAGGCACCGGGAGTGTAGACGCGACTGACCGCAGACTGGCTCACGCCTGCCAGTCTAGCCACTTCTAACGATGTTACTTTGTTAACTTCAGCCATCAGTCTGCTGTCCAAACTCTTTCAACTCCAGAAGGTAGTGTTATAGGACTAAGGCTCCGTGCTTTGTTGAACTCCTTCAAACGCGCGAGTACATCGACACCAATTTGTCGGTATAGGTCAAGGAGATCAACCAAGACCCAATTCTCACGGATTTTACCTTCTTCAACGCGCCAAAAATCAAGAGATCGCAACAGAACCTCTTTTCCCGCAGGTGCAATGCCCATCCAGCCATCATCTGTTAGTGTCAGTCGCATATTCGGCCAACCAGTTTCGCAGACATAGTTCCCTTGGGCCACCCAATGAGACATCAGATCACCCATCGCATCTAGTTTGCGGTCAGGCATGGCTCGCAAAAACGGGATCTGGTGCCAATGGCGAAAGCCATCTATACCACGGTTTGCTCCTATGCCTGCTGGCCCGTACCAGTTATTCTTCGGATGCCAGTAGCGTTCCAGCTGCATCACTGCTGGATCAGGATCAGCTGGATATTTGCAAAGGTCTGTCAACATGGCGATCACATGGTTCATCGCCTGCTTCCCGTCTTCGCGGACCGTCAACCCGTCCTGCGTCATTGGTGCAGGGGTCGCCAGAAATTTTCCAAGTTGCGGCGCCATGGGCCAGGCCCTAGCCTGCATCATTAGCTCAGGTATATCCCATATCATCTGTGCCTCTACAACTTTGCCATCATTGATGCGAAAGAACTCGTGATAGCGCATATGCGCCAAGTGACCTGACGGCGGGATGTCCAGAAATGGAGCCAAAAACGTCCCCATGTAATTGCCCATTGTACCAATCCAGTCTTGTCCCTCGGGAGTCTTGCCCGCGAGTAAAATCAATTCGCGGCGTTCAAGATCTGGCATTGCTTTAAGTAAAGGCGCATAGGCGGTTTTGTAAAATGCATTGGGTCCAACGAGCTCACCAAACGGATGACAAATTCGCAGTATTGCATCTTCTTCGAACAGAGCATCCATAGCTGCGCGTACTGGCCCCTCGGAAAAATCTGCCATAGCCCTGGCCAAAGGAGCGAAGTAGGCTTTCAAATTTTCAGAACCATCATTCACTTTATTTTGCCCAAATTACCCTGAAAAACATTAGTATATTCCTCCCCAAACACTTAGTTTGAATTACTCCAGCGCTTCCCTTCGCGGTGCACTCTCGCCGTAAGGAATATTTAGGCCACCATAGCGCCGCACTCTTACATTACATTGTTCAGCATGTCCCACGAACCCTTCAAGCATGCACAAGCGCGATCCATATTCCCCAATCATCGTTGCGGCCGCATCGGTCAAAACCTTCTGGTAACTATGTGTTTTCAAAAATTTGCCCACCCATAGACCTCCAGTGTAGCGACCTGCTTTTTTGGTAGGCAAAGTATGGTTGGTCCCTATCACCTTGTCGCCGTTGGATACGTTGGTTCGAGGCCCTAGGAACAAAGCACCATAGCAGGTCATTTTATCAAGGAACCAGTCATCGCGATCCGTCATTACTTGCACATGCTCTGAGGCGATATCGTTGGCCACTTCGAGCATTTCCTGGTATGTGTCGCACAATATCACCTCGCCGTAGTCGGCCCAACTGACAGACGCAGTAGCTGCAGTTGGCAGAATTTTCAGAATACGATCAATCTCAAGAAGGGTTCCCTCTGCCAGTTTGCGCGAATTGGTCACAAGCACAGCTGGGGAGTTATAACCGTGTTCCGCCTGACCCATTAGATCCGTGGCGCACAGTTCAGCATCTACGGTCTCGTCTGCAATCACCATGGTTTCGGTTGGCCCTGCAAATAAATCGATCCCAACACGCCCAAAAAGCTGGCGCTTCGCTTCGGCAACAAATGCATTGCCTGGGCCAACAAGTAGGTGAACTGGATCTATGCTTTCGGTCCCAATCGCCATAGCCCCAACGGCCTGAATACCGCCCAAAACATAGATTTCATGAGCGCCACCAAGATGCATTGCCGCAATCACTGCTGGATTTGGTTCACCGTTGAATGGCGGTGTGCAGGCGATTATCCGTGGTACACCAGCTACTGAGGCTGTCGCTACCGACATGTGTGCGGATGCAACCATTGGGAATTTGCCTCCCGGCACGTAGCAACCTACAGATTGAACAGGGATGTTTTTGTGGCCTAGGATAACACCTGGAAGAGTTTCTATTTCGATGTCCAGCATGCTGTCCCGCTGTGCTTGAGCAAAGTTGCGCACTTGCTCCTGGGCGAACTTTATGTCAGCCATATCTTCGGGAGAAACCTTAGCGATGATTGCTTGAATTTCATTATTGGACAGCCGATAAGTGTCGCGTTCGTAGTTGTCGAACTTACAAGCGAGTTCACGGACAGCTGAATCACCCCTCTCTTCGATGTCTTTCAGGGTCGCTGAAACAATAGCAGCAGTTTTCGCGTCATCCTCGGCCCGGTCGGCTTCGGGTTTTCCTCGTTTTAGGTACTCAATCGCCATTTTTGTTTCCTATTGTCATTTTGCAGTCACCGGATTTTTTGTGTTTAGATTAGAAAACACGTCGTAACCCAATTGCATCAGTAGATGCGGGATATCTAACATGCACCAGTTCTCAATGATTTTTCCGTCCTCACAGCGCCACCAATCGCAGTCGCGCATAAATACCCGCTTCCCAGTCGGTTCGATACCAAGAAACGGTTTTACGTGGATGCCGGTAATCATCGGCCAACCACTAAGAAATGCATAGTCACCATCCCCAGCTTTGCACGCAGCTCCTACGCCTTTAATTCCAGATTCAGAACCGTCGCCCCAACCTTCAAAAGTTAGCTCGAACGGTCTTTGAAATGCCGCAAACGCATCAATAGTCGCATAGGAGCCGAGCCCACCAGGGCCATACCAGACCATGCGCTTATGCCAATCCGGCCGCCATGCTTCATTTTCAGAGGTAAGTTTTTTCAGCATACCTTCCACCAAGTCGGCTGAAGCACGGGACCGTTTTGCATCTGATGGGGCTGCATTGATGCCATCATGTGTTGCTGGTCCCACAACTAATCCTTCGTAGCCCTGACTGGGTGAAAGTGGCCAAAGGCCTAACGCAATGATCAGTTCTGCCAAACCTAAGAAAACCTGGCTCTCTACGATTTTACCACCTTCAACACGGTGAAACTCACCAAAGCGTAGGAACGCCAATTTGCCGTTTGGTGGAATGCCATAGAGTGGCTTGCTAAAATAGCCGTGGAAATATCCAGTGGAAGTCACCCACTCTGTACCAAGGTATTCGCCCCCCAGCACGATGTAGTTTTGACGGGTACACCCTTCGAAGGCAACCATGATCGGAGCGATCACGTCGTCCACATAACCCGTTCCATCCGTTGCTTCGTTTATCGGATGGCTAGCGTTGATCTGCGCATTTCGGGCGAAAATCGCGGCGGCGGCTGTTTCCACCGCCTGCAACCGGCCTGTGTCAAAGCTCTCTAAAAACGAAAGATAAAGACCTTTGTTCTTGGCAGACTGCTCGGTCGCAATGCCCATTTCTGGTCGGTTTTCACGGCTCATCCCTTCACTGCTCCTGCCGTTAGGCCACTCACGATTTGACGTTGGAAGAACATGACCAAAACAAATAATGGCGCCGTGGCTGATACAACGGCAGCAACCGCAAACATAATATTTCCTTCGGTATAGGTTGTACCCAAAAACGCCGCAATTTGTGGGACCATAGTTCTATTGCCTTCTGACAGCAGCATGGATGTCACTGCAAAATCGTTGTAGGCTAACAAAAAACTAAACAACCCTGTGGTGATGACGCCTGGCCACATTACCGGGATGATCACATGCCGAAAGGCTTGAAACTGTGTACACCCATCAACCTTTGCGCTTTCATCCAACTCTTTTGGAATATTTTGAAAGAAACTGTGCAGCATCCACAATGTAAAAGGTTGATTGATTGCCACAAGTACAATGATTGTTGTTGGTAAAATTCCCCATAAGTTCCATTCGAAAAACGGCAACATGTAGCCTGCAACCAGTGTTATGGGCGGCATCGCGCGAAAAATGAGCGCGGCGATTAGCAACCAGAAGGTATACCGAAAGCCAGATCTTGAAAGAGCATATCCACCCAACGTACCAAACGTCAAAGATGTACATACGACAAAAAAGCAAACGATGAAGGTATTGATCACATTACGTAAAAAACCTTCTTCAATCCACGCACCATTATACCCCGCGCCGGTAAATGGCGAACCATGAGTTTCCAAGGTACGTTTCCCCGTTATGGCATTTGTCCAATCTGAAATTGAAAAAAAATCAAGCTCAACCTTAAATGATCCCCAAAATGTCCAGATGAAAGGAAACGCTGCCATAGTAAGCCAAACGATCACAAATAAAATTGATGCAAAGCGCAGGGCAGTGGGCATTTTATTCACAGGTGAGGACATTATGCTTTCCTTTTATGATCGCGCCAAGTCCGCACAAGGACCGGGGATAATAAAATTGCGACCCCGATGATTGTGATAACTGAGGTTGCAGCCGCGGATGACAATTGCTGGGTTTCGCCGCCTAAGTCATTAAAGATAGCCCAACTCAACGAGGATGCATGTGCGGATGCATTAAAGCCAACAATCGGTTCAAAAACCCTAAAATTATCCATCAATTGGATGAGCGCAACAAATGTAACAAGCGGCATCAAATGTGGTACAATAACATATCGAAGCCGCTGGAAGCGAGATGCGCCATCGATTTGCGCGGCTTCTAGTTGGTCCATTGGAAGTGTTTGTAGACCTGCATAAAAAATCACGAATGCAAATGGTGCGGCGTGCCAGACACCATAAACCATCAGAGAAATCCACATCAATCCCGTCGATGCTTTTAATGATAAAGTAGGATCGCCAGCCAACCACTGTAGCGCGTTGCCCAAGATGCCGCGACTGTCAATCATCCAGAACAAAACGAGGGCACCGATCAATGGGGTAATTACAAACGGCAACAGTGAAAAGAAAATTACAATCCCTTTTAATTTTGCATGTAAAGTATTCACTGCCAAAGCGATTACTAAACCCATTAGGATCACCAAAGGTGTCACAATAAATGTAAAAGCGAGCGTAAATGCGATTGCACGATAAAATGGAAGGTTGTTCAACTTTGATAGAAAATCCGCAAACGAAACTCGTGCACGCCAAGCTTCCGAGACTTCGATGATAGCTAGATGACCTCTGTCGAAGTAAATATCCAGCCCAACAAACCGACCTAAAGGTTCAGCTGCGCGGATTGCGGCGGTGGCTTCTTGATCAATTGCGGTTTCTTCTGTGCATTTAAATGGTGTGCACGTTTCCACTGTCACCAAAACCGCTTCATGAGGGGTAAATAGTGATTGGGTTACAACCGACAGTATCGGTAGCGCAATGAAAAGCAACATTGCCATGCCAGTTGGAAAAAAGAACCAAAAAAATGTACGGTGTTTCATTAGGCTGTGTTTTCGAAGGTGCTTTGAAAAGAGAGATGGTGGGGGCAGTACCCCCACCATAAAGACTCATTCATAGAAAGCCTTTTTCTTTAGCTGCTGCGATGTAAGCTGCTTCAACGTCTTTCAATGCCTGTTCAGCACTTTCTGTACCTTTCATGAAATCAGCCAATTCGTTTCCGAGAGCGGTATGTAACAAGCCCATGTATGGTAACATTGGATAAGGGATTGTATTCATGCCTGCTGCTGCAAAAACACCTATTGCTGCATCCGTAGGTGTATATCCATCAATCAACCATACAGCTTGTGTGCGAATTTCTTCACTTTCCATCATAGCGGGTGAAATACCATTCATCATCGCGATAAAAGTTGCCTCCGCTTCTTCATCGCTAATGTTCTTGGCAACGGTCCAACCGTCCCACCAAAGCGTTGACGCTGGTGTGTCGCCTCCACCTACGGTCATCGGTCCTGCAATTGCGAAACCATCGACAACGTCTTGAGGCACACCGTCTGCAGTTACCAATGTAGCGGCGCGTGATCCCCACATGTTCATAATAGCAACATTACCTGCACGGAATTCTGCGTTGGTTGCATTTGAATCATGTGTCAGGAAATCAGGGTTCATATATCCAGATAAGGCTTTCATCATTTCAAGTGTTTTGACGCCCGCCTCGGTATTTATATTGGGCTCAGCAGTACCAGGTTTAAAATGAGAGCCACCCATACCTAGGAACATGTTGTTGAATTCTTGCGCAAGGTTCCAACCTGCCGCGTATGCGCCGCCTACTGGATTTTCCATTAAGCCTTGATCGCGGATCATTTTTGCGGCGGCGAGCATTTCTTCATAGGTCTTTGGAGGCTCTACACCAATTTTCTCAAGAACGTCCGCGCGATAGACCAAGTGCTGAGCATTTGCCATAAATGCAACCGCCATCACTTTGCCATCGATTGTGATCAATTGGTTTTTCTTGAGTGCTTGTCCGTGCTTGGCAACCAAATCGTCCAATGGGCGGATAACATCTTCGTTCATCAATGCAACAATCGAAGAGTTTGCAACGATAGCAGATGTGTATTCAGCCGGGTTACCCTGCATCCCTGGAAGGTTGATTTTCTGGTGATCCGCTGTTAGGTTCGTTGTGATTTCAGCGCCTGAGCAAGCTTGAGCGCCCGCGCCAACACTTTGAATGGCAGGAAATTCATTCCCCACAATCGATACACGTGCATTAACTTCGCACGCAATAGCCGATGTAGACATGAGTGCTGTGATCGAAGCAGCTAATGCAATTTTTCTAAAAAACATGTTACTCTCCCTTTGCTTTTTAGGTTTTAGATGCGCCTTGCAATCACGCATCCTTTTGGCCACGGTTTCCCGCAACAGTTTTAGGGGTTAACCCCCAATTCGCGCACCTGTTTGACCATCAAACAGGTGGCAAATCTTGGCGGGCACTTCGATTGAAACCATGTCGTCAATCGAGGCCCGATAGTTTTTATCTGCACGAACGCTGACCAATTTCGATCCAATCCGTACCGTCACCATTGTGGCATCCCCCAACAGTTCCAACGTATAGATCGGGGCATTGATCTGACCGCCGTTGTCCACGACACGTGCATCTTCTGCGCGAAATCCCAGTGTGATGTTTTGATCCGCGGCGTTCAGCCCAGAAATTTTTGTATTTGCCGCCATGAAGACATCACCTGCGACTGATCCTTCGATCAAGTTCATCGCGGGGTTGCCGATAAAGCCCGCAACGAATGTATTAGCGGGGCGGTCATAGATTTCAGTGGGGCTGCCCACTTGCTGCACAACGCCCTTTTCCATGACAACAACGCGGTCGGCCAATGTCATCGCCTCGATCTGATCGTGCGTCACATAGATTGTCGTGACCGCCAATTCATGGCTCAGGTTTTTGATCTGCGCCCGAGTTGAAACGCGCAATTTTGCGTCTAGGTTTGACAGCGGTTCATCCATCAAGAACACATTGGGTTCACGCACGATTGCGCGGGCCAAGGCCACGCGCTGACGTTGGCCGCCAGACAGTTCAGCAGGTTTGCGGTGCAGGAAATCATCTAATTCAACCATCGCTGATGCACGGCGCACCCGCGCGTCATGTGTTTTGGGATCAATTCCGCGCACCTTTAACGGAAAGCGGATATTCTCATAGACGTTCATGTTTGGGTAAAGAGCGTAGCTTTGAAACACCATGGCCACATCACGATCTTTAGGTTCTAGGTCATTCACCTTTTTCCCATCGATCAGAATATCGCCTGATGTTGCATCCTCCAAACCTGCAATCATCCGCATAGTTGTGGTTTTTCCACAGCCAGATGGACCAAGCAGGACCAAGAATTCCTTGTCAGGTATCGTCAAGTTCATGTCTGCAACACCAACAAAATCGCCCCAACGCTTAGTTATGTTTTTCAGAATAATTTCGGACATGTCCCGGGCCCATCGTCGTTACCTGAGAAATGTTGGCACCAAGATTTAGGTTACACAAGCTATTTTTGCATACGTTTGCAAAAAATACTTTTCTAATCGAAAAAACCCTATATCAAAGGGGGAAAAGTGACTGTGTCAGGATTGGATAAGCATGAGCTATCAAGCAGAAAAGCAAGTTGTGCGTGACTACTACACGGCACTCGATTCGACATCGGGGGCGGATATGCTGGACGCCGCCGGGCAGTATGTCGCGTCGGATTACCTTTGGCGCGGGTATCATCCGTTTGGTGAAATGACATCCTTGGCGGATGTGATCGGACAATTTTGGATGCCGTTGAAATCTTCTCTTACCCGCCTTCAACGGCGCGAAGATGTGTTCTTTGCGGGCAAAAACGTGACTGAGAACAACGATGGCATTTGGGTTGTTTCCATGGGGCATCTGATGGGACTGTTTGATGCGCCGTGGCTGGGTATTCGGCCGACCCGCAAAATGGCGTTTCTGCGCTATGCCGAATTCCACCGCGTCGAAGGTGGCAAGATTTGTGAAACAGCGTTTTATTTTGACATCCCGCATCTGATGATCCAGGCGGGTCAAAATCCGTTTCCGCCGCAAACAGGTGCGCATATGGTCCAGCCGGGTCCGATGCCACATGATGCATTGCTATATGATGACGCCCCGGCGGAAGAGGGGAAAAAGACCTTGGCGGCGATTGAATCTATGATCGGTGATTTGGGGCAGTGGCAGTTGGGTTTGCCGCTGGAAGAAGAGCTGGCGCGCACATGGCATGACGACATGATTTGGTGGGGGCCTGCCGGCGTTGGTGCAACCTACACAATCGAGCGTTATGCAAAACAGCATTCTGGACCGTTCCGTGCGGCGTTCAAAGAGCGGTCAAAAACCAATCATATTGCGCGGGTGGCAGAGGGCCATTATGGTGGATTTTTTGGCTGGCCAAACTTTACCGCGCGACACGCTGGTGGGTTCATGGGCATGCCTGGAAATTCGGAAAGGTTGGAATTTCGTGTGATTGATATTTATCGTCGAGAAGGTGATAAATTAATTGAAAACTGGATCTTTATTGATTTTCTTCATGTAATGCATCAACAGGGTTTGGATGTGCTTGGGCGGATGAAGAGGATTGAAGGATGATGAAGCGTATCGATTCTCACCACCATCTTTGGGACCTTAAGGACGTGCATTATCCGTGGCTGATGGAGTTTGGGAAACCGCGGTTTTTTGGTGATCCAACGCCCATACAGCGGGATTACCTGTTGGCGGAGCATCGTGCAATTTCGCACAACCATGGATTTGTGGCATCGGTCCATATTCAGGTTGGGGCAGAGGATGGTTTGGCCGAAGCGCGTTGGGTGGATCAGGTGGCACATGCCAACCCAGAATGGCCGATGGTCCAAGTTGCATTTTGTGATTTAACGGCGCCAGATCGCGACGTTCAGTTGGATCAGTTTCAGGCACTGCCGTCCGTCGTCGGTGTTCGTCAAATTGTTGGGCGGTCGCCAGACGAGGATGCCAAGAACGGCACCAATGCATTGATCGCCGATCCCGAATTCAAAGCAGGTTTGCACAGCCTTGCGTCGCGTGGTCTGTCCTTTGATTTGCAATTAATCCCCGAATTGATGAAACCCATGGGCAAAGTTTTGGAGCAGGTTCCCGATTTACAGGTGGCGCTGTGCCACGCGGGTTCGCCCTATGACAGATCATCAGATGGAATTGTAAAATGGGCCGCGGGTCTCGCGCAATTGTCCGCCCTGCAAAATGTGTCGTGTAAATTATCGGGTTTGGGCATGTTTGATCATGATTGGAATGCAGGAACCGTTCGCCCAATCGCGGATGTCGTGATGAAACAATTCGGACCAGATCGTGTTATGTTTGGTTCGAACTTTCCCGTTTGTTCGCTGTCCAGTAGTTTTGATGAACTGATGGAACGGCATATGGCGATCGTTCCTGAAGAACATCATAAAGCAGTATTCCATGACAACGCCGAGCGCTTTTATTTCAAGGGTTCTCAATCCTCGTAACCTGTGATCGCGCCGCTTATGAGTTGATAGGATACCAGATCGCTGATCTCTGCGGGATCACGCACGAGCGTGGATAATCGGGTTGATAAGGTCGCCGCAGAAATCGGATCCGCCATGATCGTATCGGCTTGCTCTAGGGTGATTTGTTCAAATCGAATGGGCGTGCCCGCCTTGGCTTGGGCTAGTATCGGCAGGTCCGCAGGGATCACCGTGCCAATTCTGGGATAGCCGCCCATAGTTTGACACTCTGACATTAGGACATAAGGTTCTCCATCCCCCGTCATTTGGATGTCGCCCGTCACGATAATATCGGACACGATGCCATGGGCGTTTTGCGGCGTAAACGGTGCCCCCTCAAAATCAACTTTGACGCCTCTGCGATTGGCAATGTGGCTTGCACTAAATGGGGTGGCGTGAAAGCGGTTAACGTCGGCATCTGAAAACAAATCTGTTTGTGGTCCTGCCAGATACCGAACCGTTCCACCGCCAAGACGGTCAATGGCGCGAATTTTCATAGATCGCGCAAGAGCCATGGGTGTCCCGTTGACAATATCACCAGACTGCAACCAATGGCCCACACCTGCGCTGACGTGGCTCGATTGGCTATCAAAAACCCGTGGTGTGGCAAGCTGCGCATGTGGTGTTAAATAGCCGTAGACTCCTGATTTTGGGGCGCTTAATTCAATAATATCCCCCGCATTCAGTGTATGTGTTGCGTTCCATTGCAGCAGGCGATCACCCACTTTCGCAGTCATTTCACCGCCCGTCAGTGCAACGGTCACGTCGCACGACACACGCAATGATCCACCAATCCCCATAAACTCAATTGCGGGTGATGGTTGGGTTTTACCCAATAAAGCTGCGGCCTCGATCAGGGCAAGCTTATCCATCGCGCCCCCTTGGGACAGGCCAATCGCGGTTGTGCCAGTGCGCCCCATATCCTGAATAGACAGGCCAACCGTCGCACGAATGATTTCGATCAAAGGGACTGACATATCGCGCCCCCTTTGGGATCCCCTGATGCTTGCAGTCGTGCAATTTCATCTGCGGATGCGCGTGAAAATTGCATCGCATCTCCTGCACGCAATAAAATCGGGGTGTCGGTTTCTGGTGCGAAGGGTTTGAATGCGCTCATCCCAATTTGGCGCCATCCCGTGGGTGAGGGGTTTGCAAACAAAACCAACTGCCGCACGGCTGTCACCAATGCGCCCGCAGGAACCTCTGCTGTTAAGGTCGATGTGCGCGGCATATCCCATTCCTGCGGCAATAGTCCGATATAGGGTTGCCCGGGGGCAAAGCCCAAGGCCAGCACGCGCACATCCACGTTTTCCAAATCATGAATGATCGTGGCCTCGGATTTACCTGCAATTTGCGCAACCTCGGCCAGATGTGGGGCGGCGTCACTGTCAAAACAAACGGGAATGATCCAGCGCCGCTTGGCCGTTGGCACGCCGACAGTTGACCAATCGGTTTTCCTGATCAGATCACTCAGATGTTGGTGCAGCAAAGACCGCACATCCGTCCCCCCCGGAAACCGCACCATGACCGAGGCCAGAGCAGGGGCAATTTCGGTGACATGCGGCAAATCGGCCTCATCAATCAAACGCAACATAACTTGAACACAGGCGGTTGCGGCCTCACTCGCTTCGCGGGCAAAGCGCACCAAAAGGGCATCATGTCCAAGTGTGCAAATTTCAGGTGTCATCGCGCAGGGGCGTTCCATGTTTCGTGTCAATTCAACTGCACTGTGATCAAGCTATCGCGCGGATGCAAGCGCGATTGTCACCAAAGAATATGCTTGAAAAATAAATTCTGAACAGCGTAGGCTTTGGACATGTTTTAGCGGAGATTATTATGAACCAGCACCCGATTTGGAAGTACATTGACGATAACGCTGACCGCCTGCGCGCCCTTTCGGATAATATTTGGGCCGTCCCTGAAACCTGTTATGGCGAACATAAATCCGTCGCGCTGCATATAGAGGAGTTAGAGGCTCAAGGTTTTCGTGTTGAAAAAGAAGCCGCGGGCATTCCCACAGCCGTGATTGGTGAGGCGGGCGAGGGCGGACCCGTCATTGGCTTCTTGGGTGAATATGATGCGCTGGCCGAACTTAGTCAGGTGGCGGACCTGCCCGAACAACAGGCCTTGGAAACGGGGGCCAATGGCCATGGATGTGGTCACAACATGCTGGGATCGGCGGCTATGTTGGCAGCAATCGCCCTGAAAAATTGGTTAGAGGAAACCGGAACACCAGGGCGCGTGCGCTACTATGGATGTCCCGCGGAAGAAGGGGGGTCGGCCAAATCGTTCATGGTGAAACGTGGTGCGTTTAAGGATTGCGATATCGCGATCACATGGCATCCGGGGTCCATCGCGACAGTTGTGACGGGATCATCCCTTGCGGCGGCGCGGGTTGATTTCGAATTTTTTGGCAAAGCAAGCCATGCCTCGGCCAGTCCTGATTTGGGCCGCTCTGCCCTTGATGCGGTTGAATTGATGAATGTTGGGGTCAATTATATGCGTGAACACATGTCGGATCGGGCGCGCATTCACTATGCCTATATTGATGCGGGTGGGATTTCGCCCAACGTGGTTCAAGCCTATGCAAACGCGCGTTATGTAGTCCGCGAGCCTTCTGTGAAAGAAACCGTCAAATTAATCGACCGCGTTGTGAACGTCGCCAAAGGCGCGGCTTTGATGACGGAAACCGAAATGAAGTGGCGTTTGGTCACCATTTCCGCCGAGGTGATCGCAAATACACCCCTGTGTCAGGCCATGGAAAAAAATCTGCACATGCTGGGCGCCCCTGATTTTACGGATGTTGATGTCGCATATGCTAAACGGTTTCAAAACACGTTGGAACAGAAGGATATTTCCGCCTCTTACTCTATGCTGGGCGTTGGGATGCAGCCGGATAAGGTGTTGGCAGATTTCCTTCCGCCTTTGGGCCATCAATCCAATGATTTGCCTGCGTCGACGGATGTGGGCGATGTCAGTTGGGTTGTCCCTACAGTGCAATTGTGGGGTGCAAATTACGCCATTGGAACACCTTATCACACATGGCAAATGGTGGCGCAGGGGAAAAGCGCGCCTGCATTAAAGGGCATGGTGCATGCTGCGACGGTTATGGCGATGACTGGTGTGGATGCGATCACCAACCCAGAGCTGCGCGATGCCGCATGGGCGGATTTGAAAACACGCGTCGGCGAAGAGGGGTATGTCAGTGCATTGCCAGATGATGCGGAACCCCCGATTAAGGAAATGGCGGGATAAAGCGCATTAAGGTGTTTGTGGTCGCTTTAGCTCTAGACGAAGGCGGTGACGCACATGGGTGGCCACGCCCGTGGTGATCGGATCAGAGCTGAGTTCAAATGTGAAACCCATGCGCTCCCAAAATGCGCGTCCGCGGGTGTTGGGCGCCAGTACCGCGACGAATAATTCGCTGCAATTGTTTTCGACGGCCGTGTTTTTCATGCGTTCAAACAGGATGGGTCCATACCCCGATCCGCGCAATTCAGGCGACAGGATGAGTAATCCGAGGTAGCTGCTATCGGGGTTGGGGTATCCAAAACTTTGTTCACATACCCCTTGGATTGCACCCCGATCATCAAATAATCCCAGCCGAATACACTCCGCAGGATCGCCCCCAGGGGGGGCGTTTTGGAACAGTTCGTCAATCGTTTCATCCGAGGGGGCAAGCCCCGTTTCCAGAATGATATAGTCCTGCGCACGTTCATAAAAATCACGCAACGAAGGGCGATCATCAGGATCATTTAGATCGCGGATTATCCACCCCGCATGCGGCATCACGCCATGCGGTCTAACAGACGTTCCATGAATTTTTGCCCTTCATTCATCTGTGCGATGCTGATGAATTCATCGGCCTGATGGGCCTGCGCGATATCGCCTGGGCCACAGATGCAGGCGGAATACCCTGCATCCTGAAATTGACCCGCCTCGGTGCCATAACTAACCACATGTGTGCCATTGTCCCCTGTTAGGGATCGCGCTAAGGTTTCGGCTGCGCCATTTTCCTCGGGGCGCAAACCTGGAACAGAGGCGCGCGTTTCAATTTTGATTGAGGTTTCGGGGCGCACGGCCTGCATCGCGACCTCAACGCGGCGGACTTCCTCGCGGTATTTCATTTCCCAATCGCGACCGTCCTCACCCGGGACAACACGGAAATCGATGCCAAATACACAATCCTTGGCCATGATGTTTTGTGCAGTACCACCATGAATGGTGCCAATATGCGCTGTGGTCCATGGTGGCTCAAATAAAGATGCGGTTGCCGTTGGTGTTTGTTTTGCGTTTTCTTCGTTAACTTGATTGGCCCAAGTGATCAAGCGACCCGCTTCTAAAATGGCGCTGACGCCAAGGGTTGGGTTCGAACTGTGCACCTCGTAGCCCGTTATATGGGTGCGATGCACTTGGCTACCCTTATGACTGGTTACAACCTTCATCATCGAGGGTTCGCCTATGATGGCCAATTCTGCGTTGGGAAAAATTTCTTGCATCCGCGCGATCATGGGCGGCGCACCTGTGCATCCGACCTCTTCATCAAAGCTCAGGGCCAATTGCAATGGGCGGGTCAGTGGGCGCGCTTTCGCCTCGACCATGGCCCAGATTGAAAGGGCATCAAACCCTTTCATATCGCAACTGCCCCGTCCATAAAGCAGCCCGTCCTTTTCAATCAACGTGTAGGGATCGGTGGTCCAGGGTTGGCCTTCGGTCGGAACAACGTCGGTGTGACCAGACAGGACAACACCCCCTTCGATTTCGGGTCCGACATGCGCCATGATCGCCGCCTTTTCCCCGCTTTCGTGATAGTAGCGATGGCATTCAATGTCGTGACTGTTCAAATAGTCTTCGACCCAATCGACAAGCGGCAAGTTGGTGTCGCGACTAACTGTTGGGAACGCCACTAATTTTTCCAAAATTTCGATCGGCGTAAGTTTTTCTGCCATATTAATATCCGCTATCCGTTGTTAAAACCAAATGCCCCGGATCAACTTCGCCATAAACAGAAGGTTCGGGAACATACCCAGTTTTATGGATAGGAGACGGAATCGGTTTAAAGTTCAAGTCACGTTCAGATTTGCGGTTTGTTGGATCGGCAATTGGAACCGCCTTCATCAGCGCTTGTGTATAAGGATGTTGAGGGTTTTCAAATACTTGCTGGCGTGATCCAATTTCGACAATACGGCCTAAATACATAACGCCAACGCGGTGGCTGACACGTTCTACCACGGCCATATCGTGGCTGATGAACAGGAAGGACAGACCAAGATCGGCCTGCAATTCCATCATCAGGTTCAACACCTGCGCCTGTACAGATACATCAAGTGCCGAGACAGCCTCATCTGCGATGATCAATTTCGGATTGAGTGCTAGCGCACGTGCAATGGCCACACGCTGACGCTGTCCGCCCGACAATTCATGCGGATAACGACGAAGAAATGATCGTGGCAGGTGGACGCGCTCAAACAGCATTTCAACCCGATCTGTGATTTCTGATTTGGATCGATTGCCAAAGTTCAGTAGCGGTTCTGCCACTTGATCCATCAATTGCATCTGTGGGTTGAGCGAAGCAAAGGGATCTTGGAAAATCATTTGCATGTCTTGGCGGGCATCGCGTAATGCCTCGCCTTCCAGCGCAAGGATATCTGTGCCATCAAGCAAAATTTCACCACTACGTGGTTCAACCAAACGCAAGATTGAACGTCCTGCGGACGATTTTCCACACCCTGATTCACCAACCAGTGACAGCGTTTGACCACGGCATAGGTCAAACGACACATCCTCAACCGCGTGCACCTGTGCAACGGTGCGACGCAATAAACCACCCTTGACGTCAAAACGTGTCGTCAGGTTTTTTACGCTGAGCAAAACTTCATCTGTCCCTTGAATAGGTGCAATGTCATTTTGCTCTTGACCCAATAATTTCATGGGTTCGGGCAGCGCTTTGCCACGCATTTCACCAAGTTTTGGAACCGCTGCCAAGAGTGCCTTGGTGTAATCATGCTGGGGGTTTGTGAAAATCTCTTCGACGGGTCCTTCTTCGACTTTGTTGCCGCGATACATTACGACAACGCGATCCGCCAATTGTGCAACAACGGCCATGTCATGGGTGATGAACATCACGGCCGTCCCTGTTTCGCTTTTCAAACGATTAATCAGGGCCAAAATTTCGGCCTGAATTGTGACATCCAATGCGGTTGTGGGTTCATCTGCGATCAGCAGCCGTGGTTCACAGGCGAGCGCCATGGCAATCACCACGCGTTGGCGCATACCGCCAGAGAGTTCGTGCGGATACTGTTTCAGCCGCCGCTCAGCTTCGGGGATGCGGACCTGTTTCAACAATTCCAGTGCACGTGCATCCGCCTGGGTTTGCGACAATCCTTTGTGCAGTTTTAGGCCTTCAGTTAGCTGGCGACCTACAGTGAACACAGGGTTTAGGGCGGTCATTGGCTCCTGAAAAATCATACCAATTTCATTACCGCGTACGCTGCGCATCATGGATTGATTCCCTTTTGCCAGGTCCATTTTAGCGCCTTGTTTTCGGTCAAACAAAAGCGTCCCACCCGCGATTTCACCACCACCAAATTCAACCAAACGCATTAATGATAGGGAAGCTACGGATTTGCCTGATCCAGATTCACCCACGATACAGACCGTTTCTCCAGCGTTGATATCAAAGGAAATATCTTCCACACCCACGACCGGGCCGTCCTTGGTTTGAAACTCAACCCGCAAGTTTTTGATCGATGCTATGGGGGTGTCCAACATGTTCATTCTCCGCTCAATAAAGTCAGGCTAGTGCATGATTTCGACCTATGTCAAATGTAAGCACAACAAAAATTAGATGCCTCTACTGCGGTTTTGTATCGTTTGGCGCGTAAAGAATTATGTTGATTTTAACTGAATGTAAGTGTTGCATGAAATTACACGCGCATACTTTATCGGCAATCGTGCCCCAAAAGGATAGCGTTGTGACTAAGACAGAGACTTAAAGTCCTACTAGGGAGAAACTAATGTTTACGAAAACCTTGCTCATGGGCGCGGCTGCATCTTTTGCAATCGCTTCCTCAGTTGCTGCGGAACGTGGCAGCGATGGCAACGTCAGCATCATTTACTGGCAAGCGCCATCGATTTTAAACCCATTCCTGTCGGGTGGTACAAAAGACGTCGAGTCTGCATCACTTATTGTTGAACCGCTAGCGCGGTACGATCAAAATGGCGAAATGGTTCCATTTTTGGCTGTTGAAATTCCAACTGTAGAAAATGGTGGTGTCTCAGCAGATTTGACATCGATTACGTGGAAAATTGCGCCTGGTATTAAGTGGTCTGATGGGACCGCATTCACGGCGGCTGATGTGAAATTTACTGCTGATTATTGCATGCATCCCGAAGGTGGTTGTGCGCAGCTGACGAAGTTTGATGGTGTTTCTAGCGTGGAAGCACTAGATGATATGACCGTTAAGGTGACGTTTGAAAACCCAATGCCTTTCCCGTACGGCCCCTTTGTTGGCGGGGAAAGTCCAATTATCCAAAAGGCGCAGTTTGAGAATTGTATGGGTGCCAAGGCACCTGAATGTACCGCCGAAAACTTTGGTCCAATCGGGACTGGTCCGTTTGTAGTAACTGATTTCCGTCCAAATGACGTGATCCAGATGGTTGCAAACGACAATTACCGTGATCCTGCAAAGCCAGCATTTGCATCATTGACATTCAAGGGCGGTGGTGACGCAACTGCAGCTGGCCGTGCGGTTATGGAAACAGGCGAATTCGATTACGCATGGAACTTGCAGCTTGCACCTGACGTGATTGCGCGTATGGAACAGGGTGGCAAAGGGACACCTGTTGCGGGCTTTGGCCCATTGGTTGAACGCATCATGTTAAACCAAACAAACCCATCGCCAGATTTAGATGCGAATACACGGTCAACGGCGGCGGCGCCTCATCCGTTCTTAAAGGACCCAGCCGTGTACAAGGCGATGTCATTGGCGATTGATCGCCCATTGCTGGTTGAAATCGGATATGGCAAAGCTGGTAAGGTAACTTGTAACTGGATACCTGCGCCTGCAGCGTTTAATTCTGAAGCATTAAGTTGCGACACACAAGACATAGCTGGTGCGAACGCAATGTTGGATGCAGCAGGATATAAGGATACTAATGGTGATGGTGTGCGTGAAACGCCGGATGGTATGCCGTTAAAGCTTCTTTATCAAACTTCTACGAATGCGGTGCGTCAGGACTTCCAGGCGCTGATCAAACAGTGGTGGAGTGAAATAGGTATCGACGCAGAATTAAGAAACCTATCTGCATCCGTCTTCTTCGGTGGTGACCCAGGATCACCAGATACTTACCAAAAGTTTTACGCAGACGTTGAAATGTATGCGAACACATTCAATGGGACTGACCCACAAGCCTATCTAGGTAACATGGTCTGTGATAAAGCACCGCGACCTGACACACAGTGGCAGGGTGAAAACATTTCGCGTTGGTGTGATCCCGCGTACGACGAATTATATGCGAAACTTGCTACAACTGCAGGTATCGAAGCGCGCGCTGAAATTGGTCGCAAGCTAAATGATATGGCAGTCACTGGGGGTGCAATGATCCCATTAGTACACCGTGGGCGGTTGTCTGCGCACGCAAATTCGTTGGGCGGTGTCGTTCTCAATGTTTGGGACAGTGAACTTTGGAATGTCGCAGATTGGTATCGCATCAAATAAACGTAATCCCTAAAATATTGGATCCGCGCATGAAAGTGTGCGGATCTTTTCAAAAAGAAATCTGCAAACTGAGGAATTAGATGCTGCAATTCACTGTCCGTCGGAGCATGTTGGCCGTTCCGACGCTTTTGTTCATCAGTTTGGTGATTTTTCTTTTGCTAGAATTGGCACCGGGCGATCCGATGGCGCAGGTTCCGCTCACCGTTCCACAAGAAGTGAAGGAAAAAATGCGCCTCGCGCTTGGATTGGGTGAACCCGTTCATGTTCGTTTTTGGAAATGGATTGTGCAATTTTTCTGGATCGAACCACAGGTCTTGATGGACCATATTTTCGGAACAACATTTTCTGAGGGCAAACTGCGTGTAGTCTCTTGGCAAACCCGCAGCCCCGTGATGGAAATCGTCATTCAACGTATTCCACAGACCCTTTGGGTGGTCGGCGTCGCCTACATCGTGGGCATTCTTATTGCGATCCCAATCGGTATCTATTCGGCCTATCGCCAGTATTCTGTATTTGATCAGGCGGGGACATTTATTTCGATGGTGGGCTATTCTGTACCGCCGTTTTTTTCTGGTGTATTGGTCATTGTGATTTTTTCGGTGAACCTTGGGTGGTTCCCATCGATTTATGACACTACGCATGTGGTCAACGATTGGGCGAGCTTCAAGGTGCAGCTTAATCAAATGATCATGCCAGTGATGGTTTTGGCCCTTCAAATTACGGCCCAGATCAGCCGTTTCATGCGTGCCTCTATGTTGGACAATTTGAATCAAGATTATGTGCGCACCGCCCGTGCCAAGGGGTTGGGAGAACGAGTGGTTGTTATGGTGCATGTCCTACGCAATTCGATGATCCCTGTTGTAACCGTGATTGCATTGGGCATTCCATCCATTTTTGGCGGCGCAATCATTACCGAGCAGGTGTTTAAGGTGAATGGCATTGGTCAACTATTAATCGGCGCCATTCAGGCAAATGATTTGCCGATGGTTCAAACGCTGACGTTTATATTTGCCTTTCTAATTGTCTTTTTTAACCTGATTGCCGACATTCTTTATGGCATTCTTGACCCAAGGATACGCTATGACTGATCTATCTGATGCAGAGCTTATCAAACCACCGCGCAGCCAGAAGCGCGATGTTTGGGATCAATTTAAATCGCACAGAGGCGCGATGTTAGGGGCCTTTGTATTTATCACAATTGTTGCTGTTGTTTTCCTGGGGCCATTTTTCTGGACAATAGAGGCGACGCATATTGATATCCGCGCCCGTAATCAGGGACCCAGTTGGGCACATCCCTTTGGCACCGATCAATTGGGACGCGATACCTTTGCCCGTATGATGGCAGGGGGGCAAACCTCAATCTCGGTGGGATTGGCGGCCATGGGCCTGTCGTTGGTTTTAGGTACATTTGTTGGCGTTTTGGCGGGATTTTTTCGATTTTTGGATGGCCCATTGATGCGTCTGACGGATCTGTTTTTGGCGCTGCCAATTTTGCCTTTGCTATTGGTGATGATGCTATTGTTCCGTGAAGCGCTCAACGGGGCATTTGGGCCTGAAACGGGTATTTTCATTCTGATCGTTACGGCAATTGGGATCACCAGTTGGATGCCAACGGCGCGGATTGTGCGCGGCGATGTTTTGGCATTGAAGGAACGTGAATTTGTCCTCTCTGCTCGTTCAATTGGGACGAAAAATTCGCGGATCATCACGCGCCACATTTTGCCTAATGTCCTGTCGCCCATCATGGTGTCAGCGACCTTGGGCATTGCGAACGCCATCATCACGGAAAGTGCGCTGTCCTTCCTTGGGCTGGGCTTTCCACCGGATTTCCCGACCTGGGGCCGTTTGTTATTTGATGCAACGGATTACCTACAGCAGTATCCAGAGCGCGTGTTCTGGCCTGGTATGGCAATCTCTTTGTCAGTGCTAAGCGTGAATTACCTTGGCGATGGGTTGCGTGATGCGCTAGACCCGCGGGTAAGAGGGCGTTAAGCCAATCAAAACAAGAGGTGTATAATGAAGGATTTTGCAAATTATCCAAGCCTTAAGGGGCGCGCGGTGATTGTATCAGGTGGGGCATCTGGCATTGGTGCCGACATTGTGCGTGGATTTGCAGCACAGGGTGCGCGTGTTGGATTTTTGGATCTGGATGAAACCGCAGGTCAGGCATTGGCCGATGAACTAGGCGGGGGCGTGCATTTCACAAAATGTGATTTGCGCGATATTGATGCGCTGAAATCGGCAATTGCATCCTTGCGTGAACAGATCGGGCCAATCACGGTATTGGTCAACAACGCGGCGCGGGATGATCGCCATGATTGGCGCGAAGTGACAGAAGACTATTGGAATGAACGCGCGGCCACGAACATTCGCCATCAGTTTTTTGCTATCCAAGCTTGTGCGCCTGATATGATGGAACAAGGTGGCGGATCGATCATCAACATGGGGTCGGTATCATGGATGATGCCACAGGGTAATTTCCCCGCCTACACCACGTCAAAGGCGGCTGTGCATGGTCTTACGCGCACAATGGCGCGTGATTTGGGCGAACACCGCATTCGCGTCAATACTGTTGTGCCGGGGTGGATCATCACCGAACGCCAAAAAGAATTGTGGTTGTCACCCGAGGCTGAAGAGGCGCATTTGGAACGTCAGTGTCTAAAAGAAATGATCGAACCCGTTTATGTTGCACGGATGGTCCTGTTCTTGGCCAGTGATGACGCCGCCATGTGCACCGCGCAAAATTTCTTGGTCGAAGGCGGAACCGTTTAAAGCAGTCGTATTATTCTTTGGCGCTTTGTTCGCGCCAAAGAATCACTAATCCTGATCCGATAATCAGGATGACGCCCGGGAATAATTTATCCACGGGAAATTCCCCAAATAACACCCAACCAAAGAAAAACGCCGTGAGGATCCCAAAATAGCTGAAGGGGGCCAAAACAGTTGCATCCGCTTGTCTGTAGGCGATCATCAAAAAGATCACGCCAAAGCCCCCGCAAATGGACATGGATAGGATTAGCGCCGCATCGGTAATCGATAAAATGGGGCTAAAGCTATTGGTGAAAAGCGCGAAAAAGATTGCGCCGATTGCGGCCGCAAAGGCCGAATATAAATACAAGATCGAATTTGAAATCGAACGATCAAAGCTGCGCAAACTGACGACGGCGAAGGCATAGCAAAACGCAGCCCCAATCGGCAAAAGCGCGATCCATGAAAATACATCTGTTCCGGGGCGTACAATCCATATCGCCCCAATGAACCCAACACTGACTGCGCCCCAGCGCCAAAATCCAACCTTTTCCCGGAATATCAAAATAGCCAGTAACACCACGAACAGCGCGTTTGTTTGTCCAAGTGCTGAAACGGTTGCCAATTCTAGTTGGCCCAAGGCTGTGTAAAACATTAACTGTGCAATCGCGACCACAAAGCCCCGTGATAGGGCCAATTTCCATTGAACCAGTTTGTAATCAGAGGGTCGAATACTCAGCTCGCGGGTATACCATAACATCACGACAGACGGTAATATTCCGAAAATGTTGCGATAAACAGATAACTCCTGTGCGCTATAGCGCGCCGATAAATAGCGCACGTGGATGCTCATTAAATCGAAACACAGATAGGCGACCAAACAAATGAAAATGGCGCGGACGCTTTGTGTCATGATTAATCCGATCAAATTCTGAAATCGCAGGCATCAACATGCTGCTTTGGATCACGTTAGTGCGTTTCCGGTTTGTGTGATAGTATTTTTTGCGCAGGTTTAACGCGTTGTAAGAAAAGCCAGAATTGCGGTGTTTAGTGTCTTTTGCTGGGTTTCTAATACCGTTCGGTTCGACACCTTCTTTTTAAACTTGTTAGCATAAGACATTGTGAAATCGGAGAATTCATCAACGCTTAGTTTATGGGTTGCTAAGTCGCCAAATGCAGTTAAGTAAAATTGTGCAAGGGAAGGCTTGGCTATGAAAATCACAGTCGATGGAGTGCAATACGATGTGGATGTCGAAGCGGACATGCCACTGTTGTGGGTGCTGCGAGATGAATTGCATGTAAAGGGTGTCAAATATGGGTGCGGTGTTGGAGCCTGTGGTGCCTGTACTGTACATATTGACGGTGTTGCTTTGCGATCCTGTCAAACACCTGTTGGAGATGTGAATGGTTCGGTGACCACAATCAACGGCCTTGGGACTCCTGATGCCATGCACGCGGTGCAAGCAGCCTGGGCTGAACATCAGGTTGCGCAGTGCGGATATTGCCAGTCGGGTCAAATCATGCAGGCCGCATACCTATTGTTGGAGAACCCAGAGCCGACAGATGCCGATATTGATCAGGCGATGTCAGGCAACCTATGCCGTTGCGGCACATACCCCCGCATTCGTGCCGCAGTGAAAACCGCAGCCCAAACCATGAAAGGAGCCTAAGGATAAGCCGTTTAGGAAAAATTGCCCGCCGCACCTTTTTGATCGGGTCCGCTGCCGTTGTGGGTGGCGTTGCATTCGGGGTCTATAAATACCGCAGTGAAGGGGAAAATCCCTTGTTCGAGGATTTGGGCACGGATGAGGCCGCGATCACACCCTATGTTAAGATTGATGCAAATGGCATTACCCTGATCACGCCACGCGCGGACAAAGGGCAGGGCGCCTATTCCATTCAGGCGGCCCTAATTGCCGAGGAGTTGGATGTCGATTTGGATCAGATCAATGTTGATCCCGGTCCCCCCAGTCCAACATATTACAACACAGCCATTTCAAATGAGGCTGTTCCCTTCAAACCAACCGATGATGGGTTCATGGCCGAAAGCATGCGCACAGTTGCAGATGCGGCCATGAAATTCATAGGCATGCAGATCACAGGCGGATCAACGACTGTGCCTGATGGATATGAAAAATTGCGTCAGGCGGGCGCCGTTGCGCGTGAAACGCTGAAGGCGGCTGCACATGAAAAAACGGGTGTGCATGTTACGCGGATGAAAACCCGCTCGGGACATGTTATTCTGCCTGATGGACAAGAGCTGAGTTATCAATCCCTTGCCCCAATCGCTGCGGATATTGATCCGGTGCGGGACGTGGAACTGCGCGCAGAAAGCGAGTGGCGCTACATCGGGAAACCGATGCAACGATTGGATATTCAGGCGAAATCAACGGGTACGCAGAATTACGGTATCGATTTTGAACTGCCTGGCATGCTGCACGCAACGGTAAAGTTGAACCCCCATCAGGGCGGTGCAACCGCCACGGATTATGATGCGGGCGATGCGCTGAGCATGCGTGGGGTCAAGAGCGTGCATCCTGTGATGAACGGGATTGCCGTTGTTGCGGACAACACATGGCGCGCGTTTCAGGCGGCGGACATGATCTCTGCCAATTGGCCTAAATCCGATATGCCTGACACGATGGCGGAACATTGGCAGGCGCTGTCTGATGCGTTCAATGAAGATCAGCAGGAAATCCAAAACCGTGATGATGGGGATGTCGAGGCCGAATTGGCCAAGGGCGATGTTCTAACTGCAGAATACCGTGCGCCCTATGTCGCCCATGCGCCGCTGGAACCCATCAATGCCACCGTTTTGATGACCGATGATCGCATCGATATTTGGACCGGGACGCAAATCCCACGCTTTATCGAAAATAATGTCGCGAAATTGACGGGGTTTGAGCATGATCAAATCCACCTGCACGTGCTGATGATGGGCGGCAGCTTTGGCCACCGTCTAGAGGATGATGTGGTGCGTCAAGCCGTCCAAATTGCGATGGAGTATAAGGGTACGCCCATTAAGCTGACCTATCGCCGTGAAGAGGATATGATGCACGACTATACCCGCCAGATCGCGATGGCACGCGCCTCAGGTCGTGTGGAAAATGGTCAAGTGTTAGCGATGGATCTGGGAATTGCCATGCCTTCGGTTGTTGCATCACAAATGTCGCGTCAGGGCATTTCATTACCTGGACCAGATGCGGTTATCGTGACGGGTGCGTGGGAACAGCCCTTTGATGTTCCAAACTATCGCGTCACAGGATATCGCGCAGAACCCTTGGCCCCGCTAAGTTCATGGCGTTCGGTTGGGGCATCGACAAACGCCTTCTTTCACGAAGGGATGATGGATGAATTGATCCGCGCTGCGGGTGCAGATCCTTTGGCCGAACGGTTGCGTTTGAGTTCCCATGCGCCCAGCCGCAAGGTTTTGGAAAAAGTGGGCGAGATGTCGAATTGGGGCGCCCCCTTGGGCGAAAACCGTGGTCGTGGATTGGCGTTCTGTTTGTCATTCGGCGTCGCCACAGCCGAAGTTGTGGACATCACGGTGACAGAGGATGGCATTCGCATTGATGATGTTTACATCGCAGCCGAAGTTGGCAAAGTCATTGATCCGATCAACTTTGACAACTTGGTCAAGGGTGGGGTCATCTATGGCCTTGGGCATGCGATGAATTGTGAGATCACCTATACTGATGGTATCGCCGAACAGGACAATTTCTGGTCACACGAAGGGATGCGGATGAACCAAACCCCCCGTATTCATGTGGCGGGATTGGAAAATGGCAGCAAAATCCGCGGGATCGGGGAACCCCCTGTGCCCCCAGCAGCCCCTGCATTGGCGAACGCCATTTTTGATGCAACGGGTCAGCGTTTGCGGGAAATGCCATTTAGCAAATTTGTAGATTTCGCTTAAAACCTGACGACAGAAAACAATAAAGGGGCTGGGTTGGACCAGCCCCTTTGCAATTCTAAATCAAACGTGTTTTAGTCGCGCGTTCCGGCAAAACGGTCTTGCCATTCCTCGCGTTGCTCATCCGTGATTTTTGCGAACAATACGTCAGGCACGCTAAATTCGTGACCTGCCGTTAGATGCGACAACGCCTCTTCCACATCGGCTGGCCATGTGTCGTCAGATGTTTGCATCGCCTCCATCATCCGCGTAGCGGTTGACGGAATAAAGGGGGCGGATAACACAGCATATAAACGGATCAGGTTCAGACCCAAACGCACCTGCGCGGCGGCGGTTTCTGGGTCCTCTTTAAACGTGGACCACGGCGCGGCGGATTGCAGGTATTCGTTGCCAGCAACCCAAATCGCGCGCAGCTCTGCCGCTGCCTTGCGCACATCGATTGCGTTCATATGCGTTTCATAGTCGCGCAAACGTGTGGTGATATCGGCGATCAATTTCTCTTCTTGTTCGCCATAACTTCCGCCCTCTGGCACGACCTCACCAAATTTGGAACGACAGAATTTTGTGATACGGCTGACAAAGTTGCCCAAGACATCTGCCAAATCTTTGTTCACATTCGCTTGGAAGTTTTCCCATGTGAATTCGGCATCTGAACTTTCTGGTGCATTGGATAACAACCACCAGCGCCAATAATCGGCAGGTAGGATTTCCAAGGCCTGATCCATAAACACCCCACGGCCGCGCGATGTCGAGAATTGGCCACCGTCATAGTTCAGATAGTTGAAGGATTTGATGTAATCGACCAATTTCCATGGCTCGCCTGATCCAAGGATCGTTGCGGGGAACGATAACGTGTGAAACGGAACGTTATCCTTTCCCATGAACTGGGTATAGGTGACATCATCGGCCCCCTGATCGGTACGCCACCAACGTTGCCAATCGCTGCCTTTGCCCGCATCAACCCATTCTTGGGAACAGGCGATGTATTCGATTGGCGCATCAAACCAGACATAGAAAACCTTGCCCTCCATGCCGGGCCAATCGGCGTCACCCCGTTTGACGGGCACACCCCAATCCAGATCACGGGTAATCCCCCGATCCTGTAGGCCATCCCCATCGTTCAACCATTTTTTCGCGATAGAGGTGGTTAGGACAGGCCAATCCATTTTGCTGTCGATCCAGGCCTCTAGCTGATCTTTCAGTTGTGACTGGCGCAGATAGAGGTGTTTTGTTTCGCGCATTTCCAAATCGGTTGATCCCGAAATCGTGGAATGCGGATTGATCAGATCGACAGGGTCCAATTGTTTTGTGCAATTGTCACATTGATCCCCACGCGCACTATCAAACCCACAGTTGGGGCAGGTGCCCTCGATATAGCGATCGGGCAGATAACGCCCATCTGTGTGGGAATACATTTGTGTTTCACTGACTTCGGCAATCAGGTTTTGATCGGCCAACACCCCTGCGAAATGCTGTGTCAGGCTTTGGTTTTGCGCGCTTGAGGATCGTCCAAAATGATCAAAGGATAATCCAAACCCATCTGCGATCTTGTACTGAACTTCATGCATTTCTGCGCAGTATTCGGCCACGGGCTTACCCGCCTTAGCAGCCGCCAATTCAGCAGGGGTGCCGTGTTCGTCCGTGGCGCACAAAAACAAAACTTCGTTGCCAAGCGCGCGTTGATAGCGTGCGAATAAATCGGCGGGAAGCTGGCTCCCGACAAGGTTTCCAAGGTGTTTGATCCCGTTAATATAGGGGATTGCCGATGTGATCAGATGGCGTGCCATGTCCGCGTCCTTGTGTTCAAAGTTGCGCCACTTCTAGACCAGTTTTCGCGGAGGGAAAAGGCTAGTTCTTGTGATCCCGCACACCGCGTAACAACCGACCAATTGTAAAGGACGTGCGCGGTGCATAGACATAGGGAGTTTTTTCGTCGGGTACAGGACGCGCACGCATCCGCAACAGGCCAAACACAACCAATCCCAGGTGCCCAACCGCAATCATCCCAAACAGCGCTGCAGGCCCGTAAAGGTCGATCAACAGGGACGCAAATGCAGGGGCCGCAATCGCACCAGTGGCGTACCAAAACATCAAGGCTGCGGATAATTCAACGCGCTGATCGCTGTCGGCGAAATCATGTGCGTGTGCGGCGGCCACCGAATAGATTGGAAAGGTTGTAAACCCAAACAACCCCGCAAGCCCAAAGATAACGACAATGTCACTGCTGGTGATCGCGGCACTTAAGCCGCAGCTGACGATGGCGGCGGCCGACAACCAAATCATGACCCAGCGGCGATCAAATTTATCGGCCAACCACCCTGCGGGAACCTGCGCCAATGCACCTCCCAAAACGAATGCTGCAAGGAAATAGGCGATCTCCTCGGCGACCAATCCTGTGCGTTGGCCGTAGACGGGGCCAACCATACGGAACGCGGCACTGGTTAGTGCTGCCACAATCACGCCTGCTGTGGCCAGCGGCGATTTGGCAATCGCCAACATGGGTCGCAACCGCGGTGCTGATTTGGTTTCAGGCTGGGGAACACGCGTCAGGGTTAGGGGGATCAGCGTGGCGCAACAAATCAATGCAAGCAGGTTATAGGACACATAACTGGCTGGTGCCAAAACCCCAATCATCAATTGCGCCATCATGGATGCGCCCATATCGACCACACGGTACACGCCCATAACGCGACCACGGTTTTTATTGACGACTTTGGCCTGTAGCCAACTTTCAACAACTGTGTAGCACCCTGCAACACACATGCCTGATGCAATGCGCATCATGGACCATGCCAGTGGATCAATCACCAGCATATGGGCCAACAATCCAATCGCCCCCATCGCGGTAAAGGCCGCGAAGGTACGCGAATGTCCGACGCTGCCCATCAAACGGGGCGCCCACCAACATCCAATGAAAAACCCAACGAAATGGGCCGAGCCCAAGAAACCGATTTGTTGCGTTGTAAAGTTCAATTTGGTTGCGGATAACACATCGAGCGGCCCAACACCGCCACTGGAGAGCTGCATCAAAATAACGGACAAGAACAGGGCAGTAAAAGAAATCAACAAACGCATACCACCGACCATAGCCGCCTGCGAAATACGCGGAGGGGGATTTTCGACACAAAAGTCGCATTTCGCATCTTTCGCCATAAATTTCTTTGCACTAGCTTGGTGGCAACTGACGGAGGGTAGAATGCGCAAAAAACAAATGGGCCGTACGGATGTAATGGTGTCTGAACTGTGTTTGGGCACGATGACCTTTGGCACACAAACGCCAGAGCCCGAGGCGCATGTGCAAATTGATCTGTCGCTAGAGCGGGGAATAAATTTTCTGGATACAGCGGAAATGTATCCTGTGAATCCAGTGTCCAAGGACACGATTGGCCGCACCGAGGAAATCATCGGGAATTGGATTGATGCCAATCCTGCGCGGCGGGGTGATTTTATTTTGGCAACCAAACATTCTGGTGAAGGAATGGCGCATGTGCGCGACGGCGCGCCCATCAGCGCGGCCACCATTGCCCAAACGATTGAGGGAAATTTGCGCCGTCTGAAAACCGATTACATCGACCTTTATCAGTTTCATTGGCCAAACCGCGGGTCCTATATGTTCCGTAAAAATTGGGCCTATGAACCAGGTGGCAGTAGCCGACAAGACGTGGTTGAAAATATGTACGAATGCCTTGAGGCACTGCAGGAGCAAGTAGATAAGGGCAACATTCGCCACTTTGGCCTGTCGAATGAAAGCGCATGGGGCACGTCTCAATGGCTGCGCCTTTCGGACACATATGGGCTGCCGCGCGTTCAAACCATGCAAAACGAATATTCGTTGCTATGTCGTCTGTATGATACGGATATGGCTGAATTGTCGGTTTATGAGGATGTGGGCTTGATCACCTTTTCCCCGCTCGCCGCAGGGTTGCTTAGCGGGAAATATCAGGGGGATCAGGTGCCTGATGCATCACGCAGATCATTTGTGAATAATCTGGGTGGGCGCGTGACGCCACGCGTTTTTAATGCGGTTGATGCCTATTTGGCCGTTGCACAGAAACACGACGTTGATCCGATCCACATGGCGCTTGCATGGTGTCACACCCGCCCCTTTATGTGTTCTGCGATTTTTGGGGCGACCACCATGGATCAGTTGAACCATATCCTTGATGGCGCAAGTGTTGAGTTGAGCCAAGAGTGTTTGGATGATCTAAATGCGGCCCACAAAGCGCATCCAATGCCCTATTAAGACGGCAGAAATTTTGCTAAAACTGCACCCATTTCGCGCGATGTAATCCGTGCCTGGCGCACGACGCGATCAAAGAGGCTTGAAAACCCCTCGATCCGCTGGCTATCGCGGAAGGCCATATAGTTTTGGCCCAAGTACAGCACCGCAAGTTGCGGACCAAAAACCGTCATCGGGGATGAATAGATCATCCGCGCATCATAAAGATAAACCCGCATCCGTGGATAGAGTTGATCGACCAATTCAATCATGCGTTCGATTTGTGCAATCCTGACACTGCCGGGCAGGGTGCGATAATACCCTTCGGCGCGGCACATGGATTCCAATTCGTGCTGCGCGATGACGATTTCAAAATCAGAGCTGGACCCACGCATCCAATCCAACCTATCCCGCGCGGCGTTTATGGCATCTTCTGTCGTGCGGGCCAGATGTTCTGTATATTCCCATTCCAACATGTCGTCTGTTTTCAGCATGTCGGGCAGGGTCGCGGGCACATGACGAATTTTATATCCTTGCGCCTGTCGGTGCCATTCAAAGATTTGATCGTCAATCAACGCACGTTCAGCCGTTGTTAGTTCTAAGGACGTTTCCAGCAGCGTTGTCGCGCTTTCTGGGCGTTCGGACAATCCCAGTAACCAATCAGCGGATACATGCAACGCATGGGCACATTCTGCCACCACTTGCGCATTTGGCAGGCGCGCACCTGTATTTGTTAACAGCTGCGAAATGGTGGAACGGTCCACGCCAATTTTGCGCGCCAGCCCACTTTGTGAGTCACCGCGTTGGCTCATGGCCTGTGATAGGCGATCTTGAAACACCTGTGACCGGATGCGTTTGTCGATAATATTGCTCATTTGATGATAAATATCACATAATGTGAATTTTGTTAATCATATTCAGAGTTATGAAAATTTCTGGATAGGTTTAGGTTTGCGTCACGAAAGGAGACGCAACCGTGAAACGATCCATCGAATGGCCAAACCTGATCCTGACGCTGTGCGTCTATGGGGCCTATGCCTTTGGTGCCTTCGTGGTTCTTCCTGTGTCGCTTGTGCTGGGCATGCTGATTATGGTGATTGCGGGCGTTTTGCATTCTTCGCTAACGCATGAGGTTCTTCATGGGCATCCCTTCAAAAGCGCCATTGCAAACGCGCTGTTGGTGTTCCCCGCCCTGATCATTTTCATCCCTTATCTGCGGTTCAAAGATACGCACTTGGAGCATCACCGCGATGAACGGTTGACCGATCCTTATGATGATCCTGAAACGAATTTCATGGATCCACAGGTTTGGGATCAATTGCCAAAATGGCGTCAATCCTTGCACCTGTTCAACAATACCTTGCTTGGGCGGATGTTTTTGGGTCCAGTTCTGTCACAGATTGCCTTTATGCGTGCGGATATCCGTTTGATCTTGGCAGGGGATCGCCGAGTCGCATTAGGATGGCTGCTACATGTGCCCTCGTTGTTTGTGGCCTATGTTATGGTGGTGTTGGTTGCAGAGGTCCCAGTTTGGCTTTGGGTTTTGGCCTCATATCTATCGATGGCCATATTGAAAATCCGCACTTTCTTGGAACACCGCGTCCATGATCATCCGCGTGGTCGCAGTGTTGTGGTCGAGGATCGTGGTTTATTGGCTTTCCTCTTTTTGAATAACAACTTTCATTCTGTGCACCATGCGCATCCCAGTGTGCCCTGGTACGCGCTGCCCCGTTTGTTTGCCTCCAAGCGGGATCGGTTTTTGGCGATGAATGATGGCTATCATTTCGGCTGTTATGGTGAGGTCATGCGCAAATTCGCAATCAATCGCAAGGATCCCGTGGCCCATCCCGATTGGTCCCAGAAAACCGTTGATTGAGACTGTGATCGTATCAAAAATCTGTTGGTCATTCTGTGTGAAGTCAGGCAGTGTGCCGAAATGGAACTGTGGATTTTTGCGACCATCGCGGCAGCGTTTTTTCAAAACCTGCGTTTTATGCTGCAAAAGGTACTTAGCGCGACGCGTCTGACACCCGTGGGCGCGACATGGTCACGCTTTGTTTATTCTGCCCCAATCATACTAACCGCCTTGGCAATCACGTTCGGAACGTTCGAGGTTCCTGTCCCAAAGGTTGGTGATCGCTTTTGGATCGCGGGTTTGATTGGCGGTCTTTGCCAAATCCTTGCAACCATCTGCGTTGTTGCCCTGTTCAAGGCGCGCAATTTTGCCGTGGGCATTGCCCTGAAAAAAACCGAAACGATTCAAAGTGTTTTTCTGGGGCTGATCATTCTAAACGAACCTGTTGGGTGGGCGGCATTCGCATTGATCCTGATTGGGGTTTTGGGCGTGATCGCCCTGTCGGATAGTGCTGCCCAGTCTGGGGCATTTACGGATCGTATATTTAATCGGGCATCGGGGTTGGGGTTATTATCTGGTCTGTTGTTTGCGGGATCTGCTATCGCCTATCGCGCAACGTCACTTTCGGTGCTGTCTGATGATCCTTTGCTGCGGGCGGGGGTGACACTTGGGTTTGTGGTCACTGCGCAGGCCAGTATCATGTTCAACTGGCTGTTGTTGCGAGACCCACATGAAATCATCCGCGTTCTGCAAACTTGGCGCACAGGGGTATGGGTGGGGATCACGTCGATGGGCGGATCATATATGTGGTTTGTCGCATTCACCCTGCAAAACGCGGCCTATGTAAAAGCGCTGGGGCAGGTGGAATTGATTTTTTCAATCTTGGCCAGTTTTATTTTTTTCAAGGAACGGATCAGCAAAAACGAATTTATCGGAATGGTGCTGATTTCAGCTTCTGTTTTGGGCTTGATCCTGATCCTTTAATCCGTGGGGGGATGGCCGTTTAGCTGAATGAACAGGTTTTCTTCGTCATTGTTTTTATAAAACGGCACGGTGGCAGGGGGTTTGGACGGATCGCCATGGCGCTTGACCTCGGCTAGCACCACTTCGGTGATAAAGGGCAGATCAAATTTGCGCACCTCATCCAACGGTATCCAGCTGAGATGAGACAGCTCATCACAGGCGGCGGAAAAATCATCCAGATCGCTGGCAATGGCGTTTGCGTCAATCATGAAAAAGCGTGCGTCAAAGCGGCGGGGACGACCGGGGGGCGTGATGGCACGGAACACGAATTTCAGCGCACTTGCATCAGGTACATATCCCCGATCTGCATATGTCACCCAGTCCTCGGGGACATTATCGTTCCATGTCCCCTTGATTCCCAGGATCAGGCCCGTTTCCTCCCACAACTCGCGGATGGCGGCCACGCAAAGGGGATGAGTTAGGTTTGGATCACCTTGTTCGCCCAAACGTTGGGCGCAGAGATCATCAATGTCCTGATGAAGCGGGATCTTGGCATCCTCGGCATCAACGGCCCCGCCGGGAAAGACGAATTTATTGGGCATAAAGGCGGCTTTTGCCCCACGTTGACCCATCAAAACCCGTGTTTCGACCTGATCCTGACGCAGAACGATAATCGTTGCCGCATTGCGAATTGCTGTTTTGTCCAAGCTATTTTCCCCACATTCATGGGGCGCATCGCCCTATCGGAACCCGTGCATCAAACGTGCCCATTGAAAACCGATCATTGCGCCCTTTAGTCGAGGAAGAAGATAGAGCGATAATCCAACACAGCCAACAGCAAATATTGTAAAAAGAACCAAGGGTTCGGGGCGGTATCTGACAAAAATCATGTGCAGTAAGGGGGCCATCAAATGCCCCACCAACAAAATCGTCAAATAGGCGGGGCCGTCGTCCGCGCGATGATGGTGAAATTCTTCGCTGCACACGGTGCAGGTATCATTGACTGTCAAATACCCGCTGAGCAAGGGACCGCTGCCACATTGGGGACATTTGCGTTTCCACCCCTTTAACACTGCGGGCATGGTTGGGCGTTCCGCCTTGTTGTTGGTTGGGTTGGACATTGTGGGCACCTTAGGTTTCATCGGCATTAAAGTGGGGGCAATTCGTGCAAATGTCATCGCGGCGGGTTGTCGCAAATAAATTTCAAAAAATTTCGACGGAAATTTCGCGCCCCTTCGTTTGTTATTTTAGATCGGCAAGGCAAGGTGGTCGGCCGACGTAAATGGAGTGAATTGAGATGAACAGTAAACTAATCGCAGCAATCGCCGCAGCCTCAGTCTTGGGCAGCGCCACTTGGGTCGCAGCCTCAGGCGATGATCATGGTCATCGTAAAGGTCCAAAGTTTTCGATCGAAGAGATGGACACAAATGGCGATCAAATGATTAGCAAAGACGAAATCGCAGCCCATGCCAAAGCGCGATTTGATCAGGTTGATACAAATGACGACGGCAAGTTGTCAGCCGATGAAATGGCCGCCCACGGCGAAAAAGAAATGACAAAGCGCATGAAAAAGCGTCAGGCTAAAATGGTAAAGCGCATGGATGCAGATGACGATGGGATGCTAAGCTTTGATGAAATGCAGGCCAAGCAACAAAAGCGTTTGGATGAAATGTTCAGCCGTTTGGATGCGAACGAAGATGGCATGCTAAGCGCTGAAGAGTTGGAAAAGATGAAGCGTAAGGGCAAACGTCATGGCGAAAAGCATGATCATAAGGATGATGATCACGATTAATTCTCCGTGACAATTCATTTGGGTGTTCGATAAAGGACAGGCATGGTGAAGGATACAGATATCAGTTTGGGCGATTTAGCGGATAACGCATTGCTCGTTCTGTTTGCAAATGGGTCCAAACCGGCGGCGATGGAATTAACGCGCCGCCTTGGTCCCAAACTGTTTCGCCATGCCTATTATCGATTGCAAAACAAATCAGATGCCGAAGATATCGCGCAAGAGGCGTTTTTGCGATTGTGGAAAATCGCGCCTGAATGGAAACAAGATCAGGCCCAGGTTTCAACCTGGCTCTATCGGGTTATAGATAATCTGTGCATTGATCGGTTGCGCGCGCGACGCCCATCGTCCTCCCTTGATGATTTGACAAATGATCCTGTAGACCCATCCCCCTCTGCGGATCAATCTATGTTGGATCAATCACGGGCGCGCGCGCTGCACACGGCCCTTGCGGCTCTGCCTGAACGGCAAGCGCAAGCGGTGCGTTTGCGCCATTTGGACAAGTTAACCAACCCTGAAATCGCCCAGATTATGGGGTTAACCGTCGAAGCGGTAGAAAGTTTGACAGCCCGCGGCAAACGCGCGCTTCAGACACAGTTGCACGGGCAAAAAACTGCGTTAGGATATGAAAATGACACAGCATGATCAAAATCAGGATGCGCAATTGGACGATCTATTTGCGGCCGCACGGCGCGATGCGCCCGAGCCAAGTGACGCGTTCATGCAGGCATTGTTTGATACGATCCCTGAACCAAATGCGGCAACTGCTGTGACTGCGGAACCCGTATCGCAGGGGTGGTGGGCAGGTGTTCGACAGGCCATTGCAGACACATTTGCAACGCGAGACATATTCGCAGATGCCTCTGCCCTGACAGGGGTGATTGCGGCAGGTGTGTTTGGCGTTTGGATTGGTGTAAATGGAGGGGACATTGGGGGCATTTCCCTTAACCCGTTTGAGGCCCAAGGGTTTGATATTGTTGATCCGTTTTCAGGATTGGACCTAAGTTATTTGGATGGCGGCGCATGAGTGAGCAGATGAAAACACCTAGAAAATGGACCAAGGTTCTGTTAATTGTGTCCCTTGCGCTGAACGCCTGTTTCATCGGTTTGATCATTGGCGTCAAACTCACCCAAGACGAAATGCGTCCGCAACGCGCGCCCAGTGCGCAGGGTTCACTTTATTTGCGCGCGCTCTCTCATGAGGATCGCCGCGCATTGGGCAAATCCATGCGCAGCTATCACACCCGCGAAATGCGCCAAATGGACCGTGCGGGATATGAAAACGCGCTTGTTCTGTTGCGCGCAATCCCGTTTGACCCAGAGGCGTTAGAAAACCTAATGGAAGATCAAACAGAGGCGTCAGAAGAACGGCTTGAATATGCAAGAGAGGCACTGATCGCCCATCTTGCCGCGATGAGCGATGCCAAAAGAGCCGAATTCGCAGATGCACTGGAACACGCCCTTAAGCGTGGCCCTAAACGGAAAAAACAGCCCTAGCCATAATTGGCTACGGGAACCCCCGCAATCGCGGCCATATTCAATAGGCCCCGCGCGGTGATCGACGGTGTCACGATATGGGCCTGATTGCGCAGCCCCATCAAGATCGGACCAACCTCAAGCCCACCAGCGCGCATTTTCAAAATGTTGCGCACGCCTGATGCTGCATCCGCATGGGCAAAAATTAGGACGTTGGCGACCCCGTCCATGCGATTTTGCGGCATGACACGTGCCCGCACTTCAGGATCGAGGGCCGCATCAATGTTCATTTCACCTTCATACTGGAAATCCAAATCCATCAGATCCAATTGCGCCATCGCATCGCGCAAACGTTGGCCCGTATCACCCTGCATGCTGCCAAACTGTGATCGTGCGCAAAGCGCGATTTTTGGCTCTAACCCGAAACGGCGCACATGTCGCGCTGCCCCCAGAACGGATTGTGTGATTTGTTCAGGGGTGGGGGTCGTGTGTACATGTGTGTCCGCAATAAACAGCGGCCCATCCTCTAGGATCATTAGGGAAAGGGCACCTTGGGCATGTTGCGCAGGATCACATAAAACCTGTTCGATATAATTAAGGTGCCAACGGTATTCGCCAAACGTGCCGCAGATCATGCTGTCGGCCTCGCCACGGTGTACCATAACTGCGGCGATGGCGGTGGTGTTTGTGCGCATGATCGCCTTGGCCAGATCGGGTGTCACCCCACGACGCGCCATGATGTCATGGTATGTGCCCCAATAATCCCGATAGCGGGGATCGTTTTCGGGGTTCACAATGGCAAAATCGCGTTCTGGTCGAATGGTCAGGCCCATTCGTTCACACCGTTGGGAAATCACATCGGGCCTTCCGATTAGAACGGGTTTTTCACTGGTTTCCTCCAAAATCGCTTGGGCTGCGCGTAAAACACGTTCGTCTTCGCCTTCGGCAAAGGCGATGGTGCGGGATTGTTTGCTGGCTGCATCAAAAACAGGGCGCATCAACATCGCCGATTTAAAGACCGCATGATCCAGCGTTTCGCGATAGGCCTCGATATCCTCAATCGGGCGTTTTGCGACGCCGGTGTCCATGGCGGCCTGCGCCACGGCAGAGGAAACAATGCCCGATAGGCGGGGATCAAAGGGTTTGGGGATCAGGTAGTCCGCCCCAAAATTCATGGTTTCACCCTGATAGGCGGCAGCGGCCTCGGCGCTGGTGGTGGCACGGGCCAATTCAGCGATCCCATCAATACAGGCGATCTGCATGGCATCGTTGATTTCGGTCGCCCCCACATCCAACGCCCCGCGGAAAATAAAGGGGAAGCATAAAACGTTATTCACCTGATTTGGAAAATCACTACGCCCCGTTGCGATAATTGCATCTGGTGCAATCTCGCGGGCGACATCGGGCATGATTTCGGGATTTGGGTTGGCCAGGGCAAAGATAATTGGACGCTTTGCCATGCGTTTTACCATTTCGGGTTTCAAAACATTTGGTCCCGAAAGGCCAAGGAACAAATCCGCGCCATCAATCACATCATCCAAGGTCCGCTTGTCAGTGTTCTGGGCGTAGGCGACTTTTTGTGGGTTCATATCTATGGTGCGCCCTTCGTAAACGACGCCATGCACATCGCACAGCCACACATTTTCACGGCGTAAACCCAATTTCAGCAACATATTCAGACAGGCAATCCCCGCAGCACCGCCGCCTGTGGACACAACCTTGATATCTTCAATCTTTTTGTCCGCAACCAAGAGCGCGTTTTTTGCAGCCGCCCCCACAACAATTGCGGTTCCGTGTTGATCATCGTGAAACACAGGGATGTTCATGCGTTCACGGCATAGTTTTTCAACGATAAAACAATCCGGCGCTTTGATATCCTCTAGGTTCACCGCCCCAAAAGTTGGCTCTAACGCGCAAACGATATCGGCAAGCTTTTCGGGATCGCTTTCGTTTACTTCAATGTCAAAACAATCAATATTAGCGAATTTTTTGAATAGGACCGCTTTACCTTCCATCACAGGTTTTGACGCCAGTGCACCAATGTTACCCAATCCCAAAACGGCGGAACCGTTTGAAATGACAGCGACCAAATTACCACGTGCCGTGTATTTTGAAGCAGTTTCAGGGTTATCGCGAATTTCGATTGAGGCCTCGGCCACACCGGGTGAATAGGCCCGTGCCAAATCCCGTCCGTTCGCCATTGGCTTGGTTGCGCGAATTTCTAATTTACCTGGCTTTGGAAATTCATGGTAACTCAGCGCTGCTTGGCGAAGTGAATCTTGTTTTTTATCAGACATTTTAGCCCCACTTGAAAATATAGTTTAGCGTTAAACTATTTTTTTACCTTACGAAAGTCATAAGTTGATTTGATAGTAAAAAGGGGAAATGATTTGCACCAAATCACCCTGCGCATTACTGTTGAGCGACATAAATGGCGAAGGATTTAAGATGTCATTACGAGACGCGGCATTGAATGTTCGGGAAAATGCATATGCCCCTTATTCAGGGTTCAAGGTTGGCGCGGCCATTATTGGCGCAGACAGACAGGTCTATGGTGGTGTGAATGTGGAAAACGTGGCTTACCCAGAAGGTACCTGTGCCGAGGCGGGTGCCATCGCGGCCATGGTCGCCGCGGGGATACACAGCCTAACCGAAGTTTATGTAATCGCCGATAGTCCCGATCCCGTCGCCCCCTGTGGTGGATGCCGTCAGAAACTGGCAGAATTTGGCGCCGCAAATGTCAAAGTGACGCTGGCAACAGTGGACGGAACAGAACACGAAACAACCATTGGGAAGCTGTTGCCAGGTGCCTTTGGAACCCATCACATGAGCCTGTGATATGGACGCGGCTGGCATCATCTGGCGGTTGCGCAACGGCGATCCACCGACGCGGGACGAATTAAACTGGTTTGCGGCGGGTTTGGCGGATCAATCTGTCAGTGATGCACAAGCAGGCGCCTTTGCCATGGCGTTGTGCCTTAACGGTTTGGGCGACGCGGGACGGCGCGATCTAACACTTGCAATGCGTGATAGTGGCGCAACACTGTCTTGGGATTTTGATGCCCCTATTTTGGACAAACACTCAACGGGCGGGATTGGGGATTGTGTTTCGCTAATCCTTGCGCCGCTTTTGGCGGCCGCAGGTGTTGTTGTGCCTATGATATCGGGCCGCGGGTTGGGCCATACGGGTGGTACATTGGATAAATTAGAGGCGATCCCTGGCCTGCGAACGCAATTCGACAAACCGCATTTAGACGCAATTTTGACGACGGCAGGGTGTATCATTGCGGGGGCAACGGGCAATATTGCCCCTGCAGATCGCCGATTATACGCGGTGCGGGATGTCACGGGGACTGTGGATAGTTTGGATTTGATCACGGCATCTATTCTGTCCAAAAAATTGGCCGCGGGATTACAGGGATTGGTGTTGGATGTGAAATGCGGCAGCGGCGCATTTATGCAAACACTCTCAGATGCCCGTGATTTGGCGAAGTCTTTGGTTGAAACGGCAAATGCCGCAGGCTGCAAAACCTCGGCCATTATTTCAGATATGAATGCGCCACTGGCCCCTGCCTTGGGCAATGCGTTGGAAGTGCGCGCAGCCTTGGAGGTTCTCGCAGGATCCGCAAAGGGCCGGTTGCGAGATTTGTCCCTTCACCTTGCAGCACAGGTCTTTGCCACGCATCACAATACGCCCATACATAGTGCGGTCGCAAAGTTTCAGGATCTGTTGGATCAGGGTATGGCACTGGATCATTTCGCACGGATGATTGCCGCCATGGGCGGGCCGATTGGATTTGCAGACAATTGGAATAGATACCTGCCCGAAGCCTCAGTCATTTTAGAGGTTCATGCAAAACAGGCAGGGTATATTTCGGGCTTTCGCGGCATCGACATGGGGAATGTGGTGGTCGATTTGGGCGGTGGACGACGCGTTGAAGATGATGCGATTGACCCGTCTGTTGGGATTGATCATGTGCTGCCACTTAGGACGGCTGTCGGGCGGGGTGACGTCATCGCGCGGGTGCATGCCAATCGTTTGGATCGCGCACAGGAAGCGGTTAAGGCATTGGAAAATATCATTTTAATTGATAGCTCGGCAGTGGATGAACCACCCCTCATTCTGGAACAGATTGGATTGTGATGCGGGCGTTTTTGGTTGTTATGGATTCGGTTGGTATAGGGGGCGCACCCGATGCGGATCGTTTTTTCAATGGCGATGTGCCCGATACGGGATCAAATACCGTCTTGAATATTGCCAAGGCCTGCGCTGAGGGTCACGCAAATCAGGGGCGTCATGGTCCATTGAACCTGCCGACATTGACCCGATTGGGATTAGGGAATGCGATCCATGCGGCGTCTGGGGAAATGGCCCCCAATTTAGCAATGGTCTCAGGGGCAACATGGGCCGCAGCGACCGAAAAATCACTTGGCAAGGATACGCCCTCGGGCCATTGGGAATTGGCGGGGCTTACCGTTTCGTGGGATTGGCATTATTTCCCGAGATCAGACCCCAGTTTTCCCAGCGATGTCACAGATGCGGTTTGCCGTGCGGCGGGTGTTTCGGGGATATTAGGGAATTGCCATGCCTCTGGCACAGAGATCATTCAGAAATTGGGGCAGCATCACGTCGAAACAGGACAACCGATTTGTTACACATCCATCGACAGTGTGTTCCAAATCGCCGCCCATGAAACCCATTTCGGATTAGAGCGGCTCTATGATCTATGTGCTGCAATCGCGCCAATGTTACATGAAATGAAGGTGGGCCGCGTGATTGCGCGCCCCTTTGTTGGCGACCAGAAAACGGGTTGGAAACGAACCTCTAATCGCCGTGATTATGCGATTGAACCACCGCGCCCTGTGCTGACAAACTATTTGCAAAATGCAGGTGTTCACACCCGCGCAATTGGCAAAATTGGGGATATCTTTTCCATGCAGGGCATTGATCACTGTGTGAAGGGGGATGATGAAACCCTTATGGCGGCATTAGATGATCATGTGCGCCATGCCTCGGATCACAGTTTTACTTTCGCAAATTTTGTCGAATTTGATAGCCTCTATGGACATCGTCGTGATGTTTCGGGATATGCACGTGCATTGGAATGGTTCGATCAAAAAATGGCGGGTGTCCTGTCGCAGTTGCGTCCCGATGATTTGCTGATCCTGACGGCGGATCACGGCAATGATCCAACATGGGTCGGAACCGATCACACACGCGAACGTGTGCCTGTATTGATCGCAGGTGCACACCCCAATGACATTGGCGGCATTGGGTTTAGCGATGTGGCGGCGACAATCGCGCGATTTTTTGATGTGCCTTACGGTGGAGAAGGGAAAAATATAGAATGAGTGAACCCAGAGCAGACGGCGCGAAAATTGAAATTCACCTGCATCACGAAGGTGCGGCGCCACCCGAATTTATTCGCCGCCTTGCGTCCGAGAAAAAGGTGGACCTATCCAAGATTTTTGATGACACGGGCGGATATGTTTTCACATCCTTCACCGAATTTTTGCGTACGTATGAGGCCGCCTGTACAGTCCTGCAAACTCCGCAAGATTTTTATCACCTGACCCGTGCGATTTTAGAAGAATGCGTATCACATGGGGTGATTTATACAGAAACATTCTTGGCCCCAGATTTTTGTGGAAATTCTGATGTCGCGGCATGGCGTGATTATTTGGCCGCGATTGAAGAGGCGGCCAATCATGCGCATCAGGAACATGGTATTGTGATGCGCGGCATTGCGACATGCGTGCGCCATATGGGGCCAGAACAGGCCAAAAAATCGGGCCTGTGCGCGGCTGAAACAGCAGGTGATTTCCTAACAGGTTTCGGCATGGGTGGGGACGAAAGCATTGGGCATCAGGGCGATTTCGCCTATGCCTTTGATATGGCGCGCGAGGCGGGGCTGCGCCTGACGACACATGCGGGCGAATGGGGCGGCTCACAAAGTGTGCGCGAGGCGATCCATGATCTAAACGTGGAACGTATTGGCCATGGGGTGCAATGCATTAAGGATCCTGCGCTTATAGAAGAGATCAAAGCACGTCAAATCACACTTGAGGTGTGCCCAGGCTCAAACGTGGCCTTGGGGGTTGATGTTGCGCCCAGTTGGGCAGAGCATCCGATCAAGGCGTTGTTTGATCAATCCGTCCGCGTAACGGTATCCACCGATGATCCACCATTCTTTCACACGAATTTGACCCGTGAATACGATATGTTGGCGGATACCTTTGGATGGGGTGCTGCGGAATTTTGTGTTTTGAGTGAAAATGCGGTTGATGCGGCCTTTTGCGATGCTGAAACCAAGAAAACCCTGCGTGAAAAGGTACGGAAATCATGGATCAACATCTAACAATCGTCGATCATCCTCTTGTTCAACACAAATTGACCCTGATGCGCGACACGGCCACCCAAACGGCGGTTTTTCGGAAATTGTTGCGCGAAATCAGTCAGTTGTTGGCCTATGAGGTGACGCGGAATTTGCCCATGTCGATGCGTCAGATTGAAACACCCTTGATTAAAATGGATGCCCCTGTGATTGGTGGAAAGAAATTGGCGCTTGTGTCCATTTTGCGGGCGGGCAATGGGTTGCTTGATGGCATACTTGAATTGGTGCCCTCTGCACGGGTGGGGTTTGTGGGCCTTTACCGCGATGAAAAAACGTTAAAGCCCGTGCAATATTATTTCAAAGTCCCCCAAGGCTTAAGCGATCGCCTGACCATTACAGTGGACCCAATGTTAGCCACAGGCAATTCATCTGTTGCAGCAATTGACCTGCTGAAACAAGCAGGGGCCAAAGACATTCGTTTTTTATGCCTATTAGCCGCACCCGAGGGTGTCGCCCGCATGAAAGAGGCCCATCCAGATGTTCCAATCGTCACTGCAGCATTGGACAGCCAGTTGAACGAAAAGGGGTATATCGTTCCGGGCCTTGGCGATGCAGGGGACCGCATGTTCGGCACAAAATAGCGAATCGGGTCCATTCGATTATCCGCCGCAAATCCCCTGTAACCCAACCCAAAGCGTGTCGTTCAAAACGGGACGTGCGGAGCTTGGGCGCGTGATCTCTGCTGATAGAAGATGCGCAGTATCCTGTCCCGTAATGTCACGCGCCAATGCATAGGGGGTTATGGCGACCCCCTGTTCATAAAACGCAGTGATCAAAAGTGTATCTTCTGGGACCGCCGCGGGATTGTTCAACAGCCCTTTGGCAAAGTCTGCCAATGTCGCTTGGGGTAACTGACCCGTTGTTAGCAGTCGGAAGGTTGGCATGAACCCTGCCGTCTCAAGCATCTGTTGCAACATATCCCGCGGTTCATTGTCGAGATTGAGTTGAAGCAAGTAACCCGCCAACACATCAGGGGTGTCATAATCCTCAACCAACGTGTGGCTGACCACAATTACGTTCCCGGGCAGTGCGCGAACGCTTTCTACACCTTCGCGTAGGATAGCGATTGAAACGGGCCTATCAAACAGACGATTTGACAATTGATCCAGCGCACGCGTGGACAGGGAGGAGGTACAGGCGCGTCCTGTAAAGCGTTCCAATTCCTGCAATAACCCATTGCCGATTTCCTGTTCGGTCACATCGGGTAGGAGGCGCAGGGTGTAATCACGCACGGCACCGGGCATCCAAAAAACCATTAACGCGGCAAAGAATGTTAAGATCGTTAGGAAACTTATGATCCGCAATCTTCCCGGTTTTGGGCGGCGGCGTTCGATCACCTGACGCAGCTTTTCAATGGCCTCAACCATTTCAGTTTCGCTTTCGCCCAATTCCAATGTTTCATCAGGATCACCATCTGGGTGAAAAACAGCTGGCATTGCCCCCGGATTTGCGCGTTGCACCGCAGCCAGCGACCAATGCGTTAGCGGGCGTTCGTTTTTGTCGGTAATGACCAAACTGGCATCCCCAAGAGAGACAATTACATCACGCCGCTGACCACTGATGCTGTCGCGCCAGAGAGCGGATGCTTCTAATCTTTGGTATTTGCTTAGGGCGGTCATGAAAACGAAAGTGTCTGCTCAGGATTTTTGAACAATGCTACACCTTCGTTCGAATGCAAACAATCACTGTGATTATTGAAACTGCTTGCGCAGTTCAAATTTCTGAATTTTCCCCGTAGATGTCTTGGGCAGTTCACAGAAAACCACGGCCTTGGGTGTTTTAAATCCTGCAAGGCGTTCGCGGGCAAAGGTGATCAAATCGGCCTCGTTTGCCTCTGCGCCCTCTTTTAGTTCGATAAAGGCGCAGGGCACTTCGCCCCATTTTTCGTCTGGTTTGGCAACCACAGCACACAGCGATACGGCGGGATGGGCCATCAATGTGCCTTCGACCTCAACCGAACTGATGTTTTCGCCCCCTGAAATGATGATATCCTTGGCGCGGTCAGCGATTTGAACATAGGTATTTGGATGGTGGACAGCGATATCGCCCGAATGGAAATATCCGCCCTCAAACGCCTCGGCAGTGGCCTGTGGGTTTTTATAATACCCTTTCATTGTGCCATTGCCGCGCATCACGATTTCGCCCTGTGCGGTGCCGTCACGGGAAATTTGTTGGCCCGCTGAATCCCAAACGGCCACATCCTCCATAAAGGGCATGGCAACACCCTGTCGCGCCTTGATCGCGGCGCGTTCATCCGTGCCCAGATCATCCCATGCGCTGTCCCATGTACATTCGGTTGCGGGGCCATAGACCTCGGTCAATCCATACACTTGTGTTACATTGAAACCCATTGGTTCAATTTTGGCCAGCGTCGCGGGGGCAGGGGGCGCACCTGCGGTAAAGACTTCGACAATGTGATCAAAGTCGCGCTTTTGAGCTGCGGGGGCGTTGACCAACATGTTCAATACAATAGGGGCCCCGCCGAAATGCGTGACCTTTTCATCCGCGATTGCGTCGAAAATAGCAGGTGCCGTGATATCGCGACAGCACACGATTGTACCGCCGACTGCGGGCATCATCCATGTGTGACACCATCCGTTACAATGGAACAGGGGAACGATGGTAAGATATCTGGGGTGCAAAGTGATGCGCCAACTGATCACCTGACCCATGGCATTCAAATAGGCCCCGCGGTGATGATAAACCACACCCTTTGGGCGGCCTGTTGTGCCCGAGGTATAGTTCAACGCAATGCTTTCCCATTCGTCCTCTGGCATGATCCATTGAAAATCCGCATCCCCATCCGCCAACAGCGCGTCATAGGTTGTGTGCCGTCCTGTTTCTGGGAACCCTGCGGCGGCATCTGGAACCTCGATCAACGTGGGGCCAGTCCCGCCATTTTGCGCAATTGCAGCCTCGGCCAATTCAATGAACTGCGTATCAACCAGTGCAACCTTGGCCCCGCCATGATCGAAAATATAGGATACAGTATTTACGTCCAACCGTGTGTTGATCGCGTTTAGGATCGCACCACAGGCGGGTACGCCAAAATGCGCCTCGGTATGGGCGGGGATATTTGGTAGGATCGTTGCCACAACATCCCCTGAGTTCACCCCCAATTTCACCAAGCCAGAGGCCAATCGTGTACAGCGTTCATGATACTGGCGATAGGTGACACGGTGATCTCCGTATACCACGGCCAATTTATCGGGGAACACATCGCGTGCGCGATTTAGAAATGACAAAGGGGTCAGGGCAACAAAGTTCGCTGCATTTTTTTCCAGTCCTGTTTCATCCGCTAACCAGCCCATAAGTCCCCCAAAGTTCAAAATTCGTAAAAAGTGTCGGTTTGGCGATAGATTTAAGCTGTCTTTACCCAAAAAGAAAAGACCTATGAGCAATTTAAATTCGGCACAAAACGCGCGCGGTGCATGGTTGATGATTGGCGGTATGGCCATGATCGGCTTTGTTGATAATTTTATCGGTCCGATGGCCGAGGTGATCGGGCTGTGGCAATTTCAAATACAACGGTCACTTATTGCGGTTCCCACGCTGATTTTATTGTCGGTGTTCGGTGTTCTGTCTGTGCGTCCAAAATTTTGGAAACCTGTATTATTGCGCAGCACGCTGATCGCATTTGGGATGATGTGGTATTTCGGTGCATTGGGCTTCATTCCACTATCTCAGGCCTTGGCAGGATTGTTCACATCGCCCATTTGGGTGCTGTTATTCACAGCGCTTTTTCGCGGCATCCCCGTGTCGCGGACGCAGTGGTTTGCGGTTTGCCTGTCGTTCCTTGGGGCCCTTATGGTGTTGGATATTTGGGGGGGTCAGTTTTCATTGGCCTCTGCCATGCCCATTGTTGCGGGATTGTTTTGGGCAATGGGGGCGATTGTGACGCGCGACTATTGCAGCCAAGAAACCCCAAGTGCGATGTTGGCCGCCCTATTTAGCATGCAGTTTGTATTTGCGGGTTTGGCCCTTATTGCGCTGGCCCTGTTAAATCCAACGGTGCCCGAAGGCAGCGCTGGGTTCATTGTACGCCCATGGACAAGTGATTGGTGGCCTGCGTGGTGGATATTGCTATTACAGGCTTGGGGATCATTGGTCGGGGTTGGATTAATGACCCGCGCCTATCAAGAGGGCGAGGCGTCGATCGTTGCGATTTTCGAATACTCGGTCTTTCTCTTTGGCAGTGTGTTCGCCCTTATGATGTTTGGACAGACGGTTGATTTCTGGCAAGGTGTGGGATTTGCGCTGATCATTCTGGGGGGCGTGATTATTGTTCTTCGCTCGGGGCGCGAAATCGCCTAAGACTGTGACATGATCATATCACACGGGCGGCGCTATATTTTTGTTCATGCGCCTAAAACAGGCGGTACATCCATGACGCTCGCGCTTGAGGCGCGGGCCAAGGTGGATGACATTATTATTGGGGAAACCCCCAAGGCGAAGAGGCGGCGCAAACGTTTAGCGGACCTTACGCCCGCGGGACGTTTGTGGAAACACAGCACCCTTCGGGATATTGATGGGATCGTCGATGCATCGGCAATGCGGGATTATTTCGTCTTTACCATCGTGCGCAACCCGTGGGACCGTATGGTCAGTTACTATCACTGGGCGCGCGAACAAAGTTTTGATCACCCCGTTGTTCGGGTGGCGTGTAATCATGATTTTGCAGGATTTTTGCATGAACCTGATGTTTGGCGTCCCCTAAATGCCGCGCCATATATCAGTTATGTTCAGGGCCCATCTGGCGTGGATCATTGCAATTTGTATGTGCGGTTGGAGCATTTGGAAACCGATGTTGCTCCGCTTGAGGAGCATCTGGGGTTTCGCATTGATGTGGGGCATGTCAATTCATCCGCGCGTGATCAGGATTATCGCGCATATTACACAAATGAATTACGCGATCATGTGGCGCGGATATGTGCGGATGATATCGCGCGATTTGAGTATGCCTTTTGAAGGTTTCTGTATAACGCGAAAACCTGAACATCATGTCCCACCCGGCGGCACCGCCGGGTAGCGCCTGTCCGCCCCGTTGGCAAGCGCTTTCACCCTATCAACGTTTTGAAACTTTTGCCCTTTGTTCTGAGTAATCGCACTTTGTTCTGCCTGCATATTGCGCCTACCCAGACAGGCGCTGCCCTGATTGTGTAGAGGATCCGTTATGATGCAAAGGTCTTTGCCGGGGGCTCAGGCTTAAAAACCGACCGTATGGTCGAATATTAAAACGCCGCCCCGAAGGACGACGTTTTCTGGGAGTTTTATTTGGTTCTCTTAGGCGGCTTTTGCGTCGGCGCCGAAGCGACCATAAAAGCTTTGACCCTTAGCGGCCATGTCGCGCAGTAGGTCGGGGCATGTGAACCGATCTCCATAATCGGCGACCAGTTGATCGCACCGTTCCGCCGCATAGGCAGATCCAAGAATGTCCAACCAGCTTAGCGGGCCACCTGTTGCAGGGGCAAAGCCCCAGCCAAGTATCGCGCCAACGTCGCCTTCGCGAATGTCCATTAACACGCCTTCCTCAAGTGCGCGAACGGCTTCAAGCGCTTGGACGAACATCAGACGGTGCTGCACTTCCACAAGTGAGGGGTGTTCCGCCGCGCGTGGGTATTGATCGGCCAATCCATCCCAGTACCCTTGACGTTTGCCCGCCTCGTCATAGGCAAAGAAGCCTGCCTTGGCCTTGCGGCCCATGCGTCCTTGGCCCTCCATCCAGAAAATGACCTCATCGACAGCACCGTCGGGATAGGCATTGCCCATCGCCGCCTTGGTCGCGCGGGCGATTTTTGCGCCCAGATCAATGGATGTTTCATCAACCAACTGCAACGGACCCACGGGGAAGCCCAGCATACGCGCCGCATTGTCGATTAATGCGGGCGACACGCCCTCGGCTACCATGCGGATGCCTTCGTTGATATATGGAATGATGCAGCGGTTCGCATAGAAAAAACGTGCATCATTCACGACGATGGGGGTTTTGCGAATTTGGCGCACATAATCCAACGCCTTGGCAACCGCACGATCCCCTGTTTCCTGACCGCGAATGATTTCAACCAAGAACATTTTTTCAACAGGGCTGAAGAAGTGAATGCCAATGAATTGATCCGCGCGCGCTGAGGCCTTGGCCAAATCGGTAATCGGCAAGGTTGATGTGTTAGAGGCAAAGATGCAATCCTTTGGGATCACGGCCTCGACCGCGGCGGTGACTTCGGCTTTGATCTTTGGATCTTCAAAAACCGCCTCAATGATCAGATCCGCATCTGCAAGGGCCGCGTAATCGGTGGTTGCGGTGATACGATCCAACAGGGCTTGTTTCTTTTCTTCGGTGGCTTTGCCGCGTTTGATCCCCTTGTCCATATAGCTTGCGCTATAGGCTTTGCCGCGATCCGCGTTTTCCTGGGATTGGTCGATCAGGACCACGTCGATCCCTGCTTGGGCCGAGACCAATGCGATACCTGCACCCATCATGCCTGCGCCCAGAACGCCAACTTTTTTGACGCTTTGGTCTGGGATACCTGCGGGGCGCACTGCACCTTTTTCCAAGGCGCCTTTATTGATGAACAGACTGCGGATCATCGCAGAGGAGGAGGGGTTCATCATGATATTTGTGAACCAACGCGCCTCAATCTTTAGCGCGGTGTCAAAGGGAACCAGCGCCCCTTCATATACTGCGCTTAACAGGGCCTTGGCCGCAGGAAAGGCACCCTTGGTTTTCCCATTCACCATGGCAGATGCGCCCACAAATGTCATAAAGCCAGAGGGCGTATAAGGTGTGCCGCCCGGCATTTTATACCCCTTTTGATCCCATGGTTTGACGATGTCGGCATCCTTGGCGTTTAGAATGAATTCACGCGCTTCTGACATCGGATCATCGCTGACCACATCAATGATGCCCGCACCCTTGGCCTTGGCTGGTGCAAGTGTTTTCCCCTCAAGCAAATAGGGAGAGGCCGCCATGGCACCCAATTTGCGCACCAAACGCGTTGTGCCACCCGCGCCTGGGAAAATACCAACCATGATTTCAGGAAGACCGATTTTTGCCTTGGGGTTATTGGCCGCAAAAATGCGATGTGTTGCCAATGGAATTTCCAAACCAATGCCTAGGGCCGTTCCTGGTAACACGGAAACGATCGGTTTGCCGCCCTTGTTGGTTTTGGCGTCCATCCCCGCACGTTCAATTTTGCGCAGGATGTGGTGCATTTGCATGACCCCATCAAACATGCCCTGCGCAGGATTATCACCTGATGCATTGCGCAGATCGGCCAATACGTTCAAATCCATGCCGGCGGCGAAATCTTTTTTGCCCGATGTGATGATGGCACCTTTGACGGCTTCATCTGCGATGACGGTATCAATGAACCCATCCAAGGTGCGCAGCGCATCCCAGTTTAACACGTTCATGGATTTTTCCACACAATCCCATGTAATAACCGCGATGCCATCGGCATCTGTTGTCATTGTGAAATCTGTCATAATTCTAAATCCTTACACGCGTTCAATGATTGTTGCGGCACCCATGCCCGAGCCGATACACAATGTGGCAAGGCCCGTTTCACGATCCGAACGTTCCATTTCATCCAACAATGTCCCAAGGATCATCGCGCCCGTTGCACCCAAGGGGTGGCCCATGGCAATCGAACCGCCATTCACGTTCACGCGGTCATGATCGACGTTAAACGCCTGTTCAAAACGCATCACCACGGATGCGAAGGCCTCGTTCACTTCAAACAAATCAATGTCCGAAATTTCCATGCCTGTGTCGCGCAGAATTTTTTGCGTCACGGGCACTGGGCCTGTTAGCATAATGGTTGGGTCGGTCCCAATTTTCGCAGTGGCTTTGATCCGCGCACGTGGGGTTAGACCCCAGCGTTCGCCAAATTCCTTATCGCCCAGCAAAACGGCCGCAGCCCCATCCACGATACCCGAGCTGTTGCCTGCATGGTGAATGTGGTTGATGCGTTCTAGATGGGGATATTTCATCAATGCAATGGCATCAAATCCAGGCATCACCTCTCCCTGTTCCTTAAAGGACGGTTTCAGCGCGCCAAGGCTTTGCATATCTGTTGTGGGGCGCATGTATTCATCATGGTCCAAAATGGTCAGGCCGTTTACATCGCGCACGGGTACAACGGATTTTTCAAAACGGTTGTCATCCCATGCGGCTTTGGCGCGACGCTGGCTTTCCACGGCCATTTCATCGGCCATATCGCGGGTGAACCCGTATTCCGTTGCGATGATGTCTGCACCAATCCCTTGGGGGACGAAATAATTGTCAAACGTAAAGCTGGGGTCAACGCCCACGGCACCACCATCTGACATCATGGGGACGCGGCTCATGCTTTCGACACCGCCTGCAATGTAGCCTGATCCCGCGCCACCTGCGACTTGGTTTGAGGCAAGGTTCACGGCCTCTAGCCCACTTGCGCAAAATCGGTTGATGGCCAAACCTGGGATTGCCTCGTCTAGATCAGAGGCCAAAACAGCCGTGCGCGCCAAACACGCCCCCTGTTCGCCAACTTGGGTTACGTTGCCCAAAATCACGTCCTCAACAGCATGGCCGTCCAGTTCATTTCTGTTTTTGATTTCGTTTAAGACTGTTGTCGCCAAGTTCAAGGCGGATACTTCATGCAGGGCACCATCCTTGCGGCCCTTACCGCGGGGGGTACGCACAGCGTCATAAATAAATACGTCTCTCATCAATCTTCTCCAATTATGCGCGCTCAGACGGGTTGCCGGGCATCAAATCATAGGGGGCTTTCCAGCCAGGTTGCTGTGATAGGCGGGTCAACCATGCATCAATATTTGGCCAATCCGCGCGATCAAATCCAAAGGGTTCTGGGTAATAGAGATATCCACAACAGGTCATATCCGCGATTGTGACATCCTCCCCTACGATCCAGTCACGCCCGGCCAAATGTGCATCCAAAATTTGATAGGCGCTTTTTAGGCGGCCTTGATTGAACGCAATCGTTTCCGCCGGTTGTTTTTCAGGGGGCAGGAAGTTCATCAGGAATCGCGTCATGCCCGCCATCGAAGAAAGTTTGTGGTTGTCCCACAAAATCCAACGCAACACTTCGCGCTCTTCCTCTTTGGTTTTGCCGCCGAATTTGCCCGTTTTTTCGGCCAAATATTGTTGGATCACACCTGATTGGGTCAATTTGACATCGCCGTCCACCAAAACAGGGGCTTCACCCAGTTCGTTTACCTGGTTGCGATAGGCTTCGCTTCGGGTTTCGCCTGCAAAGAAATCAACTTTGATCGCGTCCCAGTCCAAGCCCATCAAATTCAACGTAAGGGCCGCCTTGTAGGAATGGCCGCTTTCGCCAAAGCAATAAAGTTTAATTGTCATAGATTTCGTCCAATCTGCGCATCCCTGATGTGCGCGTTACTTCTTTTTCTCAACAAAACCGCGTGCGATCAGTTCTTTCATGATCTCATTCGTGCCGCCATAGATGCGCTGCACACGTGCGTCGGTCCACATTTCGGCAACTGCATATTCCTGCATAAAGCCATATCCACCGTGCATTTGTAGGCAAATATCCAACACCTCGCCTTGTGTGTCCGATAGCCAGTATTTCGCCATCGCGGCCTTTTCGACGCTAAGTTCGCCTTTTAGGTGTTCGCGGATGCATTCATCTAGGAAGGCACGCGATACAACGGTTTTTGTTTGCGCTTCGGCCAATTGGAAACGGGTGTTTTGGAATTGCATCAGCGAATTGCCAAAGGCCTCGCGTTCATTGCAATAGGCAAGGGTGCGTTCAATCGCACCTTCCATCGCGCCAACAGCACCACATCCGATGATCAGCCGTTCTTGGGGCAGCTGTTGCATCATTTGGTAAAATCCGCGTCCCTCTTCGCCGCCAAGGATGTTTTCGGGTGCGACCTCGACATTGTCAAAGAACAACTCTGACGTATCGCCTGCCTTTAGACCAATTTTGTCAAGGTTGCGACCGCGTGTGAAACCGTCTGCGCCATCGGTTTCAACAACTACTAATGAGGTGCCTTTTGCGCCCTGACTTGGATCTGTCTTGGCAGCAACAATAATCAGGTTTGCGTGCTGACCATTTGTGATAAAAGTTTTCTGACCTGATAGTCGGTAAGAGTTGCCCTCTTTCACTGCGCGGGTTTTGATGGATTGAACATCCGATCCCCCCGAGGGTTCTGTCATCGCCAAGGCCCCGACTAATTCGCCGCTGACCATTTTGGGCAACCAGCGTTTTTTCTGTTCCTCAGTTCCATAGGCCAAAACATAATGGGCCACGATGCCCGAATGAATGCCATGACCCCAACTGGCAAGGTTCGCACGGCTGCCTTCCATCAGGATCACAGCCTCATGTCCGAAATCGCCACCTGCGCCGCCATATTCCTCTGGAACCGAGGGGCACAGCAGGCCAAGTTCGCCAGCCTGCTGCCATGTTTCAATGTCCATCTCACCTTGTTTACGCCAGCGATCAAAATGCTGTTCCCATTCATCGGTGATGAATTTACGCGTCATGTCGGCCAGCATCACATGCTCGTCCGTCATCCAATCTGAGTGGTGCATTCCCATACTATATCTCCCTAAAACTGATCTTCGCTCAGTCCCATCACTGTATCTGCGCCGCTTTGGATGCGGGCCAAATGCAGGGCAGTGGCGGGCAGTTGTCTTGCCATATAGTAGCGACCAGTTTTAATCTTTGTCTCATGGAACGCGGCGTCATCTGCCCCGTTCTTTAGCGCTTCGATGGATGCTTTGCCCATGCGCGCCCACATCAACCCCAAACACACATGTCCAAACATGTGCATAAAGTCATAGGACCCCGCCAAGGCGTTGTTGGGATTCTTCATGCCGTTTTGCATGAAATACATGCCCGCGGCCTGCAAGTCCTTGGATGCGGCTTTCAATGGAGCAAGGAAGTCAAGATCAAAATCTTCGTCCCATCCCTTGTTTTCAGAGTTAAAGTTCTTGACCATTTCAAAGAAGGCCATGACATGCTTGCCCCCATCTTGGGCCAATTTGCGACCCACCAAATCCAAGGCCTGAACACCGTTGGCGCCCTCATAGATCATGGTGATACGCGCGTCGCGGGCGAATTGGGTCATGCCCCATTCTTCGATATATCCGTGACCGCCGTAAACCTGTTGTGCGGCACTTGCGTATTCATATCCCTTATCTGTTAGGAACCCTTTGATCACAGGGGTCAACAGACTGATCAAACCGTTTGCGTCCGCGTCCCCTTCACGATGGGCCTGATCGATCAGGGATGCCCCCCAAAAGGTAAAGGCACGCGCCCCTTCGACGAAACTTTTCTGATCCATCAAATTGCGGCGAATATCGGGATGCACGATCAACGGATCAGCAGGACCATCTGGGTTTTTAACGCCTGTTACATCGCGCCCTTGCAGGCGATCTTTGGCATAGGCGACCGCGTTTTGATAGGCGACTTCAGCCTGCGAATACCCTTGCAGGCCGACACCCAGACGCGCTTCGTTCATCATGGTGAACATGGCGCGCATGCCCTTGTGTTCGTCACCCAGCAAAAACCCTGTTGCGCCATCATAGTTCATCACACAGGTCGCGTTGCCGTGGATGCCCATTTTTTCTTCGATCTTGCCAACGGCGACCGCGTTGCGCGCCCCAAGTGATCCATCCTCATTCACCATGAACTTTGGCACAATGAATAGGGAAATGCCCTTAACCCCATCGGGGCCACCTGGAATTTTCGCAAGAACCAAGTGAATGACATTTTCAGACAGATCATGATCCCCCGCAGAGATAAAAATTTTCTGACCCGTAATTTTGAATGTCCCATCCGCTTGTGGTTCTGCTTTGGTCCGCATCAGGCCCAAATCGGTCCCACAATGGGGCTCGGTCAGGTTCATGGTGCCTGTCCAATCACAGCTGACCATATTGGGCAGATAGGTTTGTTTTTGCGCCTCTGTCCCATGGGCGTGGATCGCAGAATAGGCCCCATGCGTTAGGCCCTGATACATGCCAAAGGCCATGTTAGAGCTTGCAAACATTTCGCCAACGGCCGTTCCAACCAAATAGGGCAGGCCCTGACCCCCGAATTCAGGATCACAGTCGATGCCTGTCCAGCCGCCTTCTTTCACTTGTTCAAAGGCGTCTTTGAAACCTGCGGGGGTGCGGATCACGCCATTTTCGAAATGACATCCCTCTTGATCGCCCACGGCATTCAGTGGGGCCAAAACCTGTGATGTGATTTTGCCCGCTTCTTCCAAAATGGCGGATAGAAAATCGGCGTCCAAATCCGCATACCCAGGAATGGACGAATTTTTAACATCAAGGACATCATTTAAAACGTATTGCATGTCCTTGGTGGGTGCGATGTAATGTGGCATTAATAACCTCTATTCTGTTGCTTTTGCTGAGATATTCATGCCTTTGATCAAATCGGCACCCCAGCGAAGTTGCTCTTCTAATTCTTCGATTGTTTGGTCTAATTCGTCGCGCTGACGCTTTAATTCCTGCAAACGGACTTGCGCCAACTCATATGTTTTTGACATTTGTGTCTGCTGTTGGTCTTGCATGTAATACATTTCCAAAAGCTGACGGATTTCCTCGAGAGAGAAGCCGAATTTCTTACCACGCAGGATCAATTTCAACCGTGCGCGGTCCCGTTTGGTGTACAAACGTTTTTGTCCATCGCGGATTGGCGCGATCAATTCTTTGGCTTCGTAAAACCGCAAAGTACGCGGTGTGACATCAAAAAGATCGCACATTTCGCGGATCGTCATTTGGTCATTTTGCATAGTTATCTCCGATTCTCCCCGTTGGGATAATCAGAATATAACGCAGAAATTCACAAAGTTAACGTTGACGTAAACTAAACGTTGCGTCAACTTAGCCCGAAACAAGCTTATCTGTCGTTTGGCGCAGCTGCTCTAATTCTTCAATGGTTTGCGACAATTGAACCTGCTGGTCCCGCAGTTCGGCAAGTTTGCGATCAGCCATGTCCAAAAACACATTCATCTGCGCTTTGGTGCCGTCCTGGTCGTAAATCAGAAGCCACTGGCGCAGTTCCTCAAGCTGAAAGCCAAACTTGCGCCCTCGCAGGATCAATGTCATGCGCGCCAATTCGCGTGGCCCGTAAAAGCGTGAACGTCCTTCACGATCAGGGGACAAAAGTTCGATATATTCATAGTACCGCAATGTGCGCGGTGTTACGTCAAACTTGGCACACATTTCTTTGAAATTTAACCGAACTTCGCTCATCTTCGCCTCGACTTTCTTGGGGGTAAGGTAGGGGCAAGACAGGAAAAGGGCAACCATCGCCCTTGCGGTTTTTTTAAAATCCCGATCATAGTGGGGCGACTGATTTGGAAGACAAAATGACAAAAGATAATCGTGCAATTGCACAAAGCTTTATTGATGCCATCCCACATTCGCACGCGCTGGGTATGAAAATTGATTTCGTTGGCGATGGAGAGGCACATATGTCCATGGATTACGATGAACGGTTCATCGGTGATCCCGCAACGGGTGTCATTCATGGGGGTGCGGTTTTTGCATTGTTGGATACCTGTGGGGGGGCCGCGGTTATTTCGCATCCTGATCACAATGGGGCAACGGCAACGATTGATCTGCGTGTGGACTACATGCGCCCCGCATCACCGGGGCAGCGTATTCGCGCCGTTGCGACATGCTACAATCGCACCCGCTCGGTGGCCTTTGTTCGTGCCGTTGCCATGGATGATCGCGAAGATAAACCTGTGGCCACGGCCGCAGGTGCGTTTGTGACAGGGGGATAAGCCATGGCTCTGCGTACTCCAGAACCTGTTCAAGTTGTTAAACAACGGCGGGATGATGCATTGGCCGCCATCGTCGCGGCGATCCCCTATATTCAGTTTTTGAACGTATCGTTTGAACGGCGCGGTGACGAATTGACGGCCGTTATGGCCTATCGGGATACATTGATTGGGAACCCCGCGCTGCCTGCGTTGCACGGGGGCGCGATTGCCGCCTTTCTTGAGGTGGCAGCGGTGATTGAATTGACATGGGCCACCGCATGGGCCGCGATTGAGGATGGAACCTTAACGCCAGAGGCGATTACATCAGGACATCAATTTGCCCTGCCCAAAACAATTGATTTTACGGTTGATTATCTGCGCTCGGGACTGCCACGGGATGCCTATGCGCGCGCGACGATCAATCGATCAGGGCGTCGATATGCATCCGTCCATGTGGAAGCATGGCAGGACAATCGTGACCGCCTATTTGCCCAAGGGACTGGACATTTTCTAATGCCCGATGCCAAGAGCGCAAAAGCGGACTAGCCCCATGCAAGCTGAGATCACACACCGCCGCGTCCTTGCGGTTGCGCTGCCCATTGTTTTGTCAAACATCACTGTGCCGCTTTTGGGGGTGGTTGATACGTTTGCCGTTGGACAAATTGGGGATGCAGCCTCGATTGCCGCCGTCGGGGTGGGGGCGATTATCCTTGGGGCGATTTATTGGATTTTTGGATTTCTGCGCATGGGCACAACGGGGCTTGCAGCGCAGGCCATGGGGGCAGGGGATCAGCAGGAATTGATCGGCCTTTTGGTGCGTGGATTGATCCTTGGGCTTGGGGCGGGTGTTGTCATTATGGCGCTTTACCCCTTGCTGATCGCTGGGGGCTTATGGGTTTCGCCCGTATCTGATCAGGTTGCGCCGCTTGTTGAAAGCTACATGACAATTCGCATATTCAGCGCGCCTGCACCTATCGCGCTTTATGCGATTACAGGATGGCTGATTGCCCAAGAACGTACGCGCGAGGTTTTGATCCTGCAAATTTGGATGAATGGGTTGAACATTCTGTTGGATTTGTACTTTGTGCTATCGCTTGGCTGGGGCGTTGATGGGGTTGCTTGGGCCACTTTCATTGCGGAATGGACGGGACTGGTCTTGGGGCTGTGGATGTGTCGTGCGGCCCTACAACACCCTTTTGCCAGCGCGTGGGATCAGGTGTTTGATCGTGCGCGATTGATCAAAATGGGATCGCTGAATTCGGACATTCTGCTGCGCTCACTTGCATTGCAAGGTATCTTTGTTTCGTTTTTGTTGTGGGGCGGGAAATTCGGGGATGTCGCCTTGGCCGCTAATCAGGTGTTGCTGCAATTCTTGCACCTTATCGCCTATGGGTTGGATGGATTTGCATTCGCGGCTGAAACGTTGGTTGGACAGGCGATTGGTCGGCGCGCAGTTCGGGATTTAAGGAAAAGCGTTGTGATCAGCAGCCTGTGGGCCGCAGGTATCTGTGTTTTACTGGCGATAGGATTTGCGCTGATTGGCCCATGGGCAATTGATATGATGGCGAAATCTGTTGAGGTACAGCAGGCCGCAAGGGTTTATTTACCTTACTTGGTGGCCTCGCCCATCTTGGGATGTGCCTGTTTTATGTTGGATGGAATTTTCATTGGCGCTACACGGGGGGCCGACATGCGAAATATGATGATGATTTCGCTGATGATTTATGTGGTTAGTGTGCTGGCCCTGACCCCTAGTTTTGAAAACCATGGATTATGGATGGCGCTGCTGATTTCCTATGTCGCGCGGGGTGCAACCCTGGGCTACAAATATCCCACAATTGAACGTGATCTAGCCTAAAGCCAATCGGGGCGACCGCTACCAACAGCATCAGCTACATTTGCAAACCCATCGCGTTCCAATAGCGCGTCCAATCCTTTGGCGATATCGGACACCATTGACAATCCGCCATACACCAATGCCGTATATAGTTGCACAGCCGACGCGCCCGCCCGAATTTTTTCATAGGCTTGCGCAGCCGTTGAAACACCGCCCACACCGATCAGGGGAATGTCAGGACCGCAAAGCTGCGACAGTTGGGCCAAAACCCGCGTGGATTTTTCAAACAGGGGCGCACCAGACAGCCCGCCTTGTTCCCCCCGATCCTTGGATGTCAGCCCCTCACGCGACAGGGTTGTATTGGTGGCAATGATCCCACTGATCCCTGTTTCACGCGCGACATCTGCGATATCGGCGATTTCATCAGGGGTCAAATCAGGGGCAATTTTCAGGAAAATCGGAATAGGCGTGCTGAGGCCCGCGTTTGTTGCAAGGACGCCATTCAAGAGAGCACCCAAGGCGTCCTTGCCCTGTAAATCCCGCAGTTTTTCGGTGTTTGGGCTGGACACGTTCACCGTTGCGAAATCCAAGTAAGGGCCGCAATGGGCCAACACCAGCGCAAAATCAGCGGCGCGATCACTGCTGTCTTTGTTTGCACCAAGGTTCAGGCCTACAATACCCGTATTTGGACGGGCCGCCAATCGCGCGCCAATCGCCTCCATTCCTTGGTTATTAAATCCGAACCTATTGATGGCGGCCTGATCTTGGATCAATCGAAACAACCGCGGTTTTGGGTTTCCGGGCTGGGGGCGCGGTGTGGCAGCACCCACTTCGATAAATCCAAAACCCGCTTTGGTCAGGGGCGCGATCACTTCGGCGTTTTTGTCATACCCTGCGGCCAATCCAATGGGGTTTGGTAAATCTAACCCCGCAATTGTTGTCGCCAAACGCGGGGTGGTCACCTGACCCGACAGGGGGGCAAGCCCCGATTTTAGGGCCGCGATGGACAATCCGTGCGAGGTTTCAGGATCAAATTTGTGAAGTGCGGCTAAACCCAACCGTTCGATCAGTTTCATATCATATCATCCGGAAAAATATGGCCCGCGACCCCTTGGGGCAGGGGTTTGTGCGAAATCACATCATTGATCCGCATCAGGCGATACAAATGTGGGAACAGCGCACCGCCCCGCGAGACTTCCCATTTCATATCGGGTTTCATCGCATCACTGTCACAGGCAACGAGGATAAGATCACCCGCATTTGCAAAATGCTTGGCCGCTGTTTCGCGCACCTGTTCAGATGTAGAAAAATGGATATAGCCATCTTTCACATCAATTGGGGCGCCCTGTGTTTGACCATGATCAATCAGGCTTTGCCATTCTTCGGGTCGAAAGATTTTGTAAATAAGCATATCCCGCTCATGGCAATTCTTTCCCGCAAGGTCAAGCGTCATACCCGCGTTACCAATCCTTGACTAATGATCAGGCATGAGTCCGAATGGACGCATTACAGATATCACTTCAACAAGGGAAAATACCATGTTCACACGTTTCATGTTGACGGCTGCCATGTCTGCGTTGATCGCGGGCAGTGCAGCGGCGGACTATACACTCACCATCCTGCACACGAATGACATTCACAGCCGTGTGGAATCGATCAATAAATACGATTCAACCTGTAACGCCGATGGCGAGGCAGAGGGGAAATGTTTCGGCGGTATGGCGCGCCTGAAAACCATCATTGATGCCGAACGCGCGGCCATGGCCGATCAAAATGTTGTCGTCTTGGATGCGGGCGACCCGTTCCAAGGGTCACTGTTCTACACAACCTACAAAGGGGCGGCAGAGGCCGAATTTATGGAAGCCATCGGGTATGACGTGATGGCTGTTGGAAACCACGAATTTGACGATGGTCCCAAAGGGTTGGCCAATTTTGTCGATGCGGTTTCATTCCCCGTTGTCAGCGGGAATTTGGATCTATCCGCAGAAGAATTGCTTAAAGATCGTGTAAAAGATCACGTGGTTTTGGAAATCGGCGGTCAGAAAATCGGTATCGTTTCGGCCCTGGCCGTGGATACGGTGGATACATCCAGCCCAGGCGAGAATGTTGTTTTCATTGATGAAATTGAAGCATTGAAAGCAGATGTTGCCGCGATGCAGGGTATGGGCGTTGATAAAATCATCGCGCTGACACACGTTGGTTTGAAAAAAGATATGGAAATCGCCGCAGCAGTGCCGGGGATTGACGTTGTCATCGGTGGGCACAGTCATACTAAGATGTTGAACGATGGTAAGGCCGTCGCCTATCCACAAATGGTGGGTGGCACACCTGTGGCACAGGCCTATGCTTATTCTAAATATCTGGGCAAGTTGACGGTCACCTTTGATGATATGGGGAACGTCACTGCGGCCTCTGGTGATCCAATTGTGCTGGATGCATCCGTAACTCCAGATGCTGCAATTGCGGCCCGCATCGCCGAAATGGGCGCCCCGATTGAAGAGATGAAAATGCGTGTTGTCGCGCAATCGTCAGGCAATATTGATGGGGACCGCGGCAGTTGTCGTGCCATGGAATGTCAGATGGGGAATTTGGTGGCCGATGCCATGTTGGATCGTGTGGCAGATCAGGGCATTGAAATTGCAATCCAAAATGGTGGTGGCTTGCGCGCGTCAATCGATGCGGGCGATGTGACCATGGGCGAAGTTTTGACGGTTCTTCCGTTCCAAAATACGCTTTCCACCTTCTTTGTCAGCGGCGCAACAATCGTGGCCGCATTGGAAAATGGTGTGTCCAAAATGGAAGAGGGCGCAGGACGTTTCCCACAAGTGGCAGGCATGTCCTTTACCGTCACGCCTTCGGCTGATGCGGGCAGCCGCATTTCAAACGTCATGGTGGGTGGATCGGCGATTGATCTGAACAAAACCTATGGCGTCGTGTCCAATAACTATGTGCGCAATGGCGGGGATGGGTACAAAATGTTCCGTGATGCGGAAAACGCCTATGACTATGGTCCCGATTTGGCGGATGTCACGGCGGAATATATGGCCAAGGGGGGATCATACACCGCCTACACTGATGGCCGCATCACTTTGAAATAATCATTTGAAAGAAAAAAGGGCCGCGAATTTGCGGCCCTTTTTTTAATTACATTGTTAATTAAAGGTTCGGATACATCGGGAAGCGGGCGCACATTTCGGCCACTTCTGCTTTGACTTTCGCTTCAACCGCACCGTTGTTTTCTTCGCCGTTTGCGGCCAAGCCATCTACAACTTCGACAATCCAATCTGCGATTTGACGGAACTCTGCCTCGCCAAAGCCGCGTGTTGTGCCAGCGGGCGATCCAAGGCGGATACCAGATGTCACCATTGGTTTTTCTGGATCAAACGGAACGCCGTTTTTGTTACATGTGATATGCGCGCGGCCCAATGCCTTTTCTGTTGCATTGCCCTTAACGCCTTTGGGGCGTAGGTCGACCAAAACGACGTGGGTATCTGTCCCCTGTGTTACAGTGTCCAAACCACCTTTGATCAACTGATCAGACAGCGACTGTGCATTTGTAATCACGTTTTGAATGTACGTTTTGAACTCTGGTTGCAGCGCTTCGCCAAATGCCACGGCCTTGGCCGCGATGACGTGCATCAATGGGCCACCCTGAATACCAGGGAAAATGGCAGAGTTGAATTTCTTCGCCAATGCTTCGTCATTTGTCAGGATCATACCGCCACGTGGACCGCGCAATGTTTTGTGCGTGGTTGTTGTCGCAACATGCGCATGTGGGAACACAGGTGGGTGTTCGCCCGCGGCAACCAGACCGGCAAAGTGTGCCATATCAACATGCAGATACGCACCAACCATGTCCGCGATTTCGCGCATACGCTTAAGGTCGATTTGACGCGGGATCGCAGAACCACCTGCGATGATCAGTTTTGGATTATGCTCTTTGGCCAAGGCTTCGACCTGATCATAATCAACACGGTTGTCTTCGCGGCGTACACCGTATTGAACCGCGTTAAACCACTTACCTGATTGGTTTGGCGCCGCACCGTGTGTTAGGTGACCACCAGCATCCAATGACATGCCAAGGATTGTGTCACCCGGTTGCAAAAGCGCCTGGAACACACCTTGGTTCGCTTGTGAGCCAGAGTTTGGTTGTACGTTTGCAAATCCACAGTTGAACAATTTGCATGCGCGTTCAATCGCAAGGTTTTCGGCGATGTCCACATATTGGCATCCGCCATAATAGCGACGGCCTGCATAGCCCTCGGCGTATTTGTTTGTCATCACGCTGCCTTGTGCTTCCATCACGGCAGACGAAACGATGTTTTCAGATGCGATCAATTCGATTTCATCACGCTGGCGGCCCAGCTCTTTGGTCATTGCGCCAAAGATTTCGGGATCGCTCTCTGCAAGAGCAGACGTGAAAAAGGCAGTCGTGTCTTTCATATCGGGTACTCCAAATGATTTTGTTACGAATTTCCTATCGGAAACGGATCAGTTACAAAAGGCCATAATGCGACACTGTGAAGAAATAGCGCGGCACCACTGGTACTTTCTTGAAACTTATGCTTGTTTTGGAAACGGAATGACGTGTTTGGAAACCTAACTGATGTCACAGAAACTTGCCTTTCTTGCCAGTGATGCGGATGTTGCCCGCGATGCGCACGCACGATTGGTGCGGATGTATGGATCCGTTGACCTGGATCAGGCAGACATCATTGTGGCCTTGGGCGGCGATGGATTTATGTTGCAAACCCTGCATGCAACGCAACACCTTGATGCGCCTGTTTATGGAATGAACCGTGGCACCGTTGGGTTTTTGATGAATGCCTATGAAGAGGATGGGTTGATTGACCGCCTGAGTGCCGCGGAAGAGGCCGAAATAAACCCCCTGTCGATGACCGCCGTTGATGTTGAGGGGCATGAATTTTCCGCCCTTGCGATTAATGAGGTATCGTTGCTGCGCGCGGGTCCACAGGCGGCCAAGTTAAAAATTTCCGTGGATGGGCGTGAACGCATGTCCGAATTAGTGTCAGATGGTGTACTGCTTGCCACCCCAGCAGGCTCAACTGCCTATAATTATTCAGCCCATGGTCCGATCCTGCCAATTGGATCGGCGGTATTTGCGATGACCGCGCTCAACGCCTATCGCCCGCGTCGTTGGCGGGGTGCATTGATCCCCAAGGCGTCGCATGTGGATTTTGAGGTGATCGACCCCAAAAAACGCCCCGTGATGGCCGATGCCGACAGCCGATCCTTTGCAAATGTTGCGCGGGTCAGCGTAAAGTCAGAAACCGATGTTGTGCACAGATTGCTGTTTGATCCAGGGCACGGTCTGGACGAACGCCTGATCCGCGAGCAGTTTGTTTAAACGAACGAAGATCACTTAAATCACAAACAAAAAACCGCCCCAGTATGGCGGTTTTTAAGGATCAATTCAAAGTTATGCTTATTTCGCATAGCCAATCGTCTGCAGTGCCTCTTTGATTTCATCCAAGATCACTGGATCATCAATGGTTGCGGGCATTTTGAAGTCTTGCTTATTGGCGATTTTCACCATTGTGGCGCGCAGGATTTTGCCTGAACGGGTTTTGGGCAAACGCTGAACCACCACGGCCAGTTTAAAGGCCGCAACTGGACCGATTTGATCGCGCATCATTTTTACGCATTCTGCGATGATCTCATCATGCGGACGGTTCACGCCCGTTGTTAGGCATAGGAAGCCAACTGGCAGTTGGCCTTTCAACGTATCGCTGACCCCGATGACGGCGCATTCTGCGACATCTGGGTGGTTTGCCAGAACCTCTTCCATCGCGCCTGTCGATAGGCGGTGACCTGCAACGTTGATCACATCATCTGTACGCGACATGATGTAAAGGTATCCATCTTTATCAATCATGCCCGCATCGCCCGTTTCGTAATATCCTTCAAACGTGGTCAGGTAGGATTTTCTAAAACGTGCCTCTGCATTCCATAGGGTGGGTAGGGTCCCGGGGGGCAGGGGCAGTTTGATCGCGATTGCGCCCAATTCACCTGCGGGCATTTGATTGCCGCCCTCATCCAGAACCTGAACGTCATAGCCGGGCATCGCAACCGAAGGTGAGCCCACTTTGATTGGCAATTCCTCGATCCCTAATGGGTTGGCAGCCACGGCATAACCCGTTTCAGTTTGCCACCAGTGATCCACAACAGGCACGCCCAACAAATCCCGCGCCCAGTTGATTGTGTCAGGGTCCGCACGTTCCCCCGCCAAATACAGCGCGCGCAATCCGCTTAGGTCGTATTTCTTCGCAAATTCGCCTTTGGGGTCGTCCCGTTTGATCGCGCGGAATGCGGTAGGTGCCGTAAAGAAGGAACGCACATTATGTTCGCTGATCACGCGCCAGAACGTCCCTGCATCAGGTGTCCCAACGGGTTTTCCTTCGAAAACGATTGTGGTGTTGCCATGAATGAGTGGCGCATAACAGATATAGGAGTGACCAACGACCCAACCCACATCCGATGCGGCCCAAAACACATCGCCCGGATCTACATTATAGACGTTTTTCATGGTCCAGTTTAGGGCAACCAAATGTCCGCCCGTTGGACGCACAACACCCTTGGGGGCGCCAGTCGTGCCCGAAGTATATAGAATATAGGCAGGGTGATCGCCACGGACGGGTACACATGGCGCGGGTTCAACGCCTTCCTGTACCGCGTTCCAATCATAATCGCGCCCTTCGATCATGTCAGCCACGCACTCTTCGCGTTGGAACATGAACACCACGTCGAGTTTATGCTCTGCAATCTCAATCGCGCCGTCGATCAGGGGTTTATAGGCGACGGTGCGCCCAGGTTCCAAACCGCAAGATGCAGCAAGGATTGCCTTGGGCGTTGCATCGTCGATGCGCACGGCCAATTCGTTTGCGGCAAACCCGCCGAACACAACAGAATGGATTGCGCCAATGCGTGCGCAGGCCAACATCGCAACCAAGGCTTCTGTGATCATGGGCATGTAGATGATGACGCGGTCACCCGTGGTGATGCCCTTTGATTGCATCGCGCCGGCAAGGCGCGCGACCTGGTCCAACATTTCGCTATAGGTGGTTTTGCTTTTGCGTCCTGTGATCGGGCTGTCGTATATGACGGCCACCTGATCCCCGCGACCATTTTCAACATGGCGGTCAAGCGCGTTGTAACATGTGTTCACAACACCATCGGTAAACCATTCGTAAAGAGGGGCGTTTTCTGCGTTAAGCGCTGCAGATGGAAATTCATCCCAGTCGATTGCGCGTGCCGCTTCTAACCAAAATGCTTCTGGATCGTCTTTCCAGCTTTGATAAAGTGCGTGATAACCCATGCCACTCTCCTTCAGATCTTAAAACTTGACTGGGTTAAAGCGATTATTTCCCGAAGGAGCAAGCAAAGAATATGCGAAGTTATGCCACTGTTTGCGCTAAAGTCGCGGTGGTTGGGGCCTAATGACTATAATAGTCAACACAATTTCTTCCTGCACGTTTCGCGTGGTAGAGGGCCCGATCATGGACCGCGTTTGAGGGATACAAAATCAAGATAGGACAGTTCGCATCATGCAGCTGCGTACGGATCGTGTTAAGCGTGTCAGGGGCGTGTGTTGACAACAAACCGCCCTAAACTCAGCTGTAATCCGTAGTTTCTATATCCTGTGCGGATATCCAGGAATACAAACTGTTTTGGATGGCTTGGCATAAAGCGCTGCGTCGATGGGCATTTGGATCAATGATCAAAATTTTGCCCGACATGGAAAATCCTATCGCTATCGTTTGAAACTTGTGACAAATTTTAACGAATTGAGTTAAAAAATCTTTTCACAGGGCGCCGAAATCCGATCATGACACCCCATGCTGCTGAAACTTTTGCATTAAATGTTCTGACTTGGTTGGTTGGGGACGAAGATTTGCTGCCCATCTTCATGAATTCCACAGGAACGGATGGGGACGCCCTGCGCGAAAATGCGGGATCACCAGAATTTTTGGGGGCCGTTTTGGATTTTCTCCTTATGGATGATGCGTGGGTTTTGCGCTGTTGCGAAGAAACAGGGCTTGATCCCCATTTGATGATGACGGCGCGCGCGGCGCTGCCGGGCGGTCAACAAATGCACTGGACTTAAATGCGTTTATCAGGTTTGTGGACCGGGTAAGACGATATGTAGATTGGAACGGTGATGATACGCGGATTGGTGTTTGACAAAGATGGAACGCTCTTTGATTTCAAAACAACATGGAATGCCTGGTCCGCTGGTTTGATCCGTCGCTTTTCCTGTGGTGATCCCGACCGCGAAGCGGCACTGGCCGCGGCGGCGCATTTTGACATGGCGCGGCAAAATTTCCTGCCCAGCAGTCCGATCATTGCAGGAACAAATCGTGAAGCGGCCGAAATTTTCGCAAGCGTAGTGACAGAACACAGCATTGAAGAGTTGGAAGATATTCTGATGAACGCAACCCTGGACGCCCCGCAGTCAGAGGTGGTTCCGCTGGCTGATTACTTCGCGGATTTGCGTGCACGTGGTTTCAAAACGGGTGTCGTCACAAATGATACCGAGGCGGGCGCAATGTCCCACCTGCGTCAGGCGCGCGCGACAAAACATTTAGATTTTATCGCAGGATTTGACAGCGGATATGGCGCTAAACCCGCCCCTGATCCCCTTCTTGCTTTTGCAACGCATGTGGGCCTTGCGCCTGCTCAAGTCTCTATGGTTGGGGATAGTACGCATGACTTGGTCTCGGCAAAACGGGCGGGGATGTATCGCATTGGTGTATTGACGGGAATGGCGGATTACGATGATCTTGCGCCCTACGCTGATGTTGTCCTGCCCCACATCGGTCATATCCTTGGGCATTTGCAAAATATTCAAAATGACTAGGCAAAACCGACGGATCACGTCGTAAATCGACAGGAAGAGGTATCCTGTGACCGCGATCTTTGTGAAAAAGAATGTGGAGAGACCGATGTCAGAACCCCAAGCACGCCGCCGTCGCGGTGGTGGACGTTCAGGAAATGCACAACGTCGTGGGACAACAGCGATTGATCAAATGCCATGGCGGATGATCGAAAATGTGGATCGTCCGACAGAACCGCTGAACGAAGAGGGTGTTCAGGCCATCCACAACGGCGCGATGCACATTCTGGAAAACATCGGCATCGAAATCCTGAATGATGAAGCCCGCCAAATTTTTGCCGATGCGGGTTGTATTGTGAATGGGGAAAACGTCCGCTTTGGGCGCGACTTTATTATGGAAATGGTCGCGAAAGCGCCCAGTCAGTTCGATATGGTGCCACGTAATCCTGATCGCACGGTCACCATTGGCGGGAATACATTGACCTTTGTCAACGTGTCATCCCCCCCAAACTACTATGATATTGAATTGGGGAAAAAGGTGTCTGGCACACGTGAACAGTGTCAAAACCTGATCAAGCTTAGCCAATATTTCAACTGTATTCACATGGTTGGTGGTTATCCTGTTGAACCCGTCGATGTGCATGCCAGCGTGCGACATTTGGATGTGCTTTATGATAAATTGATCCTGACGGATAAGGTTGCGCATGCCTATTCATTAGGGAAAGAGCGCGTCGAAGATGTAATGGAGATGGTGCGCATCGCAGGCGGTCTCACTGATGAAGAGTTTGAGGCGCAGCCGCGGATGTACACAAACATCAATTCGACATCGCCGCTGAAACACGACATTCCGATGTTGGATGGCTGGATGCGACTGGCACGGCGCAATCAAGGGTTGGTTGTAACTCCCTTTACGCTGGCGGGTGCCATGGCGCCTGTCACAATGGCAGGCGCAGTTGCCCAATCCTTGGCCGAGGGGTTGGTTGCCGTGGCCTTGGCGCAATGGATACGCCCCGGTGCGGCCTGTGTGATCGGTACATTTACCTCAAATGTGGACATGAAATCTGGTGCACCCGCTTTTGGCACACCCGAATACATGCGAGCCACGCAAATGACAGGGCAGTTGGCGCGGTTTTACGGATTGCCGATGCGATCCTCGGGCGTGTGTGCGGCGAATGTGCCCGATGGGCAGGCAATGTGGGAAACATCCAATTCCCTTTGGGCTGCCGTGCAATCAGGTACAAACATGGTCTATCATGCTGCGGGCTGGCTCGAGGGTGGGTTGATCGCATCTCCCGAAAAATTCATCATGGATTGCGAGGTATTGCAGCACATCCAGCGTTACATGGAACCTGCAACCTATGCCACCACACCCCATGATATCGCGCTGGACGCGATTGAAGAGGTGGGGCCAAATGGCCACTTCTTTGGCATTCAGCACACCCAAGAACGCTATACCACTGCATTCTATCAGCCGTTTGTTTCGGACTGGCGCAATTTTGAAGCTTGGGAAGCCGCAGGTGGTGTTTGGACACCCGAGCGTGCGCACAAAATCTACAAACAGATTTTGGCAGAGTTTGAGGCACCGCATATGGATGAGGCGATCAAAGAAGAGCTAAAAGACTTTGTAAATCGCCGCAAAGCCGAAGGTGGCGCGCCAACTGATTTTTAGGCTGTCCATCATTTCTTAAAGAATATTGGCAATCCTGCGCGTTTGATGTCGCTTTCTACTGCGCTTATTCGCGGGATCGAAGAACCCCAAGAGTATGATGGAACGCCCTGTCAAATTTCGGCAAGCCTTGGTGTGCTGGTTCATGTGGGCGGCACCCCGTGGGAGGCAGCAGATGTATTACATCGTGTGGATGAGGCGGTTTATGCCTCAAAACATGGGGGGCGGGGACAGGCGAATTTCGCGGCCTAAGGGGGCGTTTAAATGTGTTTAAACGCCCATTCGTTGTACCCCTGTTCGCCGCGGTACCAAATCACCTGATCCTTTCCCGTTTCGTTGTGGTTCCAACTTTGTTTTTCGCCTTCACCCATGGCGGCGCGCACCAGAATGCGACGTTTCTGGCTTTGTTTGATGGCGCGGGTTAGGGCGGCTTCGTTCCATTTTTGCGTGCATTCCTCGCGGAACATTTGCATCCGAGTTACCTGTGTTGGATCATCTGCCAGGTTAATCCGTTCATCGGGGTCATCGGCCATGTTAAACATTAATTCACCATCCACGGAGGATGCGATGTATTTGTAATCCCCCTCACGGATCATAAAGATCGGAACAGGCGTTGTTTCGGCCAAATACTCGGCATAAATTTTACGCCTGCGTTCGCCTTGCCCTTGCCCGATCAGAGACAGTAGATCAACGCCCTCTAGCGGCTCAATCGCTTCATCAATCCCAGCGATTGCGTTAAAGGTAGGGAGCAGGTCGACCAAAGACACCAATTCCTGCACCCGCGTGGGCGCAATCCATGGCGCATTCACGATCAACGGAATATGCATTGATTTTTCAAAAAAATGCTTTTTGAACCACATGCCGCGTTCGCCCAACATTTCCCCGTGATCGGATGTAAAAATAATCACTGTATTTTGATCTGCACCTGAATTTTTCAATGCCTCCAAAACGCGCGAAACCAAATGATCAATGTAACTGATCGATCCGTAATAGGCGCGAATAGCGGTGCGAATTTCATCATCGCTAAATTCTACGCCCAGCATTCCAAAATCCTTTAGCAGGCGCAGGGAATGGGGATCATGCGAATCCTTGGACAATGGTCCAACAGAGGGCAGGGGAATTTCCACATCCTCATATAAATCCCAGTATTCCTTTTGGCACAAATAGGGTTCATGCGGGTGGGTATAGGACACCTGCAGGAAAAAGGGCCGCGGATCATCCGAACGCGCCATGTCATAGATATGCTGGATCGCCTGATGCGTGACCTCTTCATCATAATCAATCTGAACCGAGCGATGACACACCCCCGCAATTCGCACCGCTCGGGGGTCGTTTGTATCGCGCTTCCCTTCATGCTCCCAATTTGGAACCCATGCAAAATCAGCGGGATAAAGGTCGGCTGTCAGACGTTTTTCAAACCCATGAAACTGATCGGGCCCAATAAAATGCATCTTACCCGAAAGGGCGGTTTGATACCCGCCTGCGCGCAGATAATGGGCATAGGTTGGGATTTCCGCAGAAAACTCGGCCGCATTGTCATAGGCGCCAACTGTTGAACACAACTGCCCCGTGGCCATCGAAAATCGGGACGGTGCGCACAGAGGGAAGTTGCAATAAGCCGTTTCAAACACCACCCCATTTGCGGCCAAGGCATCAAGTGCCGGCGCATGGCAAATCCCATCCCCATAGGATTTCAACGTCTGCGCGGTCAGTTGATCCACCTGAATGAATAAAATATTGGGACGGTCCGTCATAACATGGCTCCTATTGGCATGGGGCGATGTTTCTGCAATTTACTGTGTCTGTCTATAGGAAAGCGACAGGTTTATGACACTTCTGCGGGCGCGCCAAGCGGTTTTTGTAGCGGTCGTTAATGCGCGGCCTTTGCCCAACGCGCATGAAACGCATCCCGCGTTACGCCCACGCGAAATGCCTCAAATGCGGCCATTTTGTAATCGGCATCCAAAGTCTTGGTGCAATCTTCACAAAAACAACGGTAAAAGGGATTGCGATTAGAAAAATCAATCCGCCCCTCACAGGCCCAACATATTTCTTGCATAATGCGTCCCCCGATGTGTTCTCACGATGGGAATAACATGCGATATGGTTGACATGTAAGGGGTTTTAATATTTCGAACTTGCAATGACGTTTTGAAGAGTACGGGTTGGATCTCTCAGGGTTTTTGCGTTTGGTCGTGTAATTGTTTTTCCACGTGACCTAAATGGAAACGGTCATCTCGTTTATGCAAAAAAGGTAAACCCGAACCCAACTCAATTGGGTCGATTAAATTCAGTGTTTTGTTATTGAGAACTAGATCAGTGGCAGCCCGTAGGGGAATCGAACCCCTCTTTCCAGGTTGAAAACCTGGCGTCCTAACCGATAGACGAACGGGCCAGCGCTGCTGTGAGCCGGTGTTTAGGCGAGGCCTGGCATCTGTGCAAGAGGAAAATCGTCTTTTGGAATAAAATTTTAACGAATTTTTTTATTCGCCCGCAAAGGCGGCGTCTTCGATGCGCAATTGGACGGATTGGCGGCCTTGCCATGTGTTGATGTCCAACCGTCCTGCGACATGGACCAACCGTCCACCGTGATTTTCCAATGCATATCCCAGTTCCGTATCAAACGCACCAAAGCAAATGCCATCTACCGACGCCCCCACACCATCACCGATGCGCAGTTTTAGGTGACTGCTGCCCACGCGTTTGGCAAATTGGATTTTCACCTCTGGCATGACAAAGCGGGGGCCCGCAGCACCCGCGCCAAATGGCCCTGCCTGTTCCAGCAATTCGACCAATTCAATCTGTGCCGCAGCGGGCATCAAAATACCGTCCAGGCGCAGATCCTTGGGGCCCAAATCACCCGCACCCTGACGGGCCATCAATTCAGACAATCGCGCCATCGCAGGTTCCAATTGCGCACGTGTTAGGCTAAGCCCCGCGGCCATTTTATGCCCGCCGCCTTTGCTCAGATGTCCTTCTGAGGCGAGTTTTTGGATTTGTGCGCCTAAATCGATCCCTGTTACGGAACGGCCCGATCCCTTGCCCTCATCCCCATCAAAGCCAATCACAATGGCGGGACGGTTTGTCGCCTCTTTCAGGCGCGAGGCGACAATGCCAACGACGCCCGGATGCCATCCATCCCCTGCGGCCCAAACCAGTGGGGCGTCCAAACCGCGTGCCTCTGCTTGGGCTAGGGCGGCGTCACGGACGTGGTTTTCAACCTCGCGGCGTTCACTGTTTAGGGTGTCCAATCGTTGGGCCAATGCTTGCGCCTCGGACGGTGTGGCGCTGGCCAAAAGGCGTGCGCCCAAATCCGCCTGACCGATGCGCCCACCTGCGTTGATGCGCGGGCCCAAAACGAATCCCAAATGATAGGCTGTGGGTGCCGTATCAACGCGCGCCAAATCGCACAGGGCCACAATGCCCGGTCGTTCGCGCCGCGCCATAACACGCAGGCCTTGGCGTACAAAGGCGCGGTTCACCCCGATCAGTGGGGCCACATCAGCGATGGTGGCAAGCCCGACCAAGTCCAGATAGGACATCAAATCAGGGCCATCCCCAGCCCCCTTGGCGCGCAGAACACGCCGTGCCTCAACCAATGTTAGGAACACAACCGCCGCTGCGCACAGATGCGCCAAATCCCCTGTTTCGTCCTGTCGGTTTGGGTTCACAACAGCCAAACAGTTGGGCAGGGTTTCACCCCCCAAATGGTGATCCAAAATGATGATATCCGCGGCTTGGCCCGCAGCGATTGCCTCATGACTAAGTGTGCCGCAATCTACGCAAATTATCAGATCGTGTTTGGCGGCCAATTCCGACATGGCAGTTGGGTTTGGCCCATATCCTTCGTCAATTCGGTCAGGGACATAAAGCGTGCATTGCACGCCAAAATGTCGATACCAATTGATAAGTTGCGCGGCCGATGTTCCCCCATCCACATCATAATCTGCAAAAACTGCAACGCGTTGTTTACCAAGTGCCGCCGCAACAATACGCTCAGCGGCGGTTTCCGTATCCTTTAGGGATCTTGGATCAGGTAGTAGATCGCGCAGTTGTGGGGACAGATAACCGTCTACGTCGACGTCTTGAACGCCAAGGTGGGCAAGAACATTGCACAACGCAGGGGGATGCTGTGTGGTTTGCGCCAATGCTGCGGCGTGGCGTTCGACGGCAGGATCCGGGCCGACCCAGCGTCGGCCCGAGAGTGAGGTATCAACACCAAGATACCCCAATTCCGATTACCCGCGCGGGTTGCGGTAAATCATGCGGCGGATCGAACCCGTTTTTGAACGCATCAACAATGTTTCGGTTGTGATGTGTCCAATTTCGCGTTTGATCCCAGGAAGAAGAGAGCCACCTGTTACACCTGTTGCTGCAAAAATCACGTCCTGTGTTACCATTTCATCGCGCGTGTAAATGCGATCCAAATCGGTGATGCCCGCCTTGGCCGCGCGGCCACGTTCATCATCATTGCGGAACAACAGACGGCCATAAATGTGTCCACCCATACATTTTAGGGCAGCTGCGGCCAACACACCTTCGGGTGCGCCCCCTGTGCCCATGTACATATCAATCCCCGTTGTTTCAGGATCGGCGCAGTGCATGACACCTGCCACGTCCCCATCGGTGATCAAACGGATGGAGGCGCCCGTGGCGCGTACATCTGCAATCATGTCCTGATGGCGTGGGCGTTCCAGAATACAAACCGTGATGTCGCGCGCTGCGCATCCTTTGGCCGCAGCCAATGCGTTTACGCGTTCTGCGGCTGTCATATCCAATGTCACTGTATCCGCTGCGTATCCCGGTCCAATGGCCAATTTTTCCATATAGGTGTCAGGAGCATGCAGCATCGATCCACGCGGGCCCATCGCGATGACGGTCAGCGCGTTTGGCATATCCTTGGCGGTCAGTGTCGTGCCTTCAAGCGGGTCAAGCGCGATGTCCACACCTGGTCCGTTTCCTGTGCCAACCTCTTCCCCGATATACAGCATCGGCGCTTCGTCGCGTTCGCCCTCGCCGATCACGACCACACCTGCGATGTCCAATTTGTTCAACTGTTCGCGCATGGCGTTTACGGCAGCTTGGTCTGCGGCCTTTTCATCACCGCGGCCCACCAGATCGGCAGAGGCAATTGCCGCAGCCTCGGACACACGTGCAAGGCCCAGCGATAACATGCGATCATTAAAATCAACGTTTTCGGTACTCATTCCGGGTCTTCTTTCTTTAAATTTGTTCAATGCGCAATGCGACGGGTGTGCCGATAACGGCATCATGGGATTTTAGATCTGCAAGCGCAGTTGCAAGTGCACTTTGGCTGGTTGCATGTGTCACGATCAGGACAGGTGCGTTGTCACCTTCGTGATCGTATTGGCGCATGCGGTGGATTGACACTTCGCGTTGTCCCAATGCCGCGGCAACGGCGGCAAGCGATCCTGGGCGATCCAGAAGTTCCATACGCAAATAGTAGGGGGCAGGTGTATCGCATTGCGCTGGTGTCGCAGTTCCAAGCGTTTCCGCAGGTTGACCAAAGGTCGGAATACGAATGCCACGGGCCAAGTCCAACACATCCGACATGACCGCGCTGGCGGTGGGGCCTTCGCCGGCACCTGCACCGCGCAGGACGATTTGACCAACTTCATCCCCTTCGACGACAACCATATTTGTGCCGCCTTCCAACTGGCCCAATGGTGATGTTTCGGGGACCAAACATGGGGTCATGCGTTGTTCCAAACCATTCTCGGTCATTTGGGAAACACCAAGAAGTTTGATCCGATACCCCATGTCAGCGGCATGATTGATATCATCAATCGAAATTTGACCGATCCCTTCCAATTTCACCGCATCGAAATCAACCTGAACGCCATAGGCGATTGCGGATAGAATGGCCAATTTGTGACCTGCATCAATTCCACCCACGTCCAGATTAGGATCAGCTTCTAAGTATCCAAGGGCATCTGCCTCGGCAAAGACTTCATCATAGCTGAGGCCTGCAGACTGCATGCGGGTCAGGATGTAGTTACAGGTGCCATTCATCACGCCCATAACGCGTTTGATTTTGTTTCCCGCCAATCCCTCGGTCAGGGATTTGATGATTGGGATGCCCCCCGCCACGGCGGCCTCATACCGGATGGTCAATCCGTTTCCTTCGGCCAATTCGGCCAGTGGCTGACCGTGGTGGGCCAACATTGCCTTATTTGCGGTAACTACATCTTTGCCTGATTTTAACGCGGCCTCTGTCGCGTCTTTGGCGGGGCCTTCATCGCCACCAACCAATTCGACAAAGACATCAATATCATCTGATTGCGCAAGGCTGATGGGATCACCATGCCAACGGTAGGCAGACAGATCGACACCGCGATCTTTGCCCGCACTTCTGGCGGAAACGGCAACGATTTCAATATCACGTCCCGTGCGCAGTCGAAGCAATTCGGATTTTGACTGAATGATTTTGACGACGCCCGCACCGACCGTCCCCAGACCAGCAATCCCCAAGCGTAATGGTTGGTTCATCCAAAGGCTCCTTAACTTCAATTCTTAACCTATCCGCGATGTACCTGCATTCCCCGTCCTGTGCAACGTGGAAGGTGTAAATTTGCACAGACGAATATGCCTGAAAAATTACTGTTTTGCTTTTTCAAGAACGGGGCTAGGGTGCAGGTATGCCCAGAACCATCGGATCTTATTCACAAAATACCCGAGCACTTGTGCGTCAAAGCGCCGAGCGTTTGTTTGCGCGACATGGGTATGCGGCCGTTTCCATGCGTCAATTGGCGTCTGATGTTGGGGTGCAGGTGGGCACCATCTATAATTATACCAAAGACAAACAGGCGCTTTTGTTTGCGATCATGAGCGAACATATGACAGAATTGCTGCAGGCGTGGAGCAGGGAAGGGCAAAGCACTGCCCCCATCGATCAGCTAAGCCAGTTTTTGAATTTCCACCTTGATTACCATTTGGCACGCAGGAACGCGGTGTTTATTGCCTATATGGAGTTGCGCAATTTGGATGCGGCCAATTTTGCAGAGATCGAAACCCTGCGCCGTCAATATGAAGACGCCTTGGAACAAATTTTGATCGCTGGGAAAAACGCCAAGGCATTTGATATTGCCGATACACGTATCACAACACTGGCCATCATCGGGATGCTAACCGAGGTTGTGACGTGGTATCGCCCTGATGGACGGTTGGAGTTGGATGAGGTGAAATCACGTTATCGCGAAATGGTCCTGCGCATGGTGATGCCACGCATAGAACCTTAGTTATACAACCTAATGCGCAGGTTTGATAAAGGTGCCGTTGCGCAATTCCGCAAAGGCCTGCATCAATTCCTCGCGTGTGTTCATCACAATTGGACCATGCCATGCGACAGGTTCCTGAATAGGGGCACCCGAAATCAATAGGAAACGAATGCCTTCTTCACCGGCCTGAACGGTGACCTCTTCGCCTGTTCCAAATTTGATCAACGTGCGATTGCCGGACATATCCCGAATGTTCACTTCCTCGCCCATGACTTCTTTTTCCAACAACACACCCTTTGGTGCGCTTGCATTGGCAAAGGCACCTGCACCTTCAAAGACATATGCGAATGCCTTGCGGTATGTATCAACCTTAAATGTTTTCTTCACACCCGCGGGCACGTAGATATCCAAATACTGTGGATCTGCGGCAATGCCATCAACGGGGCCTGATTTGCCCCAGAAATTTCCAACGATCACTTTGACCCGTGTGCCATCGTCATCAATGATTTCTGGAATATCCTTACCTTGAACATCCTGATAGCGCGGCGCTGTCATTTTTAAAGACGAGGGGAGATTGGCCCAAAGTTGAAATCCATGCATTTGACCGTTTGCATTTCCCTTTGGCATTTCCTGATGAAGAATGCCCGAACCCGCTGTCATCCATTGAACATCGCCCGCACCCAATGTGCCTTCGTTGCCTAGGCTGTCTCCATGTTCGACTGTTCCTGATAATACGTAGGTAATGGTTTCAATGCCGCGATGGGGATGCCATGGGAACCCGCGCAAAAAATCCTCTGGGCGTTCGTTTCTGAAATCATCAAACAATAGAAACGGGTCCAGCTCGCTTGGGTCCTGAAACCCAAAAGCGCGGTGCAAATGAACGCCTGCGCCTTCCATTGTAGGCTGTGCGTGACGTGTCTCGGTAATAGGACGTAGTGACATGATGTGTCTCCTTTCCCTGCGAAAGTAGGGCGCAGATCGCCGACATACAAGATCGCCTGCTGTGTGCCTGCACACGTAATTTGCGCGAAATTGCACAAACAGATGCAGATGTCGCAAACACGCGGTTTTTGCGCCTTTCTGCATGTCACCGTAACGCCAACAAACAGGGAGATTTGTGATGAAAGTTGGTTTTATCGGCTTGGGAAATGTGGGTGCAAAATTGTCAGGCAGCCTGCTGCGCAATGGCGTCGATTTAACGATCCACGATTTGGACGAGGCGCGCGTGTCTGATTTCGTGACGCGCGGCGCGACACGGGGCAACAGCCCTGCAGACTTGATGGAAAATTGCGATATTGTGATCACATGTCTGCCCAGCCCCACGATTTCAGCGGCGGTTGTCGATCAAATGCTGCCTCATGTGCGCGAAGGAAAAATCTGGCTGGAAATGTCCACAACAGATGAGGCCGAGGTGAAACGGCTGGGCAATATGGTAATCGAACGGGGCGGCGCGGCGGTGGATTGTCCCGTGTCTGGAGGATGTCACCGTGCGGATACAGGCAATATTTCGATTTTCGCAGGCTGTGATCGCGCAACGTTTGAAGCCTTGCTGCCGTTTCTAACAATTATGGGACGTCGTATTTTGCACACGGGCGATTTGGGTTCTGCCAGTATTTTGAAGGTGATCACAAATTTCCTTGCCACCGCGAACCTCGTGTCTTGTGCCGAGGCTCTGACGGTTGCAAAGGGGGCGGGCATGGATTTGGGTGTCGCATATGAGGCGATTGCAATTTCATCTGGCACGTCTTTTGTGCACGAAACCGAAAGCCAAGTTATCCTGAACGGATCACGTGACATATCATTTACAATGGATTTGGTGGCCAAAGACATTGGACTATTCCAAAAAGTGGCGGATAGCGCAAATGTACCGCTAGAGATGAACCCGCTTTTGATTTCGATCTTCAATGACGGTATTGAACGCTATGGATCACGAGAGCTGTCGCCCAATATCATCAAGCGCCTTGAGGATGCCACGGGACTAGATATTCGCGCGCCAGGCTTCCCACCCGAGATGACCGATGACGAACCCGAAGAGGCAGGTCGCGAAATCATCGTGCGTCGTTAACCACATCTACAGCATTGCATTCCATACTCGAGCCAAGTTGACGGCCTGAGCGGTCCCTTTTGTGTATTCTTTTTCATACCCAATCCGCGTGATTTTGCGGTGTTAGCTGTATCAATCGGATAGTTTTGTGGCATGAAGGGCTAGGATTTGCGGACGGCTGCGTTTATGTTGGCAATTGACAAAATCGCTGCTGGCTATCGCGCCAAAGGCATCTAACCAAAAAAAGGCGCTACTTAAGCACGCGCCTTTTACTATTATTTATCACACCGTTATCTGCGGCGATCGCGACGGCTGTTCATCGGTTGGAACGCAACGCCGACGTGCGCTTCGCAATAGGGTTTGCCAGTTTGCGTTGGCAACCCGCAGAACCAGAAATCTGGTGTCGCAGGATCGCCCACAGGCCATTTGCATGTGCGCTCTGTCAGTTCAAGCAACGTCAGCTTTTTCGCTTTCTTTTCGATTTCGCTCACACGTGCCAATGCCTCTGGGCTGATTTCATTTGCCGATGGCTGCGGCGGCAATGGCTGCCCCGCTGGAATGATTTGACGACGCAGCGGTGTCACGTTTGATGGCTTTTCCGCAGCGGGTTCTGCGGCCTTGGGCGCGGGCGCCTCTTTTGGTGCTGCTGCCTTGGGTGCTGCCTTGGGCTTGGCCTCCGACTTGACAGAGGAATTTGATGTCGCACGATTTGATAGGCCCAAACGGTGCACCTTACCAATCACCGCGTTGCGCGTAACGCCGCCTAATTCTTTGGCGATCTGGCTGGCGGATTGTCCTTCGCCCCACATCTTTTTCAGAATTTCAACACGTTCATCGGTCCAAGACATCGCGGCTTCCTATCCAAATGGTGACCCAATTTCGTCACCTAACGTTTCTCAGTGTTGTATCATATCAATTGAACTGCGAAGTACAAGGCATCATGCTAATTTGTTCGCATTCTGTCCCTAAGATGCGTCGCGTTCGGATGCGGTAGGAATAAGTTGTTGCGCAGCACCTGCCAACAAAAGGTAAATTGATGTGGTGATAAGGCCATAATGCGCCCAACTTTGTGGGTCAAATGACACCCATGCGGCCCATCCTGCACAAATAGTCCAAAACGCCCCCATCGGCAGTGAGACCACCCGCCAACGTTTTGTGCGTGTTGGATGGATGAATTTGATTGGCAAAAACATCGCAATCGTCAAAGCCGTAGTGACAATCAGGATGATCCAATCAGGCGGCGTCAGGCCAAAGAACACGATGACGACCATGTTCCAGCAACCCGGGAATCCGCGAAATGAATAATCCTCGGTCTTCATCCCACCATCTGAAAAATACATCGCAGATGAAAATGTGATCAGGATAAGGACATACCATGCATGCCACCCATCCAGTAGATGCGCCTGAAACAATGCGAATGCAGGAATAAACACATATGTCAGATAATCGATTATCATGTCCAACAGCGCACCGTCAAAGCGCGGTGCGTTGGTTTTCACATCATATTTGCGTGCCAGTGGCCCATCGATGCCATCCACGAAAAACGCCACAACTAGCCATAGGAACATCACGGGCCAGTCGTGATTTGCAGCCGCCAACAGCGACAGCATCGCAAAAACGGCGCCACTGGCAGTAAGAAGATGCACCGAGAGTGCGCGTAGTTGTAAATTCATCTGCATGCTATGCGGGATTTTTGCACAATCCGCAATGCGTAATCGCCTAGGCCTTGGGGTGGGTTGATTTGTAAACATCCAACAGACGCGCGGTATCAACGCCCGTGTAATGCTGTGTGGTTGACAGCGACGCATGCCCCAACAGTTCTTGGATGGCCCGTAAATCACCCCCTGCATTTAACAGGTGCGTCGCAAAGCTGTGGCGCATCGCGTGTGGGGTAACAGACGCGGGCAATCCCAGTTGATGACGCACGTTTTGAATTGCGCCCTGAATAATGCGTGGGTTTAGCGCGCCACCCCGCACGCCCACGAACAATGGCCCGTCCCCCGACAGTGCATAGGGGCAAATCGCACGATAGTGTTCCACCGCGTCCCGCGCGGCGTCAATCACGGGGACAATGCGTGTTTTCCCACCTTTACCTATAATCCGCAGACTGTCGGGTAGGGGGGCATCATGGCAAGTCAGTGAAAGCGCTTCTGATATCCGTAACCCACACCCATAAAGTAGGGTGACAACCGCCATGTCACGCGCACCCACCCAATCTGATGGGGATTGCAACTCAACCGTTTCTAACACTTGCGCGGCTGCGTCCTCGGCCAAAGGGCGGGGGAGTTTTGCCTGAAACTTGGGTGATTTTGCGGCCAGTACTACCGTTGGATCAAATTCCAATTGGCGGGCAAGCCATCTGTAAAAACTTTTCACCGCAGACAGTTTTCGCGCCAATGTACGGGATGACACGCCCTGTTTTCGTTCATTGGCCATCCATGCGCGAACATCGGTGTTATAGACCCCGCGCAATCCCGCGCTGCCCGCTTCGCTCGTGTGAACTGCGATAAAGGCACAGTAATCTTGGACGTCGCGTTGATAGGCTTTGATTGTGTTGTCGCTGCTGCCTTTGGTGGCGCGTGACACATCTAACCATGTGTTGATATAGGTGCTGACTTCCTCAGAAATCATACCAGCCAGCGACGCAGCACGCGTTCCAGCACACCTGCAAAAAACGACAGAAGATCGGTCGCCTGTTGCGGGGAAAATTGTTTTGCGTCCACGCTGCCAAAAGCGGCCATCCCATACTGACATGTACCACCCAGTGACAAATGCAATGCGGCCTCTGACAAGATGGGCGCAGCTTGTTCACCATAAACTTGTGAGGCACCGCGCGGCGCTGGGCGTACAACGACATTGGAACTGAGCGTGCCGTGGCCCTGTGTCATGTAGGATTGCACAAACCCCGGCCCCTCAACCGCGATCATGGGGTGCAGATTGCTCAGCGCTTGGGCCTGCGCCGCGTCAATAGCGCGAGTTTCAAATATGATGCGGATTGTATCCACACGAAGAATTTGCGCTACATCATCATTCAGAATGCTCAGAAAAGCATCAAAGGACTCTGCATCCATCATTCGCAATACGGCGCGATGAATTTGATTTGTACCCGCTAGGTTATCATAGGCGGCGGCAATCACGCTTTTGTGGGTGTCTTCCAGACGGTCCAAACGCTCTTCTAGTCGCTGCATCGCCAATCCGCGCAGGTCAATCACATTCGGCCCGCGCGCCAGATCATTTGCGGAAATCAATGCACGCATAACGTCAGCATCATCTAAGATGACATCAGGATGTGCCAAGATTTTATCCTTTAAAACGCGATCCATCATGCCTATCCAGCTTACACTATTGGCCTAACCTATCGCGATTTATCCACAGATTACAGGATTTTTTGCCCTGTGTCCGCGATATCGGCCAAGAATGCTGCCAAACCTTTGTCGGTCAATGGGTGGTTTGCAAGCGATTTGATCACAGCGGGTGGCGCAGTGACAACATCTGCACCAATCAAGGCACATTCTGAGACATGGTTGGTCGTACGTACAGAGGCCGCAAGGATTTCTGTGTCGAATCCATAGTTGTCATAAATTGTGCGAATATTTTCGATCAATTCCAAACCGTCTAGGTTGATGTCATCCAAACGACCGATGAAGGGCGAAATAAACGAAGCGCCCGCTTTTGCGGCCAGCAACGCTTGGTTTGCAGAAAAACAAAGGGTGACGTTTACCATGTGTCCTTCGGATGACAGTGTTTTACATGCTTTCAAACCGTCCCATGTTAGGGGCACTTTGACGGCGATGTTGGGTGCGATTTCAACCAACTTGCGCCCTTCGGCGATCATGGTGTCCGCATCTGTTGATGTGACTTCGGCGCTGACGGGGCCAGATACCATTGCACAGATCTCTTTCGTCACTTCGATGATGTCACGCCCAGATTTCTTGATCAAAGATGGGTTGGTTGTCACACCATCCACCATGCCCAAATCATTCAATTCACGGATTTGATCGATTTCTGCTGTGTCGACGAAAAATTTCATAGTTGTGGTCCTTGTTTGGATTGGCCTAAGGTTAGGGGTGCTTTATCCCATGTCGTGTTTTAATAAAAGCCCCCAGTCGCCCTGATGTCTGAAAGTCCTGAATTTTTCCATGAATCCCAGTTGGTGTCGGTCCTGACCACCCAACCCATTGATCGTGTGCTGGATTATAAGGCCCCCGAAGGTGGTTGTTTCCTTGGCGCATTTGTTGAGGTGCCCCTGGGCCCGCGTAAGGTTTCGGGCGTAGTTTGGGGTGCGGGACATGGGGGATATGATCCTGCGAAAATCAGATACGTAAATCGCGTTTTGGACGTGGCCCCGATGACGTGGGCGATGCGTGAATTTTTGATCCGCGCGGGCGAATACACATTAACCCCGATGTCGGTTATGTTGCGCCTTGCCACCCGCGCACCCGGATTGATGGATCCCCCCAGCATGCGGCGGGTCTATCAATTAAACAATGCATTTGTAGGTGGAAAAATGACCCCCGCCCGCGAACGTGTCTTGGGTGTGATGGAGGATTTCGCAGACGCGGTATTCACATTGAAAGAATTGGCTGATTTGGCCGAGGCATCGACATCGGTGATCAAAGGATTGGTCAAATTGGGCGCGGTGTTAGAGGTGGATCGCCCGCGCGATTTGCCATTTCGCCCCCTTGATCCCGATTTTGCAAGCAAAGACCTGACCGATGTACAGGCGGATGCCGCCGCGCAACTTGTGGCGCGTGTTCAACAGCGGGCCTATTCAACTACTCTGCTGCGGGGTGTAACGGGTTCTGGGAAAACCGAAGTGTACCTAGAGGCGGTTGCAGAAACTCTGCGACAGGGGCGGCAGGGGCTTGTCCTGCTGCCTGAAATTGCACTGACATCCGAATTTCTGAACCGCGTTGTGGAACGGTTTGGCGCGAAACCTGCGGAATGGCATTCTGGCGTTACCATGACCGAGCGCCGTCGCATTTGGAAAATGGTGGGGCAGGGCGGAGCGCAATTGGTGATTGGTGCGCGATCCTCTCTGTATCTGCCATTTCGGGATTTGGGATTGATTGTGGTCGATGAAGAACATGATACATCCTACAAACAAGAAGATGGCGCACTGTATAATGCGCGAGATATGTCGGTTTTGCGGGCCTCTATCGCCAAGGCCAGTGTGATTTTGGCATCTGCCACGCCCTCTTTGGAAACTTGGGTAAATGCTGAAAGTGGGAAATACCATAAAATCAACATGACGGATCGGTTTGGTCCTGCTGTGATGCCTGACATGTCAGCAATTGACATGCGTCAGGAAAAGCTGCCCTCGGACAGATGGCTGTCCAGTGATTTGGTTGCACATATCAAGGCGCGGATGTTGAAGGGCGAACAATCCATGTTGTTCATCAACCGCCGTGGATATGCACCCATTACGCTTTGCCGTGCCTGTGGACACCAGATTGGTTGCAAAACCTGTGATGCGCGGATGGTGGAACATCGGTTTTTGAACCGTCTGATGTGTCATCAATGCGGTGAAACAGAACCGATGCCCGAAACCTGCGAAAACTGTGGGGTTGAGGGGCGGTTGGCTCCTGTTGGCCCAGGCGTTGAACGCTTGGCGGAAGAGGCTAAAGCGCTGTTTCCCGATGCAAATATTGCTGTGTTATCTTCGGACCTGTTTTCATCGGCACGCTCTCTTAAGGCCGCGATTGCAGAAATTGCCAATGGGGACATCGACATCATCATTGGAACGCAATTGGTGGCCAAGGGGCATAATTTTCCAAACCTCACAATGGTCGGTGTGATTGATGCGGATTTGGGGTTGCAGGGGTCAGACTTGCGCGCAGCCGAACGCACGTTTCAATTGATGCGACAGGTTGCGGGGCGGGCAGGGCGATCCGAAAAACCAGGGGCCGCCTATTTGCAAACCTATCAACCCGAACACCCCGTGATCCGCGCGATTTTGGGTGGCGAGGAAGAGGCATTTTGGAATGCCGAAGCGGCTGAGCGTCAAGCCGCACAGGTGCCCCCATTTGGACGTCTGGCCGCAATCATCATCAGCGCACCAGAGGCAGAGCGTGCCTTTGATCTTGGCAATCATCTGTTGCGCAATGCAGGTCCGCTACAGGCGATTGGGGCGCAAATTTATGGGCCTGCACCTGCACCCATTGCGCGTGTGCGATCGCGCTTTCGCGTGCGTATGTTGATCAAGGCAGAAAAATCAGCGTCGCTGCAACGCGCCTTGTCACAATGGATAGCGCCCATAACGTTAAAAGGCGATTTGCGCCTCTCTGTCGATATTGATCCGCAGAGTTTCCTTTGACCTTCCTGAAAACAGGGGTTAACACGAGGCGTCTTTTGAAAGCCTCTGACATGTATCAGCACATTCCAATCGATCAGGTAGATCGCCTGCCAAAATGGCGGCAGCCCAAAACGCTGCTTTATTTGATGGCAATTGCGATGCCACTGACCTTTGCGGTTTGGTCCGCACTTTTGAACAATTTTGTTGTTGAGGTTGCAAACTTTGATGGCTCTGACATCGGTTGGCTGCACACTGTGCGCGAAATTCCTGGGTTCTTGGCAGTAGGTGTAATTGCGCTAATCATCTTTATCCGCGAACAGGTTTTGGGCCTTGTGTCCCTCGCCCTTTTGGGGGCGGCAAGCGCGATTACCGCGTGGTTCCCATCCTTCACCGGGCTGTTGACCATCACAATGCTTAGTTCTATCGGATTTCATTATTACGAAACAGTGAATCAATCGCTTCAGCTGCAGTGGTTAAAAAAGGAAGAGGCCCCACGTTTCTTGGGCAAACTATTGGCGGTGGGATCTGCGGCGACATTGGTGGCCTATGGCCTGATCGTATTGGGGTGGAAGGCACTGGATCTGAGCTATAATTCTGTCTACCTCATATCGGGTGGGGCGACGGTCGCGATTGCGATTTTCTGTTTGCTTGCCTATCCCCAGTTTGAGGCCCCAATCCCACAGCGCAAACAAATGGTTCTGCGCAAACGCTATTGGCTTTATTATGCATTGCAATTCATGGCGGGGGCGCGGCGTCAAATCTTTTTGGTGTTCGCGGGCTTTATGATGGTCGAACGCTTTGGGTTTGACGTTCATGAAATCACGGCACTTTATCTGATCAATTTGGTCATCAATATCGTGGTTGCACCCTTTATAGGACGTGCGGTTGGCCATTTCGGCGAAAGGCGTGTGTTGAATTTTGAATACGTCGGTTTGACGATTGTATTTGGCGCATATGGCGGCATTTATTTCTTTGGCTGGGGTGTGATTTTGGCCTCAATCCTCTACGTGCTTGACCATATCTTCTTCGCTATGGCACTAGCGATTAAAACCTATTTTCAAAAAATTGCGGATCCCGCTGATATCGCGCCCACTGCGGCGGTGGCGTTTACAATCAATCATATCGCCGCGGTGTTTCTGCCTGCGGGTCTGGGATATATTTGGTTGGTGTCGCCTGGCGCTGTCTTTGTGACTGCAACGGGAATGGCCTTAACCTCTTTCCTATTGTCGCTCTTGATCCCGCGCAATCCAGCAGAGGGGAATGAAACCGTGTTGACCTGGGCTAATTCGGCGCCTAAGGCGGCCTAAAACAGTACAAGGATTTATCATGACAACCTTTACCGCCCTGACCACCGTTGATGGAAAAGAGGCCGCCTATGCCCTGTCAGAGGCGATGGAGCGCATGGATCCTGAACCCTTGGGTGTTGGTGTTTTTGAACTTGAGGATGGCTCAGGGCTTTGGGAAATTGGGGGGTATTTTACCGAAAAACCTGATTTGGCCGCACTAATGCTGTTGTCCGTTGCTTTTGGTGCAGGCGAATTTGCCATATCAGAAGTGCCCGAGACCGATTGGGTCGCCAAGGTAAAGCGTGAATTGCAGCCTGTCGTTGCGGGGCAGTTTTTCGTTTACGGGTCACATGACGCGGATAAGGTTCCAGAGGGTTGCGAACCGCTGTTGATCGAGGCCGCGATGGCCTTTGGCACGGGGCATCATGGCACAACGTTGGGATGTTTGCGTGCGCTGGATCGTTTGGCAGAGCAGGGGTATGTTGGACAAAACGTGGCCGACATTGGATGTGGAACGGCCGTTTTGGCCATGGCGGCGGCACGCATCTGGCCGAACCCCGTGATTGCCAGTGACATTGATGAGGTGGCCGTTGATGTGGCGCGTGCAAATGCCGCGGCCAACGATTTGACCGATAGTGTGATTTGCGTCGAGGCCGCAGGATTTGATCATCCAATTCTGCATGATGCAGCCCCCTTTGATTTGATTTTCGCAAATATCCTAAAGGGTCCGCTGATAGAATTGGCACCTGACGTGGCTGCACATGCGGCATCGGGTGGATATCTGATCCTGTCAGGGTTGCTAGTGGAACAGGCCGAGGATGTGACCGCAGCCTATGTCGCAAATGGACTTACGCTTGCCCACCGCGAAGATATTGGGGAATGGTCAACGCTGACCATGCAGAAATAATCGTGCACAAAAAGGGCCGCATGTGAAGACATGCGGCCCCAACTCATTACGAGTCTTACAAATTTAGAACGCTGATTTTTGTGCGACATCTTCGATATCGCCACGGCATAGGCCGATATCAGACAGTTCGCGATCTGACAGTTTTGACAAAACTGCGCGTGTGCGGCGCACATCGTTCCAGCGTTGGAATGCTTCGAATGTTGTTGCGATGAGACCTTTGCCAGAAACAAAAGCGGCAACTGAGTTTGTGTTGACTGCAGCCATTGCAGAGATCCTTCTATTCAGGGTGATACGAGAAATTCTGCGATGCAGCTATTCTTCTGCGTGCATTCTGACTAGCAGTAAAAAATGCATGCCGCCTATGCGCTTTTTGCATGACTTATTTTTACCGTTTTTTCCCGTATTTTTTGGCGAAAATGACATGTTTTTGGTCGTAAATTTCGGCGCTGCGGCGCAAACGAATTTTGTTTGGTCGCAATTGGGTATCGGAATTAGAGATTGGCAAGTGTTCTTGTTTTGTGCTATTTGCTTACAAAATGATATAAAAGGGGACGACATGCGCGTTTTGGGCGTCGATCCAGGATTGAGGAACATGGGCTGGGGCGTGATTGAGGCGGTGGGAAGCCGAATCACGCATGTTGCAAATGGGATTTGTCACAGTTCGGGTGAGGATTTGGCAACGCGGCTCGTCTCGCTCTATACGCAAATGACCGATGTCGTTGGTCAATATCAACCTGACGCGGCTGCTGTCGAAAATACCTTTGTGAACAAAGATGGTGTTGGCACGCTAAAATTGGGTCAGGCCCGCGCGATTGCACTGTTGGTGCCAGCGCAGGCGGGCATTGCGGTTGCGGAATATGCCCCTAACAAAGTAAAAAAAACTATCGTTGGCGTGGGGCATGCGGATAAGGGTCAGATTGATCATATGGTCCGCTTGCAATTGCCTGGTGTGAAAATTGCAGGTGCGGATGCGGCGGATGCCTTGGCCATTGCACTGTGTCATGCGCATTATTCACGCTCCTCTGGCGCGTGGGAGGCCGCATTGGCGAAAGCGCTATGATCGGTAAACTCTCGGGACGTATTGATTATCGCTCTGACGATCACATTCTGCTCGATGTGCGTGGGGTCGGGTACATGGTTTATTGCTCTGATCGCACACTTGCCGCGCTGCCCTCGGTTGGAGAGGCGGTTGCGCTTTATACCGATTTGGTGGTGCGCGAAGATTTGCTTCAGTTGTTTGGGTTCCCAACCCTTGTTGAGAAGGAGTGGCATCGTCTGTTGATGTCTGTGCAGGGGATCGGGGCGAAGGCATCGCTGTCCATCCTTGGCGCGCTGGGCGCAGATGGGGTAAGCCGCGCAATCGCACTGGGCGATTGGAATGCGATCAAGGCGGCCAAGGGGATTGGCCCAAAAACCGCGCAGCGGGTTGTTATTGAACTAAAGGATAAGGCCCCAACCGTTATGGCCATGGCAGGACATTCCGCAACCCCCGCAGCCGTTACAGATGACGTGATTGAGGTGGATGCACCCGTGCCACAGCCCGCACCAACGCCCCAGCCGATGGCATTGCAGTCCAATGCACAGGCAGACGCGCTGTCAGCGCTGCAAAACCTTGGGTACTCACCGTCAGAGGCGGCTGCGGCAGTGGCCCAAGTAATGGCGAATGCCCCAGAAACTGAGACATCGGGTGTCATTCGTGCCGCCCTGAAACTTATGGCGCCAAAGGGATAAGATATGGAAAGTTCTGATCCAATGATGCGCCCTGATCCGCTGCCCGAGGATGCCGATCGCGCCCTGCGGCCACAGGCGCTGGATGAATTCACAGGACAGGCCGAGGCGCGCGCAAATTTGCGCGTCTTTATTCAATCGGCCCGACAACGCGCCGAGGCGATGGATCACACCCTATTTTATGGTCCACCTGGTTTGGGCAAAACAACGCTGGCCCAGATCATTAGCCGCGAATTGGGTGTGAATTTCAAAATGACCTCTGGCCCCGTCTTGGCCAAAGCCGGTGATTTGGCCGCGATCCTTACAAACCTAGAGGCTCGGGATGTGTTGTTCATTGATGAAATTCATCGTCTAAACCCCGTGGTGGAGGAGGTTCTTTATCCCGCGATGGAAGATTTTGAGCTGGACCTTGTGATCGGGGAAGGGCCTGCCGCACGTACTGTGCGGATTGAATTGCAACCCTTTACCCTAATCGGGGCAACAACGCGATTGGGGTTGTTGACCACACCGTTGCGTGACCGGTTTGGTATTCCAACGCGGTTGCAATTTTATACCGAAGATGAACTTTATCAGATCGTCTCTCGCAATGCCCGCAAACTAGGCGCGCCCGCGGATGAAGGGGGCGCACGCGAAATCGCACGCCGCGCACGCGGCACACCGCGCATTGCGGGGCGTTTGTTGCGCCGTGTTGTGGATTTTGCATTGGTTGATGGGGACGGCACTGTCACGAAAACACTGGCAGATCACGCATTAACACGCCTTTCCGTGGATGATTTGGGTTTGGATGGAGCGGATCGGCGTTATCTGCGCCTGATGGCGGAACATTATTCGGGCGGACCTGTCGGGATTGAAACATTAGCCGCGGCCCTTTCTGAAAGCCGTGATGCATTGGAAGAGGTGATCGAACCCTACCTGTTGCAGCAGGGATTGATCCAACGCACCCCGCGCGGACGCATGTTGGCGCAACGCGGATGGGATCATTTGGGTTTGCCGATGCCAAAGGGACAAACGGATCTGTTTCAGTAACACAAAGCGCATGCCCCCTTTGCCATGCCGCGGGAAACCCGATATAGCGCATCGCAAACACAATTCGGAGTGCTGCAAAACATGACGCCTAATGATGTCGAACGCTTTTTCTCACGTTCAGACGACAGTTACTTTTTCGCCCGCTGGGGACGTCCCATCGCACCCATCGCCTTTGGGATCAAGGATCAGTCAATTGCAACGCTCAAGGGCGCGATTGAGGTGACTTGTGCAATGGTCGGTCATCTGATTGCAGAAACGGATCCTGAGTTGGGCACGAATTTAATGTTCTTTTTCATCCGCGATTGGGATGAATTATTGGCCGTTCCTGACCTGGATCGCATTATGCCAAATCTGTCTGATTTGATTGGGCGCTTGCAGGCGGCAGAGTCACAGCAATATCGCTCCTTCCGCTTTGATGATCAGGGCGCTATTAAGGCCTGTTTTGTATTTGTGCGCATGGATAAAGAATTGTCCAAAATGTCTGCCGATGCATTGTTCCTGATGCAGGTAGTGCAATCCTTTCTTGTGTGGTCAGATCGTGCGTTTCAATATCAATCGCCCCTTGCGATTGCTCCAAATGGTCACACGGTCCTGCGGGCCGAGGTGGCGGATGTGATCCGTGCGGGGTATGATCCCGTTCTACCCGTGATGGCACAGGATGCATCCCATGCGCTGCGCCTCTTTGCCCGTTTGCCAAAGGATACATGATATGACCTCGCATCGTTTTCCTGTCCGTGTTTATTACGAAGATACCGATCTGGCGGGGATCGTTTATTACGCCAATTATCTGAAATTCATCGAACGCGCGCGCAGTGAATGGGTGCGTGAAATTGGCGTGGATCAACGCGCGATGAAGGAGCAACGGATCGTTTTTGCCGTGCGCCGTGTCGAGGCCGATTATATTGCCCCTGCCGTGTTCGAAGATGATTTGATCGTTGAAACCACGCCGGTTTCGATGACACCTGCACGTTTGCTGCTGGTCCAATTGGTTCTGCGTCAGGACGTGGTTTTGTTCCGCTCGGAAATCACGTTGGTCGCCTTGGGGGACGGGGGCAAACCCCTACGCTTGCCCGACGCCCTTCGGCATGTCGTTGCCGATATGGTGAAATAATACATTCGTGATCGCATATTTGTTGGTTTCTTGCTTTAGTTCGTCTATGGTTCCATCAAAGAGCCATAAAGGCCAGAATGTGATGAGCAGGATACTATGGAAACACAAGCCCTTGAGTTGGCGCACCAGGTCGATTTTTCGTTCTGGGCGTTGTTTTTGCGCGCAACCCTAACCGTTAAGATTGTGATGATGTTGTTGATCTTGGCCTCTTTTTGGTCATGGTCGATTATATTTCAACGTCACATCAAATACCGTGGTGCCCGCAAAGAAGCCGCACAGTTTGACCGTGCGTTTTGGTCGGGCGAACCGCTGGACTTGCTGTACAAAGAATTGGGCAGTTCATCCAAAGGCTACTCGGCAAGTGTGTTTGTCGCAGGCATGACCGAATGGGAACGCAGCCAAAAATCAGATGGTCAACTGATCGCTGGGGTGCAAAGCCGTGTTGAACGGTCCATGGATGTTGCGGTGTTGCGGGCATCTGATGATCTGCAATCGGGTTTGACGACCCTTGCCACCATTGGATCGATTGCCCCCTTTATTGGGTTGTTTGGAACCGTTTGGGGCATCATGAATGCCTTTATCGAAATTGCAGCCCAGCAGAACACAAACCTTGCGGTTGTGGCCCCGGGCATTGCCGAGGCGCTGTTGGCGACGGGTCTTGGCCTATTGGCTGCCATCCCCGCCGTGATTTTTTATAACAAACTTAGTGGTGATTGTGATCGCATTGTTGCGGGGTATGAAAGTTTTGCGGATGAATTTGCAACAATCCTAAGCCGAGAATTGGACAGCTGACATGGGTGCAGGCGTTATCAAAAGCCAAGGGCAAAAGGGACGTCGCCGCCGTCGCAGCACGCCGATGGCGGAAATCAACGTCACGCCCTTTGTGGATGTGATGTTGGTTTTGTTGATCATCTTTATGGTCTCGGCCCCAATGTTGACGGTGGGCGTGCCTGTCGAATTGCCCAAAACGGCGGCAAATTCGTTGTCCAGTGATCAACAGGAACCATTGACGGTGACCCTGACGGCTGAGGGCCAGATCCTAATCCAATCCGCAGAAATCGAAGAAAGCACGCTGATTGTGAAATTGCGCGCGGTTGCCGCAGAACGTCAAAACGACAAAATTTTCCTACGGGCAGATGGTGCCATTCCTTATGAACGCGTGGTTCAGGTGATGGGCGCATTGAATGCGGGTGGGTTTTCGAACATAGGGTTGGTCACGGACGTTGGTGGTCCTGCCTTTGACGGATCCGAAGGATAGCCCGCGTCGATGCAGGCAGGATATGTCATATCAGGGATTGCGCATGCTGGATTTATCGGTTGGGCGCTTTTTGGGGGTATGTTAACACCCAAGTATCAGGACATTGTGTTCAATAATGTCTCTGTCTTATCCGAGGCCGAATTTCAGGCTATGATCGCATCAGATCAGGTGCCCGAGGTTCCGCAGTTTGATTTGACAGCGCTAGAGCCATTGGAAGACAAAGATGACGTTCCCACATTGGTGGAACAAACAGATCAAGAGGTTGATCAAAGCGAGCCTGAGCAACCCGAACCTGTGGCCGAAAAAATTACACCACCCGAACCCGTGGAAACACTCGTGGTGCCTACGCCGGATATCACAACTCTTGATGCGCAACCCCCGGCGCCAGAGATTGAAACCGCAATGATGTTGCCCGACGTATCAACAGACAGCGCACCAATTCAGGCCAATCGGGTTGCACCAACCCCCGTGGCCCCGCCCGAACAGCCCGCGATTGTTGATGATGTCACCCAAGAGGCCACTGTGCCCGCCGATGCTACCGAACCCCCAGTTGAGGATGTGCCCGAGGTCAAAGAAACCACCGCGCCTGAGGCCGCCAGCAGTGAGATTATAACCGAGGCCAAGAAAGAGGATGCAAAACGGCAATCTTCACCACGTCCTATGTTGCGCCCGTCAAATTTCAAACCAACGCCACCGACGGACGCGGGCGAAACAAACCTTGAGGATATTTTGCGGGAAGTAGCGCAAAGCGAAACCTTGGAAGCATCCAAGCCCAAACCCGCCAAAAAATCTGTTCCGCCGTTGACAGGCGGCGAGCAGGATGCGTTTCGCAATCAGGTTTCAAATTGCTGGTCTGTGAACGTGGGTTCGCGCGCTGCAAATGTGACAGTGACGATTGCGATGGAAATGCAGCCCGATGGAAAAGTTGTGGCAAGCTCGCTTGAAATGGTCGGATTCGAAGGGGGAAATCAATCAGATGCCAATGTGGCGTTTCAGGCAGGACGCCGCGCAATTCTAAGATGCCAAAAAGATGGTTATGATTTACCAAAGGACAAATATGATCAATGGCGTAATGTCGAAATCAAATTTGATCCGAGTGAAATGAGGAAAAGATAATGTTCCGTACTTTAACGTTAATTCTTGCATTGTTGATGGGGGCAAGTGCCGTGGCGCAGCCCTTGCGGATTGAGATTACGGATGGGGTGATCGAACCCATGCCGTTCGCGGCCCCCCGCTTTATCGCGCAGGACAGCGGTGCGATGGAGCTTTCTGGTGATATCGTTTCAGTTCTCAGCACGGATTTGATGCGCACAGGATTGTTTCGCGTATTGGATGAACGCGCCCATATCGGCAAGATCTCCAGCCTGAACGCCCCAGTTGAATATGCAGACTGGAAGGCGATCAATGCACAAGTTCTGATCACTGGTTCCGTTGCCACAGGTACAAGGGGTGAATTGAAGGTAAGTTTCCGCATCCATGATGTATTCGCGGGGCAAGAGTACGGCAAAGGATTGCAGTTTAAAGGCAAAACGTCCGACTGGCGCCGTATGGCCCATAAAGTTGCCGACGAAGTTTATAGCCGCATCACAGGCGAAAGCGGATATTTCGACAGTCGCGTGGTTTTCGTTGCCGAAAGCGGTTCCAAGGGACAACGTCGCAAGCGATTGGCGATTATGGATTATGATGGGGAACAATTGGAATATCTTGATGATGGTGCGCATCTGGTGCTTGCGCCGCGCATCGCGCCAGATGGGAAAAGTGTATTGTTCACCAGTTACGAGACAGGGTTCCCTCAGATCTATCAAATGGACCTGCGTAACAAACGGCGTAAACTGCTGCAAAGCACCGTTGGTACAACCAGTTTTGCGCCACGTTTTTCACCAGATGGAACGCAAATTGTGTATTCGCAGGAACAGGGCGGGAACACGGATGTTTTTTTAATGTCGTTGCGTTCGGGACAGGCACGCCGTTTAACATCTGCACCATCCATCGAAACAGCCCCCAGTTTTTCACCAGATGGCAGACAGATTGTATTTGAAAGTGATCGTTCAGGATCACAGCAACTCTATGTCATGAATGTGAATGGTGAGGGGATCAAACGCATCAGTTTTGGGGATGGTCGCTATGGGACACCAGTTTGGTCACCACGTGGCGATATGATTGCGTTTACCAAACAAAGTCGTGGGCGCTTTCATATTGGGGTGATGCGCACGGATGGTTCAGAGGAACGTTTGCTGACGGCGTCCTTTTTAGATGAGGGTCCGACATGGTCCCCAAATGGCCGCGTGATCATGTTTACACGCGAAACCCAAGGTGTGGGTGGTGTGTCCAACCTATATTCTGTTGACGTGTCTGGGCGCAATCTACAGCGCGTGGCAACGCCATCTGGTGGGTCTGATCCCACATGGTCGCCGCTGCGGCGCTAAGGCTTTGATCGTTATCTAAATATGTGCTAAACTTTTGGAAAAAGAGAGGCAATTATGAAGCACTTTAAAAGAGCAAGTTTGATTTTGGCCATGGTTGCACTTGGCGCCTGTTCACAAAATGGCTTTGGCGGTATGGGTGGCGGCCCAAACGGCAGTGGCGCAGCGAATGCACAAGGTGATCCCAGCAATCCGGCCTCACCCGCATATTTCCAGCAATCGATTGGGGATCGTGTATTTTTCGCGGTGGACCAATCAACTGTTGATGCCTCGGCACAGACCGCATTAGATGCGCAGGCGGATTGGTTGATTGCAAACCCAGAATACAAGGTGATGATCGAAGGCCACGCAGATGAACGCGGCACAACTGATTATAACTTGGCCCTTGGTGCGCGCCGCGCAGGCTCTGTGCGGGAATATCTGACGTTACGCGGGGTGTCCGCGGATCGTATTCAAACCGTCAGCTATGGCAAAGAACGGCCATCAGAGCTGTGTAGCGCTGAAAGTTGTTATGCGATGAACCGTCGTGGTGTTACGGTTCTGTCGAACCTGTCATTCTAATATGTGAAGGGTGCCTTTGAATGTTTCGTGTCTTAGCCTTTGTTGCGATTTGCCTTTTGCCAATGTCTGGAATTGCACAGGATCGTGCCAAAACGCTGGCAGACATACGGCAGGACCTGAATATTCTTTATGTTGAAATCCAACGTTTGAAAGGCGAACTTTCGACAACGCAGGGGCCGAGTATTTCTGGCGCAGCCGGATCTGTGCTTGAACGTGTGCAAAACATTGAAGCCGAATTGCAACGTTTAACAGCCCTAAGTGAAGAGTTGCAATTTAGGGTTGAACGCGTTGTGCAAGACGGCACAAACCGCGTCGGGGATTTGGAATTCCGTTTGGTTGAATTAGAGGGGGGCGATATTTCAACCCTTGGTGAAACCACGACCCTTGGCGGTGATCTTGCCTATCCAAAGGAGGACGAGAGCGAAAAGGTTTACGCGCCTGAATTGGCGGTGGGGGAACGCGCGGATTTTGATATGGCGCAAAAATCCTTTGAAGAAGAACGTTATGGCGATGCCATTCAAATCCTGAACCGTTTTTCACAAACCTATCCCGATAGCCCATTGGCCGCCGAGGCAATGATATTGCGCGGCGCATCACACGAGGCATCAGGCGATTACAAATCTGCAGCCCGCGCCTATTTAGAGAGCTTTTCCACGTTCCCAAAATCTGCGGTCGCACCCAAATCGTTGATGTCGCTTGGTAATGCATTGGTCTTACTGGGGCAAACCGATGCTGGATGTCAGACGCTGTCACAGGTGGATATTCGTTTCCCCGATTCCGAATATTCGCAAAAGGCCGCGGATCGTATGGCCGAGCTACAGTGTCTCTGACAGATCGGTTGAGCGCAAAGGTCGCGTCGAATTTGGATGCGGCATTTGCCTCTGGGCTGCCAAAACATATCGGCATTGCGGTTTCTGGTGGTGGGGACAGCATGGCCTTGCTGCACCTGACACATGCGTGGGCATCAGAGCGTGATGTGACACTTTCTGCGATTACGATTGACCATAATTTGCGCGCCGGCAGCGCGGAAGAGGCCGCGCGTGTTGCGCAATGGTGCGCGGATTTGGGGGTTGCGCACACCACATGTGTGTGGCGCGACTGGGATCACAACGGAAACTTACAGGACGCGGCCCGTCAGGCGCGGTATCGAATGATCAACGACTGGCGCTGTGATATTGAAGATATCCTAATCGGTCACACGGTGGATGATCAGGCAGAAACCCTTTTGCTGCGGCTAAAACGGGGATCTGGTGTGGATGGCATGACAGGCATGAAACATGTCACCCACCATCCCAGTGGTATGACCCTGATCCGCCCATTGCTGAATATCACACGACACGATTTGCGCGATTATTTGGTTGCCTGTGAACAACCATGGTTTGATGATCCCAGCAATAACAACGCGGCATTTGATCGAATTGCCATGCGCCAGTTACTGCCCCAACTGACATCCGCAGGAATTTCATTGGATCGCTTCGCGCTAATGGCCACACATATGCAGCGTGCCCAAGATGCGTTGGATCATACGGCAGGGGATGTTTTCCAAACCATGGGGCGTCAGCAGGGAACAGATTTGATTTTTGATCAGGCTGGTTTTTTTGCGGCTCATAGTGAAATACAATCCCGCCTTTTTTCGGCGGGCCTGTGTTGGGTTTCAGGAAATGCATATCGTCCAAGGTTTGAGGCATTGCAACGCGCCTTATCCGATGTCCAAGATGGCAAAACCAGCAGTTTGCATGGGTGCCTGATGTATCCGCACCAAAACACCCTGCGCATCACACGTGAATTCGCGGCAACGCAGGGCGCCGCGGATCAAACCGTATGGGATGGGCGTTGGCAAGCCGTCGATCTGCCAGCGCAGCACAGCGTCCAAGCATTAGGGGAACAAGGGGCCGCGCAATTGGAAAGTGATTTGCGCAAAAACGTGCCCTTTCGTTCGTTACATGTGCAACCTGCCGTATTTTGGGGGGATCAGTTGATTTATGCGCCCACCTTGGACCCAACGCAGCGTCAATTTATCCAAGATTTGCGAATAAATTTCATTGATTTCATAACGTCGCATTGAAGCCCGCGTTCCAATGTCTATTTAACATACCAAACAACTGTGCTATGCACAGCGCTATTCTAATAATGGAGTGTTTCCTTGGGCAATAACCGTAATTTGGCCTTTTGGGTGGTTCTATTCCTGATGATCGTTGTTTTATTCAACGTATTCAGTTCTGGTTCTGGCGGAATGCAAAGCCGCGAAGTTAGCTATTCAGAGTTTGTTGCAAACGTTGAAAACGGGTCGATCGATGCCGTGACACTGGATGGCGAAAAAGTCAGTTTTATTGGCGGCGACAAACGTGAATATTACACCATCCGTCCCGGTGATGCCGATGTGACCGATCTGTTGATCCAGAACGAGGTGGCCATTCGTGCAGAACAACAGGAAACCTCTGGGCTTCAGGCGTTTTTAGTCAGTCTTCTACCTTTCCTACTGCTGATTGGTGTGTGGATTTATTTCATGAACCGCATGCAGGGCGGTGGCCGTGGTGGAGCAATGGGCTTCGGCAAATCCAAGGCCAAGCTTCTGACCGAAAAGCAGGGCCGTGTCACATTCGATGACGTGGCAGGTATTGATGAGGCCAAAGAAGAGCTGGAAGAAATCGTTGAATTCCTGCGCAACCCCCAGAAATTTAGCCGCTTGGGCGGTAAAATTCCAAAGGGTGCTCTGCTTGTTGGTCCTCCGGGTACGGGTAAAACATTGCTTGCACGCGCCATTGCGGGCGAGGCTGGCGTTCCATTCTTTACGATTTCGGGTTCCGACTTTGTTGAAATGTTTGTGGGTGTGGGTGCATCGCGTGTGCGTGACATGTTCGAACAGGCGAAAAAGAATGCGCCGTGTATCGTCTTTATCGACGAAATTGACGCCGTTGGCCGTCATCGTGGCGCAGGCTATGGCGGTGGAAACGATGAACGCGAACAGACATTGAACCAGTTGTTGGTTGAGATGGACGGTTTTGAGGCCAACGAAGGTGTGATCATCTTGGCCGCAACTAACCGTCGTGATGTTTTGGACCCAGCCTTGTTGCGCCCTGGTCGTTTTGACCGCCAGGTGACCGTGCCAAACCCAGACATCAAGGGACGTGAAAAAATCCTGACCGTGCATGCGCGCAAAACGCCATTGGGCCCAGACGTGGATCTGCGTTTGATTGCACGCGGTACGCCTGGATTTTCGGGCGCGGATTTGGCGAACCTTGTGAATGAGGCCGCGTTGATGGCCGCGCGCGTCGGGCGTTCGGTTGTGACCATGGTCGATTTTGAAAATGCCAAGGATAAGGTGATGATGGGCGCGGAACGCCGTTCCATGGTGTTGACCGCCGATCAGAAGGAAAAAACCGCCTATCACGAAGCGGGTCACGCGATTGTTGGCCTTGCACTGCCGCAATGTGACCCTGTTTATAAGGCGACTATTATTCCGCGCGGTGGCGCATTAGGGATGGTTGTATCCTTGCCTGAGATTGATCGCCTGAATTGGCATAAATCAGAGTGTGAAGAAAAACTGGCCATGACCATGGCGGGTAAGGCGGCAGAGATCATCAAATATGGTCCTGAAAACGTGTCAAACGGTCCTGCTGGTGATATCCAACAGGCATCGGGCCTTGCGCGTGCGATGGTGTTGCGTTGGGGAATGTCAGATAAAGTTGGTAACATCGACTATTCCGAAGCGCATGAAGGGTATTCCGGAAACACCGCAGGATTTTCGGTATCTGCCAATACCAAGGAAATGATCGAGGATGAGGTGAAACGCTTTATCCAAGAAGGGTATGACCGTGCCTATAAAATTCTCACGGAACAAAACGAAGAGTGGGAGCGTCTGGCCCAAGGTCTGTTGGAATACGAAACCCTAACAGGCGATGAAATCAAACGCGTCATGAAAGGCGAACCGCCGCATTCCGATGATACGCCTGATGCGGACGACGGAAACGCCACCCAATCGGTGACGGCAATCCCAAAGACCAAGCCAAAGGCGAAAGGCAGCATTGCCCCTGAAACCAGCTAAACTTGGTTAAAGTTTTGATGACATATGACCCCTGCTGATACAGCGGGGGTTTTTATTTTTCACATGCGCATGAGCGCAGATAAAACGCGCGAAAATCTCAAATTGAGTGCATGGATCATCAGGAATAGCTATATCGCCATCACGGTTAAGGAGATGACTATGACAAATCTGAACTCTAACTTACACGTCGTTGCGCGTGTGTTTCTTGGTCTTTTGTTTCTGGTAGCGGGTCTTGGGAAACTGGGCAATGTGGACGGTTTTGCGGGCTATATGGCCTCTGGCGGTATTCCTGCCTTCCTTGCATGGCCTGCGGTTCTATTTGAAATCTTGGCAGGTGCGGCAATCATCGCAGGTTTTCAAACCCGTTTGGCGGCCTTGGCCTTGGCGGCATTCTGTGTCGTGACAGCGGTGCTTTATCATTTTGTCCCTGCGGATCAGATGCAGATGACGCAGTTCTTGAAGAACCTAGGCCTTGCAGGTGGGTATCTATTGTTGGCCAATGCAAGGAGCGGCGCATTCAGTGTGGATGCTAGAAAGGGGTAAGGCCCAGTTTACCAACGAAAGAAGCCCTGCAATGATTTGCAGGGCTTCTTGTTTTTTAGTCTGCTGCAAATTACGAGTGGATTGCTCCGTCTCCGCAGGCAAGGGCGGCTTCACGTACTGCTTCTGAATAGGTTGGGTGGGCATGGCAGGTCAGTGCCAAATCCTCGGCAGAGGCGCCAAATTCCATTGCAACACAGATTTCGTGGATCAGATCCCCTGCCGCAGGGCCCATAATATGCGCTCCCAAAATGCGATCAGTTTCTGCATCCGCTAGAATTTTCACAAATCCATCCGCGGCAAAGTTCGCCTTGGCGCGACCATTGCCCATGAACGAAAATTTGCCAACCTTATAGGCGCGGCCTTCGTCTTTTAGGTTCTCTTCTGTCTTGCCGACATTTGCGACCTCTGGATGGGTGTAAATCACGCCTGGGATCACATCATAGTTTACGTGGCCATGTTTGCCCGCAATGACTTCTGCGGCGGCCATGCCTTCGTCCTCGGCCTTGTGGGCCAACATCGGACCTTCGATCACATCGCCGATGGCGTAGATGCCGGGGACGCTTGTTTGCCAGTGCGCGTCTGTCTTGATTTGACCACGTTCAGTGATCTCCATGCCCAATGCGTCCAGTCCCAACCCCTCGGTATAGGGTTTGCGGCCTGTGGCAACCAAAACAACATCTGCGTCCAATGTATGTTCGCTGTCGTCCTTGCGGCGTTTATAGGTAACTTTTGCCTTGGTTTTCATCGCCTCAACCGATTGTACGGCTGAACCCATGACAAAATTCAATCCTTGTTTTTTCATGGTGCGTTGGAAGGTTTTTTGGATTTCCGCGTCCATGCCCGGTGTAATCGCATCTAGGAATTCGATGACGGTCACCTCAGCACCTAGGCGTGCATAGACCGACCCAAGTTCCAGGCCGATCACACCCGCACCAATCACCGCCAATTTTTTCGGTGGCTTGGCGAGGCTTAATGCCCCTGTTGAAGACACGACAACCTTTTCATCAATCTCAATCCCCGGCAGGGTCGAGGAGACAGAACCAGATGCAATGATGATGTTTTTTGCCTCATGCACCTCTTCACCAACCTTGACTTGACCCGCTGCGGGGATTGAGGCCCAGCCTTTGATCCAGTCAACCTTGTTCTTTTTGAACAGGAATTCGATCCCTTTGGTGTTGCCGTCGATCACATCCCCTTTATAGGCCTGCATCTGTTTCCAATCCACAGAGGGTGATTTGCCCATCAAGCCCATTTTTGTGAAATTATGTTCGGCTTCGTGCAACTGATGGGTTGCGTGCAACAGCGCTTTGGACGGGATACATCCAACGTTCAAGCATGTGCCGCCCAATGCCTCGCGGCCCTCAACACAGGCTGTTTTCAGCCCAAGCTGCGCTGCACGGATTGCGGCCACATATCCACCTGGTCCACCGCCAATTACAATCAAGTCATAGGATGCCATCGAAATTCTCCTGTCGTCTTCATCGCGTCGTTCTGGGGCGATGGTCAAATTGTTTGAGACCTAGGCGCAAGACGCCTAGGTCAGAATGTTCTCACAAATCCAGCAACAAACGGCGCGGATCCTCAAGCGCCTCCTTCACACGCACAAGGAATGTCACAGCGCCCTTGCCGTCAACGATGCGGTGATCATAAGACAGCGCAAGGTACATCATTGGGCGAATGACAACCTGGCCATTGATTGCCATTGGACGTTCCTGAATTTTGTGCATGCCCAAAATACCAGATTGTGGTGGGTTCAGGATGGGAGATGACATCAGTGATCCGTAAACCCCGCCGTTCGAAATGGTAAAGGTCCCGCCTTGCATTTCCGCCATGGTCAATTTGCCATCACGTGCGCGTGCACCTTTTTCGGCGATCGCTTTTTCGATCTCGGCAAATGACATTGCATCTGCGTCGCGGATCACGGGCACAACCAAACCTGTTGGCGTCCCCGCTGCAATCCCCATGTGTACATAGTTTTTGTAAACGATGTCTGTGCCGTCAATTTCCGCGTTTACCTCCGGCACTTCTTTCAATGCATGACAGCATGCTTTGGTGAAGAAGGACATAAAGCCCATGCGTGCGCCGTGTTTCTTTTCAAACGCGTCTTTATATTCTTTGCGCACCGCCATCACCTCTGTCATGTCGACCTCGTTGTACGTGGTCAGCATCGCGGCTGTGTTCTGACTGTCTTTCAAACGCTTGGCGATTGTCTGTCGCAGACGTGTCATTTTAACACGCTCTTCGCGTGATGCATTATCTGCCGATACGGGCGCACGTGGTGCGGCCGTTGCGGGGGCTGGCGCAGGGGTGTTTGCGGCGGCGGCAAAGGCGCGTGCCACATCATCCTTCATCGCGCGTCCATCGCGGCCAGTTCCCTTAACAGCGTCACGGGAAATGCCCGCCTCTGCCATCGCCTTTTTCGCGGCTGGGCTGTCTTCGACATCCTTAGATGTGCTTGCCGCTGCGGGTGCTGTTGCGGCGGCGGCTGCCGGTGCTGCTGCAGATGCAGATGCAGATGCGCTTGCACCGCTCATGACGGCCAATTTGCCGCCTGCGGCGACGGTTGTGCCCTCAGCTGCAAGGATTTCTGTTAGGGTACCAGACGCAGGTGCAGGAACCTCAACCGAAACCTTGTCTGTTTCCAATTCGCACAGCATTTCATCTTGCTGCACTGTATCGCCGACCTGTTTGAACCATGTGGAAACGGTTGCTTCGCTGACGCTTTCGCCCAATGTTGGGACCATCACGTCAACCGCCACGCCTGCATCAGACGCAGGTGCCGCAGCAGGGGCCGCCGCGGGGGCAGGAGCAGCCGCGCCCGCGCCTTCGCTAATATTAGCCAATAGGGCATCAACTCCCACGGTTTCACCCTCTGCAGCAACGATATCGGCCAATGTGCCTGCGGCAGGGCTTGGAACCTCGACCGTGACTTTGTCAGTTTCAAGTTCACATAGCATTTCGTCCTGTGCCACGGCATCGCCTGGTTTTTTGAACCAGGTTGCAACGGTTGCTTCTGTCACAGATTCACCCAGTGTTGGAACACGTACTTCTGTCATAGGTTAGTTCCCTTTAATGGTTAGCGCGTTATCAATCAGCGCTTCTTGTTGTGCTTTATGAGTTGAGGCCAAGCCTGTCGCAGGAGAGGCGCTTGCGGCGCGACCTGCGTAGACGGGGCGTGGATGTTTTGCGTTCATGCGTGTCAAAACCCATTCCAAGTTTGGTTCCATAAAGGTCCATGCGCCTTGGTTTTTTGGTTCTTCCTGACACCAGACCATTTCTGCATCTTTGAACCGTTCCAGTTCTTTCAATGCCGCAAGTGCAGGGAATGGATAAAATTGTTCAAATCGCAGTAGGTAAATGTCATCAATACCGCGGCGATCACGTTCTTCAAGAAGATCGTAATACACCTTACCCGAACACATCACGACGCGTTTGATTTTATCATCTGCCACCAATTCCGTGTCAGAGTTTCCTTTTTGTGCATCATCCCATAGGACGCGGTGGAAACTGGACCCATCGGTGAAATCTGCCGCTTCTGAGATACACAAACGATGGCGCAGCAATGATTTTGGCGTCATCAGGATCAGGGGTTTGCGGAACGATCTGTGGATTTGACGACGTAGGATGTGGAAATAGTTTGCAGGCGTCGAACAGTTCGCCACTATCCAGTTGTCCTGCCCACACATTTGTAAGAAACGCTCAAGCCGTGCGGAAGAGTGTTCGGGGCCTTGACCCTCGAAACCGTGTGGCAGCAAGACTACCAAACCTGACATGCGCAACCATTTGCTTTCGCCTGAGCTGATGAATTGGTCAAACATGATCTGTGCACCATTGGCGAAATCGCCAAATTGCGCTTCCCACATTACCAGGGCATTTGGTTCAGAAAGCGAATAGCCATATTCAAAACCCAAGACCGCATATTCCGACAACATCGAGTCAATCACATCGTAACGGGATTGGCCTTCACGGATGTTGTTTAGGGGGTAATAGCGGCTTTCATCTTTCTGATTGATCAGGCCTGAATGGCGCTGGCTGAAGGTGCCGCGCGTTGCGTCTTGACCCGCAAGGCGGACAGGATAGCCTTCGGTCAACAGGGATCCGAATGCCAAGGCTTCGGCTGTGGCCCAATCGAACCCTTTGCCGCTTTCAAACATTTTTGATTTTGTCTCCAGCAAACGCGCCACGGTTTTATGTAGGGCAAAACCCTCCGGCGCGGTTGTCAGCGCCTTACCAACAGTTGAAAGCGTTTCATCAGAGATTGACGTTTGACCGCGTTGGTAATCGTCCTTTTCACGATCCAGATGTGACCAGCGGCCATCCAACCAATCGGCTTTGTTGGGTTTATAATCGCGCCCTGCCTCGAACTCATCGTTCATTTTGGCCTGAAACGCGGCTTTCATGTCCTCAATCTCGCCCTCGGGGATCAACCCGTCACGCACAAGACGTTCTGTATAAAGCGCCAATGTGGTTTTGTGCTGCTTGATGTTTTTATACATCATCGGGTTGGTGAACATGGGTTCATCACCCTCGTTATGTCCGAACCGACGATAGCAGAAAATATCGATCACAACATCCTTTTGGAATTTCTGACGGAATTCTGTCGCAACCTTGGCCGCGTGAACCACAGCCTCTGGATCATCCCCATTCACATGGAAAATCGGGGCCTCAACCATCAATGCTATGTCCGTTGGATACGGGGAAGAACGCGAGAAATGCGGCGCAGTTGTAAAGCCGATCTGGTTGTTTACAACCACATGCATGGTGCCGCCAGTTTTATGGCCAACCAAGCCCGACAGGCCGAAGCATTCCGCAACAACACCCTGACCCGCAAAGGCCGCATCACCATGCAACAACAGTGGCATAACCTGTGTGCGATCTTCGTCGTTTAGCTGTTCTTGTTTTGCGCGCACCTTGCCCAAAACAACGGGGTTCACCGCCTCTAGGTGAGAGGGGTTTGCCGTCAGCGATAGGTGCACACTGTTGCCATCAAATTCACGGTCAGATGATGCGCCCAGGTGATATTTAACGTCGCCCGAACCATCAACATCCTCGGGTTTGAATGACCCGCCTTGGAATTCGTTGAAAATCGCGCGGTAGGGTTTGCTCATCACGTTTGCCAAAACGGACAAACGGCCACGGTGTGGCATGCCGATGACAACATCCTTAACGCCCAACGCACCGCCGCGTTTGATGATTTGTTCCAATGCGGGGATCAATGCCTCGCCCCCGTCTAGGCCGAAACGCTTTGTGCCCATGTATTTAACATGCAGGAATTTTTCAAAACCTTCGGCTTCGACCAATTTGTTCAAAATCGCCTTACGTCCTTCGCGGGTAAAGGTGATTTCTTTGCCAAACCCTTCGATCCGCTCTTTCAGCCATGCGGATTGTTCGGGATCAGAGATATGCATGTATTGCAGCGCGAATGTACCGCAATAGGTACGGCGAACGATATCAACAATTTGACGCATCGTTGCGACTTGCAATCCCAAGACATTGTCCAGGAAAATCGGGCGATCCATGTCCGCATCTGTAAACCCATAATTCTTTGGATCAAGCGATGCTTCTGCGTCTTTGGTGTCGCGCATGCCAAGGGGATCAAGATCGGCAGCCAAGTGCCCACGCACGCGATAGGCGCGGATCAACATGATGGCGCGGATACTGTCCAAGACGGCGCGTTTCATCGCCTCATCCGAAACCTCGACGCCTTTTTCTTTGGCTTTATCGGCAATCTTTTTACTCGCAGATTTGCCCTCTGCCGCAGCCACGGGCCATTCACCTGTTAGGGCGTTTGTCCAATCATCGCTTGGCTGTTGTGGCCAGTCCGTTCGCGCCCATGAAGGCCCCTCTGCTTCGGCTTTGACAGAGACCTCATCATCGCCCATGGCACGGAAAAACTCGGCCCATGCCGCATCGACGGCATTTGGGTCCTTGGCATATTGTGCATAGAGCTGTTCAAGGTATTCGGCATTGTGACCCTGCATGAATGATGATGCATGGAACTGCGCATTATTTGATTGGTCGGTCATGATGTACCCTCAGTTGGCTGAACCGAATGAACGGTTTTGTTCCGCCCTAGTTTACGTGCCTGCCCCGACAGGATCGGGGCAGGACATTTACGTGAATTAACCGATGGCCTTTAGCACGGCTTCGCCCAATGTTGCGGGGCTATCCGCAACAACGATGCCCGCTGATTTCATGGCTTCGATTTTGTCCTCTGCTCCGCCTTTGCCGCCTGCGACAATCGCGCCTGCGTGGCCCATACGACGACCAGGAGGGGCCGTGCGACCCGCAATGAACCCTGCAACTGGTTTGCTGCGGCCACGCTTTGCCTCATCCTTTAGGAACTGTGCAGCTTCTTCTTCTGCGGAACCACCGATTTCGCCGATCATGATGATGCTTTCGGTTTCGTCGTCCGCCAAGAACCATTCCAATACGTCAATGTGTTCGGTGCCTTTGATGGGGTCACCACCAATCCCAACACAAGAAGACTGACCCAAACCAACGTCAGAGGTTTGTTTCACGGCCTCATATGTCAATGTACCAGAACGTGACACAACACCAACCGAACCACGACGGTGAATGTGGCCTGGCATAATGCCAATTTTACAAGCATCTGGCGTGATAACACCTGGGCAGTTTGGTCCGATCAGCACTGATTTGCTGTCAACCAATGCGCGCTTAACCTTCATCATATCCAAAACTGGAATGCCCTCGGTAATGCAAACGATCAGTTCCATTTCCGCGTCCAACGCTTCAAGGATTGAATCCGCCGCAAAGGGAGGAGGTACATAGATTACTGTCGCGTTCGCCTCTGTCGCGTGCTTTGCTTCGTGAACTGAATTGAACACTGGCAGGTCAAGGTGCGTTTGACCGCCTTTGCCAGGTGTCACACCACCAACCATTTTGGTGCCATAGGCAATCGCCTGTTCAGAGTGGAATGTCCCCTGAGACCCGGTGAAACCTTGGCAGATCACTTTTGTATTTTCGTTTACAAGTACGGCCATGATCTTATCCTTTCACCGCTTTGACGATTTTCTCGGCACCGTCTTTTAGGTTGTCTGCTGCGATCACATCTAGGCCAGATGTATTGATGATCTCTTTGCCCAATTCCACATTGGTGCCTTCTAGGCGCACAACTAATGGAACGCTTAGGCCCACCTCTTTCACGGCTGCAATTACGCCTTCTGCGATCACGTCACAGCGCATAATTCCGCCAAAGATGTTCACAAGAATGCCTTTCACGTTTGGATCAGATGTAATGATTTTAAACGCTTCGGTTACTTTTTCTTCGGTGGCACTTCCGCCCACGTCCAAGAAGTTTGCAGGGGACGCACCATACAATTTGATGATGTCCATTGTCGCCATCGCAAGGCCTGCGCCGTTCACCATACAACCGATTTCACCGTCAAGCGCGATGTAGTTCAGGTCGTACTTCGATGCTTCCAGCTCTTTTGGGTCTTCTTCAGTGACATCGCGCAATTCTGCGATATCGGCATGGCGATAGACTGCATTGCCGTCAAAGCCAACTTTTGCGTCCAGCACTTTCAATGCGCCATCGTCCCCAACGATCAATGGGTTGATTTCCAGCATTTCCATGTCTTTTTCAATGAACGCACGATAAAGCGTGCCCATCAATGCAACGCATTGCTTTAATTGTGCGCCCTCTAGGCCCAATGAAAACGCGATGCGGCGGCCGTGGTAGGCTTGGAAACCTGTCGCGGGATCAACCGAGAAGGATAGGATTTTTTCAGGTGTCGCTGCGGCCACTTCTTCAATGTCCATACCGCCTTCGGTGGAACATACGAATGAAACGCGCGATGTTTGACGATCAACCAGCAGAGCTAGGTACAATTCACGTTGGATACCTGACCCCGCTTCAATGTAGACACGGTTGACTTGCTTACCCGCTGGGCCCGTTTGGTGTGTGACCAATGTGCGGCCAAGCATCTTTTTGGCTTCTTCTGCGGCTTCTTCGACTGATTTTGTCAGACGGACACCGCCTTTTTCGCCGGCGTCTGCTTCTTTAAAGCTGCCTTTTCCGCGACCACCTGCGTGAATCTGCGCTTTCACAACCCAAAGCGGGCCGTCCAATTCACCGGCTGCAGTTTTTGCATCCTCTGCCTTTAGGACAACACGTCCGTCAGACACAGGGGCGCCATAGCTGCGAAGAAGTTGCTTCGCCTGATATTCATGGATGTTCATGAAATTTAGTCCCGTGTTACTTCGATTGATTAGGCTATACCTCAATCGCAACGCCGAAAGGGAAGCGTTTTTTAGTGGATTTATCAAAAATTCGACATATATTTGATTTTGTGATCACACTTTATTTTCGTGTGATCACAAAATATTCAGCAATCTCGCCTATTCAAGATTCTGAAACCAGTATCACGTCTATGTATCATAGACTGACAGCCCATTGTGTGAAAGCGACGCAAAGTGTATTAATGGAGCGCGCGTTCTGTGGTCGTAAAATGATTGTGATTTTGGATAAAACTTTCCCAAAATTGTTAAAGGAAACAAAAAAGCGCGGATGCATTGATCCGCGCTTTTGAATGAATGCTCAGGGTTCACTTATGCAAGCGATGGGTCGATACCCTTGCACGCCTCGACCAAACCTTTGACCGCGTCGACAGATTTGTCGAACATGGCTTGCTCGTCTTTGTTCAGCTTGATGTCGACAATTTTCTCGATGCCGTTTGCGCCGATGATTGTCGGAACGCCAACATACATACCTTTCAGGCCAAATTCACCGTCACAATAGGCCGCACAAGGCAATAGACGACGTTGGTCTTTCAAATAGGCTTCTGCCATTTCAATTGCGGATGTTGCAGGTGCATAGAATGCAGATCCTGTTTTTAACAGACCAACGATCTCTGCGCCGCCATCACGTGTGCGCTGGACGATTGCGTCTAATTTATCCTGTGTTGTCCAACCCATTGATACCAAATCAGGAAGAGGGATGCCCGCAACTGTTGAATAGCGTGCCAATGGAACCATTGTGTCACCGTGGCCACCCAAAACAAAGGCTGTCACATCGCGCATTGATACCTCAAATTCCAATGATAGGAAGTGACGGAAACGCGCGCTGTCCAAAACGCCCGCCATACCCACAACTTTGTTGTGTGGTAGACCAGAGAATTCGCGCAGTGCCCAAACCATGGCGTCCAATGGGTTTGTGATACAGATTACGAACGCGTTTGGTGCGTTGTCACGAATACCTTCGCCAACAGATTTCATAACCTTTAGGTTGATGCCCAACAAATCATCACGGCTCATGCCGGGTTTGCGTGGAACACCCGCTGTTACGATGCAGACATCCGCATTTGCGATGTCTGCGTAGGACTGCGTGCCCTTCATGACTGCGTCAAATCCTTCGGATGGACCGGACTCTGCAATGTCCAACGCTTTGCCTTCTGGTGTGCCTTCTGCGATGTCGAACAGTACAACGTCGCCCAATTCTTTGATTGCTGCTAGGTGCGCAAGTGTGCCGCCGATTTGTCCTGCGCCGATAAGCGCGATTTTAGGTCTGGCCATGAAAAATTCTCCGGTCCTAGGTTGTTGTGCGCGTTGGCCTAGTCTGTTTTGATAAATTTCGCAAGGGTGCTGCGCCGCGGCATAATTAAGCGCAATGTATGCAAAGGTATGCCTAAAGCCTTATTCCATTTGCAAAACCAATATTTATAATCAAATACTGCGCCTATGTTTGAAATTGGATTTTTTTCGATTGCCGCGCTTGCAGTGGTGTTTGCGGGGATATCAAAGGGCGGATTTGGCTCGGGCGCGGCCTTTGCGGCGGCAGCGATTCTTGCGACGATCATTGAACCGGGGCAGGCGATTGGAATTATGCTTCCACTCTTGATGCTGATGGATGTGACGTCGCTAAAACCCTACTGGAAAAAATGGCTGAACCGTGAAAGTGTTATATTGATCCTTGGCAGTTTGCCTGGGGTTGCGCTTGGGGCTTGGCTCTATAGCCGTACAAATGCCGATGTGTTTCGCATTTTGATTGGGGTTATCGCACTTGGCTTTGTTTTATGGCAGTTGGGGCAGCGCTCAGGTGTGTTGAAACAGGCGAAACATCACATGCCTGATTGGGCGGGGCTTATCGCAGGGGCGTTGGCAGGATTTACAAGTTTTGTCAGTCACGCAGGCGGTCCACCTGCGGCAGTATACCTGTTGTCCAAGCGACCCAATAAAACCGAATTTCAGGCAACAACTGTGATCATATTTTGGGCCATCAATCTGGCCAAAGCTGTGCCTTATGCCTTTCTTGGGTTATTCACCTTGGAAACCCTAACCCTCAATGTTGCGCTGGCCCCATTTGCATTGATTGGAGTTTGGATGGGGGTAAAGGCGCATCATTGGGTGTCGGATAGTTTGTTTTTCGCTCTGACATACGCCCTATTAACCGTCACGGCGCTGCGTCTTATATGGATGGCAATGACATAATTTCTGCTATGGATGGCAATGACATAATTTCTGCGTTGCGGCAATTTTGGGGTTGAACATTTCGTACGAAAATGCCTATCTCTGCGCAAGATTATTGTGGAGAAAATTCCATGACAACACAAATGCGCCCCTTTCGATCAGTCCTTTATATCCCAGGATCCAAGGATCGCGCATTGGACAAGGCTCGCGGTTTGCCCGTGGATGCGATTATTTTTGACCTTGAGGATGCGGTTTCCCCTGATGCCAAGGTTGAGGCGCGCGGGACGCTTAAGGCGGCACTCGAGCAGGGGGGCTATGGCAACCGTTACAAAATTATCCGTATCAATGGATTGGACACCGAATGGGGTGCCGAGGATATCGCCGCACTGCTCGATGCACCTGCCGATGCGATTTTGGTGCCCAAAGTGAACAGCGCCGCCGATATTGATGCGGTAAAGACGCTGTTGGGGAACGACACACCTATCTGGGCGATGATTGAGACGCCCGCAGGCGTACTGCATTCAAGTGAAATCGCGGCACACCCTGCATTAGAGGGGTTCGTGGCGGGGACAAATGATTTGGCCAAGGAATTGAATTGCCGCACGCGCCCAGATCGTTTGCCAATGCAAATGTCGCTACAGATGATGTTGCTTGCAGCGCGTGGCAATGATGTGATTGCCGTGGATGGAGTTTATAACCAATTCAAAGACGAAGAGGGCCTGCGCGCAGAATGTGAGCAGGGCCGTGATCTGGGTTTTGACGGAAAAACATTGATCCATCCCGCCCAAGTTGCCGTGACAAATGAATGTTTTGCCCCAAGTGAAGCAGAGCTGGATCTGGCCCGTCGACAGATCGAAGCCTTCGAAAAGGTTGAAAAATCTGGGCAGGGTGTCGCAGTTGTTGGTGGAAAAATTGTCGAAAACCTGCATGTTGAAACCGCAAAGAAAACTTTGGCAAAGGCCGCGGCCATTGCTGACCTAGATGCGGAGTAACATATGACACTACTTATTATTGGCTTGGCCCTATGGATTTTGGTCCATTGGCTCAAACGTTTAGCGCCAAATTTACGGGCCTCACTTGGGGATGCGGGCAAGGGGATCGTTGCGGTTCTTTTGTTGGTGGGCTTGGTTTTGATGATCATTGGATATCGTGGTGCTCCCTACATCGCCGTTTGGACACCCCCATCCTTCTTGGTGCATGTGAACAATTTGTTGATGGTCGTGGCCGTTGCGATGTTTGCGATGTCCCATACCAAGGGTCGCATGCGTGGGCGTATGCGTCACCCGATGTTGACATCTGTGAAAATGTGGTCGGTGGCACACCTGTTGGTGAACGGTGATTTGGCGTCAGTCATCCTGTTTGGCGGGATGTTGGTTTGGGCGGTTGGGTCCGTTATTATGATCAATCGCGCCGAAACCTGGGAACGTTCCGCACCTGGCGATAAGGGCCGCGATGTTATTTTCATTGTTATCACGGTTGTGACATTTGCCGTAATGGTTGGCATTCACGTGGCGCTGGGCGTCAATCCATTTCCAGGGTGATGCATGAGCACGCTTTACCGTTTGCTGACCGAGGATGATACCTCTGATTTTTGTCACAAAGTGACTCTTGCCCTGTCCAAGGGCTGGGACCTTTATGGCGATCCGCAATACGCCTTTGACCAAAGCAGCGGGAAAATGCGCTGCGCACAGGCGGTGATCAAGCAGGTTGAGGCGCGGTATGTGCCCGACATGAAACTAGGAGAGCAATAATGACCAAGACCAACCCGGGTCGGTTTTTCGAAGACTACAGCATTGGCCAAGTGATTGACCACGCAGTTCCACGTACCGTTTCAGGTGGGGAACGCGCGCTCTATCATGCGCTATATCCTGCGCGCCATGCCGTGTATTCTTCTGATGAATTTGCGCGCGGGTGTGGTCTTGCGAAATCTCCGGTTGATGATTTGGCGGCATTCCATGTGGTGTTCGGGAAAACCGTTCCAGATGTGTCACTGAATGCCGTTGCAAATCTTGGGTATGCAGAAGGGCGCTGGATATTACCCGTTTATGAGGGCGACACATTGCGATCACGTTCAACTGTGATCGGGCTGAAACAAAATTCCAATGGTAAGACGGGCGTGGTTTATGTGCGCACCCAAGGGGTTAATCAAAACGACGAAGTGGTCATGGAATATGTCCGCTGGGTCATGGTGCGCAAACGCAACGTCGCAGCACCCGTGTCTGAGACCGTTGTCCCAGAATTGGCCAAGGTCCTTAGCCCAAATGATTTGGTGTTGCCCGCAGGATTAGATTTTTCAAACTATGACTTCACACTGGCGGGGGAGCCACATCGCTGGGCCGATTATCAGTTGGGTGAAATCATTGATCACGTCGATGGTGTCACGATCGAAGAGGCCGAACATATGATGGCAACGCGCCTGTGGCAAAATACGGCCAAGGTGCATTTTGATGTGACTTTCCGTCCCGACGGCCAGCGCCTGATTTATGGGGGGCACGTAATTTCAATGGCGCGCACGCTGTCCTTTAATGGCTTGGCCAACGCACAAATGATTGTTGGCCTGAATGGCGGTGCCCATGCAAACCCATGTTTCGCGGGCGATACGGTCAAAGCATGGTCCGAAGTTTTGGATCGGGCCGAAACGGATCACCCTGGCGTGGGTTTATTGCGCTTGCGCTTGGTTGCGACCAAGGGTGCACATCCCAAAGAGTTGCGCGGTGAAGACGGTAAATACAATTCCGATGTGCTGCTTGATCTGGATTACTGGGCCGTTTGCCCCGTTTGATTGCAGGGATTTAAATTGACCCCTTCTTGACGTGTTCTGTATCCTTATCGCCAAGGGTAAAAGGGGTGTATCTATGCGGTTTATTTTTGGGGCATAGGAACCTCGCAGCGCTGGAATTCGCAAATTTTGCAGGCGCGAGTGAAGAAGACGGTTTTGTGACATCAAACCTGATTTCTGTTTTTTATCATAAACTTGGCAATGCAGTGATTGACACCATGCAAGTTCCTATCTTTGGCCAAGAAGAAGATGCCGCAGATGTGTTTTCACTATTGCTTATTGATGAAGTATTTGAACCTGAAAGTGCCAATATCATTGCCTATGACGCCGCATTTGGATTTCATGCAGAGGCCCAAGAAAATACACTTACATTTTGGGATGTGCACGGACCAGAAGAATAGCGTTATTACAATTTGGTTTTTATTTTTTATGGCTATAATCCCGAACTGCGGGAAGAGCTGGCCCAAGAAATGGGACTTACAGAAGAGCGTGCGATCAGTTGCCCAGAGGAATATGAACTTGCCATCGACAGTTGGTGTAGCGTTTTACAAGATATGGAGGATGGCACTGGCAAGTTGCGTTTTACGGGTCTATCAAATTGTCCCATGTATCCTATAATTCGCCAAGAAATTGAAAGCTTTAATATTATTTTTGGATTTCCATGCGATGTCGGCGTCACGATCGAAAAATGCGTAGAAGCAAACGCCTATTACGATCTATCAGAGGCATCGATCACGATTTGCACCGAGTTTAATGCGCATTTAAGGCAGCAATTTGATAATTTGTGATCACGCAATATTATGCCGTGATCACAAATTGTAAAAAAGTTTAAAAAAACCTCTGCCAAACCTATGCTGGGGACTGGTTTTGTCGTAATTATCCGTTAAGACGTCGAATATAATTTCGCGCATGAACGACGCGCACCAACCGAAAGGCTGAATAAGATGGCTGATGTGAACCGCGGCAATCGACCGCTGTCCCCTCATTTAATGATTTATCGCCCGCAATTGACTTCGATCAGTTCAATTTTGGTGCGTATCACAGGCAACGCTCTGATTGTCGCAGGAATTTTGATAGTTTGGTGGTTGTTCGCGGCTGCCACGTCGGCCGAGTATTTTTCGATGGCGGATGCGGTTATGACCAGCTGGTTTGGGAAGCTTGTGATGCTCGGGTCGATCTGGGCGCTTTGGTATCACACGTTGGGTGGTGTACGCCATTTGATTTGGGACAACGCTGTGGCGCTGGACATCCCGACCGCAGAGAAACTGGGTTGGACCGTCGTTGTCGGATCCTTTGTGTTAACCGCGATCACCGTAGCAGTGTTGTAAGGGGGTTGTGATGCGTTACTTAACAGACCGCAAACGCGCAATTGGCATGGGCAGTGCAAAGTCAGGGACAGCGCATTTTTGGGCGATGAAAGTCAGCTCCTTTGCACTTCTTATCCTGATTCCATTGTTCGCCTTTACCTTTGGCACAATCGTTGGCGAAGACCATGCCACCGTGACCGCATATTTCGCCCATCCGTTCCCCGCATTGATCGCCGCGCTGACGTTGATCGTTGGGTTTGAACATTTCCAATCCGGTGCACAAATATTGATCGAAGATTATGTGCACGGGTTCGCACAAAAAATCACCATCATCTTAATCAAGTGCATCTCATACGGTCTAATGGCCATGGGTTTGTTCGCAATTGCAAAACTGGCACTCTAAGAGGCGAAGCAGATGACAGAATATACATACGAAACACATGAATATGACGTTGTTGTTGTGGGCGCTGGCGGTGCTGGTTTGCGCGCAACATTGGGCATGGCAGAGCAGGGTTTGCGCACTGCCTGTGTGACCAAGGTTTTCCCAACCCGTTCACACACTGTGGCGGCGCAGGGCGGCATTGCGGCGTCACTATCCAACATGGGGCCTGACCATTGGCAGTGGCACATGTATGACACCGTCAAGGGATCAGATTGGTTGGGTGACACGGATGCAATGGAATACCTTGCCCGTGAAGCGCCCAAGGCGGTTTATGAATTGGAACATTACGGCGTTCCTTTCAGCCGTACGGAAGAGGGTAAAATTTACCAACGCCCGTTTGGTGGTCACACCACAGAATTTGGCGAAGGCCCCCCCGTTCAACGGACCTGTGCCGCTGCGGACCGTACAGGTCACGCGATTTTGCACACGCTTTATGGTCAGTCCCTGAAAAACAATGCAGAATTTTACATCGAATATTTTGCGATTGATCTGATCATGTCAGACGATGGCCAATGTCAGGGTGTTGTATGTTGGAAATTGGACGATGGGACATTCCACGTCTTTAACGCGAAAATGGTTGTTTTGGCGACTGGCGGATATGGCCGTGCCTATTTCAGCGCGACATCTGCCCATACCTGTACTGGGGACGGCGGCGGCATGGTTGCCCGCGCGGGTCTGCCGTTGCAGGATATGGAGTTTGTTCAGTTCCACCCAACAGGCATCTATGGTTCTGGGTGTTTGATCACAGAAGGTGCACGCGGGGAAGGCGGATACTTGACCAACTCAGAAGGCGAGCGTTTCATGGAACGCTACGCACCCCACTACAAAGATCTTGCGCCGCGTGATTATGTATCACGCTGTATGACAATGGAAATTCGTGAAGGCCGCGGTGTCGGTGCGGGTGGCGACCACATCCATCTAAACCTAAGCCACTTACCAGCGGATGCCTTGGCAGAACGTCTGCCAGGTATTTCAGAAAGCGCGAAAATTTTCGCAGGTGTTGATGTGACCAAAGAACCGATCCCGGTTCTGCCAACTGTTCACTACAACATGGGCGGCGTTCCAACAAACTATTGGGGTGAGGTTTTGAACCCATCTGCCGAAGCTCCAAATGCAATCGTACCTGGCCTTATGGCTGTGGGTGAGGCGGGTTGCGCCTCGGTTCACGGTGCAAACCGTTTGGGTTCAAACTCATTGATTGACTTGGTTGTCTTTGGACGTGCCGCGGCGATCCGCGCAGGTCAGATCGTGGATGCAAATGCTGCAAACCCTGTGTTGAACCAAGCCTCTGTTGACCAGGCCTTTGATCGTTTTGATGGATTGCGTCATTCCAAGGGCGCATTGCCAACAGCAGATTTGCGTTTGGAAATGCAGCGCACCATGCAAGAGGACGCGGCGGTGTTCCGTACATCCGAAACATTGGCGCAAGGCGTTGAAAAAATGACTGCGATTGCCGCCAAAATGGATGATATCCAAGTCACCGACCGGTCGCTGGTTTGGAACAGTGATCTGATGGAAACATTGGAACTGACGAACCTAATGCCAAACGCGCTTGCCACAATCGCAGGGGCCGAAGCACGCAAAGAAAGCCGTGGCGCCCATGCGCATGAGGATTTCACAGAGCGTGATGATGACAGCTGGCGCGTGCACACAATCGCGAAAGTCGGAGGCAAAGATGTCGATCTGAGTTATCGTCCAGTGATTGTTGATCCGCTGACCACAGAAGGTCAGGGCGGCATCTCGCTTGAGAAGATCGCGCCAAAGGTTCGTACGTTCTAATGTTACTACAATCGCAATTATGATTTGCCCAGACCGATTTTAACGCCAGTTAAGGCATAGAAAGGAACTACGTTATGGTTCAATTTGCACTGCCCAAAAATTCACGAGTGAAACGTGGAAAAACATGGCCCAAGCCAGAAGGCGCAACCAATTTGCGCAAATTTGATATCTATCGCTGGACACCAGATGATGGTGAAAACCCACGCGTTGATACTTATTTCGTGGATATGGATACCTGTGGCCCGATGGTTTTGGATGCGTTGATTAAGATCAAAAACGAAATTGATCCAACCCTGACGTTCCGCCGGTCTTGTCGCGAGGGGATTTGTGGATCATGTGCGATGAACATCGATGGAATCAACACATTGGCCTGTATTTACGGTATGGATGAAATTAAGGGCGATGTGAAAATCTATCCTTTGCCACACATGCCTGTGGTCAAGGATTTGATCCCCGATTTGACGCATTTCTACGCACAACACGCATCAATCATGCCGTGGTTGGAAACAAAAACAAACCGTCCTGCAAAGGAATGGAAACAGTCAATTGAGGACCGCAAAAAACTTGATGGACTATATGAATGTGTGATGTGCGCGTCTTGCTCAACATCCTGCCCATCCTATTGGTGGAACGGCGATCGTTATCTGGGTCCAGCAGCACTATTGCATGCCTATCGCTGGATCATCGATAGCCGCGATGAAGCCACAGGCGAACGTTTGGACGAATTGGAAGATCCGTTTAAATTGTACCGCTGCCACACAATCATGAATTGTGCGAAAACCTGCCCCAAGGGATTGAACCCTGCCAAGGCGATTGCCGAAATCAAAAAGATGATGGTGGAACGCACAATCTAAAGTATTTCGGATCACTTGCGTGATCCGACCAACGCCGTCCCCCTTTGGGTGACCGCGTTTTTTATCTGGGTGATTGGTTGGCCTTCATACAGAAGTTAGGCGGCGTTTCGGATGGCGCACGTGTTTCTGCGCCGCACATCATGCATTTGAACATGACCCCTGCGTGATTATCCCCAGAACGATCGCGCCGCCAACGGCATATGCGGGTTTTGCGATTTCGGAAAATCGCAAGGAGGACGAATGCGAGGATAAGGCCGATTATGATGTGCATGGTATTTTTTAACGTCCATGGTCGCAGTTCTTTACACCCAGCCAAACGTCAGATTGGCAAGCGCCGACCTCCCCGTCAACCAGTAGGGGTTTGCCGTCGGCAAAATGAGAGGCGGTATTCGCGCCACCCGAGGTCGGATTGGCAATAACGTCATGCATGTATTTCACGCCGCAATCGCACGATTTGATCGGCGGCCGCCGCTACCTCGGCCCCTTTTTTCACGAAGTGATCTTCAAACGTTTTTGTGTGAAACTCGGTCTCTTGGAAATGATGTGGTGTTAGCGAAACGGACAGTACAGGCACTCCTGTTTCAAGACCAACGCTCATTAGGGCCTCAACCACAGTTTGGGCCACGAAATCATGCCGATAAATCCCACCGTCCACAACAAAGGCGGCGCACACCACGGCGTCATATTTGCCTGTTTTTGCAAGTTCTTTCGCGATTAGGGGCATTTCAAATGCGCCTGGAACTTCGAAACTGGCGACATCCGCATCGGGCAGGGCGGCACGAAACCCATCCAGCGATTTTGAAACAATATTGGAATGCCATTTTGCTTGGACATAGGCGATTTGGGTGCGCATCATGAAATCTCCTTATTCACGCGTACTTCACCCAAGGCGATCACACGACAGCACACCGATCAGGATCGGTGCATTGCGTCTTCTCTTTCATCCGGACTGTAACCGTCGGCCCAGGAATTGCATCTGATCTGCTGACCTCATCGCTGAGCGCTCGCGGGCTTGGGTTTCCCCTTACCGCCGGTGGGGAATTTCGCCCCGCCCTGAGAATTTTTGTGTGATACCAAAACACTGTATAAGGTCAAGCGGGATTGTTTTGATCACAAAAATGATTGCCATGGAGGCTTTGGATCGGCTTAGTACATGCATTAGGATTCATGCATGAGTGGAACAAAGTAATGAACCATAAACCTCAAGACGCAGAGGCACGGCGCAAGGTAAAGCCCGTCATTTGTTATCCAAACGAAACCCTGCCTATTCCTGATTTGAACAGATATCGCGCGGCGCGACAGGGTGCAGAGAAGGTAGACGAAATTCTGGTGCCTGCGCGGGATGCACGGACATTTCGTGCCGATGCTGGGCAGTTTTTTCGCATTTCTTCTGTCGAGGGGTCGCAGGTGGGCGACCTGAACCTGTTTCATGCTACAAATCTGAACGAACGGTTTTATTCGGGTAAAACCCGCGCGCTTCATGGCACGCACATTACAACAGGGGAACGCATGTGGTCATCCTTTCCCTATTTGCGTCCCATGGCAACGATTGTTGAAGATACGCTCAATTGGTACGGCATGGATGAATACGGCGGGTCGGTGCATGATGTAATTGGAACGCGCTGCGACCCCTATACGGGGAATTTATTGTCGGGAGATCAGTATCATCACTGTTGCCATTCCAACCTAACCCGCGCAATGGCGGATCATATGCAGGGTCGCCTTCAGGATGCAGAACCGCATGTGCATGACGTTCTGAATGTTTTCATGTGCACAGGTTTTACGCGCGACACAGGCCAATATTTCATGAAGGCAAGTCCCGTGCGCCCAGGGGATTATTTGGAATTCTTCGCAGAAATCGATTTGTTGGGCGCGCTTTCGGCCTGTCCAGGCGGGGATTGTTCCGCCGAACATTCCAGTGACGTTGCCGCCTGTTATCCCTTGTTGGTTGAGGTCTTTGCCCCAACCAATAATGCGCTTGATGGTTGGCTGTCCCCGCCCGTCAATGGATATGTTGGATCACACGGGCGCGATTAACGCCCGTGGATATAATGCAAACTGTCAAATTCTGATCGCCATTTGGCCACGTCTGCCGCGATGCCTGCAGGATCATTTGCGCGCAGGGCGTCGTTAATCAAGTGCGCAAGGCGTGGCATGTGTTCAGGGGTCATGCCCCATCGCACCAATTCCGGTGTTCCGATGCGCAATCCGTTCATATCGCCCTCAACCGCCTCAATCGGTAAACCGATCCCACAGGCAAGAAACCCAGCCTGGCGCAGGGTTTTTGACGCCGCTTGTCCTCCGGCATAGCCTGCAGCGCGGATGGCGAATTGATGGGAGGATGTGGGCCCTGTTGCAGTTTCAAATACGGGCATGCCCAGCTTTTGCATCTCTGCCGCTAACGCCTGCGCTGTATCCACCATGGCCGTAGCATAGGCCTGACCATGATCGCGCCAATCCAACATGGAAATGGCAAGGGCTGCTGATTTCGCCGCATCAAAATTTGCGGTCATTCCGGGGAACGCAATGTGCTCCAGCGTTTCTGCAATGCCTGCATCATTCGTGACAATCAGGCCAGCGGGTGGACCGCCCAGCGATTTATAGGTGCTCATCGTCATGATGTCGGCCCCTTGGGACAGGGGGTTATCCCATGCGCGTCCCGCGATAATCCCGCATTGGTGGGCGGCATCAAACAGGGTCTTTGCGCCGATGCCCTTTGCAATCTCTGCGATCTGCTGAACGGGATGGGGGGCCAAATTCAAACTGCCGCCAATGGTGATCAGTTTTGGGCGCACCTGCATGGCCAGTTTTGCCAACCCATCAACATCAACCGTGTATCCATCTGCCAAAACGGGAGCGTGATGGATGTTCAGTCTGAATAACCCCGCACAGCCCGCCTGATGGTGCGTCACGTGCCCCCCGATTGAGGCAGGGGGGACAATAATATCATCCCCCGGCTGACACAAGGCCATGAATGCGTATAGGTTTGCAATTGCACCTGATGGCACACGGATTTCGGCATATTTCGCCTGAAACACCTCGGCACACAGTTCGGCGCAAATGACTTCGATCTGCTCAATTGCCTCTAGGCCCATTTCGTATTTGTCCCCCGGATATCCCAAGGATGGGCGGGTCCCGATACCACTGGACAAAAGTGCCTCGGCACGCGGGTTCATAACGTTGGTGGCAGGGTTTAGGTTGAAACAATCACGTTCATGGATTTGGCGATTGTCCTCGGCCAAGGCCTCGATCTGATTTGCAATGTCGGCAGACGAGGCTCCCGCAGTTTTTGCAGCCATGTCCTGAATATATTGTTCACAGTTTTCGGGCACCCAAGGGCGATGATTTAAATTAGGCAAAAGCGGCCTCCAATGCGATTTCTACCATGTCGCCAAAGCTTTGTTCACGTTGATCGGCGGGCAGGGCTTCGCCGGTTTGTAAGTGATCTGAAACGGTTAGAACGACCAAGGCACGCCGCCCATAGCGTGCGGCAAGGTTATAAAGCTCAGCCGCTTCCATCTCGACACCCAGAATGCCATGGCGCGTCAATTGTTCGTTTAGGTCTGGGCGTTCATCATAAAATACGTCGGATGAATATATCCCGCCCACATGCGTTTTTGCACCTTTGGATTTCGACGCCTCAACTGCGGCGGACAACAATCCGTAATCTGCGCAGGGCGCAAAGTTGATTTCTTTGAATATACCTGCGGATGGTGTGTTAATTGTGGTTGCGGTCATGGCCAAAATAACATCGCGGATGCCCACCTGTGGCTGCATCCCGCCACATGACCCGATGCGGATCAGCGTTTGTGCATCATAGTCGCGGATCAATTCGTTTACGTAAATCGAAAGCGACGGCATGCCCATGCCCGATCCATGAATTGTCACTGGGTTTCCGCGATAGGTGCCTGTGTATCCCAACATGCCGCGCACCTGATTAACCAGCCGCGCGTCGGATAAAAAGTTCTCTGCGGCCCATTTCGCCCGCAATGGATCACCGGGCATCAATACGGTTGGGGCGATGTCGCCTTTTTTGGCGCCGATGTGAATTGTCATGGTGAATTCCTATCGTTGGTATTTGATGAAGGGGGTCAGTTGAGCAATGCGGTCATAGAGTTGACGGGCGGTTTCGTTAAAGTGCTGGGTGTTCCAGTAGACGGTTGGCGTGCCATTGTCGTCTGCCGCCCTATAGACGGCTTTGATCAATTTGCGACCCACACCCGTTCCGCGCACGGATGGATCGGCATAAAGATCCTGAAGATAGGTGACATCCTCTGCCTGCCAGTTGTGGGCGTGAAAGATATAATGCACCAATCCAATCAGGCGGCCATCAGCCTCGGCAACGAATGCGTTTTGATGCGCATGCGATGGGTCGATCAGACGAGCAAATGTGGTGTGATAAATATCATCATCCAACAAAGTTTCGTAAAACGCTAAATATCTGAGCCAAAGCGCTGACCATTCGTCAAAATCCGATTGGTGGAGCGGTCGAATCTGAACCACAAAAAACACCCCCTGTTGCCTGCGCAAACGTTAGGGGGCGTTTTGATAAATTACCAGAGGTGAGTTTTATTCGGCGGCGATTGCCTCTGGGTCTGCCAATGTGACGATGTCGGACATGATCATGTTCAATTCAAAATCCTTGGGCGTGTACACACGGGCAACACCCATTGCCAACAGTCGTTTGGCATCCTCATCCGGGATAATGCCGCCAACGATCAACGGAATGTGGCCCAATCCTGCATCGCGTTGTTTTTGCAAAACCTCTTCAACAAGGGGCAAGTGGCTGCCCGAGAGGATGGAGAGGCCAATCACATGCGGTGCGTTTTCACGCGCGGCTTCGATGATTTGATCAGGGGTCAGGCGGATGCCTTCGTAACTGATGTCCATGCCGCAATCGCGCGCGCGGAATGCGATCTGTTCAGCGCCATTTGAATGCCCATCCAATCCAGGTTTTCCCATAAGGAAGGACAAACGGCGACCCAATTTATCGCTGACCGCATCAACAGCACCGCGGATGTCATCCAGCCCTTCGGTTTTGTTGGATACGCCGCGTGAAACGCCCGTTGGACCACGGTATTCGCCAAACACCGCGCGCATTTCTGCGGCCCATTCACCTGTCGTGACGCCCGCTTTTGCAGCCGCGATTGAAGGTTCCATCACATTGTCACCCGATTGTGCCGCCGCGCGTAATGCGGAGAGTGCGCTGCGCACGGCGTCCTCGTTACGATCCGCACGCCATGCATGTAAGCGTTCGATTTGATCCGCCTCAACCGCAGGATCAACGACCATGATGCCACCATCCCCTGTGGTCAGGGGGCTTTCTTCGCCGTTGGTGAATTTGTTCACGCCCACAACGATGGTTTCATTGCGTTCGATCTTGTTCAGACGATCCGCGTTGCTATCGACTAAACGTGATTTCATGTATTCAATGGATTGGATGGCGCCGCCCATGCCCTCAAGGTTGCTCAGTTCATGACGCGCACCTTCTTTTAGAGCTTCGACCTTGGCATCAACTGCGGGGTTGCCATCAAACAGGTCCTCGTATTCCAACAGGTCTGTTTCAAACGCCATGATTTGTTGCATGCGCATGGACCACTGCTGATCCCACGGACGGGGAAGGCCCAATGCCTCGTTCCAGGCAGGAAGCTGAACCGCACGTGCACGCGCCTTTTTTGAGAGGGTCACAGCCAACATTTCGATTAGAATACGGTAGACGTTATTTTCAGGCTGCTGTTCTGTCAGTCCAAGTGAGTTCACCTGAACCCCATAGCGGAACCGACGATGGCGCGGATCAGTGACGCCATAACGTTCGGTTAGGATTTCGTCCCACAAATCCACAAAGGCACGCATTTTGCACATTTCGGTCACAAAACGGATGCCTGCATTCACAAAGAATGAAATGCGACCGCACAGTGCGGGGAAATCCTCGGGCGCGACCCGGGGTTTTAGTTCATCCAACACGGCAATCGCTGTCGCCAGTGCATAGGCCAATTCCTGTTCAGGTGTCGCACCCGCCTCTTGCAAGTGATAGGAACAGACGTTCATCGGGTTCCATTTTGGCACGTTTTTATAACAATACTCTGCAACGTCCCCGATCAGTTTTAGTGATGGTTTTGGGGGGCATATATATGTACCTCGGCTGAGGTATTCCTTGATTAGGTCATTTTGAACGGTTCCCTGCAGTGTTTTGACATCTGCGCCCTGTTCCTCGGCCACGGCGATGTAAAGGGCCAGCATCCATGGGGCGGTCGCATTGATCGTCATGGATGTGTTCATTTGTTCCAGCGGAATTTCATCGAATAATGTGCGCATATCTCCCAAGTGGCAGACAGGAACACCAACTTTGCCAACCTCGCCGCGGGCGAGAGTATGGTCACTGTCATACCCCGTTTGTGTCGGCAGGTCGAAGGCGACTGAGAGGCCCGTTTGACCCTTGGCCAAGTTGGCACGATAGAGCGCATTTGATGCCTTGGCGGTTGAGTGGCCGGCATAGGTTCTGATTAGCCAGGGGCGGTCTTTTTGCGCTTGCGACATCGAATCCTCACATGGGTAATAAAATTACGTTTTAGGTTAGATATTCGAAATTATATGGCTTTGTCAATTCGCCGCGCTGCGGCGTGGTTATATTTGCGTCGGATCGCTGATTGGATCGCACAGAAATTATACCTTGAATTAATGAATAAAACGATTTTAGGGCTTTGGCCCTTGAATGGACTGCAGTGGTCGCATGGTAATCAACCTAATTCATCCACGAATAAGTGTCCGTTTTTCCGCATTACTATAAAATGGACGATCTGTCATTCTGCAACTGCTCGGTTATAAAATTACAAAATGCTGTAGAAAAACGTTGCATTATTACTTTGATGTCTTTAGCAATCAAAGGAATTCGCGATTCTGCGATGCGGCAAAATAATGGAATAGGAGGATCAAATGGCCTTGGATACGAACGCCGGTCTTGCGCAATACGATGCACCTGAAAAAGATCTTTATGAAGTAGGTGAAATCCCTCCGATGGGGTATGTACCAAAGCAAATGTATGCATGGACGATCCGTCGTGAACGTCATGGCGAACCTGATAAAGCTTTTCAGGTCGAGGTTGTTGATACCCCGAAACCAGACAGCCACGAAGTTTTGGTTTTGGTCATGGCTGCAGGTGTAAACTATAATGGTGTTTGGGCGGGCCTTGGTGTTCCGATTTCTCCATTTGATGGACATGGCGCCGACTACCACATTGCAGGTTCTGATGCATCTGGCATCGTTTGGGCCGTTGGCGACAAAGTGCGCAATTGGAAAGTGGGCGACGAAGTTGTGATCCACTGTAACCAAGATGACGGTGATGATGAGGAATGTAACGGCGGCGATCCGATGTATTCGACATCACAGCGCATCTGGGGATATGAAACACCTGATGGATCATTCGCCCAGTTTACCAACGTACAGGCACAACAATTGTTGCCGCGTCCAAAACACCTGACATGGGAAGAGAGCGCGTGTTACACACTGACGTTGGCGACTGCCTACCGTATGCTATTTGGTCACCACCCACACGAGCTTAAGCCAGGTCAAAACGTATTAGTTTGGGGTGCCTCTGGTGGACTGGGCTCATACGCGATCCAATTGATCAACGCTGCAGGCGGCAATGCGATCGGCGTGATTTCTGATGAAAGCAAGCGTGATTTTGTCATGAACTTGGGTGCCAAAGGCGTCTTGAACCGTAAAGATTTCAACTGCTGGGGGCAGCTGCCCACAGTGAACACACCTGAATACGCCGAATGGTTCAAAGAGGTGCGCAAATTCGGCAAGGCGATTTGGGACATCACGGGCAAGGGCAACAATGTCGACATGGTGTTTGAACACCCAGGTGAATCCACGTTCCCTGTATCAACATTTGTTTGTAAAAAAGGCGGCATGGTTGTGATCTGTGCGGGCACAACAGGGTTCAACTGTACCTTTGACGTGCGTTACATGTGGATGCACCAAAAACGTCTGCAGGGCAGCCACTTTGCCCATCTGAAACAGGCCGCATCAGCGAACCGTTTGATGGTGGAGCGCCGCTTGGATCCATGCATGTCAGAAGTATTCCCATGGGCTGAAATTCCAGGCGCGCATATGAAAATGCTGAATAACCAACACAAACCAGGCAACATGTCCGTTTTGGTGCAATCCCCACGGACGGGTTTGCGTACACTTGAGGATGTATTGGCGGGATAATTCTCCGTAACCATTTGGTCAGGCCGCGAGTCGCCTTGTGTGTCGCGGCCTGTTTTGTTTTGAAAATCAAACTAGATAATCACAAGCACTTACTAATTCAGACCCCACTATTTTTGGGGAGTAATAAACGCGAATTTTTGGGCATTCTGTCTGCGTGCTATAATCGTGCTATTATAATGATGTTTTATCGTTAACCCTTATCGGTGCGGCCCCTGAACTGTTGGGATCGACGGGACAAGACGAAGATTTTATCGGTGTTGGTCTTTGGTCATTCAATGCCGAACTGCGAGAAACGGTTGCTCAGCGTGCTGGAATTCCTGCGGCGCAGTCGCGTCATTGGTTTGACTCGGCCTTCGGTGTTAAAAGTCGTTTGGCGCAAGTCGGATAATCCCCTCTGGTGCTTTGTCATGCCGCGCAGTAGTGTCGCGGCATGACACTTCCTGCGGTAATCTTTTCCGACGATCAAGCCGAAGCTTTTGATAGTCTCAGCGCGATGCTGCGTCAGTCAGGGATCGATTTGGATGACAACCTTTTGATGCCTCCACGCGACAGTACGTCAAGCGTTATGGCCGTGATGGGCAAGGCGGGATCAGGAAAAACGCTATTGCTTGCGCATCTTTACAATGCGCTTGCCGAGGCGGGCGTCGAGGTGATTTCGGGCGATTACGAAAGTCGTCGGCGGCGCGACAAACGCACGCTTGCCATTCTTGCGCCCACGAATAAGGCGGCAAGTGTTTTGCGCATGCGCGGTGTGCCTGCGACGACAATCCACAGGATTCTGTACACCCCTGTTTATGACCCCGAATATGAACGCATTGCCGAATGGCTTGCGGGGGAAATAGAACGGCCCGAAGTAGAAGGTTTGACGGACGAGGCGTTAACGCGCGCGCAGGAGTTTTATCAAAATAACAAGTCAATTCCCGGGGCCTTGGCCGCTGCGGGTTTGCGAGGTTCTGATTTTATTACGGGATGGAAACGGCGGGAAAACCCGTTGGACATTGGGTTTGTGGACGAAGCATCAATGTTGGATGATCGTCAATTCGACGACCTGAAAGAGATTTTTCCAACGCTGGTTGTTTTTGGGGACCCTGCGCAATTGGCGCCTGTAAACCAATCTGGAAACATGGTGTTTGACACGCTGCCTGAACCGCGCAAGTTGACGTTGGAACGTGTGCATCGTCAAACACAGGATAACCCGATTTTGGATTTGGCCCACACATTGGCGGATCCGCAGTTGGAATTCCATGATTTTGAACAAATGATTCAGGATGTTGCGCAGCGGGACGATCGCGTGCAATGGGGCCAACGTGTTGAGGTTGATTTGATGGCCCGTTCGCCCGTTCTGGTGTGGCGCAATGTAACGCGCATTCGCCTGATCCAAGCATTCCGAACGGTTTATGACACCCCCGATGATAGCCTGTTGTCAGGCGAACCATTGATTTGTGATGGCATTGAACTGCCTATGAAACATCGTAAAAAGCGGATCGACCTAGAAGCGCGTGGTTTGATTAAGGGGGCGCAGGTGATCTATCTTGGTCCGGGGCGCAAACCTGGGTTTTCGCGCTTGCACGTTGTGGGGGCAGAGGATCCGCAATTGTCAGCCGCCTCCATCGTGAAAATCGAAAAACCGGATGAGGAAGAACCCTTTATTCCCTTTGCCGCCCGGATGGGGGCCACGTTTTTGCATGGGGCCGCTGTCACCATTCATAAGGCGCAAGGGTCACAATGGGACACGGTTCAGGTGTTCGCACCCGATATTTACACTGCCGCACGTATGGGTCGGACCGAGGCCGGGACACCGCTTTGGAAACGCTTGGCCTATGTTGCGATCACCCGTGCACAGGAACGCCTGATTTGGGTCGTGCGCAATCGGTTGTCAAAACCAACCTATCCGTTATCAATTGATGATCTGCGAAAGGTACAGGCATCCGAACTTTCCCTTGCGATGCAGGACGCAGAAAGCGATTAACGCAGCGTTTTCGCAATTGTCAGCTTGTGTTTCTGCGCTAAACATTTTCATATCACACAAAGTAATAACACCATGGGAGACTGCGATGCTGGGCCAAATGATGCATCGACCGCTATCAATTATCGAAATCCTACGTTTTGCGGCAGAAATTCATAAAACTGCGGAAATCGTTTCTGTACGTACCGAAGGGGACGTGCACCGCTATACCTATCCTGATGCCTATGCGCGTGTGGGGCAATTGGCCAATGTATTGCAGGACATGGGGATTGAGCGTGGGGATCGTGTCGCCACCTTGGCATGGAATGGGTATCGACACTTTGAGCTCTATTATGCGGTCAGTGGTATGGGGGCCGTGTGTCACACAATTAATCCACGCCTTAGCGCGGAACAGATGATCTATATCATTCAACACGCTGAAGATCGCGTCATTTTTGTTGACAAAACTTTTGTTCCTGTGATTGCCGCCATTCGGGATCAACTGCCAAGCGATTTGAAAATCATCGTCATGACAGATGCGGATCACATGCCGGAAAGCGATCTGCCATTGGGCTGTTACGAGGATTTGCTTGCACCACAAGCGGCTAATTTCGGTTGGCCCGAATTGCCAGAGGATACAGCAGCAGGCCTATGTTATACATCTGGCACCACAGGAAACCCGAAAGGGGCGCTTTATTCCCATCGCTCGACCGTATTGCATGCCTATTCCGTGGTTGTGGGCGTGGGCGCAATGTTGTCCGAAGGGGCGCGCGTGTTGCCCGTGGTTCCTCTGTTCCACGTGAATGCATGGGGGCTTCCCTATACCGCGCCGATGGTTGGTGCATCCCTGATTTTCCCAGGCGGTGCATTGGATGGGGCATCCCTGTTCAAACTTATGGACGCGGAAAAGGTATCGTCCGCATGGGGTGTTCCCACTGTTTGGCAGGGATTGGCGGGCGAAATTGCCAATCAGGGGCGCAACCCCGATGGATTTAGCAGCGTTGTCGTGGGCGGATCGGCCGCGCCGCGTTCGATGATCGAAGGATTTGAAAAATCAGGTGTTTCCGTTTGCCACGCTTGGGGCATGACCGAGATGAGCCCAATTGGAACCCAAGGCAACCTGCCAGTATCATTTACCGCCAGCGCCACATTGGAAGAACGTTTGGACCTGCAACAATTGCAGGGGCGTCGTGTGCATGGGGTTGAATTGAAAATTGTAGACGAAGATGGCGTTCCACAACCCCATGATGGCAAAGCGGTTGGTGAACTTTATGTTCGCGGCAACAATGTGATCAGTGGGTATTTCAATAACGAAGAAGCCACCGCAGATGCCATGGACGCAGATGGGTGGTTCGGAACGGGTGATATCGCGTCGATTAGTGCGGATGGATATTTGATGATCCAAGACCGCGCAAAAGATTTGATTAAATCAGGCGGCGAATGGATCAGTTCCATTGATTTGGAAAACGTGGTCATGGGACATCCCGATGTGGCCAGTTGCGCTGTGATCGCCGTACCCCATCCAAAATGGGATGAACGCCCGATCTTGGTTGTGGTTCCCAATGGCGAGGCCCGCGTCAGCAAGTCAGAGATTGACGAGATGCTGTTGAAACACGTGGCTAAATGGCAATTGCCCGATGCCATTGAATTTGTGAATGCATTGCCACTGACCGCGACGGGCAAGGTTTCAAAACTGACCCTGCGCCGTCAATTCGCCGATTATCAGTTGCCAGAGTAAGAGGTTTAAAATGGATCTTGGGATTAGCGAACGTGTTGCACCACTGATCAAAGCGGTGCGCGATATGGTGGAAAACGATATTGCGCCGCTGGACGCTGAATATCACGCGCTTGTTGGTACGCACCCCACGGGGGATCGTTTCAAACATACCGATCGTCAGTTGGAAATTTTGGATGGGCTAAAATCCTTGGCGCGCAAACGGGGGCTTTGGAATTTCTGGCTTACCGACAGTGAACGTGGATACGGGCTGAGCACCGTAGAATACGCCTATTTGGCCGAAGAAATGGGCAAGGTCGGCATCGCAGCTGAGGTGTTCAATTGTAATGCCCCTGACACGGGCAATATGGAAGTGTTAGAGCGCTATGGAACCCAAGAGCATAAAGACCGCTGGTTGAATGACCTGCTGGATGGCAAAATCCGCTCGGCCTATGTGATGACTGAACCAAATACCGCATCCTCGGACGCGGCCCAGCTAAGTTTTGAGGCGAAGAAGGACGGAGATGAATGGGTTCTAAACGGTGAAAAATGGTGGATTTCGGGGTCGGGTGACCCCCGTTGTGCGCTGTATATCGTTATGGCCTGTAGCGATCCTGACGCGCCAAAACACAGCCGTCACACCATGTTCGTTATGGATGCTGACACACCGGGCATCGAAATTTTGCGCCCCATGCAGGTGTTCGGCCATGATGATGCGCCCCATGGGCATATGCACCTGCGCTTTACCAACGTTCGCCTCCCTGCCAGTGCGGTTGTTTTGGGCGAAGGACGTGGGTTTGAGGTTGCCCAAGGGCGCCTTGGACCGGGGCGCATTCACCATTGCATGCGTGCGATTGGACAGGCGGAAAAAGCATTGGAAATGATGTGCAAACGCGGTCTTGCCCGCGAGGCATTTGGAAAACAGATCATCGAACTGGGTGCGAATTACGACATCATCGCAAATGCACGTATGGAAATTGAAATGGCCCGTTTGCTGTGCCTCAAGGCGGCCTATATGATGGACACCGCAGGCGTGCGCGCAGCGCAGCCTTGGATTTCCAAGATTAAGGTTGTTGCGCCCTTGATGGCGGGCAAGGTGATTGATGAGGCGATGCAACTTCACGGTGCCGCGGGGATTTCACAGGATACGGACCTGGCCCATATGTGGACCCACGTTCGTACCCTGCGTTTCGCCGATGGCCCCGACGCAGTCCACCGCCGCCAAGTCGCGCGGGCAGAGTTAAAGAAATACAGTAACGAAAAGCGGTAGTTATAGTTCTGTTCCACGCCAATCGTTAAATTGCCAGAAGCCGACCGCTCCGGTCAAACCGAAGATTTGCCTACGACAAAACGGGCGGTGTCTTCGCCGCCACCCGCGGTCGGCTTGGAGCAGGGTTATTTCCCTTCGGCCGTGTCCAACCAAATCGTGACGGGGCCATCGTTGATCAAACTCACCTTCATATCCGCGCCGAACTTACCTGTTTCAACAGGTACGCCCCCCTGAGCTAATCCGTCTGCGAAATATTCATAAAGCGCGCGACCCTCATCGGGGAATGCTGCACTGGAAAACCCGGGGCGATTGCCGCGTTTGGTGTCAGCGGCCAATGTGAACTGACTAACGACCAAGGCGGAACCGCTGATGTCTATGATGGATTTGTTCATCTTGCCCGCGTCATCCTTGAAGATGCGCAGCTTGGTGATTTTGTTGATCAATTGATCAGCCTCGGTCTCTGTATCCCCTGTCATCGCGCAGATCAGGATCAGCAAACCAGCACCTGTGGTCCCGATTTGTTTACCATCAATCTTAACCTCTGCCTCAGTCACGCGTTGCAGTAGGGCGCGCATATCATCCTCCTTGATTGGTGTCGAATAGGTAGCCAACTGCAATCGCATCGCATAGCCCCAAAACAATGGCAATGGCAATTTTCCATGTGGAATAGAGGCGTTACCCCCTTAAAGACGGCGGTTACGACAAAACGATATGTTTTTCCACAGTATTCGTCTGCGGCCAACCAAAAGGTCAATAGGATGTGTTTGAAAGTGATCTCTGAGCCTGAGGTGTTGACTTAAAGCATCCGCTGGCGATTTTCGCCAACATAAGAACGCTAGTTTTGCGCAATTATTCGCTCCACAGGCGTACGCCTCTGTAAATCTATCATCCAGATCAACTGTGTAGCCTTTGGTACGAAAACCCACGATATATTCGGGGAGTTAGTGCACCAATTTCCATTGTCCCATATCCCGTTACTAACTTTGTGGTTTGTTTAATAATTCTGAAATTTCATACAAGTATGGTCGCGCCTGATCCAAGGTCATCCCAGGAAGTAGGCGTGGGTTATATAAAATCTGCAACATCACCGCATCCATGCTGGTCAGCGTTGCAAATTCATCATCATCGTTAAATATACTAGGGCGGGCGTAAGGGCTATCATTGGCAAGCCCGAGGCCCTGTGCAAGTTCCTCTTCTATGCAGGCACGCTGCATCAGTGGGGGGTGTTCAGCGCGAATAATGGCGATCGCATGCCTGTACCCCCGCCTTTCGTCTTCATTGGAAAACGCCATAACCATGCAATGGACATCCTCAGGCATAATGGCGACGATCTGTTTTGCCAAGGCGCCAATTTGCGGGCCGCGGGATGCCAAAAAGGCATCCATTTGTTCATTGTCATCCTGCCCCATGAACAGAATATCAAAATTGGGTTTTCGTGCTGACACCAGCATCGGATGACCTGTTATCCGAGCTAGTTTGTTAACATATTTTGCTACCGTTGCGTTTGCCAGTTTCGCACGATTTCGATCAACAGATTTTCCAAAAACAGGATTAAAACGGACCGGTGTCGTCCATTTTTCCAGATGTGAGGCCTTAGAAATACGTGAAAACCCAATGGTGGCGTCATATTCATCGTAAAATGCGATGTCCTGAAAATGGCGCAGAATATCGTGCATATCGAAGGGCGTATCTGGCCCACCACCATCGGTTCGCATCAGGCCACGCGATAATTGTGATTGCTCAAATCGTGACAGACGTTCCATCAACTCGGATTGGGCGACAGAAATTGGAACCTCTGCCGCTACATCGCTCCGATCAAATTGCCTTAAGTTCATTCCACATCCTGACAGGGCAAGTGCGCCCAGAAGTGGAAGAAACAGGTTAGGCCAAATGTTGTTCATCTCGCATCATCACCTGCTTTTGTACCGTTATCAAGGCTGTCCAATTCGCGTGCTTTGACCACGGCCACTTCAGTGCCTCTGTCTTTGCCTGGATCGGCGATCACGAGGCTTTATTCTACCTTGCCAATCGGGTCAGCGTTTGCTTGCCTCGACATCAAAAACACCGTGATCTGAAAGGTTTTCGGGAGGGAAGTTTAGCGTCCCGTTCGTGGCACCTGGGGCTTTTCATTCCGCGTCTTGGGGCCTTTGCGCATGGGGCGTTTTGGTTTTGGGGCTTCTTCAAAACTTTCGGCGTCTAATCCCAATTGATCGCGCAGGACCTTGCGCCGCACTTCTTCGACTTCACCGCTTTTCAAATTGCCCAATTGAAACGGACCATAGGAAACCCGCAACAGGCGGTTCACGCTCAGGTTCACGGCCTCCATCGCGCGGCGAATTTCGCGGTTTTTGCCCTCGCGCAGACCCACGGTCAACCAAGCGTTTGCGCCTTGTTGGCGATCAAGGCTGATCTGCATGGGTTGAAATTTTTCACCTTCAATAACGATCCCTTTGCGCAGGGGTTCAAATGTTTTTTCTTCTGGGCGTCCGTTGACGCGCACTCGGTATTTGCGCAGCCACCCTGTGGAGGGCAGTTCCAATTTCCGCTTTAATCCACCATCATTGGTCAACAGCAACAAACCCTCTGAATTTAGGTCCAAACGCCCAACGCTCATCACGCGGGGCAATTCGGGGGGTAGTTCATCAAAGATCGTTGTGCGCCCTTGTTCGTCGCGGGTCGTCGTCACAAGCCCAAGAGGTTTGTGATATAACCACAGCCGCGCAGGTTGAGGTGGGCGCAATTCTTTGCCATCAACAACAATGCGGTCACTGGGCACTACATTCAAAGCGGGCGAGGAAATGAGCGTGCCATTCACACTGACACGACCAGCCTCTATAATTTTTTCGGCGTCACGGCGGCTCGCAATACCAGCGCGCGCGATGACCTTGGCGATGCGGTCGCCTTTTTTGGGTGTTTCACTCATACCTTGCGCTTTAGGGTAAAATCAGCGATTGCGAAAGGGGTTAGCAAAGGAATGAACATGATATTTCGCACATTTATGGATGTTGCCCTGACAGAAGCACGCGCCGCTGCCACGCGGGGCGAGGTGCCTGTTGGTGCGGTCATCGTGAATGCAGATGGCGTGATTTTGGCCCAAGCGGGCAACCGCACACGAGAATTAAATGATCCCTCTGCCCACGCAGAAATGTTGGTAATCCGGGAAGCCTGCGCAAAATTGGGGGTCGAGCGGTTGGAAAACGCCGACCTTTATATCACGTTGGAACCCTGCACGATGTGTGCGGCCGTCATTTCGGCCGCGCGTGTGCGCCGTTTGTACTATGCGGCCTCTGATCCAAAATCAGGCGGGGTCGAGCAGGGCGCGCGCGTATTCACGCATAATCAAACCCATCACAAACCCGAGGTTTACGATGGCCTCTGCGCGGCAGAGGCCGAAGCCATGTTAAGGGAATTTTTTGCCAAACTAAGATGAGGGCATCTCCATTATTTGGGCCAGTTCAATATCACCCATTGCCAAAAATGGGTTGGTTTTGGCAATGGCCTCTGCCGCCTCGATCCTATCGGCCTGAATAATGCCATAGCCCATCATCGACCCGGGCTTGCCCCCTTCGGCCACACCATTTTCTGTGATCAGTCGTTTGTTCATCAGTGGGTTTTCAGGCTCAACCAAGGCATCTTGGTGTTTCATCATCCACTCTTGATACCGTGCCATATGTTCAGCGCCCTCTTCCGGGGAAGAGGCTGGGTTAGGCCCCATGTAGTAGGACATAATAAATTTCGGCATAATCGCTCTCTCCATTTTGAACTTACCCTAGCAGGCAAGAGGAACTGTACAAGGGTCCGTTGTGTTGTTGCAGAACCGCCTGTAGCGAATATTCGCCATGCTGACTTGTCCTGAACCCACATAGTCCCCATCTTTGCCCAACCAATAAAGGTAAAATGAATGCAAAATAATGAGTGAATTCGAAAGTCACGTTTTTACAGGAATCGAAATTGATGCAACGGCGGATCAGGTTTGGGCCGTGTGGACAGATTTTGGATAACCGTCCGAGTGGAATTCATCTTTTCAAGGTGTCAACAAACCCATGGCGTTGGCTGAGGTGTCGACCGCCTATTTCAAAAATCCAATCACAGGCCGGATGATGGAATTTACGCATGAGGTCATCGTTTACGAAGAGGGACGTGCTTTTGGTCGGTCTGGGGATGCGATGTTGGGGCGTCAGGACCACCACATTTTTCGGATGGAAGAGCTGTCCGATGGGTGTGCGTTATTCAAACAAGAAGACGGTTTGAACGGAAAGAAAAGCAATTTTTTGGTCCGCATGGTCGAGGCGCAGATTGGTGAGGCTTATGACAAATTCAATCGTGAACTAAAGGCCCGTGTCAAAAGCCTTTATCCGCGGTCACGATGGTGGCACCCATGAAATGAAACTGGGGCCCGATGTGGCCCCCAATAATTTACGATAAAGCGTCGTCACAACGTCCGCAAACTCCTGCGTGGCTGTGCGTGCCCACATCGGGCAAGATTTTCCAGCAGCGTTCGCATTTTTCACCCTCTGCCTTGACGAAGGATACGGCAACACCTTCGATTTCGGCCATGGTGAAAGCGTCACTGGGCGCGGCCTCTGTCGACAGTGTCAGGTCGGATGTGATGCAGATATCTGCAAATGGCATATGTTCCAAAACGTCCTTAACCACTTGATCCGCAAGGTAAAGGGTTGGTGCGGCCTCAAGGCTGGCACCGATCACCTTTTCCGTGCGCTGCACTTCCAATGCGGCGGTGACAACGCGGCGTACGCGTCGGATCATCGTCCATTTTTCCGCCAGCTCTGGGTTTAACCACGCAGCGGGGGTTTCTGGGATGTCCATCAGGTGGACCGAGCTATCCTCGCCCCCAAAACGTTCCAACCACACTTCTTCCATGGTAAAGACCAAGACAGGCGCAAGCCATGTTGTTAGGCGGTGGAACAGGATGTCCAAAACGGTACGTGCCGCGCGGCGACCAACCGTGTCCCCATCGCAGTACAACACATCCTTGCGCACATCAAAGTAGAAGGCCGACAGATCAACTGTGGCAAAGGTAAAGATCGCCTGGAACACACCCTGGAAATCATAGGCGGTATAGCCATCACGCACACGGGTATCTAATTCCGCCAGACGATGCAAAACCCATTGTTCCAATTCTGGCATATCTGCGGGATCAATGCGATCTGCCTCGATGAAATCATGCAGTGACCCCAGCATGAAACGCATGGTATTGCGCAAACGGCGATAGCTGTCTGCCACACCCTTGAGAATCTCTGGGCCGATGCGTTGATCCGCGGAATAGTCCGACTGTGCCACCCATAGGCGTAGGATGTCCGCGCCATATTGTTTAACGACCTGTTCGGGAACAATGGTGTTCCCCAAGGATTTGGACATTTTCATACCCTTTTCATCCAGCGTAAACCCATGGGTCAAAACCCCGCGATAGGGCGCGCGTCCTTTGGTGCCGCAGGCCTGCAACATGGACGAATGGAACCAGCCACGGTGTTGGTCGGTGCCTTCCAAATATAGGTCGGCCAAGCCATCCTCTGAGCCATCTTCACGATCGCGAAGAACAAAGGCATGCGTTGATCCGCTGTCAAACCAAACGTCCAAGATATCAAAGACTTGATCATAAGCCTGAGGATCAACGATACCTGTTAGAAAGCGTTCTTTGGCGCCCTCTCGGTACCACACGTCTGCGCCATCGCCTTCAAAGGCCTCGGCAATACGGGCGTTCACATCTTCGTTGCGCAACAGATAATCTGCATCGGTTGGCAGTGCGCCTTTTTTCGTGAAACAGGTGAGGGGTACACCCCATGCCCGTTGACGCGACAAGACCCAATCAGGCCGTGCCTCGATCATAGAATACAGACGGTTGCGGCCTGTTTTTGGCGTCCATTCCACTAGTTGGTCGATTGATGCCAGCGCGCGTTCACGGATCGTTTTGCCATAAGTGTCCTGATCATCACCAACAACGCGGTCAATCGCGGCAAACCATTGCGGTGTGTTGCGATAGATCACAGGCGCCTTTGAACGCCATGAATGCGGATAGCTGTGTTTGATTTTGCCACGGGCCAACAAACCACCAACTTCGATCAGTTTTTCGATCACTGTTTTGTTTGCATCCCCTTCGCCGCCCTTGCGGTTCAGGATATATTTGCCGCCAAAAAACGGCAGATCAGCACGGAAGGATCCATCATCCATCACGTTATAGGTGATGACCTGTTCCAGCATGCCCAAATCACGGTAGAGTTCATATTCCTCCATCCCGTGTGATGGGGCACAGTGCACGAACCCTGTTCCTTCGGTGTCGGTCACGAAATCAGCCCCGCGGAAATCACGAATATCGTCCCATTCGCCGTTCGATCCATCCGCACCATTTAGCGGATGGGTCAGTTTGATTTTCGCCAGATCGTTATTTGTAACATCGCGCAAACGGCGATACATGGTGTCATCCAAACGCGCCTTGCCCATCACATCCGCGGCCAGGTTATCAGCCAAGATATATCGATCCCCAATGGTGGCCCAACATTCTTCTGGACGGCCTGTCACCTCATATAGGCCATAGGAAATGTCGCTGCCGTAAACGATCGCTTTGTTTGACGGAATGGTCCAAGGTGTGGTCGTCCAGATCACAACATGGGCGCTGTCCAATGTGGCGTCACCCGTTTCAACGACGCGGAATTTGACCCAGATCGTGTGGCTTTCTTTGTCGTGATATTCCACCTCTGCCTCGGCAAGGGCGGTTTTTTCGATGGGCGACCACATCACAGGTTTTGATCCCTGATACAGCGTGCCATTCATCAGGAATTTCATAAATTCCTCTGCAATCACCCGTTCGGCATGGAAATTCATCGTTAGATATGGGTTTTCCCATTTGCCTGTAACCCCAAGGCGTTGGAATTCGGAACGCTGGATATCAACCCAGCCTTCGGCGAATTTGCGGCATTCTTGGCGGAAGTCGATGACGTTCACTTCGTCTTTGTTTTTACCTTTTTTGCGGTATTGCTCTTCGATCTTCCATTCGATGGGCAGACCGTGGCAATCCCAACCGGGGATGTAACGGGCATCTTTCCCCATCATTTGTTGGCTGCGCACAACCATATCCTTTAGGATTTTGTTCAGCGCATGACCGATGTGCAAGTGCCCATTCGCGTAAGGAGGGCCATCATGAAGAGTGAATGGCGCACGCCCCTCTTTTTCGCGAAGGCGGTCATAGACGCCCAAACGTTCCCAACGGGCAAGCCATTCGGGTTCACGCTTTGGCAATCCTGCGCGCATTGGAAAATCGGTTTGCGGAAGATTTAGCGTATCTTTGTAATCTGGTGTTTCGGCACACATGTAGTTTTTGTCCCCAAATCTGGTGTGATGTATATGAAAAGGTTAAACGCGGCGCGATGGCTCAAACGCCTTGACCCGGTCACTCTTATTCAGAGTGCCGGGCATATAATTCGAATAATATGTGCCACCATTTTCAACATGGCTTGGCTTATAGGCGACGAAGCGTGGATGGTCCAGTCAGTTTCATAAACTGATCAATAATTCGTGCGCGCGCCCTTGGGGAGGGGGCGCACGCCAGTGTGTTTAGTTGGGCGTGACACGCTGTTTTTCAAGTTTCAATTCTTGCAAAATCTGTGTGGCCAAAAGGGCAGACAACTGTTTTGCATGAACATATTCCATTGATGTTTTATCCGCGATGCGTTCGCTGCAAAAATAGACTTTACGAAAGACATTGACCTGACGATTTAGAACTGGATCGTGCTCTAGGGCATCGAGCGAAAATCCAAAAAATCCTCTTGGGTATCTGCTTTGCGTTCCTCATCGGCTTGGGGCGCTTCGTCAGAGGTTGTGACAGGGGCTTGTGGCCAGTCTTGGATGGTCAAGTATATGTTGCCGTTTTTGATTTCCTTTAATTACATTGTTCTTACCTTCGATCTCTATTGAAACGAATGTAGGTGGGATCCTATCCTTTGTGTATCCCACCAAAGGGTAAGTGGTATTAGTTTTTTAATTGGTTTTATAATTATGTAACCAATGCCATTTTGGGAAAGTTTATAAACGCTGATGTGCGATTATTTTCTACTAAGTGCCTGTAATATAAAGGGTCTGGCGGATTGTACGCCTTCGGCATGTGCCTGTTTGATGGCGTCGCGGATGTCATTTAAATTGGTTCGTAGCAACATGTGTTTTACAGGACCAATAGAAGCCGGGCGCATGCTTAAATTTTTAATACCAATTGCGGCAAATGTCGCGGCCTCGATTGGGCGCCCTGCATCTTCGCCACAAAATGACAATCTAGTCGCTGTTTCCGCGCATCGTTCGGATATTTGTTGCAGGAAGCTGAGGAAGCTTAGATTCAAGGTATCATAGCGTCTGCGCACCAATTCGTTTTCACGGTCAGCCGCGAAAAAGAATTGTTTTAGATCATTTCCACCGATCGATAAAAAATCGACCGTTTCATAAAACCGCTTTGGCGCAAACGCTAATGACGGTGTTTCCAGCATTGCCCCAATTTCCATGCTTTCAGGAATGGGGTGGCCCAACCTGACTTCACGTTCAATGGCCTTGTCCATTTCCGCGCGCGCTTGGTCAAATTCGTTCATCTGCGCAACAAAGGGGAACATCACCGATAATGGTCGACCTTCTGCGGCGCGCAAGAGCGCCTGCAGCTGCATGCGTAGAACACTTGGGCGGTCCAATCCAACGCGGATCGCACGCCAACCAAGGGCGGGATTGGGCTCTTCTATGTGGGGAAGATAGGACAGAACCTTATCCGAACCAATGTCCAACGTGCGAAACACCACGCGTTTTCCATCGGCTGCGTCCATCACACGTTTGTAAAGAGAGCTCAGTTCGCTACGTTGTGGCATTTTTGAACGCACTAAGAACTGTAGTTCCGTTCTAAATAGCCCCACGCCTTCGGCGCCTGAATGATTTAGGCTGGGCAGGTCCGCCATTAAGCCTGCGTTCATAACAAGCGAGAGATGTGTGCCATCCTTTGTTAAAGTCGCATCATCACGGATTGCGCTATAGCGTTCTTGCGCTTCGGCCTCCATCGCGATTTTATCACGAAAGGCATTGGCAACCATTTCGTCAGGGCGCAGGTGAATGATCCCCTGATCGCCATCCACCAAAATACGATCCCCGTTCAACGCCTCTGTCGTGATGTTTTTGGCACGGATAACCAACGGTATTGCCAAGGCTCGGGCAACGATGGTTGCGTGGCTGCCCACAGATCCCTCTTCCAGAACAATGCCCTTTAAGCTGCGCCCATAATCCAACAATTCAGCGGGGCCGATATTGGATGCAATCAGGATTGGATCAGCGGGCATGTCGGCACCCGTATCTTTGCCCTGTCCTGTCAATATGCGCAGCAGGCGATTTGAAAGGTCGTCCAAATCATGCAAACGGTCCCGCATATAGGCATCCGTTGCCTGTTCCAAACGAGCGCGTGCAGTTGACTGTTCCTTTTCCACGGCGGCTTCAGCCGATAGGCCGCTGTCGATGTCGGTTTCCATGCGCCGCATCCATCCGCGCGAATTGGCGAACATTTTATAGGCTTCTAACACCTCTAACTGTTCTTTGTCTCCCGATTGAACGGTGTCAAACATGGTATCAATATGCGCTTGCAGCGTTTCAACACAGTCGCGCAGGCGTTGTTTTTCTGCCTCTGGGTCCTCGGTCACAAGGTTTGTGACAACGACACGCGGTTCATGCAGCCAAACGTTGCCCTGCGCTGCGCCTTCTTGGGCGGTGGCGCCACGGATCATCACCGCCTGTTGGTGTAGCGCCTTAAGCCCTGTTTCCTCACCCACAAAGGCACCCAATTCCGTCATTTCCGCAATGACCATGGCGACAACTTCTAGGGCATAGATTTCATCGGATGTGAATTCCCGCGCCAGTTTTGATTGCACAACCAAAACCCCAAGCTTTTCACCCAAGCGTTGGATTGGAATGCCAAGGAAAGATGAATAAATCTCTTCCCCTGTTTCGGGCATATACCGAAACCCTTTGGCCGAGGGGGCATCGGCGGTATTGACGATTTTGTTTGATTTGGCCACGCGGCCAACCAAACCTTCGCCCAGTTTCATCCGCGTTTGGTGCACCGCATCGCGGTTCAAACCTTCGGTGGCGCACAGTTCCAGAGTGTCGGTATCACGAAACAGGTAGATCGAGCACACCTCGGTACCCATTGAGTCAGCGATCAGATGCGTGATTGTATCAAGCCGCTCTTGTCCCTTGGCCTCAGAGGCCATGGTGTCGCGCAGCCGTCCCAAGAGGGCGCGACTGTTGCTGCCAGAGCGTTTTGACATTCTGTCTGTGCCTTATGCCTTTTCTAGTTCAAAGGCATCATGCAGGGATTGAACGGCAAGTTCCATGTATTTTCGATCAACAAGCACAGAAATTTTGATTTCTGAGGTTGCGATGACCTTAATGTTAATACCTTCGTCGGATAGGGTTTGGAACATTTTGGCCGCAACACCGGATTGTGAACGCATACCAATACCAACTGCCGAGATTTTCGCCACATTGGTATCCGCAATCAAATCGGCAAAATTTAATTCGCCTGCGTCTTTTGCATCATTCAATGCCTTTTCGGCGCGCATCACCTGATCCGTAGGACAAGAGAACGTCATATCCGTGCGACCTTCTTCGGCGATATTTTGGATGATCATGTCAACGTTGACACCCGCATTTGACAGCGGTCCAAAGATTGCCGCGGCAATGCCAGGACGGTCCGCAACAGATTGCAACGTCATTTTTGCCTCATCGCGGGAATAGGCGATGCCAGAGACCACATTGGATTCCATGATTTCCTCCTCATCGCAGACAAGTGTGCCTGCTGTGTCTGAGGGTTCTTCAAAACTGGAAAGAACCCGCAATTTCACTTTGTAACGCATGGCCAATTCGACCGAACGTGTTTGCAATACTTTGGCCCCAAGCGAGGCCAGTTCCAACATTTCTTCAAAGCTGATTTTGTCCAGCTTGCGTGCCTTTTCGGCGATGCGTGGATCGGTTGTGTAAACGCCGTCTACGTCTGTATAGATGTCACAGCGTTCCGCATCAAAGGCCGCGGCAAAGGCAACGGCAGTTGTATCGGATCCACCGCGTCCCAAGGTTGTAATGCGCCCTTCGGGCGAGATCCCTTGGAAACCCGCCACAACCGCGACCTTCATTCCTTCGCCAAATTTGGCCATGATGTTATCGGTTGGGATTTCTTCAATCCTTGCAGATGAATGGGCGGACGTGGTTTTCACAGGCACCTGCCATCCCTGCCAACTGCGGGCAGGCACATCCATTTCCTGCAGCGTCAACGCCATCAAACCTGCCGTGACATTTTCACCAGAGGAAACCACAGCATCATATTCACGGGCATCATAAAGGGGGGATGTTTCATTGACCCAGCCCACCAATTCATTCGTTTTGCCAGACATCGCCGAAACGATGACGATCACGTTATATCCTTTGGCAACCTCTAGAGCGACGCGTTTTGCTGCGCGTTTGATGCGATCTAGGGTGGCAACAGATGTACCACCGAATTTCATAACAAGTACGGGCATAACTTTCCCTTTGATCAAAGTTGTGGGGGGTTTATGCGCAACCTCACGGCAATACAAGTGCAACAGGCGCGAATTTAACCTATTGCGCGCAATTCACGCATATGCAGGTTTTAACTCGACGCCAATCGATAGATTGGCAAGCGCTGACCTCCGCCATGGGAGGCGCTTTCTGCGCCACCCGAGGTCGGCTTGGGAATTGAAACATTAAGGGTGCATGTTCTCAGACTTTAGCTTGATCTTTGGGATCATTCTGTCGCCTGAGTTATAAGGGCGGTGCAAAACAAAACTTTTTATACCACTGACAGCTTTGCTGACCAATCTTTTGATCAGTTCGATTTGCGCGTCGGCATAAAGGGTAGGGGGGTAACAGGTATCCCATCTTCGATCAGGGATTTGGCCTCTTCTGGTTTTGCCTCGCCATAGATGGCGCGTTCGGGGGCGTCCCCCAAATGCATCGAACGTGCCTCTGTGGCGAAATTCGTCCCGACGTATTCTGAATTTTGTTCCACCTTCGCCCGCATTTCGGCCATGGCCTGTTCTGCTGCTGATTTCTCGGTGGGCAATGTTGGGGCGGTTGGTGCCTCTTTCCCCTTGGTCGTACGCACACGCGGCGCCATGATCGATTTACTGACCTTGGTTGAACCGCAAACCGCGCAAGACACCATGCCATTGTCGGCCAATTTATCATAGGCATCCGCCGAGGCGAACCAGCTATCAAAACTGTGATCGTTTTCGCATTTTAAAGAATACTGGATCATTCAAAGCTCATCACAAAGTGGTTCCTGAGATTTATAGAATTTTTAGATGAAATCAAGAGAGCCATGAGGCAATCAGTGATGTGGAAATGAAAAAGGGCGACCCATAGGCCGCCCTTTATTCTAATGATATGTATCGCCTTAGAAGTTCAGCGATAGATCCTTGTGGTGTGATGTACAGGACGCAAGGAACAGCGCCTGTTCACGTGTCAGATCCTCTTGCGAACGGGCACCAATGTTGCCTTTGATCGCGTTCAAATAGACCTGAACACCTGGGCGCACTTGCGTTTCGGCAGCGGCACGCCAAACCAGTTGATCTGCATAGGCCGCAAGCGCTTTTTCATATTCTTTCAAAGCCGTCTCGCGGTCTTTCTTGCGTTTGCTCATGGCCTTTTTCACTTTGCCAAGTGCCTTTTTGACATCATCCGCGCCTTCTAGATCACGGAATGAACGTTCCAGCGCTTTGGCCGCATCTTCGGCAACTTCGAATTCAGCGGTTTCCAACGCTGGACGCAATGCGTTCAGATCGCTTTCCAGCGCGATAAATGCAGGGGTTGCATCTAATGCCGCCAATATGATGGCCGCATCTTCCCATGCTGTGTCACCAGAGCGGCGATAGGAATTGCGCGCCTTGGATTCTGCATCAGTCAGCTTCTTGAACGTGTCATGTGCCGCTTCCCAGTTGTCTGGAATTTGCGATTCCAATGCAGCGATTTCGTCTGATATTTGTGCGACTTCTGCTTCGATTTCGGCACGTTCTGGATTGTCCGCGTTCATCCGGCTGGCTTGTTTTGCCAGCTTGTCACGATGCTCTGCAATGTTGCGGATTTGTTTTTCCAAACCGCGCACCAATGTCAGCTGCGGACGATATCCCGCTTCGGCATCCTGAACAGCGTCTGCTGCGATTTGAATGCCTGCCAATGCGGCCAGCGCCTCTTCCGCGGATTCGGTTGAACCCTCGATTGATTTGCCGATGAATTTTGGCATACCGTCCACATTGATGGTTTTTGCCGTATTAATCGCTGCCATGGTTGCACCCTGATCCGCGGCGATCGCATCAGCAACGAATTGATCCAGGCAAAACTGCAAACGCGGATTGCGCGGGGGCGGAGCGGCCTCTGACAACAGGCTAGAACGGTTGGGCAGATAGTTCACCAATGGCGGATATAGACCCACGATGACCAATGCGATCAACTGCAGTGTGATAAAGGCAACAACGCCGCGATACATCTGAATTGTTTTCACAACCGCTGGGGCCACGCCGCGCAGATAGAACAGTGCAAATCCAAAGGGTGGTGTCAGGAAGGAGGTTTGGATGTTCAAACCAATCATAACACCCAGCCACACGGCAGTGATGTTTGCAGATGGATCTGCCAACAAAATGGGGGCCACAATCGGCACAACCACAACCGCGATTTCAATGAAGTCGAGGAAGAAGCCAAGGATAAATATCACTAACATAACGATGACGAACTGCATCCAGAAGCCACCAGGTAGCGACACAAGGAATTCACGTACCAACTCTTCACCACCAAAGGCACGGAAGGCTGCTGTTAGCATGGCCGCACCCAACAGAATCACGAAAACCAATGCCGTTGTTTTGGCGGTTTCCATCATCACGCCGTTTAGCGTATCCTCGATCTTAAGCGCGCGATATCCTGACCAAACGACACCGATCACTATCAGGGCGGTACCCAATGCACCAATCCAAATACCTTGAAAATCTTCGGCTGTTGTGGCGGCCTTGACGTTCATTTCATAGTTGGACAGTGCAAAGGCCACGACAACCACACCTGCAATTGCCGAAAGCGCTGGACCAAAGACAAACCTGTGGTTTCCTTCAAGCCGATAGCCCGCCATAATCAACGCGCCCGCGGCACCAATTGCGCCCGCTTGGTTTACTGTCGCGATACCCGAAATGATTGATCCCAAAACCAAGAAGATCAGAGCAAGGGGTGGAACAAGTGTCAACAAAACCTTGCCAAAGAACTTGCGATCATACGTCCCGTCATAGGGAACGGCAGGGGCCGCTGAAGGTTTCAATAGCGCAAAGCCAAGGATGTAGATCATGTAAATGCCGACCAACAATAGGCCAGGTACAAAGGCACCAAGGAACATTTCACCAGCAGATGTTGATCCAACATCAAAAACAGATGGCATCTGAAGTTCGCCTGTGGATTCCTTGTATAAAGCTTTACGTGCTGTTGAAGCTTGGTCCGTGGCAGACGCCAACTGGTCTGCCAAGATGATCAACACGATTGAGGGCGGAATGATCTGACCCAATGTGCCCGAGGCCGCAATTGTACCTGTCGCAAGGGATGGGGAATATTTATTGCGCAGCATCGCAGGCAATGAAATCATGCCCATTGCAACCACAGTTGCACCAACGATCCCCGTTGTTGCGGCCAACAAGGCGCCCACGAAAACAACGGAAATGCCCAAACCACCTGGAACTGGCCCAAACAGTTGCGCCATGGTCACCAACAGGTCTTCTGCGATTTTTGAACGCTGAAGCATGATGCCCATAAAAATGAACAGTGGAATGGCGATTAGGGTGTCACGTTCGACCTCCCAATAAACCCCCCTGAGGTTCAATACCCCAGCTGAGAGCCATTCATATGGGCCACCTGAGTGGAAATAAGCAGATGAATCACCTGCCGCAAAGAAACCAGCAATCGCAGCAAGTACGATTGTTAGGATCGCAGCACCCGGAAGCGCGAAGGCCACGGGATAGCCCGAGCCAAGCGCCGTTGCCATGATCAGAATTAGGACGAGTAGAAAAAATAATTCCATCATGGACCTCAGTGAGAAACAGGTGAAATTTCGCGGCGGCCAGGTTCATCACGACGATCGGCGACTGCATCGAAATAATAGCTGACGAATTGGATCAGCATGGTGATTGCGAACAAACCGATAAACACGGCCATTTGATATTTGATGTACATCCCTGCGAACCCTGCTTGGCTGACTTCAAACGTGCGGATAGGGGCGTTGATCATGGATGTTTTGCCCGCCATGCCAACGATTAGGATGACCCATGCAGTTGATAGGCCACACAAAACGGTTCCGATTGCGTTTACGGATCCTTTTTTACGGTTGTTCAGGCCTGCATATATCAGGTCAACACGTACGTGGCCCTCTTCATATAATGTGTAGGCCGAGGCAAATAGGAACAGGGCGGCGTACCAATAGCGCACCAAATCGCCCATAAAGGCCTGTTCGTAAGAAAAGATAAAGCGCGATAGAACGATCAACAGTTCCGCCGCAACAATCAATAGGGCAAGCCATGTAAACCCAAGTGTGCGCGTAAATATTGCAACAACAATCCCAAGGGCGATCATCGGCATGTGCACATAGGGGGCAACAAATGCACTGCGTCCAAATGCACGGGCCTGTTCTTCGCCAAGCCAAGCGACGAAGATGTTTTCAACACGCATGAACGCCACAATGGCATCTGCCAATCCAACAAAGAAAACCGACCAAAACATCGCCCGCACAACAAAGGTGTTAAACCGATGAAGTTTGGCCGCATCGTAGCGCAAGGCATTATCTGGGTTCGTCAAAACATAATAGGCCGCGATGATAAACGCGATCAAATATATCGCTGGCGTGACCATGCCATTCAGGCTGAAACCATCAGATAAAAACGCCATGGCCGTTGGCATTTCATAAGCTACAATCAAAACGTTGTTGATCAAAAATGCACCGAGTGCCGCCATCATGAACCAACCAAACAGGCGCGCAATCGGCGCGGGTTGGCCATATTTTGGGAATTCTGGCGTTTGCGTAGACTGCGCCATTTCAAGTTTTCCTTGTTTAGAGCAAAAGATGATAACCCTATTTGGATTATGAAAAAGGGGCCCCGAAAGGGACCCCAATATCTTGTTGACCTAAGGTCTTAGCCAAGACCCAAGATACGGTTACGCTGAGTAACAAACTGGCCTTCGAATGAAGCAATTGACCCGCCGATTTCGCGAAGTTTCGCCTGAAAATTGTCGTCAATTTTCGCTGCCATTGCAGAATGGTCGCGAGTTTCTTCGAATACTTCTTCTGCGGCTTCGGCAAATCCGTCCCATACATCTTCGTTGAATGCGCGTACTTGAACGCCTTGCTCGTCGATTAGTTTCTGTAGGTATTCGCCGTTTTTGGCCATCGCTTCGTCGTGTGCCGCTGCATGCTCTTCATTCGCTGCCGCAGTAATGATTGCACGCTCAGTGTCTGACAAACTTCCCCACCACTCAGCATTCAAGCCGAGTGCCAAACCACCACCAGGTTCATGCATACCCCCAGTATAGTAATATTTTGCCGCCTCGTAAAACTTCATGAAGTAATCGTTGTATGGACCAACCCATTCTGTCGCTTCAATAGCGCCGGAAACCAAGTTTTCATAAATTTGACCGCCAGGAAGAGATACGGATGACGCACCCATTTTTGTGATAACCTGACCACCGAGACCTGGCATACGCATTTTCAGACCTTTAAAGTCATCTGGGCTTTCGATTTCTTTGTTGAACCAGCCACCGGCTTGCGTGCCTGTTGAACCAACTGGAAGCTTTTTCAATCCAAATTCTCCGGATAGCTCGTCCCAAAGTTCTTGGCCGCCACCAAACTTGATCCATGCTGTCCATTCTTGTGTTGTCATACCGAATGGAACAGATGTGAAATAAGCGAAACCTGCATGTTTACCCGTCCAGTAATAGTCCGCGCCGATGTATGCGTGAGCATTACCTGAAGATACCTCATCAAATGAGTCGAACGCACCTACGCGCTCCCCAGCCGCGAAGTATTCTGTTGTTATAGCGCCTCCAGAAATTTCATTCACACGTTGACAAAAACGTTGTGCAGAAATACCCAAGCCCGGGAAATCTCGCGGCCAAGTTGAAACGACCGTCATCACTTTTGTGTGACCGCCTGAGATTGCTGGTGAAGCAAGCGCTGCTGCGCCCGCACCAACCGCTGCACCTGTTAAAAATTTACGACGTTCCATGCAAGTCAACTCCTCACTGTTTTGCATTATTTGCTAACATCTCCCAATGTTAAGCGTATTGGTGAGCTTATGTAACCGATTTCAACGCTGCAAGCCGAAAATCTGGTGTATCTAAGCCTGTTATCATTATAGTGCACACATTCGACGTGTCCACCACGTCTGCACATCCAAGCTTGTGCGGAAGTCTTATGTCAAGAAAACATTTAATTTTGTCGCCAAAATTTCTAGACAAGAAATTTCCAAGTATCTGCAGACAGTCATTCAGCATCGAATTTTTTCAATTGGATCCCGCGATCACGCAGGGCCTGACGCGTTGACTTTGCAATTTTAATCGCCTCAGGTGTGTCCCCATGCAGGCAAATTGTATCGATTTTCGTCGGGATGTGTTTGCCCGATTGGGTGATAATCGCACCTGCCTCGAGCATGTCGGCAATCCGCGGTCCTGCAATTGTCGCATCGTGGATCACAGCGCCCGGCAATTTACGATCAACCAGAGTGGCATCATCATTGTAGGCGCGGTCGGCAAAAATTTCGCCAACCCATTTGCATCCCAATTTTTCCGCAGCCTCTTGGTGCGCTGTGGCAGCCAACACCATAATTGTCGCCTCGGGCGCGACCGACAGGGCGGCATCATATAGTGCATAGGCCATGTCTGCATTCTCGGATGCCATATTGGACATGGCCCCATGCAATTTGATGTGCCGAACTGTTGTTCCCGCTGCGCGCGCCATGCCCAATGCCGCACCCACCTGATAGCGTACCTGGTTTTGTAGGGTGCCGATGGGAATGGACAGACGATTGCGGCCAAACCCTTCGATGTCGTGAAACCCTGGGTGGGCGCCAATGCCCACATCTTTTTCCGCAGCCCTCTTCATGGTGCTTAACATGATATTTGGATCGCCCGCATGAAATCCACATGCGATATTGGCAGAGGTTACGATGTCCAGCAAAATGTCATCATTGCCCATTTTCCATGGACCATAGCCTTCGCCCATATCGGCGTTCAAATCGACAGTTGCCATACCATCCTCCTGCTTCCCAGGTTCGCTTTGGTAAACTGTGCGATTGAAATGCGATCAATGCAAGAGGGGTCTGTCTGGGCAAGGACGGATTAGGGTGCAAATTGATCCACCAAATTGCGGAATAATGTGTCAAAGCGTGATGCCTCTTGGAATTTGCGCACCACAAACGAAACGGAGGCCCGCATATTTGGGGATTTTGGAAATTGCACGGCCCCCAGCGCCGCCGTGTAAAAGGCCCAAACCAAGTTTGAGGCAAGCTGATCCGTCACATCCAATGTTTCTTTGAACACTTCGGCCTGTTCCCCCAACACGCGTTGCAGCGCAAGACTGACCTGCGCATAGGTACCATCGGGCAAACCCGTTTCCAGATCGCGCCGTTCCAATACCAGCATAGGCATAAACAGAGTATCATAGGTTAATTCACGCATATAGCGGGCGCAAAATTCATCATAATTTAGTGCCTTAGTCAGGCTTTCGCCCAACCTATGATGCTAACTCATTAAAATTGCACGCAAAGCGAGGCCAAAATTTCGTGGCGCGTCGTGAAATTCAGATACAGGGTTCCTTTGGCACAACACGTCTCCTGCACCAGTCGGTTCATGGACAAGGCCTCAAATCATCCGTCCCGAATGATACGTTCGGCCACCTGCAAAATAAATTCGCCGTTGGCAACTTTTTCTGCGGGCGTTTCCGCACGCGAAAGTTTAGACATGAAGACTGCTCAACTCTTTATTCCCGAGGATTTTAGCATGTCTTGGCATTTGGGTTACCAAAAACTGCGAGGGGCGCACTTGCGTCAATATTAAATGCGGTTAGTGTCATCGCAATGACAGGAGGCGAGGATGCTATCAGGCGTTCGTATTGTGGAATTTGAAGCACTGGGACCTGCCCCATTTGCGGGGGCCATGTTGGCCGAAATGGGGGCAGAGGTGATCGTCATTCATCGCGCGGGAGGCGTTCAATCGCCTGCGCGGACAGGGCACAGCCCATTGGATCGTGGGAAAAAATCAATCGTGCTAGATTTGAAGCAAGAGGCTGATCGCGAAATTGCACGTCAGCTCTGTGCACAGGCCGATGGGGTGATTGAGGGGTTTCGCCCCGGTGTTATGGAACGTCTGGGGTTGGGCCCAGATGATCTGCGCACCACCAACGCGCATCTGGTTTACGGACGCATGACAGGGTGGGGCCAAACGGGGCCGCGGGCGAAGCAGGCCGGACATGATTTCAACTATGCGGCCCTAACAGGGGCGTTGTGGTATGCATCGGGTGCTGGGGATCGCCCCCAAACACCGCCAACGGTTGTGGGCGATATTGGTGGCGGCGCGCTCTATCTGGTTATTGGGATGCTGACGGGGATTTTGCGTGCGCGGGACACGGGGCAGGGATGTGTTGTGGATGCGGCGATTGTGGATGGTGCGGCCCATATGCTGAACCTGTTGATGTCCTTGCAATCCAACAACAGTTTGAGCGAGGCGCGGGGTCAAAGCCTGCTGGATGGTCCCCATTGGTCACGCTGTTATGCCTGTGCGGATGGGGCCTATATGTCGGTTCAATGTCTTGAGCCGAAATTTTATGCGCAATTTTTATACATTCTGGGATTGCAGGATACAGAAGCCTTCGCAGAGCAGTATAATCCAAAACGCTGGCCGGATCAGTCGCGTGCACTTGCTGCGATCTTTGCCGCAAAACCCCAGTCGCATTGGACGGAATTGTTTGAGGGATCAGATGCCTGTGTCGCTCCCGTTTATTCCCCATGGCAGGCGCAAAGTGACCCGCACATTCAGGACCGCGGCATCTGGCAAGAGGTGGATGGCATGCTATGCGCGGCCCCCGCACCGCGATTTGATGGTGCGCAGCCGTGCATTGGGGATATTTGCGTGCGCGACGCACATCGCGCTGAAATTTTAAAACTGATTGGACGTCATAATGAGCAGTGATTTTGAGACACTTAATAAAATACTAGATGGGCGATATTCCTGTCGTGCATTGCAGGACAAGGCCGTTCCCATAGAGGATATTCACGCGATCATTCAAGCCGCGCAAAAGGTGCCGTCATGGTGTAATTTCCAACCCTGGCAGGTGCATTTGGTGAGGGGTGATGTCAGAGACACCCTATCTGAAAAAGTAATGGCGGCAGCGATGGCGGACGAGGGTGTGCCAGATGTGCCATTTCCAGAAAAAGCGACAGGCAAACACGCAGAGCGCAGACGCACCTGTGGATTGCAATTGTATCAAGCGGTCGGTGTTGAACGCGGGGATCGCGCAGGATCACGCGCACAGATGTTAGAGAATTACCGCTTTTTTGGCGCACCCCAAGCGGTTGTGATTACCACCCCGAAAGAGTTGGGGGCCTATGGCGTGTTGGATTGCGGGGCCTTTGTAACCGCCTTTATGATGGCAGCAGAGGCAAAGGGCATTGCGACGATTGCCCAAGCCTCAATCGCGGAGATGAGCGACATTGTGCGCGAGACGTTGGGCATCCCAGAGGATCGTGATGTGTTATGCGCGATTTCGTTTGGCTATGCCGACGCCGCGCATCCCGCCAATCAATTCAGAACCGAACGCGCGCCATTGGATGAGGTTCTATTCGTCTCCGAGAGTTAAAGCGTGAAAGGCACCATCACCTCGGGTTCGATGATCCGCGCGCTGGGCACTTCGTCGATTAGAACCTGTGCGCTTTGCTCAAGAACGGGGAAGGTGCGATAATGGCAGGGGATGATTGTGGTGAAGTTAAAGAATTTGTTTGCCGCATAGGCCGCACGCCTCATATCCATGGTGAAATGCCCCCCGCAGGCCAGAATGCCGATTTCGGGTTCGTGCAGATCATTGAATAGCGCCATGTCCGCCATTACATCTGTATCGCCAGAGACGTATATCGTGCGCCCCTCTGCTTCGATCATGAAACCACATTCGCTGCCCATTGCCTGCAGACCGTTTTCCGTGCGGGTGGTTGAGGAATGAACGGCGTTGACCATCGTGACAGCAACATCGCCAAGGGTGACTGTGCCGCCTTTGTTAAAGCCGACGACCGACAGCCCTTCGCTTTCCTCAAGCCAGCTCATCAAATCATATTGGCCAACCAAGGGAACATTCAGCTCTTTAGAAAGGCGCACCACATCTGCCATATGATCAAAATGCGCATGCGTCAGGAGGATATGCGTGGCACCTGCCACAGCTGCCGGATGTTGATCTTCTGAAAGAACCGGATTTCCCGTCAGCCAGGGATCAATCAGAAGTGTTTGATCGGCAATTTCAATGCGAAATGAGGCGTGTCCTAAGAATGTAATTTTCATATTTGTTCCCTGTTTATTTTAAATTAGGCTACCACATTATTGACCAAGCGGTTGGAAAATTGTGTGCTGACGCACGCAGGATATGCCAAACATGCTCAAGTGCGGTGCATTTTGCGCGTGATTGGCGATGGGGAAGGGGGATCAGGTGGAGTGGTTCGAAGCGGTTGGTGGTATTGTGAGCGTGTGGATGCGGCGTTTTGGTCCCAACCTATCAATGCGATGACGAATGCCGCGTTTTTGATTGCGGCACTTTGGGCGTGGCGGCGTCCTGACCTACCCGTGATGGGGCGTGTGTTGGCGGTGATTTTGGCGCTGATCGGGATCGGGTCGTTTTTGTTTCACACATTTGCGCAAACTTGGGCGGGTTTGGCCGATGTTTTACCGATCCTGATGTTCATCTTGGTCTATATTTATGTGGCAACGCGAGATTATTTTGACGCCTCACGCGGGGTATCGTGGCTGGCCGTGGTAGGTTTTTTCCCTTTTGCCACTGGGATTGGATGGATGATTTCGGATTGGGAATTTTTGGGCTCAATACGTGGGTATGTGCCCGTGCCGATCCTAATCCTGATTTACGCCTATCTGTTGCGGCGCAAATTGTCCGATGTTGCGCGTGGGTTGACGATTGGTGTGGGTATTTTGGTGGCCTCGATGGGGGCGCGTTGGGCGGATGAACCGCTGTGCCATATGCACCCAGTGGGCACCTATTTTCTGTGGCATATTTTGAACGCGGTGATGTTGGCGTGGATGATTGAGGTTTATCATCGCCATATGCTTGCAGGGAAGCGCGCCAAGCGTTAAACGAGGGCAAACGAATGATGGAGAGCCTATATGTCGATTGATACGGCGACAGCAGCAAAGGTTGCGAAACTTGCGCGCATCAAGGTTGAGGAAGATGCGCTTCCTGCCTTAGCGCAAGAGTTCAACACAATCCTTGGGTTTATTGAACAGTTGAATGAGGTGGATGTTGAGGGTGTTGAACCGATGACATCTGTCACCCCACAACGTTTGAAGCGCCGTGTTGATGAAGTGACAGACGGGAGCCAACAGGACAAAGTTCTAAAGAACGCACCAGATGCGCGTGAAGGATTTTTTGTGGTGCCAAAGGTGGTGGAATAATGAGCGATCTACACAAACTTACGATTGCGGATGCGCGTGACAAACTGCGTGCCAAGGAAATCACCTCGGTCGAACTGACACAAAGCTGTTTGGATGCCATTGATGCGGCAGATGCGTTGGGCGCCTATGTACACAAAACACCTGATTTGGCGATTGCGGCCGCAACGGCGGCGGATGCGCGCATTGCAGCGGGGGATGCCCCCGATATGTGCGGCATTCCATTGGGCATCAAAGATTTGTTTTGTACCCAAGGTGTCGATAGCCAAGCGGCGAGTGGCATTTTGAAAGGGTTCAAACCCGAATATGAAAGCACCGTCAGCCAAAAGTTGAAGGACGCAGGCACCGTGATGTTGGGCAAATTGAACATGGACGAATTCGCCATGGGCAGTTCCAATGAAACATCCGTTTATGGCGATGCGGTCAACCCGTGGAAGGTGGATGAGCGTAACCTAACGCCTGGTGGATCATCAGGCGGGTCTGCCTCGGCCGTTGCGGCGGATTTGTGTTTGGCGGCAACGGGGACCGATACGGGTGGATCCATCCGTCAACCTGCCGCATTCACGGGCATTGTGGGGATCAAGCCGACCTATGGACGGTGCTCACGCTGGGGCATTGTTGCCTTTGCCTCATCCCTTGATCAGGCGGGACCCATGACGAAATCGGTGCTCGATGCGGCGATCATGTTGGAAACTATGTGTGGCCATGATCCCAAAGACAGCACGAGCGCAGATATCGCCGTGCCGAATTTTGAAGCCATGCTCACAGGCGATATTCGCGGGAAAAAGATTGGTATTCCAAAAGAATACCGTATGGACGGGATGCCCGCCGAAATCGAAACACTGTGGCAAAGTGGGACCGAAATGTTGCGGGATGCAGGGGCCGAGATTGTTGACATCTCGCTTCCGCACACAAAATACGCGCTGCCTGCCTACTACGTGATTGCCCCCGCTGAGGCGTCATCAAACCTTGCACGCTATGATGGGGTACGTTTTGGGCTTCGTGCAACATTGGGTGCGGGCGATGGCATTACGGAAATGTACGAAAAAACCCGCGCAGAAGGATTTGGACCAGAGGTTCAGCGCCGCGTTATGATCGGCACATACGTGTTGTCAGCCGGATTTTATGATGCCTACTATAACCGCGCGCGGCGCGTACGCACTTTGATCAAAAAAGATTTTGAAGATGTGTTTGCCGCAGGTGTGGATGCGATTTTGACACCTGCAACCCCATCGGCGGCCTTTGGCTTGGGGGAAATGACAGATGCAGATCCCGTGCAAATGTATTTAAACGATGTGTTTACTGTGACGGTGAACTTGGCGGGATTGCCGGGTATCTCGGTTCCTGCAGGATTGGATGCACAAGGGTTGCCATTGGGTCTACAGTTGATTGGACGCCCATGGGAAGAAGGCGATTTGCTGAATACTGCTTATGCGCTTGAACAATCTGCGGGGTTTGTCGCCAAGCCCAATAAATGGTGGTAACACATCACCGTGGATAAAATAGGGACAGGGGACATGCGGACATTATTTATACTCTCAATGGGTTTGACCTTGGCCGCTTGCGGCGGCACTGATGTACCAAATAGCACTTATGTGCCCGCCCAAGAACAACAAACGCGCGATGCGGAATTGGCGGGCCTGCACGCCCCGATTGAGGTGCTGGATACATTGCCCACTGAAATTGTGCCAGAGGTAGAGGAAGAGGTGGCGGCAACAACCGCACCATTGCCTGCGCCAAACAATCCAGGTCTATCGGATGAGCAGGATTTTGGTGCGGTCAGTGATCGCCAATCCATTGAAAGCGATGCAGAGCGCCTTGAGAGAAACCGCGCACTTTACACCCTGATCGAACCAACCGAGGTTCCAACGCGTCCTGGCACAGATATTCCAAATATCGTGGCCTATGCGATCAAAACGTCAAACCCAGTTGGGGAACCGCTTTATTCGCGCAGTCTGTTCCAATCAGAAAACCGCAGTTTGCGAAACTGTGCGAAATATGTGTCCAATGCGGCCGCACAAGAAGCGTTTTTGAAAGCGGGCGGACCAGAGCGTGACCGCTATGGACTTGATCCCGATGGCGATGGATTTGCCTGTCGGTGGGATCCAACACCTTTCCGTGCGGCGATTAAGAAGTGATCGTAGATCAGATCCCGTCGCCAAATTTTGGCGAACGAAAAGGGGGGCTGATGCCAAAATGGGTGATCCTGCATTATACAGCGATGAACAGCGCTGCCGAGGCGATTGAACGGCTGTGTGATACTGTGCATCAGGTATCTGCCCATTACGTGATTTCTGAAAGCGGTACTGTGACGCAATTGGTTTCCGACGATATGCGTGCGTGGCATGCGGGCCAGAGTTTTTGGCAGGGCTGTCGTGACGTGAATTCCGCCTCGATCGGGATCGAACTGTGCAATCGGGGGGATCACCCCTTTCCAGCACCACAGATACATGCGCTTGTCACCCTGTTATCTGGGGTCTGCACGCGCAATGATATTCCGCCTCACTCTGTGATTGGTCATTCCGATATCGCATTGGGGCGCAAGGCGGACCCAGGGGCGCGGTTTGATTGGCGCGCCTTGGCCCAGATGGGATTTGGTGTCTGGGCCGATGCTGTGGCGCAATCAGGCGTGGATGCGGCGGTGTTTGATGCGAACCTTGGTCGGATTGGATATGACCCTGATGCCCCCCTAGAAACGCGGCTGCGGGCCTTTCGCCTGCATTTTCGCCCCGCCGGTGCAGGACCACTGGGCGCGGTCGATTGCACGATGGCAGCAGCGCTTGCCGACAAATTTCAGTTGACCTAGGCCCCCCATCCAAGTAGGCGCAGAACACGCGCGGGTGGCTGGATGGCCGCGGGGATTTCCCCGAGGAAAGTCCGGACTCCACAAAGCAATGGTGCCGGGTAACGCCCGGGCGGGGCAACCCGACGGAAAGCGCCACAGAAATGAAACCGCCCATGTCCGCATGGGTAAGGGTGAAACGGTGGAGTAAGAGCCCACCGGGGGACTGGCAACAGGACCCGCATGGCAAGCCCCACCAGGAGCAATGCCGAATAGGATCCTTGCGCGGAGCTGATCGGGCAACCGATATCGCCGCAGGGTGGCTTTGGCCCAAAGGATCGGGTTGGCAGCTAGAGGGCCATGGGCAACCATGGTTCAAGAGGAATGGTCATCCAAGGGGGCAACCCCTGGACAGAATCCGGCTTACAGGCCGCCCGCGCGTAAATTTTCACGAAAAAGCGGCTGATCCCTGTTGACTCGGGCGCAGTGTTCATTAAAAGGCAGGCTTCAAGGATTTCATGGGCCGCGGCCCAGTCGCAGGAGATGTAAAATGGCGAAGCCAACCACAATCAAAATCCGCCTGAACTCGACCGCGGGCACTGGTCACTTCTACGTGACAAAGAAAAACGCACGTACAATGACAGAAAAAATGGTCGTTCGTAAGTATGACCCAGTTGTACGCAAACACGTCGAATACAAAGAAGGCAAAATCAAGTAAGTTTGATTTTCTTTTGAATTTTAAAAAGGCCGCTGAGTTTCAGCGGCTTTTTTGTTTTGGTTTGACGGGAGGTCAGCGCTTGCCAATCTGACGATTGGCTTTGAACAAAAAATCTATGTTTAGGTTCAGATGGATTATCGCCATTTATTTGGCGGGGCCGCCTTATCTGCATCTTCCATAAAAAAAGGGGCCCGAAAAATCGGACCCCTGTTGTATTGGTATGTGCCAACTTTATTCGCGGTTGCCCATGAATTGTAGCAAGAACATAAACAGGTTGATGAAATCCAAATACAGCTGCAACGCGCCGTGGATTGCAGATTTGTCCAACCAATCCTGATCGCCATGATGCGCATGGGCGATATATGTGTTTTTGATGTTCTGTGTGTCATAGGCAGTTAGGCCCGCAAAGATCAACACACCCAAGATGGATACCGCAAATGCAATCGCAGGTGATCCAAGGAAGATGTTGATGATGGATGCAACCAAGATGCCGATCACACCCATGATTAGGAATGACCCCCAACCGCTGATATCTTTCTTCGTTGTGTAGCCCCATAGAGATAGGCCCGCAAACGCGATCGCAGTGACAAGGAATGTCTGAATGATCGAGAATGTGGTATAGAAGATAAAGATTGAGCTAAGCGATAGGCCCATCAAGCCCGCGAACGCATAAAAGAACAACTGCGCGCCTGCTGCGCTTGTGCGGTTTGCGACCGCGCCAAAGGCAAATACCATCCCCAATGGGGCCAGCATGATCACCCAACGTAGCGCAGATGTGTAAATCGCTGCACCCAATGCAGTTAGCATTGTTCCGTTTTGCATCTGGCCCACTGCGTTTGCAGGGTCAGTTGTGACTGCAAGGCCCGCGATTGCCCATGCAGCCAATGCTGTGATCAGCATGCCAACGGACATCGTGCCGTAAACTTTGTTCATATGTGCGCGCAGACCTTCGTCGATCTGTGCGGCACGTGCGCCCATTGCGGAACGCATTGTGTAATTGTCTGCCATTATAGTACCTCCAATAGCCGAATGGCTGGTAACCATCGATCCTGCGGCAAATATCGTTATTTTCCGCAGGTTTTTCAAGATTTTTCCAAAAGAAACTTTCTGAAACTTTTGCGAATTATGTCAGGGTCGGATCAACATGGATCACAACCTTGCCCGTTGATTTGCGCGCACGCAACAAATCAATCCCATCCTCTGCCTGTTCAAAGGGCAACAGGTGGCTGATATGTGGGCGCAATGCACCCTCACTATGCCAGGTTACCAATTGGGCCAAGCTGTCGCGCACGACCTGCGGTTTGAAGGCCAGATAACCGCCCCAATAAAATCCCAAAACCGCGATATTTTTGACCAATAGGTGATTGGCGGGAATTTGTGGAACATCACCGCTGGCAAATCCTATGGTTAAAATGCGTGCCTCGGGGTTGCAGGCACGAAAGGCTGCTTTGAATTGATCGCCTCCAACGGGGTCATAGACGACGTCAACACCGCCCAATACCTTTAGCTCGGCACGTAAATCCGCATCTGTGGCATCAATCACATGATCTGCGCCTGCCTGCGCGGCAATGGCACATTTGTCCGCACCACGGGCCACGGCGATCACGCGGGCCCCCATTAATTTGCCCAATTCCACCGCGGTTAATCCAACACCCCCGGCTGCACCCAGCACCAAGAGTGTTTCACCCGCCTGCAAACCCGCACGATAATCCAGGGCGACATGGGATGTCCCATAGGCAATCTGTAGTGCCGCGGCATCCGAAAACGGCATGCTGTCGGGCAGGGTGATCATGCGATCAACGTCAAAACATCCAAATTCGGCCAATCCGCCTTGGCCGCCGAAAACCGCAACGCGTGTTCCAACAGCAGGGGCATCCGTGTCAGGGCCGATGGCGTCCACAATGCCGGCCACTTCCATGCCAAGGGTGAATGGCGGCTTTGGCGTGTCCTGATAGGTGCCTTTTTGCATCAGCAAATCCGCAAAATTCAAACCGCAGGCCGCGATTTTTATCCGTATTTGTCCCTGTGATGGTTCGGGAATATCCACGTTTGTCATTTGAATGGGGGCATCAAATGCATGCACCTGCAGCGCTTTCATATCGGCTCCTAACTTTTTTCTTCACCTAATCGGGCCGCCCGAATGATGTCAAACGCAAAGGGGCAATTCGGGGCGCGGGGAAATGACGCGTGAATGACCCTGTCCTTCGACCGCACGTTTAGATTGTACCTATCCTTTTGAGTATTCTTTTTATGAGAATTCGTCCTTCCCAAAGCTTGAAATGCGATGATACCCTAGGGTGGCGTGCTTGGGATGTGGTCATGCGCTTTTGATTGATTCTCAAATCGATCAGGTTTGTGTCGTTCAGGGATAGAACGGCATGCTAAGGCAAAGGAACACAACATGGCACATCCCGTCGATCAACACGTGGGAAAACGCATTCGACATCGCAGATGGTTGGTTGGGATGACCCAACAACAACTTGCGGATCAAGTTGGAATTAAATTTCAGCAAATCCAAAAATATGAAACGGGCGCAAACCGCGTAAGCGCATCACGCTTGTGGGACATCGCAAAATCGCTTCAGGTTGATATCTCATTCTTTTTTGAAGGTATCGAAGGGGATGAAGTGCAGGTGGAACCAGGTGTGGCACCATCAGATGTCCTCTCAGATAAAGAGGCCTTGGAGTTGCTGCGGTCTTACTACGCGATCCCTGAAAACCAACGCCGCCGCCTGTTTGATTTGGCCCGTGTTCTAAGCGACGTCTCTTGATTTGAGCGCGCCTTTGGTCTAGCGCAAAAGAGATACTTTTGCGCGAAGGCCCCTTTATGCCCAATCTTTTACCTGATTACATTTTGAATACCGCGCATGCCATGGCGGACGCCGCACGCGCTGTGATTTTGCCCTATTTCCGCAGGCATGACTTGGTTGCGGACAATAAACTGGCATCCGGATTTGATCCCGTCACCGAAGCAGATCGCGCCGCCGAAAAAGCGATGCGCGAAATCCTTGCCAATGCGCGGCCCGAGGATGGTATTTTGGGCGAGGAATTCGGCGAAATCGCGGGTCAAAGTGGATACCGTTGGGTGTTGGACCCCATTGATGGCACGCGCGGGTTTATCAGCGGAACACCAACATGGGGTGTTTTGATTGCATTGGAACAGATGGATCATGGACCCGTTTTGGGAATGATTGATCAACCCTATATCGGTGAACGGTTTTGGGGCGGATTGGGATTTGCACAGATGTCAGGGCCCCATGGCAACGGCGCGTTGCAGGTACGTGGCACTAAATCCCTATGTGATGCCACGATTTTTACGACCTTCCCCGAAGTTGGCAGCGCCCTTGAGGCACGCGCATTTCATGCAGTGGCAGAGCGTGCGCGCCTGACGCGATATGGCATGGATTGTTATGCCTATGCCTTGTTGGCTGCTGGGCAAATTGATTTGGTGATTGAGGCGGGATTGAACGCCTATGACATTCAGGGCCCCATCGCCGTGATCCAAGCCGCAGGCGGTGTGATTACCGATTGGACAGGGGGCGCGGCGCATATGGGGGGACGTGTTGTGGCCGCCGCAACACCCGAATTGCACGCAGAGGCGCTGTCCATATTAAAAGAGGTGACCCAAGAATGACCAGAACGTGGATCATCAAAAATGCCCACACAATCCTGACCATGGATGACACGCGGCGTGAATTGAACGGACATGATATCCTATTGCGTGATGGCGTTATTTCGGAGATTGGCGAAAATATTCCCGTACCCGCAGGTGCAGAAATAGTTGATGCACAAAATGCGGTTGTGACCCCTGGTTTGGTCAATACGCATCATCACCTTTATCAATCGCTCACACGTGCTGTGCCAGGGGGGCAGGATGCGTTGTTGTTTGGGTGGTTGCAAACCCTCTATCCGATATGGGCGGGCTTTGGTCCAGAGGAGATGCGCGTTTCCGCGATGCTGGGGCTCAGTGAACTTGCCCTGTCTGGCTGCACGATGAGTTCGGATCATTTGTACCTGTTCCCAAACGGCGCGCGCCTTGATGACACCATCGAAGGTGCAGCAGAGGTTGGAGTGCGGTTTTTCCCAACGCGGGGCGCGATGAGCATTGGGGAAAGCGACGGAGGGTTGCCACCCGATCATCTGGTTGAAAGTGAGGAAAGCATTCTAAGCGATTGTATTCGTGTAATAGATCAGTTTCATGATGCGTCTGAATCGTCAATGGTGCGCGTGGGTGTGGCCCCCTGTTCCCCATTTTCGGTCAGCCGCGAACTGATGCGTAATGCAGCCCTGTTGGCACGTGATAAATCCGTGTTTTTGCACACACATTTGGCAGAAAACGACGAAGACATCGCCTATTCATTGGAAAAATTCGGATGCCGCCCAGGCCAATATGCAGAAGATTTGGGGTGGACGGGTGATGATGTATGGCATGCACATTGCGTTAAATTAGATGGGCAAGAGATTGATTTATTTTCAAAATCAGGCACAGGCGTTGCGCATTGCCCCTGTTCAAACTGCCGACTTGGATCAGGTATTGCACCCATACGCACCATGCGTGATCAGGGTGTAAAAGTGGGTCTGGGCGTCGATGGATCGGCCAGTAATGATGTCGCGAACCTAATGGATGAAGCGCGTCAAACCATGTTGCTACAGCGTGTGCAAAATGGTGCTGATGCGATGAGTGCGCGTGAGGCATTGGAAATCGCAACGCGCGGCGGCGCGGATGTTTTGGGTCGTCCTGAATGTGGGCGCATCGCAGTGGGTAAACGTGCCGATATCGCGATTTGGGATATCAATGGTGTTGAAAGCGCCGGAAGTTGGGATCCCGTTGCATTGGTGATCGCGGGCCCCAATAAGGTGCGCCACCTATTTGTTGAGGGGCGGCAGATTGTGCGTGATTGGCATATGGCAACGCTTGATCTGCCAAAGTTGATCGAAACGCAGAACAGGCTTGCGTTGAAGTTGGCGGGTTAGGCGCCCCTAAATCCTTTGTCCCGCCACATAGGTGGCGGCAATTGCGCGATCATCGCCCATCATGATGGTGGGGAAAATTTCCTCCCAAATATCCTCGGCGCGGGCGCTGCGTTGTGCAATTTCGGGTGTCGATGCCAAATCCAGCACCACCATATCCGCAGCCATTCCTGGCGCGATGTTGCCAATCTGATGGTCCAAATGTAGGGCACGTGCCGATCCGCAGGTTGCCAACCATAAGAGTTGCGCGGGATGTAGTGCCACACCACGCAATTGCGCGATTTCATAGGCCGCGGCCATCGTGCGCAGCATGGAAAAGCTTGATCCGCCCCCTGTGTCGGTGGCAAGGCCCGCCTTTATCCCATGCGCCATCATGCCCGCCGTGTTAAACAGGCCAGAACCGATAAAGGTGTTTGAGGTGGGGCAATGTACAACAGATGCGCCAACCTCGGTCAGTCGGTCCATCTCGCGCGGCTCTAGGTGGATCGCGTGCCCATAAAGCCCGCGTCCCCCCAGCAGGCCAAAGGTTTCATATGTATCCAGATAATCACGCGCGTTGGGGAATAGCTTGCGCACCAAGGCGATCTCATCGGTTTGTTCGGATAGGTGTGTTTGCATCAAGCATTCTGGATGTTCCGCCCACAGGACCCCAAGTGCTTCTAACTGTTCGGGCGTGGATGTGGGGGAAAACCGCGGCGTGATTGCATAGTGCGCGCGTCCCTTACCCTGCCAGCGTTCGATCAAGGCCTTGCTATCATCATAGGCGGATTTGGCGCTGTCGCGCAGACCATCGGGCGCATTACGATCCATACAGGTTTTTCCCGCAACAATGCACATGTTGCGGTCCGCAGCTGCGGTGAAAAAGGCCTCAACGCTTTCGGGGTGAACTGTGCAATAGCTGGCCATGCTTGTCGTGCCATTGCGCAGGGCAAATTCAACATAACGTGTGGCAATTTCCGCAGCATAAACCGGATCGCCAAATCGCATTTCCTCGGGGAAGGTATAGGTGTTTAACCAATCAATCAGACGTTTGCCCCAGCTGGCGATAATGGCGGTTTGTGGATAATGGACATGGGCATCAACAAACCCCGCCATAATCACATGTTCGCTGTGATCGATGCGTTCGGCATTTTCGTATTCTGGGTCTAGACCGGGTGTATCATCAATAAATTCAATTTGATCGTTATTTACATAAATATATTTATTATCAATATTTAAAGAATTAAAATTAAAGTGATGGTTGAAAGGATTCTCCGAGAATGAGAGGACCCGTCCCTTAATAATTTTCCGATCGTCCATGTCGTCACCTTAATCCGCCTTGCGCCACTTAGGGCTACAGTATATGGCGCCAACATTGGGATAGCACCAGCGGTTTTTGGATTGTAACACCTATTGGAATAGCAATAGGGTGATCACAACAGAAAGGAGGAATAAATGGATGATCGCACATTGACATCAGAGGGCGACATGGATGCGGACGCTGTTGATTACTCTCTTTCTCGGCGTGATGTGTCGGCAATTCTCTTTGCGGTAGATCGCGAGGATCGCGAAGCGCTGCTGACCCTGTTTGAGGATATGCACCCCGCCGATATCGCCGACCTTTTGGAACAAATCGGCCTATATGATCGTCGGCGTTTGATCCTACTTTATGACCGTGATTTTGACGGTGATGTTCTTTCGGAATTGGATGACACCCTTCGGGAAGAGGTGATCTCGTATCTGAAACCAGAGGTCCTGGCCGAGGCGGTTCGTGATCTGGACAGTGACGATGTTGTCGATCTTCTGGAAGATTTGGAGGAAGAACAACAAACCCAAATCCTAGACGCACTTGATGACAGTGATCGGATCGCGATTGAACAGGCGCTGCAATTCCCCGAATATTCCGCAGGTCGTTTGATGCAGCGCGAAGTTGTAAAAGCGCCTGAACATTGGACTGTGGGGCAGGCAATTGATTTCATGCGCCGCCAACAGGGCCTGCCAGATCAGTTTTATCATATCGTTTTGGTCGATCCGCGGATGCGCCCGATTGGGAATGTGACCCTTGGGCGGTTGATGTCCTCAAAACGCGATGTGGCGCTGATGGATCTGAAGGAAACTGTGTTTGAGGTGTTTCCCGCCACCCAAGATGAAGGCGATGTCGCCTATGCCTTTAACCAGTACCACCTGATCTCTGCGCCTGTTGTGGATGAAGAAGGGCGTTTGGTGGGTGTCATCACGATTGATGACGCGATGGCCGTTCTGGATGAAGAACACGAAGAAGATATCCTGCGCCTTGCGGGTGTTGGGGAAAGCAGCCTAAGTGACAGCGTGATTGAAACCACCAAACAACGCCTGCCATGGTTGGCGGTGAATTTGTTCACCGCAATCCTTGCATCCCTTGTCATTGCAATTTTCGAAGACACAATTGCAACCTTCGTTGCGCTGGCGGTGTTGATGCCGATTGTCGCCTCGATGGGGGGAAATGCAGGCACGCAAAGTTTGACCGTTGCGGTGCGTGCCATTGCAACCAAAGACTTGACGGGATCAAACGTTTGGCGCGTGATCACCCGCGAAATTTCGGTGGGGGCGATTAATGGTTTGATCTTTGCCGTTGTGATGGGAATTGTCGGTGTGATTTGGTTTGGTTCGCCCGCCTTGGGCTATGTGATTGCACTTGCCATGATCATCAACATGATTGTTGCGGGGCTGGCGGGGACTGCGATCCCCGTCATTTTGGAAAAACTGGGTATCGACCCAGCGCTTGCATCAGGGGCGTTTGTGACAACTGTGACAGATGTCGTTGGGTTTTTCGCGTTTCTGACACTTGCGGGTGTTTTATTGTTATGACGCTTGATGAACATAAGGCGGCCGCGCGCAAGGCCGCATTCGCCCGCAGGAAAGAGGCGCATAGTGGCAATACGGGATCGGCGGCAGGCATGCTGTCATCCGTTTTGGCGGGCTATCGCGGCGTTCCCTGTGCAGGGTACATGCCGATCCGCACGGAAATTGATCCATTGCCTGCCATGGCAGAGGCCGCCGCGCACGGACCCGTGGGTGTGCCCGTAATCGTGAAAGAGGCATCACCGCTGTTATTTTCCAGATGGGAACCCGATTGCGCATTGGTGGATGGCCCCTTTGGGGCGCGGGTTCCTGCTGTTGCAGATTATTTTGAGCCTGAATTGGTCATTGTGCCGCTGGTCGCGTTCACGCGCGCGGGCGGGAGATTGGGTTATGGTGGTGGGTTTTATGATCGTACCTTGGAATTACTGCGCGCTAAACGCGCGACTTTGGCCATTGGATTTGCCTATATCGCCCAAGAATGCGCCGAATTGCCCCTAGAGGCGACAGATCAACCACTTGATATGATCGTGACAGAACGCGAAATTATCGAAATCAAAGGATAATTTGGACTGACGCCTTGCCCTTTTTCACGTTCCCACCTAACCACAAGGTATGAGAATTTTATTTTTGGGTGATGTCGTGGGACGCGCAGGGCGCGTGGCGCTTGTGAACCAACTGTCAGATTTGCGTCAGGCGTGGAAATTGGATTTCGTCGTCGTGAATGCGGAAAACGCAACCAGCGGCGCTGGTTTGAACGCGGCGCACGCCAAGGCGATTTTAGAGGCGGGCGCTGATTGTATCACGCTGGGCGATCATGCCTTTGATCAAAAAGAGATGATGACATTCATCGAAAGCGAACCACGCATCGTTCGTCCGTTGAACTATGCCAAATCCGCCCCCGGTCGGGGTGCGCGGATTTTCAGTGACACGCGGGGGCGCAAAATCTTGGTTGCCCAAGTTTTGGGACAGGTCTTTATGAAGCGCCCATTTGATGATCCGTTTTCGGCGGTGGACCAGGTGTTGCGGTCACATCCTTTGGGGGGATCAGTGCAGGCCAGTTTGATTGATGTCCACTGTGAGGCGACATCGGAAAAAATGGGGATGGGGCATTTCTGTGATGGACGTGCATCCGTGGTCGTGGGCACGCATACCCATGTCCCAACAGGGGACGCAATGATTTTGCCCGCTGGCACCGCCTATCAATCAGACGCGGGTATGTGTGGTGATTATAATAGCGTGATCGGTATGGAAAAAACCGAACCGATGCGCCGATTTATTACGGGCATGGCCAAAGGGCGCTTTAGCCCTGCCGAGGGACCTGCGACCCTAAGCGGTTTGTTCGTTGAAACCGATGACCGCACGGGCAAAGCCCAAGCGGTGAAAATGATCCGACATGGTGGCCTGCTTGAGGCCAGTGCACCATGAACGCAAGATTGTTGCCCTATGCGGCTCTGATGCTGTTTGGCATCGGGTGGGGGGCAAGCATCCCCCTTAGCAAAATTGCCGTTAGTGGTGGTCACATGCCCCTTGGCCTGATCTTTTGGCAATTTGTAATCGGTGTTGTTCTGCTGGGTGCGATGATTGTGGCGCGTGGATCGTTCCCACGTATCACCGCTGGTTCCCTTCGGCTGTTTGCGCTTATTGCGTTTATTGGGACGATATTACCGAATTATGCGTCCTATTCTGCGGCTGTCCACGTGCCGGGCTATGCCTTGGCCATTTGCATTGCGGCGGTGCCGATGTTTGCCTTTCCGATTGCGATTGCCATTGGAAATGAGCGGTTTTCGATACGGCGATTTCTGGGGCTGATCAGTGGCATGGCAGGTGTTGCGATCCTTGTTTTACCCGAGGCGAGCCTGCCTGATAAAATGGCCGTTTTGTTAATTCCCGTCGCCTTGGCGGCCCCGTTTTTCTATGGGATCGAAGGGAATTATATCGCGAAATTTGGAACACTGCACCACAATGCCATTGAAACGCTGTGGGGGGCATCCCTGATTGGGATGATCGTTGTGCTGCCCCTGACGCTTTGGTCTGGACACTGGATCAACCCAATGAATGGTATAGGTGCGCCTGAACTTGCGCTTGTGGCCTCGGCTGTTTTGCATGCGCTGGTTTATGCGGGATATGTGTGGTTGGTGGCCCGTGTCGGCCCCACATTTGCCGCACAGGTTAGTTATTTTGTCACCCTTTTCGGTGTGGCGTGGTCTGTTGTTTTATTAAATGAATCCCTAACGATCTATCTATTTGTAGCACTTGGTTTTATGTTGTTTGGTATGGCGCTTGTCTCACCAAAAAAGACGGATGCATGATTGAAATAAGTTCTAACATCGCAGCATGGGTTAGCATTGGCATCGTTTTGGCCATGTTTGCCCTGTTCATCACCGAAATCTTCCCAACCGAGGTTGTGGCCATATCAGGCGTGGCCCTAATGTTGGTTTTGGGGCTGTTGCCCTATAATATGGCGCTAAATGTGTTGTCCAACCCCGCACCCTGGACGATTGTGGGCATGTTTATTGTCATGGGGGCCTTGGTCCGTACAGGGGCCTTAGAAAGCTCTATCGCCGCCGTCGAAAGGACAGCCAAGAACAGCCCCTATCAGGCGCTTGTTGCGTTGCTGTTGATTGTCGTTGTTGGATCGGCCTTTGTGAACAACACGCCCGTCGTGGTCGTCATGATCCCAGTGTTCATTCAATTGGCGAAAACCATGGGCATTCAGGCCAGCCGCCTTTTGATCCCGTTGTCCTATGCGGCCATTATGGGCGGGACATTGACCCTGATTGGAACATCAACAAACCTATTGGTCGACGGCGTCGCCCGTACCCAAGGGTTAGAGCCGTTTTCAATTTTTGAGGCTACCCCCATTGGTTTGGTCGTCGTGATGTGGGGTGCGGTATACCTATATTTCTTTAGCCCGCTTCTGCTGCCAAAACGCGATAGCCTTGCCAGTTTACTAACCGATAAATCGCGTATGAAGTTTTTTACAGAGGCGGTCATTCCCTCTGAATCCAACCTGATTGGTCGCGAGGTGACAAGCGTTCAATTGTTCAAACGCGATGGCGTGCGCCTGATTGATGTGGTGCGCAAAGGAGAGTCGTTGCGCCGTAACCTTAAGGGACTTGAGCTTTTGCAGGGGGATCGCGTGATACTGCGCACGCAGATGACCGAATTGCTAAGCTTGCAAGAAAACAAATCCCTGCGCCGTGTTGATCAATTGTCGTCAGTTGAAACAACAACGGTTGAGGTGTTGATCACACCGGGTTGTAAAATGGTTGCGCGCCGTTTGGCAGACCTGCGGCTGCGCCGCCATTATGGTGTTTACGCGCTGGCTGTACATCGCAGAAACCAAAACCTGATGAGCAAGATGGACGATTTGATTGTCCAAGTTGGGGATACCCTGCTGCTTGAAGGGGCGCCTGCGGATATTCAACGCCTTGCGGATGAAATGAACCTGCTGGATGTCTCAAAACCCAAAGAGCGCGCCTATCGTCGCGGACACGCCCCCATTGCCGTTGGCACGATGATTGGGATTGTTGCATTATCCGCGCTGGGGATCGCGCCGATTTTGATGCTGGCCATTATTGGCATGGCGATTGTGTTTCTGACCCGCTGCATCGACACGGAAGAGGCGTTTTCATTCGTTGATGGACGGCTTTTGTCCCTGATCTTTGCCATGTTGGGCATTGGCGCGGCGCTGCAACATTCGGGCGCTGTTGAAATGATTGTGATGGTGTTGGCACCCGCATTGAAATGGATGCCCGGCGTCGTTGCCATCTGGGCGCTGTATCTGCTCACCTCGATTCTGACTGAAATGGTGTCCAATAATGCGGTTGCGGTTGTGATTACCCCCATTGCGATTGGGCTTGCGGATGCGCTGGGATATGATGCGCGTCCCTTTGTCGTGGCGGTCATGGTCGCGGCATCCGCGTCGTTCGCGACGCCGATTGGGTATCAGACCAACACATTGGTTTCTGGGCCGGGTGGGTATCGGTTTACAGATTTCATGAAAATTGGGATTCCCCTGAACCTTTCGATCGGGATTTTGGTTTCTGCTGTGATCCCATGGGTCTTTCCATTGTGATCGGGCTTGCCCATTTGGGCAGAGACGAATAAGACAGTCGGGACCAATTTAACCAGGAGGGAACAATGGCGGGCCATTCCAAATGGGCAAACATTCAGCACCGCAAAGGGCGCCAAGACGCTGCGCGCTCTAAACTGTTTTCAAAGCTATCCAAAGAGATCACTGTCGCCGCAAAAATGGGCGATCCTGATCCTGAGAAAAATCCACGTCTGCGCCTTGCCGTGAAAGATGCGAAATCAAACTCGGTTCCAAAGGACGTGATCGAACGTGCGATCAAAAAATCCACAGCAGGGGACGGCGAAGAATACGAAGAAATTCGCTATGAAGGCTATGGACCAAATGGGATCGCCGTAATTGTTGAGGCGATGACCGACAATCGCAATCGTACAGCATCAAACGTGCGATCCACCTTTTCCAAGAACGGTGGAAACCTTGGCGAAACGGGTTCTGTTGGGTTCATGTTCGAACGCAAAGGCGAAATCGCCTATGAAGCAGGCGTTGGCGATGCGGATGATGTTCTAATGGCCGCGATTGAAGCGGGCGCGGAAGATGTCGAAAGTTCAGGGGATGGGCATTTGATTTATTGTGCAGATACGGATTTGCACGAGGTGTCCAATGCCTTAGAAACGGACTTGGGCGAAAGCCAATCGACCAAATTGATCTGGAAGCCGACCACAACAACAGAACTGGATGTGGATGGGCTGCGTTCACTTATGAAATTGGTTGATGCGCTAGAAGATGATGATGACGTTCAACGCGTCACTACAAATTTTGAGGCCAATGATGAGGTCATGGCCGAGCTGTAATTTGGATGGCGGGTACACTGTGCCCGCCATATTTGATTCTGTGGTTAACGCCCAAAAATTTAGGGTCAATGTCCAAATTTCTTTGAAATTGGTAATTCTTAAATAGAAAATAATATCAAAATATTACCTATGATTGATTTGCGCGCTACCAAAGTAATACCAATTAAATATCGTATATTATTTAGAAAATAGATTACATATAGATAATTTATATTTACGATATACATCTAAAGAAATTAAAAACACCCTAAAGTATAGTCACTTCCATTCCAAAGTTAGTTTTTTGTGGTATTAGCTTGTTACGAGTTAGGGATAGATCGGCAGAAAGGGATGGTTATGTCTGCACAACGTTATTCAAACGTATCACAATTACGCGAATTGCTTTTGGGGATGGAGTGGGACCTTGGATTGGGTAAACTGACCCAAAATGAAAAAGACGTCTTTCACGCAGTGCATTGGTTATCGCGGCAAACGGTGGCGTTGCACGCTCAGAAGACATCAAAAACCACGAACTGACACGCAATATCACGCAGCCAACATTTCACAGAAGTTTGAAAGGCTTGGTCTCACAAGGTTTGCTGTCACACGCGCCCAAAACCAAAGCGGGCTCATACATTTCACCGGAAGGCGTTCGCGCCCCGATGCCTGCGGAACTTTCCGCTATTGTTTAAGGCGTCAGACCAACCTAAACAGGGGATATACGATCTGACTTAGGTTGGCCCAGATGCTTTCAATTATGGCAAGCGGATTTGTGCTTGGCTTTTCACTCATTTTAGCGATTGGTGCGCAAAACGCCTTTGTTTTGCGCGCTGGTCTTATGCGACGTCACGTGCTGCCGCTTGTGCTGGTTTGCGCGATTTCTGATGCGATGTTGATTGCCGCTGGGGTCGCAGGCTTTGGCGCACTGGTTCAGAGCTATCCTGCAATCGTTGATTATTTGCGATACTGCGGCGCGGCGTTTTTGCTTGTCTACGGTCTTCGCGCGTTTCTTTCGGCCAAGCGCGGTGGCTCCGCGATGGAGCGTGGGGAGGATGAAAACGATCTTTGGATATCTATCGTCATTTGTCTGATGCTGACGTGGTTGAACCCACATGTCTATCTGGACACGGTTGTTTTGGTTGGATCCTTGGCTGCGCAATCTGCAGACCCTTGGGTCTTTGGCACGGGTGCCATCAGCGCAAGTTTCGTTTTCTTTTTCTCGTTGGGGTATGGTGCGCGGTTCCTGTCATCTGTGTTTCAAAATCCGCGTGCATGGCAAATATTGGATTTCGTGATCGCCTTGGTCATGTGGTCAATCGCATACGGCCTTCTATTTAGGATGTAGAAGGGTAATTTCGTGACGACAACAACAGACATATCAGCTCCCCAAAACCCTCTAGTTGGGGTCGGATGGATGATCATTACGGGCCTCCTGTTTGTGGGTGTGACGGCGCTGGTTAAATTGGCAGGCACCCGTATTCCTGCCGCCGAATCCGCGTTTTTGCGCTATGTATTGGGCTTGGTTTTTTTGATCCCCATGATCCCCGCCATGCGTCGCTCTGGCGGGTTGAACGGGTTGGGGCCCATTTTTGCATTTCGCGGCGTTGTGCACACAATCGCTGTGACCCTGTGGTTTTATGCCATGGCCCGCATTCCAATCGCGGATGTAACGGCCATGAATTATCTATCGCCCGTCTATGTGACGTTGGGTGCGGCGCTTTTCTTGGGTGAAACGCTTGCCATGCGCCGTTTGGTGGCCGTTCTTGGGGCGTTGGTCGGGGCGATGATTATCCTGCGCCCAGGGTTCAGAGAAGTCAGTGATGGGCACATCGCCATGTTGGCAACTGCTGTGTTCATGGCCAGTTCCTATTTAACGGCCAAACACCTCAGCGGGAAAACAAGCGCGGTGATGGTGGTTGTGATGTTGTCTATCACCACGTCCATCGGTCTTGCCCCATTGGCATGGGCCGTTTGGGTGCCGCCCACGCAAAAAGAGGTGTTGATTTTGTTTGCGGTCTCGGCCCTTGCGACAGCGGGACATTATACCATGACGCTGGCCTTTGCGGCAGCACCCGTCAGCGTGACGCAACCCGTCGCATTCCTACAATTGATTTGGGCTGTGTCGATTGGGGCCGTCTTTTTTGGTGAACCCATTGATCCCTTTGTGATCGCGGGGGGGCTGATTATTGTTGGATCCATCAGTTATATGAGCTGGCGTGAAGCGGTTCAAAAACGAAAAGAGATCACGCCTCATGCCACGGCACCAAAAACTTGAGTCAACTCCCAGTTTTTGCGGGTCGCGCACCTAATATCATTTGGAAATCAGACGTTTAATTACTCATGCTTACTATTGATCATATCGTCCTAAGCTCAACCGATCTTGCACGCGACGCAGCCGCATTAGAGCAACGCCTTGGTGTGCCCCTGTCTGAGGGTGGGAAACACGTGCTTTTTGGAACTCATAACAAACTGTTGCGTTTGGGGGATCTCTATCTGGAACTGATTGCAATTGATCCTGATGCGCCAAAACCCGAACGTGCGCGTTGGTTTGCGTTGGATGATTTTTCAGGTGAAATGCGCCTGACGAATTGGGTTATGGCCACGGAAAAACCCCGACGCGTGATTGGAAAAACCCTGATGGGCACCGGTGAATTGATCACCGTGTCGCGGGGGGATTTGACATGGCAGATCACTGTGCCAAAATCGGGTAAGTTGCCATTGGATGGATTTGCACCTGCCATCATTGATTGGATGGGGGCAAAGACCCCAACAGAACGTCTGCCTGATGTTGGCTGCACATTAGAGAAATTTGTTGTGTCGCATCCGCGTGCAATTTCCTTGCGTTCGTTTCTAAGCCCGCTACATTCGGATCCGCGCGTGGACGTGCGCGGATCGGAGGTGCCATCATTTCACGCGACGCTCAAAACCCCCAAGGGAACCGTTGCACTGACATCGTGATCCGCAATGCCGCGCCTGATGATGCCCGTGCGGTTGCCGATATTTGGAACCATTACATCCGCGATACCTTGGTGACGTTTAATTTTGCTGAAAAATCCCTGGCGGATGTGGCCACTGATATCACCGCGCGACAGGCGCAGGGGCATGGGTTTTTTGTGGCGCAAAGTGATGCGGGTATTGTTGGCTTTGCCACCTATGGGCAATTTCGCGGTGGCGTGGGATATGCGCATACAATGGAACATACCGTGCAATTACACCCCGATCACTTTGGCGGTGGGGTCGGACGGGCGATTATGCTGCATACATTAGATCATGCCAAAGCCCAAGGGGCCCATTCCATGTTCGCAGGCGTCAGTTCTGAGAACCCAGCAGGTGTGCAGTTTCATGAACGTCTGGGGTTTCAAAAAATCACGATCCTGCGCGAAGTGGGGCGCAAATTTGATCAATGGCTTGATCTGGTGTTGATGCAGAAAATGCTTTAGGCTGGGGGGAATTAGGATGCAACCATGTCAATTTGGAAACGAATATCAGATGCGCTAGCCGTCCTTGCACAAGGCGAAGGGCTGTCGGCGGTTTTTGAAAAACTACGCACGCCCCCCGAACGCACGATTGGTTTTACGATTGCGGTCATCGCACTGGGCGCAAAAATGGCCAAGGCGGATGGATTGGTTACGCGGGATGAGGTGACGGCGTTTCGTCAGGTATTTCACATTCCTGCCTCAGAAACCCAAAATGCAGCACGTGTGTTTGATTTGGCACGCAAGGATGTTGCGGGGTTTGATCTGTATGCCGCGCGTATTCGCGACATGTTTGGGGCAGGACATCAGGCCTTGGTCGATCTGCTTGAGGGATTGTTTTACATCGCGGTTGCGGATGGCAGGTATCATCCGAACGAAAACGTATTTTTGGAAGAGGTTGCACGCATTTTCGGCGTGCAATCACGCGATTTCGTCAACATGCGCTCGCGCTTTGTTCCCGATGAAAACCCAGATCCTTATTGCATTTTGGGGATTGAGCCCACTGCGGATGCAGAAACCGTGCGTCAGGCCTGGCGTGCCTTGGTGCGCGAATATCATCCCGATCGGATGATCGCCCGTGGCGTCCCGGAAGAGGCGATGAAACTGGCAGAAAAACGCCTGATTCAGGCCAATTGGGCCTATGAGGAAATCCTCAACACCCATAGGTAGGCTCATGTGCGCATCGCAACCTATAATGTTGAGTGGTTTGGTGCCCTGTTTAAACGCAATGCAAATCCGCCTATCGATAACAATTGGTCATAACGCTATAACGTGACACGCGCGGATCAGTGGCGTGCGGTGGAACAGGTGATGCGCGCCTTAGATGCTGATTGTATCTTGGTGGTCGAGGCTCCCAATCAAAAAACAGGGCGCAGCACGGTTGATATGTTGGAACGGTTTGCGGATGAATTTTACTTGCGCGCCGCGCAAGCTGCGCTGGGGTTTACAAAGGACACGCAGCAGGAATTGGCGTTCCCATATGATCCGCACCGCTGTTCGATTAGGCATGAGCCCATGTCCGCATCCGATTTCCCGGGATTTGACGGCACCTATGATATTGATCTGGATGTAGATGTAGATGCGGTTAGTGATCCGATCCGATTTTCCAAACCCCCGTGTGAAGCAGAATTGGTATGCCACGATGGGTGTCGCATTACATTGATTGGTGCGTATCTGAAATCCACAGCCCCCCATGGCGCAAGGTCCAAGGATGAGGCGATGTTGATCTCAATCGCCAATCGTCGCAAACAATTGGCCCAAGCGCTATGGATCAGAGGGCGCGTGGATCAGGTTTTGGATGATGGTTCCGAGGTGATCGTTTTGGGGGATTTGAACGATGGTCCCGGGCTGGATATTTATTAAGAGTTATTCGCGCCTTCCTCAGTTGAAATTATCATGGGGCAGTCACAGGGGTCCGAAAAACAATTGTTTGATTCCCATGCAATGCAAATGATCGAAAAGACAGGTGCCAATCCCTTTTCTGCGCGATTTTACCCTGCGCGTGGTGGTGTCCCACTTAACGCCCTGTTGGATTACATCCTAGTAGGGCTAAGTTTTAGAAAACAGGCAAATAATTGGCGCATTTGGAACCTACATTTCGATCCAAAATTGTGCGCAAGTTCAGCGTTACAGCAGGCGTGTATAACGGCCTCAGAGCACTTTCCAATCACCTTCGATTTTTAACCCCGATTTGGCGAAAATGGGTTATTGGTAAACGTTGGTGGGGCTACGGTCCTAAAGCTTGAAGGGAACTATTCTGAGGCACAAGTTTCACCACGTGTGAGTATTGTTGCACAGAACTCTAAACTAGTATCAACCTAGAGCTTGCATTCAACGTTGATGCAAGCGAACCCAAACGTGCGGCGCAGACCTCTCCATAGAGGTCTGCATTTTTTTTACTAAGTTCCAAAACCAATTCACGGGTCGTTTCATTCCAGCTTAGCGCGGCACGTTTTTTGTTGTCTTTGACCCATAACATGGCGCCAATGCGCATCGCCTTGCCCAGAATTTCGGCTTGTTCGATTTGCGTGTCACTGAGCAATGGGAACAAATCGGAATAGGGCGATCTTTCGCGTTTGTTGCGATAGCGGTGCAGCAGTGAAACGCCCAAAAACA
>Ga0181602_10000006_pt1 | contig 187832 bp, 167 predicted proteins | sample 041ome_14_FD_148640 | JGI IMG/M metagenome (GOLD analysis project Ga0181602, IMG submission 148640) | Coastal salt marsh microbial communities from the Groves Creek Marsh, Skidaway Island, Georgia - 041408US metaG (spades assembly) | ecosystem: Environmental > Aquatic > Marine > Intertidal...
GTGCTGAATAGTGCGCCGGAACCACGTTGTGCCGTAGCCGTGCCAAAGAACTGCGGCAAGGCATCCAGTTGCTCGGCAACGGTACCGCCGGGTTCAAAGTTGGTTAATTCGTCAGGCGTAAGCGCCGTAACCGGTGTTGGTGTCGCCATACCATCGGTAACCCGGATACGTGAACCAGTAACGGTAATCTCTTCGATATTCGCTTCATCCTGGGCGAAAGATCCTGGGCTATAGGCAACTGCAGCTGAAATAGTAGCAATTGCGAGCGCCAGGGATTTTTTTCTTACCCCAAATAGAGGGTTGTGCTTATTCATAATATTTCCCCTTTAATAAACAATAATCCAAACAAGGTCAGGATCACCGCACAAAGCAGTGTCTAACCTGATTAGTTTCGTGTGTACTCACTGCGCAAAGACATTTTGTGCAGCCAAGAGGAGTCAGAATTCGGACTTGTCCCTGTGCCGAAATATTTACCTGAGGTCCAGCAGCTTTATTGCGAGAACATTGCTTTCGACATGCCAAATTGCCCATGTGTAAACAATGTGTGAAAGCCTGTCGTTACTCTTTTTTTTTGTAGCCAGATCTGAAAATTAAATACCTGCATACATCAGGCTATTAATTAAAAAATCTATTACATGACCTATTACATGGTCTTTTACAAGCTTCCCCTATCTTTCTGATCGCTTTCAGCTATCAGGTAAGAATGCCTTATTTCCTCCTAATTTCAGAGTTCGCGGCTGTTTCTACAAAATTGCTTGTTTGCCCGCGAATGGAGGCACAATTACTTTTATCCTCTACGTACACTTACTTTTTACTCATTAAAAAAAGTTATTGCAACAATAATATAAACTAATTATATTCGTCATAAAATACAGTGGGTTACAACAACTATTAGATAAACGAATTTAAGTAAATTATAGAAAGAATAAATAAAACTTATACTAGCCATTTTTAACAATTTCGATATACGAAAATATTGTATGTTATTTCATTAATCGAAAAAGCAGGTTAGACCACTCATCTCGCTGAGGGAATATAAGGAAGAATTGTGACTCCGGTAATGCAGTTGATTTGGATGGGTCAAGCTGGCATTAATTGTATTCAACAAGGTTAGTAGGGGTGCCTATTTTTCCGACAGGCATGGTGTTGAAAGCGATGGAATAGCGCTTTTCCAATTCCTGCGAATTGTGAACGCTGTGATGCAAGCCGGATGGAAAAAGAATGAGGCGGGCCGGTTTGGGGTTGATGACAAAAGACTGCTCCGCTCTATAATTTTCTTCTTCGGCAATGATTGCCGGGCTCACGCTGAACAGATCTTCGCCTGCAAAATTGTGAAAGATAAAAGGGGAGCCTTCCGTCAGGTAAAAGCTGCCACTGATATAGCTGTTGATGTGTTTATGAAAGCGAATGGATTGACCGGTACCTACAATATTCCCCCATGAATTACAGATTCGGATTCCTTCAACTTGATGTGAATAGGCACGAGAGAATTCCAGGCAGTTGCTTATAATTTCTTCCCTTACTCTGGTGAACAAAGTATTATCAAGGAGTTGTTGTTCGTTAGTGTATTCGCCGTCAGTAGGGATGTCTTCAGTCTTGCTGCCATGCTCAATCAGTTCTATGGCTTCATGAACAAGATCAGGTGTGAGTGATTCAAGTTCAGTCACTGCAATTGCTACAGGAAAAATATCTACCACGTCCAAATGAAGTCCCTCCGCAGGCGCTTGATCTGTTTGATGATGTTCATGCTTACAGGTGATGTTAACGCTGTTGAATTGAAAAGGTGAACTATTTTAATTCTCGAGATTGTCAGGATTCAATACTCCGATAACCACGTATCAGGCAGTTTCATCTGTCAGAATCTCACTGGCACTCTGATTGTAGTATCTGATTGACCAGATCAGAATTGCCGCTGAAATAGTGCCAAAGACTATAGCAATGGTCAGCATGGATTTGTTAATAGCAAGAGCATCCCTGAACACGTAGTCATTGAGAAAGCCGACACTGATGGGCCCGATGACATTGTTGATCATACCAACTACAAAGATATACATGGCAATGGTCTGACCGCGAAACTGGTTGGGCGTGATGTAGTTGACTGCCGCGGGTGCCAATGCCACTGGCATGCCGAAACAGGCGACAGCCGGGCATAGTAATGCCCAGGCCACGTAGGGATTGGGTGCCATGGCGGCGGCACCTGCAAACACCATGGCCCCCAGCACTGCCCAGACAGCCACTTTAATATAGGCATGCTGCTGACCTTTTTGTAGCAAGCGGTCGGCTACTGCGCCGCCAAGAATGATGCCCAGCGTACCCATGATCATGATGATAGAGCCAAAGGTCAGTCCAATCTGAGAGGACTCCCAGCCATGGATACGATTGAACAGGGGGGTGGTCCAGGCAAAAAAGCCGATGGCCATGGCGCCAGCAAGCCCGAAACCCAGGAACATGATGGCGTAGGCCATGAAGTGAGTCTTGAAGAAATCCTTTGTGGCAGCCAAACCGCTGTCTACTTCCGTGCCGTCACGCGCAACCATGCCATGGCGAAAAGGCTCTTTCACCGTAGCCATGATAAGGACCAGCAGCAAACCCGGGATGCTCACTACAATAAAAGTCATTTGCCAGGCACTGAGTTCGCCGATCAGGGGCAGCACAATGGCGTCCTCAACATTGGCTACGATTCCAATCACCAGGCCGCCAAGAATAAATGACAGGCCCACTCCCACATAGACGGCCATGAAATACAGGGCAATGGGTTTGCCGCGTTTATCCTTGGGAAAATAATCACTGATCATGGAGTTGGAGGCAGGAGACAGGGCGGCCTCGCCAACACCAACCCCAATACGGGCAATGAACAAATGGGTAAAGCTTTTAGCCAGTCCGCACATCGCTGTCATGACACTCCACAGGAACATGCCAACCGCAATAATCATTTTGCGGTTTTTTTTGTCTGCCAGCCTGCCCAGGGGAATGCCGGCAAAGGTGTAGAACACCGTGAAGGCAAAACCCTGCAACAAACCAATTTGGGTATCACTGATATTAAGGTCGGCTTTGATGGGTTCAACGAGCAGTGAAATGATTTGCCGATCAATAAAGGAAACGACAAAGGCCAGGAAAAGAATAAAGACTACATACCAGGCATAGGTTGGATTGGGATATGCCTCATTTTCCGCACTATTTCTCATGAACTCCCCCGAATAGATTTTTTTTATTATTATTTTTCAGTGAGCGAGTTTACGGGATTATCCTGAAGGTGAATACCTTCACTGGTTTGAGATACAAGATACAAGGATAAAGGGATAAAGGGATGAAGGGATAAAAGATAAAAGATAAAGGATAAAGGATAAAGGTGGAGATGAGTGTGAGTCGCCAATAGCTTATATTTTTGCTGTTTGCAAAAAAGAACTTCATACAGAACTGTAACCTGGATCTGACCTTTATCTTTTATCCTTTATCTTTTATCTTCTCATTTCTAAATTGAGCCTTCTCAGTACCGGATTAATCTATGTCAGCCGAAGCAGCAAATCATCATACAAAAGCCAAAATCAAATACGTGGTGAAAGGCGAGCACACTATTTTTTATCCAGGCGATCGGGAGAAATCCTATTGGCCGGGTGAATTTGTTGAAATGGATGTTATGGACCTGCACTCTTTGCAAGAATCTGAGCGACCTACAGTTGAACGTAACGGCTTTACCTTGCTCAGGCATGACACACAAATGAAAGAAGATGATTATTACAACGAAGAAAAAATACAGGCTGTTTATTATCCGGAGATGTGCGAGCTGGCCAAACAAATAAACGGGGCGGAAAAAGCCATAGCTTTTGGTCATGTGGCTCGCAGCGACAAACCCGATGCCACACAACATTCGCAACCCTCTTATGCAGCCCATGTGGATTATGGGCGCAAGACCATTGAAGAATATGCCTACAACATTCTTGGCGATGAAGCGGCAGAGTGGTTGAAAAAACGCGTCGTGCTGATGAATTTCTGGCGTCCCATAAAAACGGTTTACCGGGCTCCACTTGCCCTGGTTGATGCGGCCACTGTTGAACAGGAAGATTTAAATTCTGCCGAAGTGCGAGGCGGTTTGAACGATCCGAATCGGCCACCCCTGTTTGGCTGGAACCTGAGTCATAATCCCAACCACAAGTGGTACTACGCTTTTGAGATGCAACCCGCTGAGATTTTTGCTTTCAAGCTCTACGACTCCGATGAAAGTGTGCCGCAGTACACAGGTCACACGGCAATCGACCTGCCCTGGGCTGATGAAAATACCCCGCCTCGACACAGTATGGAGATACGCACGATTTCTTTTATCGACGAGTAAGCAACTATTTTTATAGACCGGATGGCGCTTTCGCAAACAGGCGCCAGCTAACTAGGTGTTTTTGTTAACCAATCGACAACCCGCATCATCGCTGACCACATAGCCTGCGGACGGATCCGCAAAATGTGAGCCGATAATCAAAATATCCTGATTGGCCATGTCATCAATAAATGCCTGCCTGGATTGTGCCCCCTGGGCCTGGTCCATATCAAAGCGCACTATGCGTTGTGGTTCCTCCAGCTGGATCGGGCAATGCATCAGGTCACCGGTGATCATGGCTTTTTTCCCCTGTGACTCAATGCCAATACTGACATGTCCCGGGGTATGGCCAGGTGTTGGCCGCAAGGTAATTTCCGGACAGATCTGGTGATCGATATCGATCAGGTCCACCAGACCGGCGTCCACCACCGGTTGCACGGCATCGGCCATATGGTTGAGATCATGGTAACCCCGGGTATCTTCCAGCATTTTCCAGTGTTCATACTCCTGCTTGCCAAACAGATAGCGCGCATTGGGGAAGGTGGGCACCCAAAGGCCATCGACCAGATGGGTGTTCCAGCCAACATGATCGAAATGCAGGTGAGTACATAACACCATATCAATTTCCTCGCGCTTGAAACCTGAGGCAGCAAGGTCGTCGAGAAAATCGGTTTGCATGTTGGTGAAAATATCAAACTCACGCTGGCGATCGGCGCCAATGCAGGTGTCGAGCATGATTTGATGTTCTGGCGTGCGCATAACGAAGCACTGGAAGCTGATGATCATCTTGCCTTCAGCGGTTGCATAATGCGGGAGGAGCCAGGGGTATTTCTTTACATCATCCGGCTCGCCATCTGGCCATAACATGCTTATGTCATCTTCCCAGCCGTTGACCTCAACGATTCTTGTTATTTCAACGTCGCCAATTTTCCAGGTGTGTAAATGTTCTATTGCCATTGGTCTTCCTTAAATAGTTATCGTGCCAGGCCAGATCTGGCTGCGCTTGTCGGCAAACGCCCTTGCAGGCCTATGCCGACCTACAATTAGTTCAGTTGATTATTCGAAGCTGAAGATGTCCACATCCGTCTGCGGTTTTTCCAGGCCTTCTTCAAAGTACTTCTCCCAGATTTCAGCCCAGGGGCGTCCGAATATGTCAGGTACATAGGCTTCGTAGGTTGCACCAGGATTCATTGGGGTAGGGACACCATCTACGGCAAATATGGTTTGTACACATTCGATGTAGGAGTAGGGGTCGCCTTCACCAAGACTGCTAACCTTCCTTAAATTACGCACGATGCGTACTGGTTCAACCAGGGCCTCGGGGTCATACAGAATGGCTTCATGATTCAAATGCGTGATATTGCCATCGGCATCCCGTATTGGTGTGTAGATTTCGATGCTTTGCATCTTGCTGGAAAATTCAAACTGCGAATGGGCCATCCAGCTCTGGATGTTTGAGGTCCAGCTGATGACCGCGTCGCCATCCCAGAAGCCTACAGTCTCACCATACCAGCGTGGCACATCCTGGCCGAGCCGGGGAATGGCGCCTTCAAGATTAAACTCGCGACCGAAATGCACTTCGGTGATGAAGTTACGAGCTACCCCGGCTTTTATTTCAAAAATATCCGGTGTAACGATCATGGTGTGGTTTTGCATCAGGGTGGAAGCAAAATGCCAACGACGCATAAAGCCTTCAGGCCAGCAATATTGTGACGGCCATTGCGACTGACCACGGGCCTGGTGGTAGGCTTCCTGGGCAACACGTTGTTGGTATTCCGGAGTCAGTATCGATAATACTGTCGGGATCTGGGTGACCATCATGCCATACCACGTGCCCTGCAAGCCGCCGGGACCACCCTCATCCCAAAAGTAACGACCACTGATTTCGCCGGGTACCGTGGCATAGGTGTGTTGGGTGGGGCCGCCGCGACCGGTGGTTTCAGCCAACAGTGCTTCGTAATGTTCCTGCGCCGATTCAAAGTCGTAGGGGCTGACTATTGATTCACGGGGATAGTCGCGATCGCAAAAGCCCCAGGCTGCAGTCAAGGGCGGATTGTCACCGCCCAGGTTAGGACCCGGGTAGGCACCGCCCTGGGCTTCCAGGGAAAAGCCGGAATTACAGCGCCAGTAGCGCGGATCCATCCAGTATTGTTTGTCCTGGTAAAAATCTGTGGTGGTAAACAGGTCAACAGGCAAAGGCTCCACTCCATCCGGAACAGCACCATTTTGAGCGGCGACAGCATTGAAACCAAAAATATTGATGGGACCGACTGTCTGGTAATCCCTGGCATCGGCGATGGGTGCGCCGCGACCGACACTTTCAAAACCTGGCTCAGGCATCATTTGCCCAAAAGCCATTGAATATATAAAAGGCAATGCCAGTTTAATTGTTGAATTCAGTAATTTGTTACGCATGAAATTCCTCATTAATACAATTTGCGTGTGATGGAATAAGTTAGCATAAAGCGCATCAGGCCTGAAAAAAATCTCAGGTCGATTAGGTCGCTATGCAAGTTCTGTCATTGGCTCCGGCGCAGGTTTGCCAAGAATCATGTCAGCGGCTTTTTCGGCAATGGCGACGACACTGGCATTGGTATTCGCCGCTGGCACGCGGGGATAAATAGAAGCGTCGGCAACCCGCAAGCCTTCAAGGCCATGGACTTTCAGTTCAGCGTCAACCACGTCATTGTCTCCCTTACCCATACGGCAGCTGGAACCAGGGTGGTGGACGGTGATCAATGTTTCCCGCACATAGGCATCCAGTTCCTCATCACTTTGAATATCAGTACCCGGTACGCGTTCATTGGCCTGGTATTTGCCAAAGCTGGTGTGATGAACCACTTGTCTGGCCAGTTTCAAACCGCGCACGAGATTATCGATGTCTTGCTGTTCTTTGCCTAAGGCAAGATCGATGAGTGGTGCTGCCAGTGGATCATTACTGGCCAGAGTGACTGCACCACGACTAAGCGGGTACAGGCAAACAGTGGCTACTGCATAGCCGTGATTGATGGGAATGGGAAAGGGTTTGATGTTGCGCCGTGCTGGTTGAAACACCAGTTGCATGTCTGCGCGATCTGATTCAGGCAGGGTTTTGATATAGGCATTGGTCTCAAACAGGTTGCTCGCCATGGGGCCGCCTCGGAACAGGGCGTATTGGAAAAGCTGTACGATGTCCCTGGGCAGTGCCTTCCAGGAAATGGCATAGGAGGTACTGTCACGCATATCCAGAGCAGTATAGGTGGAAGGGTGATCATGGAGGTTCTTGCCGACACCCGGCAGGTGATGCACAACCGGTACCCCAACCTCGTTCAGGTGGTCGCTGTCACCAACACCTGAATTCATCAGGAGGTGAGGAGAGTGGTATGCACCTGCGGCAACAATAATTTCCTTGCCTGCACCCAAAGTGCGAACAGTGCCATCCTTGCCCTGGATTTCAACGCGGGTAGCTCGCGTTCCATCAAACAGAATGCGCCGGGTTGAGGTTTCAGACATGACTCTCAGGTTTTTTCGGTTCATTGCAGGACGCAAATAAGTGCTGGCCGTGGAAACGCGTTTACCTTTCCAGATAGTGCCCTGACGATAACCATAGCCATTGGGGTGCGCGGAGTTGAAATCATTGCAGTAAGGAAAACCCAGATCTTTCATGGCGGCATTGAAAGATTCACACAGTTTGTTGGGTTTGCGAATGAAACTGACACCCATGGGGCCACCGGCATAGTGATAGGGCGAATCGGCCAGTTCCGGGTTATGTTCGGAGCGCAGGAAATAGGGCAGCAGGTGGGCATAATCCCAGCCAGTGTTGCCCTCAAGGGCCCAGTCATCGTAATCCATACCATCGCCACGATAGTAGGCCATACCATTGATAGAGCCGCAGCCGCCGATCACTTTGCCTCGTGGCAAGGGGATTTCTCTGTCGTTCAGTGCAGATTGCGGCACTGTTTTCAGACCCCAGCCATATTTCTTGCTCATGATGGCGCAGCCAACAGCTGCCGGGATGGAAATAAAAGGATGCTTTTCCGAGCCGCCGGCTTCGATCAGGCAGACCTGGTTGGCAGGATTTTCACTAAGTCGTGCCGCCAACACACAACCGGCCGTGCCGGCACCGACAATGAGGTAATCAAATGTTTGCTGTAAATCTGAAGAGGGTGCTGTCATATGGATTGCGGATTTTTTATTATGTTGTTCTTGTTCGTTCAGTCTGGTCTGCCAGACAAGAAAGCGAATATAACAGAAAGGAGCTATTTTGAAACTTGAGCAAAGCATTACCGCCCGTGGTTATGATTTCCCACTGGGCGGCGAGTATGAACCGGAATTTCAGGCGGTCGTGGATGCCTTCATGGAAAACTTCAGAGTAGAGGATGAAACAGGTGCTGCCTGCTCCATTATGCAAAACGGGAAAACCGTTGTGGATATCTGGGGTGGCTGGCGTAATGGCGACTGCGATGATCCCTGGGATAAGGCTTCAACCGTTTGCATGATGTCCGTTGCCAAGGGCGTCACGGCTATCTGCTTCAATATGCTTATGGACAGGGGCCTGATCCATCCAAACGACCCTGTCATTAAATATTGGCCAGAGTATGGGCAAAACGGCAAGGACAGCACGCTGATCAAACATTTTCTGGATCACACCGCCGCTGTTCCTGTGCTAACTACCAATCCTCTCTGGCAAGGGGCCATGTTTGATCGGGAGGCTATCGTGCATGCCCTGGAAGAACAGGAGCCCTTGTGGGAAATCGGTACCAGGGCGGCCTATCACGTACATCATCAGGGCTTTTTGTTGGGTGAAGTGATGCGCAGAGTGACCGGGATGACTATTGGGCCTTTCCTGAAACAGGAAGTCTCCGGACCACTGCATGCGGAATATTACATTGGTGGCATGAGCGAGGAAGAACAATCCCATGTAGCAGAAGTTATGCCCAACATGGAGGCGAAATTGTTTGCAGCAAAAGACGGGTCAGACCAGGGCTCATTGCGCGCACTGGCTTTTAAACAAAACCCGAATGAACCCTGGGCGACCACCATGAACAGGAAGGAATGGCGTGAGGTGGAAGTCGCCAGTGGCAGTGGTCACGGCAATGCCAGGGGCGTGGCGCGTATTTATGGTTGTGTGGTAAATGGAGAACTGGATGGTGTTTCTCTTCTGAGCAAGGACGGCCTGGAAACCATGATCACCGAGCAGCACAACCAGACAGAAGGTTTACAGGAACGTCCCTATCACCAGGCGTTGGGTGTTTTACTCAATACCCCTGAAGCGGTTTACATGGGGCCGAATATGCGCAGCTTTGGTCACCATGGCATTGGCGGATCCATCGGCTTTGGCGATCCTGATGCCAAAATTGGTTTTTCCTATTGCTGCAACAGGATGCATGCGGTGGGCACCAATGGGCCACGTGCGGCAAGACTTATTGATGCGCTTTATAAGATAGGATAAAAGCTAAAAAATAGTCACAAGTCACAAGGTACGACTCGTTAACCTAATCTCCTTTAAAGAGGTGGTAGTAAAGGTTCGAATATAGTTGAACCGATATTAAAAAACCTTAGGTTGAATAGTCGTACCTTGTGACTCGAGACTGCCCGCAGGGCGTTGCTTGAGCCTTGTTTAGTTGCAGGCCGCCACACCCCCATCCACATTGAATATTTCTCCGTGCACAAAACTGGCTTCCGCGCTGAGCAGGAAGGCGATGGCGTTGGAATTATCTGCTTCTGTGCCATTGCGGCGCAGGGGAATCCAGCCGGCACGTTTTTCGTATTCTTCCTTGCTGTTCAAGCCTAAAGAGCCAGGTGTTGGCACAGATGCAGGCGACACTGCATTGACGCGAATGTTTTGTGGGCCCAGTTCGGCCGCCATGGTCTTGGTAAAAACCGTTACGGCACCTTTCACCGTGCTATAGACGGAGGTGTTGGCAAAGCCGCGAGTAGCGACAGGAGAGGCGAGATTGATGATAGTTCCACCCTTATCCTTGTCGTAATGCTGCAGCATGGCCTGTGCTGACCAGAACAGGGCCTTGATGCCAATATCAAGCATGGCCGAAAGGGTTTCCTCGTCCACATCCTGCACAGGACTGTATCGCAACAGCATGGCGTTATTGATGATGGCATCAATGTGCCCGGTCATAGTAGCAAAATCCTTTGCTGCTGCGAGAAAGGTTTCCCGTTTCGACATGTCACCTGCATAGGCTTTAGCTTTGCCACCATTACTGGTGATTTCGCCGGCAACTTCATCTGCAGAACTGGCATCAATGTCTGCAACACCTATGATGGCTCCGCAGGAAGCCAGGTGCAGGGCGGCATGTCGGCCCAGGCCGCGACCTGCGCCTGTGATGAGGATGGTTTTGTTGCTTAGGTCGGGTTTCATAAAAAGTTTGTTAAAAGTTAAAAGGTGAAAGATATAAAGTAACGAGTGGCGAGTGACGAGGGGTATTGGATTCAGGATACGCATTGATTTTATATAGTTTGCTTTGTTTGGTGTTAGTACTTCGGATAATTATTACTCGCCACTCGCCACTATTTGAATGGTCGGAGTGAAAGGATTTGAACCTTCGACCCCCTCGTCCCGAACGAGGTGCGCTACCAGGCTGCGCCACACTCCGAAGCTGACAGGGGCTTCATTCTACTGCGATAGTCAGAGAAAACTCCATACAGGTGAGGCCGGGAGGCTAAATTTTTGGTCACTTTTATTACGACTTTGGTCGGTGTACTTTTCCAAAATATGTTAACCTGTCAGCTTCGCAGAGCAACTGAAAACCATGTAAAAAGTGTTGTTTTTAACACGAGTCGCTTTGGTTCTCTACCTAATTCAAGAAAGATAATAAAAACTCATAGGGGGTATTATGAATCCATTAAAATCAGTCAACGGTACAATTGCTGCCGGATTTGTTCTGGCTATTGTGTATATGCTGATCAATGGCGTTGGCTCATTTAACCTGTGGTCAACAGTTGTTTGGCTGCATGTCTTTGCCGGTGTCATCTGGATAGGATTGCTGTACTACTTCAATTTCGTGCAGGTGCCTGCAGTAGGAGAAGCAGCAGCTGATGAAGGTGGACCAGGTCCCGCTGCAATTAATAAGTACGTAGCACCAAGGGCATTGTTATGGTTCCGTTGGGGCGCTCTGGCTACCTGGCTTACCGGTGCAGCAGCACTTGAAGCCATGGGCATTGGTCTTGGCAACGCCTTCATGTTGCAACCAGGTGCAGCCATTATTGGTGTTGGTGCCTGGCTGGGAACCATTATGTTATTCAATGTCTGGGTGCTGATCTGGCCCAACCAGAAAAAAATTCTCGGCATCGTTGAAGCCACTGCTGAAGAAATAGCCAAAGCGAAACCTGTCGCCCTGATGGCTTCCAGAACCAATACCATGTTGTCCATCCCCATGCTGATGTGCATGGTTGGTCAGGGACATGGGCTGCCTTTGATGTAAGCTTTCCTGTGTAACCAGAATTAAAAGAAGCCCGGTTTAGCCGGGCTTTTTTTGCCATCATATAATTACAAGCTGAAGGCTGAAGGCTGCAAGCCACAAGCTTCAAGTTAAAAGGGTGGTACGCCTATTAGCAAGGTATGCAGGTAAAGGGCAAACACAGCATAAAGTACAGACCCTGCAATAAACACGATGACAGTTCCTTTTACTGTGCCCTGATCATAGATAAGGCTCGTTTTTTTGTCGCGGCGGCGTGACACTGAAAAGCCAACAATTGCCCAAACCAGGAAACAGCCAAACAACAGCACATCACCCAGGCGGCCATTGGCGATAAGGTGGGCAAAAGCCCAGATCTTGGTACCCGCAAACATTGGATGCCCCAGGTTTTGCTTGAAATGATTGTGAGGAATATTTCCTGCGGCGAAAAGGAGAAAGGCAAACCACGTTAGAAGTTGCGCTGTCGGGCGTGTCCAGGCCGCTGGATTCCAAAGAAACACAGGATCTGCCCGGCTGGCGCCAAAGCCAATTACGATTAGTGCCAAACCTGCCAGGGACAAAATGGTGTAAATCCCTTTCCAGACTTTATCCCCTTTATCGGCTATAAATTGTGTTCGCCAGTCATCCGCCACGATGCGCACTGAGTGAACAGCAAAAAAAAGAACTAACCCGGTTAACAAATACAGCATCAGGTTTTCTGCTCTTTATCCCAGTCAGTCTTGCCGTCGTCGGTGCCTGCAACTGAATACAATACCTGTGCATTACGGGTTTTCTGGAAATCATCCAGGGACTCTCCGCGCATGGCAGCATAAATATGCAGGTTGGTGGTGCCAACCACGGCGCCAAGTTTTTCCAGCATGAAGAAAATGACACCGTAGTGGATCATTTTGCGCCACTCCAGGTTGCGCAGCATGTCGCGCTCTTCTTCGGTAAGGCCGCCTTCTTCAAAGGCTGCTTCCTGATCATTGAGAAACAACTCACGTTTTTTCGGGATGATGAGGTCATGGAGAAAGTTGTTCAGCCGGAAGGCTTTGACACTGCTGCCAATGGTAGTGGGGTAGGTGCCTTCCAGATTTTCAATGCCGGCCAATTCATGGTTGATACGTTTCAGATAATCATCCTGACTTTCATCGGAGACTTCGTCTGAACGTTCTTCCAGAATCATACTGGCTATTGGTGTCATGGAAGGCAGGTAGTAAGTCTTGTGTGTGGTTTCCACTTTCTTTGATAGTGCGCCACGCATAATCAGCCACATGATCACTTCGGCACCTTCCATACCACCCAGTTCAGCGTATTCGGCAATAGTGATATCGGTCAGACCTTCCGGGTCTTCTGACAGACGTTCCATGAATTCCATGTCCCAGGGTGTGTTGTTAAAACCGCAGCGTTCGCCATGAACCTGGTGTGACAGTCCGCCAGTACCAGCAATCGCCACCTTGATATCTTCCGGGTAACTCTGGATGGCCTTGCGCAATGAGCGGCCAAGGTTATAGCAACGTTTGGCGTTGGGTGTAGGTGCCTGTAAAACGCCCACCTGTAATGGAACCACTTTGCAGGGCCATTGGGTTTCGTGGGGCAGCAATAGAGACAGCGGAGAGTAACAGCCGTGGTCGAGAGCTTTTTCCTGGAAATAGGACATATCGAACTCATCGGCAACCAGGCCTTTGGCAATATGTTCTGCCAATGCGGGATGGCCTCTTAACGGCGGCAGATTTCGGGGACCACCACCTTCATCGGCCACAGGAAAGTTTTCGCCGACGCCCAGAGCAAAGTGGGAGTAGTGATCAATGAAAAAAGAGGTCATGTGATCATTGAAAATATAAAACAGCACATCCGGAGCCTGGTCTTTCAGCCACTGCTGGACAGGTTCATAGCCCTTGAAAATGGGTGCCCATACCGGGTCTTCCTGCTTGTTTGCATCCAGTGCAAAACCGATAGTGGGGGTATGGGAAGTGGCGATGCCGCCGACGATAGTAGCCATAAGGTACTCCTGAGAATGTCTTTTTTTGCGTATTCGTTTATCGAAGGGTCGCCATTATAGCGAAACAAAAACATGAAAGCGGGATATTTTTGCGTAGTTATTAGAGGCTTGATTAGTATCAAATATGCAGGCTTTGCTCTACTTGCTGCTTTCAAGGGCTTAATCCACGAACCTTTTATTCGGGTATAAAATTGAAACGATAAGTATCTGCGTGTTCTTCGACATGACCAGCAGACGGAGAAGGAAAATGGGCGGTCAGCACCAGGTTGTTATCAGCACAGCGCTTTTCGAGAAAGGTTTGGCGCGTTTTTATCGCCAGTTCAGGGTCGTGATCTATCCAGTACTTCCAGTGTGGATAAAGGCATTGCAGGGGGCTATGGATGAGGTCGCCACACAGCACGGCACGCTGACCCTTTGATGAAAGATGTACGGCAACATGTCCCGGTGTATGGCCTGGTGCAGATTCCAGCCAGACATAATCATCCAGGGCATAATCGCTTTCTACACTGAGCACCTGGCTGGTCTCAATGATGGGAAGCACGCTCTCCTGATAAGCCGGCGTATTGCCGGCAGCTACATGTTCCAATTCTTGACGGGCAATAATGTATTTTGCCCTGGGGAAGGTGGGCACCCAGCGACCATCTACCAGGCGTGTATTCCAGCCGCAATGATCGCCATGCAGGTGAGTGCAAAACACATAGTCAACTTGTGCCGGATCGATACCTTTGTTCAGCAGTTTTTGATACCAGATGGTGTCTGTGCGTTGGTGCCAGTCACTGAAATAGTGATTGGTTTTGTCACACCCGATACAGGTATCCACCAGAATCAGGTGCTGCGGTGTGCGAATGATCCAGGTTTGAATGGCAATGATAAGCATGCCAGTTGTTGGGCACAGGGCAGCGGGTTCCAGCCAGTGCCGGTTTGCGGCAATGGCTTCTTGCGGGGCATCGGGGAAGGCATCCGCCGGGGTCATGAACGGGACTTCCATTTCCACAATCCTGTCGATATGGATGTCACCAAGCTGAATCATGAGCGGACTTACTTGCCTATCGTTCGGTTCAGAAAGGCCAGGGCAGTGGCAAGATGCTCTTCATCATAGAAACCGGGACCGCCATGGACCGCGCCATGTACCGGATCAAAAGTGACATCCAGGCCTTTATCCTTGTAAGCACCAAACATCTGCAGGCTCTGGTTGATCGGCATCTGGGGATCTCTGTCACCGTGCAGCAGTAGCAGGGGTGGATCGTTTGCATCCACCAGGTAGTAAGGACTGGCCAGCTTCGCCAGCTCTTCATTTTCTTCAGGCAGTGATCCCAATAGCAACTCCAGTGCCGGTTGCCTGACATTGAGCCCGAACGGCGTGGACTGTGACAGGATAGTGGTCAGGTCGCTGGCAGCGAAATAACTCAGGATGGACTGTACATCCGAGGAAGTGTCCAGGTGATTGCCCAGATTGCCTTCCAGTTCAGGATGGCCATTACTGACGCCAACGGCCAGGGCCAGATGTGCGCCCGAGGATTGGCCGGTAATGGCAATACGTGATGCATCAAAACCATACTGACTGGCATTGGCGCGCAGAAAGCGGATAGCCGCCTTGATGTCATGGATCATGGCGGGGTAGGGCGCATCTGTGGACTGGCGGAAATCCAGGCTGGCAACAGCATAGCCATTATTTACATAATCCAGAGGCACACCACCTTCCTTGTTGCCAAAGCGCCAGGCGCCACCGTGGACCTGGACCACCAGGGGGGGCGAGCTGATATTCTCTGGGAGATAGATATCCAGGCCAAGATCCATGCCTTGCGGACTGGCGTAAATAATATCCTGATAGGCCGGTGTCTGGGCAGTTGCTTGCATAGCATAGAGAAATAGGATGGTAAGCAATCCGGATTTTACCAGGGCTTTATTCATGTTGTACTCCAGTTTGCAGCGTGAGTTTGATGTTTAATAAATTAGCTGTGTCAGCAGAATAATGAACATGTTGACACACATCAATATTTAACCAGTTACTGAGCCCATAATGGTAATGAAAATCAATCTAATTTCCAGGTTTGCCCGTACCCGTAGGTTTGCCCGTATTAGGTGTTATTCAATACGATGTTTTATTTCTTGAACAGGTGAAATGATGAAGTGTCCATTATTAGACAATAAATTGTTTAGCAAATCATTGTTGTTGATTTTGGTAACCTTTACTTACTCCTGTACGACTCCTGCTGAGCAATTTTGAGAGCGTGTTCCAGAGCGCTCCATGAATGTTACCAGTGGTCCGGACCTGGTATTTGATCGACCAGTCACTGATATTCTGCCAGCATTGGGAGATGCTCTTGCCACGGGCCGAAATGGTCGTATCGGTAATGAAATGGTGTTCTGGGGTTATCGACTACGAGATAACAGGGAGGTAAATCTTTTTGCCTGTGCTGTACTTGAGGATGCCGACTGTGAAGCCAGGATTAGTGCCATTTGTCCCGGTGGCAACGAGTTGATTCGTGTTGAAGAGCCAGGCACCGTGAGGCATATGAATTGCACAGCAATAGGCGTTGCCGCGCCAGGGGATATCAGGCCCAATTGTACGGATTTTGAAAGTTCAGATGCGCTTCTGGTAGGGTTGATGCAGTGTTGAAAAAAACGGCTGAAGGCTAAAAGCCACAAGCTTCAAGCCACAAGCCGCAAGCTAAAAGCTAAAAGTTAAGGGTTTAGTGTTGGTAGGATAGAGTTTAGGTCTGGTGCGTTTTCCAGATCATTAATGTGTGGTTGAATTGTTTTTGCTTTTTCTGCGCCTAACACAATTGTTGCTGCAGTTAGAAAGCGTTTCGTCACTTCATCCGGTGAGGCCGGGATAACCTCTTCGAGTGTGCACTGAATTTCACTGGCATCTGCAGTGACTATTGAAATAGACGCTCCCTGCTTGTCGGGATAGGCCCTAGTTAATTCGTCATTAATTCCGATACTCACTTTACCTGCGAGTTCACTGATGGCTGCACTGTTGTATTCCCTGTAGTGCTCATCATCAAAATCACCGAATAGTAAAGCGCTGGCGACATTGAAGTGAATGCTCATCCTGGCTTGCAGAATGCTGTTAAAAGGTCCGGAATAATCGCAGCCAGGATAATGCGCAGCTGCGTAAGGAACCTGCACAGTAATTTTTTCAATGCTTTCTGGTGCGAGCGGGTTTTCAGTCATGACCTTCCTGGCCACCTGGGCTGCTGTCTGCGCATAGTTGCAGGCAGGTACCTGCTTGAAGAATACCTGAAGAATTTCTTCGCCATCTGCAAAGGGTAAGCCGGGTGCTTCTGGAACAGTTTTGCCCAATGCGGCAAACAGACCGGCCTGCCCATCCAGTGACCCCGAGGCAGTAACAGCACCAAGGCTTGCCAGTTGCGCTGCTGTAAGTCCATTGCGTACAGCAATGCCGGGATGAAAATACATGTCTTCACTGCCCCAGGCAGCCCATTCATTCAGGCCCGTTAAATAATTGGAAGCTAGACCAAGGGCATTGGCAGTTTGGTTTACATCAAGGCTTAACAACCGGGCGCCAGTTGCTGCCGCAGCAAAAGCACCAATCAGACCTGTGGGACGAATTTTTTTCGCGGTATCCACATCCATTAACAGGGAGCCAAGCCTGGCGCCTGCTTCATAACCACAAATGATGGCTTCCAGTAGTTGTCTGCCGCTGATGTTTTCCTGCTCTGCCAGCGCCAGTGCCGCCGGAATGACCACAACACCCAGATGCGAAACACTGCCAACATGCATATCGTCCCTGACCAGGGAATGGCCAGCAACGGCATTAACGAAAGCCGCATCTTGCACAGAAACGCGATGATTGGTTCCCAGGATGGGAGCACCACCAGATGACGTGGCGGAATTTTGCAAGGCCATCTGTAAGGCATTTTCTACCCAGGGGAATTGCTGTGTAGAATAAACGCAGGACAGAAAATCCTGCAGGCACAGGCCTGCTTTTGTACACGACTCAGAAGAAAAGTCTTGTTTGCTGATGAGGGCGTTGGCAAATTGCTGGCAAAGAGAATCGGTCATGAACTGGCTTTGGGGTGTTGGGAAATAGGTTATTGTATAGAAGTTATTGGCTCAAGGCTTGAAGCTAAAGGCTGAAAGCCACAAGCTAAAAGAATGTAGGTCGGCATAGCGAAGCGTTTGCCGACAGAAAGGGATAAAGGGATAAAGGGATAAAGGAATAAACGTGGCTAAGCCAATTTTTGGTAGAGATTTAGTCTTCCTTGATTTTAAAAACGGAATGTTTTGGTGTATTTCAACACGATCTCTGCGGTTTCAGAACTGATCCTTGAAAATACACCTTCAGAATCAAAATTGTAGTTGATGACCAGATAGAGATCCTCACCTGCCTGAGGATTCCAGCGCAGTCGGCTGTTCAGTCCAAACGTGTTGGAGCGATTTTCATATTGGACCAGGTTGATCCACGACCATTTGGCATTGAAGGCGTAATTAACATTCATGCTCACCTGGCGGATGTCGAAAGACCCCTGAGGTAATTCGATATCCTGTAAACGGTAATCAACATCCAGAAACCAGTTGGCGTTGGGACGCCAGCCAAAGCCAGTGCGCACCTCTTTATTTTCGCCATTGTAAAAATCACCACCACTGATGCGGACAAAAGGGGAAAAATCACGTTGCTCTGCCAGGTTCAACTGGACATAGGGGTTGTGCCAGCCATAATCTCCGGCCGGAATAACTATACCGGGGCTGATTTCGAAAGCATTGATCAATCCTTCCCGGCTGCGGGACATGCCAATGCCTAGCTGATCCCCTTGATGCGTGTTGATGGTCAGAAAGCGGTATTGCCCCAGTTGCTGCTGCATTTCACCAGTTTCTTTCACGCGGAAATAGCCGGCCCTTAATGAAGCATCCAGGCTCCTGATCAGGGAATGGTTTTGCAAGAACAGGCGCCCTGTAATCCCTGCCACCAGGTGGTCAGTTCCCTGTCGATTGGCAAAACCTAAAGCTGGTTTGAAATTTTCACCAAAATATTCGTAGTTGGCATCCACGCTGATGCCAGTACCCTGGGTGCTGTAACTCAGCCCCACACCCCAGGCTTTTTCATCATTGCCGGTGATACCCTCCGTGTCTGTTTGCTGATACCAGTTGTTACTGCGCAAATTATGCGTGTCGGAAAAGCGGGTGTTCTGATAGCGGAAATCTACTCCCACCAGGGTATTGTCACTGTTACTACCAGGATCGCCATGAGTAATAATGCCACCAATACTGGATTCGCCCAGCACGTTGACGGCGGCTCTGCCGACAAACAGGGAACTGCCATTAACTGCGCCATTGTCGGCTTGTCTCACCCCAAGACCACCAACGTTCAATCTGCCAACGCGCCCCGTCAGTTTGACTCCCGCATCTATATCCACCGGTTGCCCACTTCGACTGAGACCAATACGGCGGGAATAAAAGGGTATGCCATTCTGGCTTAGCCCTCCGAAACTGAAAATATCCACGTCCTGCAGAAAGAAATCTCTTTTTTCCGGAAAGAACAGGGAAAAGCGCGTCAGGTTTACCTGCCTGTTGTCCACTTCTGTTGCAGAAAAGTCGGTATTGAGAGTCAAGGCTCCAGTGAGATTGGGGGTAAATTTGTAAAATACGTTCAGGGATGGATCGACATCGTTATTGTTTACGTTGGTATTAAAATTTTCCTGTCTGCCAACAGTCATGGAAGGAATAATGTCCAATCCGATTCCTTGCCGGATGTTTCGAATGCCGCTAATGATGCCCGTCGTTGTCGGATTCAACTGTCGGTTAAAGGATGACCAGGCCAGTTCCTCCTGCTTGCGGGCAATAGTCCTGCCGATAGTAAAGCCCCAGTCTTCCGTATCCGGATCAAAATTCAGGGTGTTGAAGGGGATTGCCACTTCAGCCGTCCAGCCTTCCTCGTCAATCCGTGATTCAACCTGCCAGATGCCAGTCCAGTCCCGGTTCAGGGAGTTGGGATTTTCATAAACCCCCTCGCGTCGGATGCCGTTAGGATTTATCTGGAACTGGTAACCGGTGCGGCCATTGTTGAACGTGTCGAGGATGAATTCAAAGGCATCGTCAAAAGGCATGCCCTGACCCTGGATAAGCTGCCGTGCACTGATGCCGGAAGGGTCGCTGTCATAGAGTCGGGCGGCCAGGTAAAAATAGCGTTCGCTGTAGGTGATATAAAAGAGGGAGCTTTCAGTGGGTTCGCCGTGATCCTCTGGCAGAAACTGATGCATGTCGCTGATCCGGGTAGCCTGCCGCCAGATCTCGTCGTCCAGTATTCCATCTATTTCCGGAACTAGCGTAGTACGCGCGATTTCTATCTGTTTTCGGCTGAAGGACTGGTTGCTACCGTTCCCGGATTCATCATTTTGGGCCTGGCAGATTGTTGAGAGTATCCATAGGCAAAGTGCAGCGATCAGTGGGAGTTCTAATTTCAACATACCTGCCTCTACTGCAAATGTTTGCCGAGTATAAGTTCTATGTTGCAAGAGCTGGGCATCCAGCAGCGAAATTACTGAAAAACCATAATCTGTCCATAATTAGGGAACAAGAGAGTAGAGTTTGCTTGCTCTTGGGAAAGCTAATCTATTCAAACAATAGATAACCGATACGATTATTCAGGGGATCGGTAAACCACAATCGGTCCGTTAACCTGTCAGGTGGTTGTCGGTCACTGCCTGCACTCACACCTACTGTCCTGGCAGGACCGTCGGCGATCGGGAATAAAGTAATTTCACCAGAAGGAGTAACACGGCCCAGAGTATTGTTCTTGGTGAACCAGATATTTTTGTCTGGCCCCACGGCAATATTGATTGGGGTGGAACCTTCACTGGGAATCTGGAATTCTGTGATCACACCTTGTGGTGTGATGCGCCCAACGCGATTGCCTATCCTGGGTGTGTTATCCATGTTGCCATTGAGCTCCAGGAACCAGAGGTTGCCATCGGCACCGGCAGTTATATCGCCAGGTCCTGTCTGGGGGCGTGGAAGTTCGTATTCAGTGATCTCACCTGTCATGGTAATTTTGCCGATCTTGCCAGCCTTGAATTCAGAGAACCAGATATTGCCATCCCCGCCTGCTGCCAGGGCCCGCGGACCACTATCCGGGGTGGGTATGGCAAATTCTGTTACCACTCCTTGAGGGCTAATGCGGCCAATTTTGTTGGCGGCAAACATGCCAATCCAGATATTGCCGTCACTGCCCAGGGCAATGGCCCGGGGCTGGGAGTCAGCAGAAGACAGCGCATATTCAGTGATGCTCCCATCCGGTGTAATGCGTCCCATCTTGCCGCTGTTGTGTTCCGAGAACCACATATTGCCGTCACTGCCCAGGGCGATAATTCGCGGTGAGGACTCAGGGGTTGGAATCGGGTATTCCACCATCTGCGTACCATCAGGTTTCATTCTGCCAATGGCATTGCCGGAGCTGAGGGTGTACCAGATATCGCCATCAGGCGCGATGGAGATAGTTGTGGGACCGGCATTGTCGCTGAGCATGGCGAAGGCAGTCACGACACCATCGGTTTGGGGCGGCGAGGGAATATTGATAGAAACAGTATCCGTGAAAGGATTGTCCGGTTCAGGGGGCGGTTGGTCACTGCAAGCTGAGAGCAGAAAGAGGAGGCTTGATAGAGATAAAGCTTTCATTGTTTAACTGCTCCTAGAAGGCAACCGGGACTAGTGGTGCGGCGCCGCTCTTGATGTCATCAACAAGATCAGGATTACCGTTTTCCCATACCAGTAGCATGGAGCGCTTGGGGCTGAAGCCCTGGTGGCGACAATAGGCTGGCATAGCCGCCATGTCGCCGGCTTTCATAATCACTCTGGCCAGCGGTTCACCGGTTTCCTTGTGGTCACTGTTCCAGTGGATTTCATCACACATCTGGAAAAACCATTCGACACGGTCGTTCCCGTGAATAATAGGCAGGATGTGCTCTTCTGTAGTCGGACACATGAAGCTGTTTTTAACCACTGAGGTAAACGAGGGGTTCCAGGTGACCTGGGAACGGGACAGGAAGGCAAACAGGTTAAAGGCGTGCACTTCGTTTTCAAAGCCAGGTTCCGGGTGCAGCTCGGGTGAGTCTTGCGGCACATCAGCAAAGGCGCGGTTCACTGGTGCGCCGCTTTCGTCGGTGCGTAAAGCCAGATCGCCTTCCAGGCCAACACAGCGTCTGGCCAGCTCACGCGCGCGGGTAATCGCACCGATGTTGTCACCCTGTTTGTGCCCGTAGGGTGAACCGGTTTCCTGGGGTGCTGCAAAGGGATCGAATCCGGCATTGGTCCAGTCGGCCAACATGTTTTCAAACAGTTGGCGGATATCGTCTGTTGGAAAATTTTCAGTCCGGTTTATACCGGCTTCTTTCATGGCGCCATTGTAGGAGCCGGCATAGAGGTCCACTGTACTGTAATGATTGACGGTGCCGATCACATCATCAAAGTTTACCCATCCGTAAAAAAAGCCCCAGGCCACATCGCGCATCAAGGCGCGCAGAAAATTGCCCGCGTCCATGGTATGACTCATGGGCCTGCCATCGTCTGTAGTCCAGGTGATGTGGGTAAAATATTCATCGCGGGCAAAATTAAATCCGCCCAGTGAAAAATCCTTATAACCGTGTGTATTTGGCATAGTGTTTATTTCCCGATTAGGCCATCTGGCAAATGTCAGACCAGCGTTCTATGGATAATTCCCCTTTGCATGTTTGCAGGATAATGACGCCAGGGTGCTTGCTGCGGAACTGGTAGGCACTGCCGGCAGGCAACATGCCCTGGTGGCCACGTCCAAGCTTCATCCAGCCCATTTTTTCACCATGGGGTTCCCCCTCTACAAGCACGGCACCTTCTTTATCATTATCCTGAACGGCTTGAGATGGGCTCAGTTTCACCAGGTGGATTTCCACTTCACCGTCCATGCACAAGGCAAATTCGTCATGGGCGCAGGTATACCAGGGAGAATCACCTTCAGCCCTGAGAACCTCCATGACATATTCCATATTTTGCCCAAACACGATTTTTTCATAAGGGGGGCTGTTACTGGCGATATCAAAACAGTTTGAAAAGGCGTAATTCCTGACATCATCATTGATGGGCTCGACGCGGCCTTTTTCATAATCCTTGAGGGAACCGAACCTGGTGACATATTGATGGTCCATGAATGTATCCTCTGTTATTGGTGAATTATATTTCCCTGACCCTGGTGTCAGATGGATTGCTGAGACTAGCAGGGAGCCATTATGAATTCAACGCGTCAAAGCACCGGCAAATAGATTTGAATAACCTGTTGTTCTGTAATTTTTTCTTTTGTATCTTCCTTTCTCTTTGGGTCAAAAATCAGTAGCAGCCAGGAAATGACAGAACAAGCACTACCAGAAAACCAGTCCCCTGCTGATGCCATCGGTGTTGGTATAGATTTTGGTACTTCCAACAGCACAGCGGCGGTTTTTGACGGGAAGACTATCTCTCTCATCAATATCGAGGAATCCGGGCCGATCATGCCCTCGGCAAGCTATATAGACCGGGAATTCGTCACCTGTACCGGCCAGAGGGCAATTGATACCTATATCGCACGTAACCAGGGCCGTAAGGTGGAAATGAGCCTGGAGGTCCTGGGCGAAGCCAGGACCAGTACGGGGCAAATGGACATGTCCACGCAGCTACCAGGGGAACCTGATACCAACCTTGTTTATGGTCAGGCGTTTAATGATGGCAGTCTCCCGGGCAGGTTGTTCCGAGGCACCAAGCGCCTGCTGGGCAGTATTGATACCCACCGGGTCATGGTGTTCAACAGGCCGTTCAGGCTGGTTGCGCTGATTACGCCGATATTGCTACGTATCAGGCAGGCAATTGAAGCTGAAGTAAGAGCAATGCCCGTCGCAGATGAAAAGGTCACCAAGGCCTGTATCGGGCATCCGGTCAATTTTGAAGGCAGGGATGCAAATCATAATAAGGTGGCTTTGGAGCGGCTTGGTGAAGCGTACCGGCATGCCGGTATAGCGTTTCAGCATTTTTATCCTGAGCCTACAGCAGCCACCTTGAGTTATATGCATGCCAATCCCAGAGAAGGCAAGGATGTCATTCTTACTGTGGATTTTGGCGGTGGTACGCTGGATTTGTGTATTTTGAAACGCAATCAGTCCCTGTTTGATGTAGTGGCTATTCACGGCATTGGTCTGGGCGGAGATCATATCGATCAATGCATGTTCAAACATATTCTGTTCCCTTTACTTGGGAAGGGTGAGCGTTGGCGTCGGGAAGTAGAAGGCAAGGAAATAGAGACTTTGTTCCCCTTTGATGCCTACGCGGATTTGTTGATCAACTGGACGGTTAGTTACATCCTCAATCAGAATGAATATACCACCCCGGTATTGGACAAAATGCGCCAGGGGGGTGAATCAGTGGAAAAATTTGAACGTTTGTATGAGTTGATTACACAGAACTATTCCTACCAGGTGTTTCAGGCTATCAAGGATTGCAAGGCAGCTCTTTCAAGCGCAGAAAGTACCATTCTGGACATTCCGGAAATTGATGTCTCGGTAGAAGTCTCCCGCAAGGATTTTGAAAGCATGATTGCTGACCTTCTGGTGAAGTTTGAAAAGGCAGTAAGCGATACGCTGGATAAAGCCGGTATCGCCGCCAGTGATATTCAACTGGTTTTACGTACGGGGGGATCTTCCCTGATTCCTGCTGTAAGAATTATTCTGGAACAGCACTTCCCCGGAAAAGTTGTCGAGCATGACCCCTTTACCAGTGTCGCTGCAGGTTTGGCTATTGCTGATTATTACAACTTTGGAGAGGCCCTTTCTTCCTGATACTTTTTTGCTAATACAAAGGAAATAGACAGGTAGATGTTTTTGTTTCCTAACTGTTGTATCTTTTCTTTTTTACCCATGCATGGTGTTGAAATGAAAGGTTTCGTAATCCGGCAACAAACAATTTTCTGCATCCTTGCACTGATCTTTCCTTTGCAAGCCCTTTCACAATGGCCGTCTTATCCTACTTCCGGTGTTCCCCTGACAGCAGATGGCAATCCCGACCTTGATGCTCCTGCGCCCCGAACACCCTGGGGAGATCCTGATTTATCAGGAATATGGGAGCGTTTTGGCGGCTTTGGAGGCAATGCAGATGATGAAGAGCCTGCAGATCCAGATGCGCCTCCTCAAGCCACATTTTTCAATCTCGGCGCCAATATGGAAGAGGGGCTACCTTATACTGATTGGGCTCTGGAATTAAAAGATGCACGCCTGGCAAATAACATGAAGGACAATCCTGATGCGCATTGTTTGCCTATCGGACATATGCAATTACATCAGCATCCCCAGCCACACAAAATTGTTCAGACTGAAGACCTCATTGTGATGATCTGGGAAAGCAATGGCGGCTTAAGACAAATTTTTATGGACGGCAGAAGCTTACCAGACAATGACCCTTTACCATGGTGGTACGGCTACTCGATAGGGCGCTGGGAAGGGGATACTCTCGTAGTTGAGACGACAGGAATGCGTGATGACGTCTGGCTGGATGTGAACGGTAGCCCCTTGACCAATACCGGCAAGATTACTGAACGCTTTACCAGGGATAATTTCGGACATATGACTGTGGATGTTACGATTGAAGACCCGAAAGCCTACACCGAGCCATTCACGGTCAGAGTAGAGCACGGCATTATGCTGGATACCAACCTGATTGAGTTTATCTGTAACGAAAATGAGCAATCCTCACAGTATTTTGATCCCTGATATTTCCAGAGCAGGGACAGGAGAGACATTTATGCAATTTTGTAGTCGGTTGTTACTTGTAGTAGCTGGAGCTTTAAGTCCTTTAGTTGCCAGTGCACACCATGCCTTTGATGCAGAATTTGATCGCGAGTTGCCCATTGAATTATCAGGCACTGTCACAGAGGTGCAATGGTCAAACCCCCATGCGCGGGTTCTGGTGGATGTCGTGGATGAAAATGGCGAGACTATTAACTGGAATCTGGAATTGTCGAGTCCAAACATGTATATGCGACAGGGCTGGAGCAAAAACACACTCCAGCCTGGTGAAAAGGTTGATGTCACAGGCTGGCGGGCACGCAATGATCCGCACGTAGGCAATGTAGGTACTATCAAGAAGGAAGATGGGCAGGAATTGTTTTCGAGGCGGGGAAGCGGGAATTAAAACAGTCACAAGTCTCAAGTCACAAGGTACGACTATTCAACCTAAAGATTTTATAATTTAGTTCAACTTAACTCTAACCATCACGAATACTCATTAAAGACAATCAGGTTAACGAGTCGTACCTTGTGACTTGTGACTGCCCGAAGGGCTCTGTATTAACTGATCTTTCCCTGCGAAACCGTCGTGCTGTTTTTCTTTTCAGCTACCTGTTGCAGCATATAGCGGTAATATTCTTCAAATCCGGTGTTTTGCTGAATCAATTTTGAGTACTATGCCCAGGCCAAAATAAATAAAAATCGGGGCCAGTTGAATTAGGATATCAATCATTGCTCTGACTGCCTTGTTGCTTATTATTTGTTACAGAGTCTTTTGCCACTGTGTTTCCGCTACTGGATATTTCTATCGTGCATTGAGACAAACACTGTTTCAGAGAGTAAATCAGATTACTTTATATTACCAGCAATCAGTCGCAACTGAATTCCAGTTATTGCCCAAGCGGGTACTCCGATATTCTATTCCGCAAATTGAAGACAAATCGATTTATTGCATAACGGCAGATAGTTCACCTTGGGCAATGATCGTCACAAGCGAATTTTAATTGATGTACGAATTTCTCACCTGGAAATGGTGGAAATGTATGAAGAAAACTAGTTGAGGAGTTGCTGAATCCTGGTGACAGTTTCTTCATGAAAAACGCCATCCCGACCGACAAAACCATAACCACCAGCCTGACCCATGGCAGCATCCAGTGGAGTCAGTCCATTGTTGTCTGCGTAATCCAGGATGGCACCATTGGCATGGAGAAATTCCACCACCTCGGTAAGGCCGAAGTTGGCAGCACCAAAGATTGCCGTGCGCCCGCTATTGTCTTTGCTATTGATGTCGATGCCCTGATCCAGACAGAGTTGTATTGCCTGAATGACTTCGGTCTGGGTTTTGTAGCGACCGGTAGTATCTGATTCTTTGGTGCCAAGATTTGCCGCGGTCATAAGAGGGTTAATACCCTGAGCTGTTGATAACTCTGGATCAGCCCCATATTCCAGCAATATTTTCATCGCTGCAATATCCGCACTTTTTGCCGCGCGAAGAAAAGCTGTGGTGCCGGCAACCAGCATGCTGTCCGTACCTCGGTCAAGTTTCAAACGGAAAGGGATCATGCTGCTTAACTGTTGGTTAACGTCTGCACCCCGCTGCAACAAATTGACGATAAGATCAAAGGCTGAGTGTGTGTTTGGAATGACATAGGGTGAAGGCCGATTGGATTCGGGCATGATGTTGAAATGTACTGCAGCATAGAGGGGAGAACGGTTGGTGTCGTCAGATAAGCTGATATCAGCACCGGCTTCGATCAGTTGCCAGGCGACATCATAGTGGCCATTAATGATGGCCATCAACAGAGGAGTGATGCCTTTCGGAGTTATCGCATCGATATTTGCATCAAGCGCCAGCAAAGTGTCGATACAATCAAGGCAGCCTTCCCGAGCCGCAAAATGCAGCGGCGTCATCACGCCTGGGGGCAGCCACTTATCCCTTGGCTCCATGGTGACCTGACGTTCCCATTCTTCCAGTTGTGATGTGGCATTTACATTGGCACCTGCGTTCACCAGCAACGTAAGTACGTCTGGGTGTTTCTGGGCAGCCGCCCACATCAAAGGTGTCTGACCATGCCAGTCTTCCCGGGCATCAACTTCGGCGCCGGCATCGAGCAGGACTTTCACTGTGTCCACATCGCCCGTTCTTGCCGCAGTCATCAGAACGGTTTCGCCTTCATTAAAGACTTCGTTGGCGTTGGCGCCGGCATCCAGCAATGCCTGGGTCATTACGGCACTGCCATTTTTGGCAGCAAGATATATTGGCGTTATCTCATACCGGGTTCGCACATCAATATCGGCGCCAGACCTGATCAGTGCATTTGCCAAAGTAATATCATTATTCAGGACCGCATAGTGCAGGGCAGTCATACCATCTGCTTCACCGAGATTGATGTTGTCAGCACCATCGAGTAATAAACGGGCAGTGTCACCATCACCAGCTTTGGCAGCAGCCAGTAATTCCATATCCTGATTGCTCTGTGCAGCAACCTTCATCGAAATCAAGGTCACGAAGCAGAGAAGAATTGCGGTTTTCATTGCTTTGGAAAGTAACACCAGTGCCGGTACCTGCATCTTGTATCCTGTATCTTGTTTCTGGGTTAAAGCGAAGCGATAAGCCCGGTGCTATCACCAAGGCTTTCCAGTTCAACACCGGCTTTGTTCAACATGGTGAGAACCAGGTTGGTCATAGGTGTGCGCGCATCATGAGCAATGTGTTGGCCACCATTGATCCTGTCTTTGCCGCCCAGGACTATATTTGGCAAGGGGTAATGATCATGGAGGTTTGAATTGCTCATATTGGAGCCGTACAGAATGATGGAGTTATCCAGCAAGGTGCCATTGCCTTCTTCGATGGAATCCAGGGTATCAATGAACTTCTTGAACTGAGTGACATGATAGGTCTGGATCTTGGCATTCATGGCCATCTTGTCCGGGTTGTTGGCATGGTGTGATGTGGCATGGTGTCCTGTGTTTACGCCAACCATCGGGTAAGTTCTGTTGCTTAATTCACGCGCCATCATGAAGGTGGAGACACGGGTAATATCGCTCTGGTAAGCCAGAGCCATAAGGTCAAACATGATGCCCAGATGATCTTCATAGGCAAAGGGAATGCCAGCCGGGGCATCGGGTATTTCCATATCCGGATTTTCAACAATGAGCCGTTCAGCCTGCTGAATGCGTCGTTCGATTTCGCGAATATTGTCCAGGTAGTCGCTGATCTTTTGCTGGTCAGCACTGCCCAATTGGCCGCTGAAGGACTGCGTCTGCTGTATGACGGCATCAAGAATACTGCGATCCTCTGCTTGCCGTGCCAGTCGGTCATCCACGCTTCCACCCTGGCCAAACAATCTTTCAAAGACCTTGCGCGGATTGATTTCCATCGGGTTTGGTGTGGTCGGTGTGCGCCAGGACAGGGTATTCATATAGATACAGCCATAGTCGCGATCGCAGGCACCAAGCAAACCGCTATGATCTTCAGTTGCCAGTTCCAGCGAGGGCAGAGGCGTGTCCTGGCCAATAACCTGGGCGGCATACTGGTCGGCGGTGACACCGGCAAAGGCATCAGAACCTAATGTGGCTTTTGGCCTGATGCCGCTTAACCAGGTGCAGGGACTTAGACTGTGCACTGCTGTCGTATCCGCTGCAGCATGTCCAAGACCACTGACAATAGTCAGGCGATCACGATAGGATTCCAGTGGTTTCAGGATTGGTTTAAATTCGAAATTTGAACCCACGGTGTCGGGTGTGTATTCCGACATGATGGCGCCATGAGGGATGTAAACGAAGCCCAGGCGGGGCTGAATGACAGCGCTGCTTTGTGCAAAAGCGGGTACCATGGAGCTCAATAGTGGCAGACTGAGGCTCACCCCGGTTCCTTTTAACAAGGCACGACGACTAATGCGTTTCCTGCTGATAAACATGTACTTCCCCTGAATTTTCCAGAATACGACTGAATATTGCTGCAATTATAGACTTTCTGTATTAAAAACCAATGCATTCCGATATGTACATTTTGGGTATCAAGCAGTTACTCTGCGCTTGTTCCCTGCTCAACCAGTGCTGAAACATGAGTCGCATGCGTTTTAAATCCACAAGCGTCATCCTTTGCCTGACTTTGCAAAGCATTCTCTGTTGCCAGCTTTTGGCGCAAAGCGAGTGGCGGGAATACCCCAGCATGGAAAGGGGGCGGAACAGTTTCACTTTACCGCCTGATTACCTGGTGCCGGGAGAATTTGTAGTAGGTCGTTTGATGTTTCCCCAATATCGGCAGGGTCCCTTCGGGAGTGGGGCGGGTGACTGGCGTCGTGGAGGAACGGCCTGGTCCGTGGATTATCCGGAGGGAGACAGGGTGTTTGCCATGCTCCTGGAACGCATAACCACCCTGGATGTCCGTTCCGTGGAACAACCCGTTAACCTTGATGATGGTGATGATGCCTTTTTCTGGCCCTTCCTGATATCTGGCCTGGTCGGGAGCTGGGAATTAACCGACAGACAGGCAGCAAAATTACGCGAACACCTGCTTAAAGGAGGGTTTTTGCTCTGTGATTCCTTTTATGGTGAATACGAATGGGGCGGTTTTCTGAAAAGCATCCAGAAAGTATTCCCAGACCGGCCCATCGTTGACCTCCCTGATGACCACCCGATATTCCATATGGTCTACGATCTTTCCGATAAGCGCCAGATACCCACCTGGCAATACTTGCCCCGTGGCTACCGGGAAGGAGGCGCTGATCCAAAGTGGCGCGCCATTCTGGATGATGACGGGCGCATCATGGTGATGATTACTTTCAACAATGATATCGCCGACGGCTGGCAACGTTCTGATGATCCAGGGTATCCGCAGTTTGAGGCCAACCTGAGTATTCGAATGGGTGTAAATTTTGCGGTTTATGCGTTAACCCACTGATCTCTTGATAACTGCGGATAACGTACTTATGCAGTAGCTGCTGCGCTCGCCATCTCTTCGTTAAAAAATTTTTCCAAACCGGTCATTTGCTAATGCAAACTCCCGGTTCTGAAAAAATTTTTTGACTCGACCTGCCTTCGCTCGCGACGCTTCCAAAATTTGAACTTTATGGGGCGAACCTTGTTCGCCAGCTTGGAGCTTTTAGCTTGCGGTTAGTTTCCAGCAACCTGAGTATCTGTTAAGCCTACAGCTTTTTTCATGGTGAAAGGCGCAGAATTAACGATGCCTTTAACGATGGTGGAAAAGCGGTAGTTATCTTCAGCTGCGGCCTTGCGAATGGATCTCACTACTGGCATGTCTCTGGATTCCAGGCCCCGACCCAGCGCATAGGTCAGAAGTTTCTCCGTCATGTTGTCCACGAAGTGTTCCGGTTTGCTGAGAATGGCAGCGCGCAAGTCATTAATACCATTTATTTGTGTGCCATCGCCAAGCTGACCGCTGGCATTGATAGTGCCACCTTCTTCGCGGGTTCTGAAGCGGCCAATGGCATCAAAATTCTCCAGTGCAAAGCCAAGTGGGTCCAGCAGACTATGGCAACTGGAACATACCGGGTCCTGTCTATGTAATTCCAGACGCTGGCGAATGGACATGACATCCGAGCCCTGGTTTTCCTGCAACGCAGGGACATTGGGGGGAGGGGTAGGCGCAGGAGTGCCCAGAATATTTTCCATTACCCACTTGCCGCGCAGTACTGGCGAGGTACGGTTAGGATAGGAGGTCACCGTGAGAACGCTGCCCTGGCCCAATAAGCCACGGCGCTGTGCGTCTACCTGTTCTACCTTGCGGAAATGACTGCCATAAATATTGGGAATCCCGTAATGGCTCGCCAGACGATCATTCACGTAGGTCCAGTCGGCCGTCAAAAATTCCAGAACAGAGTGATCATTGCGAAAGATGTCAGCAACAAACATTTCAGTTTCAGTCTGGAAGGCTTCCCGTAACTTGTTATCGAAATCAGGGAAGGTGCGGGTATCAGGATAGGCGCTTTTCAGATTGCGCAGGAATAACCACTGGGCGGCAAAGTTGTCGACCAGCGTTTGCGCTTTCGCATCACGCAACATGCGTTCTACCTGGGCATCAAAGACCGCCCGATTACTCAGTTGTCCGGATGCTGCGGCATCAATCAGTTCTTCATCCGGTGTGCTGCTCCAGAGAAAAAAGGCCAGCCGGGATGCCAGGGCCAGATCATCCAGTTCATAGACTTCCCCGGGGGCAATGTTGTCCGGATCGGGTTCGCTGCGAAACAGGAATTCGGGAGAAGTCAGGATGAAGCGCAGCGCAACCTGAATACCTCTTTCAAAGCCGCCTCTGGCGTGACCGTCAAGATAGAAGTCGGTCAGCAGCGCCATATCTTCAGCTTCAAGTGGTCTTCTGTAGGCAAGTTTGCCGAGGCGACCGAGAATTTCGGCAGCACAATCACTCTCGTCACTTTCAACTGCCGGGTAACAGGAAAATATTTTACGACGTGATGTTGTGTCACCTGCGCCTGTAACATTGTAGGGGCCAATAATGTCTACATAATCCAGTGTAGGCAGACCTGTCATATTCTGTAAATCAAGATCGCGCGTATGTAATTCCAGAGGCTCATGGGTTTCTGCAGCATTTTTCTGAATAAAGGTAACAGCAACTTTGTGCAGGCCGGCATTGACCGGAACGCGAACCTTTAGTCGCTGGTCTATGGTGTCAGCCGCATCAGCAAAATTCATATCCGACATCAGGTTGTCTTCTTCTCCGCCCACTTGTGACAGAAAAACCCGCTCACCATCAATGGAGATTTCAAACTGGTTAGGCCATTCCAGTCCGGTCATGTAACCAACAATATTGCGGGTCAGATAGGAATGAAATTCGTATTCGCCATCCAAAGGAAAGTTGTGCTCGATCAGGATGCCTCCCCTGGTACCAAGAGGCAGGCCTGGCAGGTGTTGTCCCTGCGGGGCGTCAGGTGGCACTTTATAAATCTTTGAGACCGTATCCTGTCTTGGGTCGCCTATGGCAAGTTCCGCGATTTTACGCGAGGCGGCCAGGTATTGTTCCAGCAATAAAGGCGATGTACGCAGGACATCTGCAATATTGTCGAAACCATAACCTTCATCATCAGCTGGCAGGTATTCGCTGATGTCCACGTGAAGACCCAGCAAGTCTCGAACGACATTGCCATATTCGGTTCGGTTTAAACGATGCAGGGATGATTCACCTGGATCAGGGTTGGCCAGGGTGGCTTCATCAATACTGGATTGCAGGTATTCAACGAACTGCTGGCGCTGTTCCGGTTCCGGACTTGGCTGACCCAAAGGTGGCATCATGTTGCCCCGGAATTTGAGCATAACCTTTTCCCAAATTTCGGCATCAGCCAGGGGGTCGGCTAAATTGGCCAGTTCCAGGTCAAGGCTGCCTGCCCAATCTTCAAAATTATGACATTCGATACAATAGGTATCGATAAACTCTCGTGGGTGTTCCGTGTCCTGTGCCATGGCAGAAGTGCCACCAAGTATGGCTGGCAAGAGCAAAAAGTTTCGCAATAGCTTGTACATCAAATTTCCCCTGGATGAGCCGCGAAGAATAAAGTAGGGGGTGTTGCAATTCAAGGTGAGAAAAACTGAAACCTGGCAATTCATTGAAGTTTTAATGATTTATTGAGCAGAACAATATAATGCTGGTCAAATCTGTTTAAATTAGTTGATTGTATTTGGCAATGGGCTTTTTTATGCTGTCCAGCAATTTCAAATCAAAGGAGCGTCACCCCTTGAAGCGTCTCTTAAGTCTGACCTTGGCACTTATGACTCCTGGACTGACCTCCGCGCACCATGGTCTGGCCAATTTCAACCTCAATGTTGATATAAGCGTAGAAGGTGTCATTACAGATATCGCCATGGTAAACCCCCATTCCTGGGTCTACATTGTGGTCACCAATGACGACGGCACTGTGTCCAACTGGAAATGCGAATTACGCGGTGGGACAGTATTGCGCCGGTCCGGCTGGAATGAAGAGATGTTTGAAATTGGGTCGGCAATTACTATCACCGGGTCACCGGATCGTTTCGAGGAAAATACCTGTTATACAGGCACTATCAATTTTGCCAGTGGGCTGAGTCTGGATCGTTATGACCAGGTAACCGAAACCGACAGAAATCTCCGGCAACAGATTCAAATAAGCAGACTGCCCAATGGTGACCCGGATATTTCCGGAGACTGGGCAGCAGAACAGGTGGTGATGACGGATCCCCGGGGACTGGAAGGAACCCTGGTACCTCTCAGTGTAGCCGAACAGTTTGAGCCCGGCGAAGTGCCGGAAGGTCGCAGCGCCTTTCAGGGCTCCCGTGGCACGCCGGAATCGTTTACCGATAACCCTCTGTCAACCACCTGGGGTCGTCCCAGTCCGCTGGGCCTGACTTCTGCGGGTCAGGCTGCGATAGCCGGTTTCGACGGCTCTTCCACTGACAATCCACGCCTGCGGTGTGAAACCACCAATATCCTTTGGGACTGGGGCTTTGACAATCCAGTCAACCGTATCGAACAAAGCGAAGACGAGATTCGCCTGATCTATGGCACCATGATTTTTGAACGTATTATTCATTTGGACGAGACTGATTTTCCCGTATCAATTGAGCCAAGCCGAGGGGGGTATTCCATTGGGCGCTGGGAAAACGATGAGTTGATGGTGTATACCAAAGGATTTCTGCCGGGTATATTGCTGGCGGATGCCAATACGCCTCACAGTGATGAAATGAGAGTGGTGGAGCGCTTCAGGATAGATCCTTCCAATGGCGCTTTGCTCAGAACTTATACTGCCGAAGACCCGAAATATTTTCGTCAGCAATATCGCGGAGGGGATACCATGTTTGTCTCCAGCTATCCCTGGGAAGCATATAACTGCGATGATCGCTCTTATCGCTCCGATCTTTAATCTGTCAATTAATAACAAGAAAAAGAGGTAAACCAATGCCAGTTTCAGTAGCCATATACGATGACATTCTCGCGACCATAGGGAATACACCGGTCATTAGAATCAACAAGCTGGGTCCGCCGGGCATCAATTTATACGTCAAATCTGAAGCCTTTAATCCCATGAGTTCTGTTAAAGATCGCCTGGCTTTGGGGATCATTGAACACGCAGAAAAAACCGGCGCGATAAAACCAGGCCAAACAGTGGTTGAGGCAACCAGCGGCAATACCGGTATTGGTCTGGCCATGGTATGTGCAGCGAAAGGTTATCCTTTGGTAGTAACCATGGCTGAAAGCTTCAGCGTTGAGCGTCGCAAGTTGATGCGCTTCCTGGGCGCCAAGGTGATTCTCACTCCTGCGGCTCAGAAAGGTACCGGCATGGTCAACAAGGCTCTAGAACTGGCAGAAGAGCATGGCTGGTTTCTCACCCGGCAATTTGAAAATGAAGCCAATGCTGACATGCATTATCGGACTACCGGGCAAGAAATAATTACTGCCTTTGCAGACCAGAAACTGGACTACTGGGTAACCGGTTATGGTACTGGTGGCACATTGAAGGGAGTAGCAAAGGCACTGGAAGAAAAAAGCCCGGATACAAAAATTATAGTATGTGAGCCTGATAATTCAGCCCTCATTGGCAGCGGTCAAAAACAACAGCGCAATGATGATGGCTCGCCCAGCACCAGCCACACGGCGTTCAGATCACATATGATGCAGGGCTGGACGCCGGATTTTGTGTCCAAGCTCACTGAAGATGCTTTTAGTAGTAATTATGTTGACCAGGTTGTGCCCATTGATGGCCAGGAAGCCGTGAGATTGTCAAAAGCACTGGCACAACAGGAAGGTATCTTTGTTGGCATCTCTGCTGGTGCGACGTTCAGCGGCGCCTTACAAATAGCAGAAAAATCCGAACCGGGTACGACTATCCTTTGCATGTTGCCAGACACTGGTGAACGTTATCTGAGTACCCCCTTGTTTGAGGGTATTACCGAAGAAATGACAGATGATGAAATGGATATTTCAAAATCTACGCCAGGTTATCGTTTTGATACTGCGCCACCTCCTGCACCAGCGGCCACTGAAGAAGTTGTTGCCAATGAAGAGGCCGTGAAATTTGTAGAGGAGACTGTTACCAATTCAGAACAGCCTGTTGTTATGTTTGCGCTGGAATGGTGTGAGTTTTGCTGGTCCGTGCGCAAATTGTTCGACAAGCTTGGTGTTAAGTATCAGTCGCTGGACCTGGATTCGGTTGCCTACCAGGAGAATAACCGTGGGGGTGATATACGGGTTGCATTGAATGAGAAAATTAATAGCCCAACCATTCCGCAGATATTTGTCGGCGGTGAATATATAGGTGGCGCCACAGAGACCTTTGATGCGTTTAACAGCGGTAAATTACAAAAACTTTTCGAAAACAATAAAATCAGTTTCGATTCTTCACAGCAGTTTGATGCCTATTCTTTGTTGCCCAAGTGGTTGCAGCCAAGGTGATGATAAAAATGATGAATATGGTGAATAATAGGTTCCGGTTTTTATTTCTTACCCTGGCAATAAGTTTAAGTCATGGCGTGTTGTCTGCCGAGTCTGGTAATACGCCATTACCCTGGGCTTATGCACTCAATACACCCGGCATACCGGATCCGATTGTTTACAATGTGCCGCACACAGTCCCTGGCAGCGATGTCGAAATTACTTTTACCTTGCCCCGCAATCTTTTTCAGCCACCCGACTGGCATCCAGGGGATCATCCGGAAATGCCTGATATTGTTGCCAGTGGCCGTGAGCCAGTTGTCTTTGCCTGTGGCTTCTGTCACCTGCCAAACGGGCAGGGGCGACCGGAAAATGCCAGCCTTACTGGCTTGCCTGAGGCCTATATCATTCAGCAAATGGCGGACTGGCGCGCCGGTCTGAGGCAGACTTCAGAACCCTTGCATGGACCGGCAACCAACATGCGTGCCATCGGAGTGAATGCCACCGAAGCCGAAGTAGAAGCAGCTGCTGCCTATTTCTCCAGTCTTGTACCAAAGAAATGGATTCGGGTGATTGAAACTGACACCGTGCCGGAAACTGTCGTAGCCGGTTGGATGTATATTGAAAAAGAGGGTGGCGGAACCGAGGCCATTGGCAATCGCATCATGGAAATGCCGGAAGACCTCGAACGTACTGAATTACGCGACGACCGTTCCGGCTTTATCGCTTACGTGCCGACCGGAAGTGTTGCCCGTGGTGAAAGCCTGGCTGTAGATGGCGGTTGCGCCACCTGTCACGGTATTGATCTGAAGGGGCTTGGTCCGGTACCGGCACTGGCCGGACGCTCGCCCAGTTATATCGCCAGGCAGTTGTATGACCTGCAGGTGGGTAATAGGCGCGGCTTGTGGTCCCCCCTGATGCAAAATGCAGTCAATAACCTTTCCTTGGAAAATATAGTCGACCTGTCGGCATACCTGGCTTCCCTGGAACCCTGAGGTGGCGAAAAAAGTAGTCATCATTGGCGGCGGGCATAACGGCCTGGTCTGTGCTGCCTACCTTGCCAGGGCTGGCAAACAAGTCACTGTATTGGAAAAACGCCATGTCCTGGGTGGCGCCGCAGTTACCGAAGAATTCTATCCCGGCTTCAGAAATTCAGTTTGCTCCTATACGGTTAGCCTGCTCAATCCAAAAGTCATTTCAGAACTGAATCTGTATCAGCATGGTTTGAAAATCATTCCCCGTGCAGTGAATAATTTTTTACCCCTGCCTGATGGTGACAGTTTCGCTTCAATCACAGGTGTGCTGGACGAAGAAGTGAGACGTTTTTCAAACAGGGATGTGCAGGCTTTGCATGACTATGAGGCAAATATTGCTGCTGTAGTTCCGGTAATAAAAGAGCTTATGTTAATGACGCCGCCGGCCTTAAACGGTGCTGGACTATCAGATTATTTTGGGCTGTTCAGGCTTAGTCGGCGCTTCTCAAAGCTGGACAGGAAACAGCAGCAATTCCTGTTAACCCTTTTTGTGCGTAGCGCCGGCGAGGTTCTGGATGATCAATATGAAACCCCTGCGCTAAAAGCCTTGTTTGGGTTTGATGCCATTGTGGGCAACTATGCATCTCCCTATATGCCAGGTAATGGCTATAACCTGCTGCACCACCTGATTGGTGAAGTACATGGAGAAAGCGGACGTTGGGGGCATGCCATCGGCGGTATGGGTGCGATCAGTGATGCCATAGTCGCGGAAGGGAAAAAATATGGAGTCAGATATCACACAAATTGTGCTGTGTCTGAAGTGCTGCTGGAAAACAAACATGTTCGGGGAGTGGCAACTAGTGATGGTGCGACTCATGATGCCGATATTGTGGTGGCTGGTATCAACCCGGTTTTGTTGTTTACGCATTTACTTGATCAGGATGAGGTGCCCGAAGAATGGTTAAGCCATTTCAGGCAGTACAAATGCGGCAGCGGTGCGTTCAGACTGAATCTGGCACTCAATGGTTTGCCGGAATTTCCAGGCAGGAAAGTACAGGATTACCTGACTGCAGGCATTATCCTGGGTTCGTCCCTGAACTACATGGATGCTGCCTGGCAAAGTGCCAGAAGCCAGGGCTGGTCAGACGAACCTGTTGTTGAAATGCTGATTCCCAGTTTGGTAGATGATTCCCTGGCGCCTGATGGCTGTCATGTTGCTTCATTGTTTTGCCAACATTTTTCGCCCGACCTGAAGTCGGACTGGGACACAAAGAAAGAGCAGGCTGTCACTGCCATTCTGGAAACTGTCGAAGCAAGCTTTCCGGGCTTCAGGTCATTGATCGAAGCACAACAGGTGTTAAGTCCATGGGATCTGGAACAGGAGTTTGGCCTGGTTGGCGGGGATATTTTTCACGGTCGTATGAGCCCCGAGCAGCTATTTTCCGTCAGACCGGCGCTGGGGCTTGCGCAATATGCCTTGCCGTTCAAAGGCTTGTATTTGTGTGGGTCGGGTGCTCACCCGGGAGGCGGTGTCAGCGGCTTGCCCGGGCATAACGCCGCCAGGCAAATATTAGCCTAGCCTGTTTCCAGGGGCATGTCAGGATCCGCCGTCCATTCAGTCAGCGAACCATCATAAACAGCAATGTTGTCTTGTCCCACCAGGGTCAGAGCCAGGGCATTGGAGCTGGCGGCAATACCGCCACCGCAATAGGTAATGACACTTTCTGCATCCAGGGATCCGGAAGGAGCCAATTTTTCCATCATGGCTTCCCTGGAAAGATAGCAGGATGTGTCCGGGTCAAGCAGTTCTTCACAATATAAGTTTTGACTGCCAGGAATACGGCCTGGCCTCTGGTAAGGATTAATTTTTCCTTCGAAGACAGCCATGGGCAGGGAATGTAGTAATAAGCTGTCTTTATTTTTACTTGCAGCCAGTACTTCGCTTTTGTCTGCCATTAATCCGGGTCGATAGTTAAGGGTAAAATTTTCAGCAACAGGATAAACAACAGCATCTGTTGAAAGTTGTCTTTCTTCAGCGGTCCATTTTTTCCAGCCACCATCAAGTACAGCGGCATTATTAAAACCCAGTGTTCGCAACATCCACCAAACACGTGCTGCCCAGGCATGGTTACCGCGGTCATAACAAACAACTGTGGTGTTATCGCCGATACCTCGTTGTCTGAAGGTGTCAGCCAGGGTGTCGGGGTCCGGCATCATCAGGGTAAATTGATGATTCTGATCTGACAGCTCACTACTGATATCCACGTAAATACTGTTGGGGATATGCCCTTCATGCCAAACGTTGATTCCTGAAACAAAGCCATAGGATCCATCTTCGTGGTGTTGAACAATCTGCGAACAATCCAGGATTCGGATATCGTTAGCCTGCAAGTGCTCTGCAAGCCAGTTAGTAGAAACAAGGGGGGCATCAAGCGTGGTTGTCATTAAAATTCTCCAATCGGATCTGGAGAGAATTATAGTTTGTGAATCAAATGAAAAAACAGAAAAAAAAGGCCGGACTTTCGTCCGGCCTAAAAAACCGTTTGAGATTGTCAGGACAAGGGGAATGGGCTAGAGGGTAACCTCAAACGGGTCTGTGACTTCATCAATACAGGCGCGGATAACGCGACGCAGGTTGATCTGATAATCCTGAAAAGCTACTACTTCTTCCAGGCTGATCAGGCCATCACCATTGGAATCCATGCGATCGAAGAGTTCATAGGCTCGTTCTTCCAGGGCAATGCTCAGCTCAACCAGGTCGATATAGCCATCGCCATCCAGGTCAACCGCATCAAAACGATCCTCAACTTCCTGGGGACCTTCCCAGTCGGCAATGGTTTCTCTGACACACTGAATGACCAATTCACGTTCTGTTTCATCATGGTCATCACGGGGTGGGTGGCGTCTTGCTTCTTCTTCACTCAGCAAGCCATCTCCGTCAATGTCACGGCGATCAAATTGCTCATCAATGCGGCCAAGCCTGTTATCTAGGAATTCATCAACATCGACAAAACCGTCTTCATTGGTATCGAGGCGATCAATAAGTCTCTCGGGATTGCCACCTGGACGAGGGCGGTGACGCGATGGCCGATCTGCACTTCGGTCTGCACCAACACCTCTGTGAGGACGAACATCGATTGCTTCTACCTGGCGGTTAAACCTGGGGCCATCTTCCTGCGCAGTGGCGGCCGGCAAGATAGCTGCACTTAACAGTGCAGACGTACTAATAATTACAAGACTTTTGAATTTCATGATTGTTACTCCTGTGAATAATTTTGTTAATGAAACTAAAAAATTGAATACCGGCCGGAATATTCAGTTCACAGTCTAAAACGCGGTCTTGGCTACTTGGTTGACACGGCCGTTGAATAATGTAAAGCAGTTCACTATTCAATGCTGCCGGGAAGTTACTCAAACCGTCACTGCAAAATGAGCTGAAGGCTTCATTGCAATGCCGGGGAGGGCAGGTAGAATTGAGGTGACTTTAAAACCACAAACATTGGAATCTGCTTTGCCTTTACCTGAAGATTTACGCCAGGAATATTTACAGGCGCTGGGAATAGACAGCTATTTCCCCCGGCTGAAATTACCCGGAGCACCAGATTCTGTGAAACTGGATTGGCCGGATTCCTGGCAAATCCCCCAGGATCTCAACACGGATGACTTTGCAGCTGTCGCGCCAGAAGTAGCTTCCAGAATAGACCCGCCGTCGGTAGCACCTGTAGACAGCATCCTCGAAAAATCGGCGTCACCACCTGCAAGCGCCTCGGGGGTAGCACCAGAAAGGACATCACCAGCCTCTGCAGACCCTGTAAATAAAAGTGAAAGCAAGGGCGCCACTCAGGCCAAAAAAGCAGTTGCAGATGAATGCAGAGTTCAGTTGGTTTGTATTCGGGTAAATGCTTCGTTGGCAATTATCAATACGATGCCTCATCTGGGACCCAGGCAGTTGTCGTCGCAGCACAGACAACTTCTCACCAATATGCTGGCTGCTTCAGGCATCGCGCATGAAGAACTGCATATAGAGGACAAACCTTTTCATTGGCCCATGGTTCAAGGGGGAGGAATGGATAACAGCAGGCATGCTGCTGCCATGGCCCTAAGTGCTTATTTGCAGCAAAAATATGCTGATTGGCAGTTCGATACCTTGCTGGTCATGGGCGAGAGTATTATCTCTGCTTTGTTTGCTGCAGCTGACGACGAAGAAAATCAGGTGCCATCTCTGGATGAGCACGGTTGGGACATCGCCTATAGTCGCAGCCTTGATGAATGCTGGCAAAGTCCAAAACTGAAGCAGGAACTCTGGCCCGTTTTTCTCAAATTACGTCGCTGAGACAGGCAACTGTTACAAGAACAAAATAAGGTTATGCCGGAATTGCAATTCAGGAAAATGACCAAGGCAGACCTGCCTGTGGTCACAAAAATAGAAAAGGATTGTCAGTCCCATCCGTGGACACTGCTTCAATTTCTTGATGGCTTCAATGCAGGGCATGAAGGTTGGGTAGCCTGCAAGCGTTTCCAGGATCGTGAATTGATTATCGGATTCGCTATTGTTGCTACAGTTTTGGATGAAAGGACTTTGTTGAATTTATGTGTGAGACCGGCATATCAAAAACAGGGGAATGGTAAAAATCTGATGACTTTTTTGCTGGCACAGGCAAAGGCCGAAAAAATAGCACAATTTATTCTTGAGGTCAGGATCTCAAACAGGTTTGCCAGAAATCTTTATAAAGCCCTGGGGTTTGAAAAAATCACTGTGCGTAAAGGATATTACCCTGCACTTGATGGACGCGAAGACGGCCTGGTTTATTCCTTGTCGTTCTCCAGCGCGTCCTCATCTTCTCCGTGAGAGAAAATTGCTTTTTTTATCCAGCCAAGCAGTTTGAAAAAACTTACTGCCAGTAAAGCCAGCAAGACAATTACCAGGGTAAAGAGGAAGGTCGTCAGAACAAAGCTCTTAACTTCAGCGAAAGGGATCTCGGCAAAATTGATAACGGCAAACAAAGATGCCAGGCCTACCAGAATCCCTGAGATAATATTACGTGTTTTCTTGTTTAGTTTTTTCGCCATGTTAGAAAATCATATCAACCGGTGGCTGTGAGGGCGTCCAGCAATCTTTGGTTTTGTTCAGGAGTCCCTATGGTTATACGCAGCTTATCTTCCAGGCGCTTTTCATTTTTGAAGTAGCGTACCAGGATGCCCTGGCTTTTTAGTTCCAGATAAAGTGTTTCTGCTGATTTGCCGGTCGGCACAGTGGCAAGGATAAAATTACTCTGACTGTCAGGGACTACAAAACCTGACTGGCGTAAAGCTGCGGTTACCCTGGCGCGCTCTTCACGCACTTTAGCCCATGTGTCCCGGGCATAATCCTGATCTTCTATGGAGGCTTTTGCCAGAGTTTGTGAGATAAGGTCAGTGTTATAACTGTCCTTGGTTTTCATCAAAGGGCTAATGAGCGTTTCACTCCCCAGGCCATAAGCCATGCGCAGGCCTGCCAGTGAATAGCCTTTACTGAAGGTTCTCAGGATTAACACATTATCGTGATCACGAACCAGTTGTTCGGACAGATAGGCAAGGTCTGGATCAACAAAATCTATATAGGCTTCATCAAGTAGCAGCACGCCATTGAACTCATCTGCCAGAGCGGAGATGCTGGCAAATGACGTCAGTGTTCCTGACGGGGCGTGGGGGTTCACCAGGAAAGTCAGTTTTGCACCCGCGTCATTTAGCAGGCTGCTGTAATTTTCAGGCAGATCCCAGTTCCCATCCAGCTCAAAGGACGTCATACCGCAGCCATAAGCGTCAGCAAGCACCTGGTAGAGAGTATAGGTAGGTCTTGCAACAGCAATGGTTTCGTCAGTTTCAACAAAAGTTGCGATAGCCATACGCAGTAACTCGTCACCACCATTGGTAACAATAACGTTGTCACTGGCCAGACCGTGCTTTTGTGCAATGGCTGCCTGCAGGGAGCCAGCAGTAGGTGGCGGATATTGGCGTAAGCGGCCAACATCACACCCTTCCAGTGCCAGATTTACTGAAGGACTTGGCGGGTAGGGGTTTTCATTGGTATTGAGTTTGATAATGCCTGGTGTCGCAATCTGCTCACCAGGAACATATGCAGACATAGCCTCAATGTTGTTGCGTTCGTATGCCATATTGAATTTCTGGGTATGGGATTATTGAAATCCGGTTTTTATTACAACTGAGCCAGGCGGTTACTTTTCTGCGGTTGGCAGATACGTATCCAACCTGTTATTCCAACCGTTGAGCCAGCGTGATTCATTTCTTTCAACGGGCGCATTCTCGACCCTGTTTGCCAGTATCTGACGTGCACTAGTGATAAATGACTGGATAGGGTTGGTACTGGTTTCCATTTCAAGCAAGACCTGTTTCAAGCCCCAGCCCTGGTTATTGTATGCCTCATTCGGGGAAACACCAGTCCCCTTGAAATTTACATAATCAATCAGGGCATACAGGCCATAGGGTGGATTACTGTTTGCGACTCTATAAAAATTTTCCTGAAGTTTGAATTTGACGGCATTTACATTGGAACCCTGGCTTGAAAAAGTGTCAGCTTCAGTCACAGAGGCAAGCATGGAGGCCAGTGCTGATTCGAACCGGGTAATAATAAAGTCGGTCTGTTCCCGGGTGTGATTCAAGAGAAAATTACGCAGTTCCTGCATCCTGGCGCTGTCATAATCGGCCAGAAATGCCTCCCGGTTTTGCCATGGCGCATCCTTGTTTGCCTCCAGTATCCAGTTAGGAAGCTCTAGTCCGGATTGCTGCAAGTACAGGAGTAAATCGGGGAAGCTTTCTACATAAATTTCTTCCTGTCCTGACTGATACCAGATGAAATGGCCAATCCCCATGGAAGGGAAGTTTTCTCCCTCATTCCATGCTGTCAGGCAGGCAACTTGCCGGTTGCATTCGTTGGTAAAAATCTGCTCCCCAAGCCATTGTGTTTGGGAGGGATCAAGAACCGGGAAATTCGCGCCATTAACACTCACGGATGCAAGAAAACCACTGAAAATCAGCGAGATAATCTGCAGGCTGGACTTTACTAGTTTGAATCGAATCCTGGTCAACCTGTGTTAATCTATATGAATTTTATGGATACTAGGCAGATTCTAGCATAAAGTTTTGTCTGCTCAGCCCCTTAACTGGCTATATTAAAGAGATTTATCATTACTGCAGGCACGTTAAAAGCGGCATTATTAGGGTTCTAAACATTACACAGGGTAGGATCGTATTTCTGTCTTTTGCAGGATTTGAAATCATTCCTGACCATAGCTCAAAAAATAGCTCAAAAAATAGCTCAAAAAAATACAAATAACCGGGATTAAAAGTGGTAGAAGATACATCCACAGAAGAAATATCTGTCGAAGCAGCAGACGACCAGTCAGATGCAGCCTCAGGCGTACCAGCCGGGGATGAGTTTGTGCGTCAGCTTGCGGGCCTTTACAAGCAGCTGAAATTTTCCAAAAACCTCAAGAAAGCCATGAAAGAGGTGGAAGGCTCCATTCTCGAATTGATGGGCTGCAAGATGTTCACCATTTTCCAGAGTGTCGATAACGGCAAGGAAATTGTGGCCAGCTTTATGGGCGATACCAGGCCCCATGACGATAGTGAACGAATTGAAATTCGTGTTCCTTTTACACCGACTTCCCTGGCCGGATATGTTGCTTTAAGCCAGCGCTCATTGCTGGTAGAAGATGTTTACGATGCTGAAACGCTGACTGAAATTCATGGTCGCCTGCAATGGGATAAAAGTTTCAGTGAATCCCAGGGTCTGTTTTTTAAATCCATGATCGTGGTTCCGATCAAGGATGACATTCTTCTTGGTGTGGTGCAGTTAATCAGGTTCAAGGATGATCCGGTATTCTCCAATACGGATCTCAAACATGCCCAGATGCTGGCCCAGATGCTGGCCAAGCAATTCCGTTCAGAATTTCAAAGTACACAAGGCCCTTACGACTACCTGGTGCAGCAAGGCAAGCTGACGGCCAAGGATCTGGATGAAGTTGAAAAGGGTGTTTCATTGTACGGTGGAACAATTTCCAAAATGCTCATGGAAGATTACAAGGTTGAGCCCCAGGAAATTGGCAAATCCCTTGAGCTGTATTACCGCACACCTTATCTGGGTTATGACCCGAATATTGTGCTGCCAGTTGATTTAATGGAAAACCTCGGCGCCAGTTACCTGAGAGCCAATTTATGGGTTCCGGTTGCCGGGAGCAAGGAAGAAGTCACCATCCTCATAAGTGATCCCAGTAATTATCAGAAGATTATGGAAATACAGGGCATCCTCAATGCCCGCAATTATGTATTCAGAGTCGGTCTGCCTGAGGATATTCTCAAGTTCCTGGGTGGCGGACAGGAAGAGGAAGAGGACGATGAAGGGTTTGATGAAGTGTTCAAGAGCCTTCAGGAAGAAGGCGGTATTGAACTGGATAATGCAGACGATGATGGGGATGATTCAGAAAGTGCGGCTGAAACCTCTGGCATTATTCAATTGGTCAATCGGATTATCGTCGAGTCAGATCGTCTGGGTGGATCAGATATTCATATAGAACCTGCCAAGGACAAGAATCCGGGTATTGTCAGAGTCAGGGTTGACGGTATTTGTCGGGAAATCCTGAAGGTACCTTCTGAGCATACCGGTGCATTGATAGCCCGTATCAAGGTAATGTCCCGACTTGATATTTCCGAAAGACGCCTGCCTCAGGATGGTAAGTGTAAGTTAAAAATCCGGGGCAGGGCCCTGGAGCTTCGTGTTGCAACAGTGCCTACCGTTAATGGTGAAAGTGCCGTCTTGCGTCTGTTGGCAGCAGGTTCTGCCATGCCACTTGAGAAAATGGGCCTGGCACCGAGGAACATGGAGAATCTTCTCGAGGCAGCCAAGCATCCTCATGGCTTGTTGCTTGTAGTAGGACCAACAGGTTCTGGTAAAACAACTACTCTGCATGCTGTTTTGGGTTATCTCAACCAGCCTGACCGAAAAATCTGGACAGCAGAAGACCCTGTGGAAATCACACAACCTGGTTTGCAGCAGGTACAGATGCAACCAAAAATTGGCTTCACCTTTGCCACGGCCATGCGCGCCTTCCTGCGTGCGGACCCGGATATCATCCTGATTGGTGAGATGCGCGATCATGAAACTGCCGCTATTGGTATTGAAGCGTCGCTTACTGGTCACTTGGTGTTATCCACCCTTCATACCAACTCAGCCCCGGAGACCATCACGCGTCTTTTGGATCTGGGCCTGGATCCTGTCAACTTTTCAGACGCCTTGCTGGCCATTTTGGCCCAACGTTTGATGCGAACCTTGTGTGGAAAATGCAAGGAGCCCTATAAACCGGAAGAAAAAGAACTAAATCACCTAATTGAGCAGTACGGCACAGAACACTTCAAGGAACTTGGTTTAAATACTGATGAAATCGAGTTGTGTCGTGCGGTAGGCTGTGATGAATGCGGTGATACCGGTTATAAAGGGCGTTGTGGCGTACATGAGCTGCTGGTTGGTACTCATGAGCTACAGTCCATGATCTACAAGAAAGCTGACCTTGCAGACCTGGAGAAACAAGCAATCAAGGATGGTATGCGGACGCTGAAGCAGGACGGTATTCATAAAATCTTCCTGGGCCTCACTGATTACGAGCAACTCCTGAGAATTATCGCCGAATAGGCGGAATTTCTGGTAGATGGGCAGTCATTTTGACTGCGTTGTAATCAGGCCTGAGGGCCTTTACCAAAAAATGTTAACTGGTTCACACCCGCTTGGCTCAAAGAGCAGTCAGGCATAGAGAGCGCTGTCCCGGTTATATTTTTTGACTTGACCCTCATGTGCCAATAATTGGGGGGTATCCCATGATTAAAACAGTAATAATTGGCCTTGTTTTGGGGGCAACACTTGGTGTTTCGCTTGCAACAGAGTTATTCACCCGCTTAGGTTTGGAGCCTGAAATCAACAAGTTACTGATAGCAGGGATGTTGCTAACGGCAGTTGTAGTCAATCGAGGCATTGGCATTCTGGCTGCCTTTATTTTGCTTTCAGTGGCGATTATGCAACCTGATCAATTTTTCCTTGATCATGGCTTTGACCGGGATATATTACTCGCCGCGCTCCTGTCGACGGTTATTTACCCCATTGTTCAGCGCGTAATGCACTCCTGATTATATTTTAAACTCTCCTTTTACAGCGTTTCAGACTTCTGACAGCAGGTAGCTGGACGCTTGTGCAACGAAAAATGGGGCAGCGTTTCACCTTGTTCTGGATAGCCAGGCTGGAATGAAAAACAACGTGTTTTCGACTCCGTAAAACTACTCAAAAAACCCTTATTTATCAGGGTAAAAACGATTCAATATTTTTGATCGCTAAAAAAGCCCGGGATTTTATGCACAAAACAAAATGCTTTCATTATTAGCCTTAAAAAATAGGGGTTTTATGAAGACTTAATTAAAATAACTTATAACATATTGAAATATAGGGATTTTATAATTGTACATAAAATGAACAAATTGTAACGAGGCAACGAAAGATGGGCAGTTCAATGCCGTCCCGAGTGATTATCCAAAGACTTATCCACAGATTCTGTGGAAAAAAATTAGCCCGTGGAGGAATCCGGGATTGAAAGAGCTGTAACAAACCATATATTAAGTATTTGGAAACTGATGATATACTTTAAACCAGCAGGCTTGGTGTTTCCAGAGCCTCTCCAGAGACCGTTAATGATAGAAATCAACGACAATATCCCTTTTCTTTGGCGCCTTCGAGCACAAGGCGACAGCGAGGGATTCTGCATTGTTTCCATGGTAGTTCCATTCAATACCGGTGATTCAAAGCTTGAGCACACCATCGAGACTGACATTATCAGTCTTGCCGCTGATTACGATGGCACCAATGAAGATGAAATTCTTGAATGGAACGAAGATGACATAAGCTTATTCCTGAAACTGATCACAAATACTTCAGCGGGTAGATCCCTGGCTCCAGGTGGCAGCATCAAAGTGGATCTGAATGACCCTGACACCATAGAAATTGTGAACATTGTTGCCGCTGCAGGATTTGGCCTGGCGCAGACCGGGGACAACTACCTGATGAATTCTGATCACTCTCAAATGAGTTTTCAATGTGACGTTGGTACTCAGATTTCACTCAATACTGTCACTGGCTACAAACGCGGCGTAGTAGTCGATATGGATGAAGATCATGTCGTGTGTGTCATGCTGGAAAGTATTGAACGTGTCTCTTCAACGCAGGAAGACGAAATCCTGCCCCATGATGTAATACTGGTGAAACGTCACCAGGTTCTGGACCCACTGTATACTCGCACAGAACCTGTCCAGTCAGATGTTGTTCATTAGCTGGACACATCATACTTATTAATTCTCACCCCTTCTAAATTACACCAGGTCTTATGAACGAGTTTGAAGCGGAAGTTTCCAGGCGCCGCACCTTTGCCATTATTTCTCACCCGGATGCCGGGAAAACCACTATTACCGAAAAATTACTGTTGTGGGGAAAACTGATCCAGAAGGCAGGTACTGTAAAAGGACGAAAATCTGATCGTATGGCCACTTCCGACTGGATGACCATGGAGCAGGAAAGGGGTATTTCGGTCACTTCCTCAGTGATGCAATTTCCCTATCGGGACAAGGTAGTTAACCTCCTGGACACACCAGGACATGAAGACTTTTCCGAAGACACCTATCGTACCCTTACTGCTGTCGATTCCGTATTGATGGTTATTGATGGTGCCAAAGGTGTTGAGCAGCGCACCATCAAATTGATGGAAGTGTGCAGGCTGCGCGACACGCCAATTCTGACCTTTATCAATAAACTGGACCGCGACATTCGCGATCCCATTGACCTGCTGGACGAAGTGGAAGATATCCTCAAAATTCAGTGTGCACCGATTTACTGGCCCCTGGGCATGGGCAAGTCGTTCCAGGGCATCTATAACCTGTACACAGATACTATTTTTATCTACGACCGTGAGCATGCGGATGAAATCGGAGATACCAGGGTTATCCAGGGTCTGAATAGTGATGAAGCTACCGAGTTACTTGGCTCCTACGTTGATGATTTTCGTGATGAGATAGAACTGGTGCGCGGTGCCAGTCATGAATTTAATTTGGAAGCCTATCTGGACGGGCGTCAAACCCCGGTATTTTTTGGTACGGCACTGGGTAATTTTGGCGTTGAACAGATGCTTAATGAATTTGTTGAATGGGCACCTGCGCCACAAAACAGGCAGTCACAAAGTCGTGAAATAGACGCAAAAGAAAAGAATTTTTCCGGCTTCATATTCAAGATCCAGGCCAACATGGATCCCCGGCATCGTGACCGTATTGCCTTCATGCGAATTTGTTCAGGAGCCTACGAGCAAGGCATGAAAATGAATCATGTCAGGATTGGCAAGGAGATTCGCATCAGTGATGCAGTCACTTTTCTGGCCGGTGAAAGGGAGCAGGCTCACTATGCAGTTTCGGGTGATATTGTCGGCCTGCATAATCATGGCACGATCCAGATTGGAGATACCTTTTCCGCGGGAGAAGAGCTTCAATATATGGGCATTCCCCATTTTGCCCCGGAGCTGTTCAAGCGCATTCGCCTGAAAGATCCCTTGAAACTGAAACAATTGCAAAAGGGACTGCGACAACTGTCCGAAGAAGGATCTACCCAGGTTTTTATGCCGCTAAACAATAACGACCTTATTGTTGGTGCTGTCGGGGTATTGCAGTTTGAAGTAGTCGCTTATCGACTCAAGGACGAATATAAAGTGGATTGTGTTTACGAGCCTATAAATATTCACACGGCACGATGGGTTTATAGTGATAACAGCACCAAGCTGGAGGAATTCAGGCGCAAAGCAGGGGACAACCTTGCCCTGGACGGCGGTGACTATCTCACTTACCTGGCGCCAACAAGAGTAAACCTGGAATTGACGCAAGAGCGCTGGCCTGAGCTGGAATTCAAGGCAACTCGGGAACACTAAAAAAGAGATAAGAGGAAAGAGGAAAGAGACAAGGAAAATAGCAAAAATGGAGTTTTATTTTTTACCGGCAAATTCCCGATAGATCAAAGGGTATATAACCATCAAAACCACAACCATGATGAGAATATCCCGATCAATATAGTATTGGCTTAATGTTTCTTCAGGTAAATTAATCATCAGACTCATGGCCAGGACAAGAATAATCAGTCCTATGCCCCTGAAAGCAACCAACCCGGTGATGACCAGGGCGCCGCAACCTATATAGAGATAATTTTTATCTATACCAAATTGTGTAAGCAGGTTTGCACTGAGAACGATGCCCACAGTCGCGAAGACGACTACTGCCAAGAGAATCATTTTCATAGAAATAACCGCAAAAGTTCTAAACCCCAATAAACTACTTCAGAACGTCCATTTACACAATCACAAAAATTACCAGGGTCATTGCCTTAATAGAGGGTTTTCAGCGCGCAGAAAGGGACTTGTTCAGGAATTCAGCGCTTTATTTGCCCTGTTGCCAGGAGGTTAATGAGCAGCAATGTCTCGTACAAAAGTCTGCCTGCTCCAGATGATCAAAGAATATTATCGTCTCCATCGCCATCATCTTCTGACACCAGAGATAAGCCGCCGGTACGATCCTCGCCATTGTCACCACCCACTTCACTTTCAGCCAGATCAATTTTTAGTCGCAGGTTATTCTTGGAGTCCGCATTTTTCAGGGCTTCTTCCAGGGTGATTTTACCTTCACGGTAAAGTTGGTAGAGGGCTGAATCAAATGTGCGCATTCCCGCGCCTTCAGATTTTTCCATGACTTCCTTGATCTCTTCTACCTTGCCATTCTTGATCAAATCCTGCACGCGGGGTGTACCCAACAGAATTTCAATAGCGGCAGCACGCTTTCCATCTACTGTTGGAATCAAGCGTTGGGAAACAAATCCACGCAGGTTCAAAGACATATCCAGATACAACTGTTTATGCCGTTCTTCCGGGAAAAAGTTGATGATGCGGTCCAGGGCCTGGTTGGCATTATTGGCGTGAAGCGTTGATAAACAAAGGTGACCTGTTTCCGCAAATGCCAGGGCATGTTCCATGGTTTCCTGGGTACGAATCTCGCCAATCAGAATTACGTCAGGTGCTTGCCTCACTGTATTTTTAAGTGCTTCCTCGTAGGAAATGGTATCAACGCCGACTTCACGCTGATTGATGATGGATTTTTTATGGTTGTGAACAAATTCCACCGGGTCTTCAATAGTGATGATATGCCCATCGGAATTTGTGTTTCTATAATCAATCAGTGATGCCAGTGAAGTGGATTTACCGGAACCTGTGCCGCCAACAAACAGGATAAGTCCGTTTTTGTTCATCATTAACGTGGTAAGAATTTCTGGCAGGCCCAGATCCTTGAAATTAGGAATGTCCGAAACGATATGACGGGCTACTATTCCCACCTCATTGCGTTGTTGAAAAATATTGACGCGGAAGCGACCAATCCCTTCCTCAAACAAGGCCAGATTCATTTCCGGACTTTTTTCAAAATCAGCGATTTGTTCTTCGTTCATCATGGAATAGGCAATTTGCTTGGATGCGCCGGGCGGCAAGATTTTGTCCGTCATAGGAAGGAGTTTACCGTGCGCTTTCATGCTTGGAGGTGCACCTGTAGTAATAAACAGGTCAGAACCACCTTTTTCGATCATGATTTTTAACAGATCTTTTAAATCCATAACAACAGCCTTTCAGAATAGAGTTTTACTAATTAATCAAAACGTTTTTCAGTGTACCAGTTTACCTTAACTGCTGATTTGTGTACTTCATCCTGCACTCCCAGAGTGAGGACAAATAGTGCCATGCGAATCAGAACACCATTGTCAGTCTGGCGGAAAATCGCCAGGTTGGGGTGCTGGTTAAGGTCATTATCCAGCTCGTTTGCTTCCGCACGGGAATCCCTGGGCAATGGGTGCATAATAACGGTATTCGGTTTGCAGTGACTTGTGTAAATAGCCTGGTTCAACCGGAAACGTCCCCGGTAGATATCGGCTTCCTTTCTGTCTTCAAAACGTTCTTCCTGGATGCGGGTCAGATAGACAGTGTCATTATTTTCCAGGCCGCTTTCCATGTCTTCCGTTTCAATAATGGTCTGACCGTTTTGTCTTAGTTCTTCAATTATTTCTTCCGGCATTTTCAGCTCGCCAGGAGAAATAAGGGTAAAGGTGATGTTCTTGTACAGGTTGAGCAGTCGGCAAAGTGAATGCACGGTTCGGCCAAATTTCAAATCACCAACCATGGCGATTCGAATACCATCGAATTCGTTAGTAATGTTCAATTCTTTCTTGATGGTGTAGAGATCGAGCAGGGCCTGGGAAGGATGCTCCGCCGGCCCATCGCCAGCGTTGATTACCGGAACTCGGCTGGCACGGGAAAACTCTTCTACAGAACCGGCTACGGGGTGGCGCATGACCACCACATCACTGTAGCCGCTAATCACCCGGGCAGTATCGTAAAGAGATTCACCCTTGGTAATGGCAGAAGCCTTGATATCTGTGGTTTCGCGGACTTGCCCACCCAGCAGATTAAAGGCACAGCCAAAACTGACGCGTGTTCTTGTACTGGGTTCGAAAAAGAGGTTGCCGAGAATGGCGCCGTCGAGAACACGGGTGTGTTTTTCACGTTGCGCGTATGGCTCCATTTCATCGGCGATCCTGAATAATTCCTCTACATCATTTTTGTCGAACTGACTGATGGAAAGAATATGGGAGCCAAGGAAATTCATGAGGTGCGATTATATGACTAAATCGGGCTTAAGTCTCAAAAAACCAGGAACGAGTGACGAGAAACAAGGTACAAGGTACAAGGTACAAGGAGACAGATTTGAAATAATGTCGGCAAACGCGTTGCTATGCCGACCTACATGCTTTTATCCTTTCACTACCCACTACCCACTCGTAACTCGCACCTCGCCACTCGAACCTTGCTCCTTGCTCCTCCTGCGCATATGCTTGAAGCATGTTTATGACAGGAGATAGGCCCATGTCTGAATTGAGCAATAAATTACAACGTTTACTACTGATGCTCCTTTCAATCCCTGCTTTTGCTTTCGCCCAGCACGGCACCGAAGGGGAAGAGTGGATTTCCTATGGGGGTGACCGCGGTGGAACACGTTATTCGCCTCTGGACCAGATAGATAGGAACAATGTGGCCGACCTGGAGGTGGCCTGGACCTGGAAAGCGGATAACTTTCCTGAAACTGATTATCGAAATATCAGTACACCCTTGATGGTAGATGGCATCCTGTACTTCACTGCCGGAAATCGTCGTAACGTTATTGCTGTGGATGCTGATACCGGTTACACGCGATGGACCTGGCGCATGGATGAAGGTGAGCGCTGGGCGCAGGCACCCCGGCGCAATTCCGGTCGCGGTGTGTCTTACTGGAGCGATGGTCAGGACAGCAGAATTTTTGTCATCACGCCTGGTTTTCAACTGGTTGCACTGGATGCGCTTACCGGAATTCCTGAAAGTGATTTTGGTATTGATGGCGTCGTGGATTTATTTACCCGGCTTGACCTGGATTATGACCATCCGCCGCTGCTAGGTGCCATCGGCAATTCTTCTCCTCCTACTATCATTGGGGACAGTGTCGTCATTGGGCCGGCATTGCGTCCGGGAGGACGCTCCAATAGCGGTAATGTGAAAGCGGACATTATGGCGATAAACGCCCGTACGGGAGAACGCAACTGGATTTTTCATACTATTCCAAGGGCCGGTGAGCCGGGTTATGTAACCTGGCTGGATGGCTCGGCAGAGCGGGTCGGTAATGCGGGTATCTGGGGCCTGAGCGCCGGTGATCCGGAGCTGGGCATTGTTTATCTGCCCATCGAGGCGGCAACCAATGATGTCTATGGTGGTGCCCGCCCTGGCAACAACCTGTATTCCGGTTCCCTGGTTGCTCTTGATGCGGCAAGCGGAGAGATGCTCTGGTACCAGCAACTGGTCCACCATGATATCTGGGACTATGACATGCCTCCTCATCCTATCCTTCTTGACCTCAATGTTGACGGAGAAGAAATCAAGGCGGTCATCCAGTTTACCAAACAGGCTTTTGCCTATGTCTTTAACCGGGAAACCGGCGAACCGGTGTGGCCAATGGAAGAACGCCCGGTGCCCACCTCTGATGTGCCCGGGGAGTGGACATCACCAACCCAACCCTTTCCTACGAAGCCGCCACCTTATGATGTGCAGGGAATTGGTTTTGATGACCTGATCGACTTTACTCCGGAACTGCGCCAGGCCGCTATTGCAGCTATCTCACAACATCGTATCGGTGGCATTTATACCCCCCCGTCACTGAGTCGTGCTGAAGATGGCACCCGCGGGATGATCGTGGTGCCTGGTTTTGGCGGTGGCGCCAATTGGGAAGGCGGGGCGGCCGACCCGGAATCAAATTATGTTTATATCGGCTCTCATACTTCCCCTTCAGTGATAGGGATGGAACCACCGGAATTTGGCACCTTCGATTCACAATATGTGATGGGAGGTTCCCTGCCGCTGCCAACCATAGATGGTTTGCCGATTATGAAACCACCCTATAGCCGGATCACGGCCTATGACATGAATCGTGGTGAAATTGCCTGGCAGATTGCCAATGGTGATACACCTGATGAAATCGCCAATCATCCACTGCTGGAAGGTCTGGATATTCCGGCAACCGGGGTTAATTCCATTCCTGGATTACTGGTCACCAAAACTCTGTTGATTGCCGGAGAAGGTGGGGATGGTGAGCCTTTTGTTCATGCTTATGACAAGGCTACAGGGGAAGAAATAGCCCGTATTGAAATTCCTGTAGGGCCTCAGCAGGGCTCGCCCATGACCTACATGGTTAATGGACGCCAGTATATTGCCTTGTTTACAGCGAACCGGGCGGAGGGTGTGGCAGCACAGTTAGTGGCATATGCATTGCCCGAAGGACAATAAAGGCAGGATGCAGGAGTCAGGATGCAGGAGGAACATGGCTTCCTTGATGCGTAGTTTTGGACAGGAGGACTTGTGGGAAAAAAGCAGTTAAATGAAAAGTTGATCCAGCGCCGACAGGTGCTGGGTGGTCTGTGCGCAGGGGTCGTGGTACCAGGGTTTTCTGAAGCCCAGGTGCCTGATGAGGCGAGTTTGAGCCCGCCTCAGGAGAATGATGTACTTGTTCATGCCTTTGGTGATGAAGCTGGCAATGTGATCTCTGCCGATGCGCTGGAGCCCTACGGCAAACAGATATTCGCCTGGGCTATGGATCCGGTTTCCGGGGTAGTTCGCAATGGCTCACGTCTGAACCAGATGGTGTTGATTCGGGTAGATCCGGAGAGTATGTCCGAGGAAACAGCGGCGCGTAGTATTAATGGTCTGGTCGCCTATTCCGGGGTCTGCAGCCATACGGGCTGCGATGTCACCGACTGGAACAGTGAGTTCTTGCGCTTTCAATGTCCCTGCCATGAATCCCAGTTTGATCCGGCCGATGGGGCCCGTGTTGTGGGAGGTCCGGCCCCCTGGCAACTGGCAGCTTTACCTTTGAAGGACATCGAGGGTAATGTAGGCGTAGCAGGTGAATTCGAGGGCAGGGTAGGCTTTATGCAACCCGGGCTGTCGCCATTCGGGATCTGATAACAATTATTATTTAGGGGAATACACGTGAAAATACTTTCAAATACAACGGGATTATTGTTTTTTTCATTACTGATCACAGGCTGTGGCGATGCCGAAGTTGCCAGCAATGACACTATGGCTGATGCCTCTATGGCGAATGACACCATGGCTATTGCAACAACGGCCCAGGAATTTGCACCTGTTACTGATGCGCGCCTGCTCAACCCTGAACCTGAAAACTGGCTCATGTTCCGTCGCACTTATGATGGCCAGGGGTTCTCACCTCTGAATCAGATCAATGTCGACAATGTAGGCAACCTGGATCCTGTCTGGTCAATTTCCACCGGGTTAACCGAAGGGCATCAGTCCCCTCCGATTGTAAATAACGGCATCATGTACATCACGACACCGCTCAATCATGTGCTGGCCCTGGATGCTGCCAGCGGTGACGGCCTCTGGGAATACTCACGACAAATGCCCTTCGATATCAGCCTGATTCACCCCACCAACCGAGGTGTAGCTTTATATGGCGATAAGGTTTACATGGCCACATCAGATGCCAACCTGGTGGCTCTGGATGCACAAACCGGTGAAGTGCTCTGGGAAAAGCCTGTAGCTGACTATCGCACTGGCTACTATATGACGCTGGCGCCAATGGCAGCCGATGGCAAAATTCTGGTCGGTGTTTCTGGTGGTGAAAGAGGAATTCGGGGCTTTATCACAGCACTGGATGCTGAGTCCGGTGATGAACTGTGGAGAACCTATACAGTTCCTGCGCCTGGTGAATTTGGCAGTGATACCTGGCCGGAAGGGGCCTGGGAAACCGGTGGTGCTTCCATCTGGGTAACTGGTAACTATGACCCCGAATTGAATCTGAGTTTCTGGGGTACAGGCAATGCTGGCCCCTGGACAGGAGAAGCGCGCCCCGGCGACAACCTGTTTGCCAATTCTGTTATCGCCCTGGATATGGATACCGGAGAGATGAAGGGCTATCACCAATATCACTGGAATGGTTCATGGGACTGGGATGAAGTCTCTCCACCCATGCTGCTTGATGTAGAACGCGATGGTCGTAGCTTTAAAGCCCTGGTGCACGCGGGCCGCAATGGCTATTTATGGTTACTGGAACGTACAGCCGATGGAATCAATTTCGTTGATGCCGAGCCTTACGTCTACCAAAACGTATTTACTGCCATTGATCCTGAAACGGGCCGCCCTGAATACGATCTGGAACATAAGCCAGGTATGGGCAGGCTGGCGTCGTATTGTCCGTCACTGTCAGGCGGCAAGAACTGGGTGCCGGCGGCATTCAGTCCCCTAACCGGACTGCTCTATATCCCGGCGAATGATAACTATTGTTCAGCCTGGGAAGGCACGCCAGCAGAATACCGGCCTGGTCAGGGCTTTACCGGCATTGCCAATATGCAAGCCAGTATCGTGGAAGGCGCCGATCATATCGGAGAAATCCAGGCCTGGAACATCAACACGGGTGAAGAGGTATGGACCAGGGAATTTGAGTTGGCCAACTGGGGACCGATTCTTGCTACTGGAGGAAACCTGATTTTTTCCGGTGGGACAGCCGATCGCTATTTTCGCGCCCATAATGCCACGACAGGTGATCTGCTCTGGGAGCAGCGCCTGAATTCCGGCATTACCGGTGTCCCGACAACCTTTGCAGTTAATGGCAAACAGTATGTTGCCGTACAGTCCGGATGGGGCATTGACGCAGCAGGTATGCAACGCCGTCTGGATTCTTTGCAGGGCCGCACCACTATCGTGCCGCAGGGTGGAGTGCTTTGGGTGTTTGCTTTGGAATAAAAGTCACAAGTTACAAGTCACAAGGTACGACCCGTTAACCTATACACCTTTGCCAAGATTGTAGGTCGGCAAAGCGTAGCGTATGCCGACAAGAACAGAAATGGGATTTTTAATGTAGGCCGGAAAGGGCCGTAGGCCATCATCCGGCAGGGCGACAATTAGTCGCCTTTTGTGACTTGAGACTTGAGACTACCTTTCAGTGGGTGAAGGAATAAATCACCGCATTGGTCCCCATTCGAAATGCATCCGTCGAGGGTTTCAGGGGCATTCTGCCATCTGAGTACCAATCCCAGAAATTGGCCAGGTCATTGTTGTGGCCGGCGAGGATGCCCAGGCGACCTTGCTTGTCGTACAGCCCGTAATAGGTGATATCTCCTCCAGGCACTGAGTCGGCCATTGCCGCCAGGTTTTCCAGGGGAGTATGGACGCGGAATACAACATGGTCTAAGGGTACTGGAACGAAGTCATTGTCAGGAAATGCCCGTTTCACCTGAGAGTGCATTTGCGCCCATTGCCAGGGACCGTCGAAGTCATCCATCAGAACGAAGCCGCCGCGTAACACAAACTCGCGCAGGTTAGTCACTTCCTGATCAGTGAGTTCCATTTCCCCGGGCTCACTGACATAGGCGAAGGGATAATCAAATACTTCCGGTTCACCCAGCTCCATGATGCGGTAGGAATCAATTTCCATATCAATCCGCGTGGAACGCTCCAGGAATTCGTTGAGATTGATATCAGAATCCGGGTAGTTATGGGACCAGCCCATATGACCGATGTCACCGTTGGTGCCGAAGTGCCAGCGGGCTGCGGTGAATTCCTTTGCTGGCGGGTCATTTTGCTGCATCCGATAGCCGCGACCGCCACGGCCGAATTGGGCCAGCGCCGATTCAGAGCACAATAAAGCTATCAGAATGAGTGTGAGCGGGAGTTTCATGGGCTTAATTTATAGGGACAAGGAGCAAGGGGCAAGGGGAAAAAGAGGGAGGAGGCAGGAGACAAGAGACAAGAGACAAGGATACAGGGATACAGGGATACAGGGATACAGGGATACAGGGATAATGGGATAAAGGGATAAAGGGATAAAGGATAAAGGATAAAGGTCGAGATCGCATGTAGGTCGGCATTACCCTAAAGGGCATAAAAGCCCGCAGGGCGTTTGCCGACGTGGATGAGAGCCCTGCAGCCTTCCTCTTGCATCCTGTCTCCTGTATCGCGTTTTAAAAATCCCTTATCAATCCGCCCGACTTGTGGGATGCTTCATGATCATTAAATATTGAAAAAAAGAGAGAAGTAATTGGTGTCTCCTTACCACCGGACGATTTTCTGGCATGACTATGAAACCTGGGGCGCGGAGCCGCGCAAGGACCGTCCCTGCCAGTTTGCCGGCATCCGCACTGACGAAGACCTTAATATTATTGATGATCCGGTAGAGTTCTTCTGCCAGCCATCACCTGATTACCTGCCTCATCCCGAGGCTTGCCTTGTCACCGGAATAAGCCCTGTTGAAGCCATGGAAAAAGGGCTCAATGAGGCTGAGTTTTGCGCCCGCATTGCCGAGCAGTTCACCCAACCCAACACCTGTGTCAGCGGCTATAACAGCATCCGTTTCGATGATGAGGTCACCCGGCACCTGTTGTATCGCTGTTTCTTTGACCCTTACGAAAGGGAATGGAAAAACGGCAACTCCCGCTGGGACATCATTGACCTGGTGCGCATGACCCATGCCCTGCGCCCGGAGGGCATTGTGTGGCCCCAAAAGGAAGACGGGCGACCCAGTTTCAGATTGGAAGATCTGACTGCTGCCAACAGCATTGAACACAGCGGTGCACATGATGCCCTGGCCGATGTTATTGCCACTATTGAAATGGCAAAGCTCATTAAAAAAGCCCAGCCGAAACTGTATGACTGGCTGTACCAACTGCGTAACAAGAACAAGGTAAAACCCTTGCTGGATTTATCAAGCAAGGACATGCTCCTGCACGTATCCGGAATGATACCGGCCACGCGGGGATGTCTGGCTGTGGTCATACCGCTACAGTTGCATCCAACAAACCAGAACGGGATTATTGTTTATGACCTGAGCCAGGATCCAGAGTCCTGGCTTGACCTTGATGTTACCGCCATCAAACACAGGGTGTTTTCCCGTAGTGATGAGCTGGATGAGGGAGAGGAACGTATTGCTTTAAAAACGGTACACATCAATAAATGCCCGGCACTGGCACCGATGACTGTGCTTGATGAAGAAACAACTTTACGCTATGCCATTGACCTGGAAGTTTGTGCCGGCAACAGGGAAAAACTGCTCGCTGATAAAACACTGCTGGACAAGCTGGCGCAGGTTTTTGCGGAAGCAGAATTTGCGCCAGTGTCAGACCCTGATCATATGCTCTATACCGGTGGTTTTTTTAATGACCAGGACAGGAACATGATGAACGATGTCCGCAGTGCAACCGGCGAGGCGCTGGCCGCTTTGGATTTACCTTTCCAGGACAAGCGCCTGCCGGAAATGCTGTTTCGTTATCGTGCCCGAAATTTTCCCGCATCACTGAATACAGAAGAGGCCGCACGTTGGCAAAACTGGTGTGCCGAGCAGCTGGTAAATAATCCGAATGGTGTCGGGCTCACTGCAGAGGAATATTTCAGGCGTTTAGAGATGCTTGCAAGTGAACGCCCCGATCAACAAGTTCTGCTGAATGCATTGCAGACCTATGGCCAGGACCTGTGCAGCAAGATGGGAGTCGCCCTATGATTAAAGTTTGCCAGGTGTATTGATGAGTAGAAATCTCCTGAAAATTACCGGCCCCGGCATCATTGTTGCTGCCACCGGCCTTGGGGCCGGAGATATCGTGACCGCGTCTTCTGCCGGCGCCCAGTTTGGTACTGTCCTGTTATGGGCGGTGGTCTTTGGGGGTATTTTGAAATTTGTTCTTACCGAAGGTATTGGTCGCTGGCAATTACAAACCAATACCACGCTCCTGGAAGGCTGGATAGAACATTTGCCCAAAGTCTTTAGCTGGTATTTCTTTGTTTACATGATTTTATGGACCTTTATTGTTGCTGCAGCAATGATGTCTGCCTGCGGCCTGGCCGCCTATGCTTTTTTTCCGGGCGTTTCTGTGGCGTGGTGGGGGGTGATTCATGCGCTCGCAGCACTGGTGATTGTCTGGTTCGGGGTATACAAGGCACTGGAAGCCGCGATGAAATTTTTCATCGGCCTGATGTTTGTCACCGTGTTGTATTGTGCTGCCAGGGTCTTACCGGATTTTGCCAGCATTGCTTCAGGGATGTTCATACCTCGTGTACCTGAGAATGGTATGGCCTTTGTTCTGGGTGTTATTGGCGGTGTTGGCGGCAGTATTACCATCCTGAGTTACGGCTACTGGATGCGGGAAGCTGGCTGGAAGGGCAGCGCCATGATTCCCACCATGCGCATAGACCTGGCCGTGGCCTATGGTTTAACGGCATTGTTTGGCATTGCCATCATTATTGTGTCTGCAGGCGTTCAACCTGAGGTGGTTTCCGGGAATAACATGGCGCTGGCTGTGGCTGATCAACTGGTACCGGTGATGGGGGAAACCGGGAAATGGATATTCCTGTTTGGCTTCTGGGGTGCAGTATTCAGCTCCATGATTGGCGTCTGGCACGGCGTACCCTATTTGTTTGCCAACTTTTTTTACTCCTACCTTCACAAGAACAACTCGGAACATACGCATGTACTTGAATCAGATACCAGTATTTCAAGGACAAAGGCTTATCGGGGCTACCTGATTTACCTGGCAATTTTACCGATGAGCCTGTTGATGCTGGAGAGGCCAGTCTGGGTCGTTCTCACCTATGCAATCACCGGCGCTTTATTCATGCCCCTGCTGGCAGCGCTGTTGCTGTATATGAATAGCTCGAAGGCATGGCTGTCCAATAACGTAAACAGCTGGCTTGCCAAATCACTGCTTGGGGTCTGTTTGCTGGTATTTGGTTATCTGACAATTCTGCAGATACAAGACCAGTTTTAGCAACGCGACTGTTGGCTGTGAGTATGGGAAATTATAATTTTCCAATTTCTCCGCCAAACCTTTAAAATCAACGTATGATTAACTCACCTGCACTATAGAACTTTTCCGGGAAATTACACCACTGTATGGACCAATTTGAGGACATCAGGCCTTATCGCGATGATGAGGTTCAACCTGTCATAGAAAGGCTGCTGAAGGATGATGCACTTTGCGCAGCGCTGGCAAAATTCAGGCACCCACTGCTATATAAATTTTTCCCTGGCTGGGTGAGAGAAAAAGCACGCACTATCCTGTCAGCCGAAGTTGCTGATGTTCAGACTATCCGCGATGTTCAGCTAATCATTGAAGCCTACCTGGACAAGCTTATCGAAAATAGCACCACCAGCCTGACATCAGCGGGCCTGGATAATCTCGATACTGAAGAACCCTATCTGTTTATCAGCAATCACCGGGATATCACCATGGACCCGGCCTTGTGCAATTACATGATTTATCACCATGGCCTGAACACCCTGCAAATTGCTATCGGGGATAATTTGCTGCAGCGACCCTTTCTCACTGATTTGATGAAGCTCAATAAAAGTTTCATCGTCAAACGCTCGGTCCAGGGACGTGATTTGCTTAAATCCAGTAAACAGTTATCTGCCTATATCCATCATTGCATCAAGACAGGCGAAAACGTCTGGATAGCGCAGCGTGAAGGACGCGCAAAAGATGGTATCGATAAAACTGAAACAGCCATCATTAAAATGTTGCACATGGCAAACCGGGAATCTACGCTGAAGCTGACCTTGCAGGAATCCATCAACTCACTGAATATCGTCCCGGTCTCTATTTCCTACGAATATGATCCCTGCGATACAGCCAAAGCCGAGGAGTTGTATACCATCGACAGTACTGGGAAGTTTGAGAAGGATGAAAATTCTGATGTGCGCAGTATTCTCAATGGCATGGTGGGCAAGAAAGGTGCAGTTCATGTCACCTTTGGTGAAAAAATTCAGTTTAATGATGCAGTTACAGCAGAAGGCGTTGCCAAAGAAATTGATGAGCAGATTATCAGGAATTACAAGCTGCATGCAGTGAACTACATAGCTATGGAGATGGTGCAAAAGGACTTTATGGATTTCTCAACCTTGCCGGAGGTGTTGGGAGCGTCGTCCAGGGAAATCAGTCAAAAACGCAAAGCCTTCAAAAAGCGCCTGGGACGGATGTCGAAAAAGCTCCAGCCCTACGTGTTAAACATGTATGCGAATCCCGTGATCAGAAAAGCGGAAATTGACGTTCTGTAATCCGCTTTGGCAAAAAATCTAACCATAGACTATATTGATTCCAGCCCCGGAATTCTTCCCAAGCGGTTTCCTGCCAATGCTTTCTGACGATCTCAAGCAGACCATTCAGCAAAATTATTCCTCGCTGGTTCAAAACAAGAACCTGCAGAATCGTCCTGGTCAGAAATTAATGATTGCCGAAATTGCCAATTGCCTCAGCTCCGTGGAAATGGATGAAGAAGGCAAACGCATCTCGCCGGAACCAGCCCTTTGCGTCATAGAAGCAGGGACGGGTATTGGTAAAACCATTGCCTACCTGTTATCCGCCATACCGGTGGCAAAGGCCCTGGATAAAAAGGTTATTTTGGCAACGGCAACTGTTGCCTTGCAGGAACAGGTAATGAACAAGGATATTCCAGACTTGCTGAAGCACAGCGACATGCAATTTACCTACTCACTGGCTAAAGGACGTGGCCGCTACCTGTGCCTGTCCAAGCTGGATAATGTGCTGAAATCCAGCAGCAGCCAGGATGCCATGCTGGACCTCTATGGTCTGGAACTGGAAGACCCCTCCGATGCAGATAGAGAGTTGTACCAGGAAATGCTGGATGCGCTCATTGACAACAAGTGGAAAGGCGACAGAGACGACTGGCCCAAAGTGCTGGAAGAAAATCAGTGGCGCAATGTGGCAGTGGAAAAAGGACAGTGCTCTGGTAATCGCTGTTCCAATTTCACTACCTGTTGTTTTTTCAAAAGCCGGAACAACATGCAACAAGCAGATTGCATTGTTGCCAATCATGATCTTGTCCTGGCCGATTTGAGCCTGGGTGGAGGGGTGATACTACCACCACCAGAAGACTGCATTTATATATTTGATGAAGCACACCATCTGCCCTTAAAGGGCGTCAACCATTTCTCACATTTCATCCGCTTGCGTAGCACGCTAACCTGGCTGGACAGAATAACGGCGGTGTTTAAAAGTATGACGGTGGAATTGGGCAAAGATGAGGAATTGAAGACGCAACTGGGAAAAGCTCAGCATGCTGCCGATCAGACTCGCGCTGTGTTACAGCAACATTTACACGTATTCCAGACCTTTGAGGAAAAAGCAGAACGGGCCAATGCCAAGGGAGATATTACCCAGTACACCTTTGATCAGGGCGTATTACCAGAGGCTTTACGGGAAACAAGCCACGCTATTTTGCTGGAATTTCGTGATCTGGAAGAGCGCTTGCGCAAAATTTCTGATCGCCTGAAGGACTGCATGGAAAATGATACGGCTGCTGTTGAACGGCAAAGCGCTGAAAACTGGTTTCCGGTTATAGGCATCATGGCAACCAGAGCGGAAGGGTCGATCCAGTTGTGGCGAGCTTTTTCCATTGAAGACCATGGTGATTATGCCCCCAATGCACGGTGGATCACCTACAGACCGCTTGGTAATGAATCAGAACTAACACTGTCGTCAAGCCCGGTACTGGCAGCTGATGCCTTGACTGATTATTTATGGAATGAATGCTTTGCCGCTGTCCTGACTTCAGCAACCCTGACCGCGCTGGGAACTTTTGATTTTCTAAAAATGCGTTCAGGTCTGCATGAGAATACTGTCTACAGCCGCATCAGCAGCCCCTTCGATTTTTTTAACAAAGGCACACTGCGCATTCCCGTTCAGGGCTTTGATCCTTCGGATACAGACGCGCATACGCAGGGCATCGTAGAGTTACTTCCCGATCTGGTTGAGTCAGGTAAAGGATCACTGGTGCTGTTTTCATCCCGTCGGCAGATGCAGGATGTATTACGAGGCTTGAATGAAGATATGCAATTTCAGGTCTTGTCACAGGACGATCATTCAAAGCAGGAATTAATTCGGCTGCATAAAGAGCGCGTTGATAAAAAACAGACCAGTATCATTTTTGGTTTGGCCAGCCTGACAGAAGGGATAGATTTGCCCGGGGATTACTGTACCCATGTCATTATCGCCAAGATTCCATTTGCAGTGCCTAATGATCCCGTGGAAGCCACCCTGGGTGAATGGGTCAAGGGGCAGGGCAAGAATCCTTTCCGGGAAATATCTATTCCCGAGGCGTCAATGAAGCTTATACAAGCCTCAGGAAGACTGCTGCGTACTGAAACAGATTCAGGCACCATAACCATTCTCGATGAACGTTTGCTGAAAAAGTTTTACGGCAGGGAAATTATCAATTCTCTACCACCATACCGGCAGGAAACTTTTTCCTGGGGACAGTGACTTTAATTAAGCTGAATTAATGAGAATTAAAGAAAAGTGTCTTGTGGTTAAAATACTCATATTTGAAATCAAAGGATATTAATTAAAGTCACTGTCCCCTTAATTAAGGTATAAACAACTTCATGAGTGAATCTTCCAGTTGTCCCCCCAACCAATCCCCTGAATATACCCTCCCGGAAGTCTGGGAATGGGAAGGTGAAAATGGGGGCGAATGGTCCGGTATTAATCGTCCCATTGCGGGTCCTACGCATGAAAAAATATTACCCGTGGGTGAACATCCCTTGCAGCTCTATTCCCTGGGTACGCCCAACGGGGTGAAAATCACCATCATGCTGGAGGAATTATTGGCCCTGGGTCACACAGAGGCTGAATACGATGCCTGGCTGATCAGGATAGGCGATGGAGAGCAATTTGGTTCAGGTTTTACAGCGATCAACCCCAATTCAAAAATACCGGCTCTGCTGGATTATTCTACAAACCCACCTATCCGGCTTTTTGAAAGTGGCTCCATCCTTTTTTACCTGGCTGAAAAGTTTGGCGAGTTCTTACCCGTGGCACCCAGGGCAAGGGCTGAAACCATGAACTGGTTAATGTGGCAAATGGGCACGGGTCCTTTTGTCGGGGGTGGCTTTGGACACTTTTATGCCTATGCCCCATTCAAGATGGAATATCCTATTGACCGTTATGCCATGGAAACCAAACGTCAGCTGGATGTTCTGGATAAACACCTGGCGGAGCATGAATATCTTGCTGGAGAAGAGTACACCATCGCGGACATGGCCACCTGGCCATGGCATGGTTCCATCATGAACAATGCCTATGAAGCGGCCAAATTTCTGTCAGTGGAAAACTACACGCATGTCAGGCGCTGGACTGATTTGATAGAGTCGCGCACAGCAGTCAAGCGCGGCAAGATGGTCAACAAAACCAGGGGGCCATTGGAAGAACAACTACATGAACGCCATGCTGCAAGCGATTTTGATAAGTATACTCAAGACAAGGTGCAGGACAGGGATGGCACAAGCGTCTGATAAAACAATCTGCCTGCCATTCTATACAGATTTTCGGTAACGCAGTTTAGTCTTTCTGTAACAACAGCTTCTGATCCAGCAGGTAATCAATAATATTTTGTGCATTGATCAGTGGCGATATATCGGGGGTGATAACCAGCTCAGGTCGTTCGGGAATTTCGTAGGGGGAATCAATACCCGTGAAATTCTTGATTTCACCTCGTCTTGCTTTTTCATACAAATGTTTCGGATCCCTTTCTTCGCAAACTTCCAGTGGCGTATCCATATAAACTTCAATGAAGGGCAGCTCGGATTTTTCATGGATTTGTCTGACCAGGCGCCGATCTCGCTGAAACGGAGAGATAAAGCTCGATAACACGATCATGCCGGCATCAGCAAACAGCCTGGATACCTCACCAACCCGACGAATGTTTTCCTCGCGGTCATCATCAGAAAAGCCCAGATTATTATTCAGGCCATGGCGAATATTATCGCCATCCAGCACATAACATTTGAAACCTTTCTCGACTAACAGGTGCTCCAGGGTAAAGGCCAGGGTACTTTTCCCCGACCCGCTTAAGCCGGTAAACCAGAGAGTGGCACCGCATTGGGCGAAACTTGTTTCGCGGGTTTTTCTGTCAACGCGGCTTTCGTGCCAGACAATGTTTTTGCTTTTCTGTTCAGTCATGTGTTTTTACTATGTGAAGGCTTAAACCAGGTAATTCTAGAGGTTGATCTGACGAATAGAGAGGATTTCTACATCGGTCAGGGGACGGTTTTCATTGTCGACCGGAACACTGCCAATGGCATCGAGAACATCAAGACCGGCGCGGACCTTGCCAAAAACAGTGTGCCTGCCAGTGAGCCAGTCAGTATCCACCAGATTGATAAAAAATTGTGAACCATTACTGTCTGGGCCGCTATTGGCCATGGCAATGACGCCGCGCACCGGCATGCGGGAGATGACCGTCTCGGTATAACGGTAGCCCAGGTTTTCAAAACTTTGTTTGACCGTCATATTGCGCACGCGCTGGTTTACTTCATCAATATTGGCATCCAGTTCATCCTGACTGGTAATTTCCATAGCCTGATACAGGGGGATAAGAATTTTTTGCTGGAAATCCTGCTGGTCCTGGATTGCCAGAATAGGGTGAGGGAAACCCTGTTCATTAATTACCTGCATTTTATCCAGGCCAAGACTGCGGGCATTAATTTCGTCTTTGAACTGGAAGCCTGGTGTACCATCGCCAAAATCTGTGGGACTGCCACCCTGAATCATGAAGCCATCGATGACCCGATGGAAAAATGTGTTGTCGTAAAGTGGTCGCAAAATATCTTCACCTGTTTCCGGATCAATCCAGGGCATGGTGCCTTCGGCAAGACCGATAAAATTTGCCACTGTTGTTGGTGCTTCATCGGGAAATAATTCCAGGATCAGGGAACCCAGGCTGGTGCGTATCTCAACCAGCGGATTATTGAAATCTTCGCGGCTGAAGTTAATAGCAAGGGTTGGCGTAGTTTCCTGAATGCCGGCTTCTGCCTGTTCAATGGAGAGGCCGATAACCGGCGTCAACGGGCTAACCCCGGGGAAGATAAATTCATTCCCGGATTCAGCGCCCTGACAAAGGAAGCTGGTAGATATAAAGAGCAGGGAAAGTAAGAGGCGCATAGGTGTGGAGTAATTAACCCGCTTTCAGCGGGTGGTCTGCAGGTAAGGTGCGTTCCATCCACAACGCCAGTTTATGCTTCATATGCAGCAAATCTTCCTGGTTTTTTGCCAGTGGCTGAATCAGCTTGTCTTTGACGAGAAGTGTATAAATAGCCCTGATCTTGATGTCGGCATGATCATCAGGATCAAATTTACCCGCACCGCGTTTTTCGAAATAGGCCGCGCCAATGCGAACGGCTTCATGGAGCAGCTCTTTTTCGTTTTTTATTTTTTTGATGGCGGACATGGGAAAATTCTATCACACCTGAAAGGGACAAGTTACAAGGTACAAGATCAAAGGGACAAGATACAAGAGGAAAGAGGAAAGGCTGTTCAGGGAAAGAAGGCAGTCAAGGGCTGTTATTTTTTCATAAGGGAAAATAAATGCTTGACCAGGATTCTCAAACATTCATTTTCTCTTTTCTCTTTTCTCTTTCCTCTTATATAAAAAAGCCGGAGACGCATTTATTGAAACGTCTCCGGCTGCGTTTTGGTAATCGAGCAATGGCCGATCACTTCGCGTAACTGGCTGGGTGGAATTAATGGATAACTTTGTTGGGGTCGCTGCCTTCCTCCAGTTCTTTCTGGCTGATTTCCACCACGAAGCTTTCCTGCTGAAGCTGTTTGCTGGCTTTGGCGCGTTCTTCTGCCTCGGCCTTTTCCACTTTCTTGTCGTCTTCAAACATTTCAGCGTTCAGAGACATCTGGCGTGTCAGATGTTGCTTCAAGCGGTCCACGACACAGGTCATTACTTCCAGCGTCTGGCTTAACTGATCCAGTGTAATCAGTGTCTGCTCAGAGTTCTGTTCCACATCTTTTTTATCGGCCATAGGATTAATCCTTATAGTGGCATATTGTTTTACTGCTTGCCTTGATTGTTATTATTTCTTCCTGTCAGCTTGCCGGAGCACATCACTCTGGCAGTCTTTTCCTTTATCCCTTTATCCCTCAATCCTTTTTCCCCTGTATCCCTGTATCGGTATTAATCCCAGTTCAATGCGCCACCGGTTTGATATTCGATTACCCGTGTCTCAAAGAAGTTCTTTTCCTTGCGCAGATCCATGATCTCGCTCATCCAGGGGAAGGGGTTCTGGGCACCTGTGAACTGCTCTGGCAAACCAATCTGGGCCAGGCGACGGTTGGCGATGAACTTCAGATACTCCTCCATCATGGAGGCATTCATGCCGAGTACACCGCGTGGCATGGTGTCCCTGGCATATTCGATTTCCAGTTGCGTGGCTTCCAGAATCATCTGTGTGGCATGTTGCTTCATGTCGTCATCCCACAAGTGCGGATTTTCCAGTTTGATCTGGTTGATCATGTCGATGCCAAAGTTCAGGTGCATGGATTCATCACGCAGGATGTACTGAAACTGTTCGGACGTGCCGGTCATCTTGTTACGTCGGCCCATGGAAAGAATCTGCGTGAAGCCGCAGTAGAAGAAGATGCCTTCCAGACAGCAGTAAAAGGCGATCAGATTTTGCAGCAATTGCTTTTCAGTTTCCGGCGTACCGGTTTGGAAAGTCGGATCGGAAATTTCCTTGGTGTACTTCAGGCCCCAGGAGGCTTTCTTCGCCACTGATGGAATCTCGTGGTACATGTTGAAGATTTCACCTTCGTCCATGCCCAGGGATTCGATGCAGTACTGGTAGGCATGGGTATGGATGGCTTCTTCAAAGGCCTGACGCAGGATGTACTGACGACATTCCGGGTTGGTGATCAAACGATATATGGCAAGCACGAGGTTGTTGGCGACCAGTGAGTCTGCCGTTGAGAAAAAGCCGAGGTTGCGTTTAACAATGGTGCGCTCGTCTTCAGTAAGACCGTCGGGTCTTTTCCACAGGGCAATGTCCGCATTCATGTTCACTTCCTGCGGCATCCAGTGGTTGGCACAGCCATCCAGGTATTTCTGCCAGGCCCATTCATACTTGAAGGGCACCAGCTGATTCAGGTCAGCGCGGCAGTTGATCATGCGTTTTTGATCGACAGTGACGCGTTCTGCCGTACCGGCCAATTCTTCCTGACCATCGGTGTAATCCATTTCTTCAATGGCTTTTTGCGCCAGTTCAATAGCAGACAGTTCGCTGTCAATTTCCAGGGCTTCCTTGGGGGGAACTTCACCCACAGAAGGATGTTCTGCTTCATGGCTGGTGACAGCTGCCAGGGGGGTTTCTTCTGGCGCTACGGCAAGATTATTTTCGTCAGGAGTGGACTCAGGAATCGTTTCCAGTACTGGCGGCCCAGGTTCAGCAGGCGCCTGTGGAGCAGCTTCTGGTATTGGTGCAAAACCGGATGTGCCTTCGTCTTTGTTCAGTTCATCCCATGACAACATGTTGGTCTACCTCTATTTATATTTTCTTTTTCTATCAATCTATTAATTTTTCAATCTAGTAATCTTACAAACTTCTAACCTTCAATCCCGGGTGGTCTACGGCCACCTTGCCGGATGACGTCCCTGGCGGGACTTTTTTAACCTTATTGGCAAGCTTCACAATCCGGGTCATCCAGTGAACAGGCTTGTGGTACTTCCGCTGGTCCGGCAGCTGCAATGGCTTCATCCATGTTGGAAGAAACTGCATTCAGGTTGCCGCCACTGACAGTAGATTTTTCCGTGCTGGTGGCTGCCATGGCGCGCAAGTAGTAGGTCGTTTTCAGACCGCGTAGCCATGCCATTTTGTAAGTGACATCCAGTTTCTTGCCATTTGCTTCCGAGATATACAGGTTCAACGATTGAGCCTGGTCAATCCATTTCTGGCGCCGGCTTGCTGCTTCTACGAGCCATTGCGGGCTGATCTCAAATGCCGTGGCATACAGGGTTTTCAACTTCTCTGGTATGCGATCAATTTTCTGCACGCTGCCATCGTAGTATTTCAGGTCATTGATCATGACACTGTCCCAAAGGCCTTCTGCCTTCAGATCATTGATCAGATAGGGGTTAACCACGGTGAATTCACCGGACAGGTTAGATTTCACGTACAGGTTCTGGTAGGTCGGCTCAATGGATTGTGAAACCCCGGTAATATTGGCGATAGTTGCTGTCGGGGCGATAGCCATGACGTTGGAATTGCGCATACCGGTTTGTTTGACTCGCTCGCGCATGCCATCCCAATCCAGCGTCGAACTGAAATCCACCTGGGTGTATTGTTCGCCACGCTCATCCTGGAGTTTCTTCAGGGAGTCCAGAGGCAAAATGCCCTGGCTCCACAAAGAGCCTTGATAACTTTCGTAGGTGCCGCGCTCTTCCGCCAGGAGAGTGGACGCTTCAATGGCGAAGTAGCTGAGGGCTTCCATTGCATTGTCAGCAAACTGGAGCGCCTGATCTGAAGAGTAAGGAATTTTCTGTAAGTACAGGGAATCCTGGAAACCCATCATGCCCAGACCTACCGGACGATGCTTGAAGTTGGAATTTTTTGCCTGCGGTACTGAGTAATAGTTGATGTCGATAACGTTATCGAGCATACGCACGGCGGTGTGAACTGTCTTGCGCAGCTTGTCTTTATCCAGACCTTGCTCTGTTACATGGTTAACCATGTTGACGGAACCCAGGTTACAGACAGCAATCTCATCCTTGTTGGTGTTCAGAGTGATCTCGGTACACAGGTTGGAAGAGTGCACAGTGCCCACATGCTGCTGGGGTGAGCGGATGTTGCAGGCGTCCTTGAAGGTGATCCAGGGATGGCCGGTTTCAAACAACATGGACAGCATTTTTCGCCAGAGGTCCTTGGCCTGAAGGGTTTTGTGCACATAGAGCGAGCCTTCCCTGGCCATTTTTTCGTAGTGCTCGTAACGTTCCTCGAAGGCCTTACCATGAAGATCATGCAGGTCAGGGACCTCATTTGGCGAAAAAAGCGTCCATTCCTGATCTTCAAAGACCCGCTTCATGAACAAATCCGGAATCCAGTTTGCAGTATTCATGTCATGGGCACGGCGACGGTCATCACCGGTGTTCTTTCGAAGTTCAAGGAATTCTTCAATATCCAGATGCCAGGTTTCCAGGTAGGAACACACGGCTCCTTTGCGTTTACCACCCTGGTTAACAGCAACGGCGGTGTCGTTAACTACTTTCAGGAAGGGCACAACACCCTGCGACTTGCCATTGGTGCCCTTGATGTAGGCACCCAGTGCTCTTACCGGTGTCCAGTCATTACCAAGACCACCTGCCCATTTGGACAGCATGGCATTGTCATGAATAGCGTTATAAATACCACTCAGATCATCAGGTACTGTGGTCAGGAAGCAGGATGACAGTTGTGGACGCAAGGTGCCGGAATTAAACAGCTGGGGAGTGGACACCATGTAATCAAAGCTGGATAGCAGGTTATAAAACTCAATGGCGCGGTCTTCCCGATTTTCCTCGTTGGACGCCAGGCCCATGGCAACACGCATGAAAAAGATCTGCGGTAATTCAAAACGGGTACCTTCGCTATGAATGAAGTAGCGGTCATAAAGTGTTTGCAGGCCCAGGTAAGTAAACTGGTCATCGCGATCGGCTTTGAGCGCTTCGCTCAATTTTTCCAGGTTGTATTCGAGCAAATGTGGTGACAGCAGTTCCAGTTCTACACCTTTCTCAATATAAGGACGCAGTGAGGAGGCGTACTTGTAATGCATTTCTGATTGCGTGGCGCTTTCTGCTACACCGAGAAAGGTCAACGCTTCACTGCGCAGGCTGTCCAGCAGCAAACGCGCGGCGACATAGCTGTAATTGGGTTCCTGCTCAACCAGGGTGCGGGCAGTCATGACCAGGGAGATGCTAACGTCGTTAATTTTTACACCGGAATACAGATTTCTCAGGGTTTCTGTGTAGATTTCATCGCCGTTGACGTCTGCCAGACCTTCACAGGCTTCCGCAATGACGGTTTGCATACGGGCGGTATTCAGAGGTTTGCTGGCCCCGTCCATCATGGTAACCATGATTTCTGATTCACTGACTGCGCTGGCCTGTGCCGGTTGTTGCTGTTTTCTTTCGCGGGCGCGCTCGGCCCGGTAGATCACATAGCTTCTGGCGACCTTGTGTTCGCCTGAGCGCATGAGCATCAGTTCCACCTGGTCCTGGATCTCTTCGATGTGGATGCTGCCGCCAGAAGGCATACGGCGTCTGAAGGTATCCATAATTTCAGCCGTCATCTTTGCCACGGTTTCATGGATACGGCTGGAGGCTGCTGCTGTGCCACCTTCCTCGGCTATGTAGGCCTTGGTGATAGCAACGGCGATTTTGGATGCGTCGTAGCTAACGACTGCGCCATTGCGCTTGATAACACGCAAAGTGCCTGGTGCCATTGTGGTAATGGAACTGTCGCTTGTTTCCTGGGATGTGGGTGCTGCCGGGGATGAGGGGGTAGTTGTTTCTACATCTGTGTGCATTGATGACTCCGCATTCTTAATCTATTTTTATCTGACTTTTTAATTTACAGCCAGTTTTATTGAGCGATTTTTTTGTTTGTTCTTTCTTGTACTTTTTTATTCTTGCTTGTTCTTAAATTAATAGTTCGTACGTGTTATTCGTATTAATGGTGAATTCTGTTTTCTTTTTATCTTTTTATCTTTTTATCTTTTGTTCTTTATCTGTTTATCTCTTTACTTACCTTTACTTATCGTTTGGCCGCTTGACCGGGCAGCGAAGTCGGTGCTGCCAGGTATTGGCAAAATTTTGCTGGTGAAACGTATGCTTTAGCTTAGTTAAGCTATTTACGGCATGGTTTGCCGGTTAGAAGGGCTGGTTTAGCCCGGATTCCCCAAACACAAGATGTAGTGGTTGGGCGAAATCCCTGTTTTACTGCCAGAAACAGCCTGAATTGGTCCTGGCAGAAGGGAAATGAGTAAGCAACAAGGCGTTTTCAGGAAAAATCCGGCTAAAAATAGCCAAATAAAACTGGAATTCTGAAATTTTGCGCCCGGATCAGCTGTTTACTTTTATCCCCTGAATTTTTCTTTAACCCTGTTTTAACTACTATCCCTAACCAGCGGGGTTAATTGGGTTTTTAGCTCTTTATTTTCGACTGAGCTAGTCTAACGAAAGGTAAAGAAAAGCACAACATATTGTGTAAAAAAACTGTGCAGGCACTATATCAGGTAAATTTCGGCGTATGCAAGCCAATAAAGTGTGTAATTGCTGTGGATAAAATGGGGGTAAGATGAGGATAGAATTTTGAAAACTTAAGACAAATCAGCACCTTGCTGTGACAGTGTTCCTGCACTAGGAAATCAGGCCCAAAATTGAGTGAAATGGCAGGGCAGGAATCTTAAGTTCGCGAAATTATGTCAGTTTTGTTCTGAAACACAATTTATCGCAAAGAAAATCAGATTTATCCACAGGCTGGCATTCAGGCATCACTATATGTAGTGGTGTATAAAATGCCTGAAATTGGCGTTTTTAGGTATTTTGCAGCGGAATCAGGGAGCAGCGACGCAAGGCGCCTGGTTTGGGGGTCAGGCGATCTTGCGGGTTATAAAGCGGGCAACAAAGTCATTGGCCGGATTCTCAAGGAGATCTACCTCCTTGCCCCATTGCTGCAGACTACCATCCAGCATGATCCCGGTTTCATCAGCCACAGTGAAGGCCTCCTCCTGATCATGGGTGACCAGAATGGCACTGATTTTCCGTGCAATCAGAATGTCACGCACCTCTCTGCTCAGGCTGCGCCGCATTTCTGTATCCAGGTTTGAAAAGGGCTCGTCCATCAGCAAGATTTTGGGGTCAGGCGCCAGGGCCCGGGCCAGCGCCACTCTCTGCTGCTGACCACCGGATAACTGGTGTGGGTACTTGTCTGCATGGTCTTGCAGCCGGACCAGGTCCAGTAACTGACTCACTTTTTCAGCAATGACAGGCTTCTCAAGGCCATGCAGGCCAAAGGCAATATTCTTGCGAATGCTAAGGTGAGGGAACAGGGCATAGTCCTGGAAGACCATACCAACATGGCGCTGTTCCGGAACCACGACATTACCAGGGGCACTCAGACATACGCCATCGAGTCTGATCTGCCCGGCATGAATGCCTTCCAGGCCGGCAATGGCGCGCAAAGCAGTGGTTTTGCCACAACCGCTGGGGCCCAGCAAGCTGACAATCTGCTCTTTGCCAACGGTGAAACTCAGGTCATCAATAATGACCTGGTCATCGTAGCGGCAGTTGATGTTGTGAACTTCCAGCAGTGCAGTCATGGAATGAATTTAGCACATTTAGGAAGCGAGGAATTCAAGAAGTGCCTTTTGTGCATGCAAGCGGTTTTCCGCTTCTTCCCAGACCACGGAGTCCTGCGCATCCAGAACACCGGCACTGACTTCTTCACCGCGATGAGCAGGCAGGCAATGCATAAACAGGGCATCTTCGCGGGCCTGCGCCATGAGTTCTACAGTGACTTCATAGCCTGCAAAGTCGTTTTCGCGTCGGAGCCTTTCGTCTTCCTGGCCCATGGAGGCCCAGACGTCAGTGACCACCAGTGATGAGCCAGCCATGGCTTCTTCCGGCGTACGCACAATTCTTACCCGGTCCTTGTTGGCATCAAGCAGCGCTGTCATAGGCTCATAGCCTTCAGGACAGGCGATGATCAGTTCAAAATCCAGGATACGCGCCGCATTGATATAGGAGTTGCACATATTGTTGCCGTCGCCAATCCAGCTTACGGTCGCACCCTGGATATCGCCGCGGTGTTCGAAGTAGGTCTGCATATCTGCCAACAGTTGGCAGGGGTGATAGTCATCGGTCAGGGCATTAATCACCGGGACGGATGAAAAGTCCGCCATGCGCTGAATGGTTTCATGGGCAAAAGTACGCACCATGATGACATCCACCATGCGGGACAGAACCCTGGCAGTATCTTCAACAGGTTCCCCACGGCCCAGCTGTGAATCATTGGGCGAAAGAAAGATGGCTGAGCCGCCAAGCTGGGTCATGCCTGCTTCAAAAGACACGCGGGTGCGGGTGGAAGACTTCTCAAATACCATGGCCAGAACTTTATTCTTTAACAGCTCGTGGTCCTGCCCTGCGGCTTGCATGGCTTTCAGTTCACCAGCCCTGGTGAGCAGGTCACGTAATTCCCGGGCGCTCAGGTCATTTAAGGTCAGGAAATGTCTGATAGTCATTTCGCTTTGCCTCCCTGAAAACCGGCAATCAAGGCGCTGACGGTTTCAATGATTTCATCACTTTCGTCTTCGGTAATGTTCAGTGGCGGTACCAGGCGCACCACGTTACCGGAGGCCACATTGATCAGAATGCTTTTCTCCCTGGCCAAAGCCACCAACTCACCACAAGGCTGATCCAGTTCAACACCTATCATCAAACCTTTACCTCTAACGGCAACTACGTGCGCCGCATTTTGCAGGCGCATACTGAGCCCAAACTTGATTCTGTCTCCCTGGACAGCGGCATTTTCGAGCAGTTTTTCGTTCTGGATGGCCTCAATAACTGCCAGCGCAGCCGCGCAGGCCAGGGGGCTGCCACCAAAGGTGGTGGCATGGTGCCCGGGTTGCAGGATGTCAGCAGCTTTGCCTCTGGCCAGGCAGGCCCCTATGGGAAAACCGTTACCCAGACCTTTGGCGGTGGAAAAGACATCGGGCAGAATATTGCTGTGTTGATAGGCAAAATATTTACCGGTTCTGCCATTACCCGTTTGCACTTCATCAAGCATAAGCAGCATGTCATTGTCGTCACAAATCTGACGTAGCTGTTTCAGGTAATCTGAATCAGGCATGACCACGCCGCCTTCTCCCTGAATCGGTTCAACCAGGATGGCCACAATATTGGGATTGGCTTTGACCATGGCGTCCACGGCTGCCGCGTCATTAAATGGCATACGGTAAAAACCGTCCAGAAAGGGGGCAAAGCCATCCTGGTGACGGTTGCTGTGTGTGGCAGTCAGGGCGCCCATGGTTCTGCCATGAAAGGCACCTTCAGTGACAATAATGCCGGGGACTTCTATTTCCCGGTTGTGGCCGTACATGCGCGCCAGCTTGATGGCTGCTTCATTGCCTTCAGCACCGGAATTACAGAAAAACACACGCTCCATGCCCGAGACTTCACAAAGTTTCTCGGCGAGCTTTTTTTGCTGGGGGATGCCATACAGGTTGGAGGTATGCACCAGTTGCGCGACCTGGTCCTGGACTGCCCTGATGAAACCGGGGTGACTGTGGCCCAGACTGCACACAGCAATGCCGGCAATGGCATCCAGGTACTTGTTGCCTTCGCTATCAAACACCCAGGAACCTTCACCGCGGACAAAGTCCACCGGAATCCGCTTGTAGGTATTCATGATCGCATCAGCACTGGCCATTTTCAGACTCCAAAAAAGCAAAAAGGCAGCTTCCGCCACCCCAAAGGAAGGCGATTCTAAAGAAAGCAGGTTAAAGCTGCAAGTAAACAACTGTAAGAGAAAAGGAGCAAGGGGCAAGGAGCAAGGAGCAAGGAGCAAGGAAGCAAGGAGCAAGGAGCAAGGGGCAAGGAGATCATGATTTACTGATTTTTTATGTCAAATTATTAACGTTATATTTAGTAGAAATAACAACTTTGTATATTTAATTTTCCTGAAACCCCCTTGCTCCTTGCTCCTTGGAACTTGGGTATACTGCCTAGTCATGAATGCTATTGAATTAAGTTTATTCGTCTCCCGCATGGAAGCCATCTGCGATGAAATGGGTGTGGTGCTCAGGCGCACAGCCTTTTCCCCCAACATCAAGGACCGGCTCGATTATTCCTGTGCCCTGTTTGACAAGCGTGGGGAGCTGTGTGCCCAGGCCGCGCATATTCCTGTGCATCTTGGCAGTATGGCCTATGCCATGGCAGATATTGTCGGGCAGTTTGAATGGTCGGAAGGGGATGTGTTGGTACTCAACGACCCTTACCTGGGGGGCACTCATTTACCGGATGTGACGGTGGTGGCACCGGTGTTTCTTGAGGAGCAATTGCAGGGCTTTGCCGTGAACCGCGCCCACCATGCCAATATTGGCTCCGACTCACCAGGCTCCATGCCCATTACCAGCAAGCTGGAAGAAGAGGGCATCATCATTTCGCCGCAATTTCTGTTGCGCCAGGGTGAATTGAACCATGAACTCTGGCGTTCACTAAGTGCCATTCACGGGCAACAGGACCACTATCATCTGGATGGTGATATGGCCGCCCAGGTCAGCTCGGTTTCAACCGGTGCCAGGCGCATGCAGGCACTGATCAGTGAAACAGGCCTCACAGAATTCCAGACCGGGTTGGCAGAACTGAATGCCTATGGTGAGCGGATCGCTTTATCGAGTCTTGCTGATATTCCTCCCGGGCTTTATCACTTTGAAGATGTCATGGATGATGATGGCCTTGGCAATACTGATATTGCCATTCGTGTGTGTATCACTATAAAAGAAGCAGGAGTTGTCGTGGATTTTGACGGCACCGATGCGCAGGTCGCCGGCAACATCAATTGTCCACTGCCGGTGGTGGCAGCAGCAGTCTACTATTGTTTTCGTTGCCTGATGCCGGAATATGCACCGGCCTGTGCCGGCTTGTTCAGGCCTATAGCTTTAAAAGCGCCGGAAGGCACACTGGTCAATGCGCACTATCCGGCTGCCGTTGCTGCCGGCAATGTGGAGACCTCAACGCGGATAGTGGATGTTGTGTTTGGTGCCCTGCAGCAGGCTTTGCCAGAGCGGATCCCGGCAGCAAGCCAGGGCAGCATGAACAATATTGCCATGGGCAGCAGGGAAGCAGATAACACCTGGGACTATTACGAAACCCTGGCCGGTGGTCACGGGGGAGGCCCGCGCCATGACGGGCTGAGTGCGCGGCATTCCCACATGACCAATACCTTGAACACGCCGGTAGAAAGCCTGGAAATGCATTACCCGATTCGTATCAAGCGCTATGAAATCCGCGATGGTAGCGGAGGGAAGGGCAAACATCCGGGTGGGGATGGGCTGGTCAGGGAATATGAATTTTTAAAAACGGCACAACTGAGCCTGCTGACCGAAAGACGCCAGTCTGCTCCCTGGGGAATAAATAAAGGCAGTCCGGGTAAACGAGGAAGTAATAGTTTAAACGCCAAAGCTCTTCCTGGAAAAACATCCCTGCATATCAAGGCAGGAGATTGCCTGACGATAGAAACTCCCGGCGGAGGCGGCTGGGGACAGCCATAAGCTGGCAATTCGGTAAAAACGGACTATTCTGAAAGCAGCCAATGCACCGATAAACTGATTGTCCTGAATCGCATATCTGGTTAAACTAAGTTAACTTAGTTTAACTAAACCTTTGCTGCTATGGACATCATTAATATTCATCAAGCCAAAACCCATTTATCACGCCTTGTGGAAAAAGCCGCCAAAGGAGAATCCTTTGTGATTGCCAAAGCCGGGAAACCGATCGCTAAGGTGGTTGCCCTGGATGCGCCATCCGCGAAACAGGTCAAGCGCCTGGGCTTTCTTGCCGGGGAATTTTCAGTGCCTGACAACTTTAACAAACTGGGGGAGAAAGACATTCAAGCCCTCTTTGGCAATGGGCCGGATAACAAAGCATGAATATCCTGCTGGATACACAACTGATTCTGTGGGCGGCAACGTCACCCCAAAAAATACCGGCAAAGCTGAGAAAAAAACTGGAAGATAAAAACAACACCCCGGTGTTCAGTGCAGCCAGCATCTGGGAAATCTGCATCAAAAACTCTCTGGGTCGAAAAAATTTCAAGGTAGATGCTGGCCTGCTGAAGCGAGGCCTGAATGATAATGGCTGGAGTGAGCTTGCTATCACCTCATCTCATACCCTCGCCACTGAATACCTGCCCCCAATTCACAAGGATCCCTTTGACCGACTCCTGCTGGCTCAGGCGGAAGTGGAAGGCTTCAAACTTTATACGTCAGATAAATTGCTGGCCAAGTATCCCGGGCCGGTAGAACTGGTCTAGAATCATTAACTATTGGACAGGTGTCAGAGTAAATTACTCTGACACCTGTCTGTCTGACTGAAGCGGAGAACGCACCATGACCATCCAGGACTTTGCCGCATTCGCTGAAATCATTGCCTCCATTGGGGTGATTTTTTCCCTGGTCTATGTAGCAAGGCAAATCAATCAGACCAATACCTTGAACCGATCGTCGGTACAGCAACAAATCAATGGGCAAATGGCTAATTGGTCCAACACGATCGCGTCCAGTCCTGAGTTGACTGCTGTGCTGAAAAAAGTCCAGTTCCATGGTCTGGTCAGAGATGAAGCCACTGAAGAGGAGCGAATACAGTTAGGTTATATGCTGTCGTCAATTCTTAACGCGTTCCACCTCATGCACCAACAGATGATAGAAGGCATCCTTACAGAATCCGATCTGGATGATTGGCATCACACTAGCGCACTTTTAAATAGGCCTTATTTCAACTCTGTCTGGCCAGTATTGGCTGCGGGATATCCAGCGGATTTTCAGAGCTGGATAGAAGCCCGCTACCATCTTGACCCGGCCCAGGCCGATTGGAAGGATCCCTATATAAATGATGGCAAGGACGGCTGATATGAAAAACAAAACCTGGAGCAAGTGGGCGGCCATCGCTGAGATCATCAGCTCGGTGGCTATTTTAATTACTCTGGCCTATCTGGCCATTGAAACTCGGCAGAATACCGATGCCATTCATTCAAACACCCGCCAGGCTAGTCTGGAAGCTGAACTTAATATTATCGATAGGCAGATAGTGTATCCACACCTGCGTCCTGCCATGCGGTCCGGAAGTATGGATGGGCTCACTGATGATGAAATTGAACAAATCTACAATCACATCACCAGTATGTTCCGCATCCGCGAAACCAACTGGTTGCAGAATCTCAATGGAGTGATGGATGATGAAACCTGGCAGGTATATAGAAATAGTATGGTGCTATTTATCAGTGAGGCGCCTTTGATTCGGCAACAGTGGGAACTGATAAGCTAGGGAAATTTTTATCACCCCGGCTTTATTGCAAATATCAACCAGGCTCTGGAAGAACAAAGTGGGGAACAGGGGTAAGCATGAAGAAAAAACTCAAGAAATTTGCACTGGTCGCCGAAATTATTTCTGCCTTTGCTGTAGTAGCCGGACTTATTTTTGTGGGACTTGAGATTCGCCAAAGTACGGACCAGGCAGCACTAAATACCCGCGCTCTGGAAACTGCTGCCTATCAGGACTTGATTGCACAGATAATGCAAATAAACCTCATGTCTTTGCAGGATCCCGAGCTTACTGACATTATCCAGAGTGGAAGCAGTATCCCTTTACCGGATGGGGCCGTGGCAGCAAAATTCAGAGGTTATGCCATTACTGTTGCGCGACATGCTGACATGGCCTGTTTCCAATACCAACAGGGGCTGATTAGTGAAGAACGACTTGTTTCTGCCATGGGCATATTTATCAATGTTGTTTGGGCTAGAGAAAATGAGAGAGGAATAATTACTAACGTAATGGGTTCAACCCCAGGTTTGGAAGACTGCATTGAAAGAGTGCTTTCCTATTCTGGGCAAAATTAGATTAAGACAATTGCCATGAAAGAAAAACTCCAGGAATTTGCTTTAGTTGCAGAAATTATTTCTGCACTCGCGGTCGTGGCGGGCCTGATATTTGTCGGTTTGGAAATTAGTCAGAGTACTGACCAGGCGGCGCTAAATACACGGGCTCTGGAAACTGCGGCGTACCAGGATCTGATTGGACAAATTCTGGACATTAATAATACCTACAATGCCGACCTGGTACTTGACGACATCGTAGCGCGAGGAAATAGGGGAGAGTTAACCGATCCCGGTGAATTTAATATCTACACGGGTTATGCCATAACCGTAACCAGGCATGCAGACATGGCCTGTTTCCAATGCCAACAAGGGATACTCAGTGAAGACAGACTCGCATCTGCCTATGCAATTTTTATTAACCAGATATATCACGGTCAGCAAAACATTCAACAAGGGCTCGAACCGGTAATTTCTATCATGCCCGGATTTCAGGACTGTATCGACAAGGTGCTTCCCTATTATGAGCAGAACAGGAGACCCTCTTTTGAACAGGATTAATCAGGGTCATTTGTTATGAAGGAAAAGCTCCAGGAATTTGCTCTTGTCGCGGAAATTATTTCTGCCCTTGCGGTTGTGGCAGGTTTGATTTTTGTCGGCCTGGAAATTCGGCAAAGTACCGAGCAGGCAGAATTAAATACCCGCGCAATTGAAACGGCGGCCTACCAGGAATTGATTGCACAGGTGCTCCAGATTTCTACTACTGTGGCTACTGATGAAGCACTATTCGATGTTTTCTTGAGAAATCAGGAGGGTGAGGTTTTCACAGAGCAGGCAGATATCGCACGCTTCGATCTTTATACAATCACTGTTGCCCGTCACGCTGACATGGCCTGTTTCCAATTCCAGCAGGGTACTTTAAGTGAAGAAAGGTTAGTTTCAGCAATGGCTATCTTTATGAATGTGGTGATGCGTTCAGAGAACGGGAGAAGGGGCTTAACCAATGTTATGAATTCATCCCCGGGACTGGCAGAGTGTATTGACCAGGTATCACCTTACTTTGAACGCGAATAGCTTGCAGGCGGCACCATGAAAGAAAGGCTCCAGGAATATGCCCTTATAGCAGAAATCGTTTCTGCACTCGCTGTAGTGGCTGGACTTATTTTTGTCGGTCTTGAAATTCGCCAGAGTACAGATCAGGCAGCACTCAATACGCGGGCTATTGAGGTGGCTGCATACCAGGACCTTATCGGACAAATCATTGATATCAACCGGGATGTCATCAATGATGCCGAACTGATGGATATTGTCCATCGCGGTCAGGCCAATGAAATTGATCCGTTTGATCAGATTGAGAGTGGACGCTACAACCGCTATATCATCATTATCACCCGTCATGCAGATCTTGCCTGTTTTCAATACAAGCAGGGCTTAATTTCGGCAGAAAGGATGGCGGCAGCTTTGGAGATTTTTCGTGCTCAGGTTGATGTTAATAAGCCTGAATTTCTGGGAATGGAAAGAGGCGTTCCTGGTCTCAGGGACTGCCTGGAGATAACCAGCCAGATATCGCCTTAACCCCAATAGGCTCCAAAAACCTTATAACTAGCAGGGTCTAATTTCTTGATTTCACGAGGGAAATTGACTGAATCAGACCTTGAAATCAGGTAAAATCCACCCCATTACTAACTCCATACAATCTCTACAGTCAGGATAGCCATGAGCACCGAAACTTCCAACGAAAGCAGCATCGAAACAGTCATCCAGGGGCAGATCGACAGCAACCCCATCATCCTTTACATGAAGGGCAATCCCAATGCCCCCCAATGTGGTTTCTCTGCCCAGTCTGTGCAAATGCTGATGGCCTGTGGCCAGAAATTTGCCTATGTGGATATCCTCTCCAATCCGGAGATCCGCGCCAACCTGCCCAAGGTATCTGACTGGCCCACTTTTCCGCAGCTGTTTGTCGACGGTGAGCTGGTCGGTGGCTGTGACATCATGACCGACATGTATCAGAAAGGAGAGTTGAAAACCCTGCTGGATGAATCAGCTGCAGCCCGGGAAGAGGGTGGTGAGGAAGAACAAGCCAAAGCCTGAGTAAAACAGCCTGAATAACAAGCCGGGACGGGCAACCCTCCCGATTTTTTTGTGCCTGTTCAAATAACAATACTTAGATGCAAATAGTATTGATAACGATTCTCATTTAGATTAGTATGCTTCCAATGTGTCCTTAATCCATGGAGTCGTGCAGTTCTCATGAAGCTATCAGCACTACCCCGTTTAACTCTCGTCATCACTTCACTTTGCGCAATCCAGGTGCTTTCGGCGCAGGAAGAAAGCGATCCCCCCTTTATTGAAGAAATCCTGATTACAGGAGGTCGCGAACAAATCCAGCGTTTGCCCGGTTCGGCACACTATATTGATAGCAAGGCCCTGGAGACTTTTGCCTATTCTGATATCCAGCGTATTGCCCGTGAAGTCCCCGGTGTTTCGATCCAGGTGGAAGATGGCTATGGCCTCAGACCCAATATCAGTATCCGTGGTGTCGCCACGGAACGTTCCAGCCGTATTACCTTGCTCGAAGATAACGTGCTGATTGCACCGGCACCCTATGCGGCGCCTTCTGCCTATTATTTCCCAACCGCAGGGCGTATGTCCGGTTTCGAAGTGGTGAAAGGACCAGCTGCCATTACCCAGGGGCCCCTGACTATTGGCGGTGCCCTGAACATGATCTCCACGCCCATTCCGCAAAGTACTCAAGGCAACCTGCTGGTCGAAGCAGGTGAGGACAGTACTTACCGAATGCATGCTACTTATGGCGGCTATAACGCAGCCGGCTTTGGCTTGTTGCTGGAAACACACCAGTGGGAGTCGGACGGGTTTCAGACTATCGACCGCAGCAATAATACTACTGGCCTGGATGTGGAGGATTACACGCTTAAACTGGCCTGGGCGCCTGCTGATTCGCGGCACAAGGTCGAATTGAAACTGCAGCTTGTGGAACAGGATTCCAACCAGAGCTACCTGGGGCTCACCGATGCAGATTTTTCTACAGATGCTTACCGCCGCTATGGCGTCTCAGCCCTGGATAATATCCACACCGAACATGAACAGGCCATTCTGCGTTATGAATTCGCAGTAACGGACCAACTGACTTTCAACGCCACCGCTTACAACAACGAGCATGCGCGTAACTGGTACAAGACCGAAGGTATTGATCTTGATGGCAGTAGCGATGCAGATTCACTCAGCCGTACCGGGTGGGCAAATATTATTAACGACATCAATGCCGGGACAGGGCGTGACGGCTTTTCTGTGAATCAACTCCAGGCCATCCTGGATGGTGAGCTTGATACCGCGCCAGGCAGTATTGATGTGCGTGCCAATAACCGGGAATATTACTCCCGTGGTTTTCAGTTAGGTTTTAACTGGCAGGGCGATCTGGGCGCCAGCTCTCACACATTACAGGGCAGCGTGCGCTTGCATCGCGATGAAGAGGACCGTTTGCAATATGATTCCTCCTATCAGCAGCTTAGCGGCGGGCTTGTTCTAAATGATGTGGGTGTCCCTGGCGCTGCAGGCAATCGAATCCAGCAGGCGGATGCCACGGCATGGCATGTGTTTGATCGCATAGAGATGGGTAACTGGATGTTTACCCCTGGCCTGCGCTATGAAGATATTGATCTGAGCCGCACCCGTTACAACAATGGTGAACAACGCACATTCAGGGACAGCCGTGACAATAGTGTCCAGGTCTGGTTGCCAGGTATGGGTGTAAGCTATGCCTTTAATGACAAGCTCACCTTTCTTGGAGGAGCGCACAAGGGTTTTACCTCACCGGGTAACTCACCTGGTGTGGATGAAGAAGAAGCCATCAATTATGAGCTGGGTTTCAGGCTTAACAATGACTCGCTAAGCGCCGAGGCGATCTGGTTTCTCAGTGATTACGAAAACCTGCTGGGTGTTTGCACTGCCTCATCCGGTACCGACTGCACGATAGGTGATGCCTTTAATGGCGACGCGACAACAGTAAGTGGTCTGGAATTATTGCTCAGCAGCGATTTAAGCAGATCATCAGCCTACGCAATTCCCTTGATGCTGACCTATACCTGGATTGACGGGGAGTTTGATACTGATATTGCCGACACTGCATTCTTTGGCGATGTCAGTAAAGGGGATGCCATTCCCTATATCCCAGACAACCAGTACCGGGTCTCAATAGGCTATGAAACCATGACCTGGGGTCTGAATCTTAGTGCCAACTATGTGGATGAAGTCTGTGTCCGGGCGTCCAGCATGCAAACTGAGCGTACGGATGATTCCCTGACGCTGGACCTGTCGGCCAACTACCAGCTCAATGACATGATCAATATCTATGGCCGGGTAGAAAACCTAGGCGATGCGAAAGATATTCTAGGTCGCCATCCCTATGGTGCCAGACCCAACAAGGTTAGAACGGCAACTATTGGAGTACGCGTTCGTTTCTGATTTCCTTTTTTTATATTTATATATTCAGGGTTATATTTATATATTTAGGGTCAGAGTAAATTTATTTAGGGTCAGAGTAAAAACTACTTTTAGTAATTTTTACTCTGACCCTAAATATCTGACCCTAAATATCCGGTGGCTTGCGGCTTGAGGCTTGAGTCCAGACCCCCTACAATCCGCTTTTCTTTCCCCACTGATTATTCCTATGTCTGATAACGTGCGCGGCGTCTGGTACATGGCCCTGGCCACTTTCCTGTTCGCGTTGATGACCGTGTTCGTGAAAATTGTTCCCAATATCCCCGCGCTGGAAATCATTTTCTTTCGTTCGGTGATATCGCTGGCTATCTGCTTTTGGGGAATCAAACGGGCTCGCGTGCCAATATTCGGCAACAACAAGGTGCTGCTTACTCTGCGTGGTATAGCAGGCGTTTGTGCTCTGTCCCTGAATTTCTACCTGATCCAGGAAATCCCTCTGGCAACGGCATCAACCCTGACCTATCTCGCACCGATTGCTACGACTGTTATCGGCATCTGGTTTGTCCAGGAAAAGGTCAGCCCAATCCAGTTTCTGTTTTTCGCCGTCAGTTTTTCCGGCATCCTTGTCATCCAGGGCTTTGATGCCCGCATTACCTTGTTTCACCTTGGCGTAGGGCTCGTCACCTCTGTGTTTATGGGTCTTGCTTACAACTGCGTACGCAAGCTTTCCACCAGCGAACATCCGCTGGTGATTATTTTTTATTTTCCCTTTGTCTGTTTGCCCGTCACGGGTCTGTGGTGCCTGCTGTTCTGGGTGCAGCCTGCAGGTTGGGAATGGTTTTATTTATTCATGGTGGGTATCACCAGCCAGGTCGCCCAGTACTACATGACCCGCTCTTATCAGCTGGCAGAAATTTCCACGGTGTCCATCGTTAATTACACCGGCATTATCTATGCCATTGTCATGGGCTATATTGTGTTCGGAGAAGGCTTTAATTTGCTGACCTACCTGGGCATGGGTCTGGTTATTGCCGGCGTGATCTGGAATGTACTCTGGAAACAAAAGCTTAAATTGCTGGTGGCGCAAGCGCCGGCTATTGCAGCTGAAACCGAGGCCTTAACGAATAGTAAATAGGCCGGGCAAGCAGTAGACTTCTATAGCACTCATTAAGAACACAATTTAATCAAGAGGGATGCCCCATGAAATCCACCCCGTTCAGGCTGGTTGTGTTACTGCTTCTATTTATAAGCAGCCAGGTAATAGCCCATCACAGCACCGTGGGCATTTACGATAATTCCCGCCGCGTAGAAGTCACTGGTACCATCAAATCCATTTCCTGGCGCAATCCCCATGGGCGCATCACCCTTGATGTGGTCGAGGAAGGCAACACCATTGAGTGGGAAGCGGAGACAGCGTCGATCAGTATTTTGCGCAACCGCGGTGTCACTTCCGATCTGCTCAAGGTGGGCGATGTCGTTACCATTGCCGGTGAGCCTTCACGCCGTGGCGAACCACTTATGTTTGGTACCAACGTATTGCTGGCAAGCGGGGATGAATTTTCCTTTGGTTCCGAAGAAGCGTATTTTGCGGGACGCACCAACGGCACTCTGGTGGGTTTTGAAGATGAAGCTGTTGATACTTCCGCTGCAGAAGCTGCCGCTGACGGTATCTTTCGGGTATGGGGTACGATCATGAATGATCCGGCAGCCTTTCCCATCTTCAAGGGCGACTACCCTTACAATGCGGCGGGCAGGGCAGCACTGGCAGAATTCAATCCGCTCGACAATGAGCTGTTCCGGTGCAATACCAAGGGCCATCCCCTGATAATGATTTCGCCGATCCCGATGGATTTCGTGCGCCAGGGTGAGGATATCCTCATGCGTCAGGAGGAATATGATGCCCGCCGCCTGATTCACATGTCGCCTGACGCGGAAGCGCCCGCGGAAAATACGTTTTTTGGTTTTTCACGAGGGCACTGGGAAGGCACAACCCTGGTTGTGGAAACCGATCATATCCAGGCGGGTTACTTTGACCACCTGGGCGCACGCCAGAGTGAGCAGCTCTCCACGGTTGAACGTTTCATTCCCAATGCCGATTACAGTCGTCTGGATTACGAACTTACTGTGACAGATCCGGTGTATTTTTCAGAGCCCTTCACCCTGACACGCTACTGGCTCTGGTTCCCGGAAATGTCCGTGCATGACTATGAGTGCCTGGAACGCTACTAGAGCTGATGGAAGGTGATCAGTAACTGATCAGAAGGTGTTCAGAACGTTAGCGCGGTAAACAGAAAACCAAAGGCCATCACAATCCCTATGCTGATGCCGTAGCCGATCATCAGGAAGAAGGCTTTGACTAAAGTTTTTCCTTTGCTTTCCCCATAGACATTCAACATGGCAAGAAAGATATACAGAGGGACATAAAAGCCGCCAATGATCCGGAACCAGTCCATCGGGGTAAAAAGAAAAGCATAACGCTGCCCAAGCAGGGATGAGAGTGACATGGCAATGCCGATGAGAAAATAAAAGGCATGGGCATGGAAAAGAAAAATAATATGTTCCACGAAGTAGCGCCCGGAAGACGCATAAAACAACAGCATAAGCAGGGCGACCAGCGGGATGCCAATGACCATCATGACCGGAATACTGTCCTGCATTGCCTGAGTTAATTGCTCAGGATTGTCTCTTAATTTCATGCAGGCATTTCGGATTACGGCAGTTGTGAGAGTATCCTGGGGAAAATCTGATAACTCACAAGAGCCATCCAGGGCTTCAGACAACTCTTCTTCCCCGGCAGCGGCCTCCAGTTCCCGACGCACTTCTGCAGCTATTTGTGTACCCAGATCACCGCCGACCTGGGCTTCAATTTCTGCTGGCAGGTCGATCTAAAGCGCTTCATCGCCAGTGTTATTCCCTCCGCCAGAGCTGATAAGTTCCTCATCGAATCCAGTAGCAGGGCCATCATTACTAAAGTTGAAAGTGGGTATCAGAAAAAACAGGACGCTAAGTATCAGGTACAAGCGAAAGGGCGGCAGGTAGTGCATCCGTCTGCCATGGAGGTATTCATTGGTCAGCTTGCCAGGATGAACAGCCAGGGGAACCAGTGTGCGCCACAGGCGGGAGTCCATGTTAAACAGCCCATCTGCCAACTCTTCCAGCAGTTCCCTGAACTTCAGGACATGGGTATCGCTTTTTTGCCCGCAGCTTGGGCAGAAGACCAGATTGCCTACCTCGTTATGACAGTTTTTACAGAAGCTGACTGCTGGCAGTGAAATGCTTTCTTCCTGTTCTTGCATGGTCAGCTATTCTCAGTGAGATTGCCCGTAAAAGAAAGCCTGAAACTGCTTTTGCACAGTGTCGCGTGTCTCTCTACAATCCTTGCAATAAGGCCCACCTTTGTTATGCGGAGACGAAACATGCGCTTATTCCTATTACTGTTAGTTGTAACAGCCTTTAATGTTCAAGCTCAGGATATCTGGAGCGCTGAAGAGCTCAACGCCTTTGGCCAGGAACTCTCTGGTCGCGTTCAGCCCAACAACATGGCTCTGATGCCTAATATTATTAACGAGGAGGGCTACTTCGCCCATTTACTGTTTCGCGAGGCGGGCCCCGGATTTTCTGAAATGCACGAGGCCTCTTCGGACCTCTATTTCATTATCAGCGGCAGCGCCTCACTGGTTACCGGCGGCACCATGGTCGACCCCACCGAAAACGCTACCGGTGAGTTTCGCGGTACCGGCATTACAGGCGGAACCTCCCGGGCTATCGCCAGGGGAGATATCGTCCATATTCCACCGGGTATTCCCCATCATGTCATTGTTGGTGACGGGGAAGACATCACGTACTTCCTGTTCAAACCCAGGTAGCAGTCCGTACGGATTAGGATTAATAGTAGCGCTTGGCTATAAAGAAGTGGCGAGAGGAAAGGAAATGCAACTGACTGTAGAACTGAGTATGTATCCCTTCAATGAAGACTATAAAACCCTGATCAAGGATTTTATAGTTGAGTTGAACAAGCGCGATGACCTGACCCTTAGTACGTCGCTTACTTCTACCATGGTGCATGGTGAATATAATCATGTCATGGATTCATTGAAAGAAATGATAGCATGGAGCTATACCACCCATGGCCGTCAGGTATTCGTTGCCAAATTTATTCCCGGCCATGAGTTGGACGGATAACATCACCACGTCTTGAGGATATTTTAATGTTAAAAAGAATTCTGTTACCTGCATGTCTGTTATTGGCATCCAGTCTGATCCAGGCCCAGACCGAATGGCAGGAAGACCCTTTGTCAGAGGGGACTTTTTTTGAAACTGAAACCGTGTTTCACCAGGGTGATTACGAGATTCTGGTGCCCGGCTTCAGTGACCTGGAGTTTTCGATCAACATGAAAAAGGACGATGTCATCGTTTATACATGGACAGCCGATATGACAGCCCCGGAATTAATGGATGTCGAGTTTCATGGGCATACCGAACCCGTTGATGGCAAGGGCTTGTTGATGTTTTACAAAATACATAACGAGGGCAAGGGCAACGGCACCATGACAGCGCCTTACTCTGGTGGTCATGGCTGGTATTTTAATAACCGTGGTGAGCAGGATGCACTGGTCAAGCTGCACATCAGCGGCTTTTATGCAGAAATACAATAATTCCGTCTGAATAGTATTTCTCTTGTCCACCCTGGAAATCATTGCCGTCATCCTAGCCATCGCTTACCTGCTGCTGGCGGCCCGTGAACATATTGCCTGCTGGTACTGCGCCTTCGTCAGCTCCGCACTTTTTTCTGTCATTTTCTGGGATGTCAGTTTATTGATGGAATCACTGCTGAACGTGTTTTACGTGGTGATGGCAGTCGTGGGCTGGTATGAATGGCGCCGGGGTGGACAGGCGCATACCGGGGTACAAATACGTACTCTGGCTGCGTGGCAGCACGGCATGATTATCGCTGTGCTGATTGTTGCTGCACTGATCAATGGCTATTTTCTGCAACTGTATACCGGCGCTTCCTGGCCTTTCCTGGATTCCTTTACCACCTGGGCCAGTATCCTGACGACGTTCATGATTGTCTGGAAAGTACTGGAGAACTGGATTTACTGGTTTGTTATCGATGGCATCTCCATTTATCTCTACCTGGACAGGGGCCTGACTCTCACGGCAGGGCTTTTTGCGGCTTACCTGGTAATCGTTGTCTTCGGGTATCTTCACTGGCGTCGTCTTTACCGGGCTCAAGCCAATGCAAATGCGAATTATTAACGCAAGCATTAACGTTAATAAACAGTTCTATAACAGCCAAATAGCATCATTTTCTTTTTATTAGCCCTACAATTCCCGGCAATTCAACAACAAGGTTTCATTAATCTGAACACCGCTACACTTCCGGGGAAAACCATGAATCATAAAAATAGATTATCCTTGGCCATTGCCACATCACTTGCTGCCTGTAAGTCACTGGTCATGGTTGGCACTGTTAATGCTGCAGAAATAGAAGAAATTGTGGTCATAGGCAATCGCCTTGAGGAAACCGTCCCCCAGGATCTGGCCCGTTATGGTAACCGCCTGGAAGTGATTACAGCTGAGGAAATCAGGCAGGGCGGCTATATTGATATTGCCCAGACCTTGCAGATGCTGGTGCCTGGTTTGCATATCCGTCCCAAAAACGGCCAGTTCGATTATTTTGATGCTTCTCTTCAGGGCAGTCGCGGTTCGGAAATTCTCTGGCTCATTGATGGGGTCAGGATTACCAATCGCTTATACAACGGCACCAGTCCCCTGGACACCATTCCTTCCCACATGGTTGAACGCATTGAAGTGCTCAAAGGCGGCCAGGGTATTTTCTACGGCACTCAATCAGTGGGTGGTGTCGTCAATGTGGTCACCAAGAGTTTTCAGAATGAGTCAGATGGCGCTATCGGCACCGGCTTGAATACCAACGATGGTTTTAACGTGAATGGCTATTACCGTGGCGGCAATAACCAGCATCAGTTTGTGGTTTATGGCTCAAAGGACCAGGCGGACGGGTACCAGCCGTATCGTGATCAGGATTTTCAGCCCAGTGCCACCGACCGGGATCGCAGCTACGATGTCAGTATGGTTGGCATCAAGTACGGGATGAATGTCAGTGACAATGCCAGTATTTCCATCCAGTACCAGCGTACTGAAAATGAACTGGACTTTGCCAGGCCCTATCTCAACTTCAATACCATCAATGAAAGAGAAGAAGATATTTTTACCGCCAAACTGGATTGGCAGGTCAATGAGAATATCGGTTTGTATGTGAAGGCCTATCAGCATAACTGGGATACGATCTATACCCGCATCTACAATGTGCTGGATGCCAACGGTAGTGTTACTGGTGATCTGACTTTCATCAACAATGGAGATTACTGGGGTTACGAGGATCACGGCGCCAATGCCATGGCCAAATTCAATTTCAACAATGGCTTTGAATATGTGCTCGGTCTGGATCACCAGAATTTTTCCGGCGTCGATGATGTCTGGCGTATTGGCAAACAGGAGGAAGAGGTAAATGCGATCTTTGGCCAGATTCGCACCACGGAAGATCTGCTGGAAAATACTGCGCTGGCCTTTGGGGTAAGACGTAATGAAGCGTCCAATACGGATGCCTCAACGGTGTGGAATTTAAGTGGTAAACATAACCTGTCTGATAACATCTATATTCGTGCCAATGTTGGTACTTCATTTCGTTTGCCGGATGCAGAAGCTCTTTTTCTCAATGAATATTACGATGATGATGCCGATGGTGTTCCTGACGGAGGCTGGTTTGCTATCGGCAATCCGAATCTGAAACCGGAAGAAAGCCGCAACATCAATATCGCCATTGGCGGGGCGTATAATAATTTCAGCGCAGAACTGATTGGCTTTAACCGCAAGATTACCGACTATATAGATTCCTATGTGCCCCTGGTTATAGCTGGCGTTGAGGGCGAAAGCTTTATCAACTCCAGTGATGAAGTGAAAGTGAAGGGCGTCGAATTTATTGCCAGCTATGCTTTCAATGAAGAGTGGACCACAAACTTCAGTGTCAACACGACGGAATCTGAATTAAACAGTGATGGTGTTCAGTTAACCGGCATTCCCGAATCTGAAATGAAAGTAAGGGCGCTATATAACTCCAGTAGTTTACCGTTGGGTTTGTCCTTTTCCCTGAATCATGTGGGTGATATCAATGCACGACGAGGTGAGAAGCGTGGTAACTACACGGTGATGGATTTGTCCGGTTACTACAATATGGGTGCTGACCAGCAGCACCAGTTGACTCTGCGCATTGAAAATCTTACCGACAAGGAATATGCGAGTCGTGTGGATCGCGGTACGCTGGATGCGTCCGGAACGTCCTACCTGTTTGACAACCTGGGGATGAGTCGAACTGTGCATGCTGGTTACACCTACCGATTCTGATTCTGTTTTTGACAACTGCGCTGCTTTCAATTTTCCAAAGCCATTGAGGGCGGTGTCTGAGTCAACATTATGTTAAAGATACTTTTCCTTACGCATCGTTACCTGGGCATCACGCTGGGCATTCTCATGGTGCTGTGGTGTTTGTCCGGTTTCATCATGATGTACAAACCGTATCCGGAGCTTTCCCGGGAGGAATCCCTGGCCTTGTTAAACACACTGGATCTGCAGGATTGCTGTGATCCTGTTTCCGCCCAGGGCCTGGAGGAAACGCGTTACCAGGGTTTCCAGGTACAAATGCTGGATTCCTTGCCAGTGTTGCAATTGACTGGTGAAGACGGGCGGCTGGTTACCCTGGATTTACATCACCAGCGCCTTTTTTATTCAGTTCAGGAAAAGTTTGCCCAACAAATAGCCGGTAATTTTGCTGAACAGAGACAATTCCCTGATGCGCGGCTTATGGGCGAAATCTATAACGACCAATGGACGGTCTATGGTGCCTATAACCCCCACCGTCCGCTTTATCACCTGGCTGCTGATGATGACCAGGGAACCCAGTGGTATATGTCCAGTCGCACAGGAGAAGTAATTCAGCTGACGACCCGCGAACAACGCATCTGGGGCTACCTTGGCGCGGTGATCCATTGGCTCTATCCCACCATGCTCAGGGAAAAAGTGTTGCTCTGGAGCCAAACCGTTATCTGGTTGACCATTGCCAGTATTTTTCTCACCTGCACCGGCCTGTATTTTGGTTTGCGTCAGTACAAGCAGCGCAATAACGGCCGCAAATCCCCCTATTGGGGTTTGTCGCGCTGGCACCACTATGCCGGCCTCAGCTTTGGCGTACTGACCTTTTCCTGGGTGCTCAGCGGTTTGTTTTCCATGCAGCCCTGGGGGTTGATGGAAGGCGAGGGAGCCGCACCTGAAGAGGCGCAACTTCGAGGTAGCAATATGGCGTGGGCAGCGGTCAGTGAGGCGGTATCACGCCTTCCAGCGCTGGACTTGCCTGCTGATACAGTCAGGGTAGAAGGACAGCTGTTGCAGGGACAACTGGCACTATATGCGGTAAACAGGAATGGTGCAAAGCAACGCTACTCCACTGACAATTTCAATTCAGCTGCTCTGGAAGCACACACTTTACAGGCACTTGCTGCACAGCTCTCACCTGGCGGCCCACCCATTTCCGCGGAATTGATTACCGGTGAAGATGCTTACTATTTCAATCACCATGAACAGGTACAGCTGCCGGCGTTCAGGGTGATTGCCAATGACAGTAAACAGACTCGCTACTACCTGGATCCGGTAAGCGGGGAGGTCCTCGACAAGATTGATACCAAGGACAGGTGGTATCGCTGGCTGCATTACGGACTGCATCGGGGAGATTTCACGCTCTTCCTGCGTTCCCGCCCGGTCTGGGATATTCTCATGTGGACGCTGCTGCTAGGGGTCACTGTCGTCTGCATCACTGGCATGTTGATGGGATTCAGGCGCATTTCCCGCTCAGTTTAAAATCAAATTAACCAGGGGAGGCAGGTAATACCTGTCATCCAGCCGTGTAAGCCCCCGCATAACATGATTGATAATCTTAATGATAATCGTTATCATTCTCGAAAGTCATTCAACCCCAGTGTTATCAATGTTTCGCAAAGCTATATTCTGGATACATCTCGCCAGTGGCGTTCTGACCGGACTGGTTATTTTCACCATGTCCATTACCGGGGTCCTGCTCACCTACGAAAGACAAATCAAGCAATGGGCGGCTGAAAGCCACTATGTTCCTGCTGCACAGCAGGCAGAGCGCCTGACTCTGGATGAATTGGTCACTGTGAAGGCAATTGAGTACCCGAACCTCAATGCCAACCTGATGGTGTTAAGTAATGACCCCGGGGCGCCGGTTACATTTCGAGCTGGTCGCCGTGGGGGTGTCTCGTTGAATCCCTATACAGGCCAGACTATGGAGACGGGGTCACCCGCAATGGAAAGCTTCTTTGGCACCATGACCTCTTTTCATCGCTGGTTCAGTATCGAAGGGGAGAACCGGGCCATTGCCCGACAGGTGACCGGGGTCAGCAATCTGGCATTTCTTTTTCTAGTGCTCAGTGGCATGTATCTCTGGTTACCAACACTGTTCAATTGGGTAACTCTCAAGGCAAGACTGGTGTTTCGGGGAAATTACCCGGACAGCAAGGCCCGCGATTTTCACTGGCACCATATCTTTGGTATCTGGTCGGCCATCCCACTGGTAGCGGTTATCTATACAGGGTCTGTGTTTAATTACTCCTGGGCGGGGGAATTGCTGTACACGGTGTTTGGGGCTCAAGACACTGAGACGATTGCCGCTGCTCCCGCTAACAGAGCAAGTGTTTATACACCTGGCAGTGAAATTCTTGCGCAAAGTGTGACGAGTTCGCTGGGCTCATTCAACGAGGTATCAGGGCAAAGAACTCAGCCGGGAAATCTGTCGATAGACAGTTTGGTGAACAAAGTCATTACGGAAACTGACAAGGACTGGCAGCGCCTGAATATCACATTGCCTGAGAGTGATGACCAGCACCTGCAGGTAGCCGTGGACTGGGGTAACGGCGCACAAGCGCACAAACGGCATACTCTCAGTCTGGATCGCAGCAGTGGCGCAATTCTCAACATCCAAACCTGGGATGAAACGCCCTCACGGCAAAAAATTCGCGGCTTTGTACGCTATCTGCATACCGGAGAAGTGTGGGGCTTTTGGGGTCAGACCATAGCCGGGCTGGTATCCCTTTTTGCACTGTTTATGGTTTGGACCGGGTTTGCGTTGTCCTACCGGCGGTTGATTCAGCCACTTTTAATAAAGCGATGAAAAAACGATAAAGGGATAAAGGGCTAAAGGCTAAAGGCTAAAAGCTAAAAGATAAATTAATTGAGCAGCTATTCTTTCTTGTCGGCAAACGCTTCGCTATGACGACCTACATGCTTTGATCACATTGAGACACTACCGATTAGCTTTAAGGCTTGACTCCTGAAGGGGATTCTTCATTATTTGGCTACCCTTCTTATTCCGAGGCAAACGATGAAATTCAACACCGCGTTCACCCTCCTGACAGGCCTGATTCTTACTCAATGCCTGACATTAACCCTTGTATCCAGGGCGGCTGCCCAGACGGCTGACGCCGACTGTCCCCAATCCTTTCGCTATACCTTCAGTTGGTCTCATGCCAATGGCTGCGATTTCATGCCCCGCGGCGGGACCTCCACCGGAACACCGGTTACCCTGGATCCGGAGCCTCATCCTGGATGGTTGTCACTGCAGGAAGCCGGGTTGACCAGCAAGGAAAAAGATCGCCGCGCTATTCTTGCCATGGCCGGACAGTACCGGGCAACCTTTGAGTTTCTGGAAATTGTCGCCTATACCCCCGAGTTTGAAAGAGGGCGGCCCTATATGTCATGGGGCACGGAAACGATACTCGTGGTCGAGGACAGTGAGGACTTCATCAGCCTGCAGCACTTGATTGTCATGTTTGTGGAAGGGGAGGACGGTGAAGTCATGGGACCCTTCGTGCAAAAACACTGGCGCCAGGACTGGGCCTATGAAAAGACGCAGGTGTTTGCCTATGCCGGCAATGATACCTGGGCACACCAGGGCATCCCTGAAGGAGAGATCAACGGCAGCTGGTCCCAGTCTGTGTTCCAGGTAGATGATTCACCGCGCTATGAAGCCTGGGGCACGTGGGAGCATCGTGATAATTTTTCCACCTGGCTCAGCAGCGAAACCTGGCGACCCTTGCCCCGGCGGGAAAGCAGTGTGCGTGATGATTACCAGGTATTGGTTGGCACAAACCGTCATACCATCGTCCCCAGTGGCTGGGTGCACGAGGAAGAGAACTACAAAGTGGTATTGGATGAGTCGGCTGAAATAGCTGACACAAATCCGTATATCGCGAAGGAGTTGGGCGTAAACCGCTATGAACGCATTATTGATTTTGATTTTTCAGCGGGTGCTGACTATTGGGATTTGACGTCGCAATACTGGGAAGATGCCAGGGCAGTGTGGGCGGCCATGATCGCAGAAGAAAGTAGCCATACCATCATGACCAGTGCTGAAGGGGTGCCTTTGTTCGCGGTGTTGTTTGGGCAGGCCGAAGAGTTTTCTGCCAGGGACGATTACAACTCTTCAGAAATCAGGGAAGCTATCCGGGAAACACTAGAGGACTATTTCCAATAAAATTCGATGTTTATACTAAAGGCTAAAGGCTAAAGGCTGAAGGTTCCGTAATTACCTTTATGTAAATATCGATTGCCGGTCGAAAGATTGAATTTTCGGGATACGTTACATGATAAACAGGTCGGAAATTGCTCAATCTCCGACATTGGTTTTGTTGATGTGATCGTCGGAGGTGGTCTGCGACCACTTCCGACCTACGGGCTTGATTGAAAGTTGATAGAACAATGCTTTTTTCTTGTCGGCAAACGCTTTGCTATGCCGACCTACAAGATGCAGTTAGCCTTCAGCCTTCAGCTTTAAGCCTTCAGCCTAATTCCCCGCGCCTTTCAATTTTTCTGAAAGATAATTCTGGATCCCCATTTTTGAGATCAGGGTGAGCTGTGTTTCCAGCCAGTCCACATGATTTTCTTCATCATCCAGGATTAACCGGAACAGATCGCGGCTAACGAAGTCTTTGACTTCCTCGCAGTGGGCGATGGCTTCCCTTAAATCAGGAATAGCCTTCATTTCCAGGTCCAGGTCGCACTTGAGCATTTCTTCTGTGGCTTCACCGATATTCAGTTTACCCAGGTCCTGCATATTAGGCAGGCCTTCCAGGAAGAGAATGCGGTCGATAATGGTTTCAGCATGTTTCATCTCGTCGATGGATTCCATCTTGGTGAACTCGGCCAGTTCCATCAGGCCCCAATCGTGAAACATTTTGGCATGTAGAAAATACTGGTTGATGGCAACCAATTCATTGCCTAGAACCTTGTTGAGATGCCCGATTACTTTACTGTCGCCTTTCATGGTGTGTCCTTAGTTAAATGCTGGTATTTCTGGGTCGCTATTGTGACGAGTGACTACTGGAATGTCCAGCGCTAATGCTGCTAAGTCACTAATTTATATAAAGAATATGCAAATACGAATGCTAATTGCTTGTATTACTATTTGTCTATGGTGGTATTTTCTGGATGCCAGGAGTAAAGAAACGAAAAAACAGCAGGAAAGGGTGGGGTCAGGTAATCAGGTAGCGGGTTCGAAAGGGGGATTCTTGACGTTTACTGCAGTTTCTATAATGTTCTGGGCTAGCTGACTGCATTTACCGCATTGACTGGCTACACCAAGTTCCTTGCAAACATCGGCAAATGAACCGGCGCCACCATTCACAAATTCCTTGATCTGGCGGTCGGTAACAGCTTTGCAGAGACAGACGTACATAGGCGGCAGTTACTTAATAAAATACAGGTTTATCCAAACTATGGATGAGAATGCTAAGCTAAATGAGAATCATTGTCAAAAAGAATATTCACTTCCTTTTATAGGAGAGAATTGTCCTCTCCCGGGTCGCCAGACCCTATGATTTGAATCAATTCGGGGCTTATCAGTCTGTTGCGCTAAGCAGGGCCTGCTTTGCTACTTCCTTGGCTGTGGCAAAATCTGCTTTACCAGATCCAAGTTTGGGCAGGGTTTCCAAGGTGAGATAGGCAGAAGGCAGAGCCAGGTTGTTCAGGCCGCCAGCCAGAAGCTTGGGACGTAAATCCTTTTCTACCAGTTCATGGGTAGAAAGAATGACTACAATTTCGCCTTTTTTGGGGTCGGGAATATTGATGGCCATGATGTCAATTTCTTCATGGCGCTCTATATCTTCCAGGGCTTTGCGCAAAACCAGTTCTATATTGCCCAGGCCAATCATTTCTCCACTGACTTTCGCGAACCGGGCATAGCGGTCCTGGATAGATAGAAAACCATCTTCATCAATCGAGCCCTTGTCGCCTGTTACATACCAGCGATATCCATCGCGTTCCACCACCACCTGTTCCGTCAGGGTGTCATTATTCAGATAACCCAACATGACTTGTGGGCCGGCAATCATGATCATACCGGCTGTTCCCTGAGGCAATGCTTCCAGGGTTTCGGGATCGGCAATGCGCGTCAGTGTGCCTGGAATGGGTTTGCCCACAGTGCCGGGCTTGTAGTTTTCTCTGGGATGTTCGCCATCGAGGTTGGGGAAGGGGGTGTTGACGTTGGCCACCGGAGAGGTCTCCGTACAGCCGTAGCCCTCGTAAATGGTTTTATCAAAACGTCGTTTAAAGGCGGCGCTGATTTCTGATTGCAATCGTTCAGCACCGGCTACTGTTAGTCTCAGGCTGGCAAGATCTTCTTTTTTAATTTTGGGGTTCTTGATATACAAGCGGAAAAAGCTTGAGGTACCAAAGAGCAGTGTTGCTTTATTTTCCCTGATGTATTTTGCCACTGTGACAACATCAGTAGGATCGGTGTGGCAAACCACTTTAATACGTTCCAGCAAGGGCAAAAACAGGCAGGCGGTAAGACCGAAGGAATGAAAAATTGGCAGGTTGGCCATAATCACGTCATCGGCGGTGGCATCGAGAATCTTGCTGACCTGTTTAACATTGGCCAGAAAGTTTTTATGGCTTAACTTGACGCCCTTGGGTGCTCCTTCGCTGCCACTGGAAAATAAAATCACTGCCGTACTATCCAGGTCAGGTTTGCCGCAATACTTGTTGCGAATCCAGCTGGCAGAAAATAGTTTGCACTCAAGCAAAGTGGAGATTTTTTCCCAAACGCTGATCTCGCCACGCAAGTCTTCCAGCATCACCAGCCTGACCTTGTCTGATAACGAGGACAGATCTATGCCACGTAATTTCAGGTTTTCCAGGAAACGTGATGAGGTGTATACCGTTTGCAGTTGTGCCTGTTCAATGGAAGACAGCATTACTTCAAGGGGCGCCGTGTAGTTCAGGGTGACCAGTGTTTTCCCCAGGATAAATACGCTCATACCGGCAATCAGGCTGCCTGCCGTAGTAGGCAATAACATGCCAATATTTTGCTCGGGGCTTTCGCGCGCAATGCGCCTGGACAGGATAAGTGAACCAACCAGCGCTTCTTTCGCTTTCAGACTAGTCCCGAGCGTATCGGTCAGCACCACAGGATTGCCGGGCAACTTGGAGGTTTCAATCCAGTGTTCACCGAGTGATGGCAGGGTGTCGACAAAATCCATCCATGACTGGATTTCGTTATCTTCAGGAAAATGATTCATGGATTCTGCTGGGGTTTTTATATTTATTGATTGATTTCAGCTCCGTTTGAAGAGCTGGAAAAAGCGTAAGTCATTATACAGGACGCAATAATAGTATGTTGAACTGTACCTGGCTAGTGATACTCATAAATGCAAAAGCCCTTGTTTACCTCAGAGTAAACAAGGGCTGTAATACCGGGTAAGAATGGCGCTACGTATTCTGATAAAGCGCAACGTGTTCATATAAAAAGCGTCCTCAGGAATAGGCAATTACATCGATATCGAGTTTATTCAATACTTTTTCCGAGGTGTTGCCTTTCATCATGGCTGCAGCACCCTGGCGGGCCATCGTGCCAATAAGAACGGTATCAGCTTCGATTTGCTTGGCATACTGTGAAATGATGGTAGCGGGATCACCTTCTTCCACGTGGACTCTGGTCGTAGGCAAGCCAGAAAGCTTCATGATCCTTTGTCGATCTGGAAAGTGCATGCTGTCCTTGTACGCATTGATGACATAGAAATCCGCATCATAGTGTTTTGCGATGGCCTGGCCATCAATCAATATTTTTTCATTCAACCTGGCATATTCGGGTTCATCCTGTTTCTGGATGTTGACAGCCGCCAGGATTTTTTTCCGTGGTTTGATATCGCTGGAGCGAACGATAGTCACTGGTGCAACAGAGGTGCGTAAGAGCGCCCACTGCTGATTACTGAACAATGACTTTTTCTGGCCCTGGGGATCTGGCATGAAAATATGGTCAGGTTGGAAATGCTGCGCACTGGTTAACACCGCTTTTTGCCATTCATTGGACCAGCAAAATTCAAAACTGTAATTGGCGCCAACGTCATCGAGTTTGCTGGTGATGGCTTTTAGCCAGGAATCATCCCGATACAGGGATTCGTTACTGGCAGCCAGGTTGGCCTTCTCTGTATCCACACTGATAAACAGGTGCACGTGGGATCCCGGATCCTTGATTTCAGAGGTGATCACTGCACGTTCGAATGCCAGATGTTGATCATGAGTTGCTTCAATAATAACGAGAACTTTTCTGCCACTTGCCATACCTGCTTACTTAGTAAGTCAAAATCGATATCTTACACTATAGGGAAACTGCACCAAACTACTTTGACCTCAATCAAGTCTTACCCAAGGTTTGTGGCAGATGAATATGGAAGAAATGTTTATGGCGGAAAGGTTCAGGACAGTGGTCTTTATTTAAGCGGCCACCCACCCAGGTCCCGCCAGCGATTAACGATAGCGCAAAACAGTTCAGCGGTTTTTTCTGCATCGTAACGGGCAGAATGCGCTTCGTCGTTATTGAATTCGATCTCTGCACTTTCACAGGCTCTTGCCAATACCGTTTGGCCAAAAGCCAGGGCGCTGATGGATGCCGTATCAAGACTGGAGAAAGGGTGAAAGGGGTTGCGCTTGAGATTATTACGTTCAGCCGCCGCATTGACAAAACCATGATCGAAATGCGCGTTGTGTCCAACCAGGATGGCGCGTGTGCAATGTTCAGCTTTCATTTTCTTGCGAATATTTTTAAAAATTTCCCGGAACACTTCCGGTTCCTTGTGAGCAATGCGCAAGGGGTGGTGAGGATCAATACCGGTAAACTTCAGGGCAGATTCTTCCAGGTTGGCACCGGGAAAAGGCTCTACACGAAAAAACCAGGTGTCCTCCGGAGACAAAATGCCATGTTCATCCATACCAACACTGACAGCGGCGATTTCCAGGATGGCATCGGTCTGGCTGTTAAAGCCGCCGCATTCAACATCCACAACAACAGGAAGGTAGCCGCGAAAACGCGCAGCAAGCAGGGAGGAGGGGGGGGTGGTATCAGTCACAGTTTGTAGTGTTTATTTAACGACAGACCACTGCATGGTGCTGCCGGCATTCAGGGGAATGACAGTTTCATCACCAAGAGGGTAGGTGGCCGGGATGCGCCAGCTTTCCTTGCGCAGGGTAATGGTGTCACTGTTTCTTGGCAGTCGATAAAAATCCGGGCCATTGAAACTTGCAAAGGCTTCCAGTTTGTCCAGGATGCCCAGGTCTTCAAAAATCTCTGCATATAACTCTATTGCCGCATGGGCCGTAAAACAGCCGGCACAGCCGCAATTGTTTTCTTTTTGTTCTGCGCTATGGGGTGCGGAATCAGTGCCAAGGAATATATTTTTAGTGCCGCTGGCAACGGCATCCTGCAAAGCCTGTTGATGGCTATTTCTTTTCAGGATGGGCAAGCAGTAATAGTGAGGACGAATACCACCAACCAGCATGTGATTGCGATTGAACATCAGGTGCTGGGGTGTGATGGTAGCAGCGACTTTTTCACTGGCAGATAACACGAAATCAGCGGCGTCTTTTGTGGTGATGTGTTCCAGCACAATTTTCAGGTTGGGAAATTTTTCATGCAGGGGAGCAAGGGTTTCATCAATGAAGGCTTTTTCCCTGTCGAAGATATCCACTTCAGTGCGCGTTACTTCGCCGTGGACAAGCAGGGGCATATTTAAATCACTCATGGCCTCCAACGCGGGATAGGCCCTGGTGATATCTGTTACTCCTGCATCGGAATTGGTGGTTGCCCCGGCCGGGTACAATTTGACGCCTTTCACAATGCCACTGGTCATGGCTTTGTCTATTTCTTCCGCTGCAGTGTTGTCTGTCAGGTAGAGCGTCATCAGAGGCTCAAAGGAATTGTTTTTTGGCAGACTGCGAATGATCCTGTCTTTATAGGCTTGCGCTTCTTCGGTCGTGGTTACCGGAGGTGCCAGGTTCGGCATAACAATCGCACGACCCATGGTGCGGGCAGTATGGACGACTGTGTCTGGAAGGGCGGAACCGTCTCGCAGATGGAGATGCCAGTCATCTGGCCTGACCAGGGTAATTTCCTGCATTAAGGCGTGGTTCCTTGTCTTTAAACGGTTTTTCAGTGTGCCGGGTCTAATTGGGAGCAGATTATAGCAGGATACGCAGAAAACCGTGGCCCTGGAGTGTTCAGGGGGCAAACAATTTCGCAATTTTCAGTGCCGCAGGTACAATACCCGCCTTTTTCCGCAGGAGTGACTTTAGCCGAGAATTTTTCGGGTCTGGGCATCTCCAGCAACAGACAGTGATTAATACAGGTAAAACAAATGTCAGATATCAAAAAAGTCGTACTGGCCTATTCCGGAGGACTGGATACTTCTGTAATCGTCAAATGGCTTATGGATACTTACGGGTGTGAGGTAGTGACCTACACGGCCGACCTGGGCCAGGGCAAGGAAGTGGAACCAGCCCGCACCAAGGCAGAAGCCCTTGGGGTCAAGGAAATCTATATTGATGATATTCGTGAAGAATTCGTCCGTGACTTTGTCTTTCCCATGTTTCGCGCCAATACCATTTACGAAGGCGAATACTTGCTGGGCACGTCCATCGCCAGGCCCCTGATTGCCAAGCGCCTGGTAGAAATAGCCGCAGATACTGGCGCTGATGCCATTTCCCATGGCGCTACAGGTAAGGGTAATGACCAGGTGCGTTTTGAACTGGGTGCCTATGCCCTGAGCCCGGGCATCAAGGTGATTGCGCCATGGCGGGAATGGGATCTGAACTCCCGGGAAAAACTCATGGACTACTGTGCAACTCAGAATATTCCGGTGGAACAAAAACGCGGCAATGAATCGCCGTATTCCATGGATGCCAACCTGCTGCATATCTCGTATGAAGGCGGCATTCTGGAAGATCCTTCCGCCGAGCCGGAAGAGTCCATGTGGCAGTGGTCAGTGTCTCCAGAAAATGCACCCGACACCCCAACCTATATTGAACTGGATTTTGTGAAAGGTGATGCGGTGGCCATCAATGGCGAAGCTAAATCACCGGCAATACTGCTGGAAGAACTGAATAAAATTGGTGGCGCCAATGGTATTGGCCGTACCGATATTGTGGAAAACCGCTATGTCGGCATGAAGGCCAGGGGTTGTTATGAAACGCCCGGTGGCACCATTTTGTTAAAAGCGCACCGAGCCATGGAATCCCTGACCCTGGACCGGGAAGCTGCCCACCTGAAAGATGAGTTGATGCCGCGTTACGCCTCTCTCGTTTACAACGGTTACTGGTGGTCTCCTGAGCGCGAAGCCTTGCAGGCCCTGATCGACCAGACACAGATTCATGTGAATGGTTCAGTGCGACTGAAACTGTACAAAGGCAATGTCATTGTTGTTGGCAGGAAATCAGATGAGTCCTTGTATGACGATATGGTGGCGTCGTTTGAAGATGATGAAGGGGCTTACGATCAGCATGATGCTGAGGGCTTTATTAAATTGAATGCGCTGCGTCTTCGTACCTTGTCGAGCAAGCGGAAGAAATAGAGTCTTTGCAGGGACAGACTATTGGGATTGGTGTCGGGTTTAGCTGGCTGTACATCAACAAATTCAACAAGAACTTCTGGCAGTTTTCTGACCAAAGTCTGTCCCGTGGAATGACTGCAAAACGTCATTCCAACGCCTATTCTTTCTATTGCCGAGTGGATATTTATTTACGACAGTTGATCGTCGCCAGGCGACCTTTGGACGCCATGTCGGATGACGGCCCTGCGGACCTCTTCCGACCTACAATTTAATTCGGATTCCTTTAACTATCGTAGGTCGGAAAAGCGAAGCGTCATCCGACATGGAAAGCGCAGCTTTCCTGGAAACCTTCCCGCTACGACAATCTAATCCAGTTCTTTCTTCTTGTATTCACACAAATCCGAAATCACGCAGGACCCACAGCGTGGTTTGCGGGCGATGCAGGTATATCTGCCATGCAGGATGAGCCAGTGATGGGCATCCAGTAAAAATTCATCCGGCACAAACTTCATCAGTTTCTTTTCCACTTCCAGCACGTTTTTTCCCGGTGCGAGCCCTGTGCGATTGGAGACGCGGAAAATGTGGGTATCCACCGCCATGGCTTTTTCGCGGAAGGCGGTGTTAAGAACCACGTTAGCTGTTTTTCGTCCAACACCTGGCAGGGCTTCAAGGGCTTCCCGTGTATGGGGTACTTGTGAATGATGTTCATCCATTAACAGCTTGCAGGTAAGGATGACGTTCTTTGCCTTGGTATTAAACAAGCCAATGGTCTTGATGTAATTTTTCAATTTGCTTTCACCCAGGGCAAAGATGGCTTCCGGAGTATTGGCGACAGGAAAGAGTTTGTCAGTGGCCTTGTTGACACTGACATCGGTGGCCTGGGCTGACAGCATCACGGCGATAAGCAGTTCAAACGGTGAAGCGTACCTGAGTTCCGTAGTAGGCGCAGGGTTTTCATTACGCAGGCGCGTAAATATTTCAGTGCGCTTGGTTTTGTTCATCCGGTAACCCTGACGCGCTTGCTGCCCGGAACAATGGCTTCATTTATTGGTTCTGGCCTGGCCAGTTTTTTATCCAGCACATTTTTTAGCGCAATCAGGCAGCCCATGAACAGGAAAGCGCCGGGAGGCAGGATGGCTAACAGGAATGGGGTGTAATCGTTAAAGACATGCACGGTCCAATTGCCGGCAAAGGACAGCAACTGATCCATGTTGGCAAATATCATTCCTGTGCCTGCCAACTCACGCAAGATGCCCAGCACCAGCAACACGGCAGCGAATCCCAGGCCGGTCATCAGTCCATCCAGTAAGGACAGGCCGAGTGAATTTTTTGAGGCAAAACTTTCCGCCCGACCCAGAATAGTACAGTTGGTGACAATGAGCGGAATGAAAATGCCCAGGGCCAGATACAGCTTAATAGCAAAAGCCCGCAGTAGTAATTCGGCGCAGGTGGTTAAAGAAGCAATAATAAGCACAAACACCGGCAAGCGAATAGCCGGGATGAGTTGATGGCGAAAAAGGGACACCAGGGCATTGGAGCCCATCAGGACAAACAGGGTTGCCAGGCCAAGCCCCAGCGCATTCACCGCAGAATTACTCACGGCCAGCAGGGGGCACAGGCCAAGCAATTGCACCAGTGCAGCATTGTTTTGCCACAGGCCCTGAATGGAAATGTCTTTGGCATTGTTTTGCATTAGCGATTTGCCAGTCGTGCTTTATTAACTTCAAAAAAATCCAGGGTGTTTCTGACTCTGGTGACGATTGCCCGCGGTGTAATGGTGGCACCAGTCAATTGATCAAATTCACCACCGTCCTTGAGAACCTGCCATCCTGAAGCGGGAGGGTTATCAACGGTTTTACCATCGAAGCCCAGTATCCAGTCGGAAAGCCGCAGTTCAATCTTATCACCCAGCCCGGGAGTTTCACCGTGCTCCAGCACGCGGACGCCGCTGATGGAACCGTCAGCCAGGATGCCTACTAACAAGAGGATGTCACCACTATAACCGTCATGGGCTTCAGCTGGCAGAATGACTCCGGCAAACTCGCCATCCAAACGCGCGGTATAAGCCTGTCGAGGTGAGGTTAATTGCAGGGCGTCCAGCAAATCAAATTTACGGGGCGCTGCAACACCTGGATCCAGAATGAAGGTGTCCGCCAGTAAATCGTTGTCATGAAAACTGGCTGGAAAGACTTCGGCCAGGGCTTTGCGTTCGGCTTCACGTTGCTGCGCAATGATGCGCTCGGCAGTGAGCAGATTGACCACACCAAGTGCGACAGCTGCAAGCAGGGCAATCAGACCCAGAACCAGACTGTGTCTGGCAATGGAAGAGAGTTGTGTCGCGGGATCTTTATCCGGCTCTTTATTTGACATGGTTTTTCCCTGCCCGGGACATGCGTACCAGGTGATCCATGGCAGGTGCCGTAAAGTTGGCCAGTAAAACTGCAAAGGCAACACCGTCCGGATAGCTGCCCCAGACGCGAATACTGTAAACAAGTGTGCCAATCAGTGCGCCGTAATAAAGTTTTGCCACATTGGTGGCCGGGCCTGACACAGGATCAGTTGCAATGAAGAAGGCGCCCAGCATGGCTGCGCCGCCAAAGAGATGCATAAACGGTGAACCCAGGCTGGCTGAACTACCGCCGCCATAAAAGATCAGGGACAGCAGGGTCATCGCGCCCAGCACAGTAACCGGGATATGCCAGGTAATGATTCTCCGGTAGAGCATGTAAAGACCGCCTGCCAGAAATCCCGCATTAACCCACTCCCAACCGGCCCCGGAAAGTGATCCAAACAGGGCATTGTCTTGCCAGTATTCGGCTACTGTTAAACCGCCACGGTCGAGTTTGAACAGATCCAGGGCAGTAGCGCCCACATAGGCATCCATGGCATCAGGGGATGAACCCATAAACCGGGCGAACAGGTCACCGAAACCTGCAGAAGTCTCAATGGCGCCAGCGGGCAGCAGCCAGCTTGTCATCTCCACCGGAAAAGAAATAAGTAACACAGCGTATCCCACCATGGCCGGATTGAAGGGGTTATAACCAAGCCCGCCATAGAGTTGTTTGGCAATGACAATGGCAAAGAAGATACCAACAAGGCCCAACCACCAGGGAGCGGCGGGAGGAATGGACAGGGCAAGTAGCAGGGCGGTAACTACCGCACTGTAGTCACCCAGATGACTGGCAATTTTTTTCTGGCGGATTTTTAGCACACAGGCCTCAAGGCAAAGAGCGCATAGCACGAGCCAGCCGATATTGATAAGTACACCGGGGCCAAAAAAGAGAACAAAGGCCACGATGCCGGGTAAACAGGCAACTAGGACCAGCTGCATGATTTGTGCAGTAGTCAGGGTTTGGTGGCGGGAATGCAGCAGGGAGGTCAGGGTCATGAACGCGTATGTTGCCTGCTTGTCTGGTTTGCTTCAAGGTACATTTGGAAGATTCATTGTGTTCAAAGTATTATCCGGAGAACATTCAAGAATTAATCATGCTGGTTTCGACACAGGGAGAAGAAGATGAGGAATTTACTGTTAATCATCATTGCAAATGCAGGTTTGGTTTTATCTGCTTGTGCACAGGACGCTGGCAGTTTCAGTGAGCATGGCATTACCTCGACCGGTGAGGAACGCAGCTACCTGTTGTATGTACCGGAAAATTCCGGTGATGGATCCTTGCCCCTGGTCTTCAGCTTCCATGGTTCCGGCAGTTTTCCTCAAGATCAGGTTGATACCAGCAATTTTAACGAACTGGCAGACCAGTATGGCTTTGCCGTCGTCTATCCATCCGGTGTCTTCACCAATTCAGTCAGTGTCCGAAGCTGGAATACCAACGAGGATCCTGGCGTTGATGATGTCCAATTTGTCAGGGACATGATCGAAGACGTTTTAGGCAAGGTGAATATTGATCGTTCGCGCATTTACAGTTCCGGCTTTTCCGGGGGCGCCAGGATTACCAGTCGTCTGGCATGTGAGCTTTCCGATGTACTGGCAGCCGCCGCACCGGTGGCGGGACTACAATATCCCGATGACTGCGCCCAGGCGCGCGCTATTCCCATCATCACTTTTCATGCTGAAGATGATCAGTCAAATCAATACAGGGTCAGCGGCAATTCGCGCCCCTATTGGCGCATGGGAGTGGAAACAGCCCTGGATAAATGGCGCCAGGCCAATGGCTGCTCATTACAAAATAATGATACTTCGCTGTCAGAGGTAGTAAGCCTTTATACCTGGACTGACTGTACTGGCCCGGCGGAAATTCATTTTTATCATGCCGATACCGGTGGTCACAGCTGGCCAGGTTCCTCTGGAAGAGGAGCAAACCAGGACATTAATGCCAGTGAACTGATCTGGCAGTTTTTCAGTCGTCATCAACTGCCGTAACCTCAAAAATTGGCAAAATTGCGAAATCTGTACTACACCGTAAGGGCAATTATGCAAAAACCTTAACAAGGAGGTAAGACGATGAGAGAACTGACTATGGATGAGTTGGGTGAGGTGAGTGGGGGTGATTTTACTGAAACCCTGCAATATCTGGGGACAGCGGCTGCTTTGGCACAGATTACCTATGGTACAGGCTGGGGTTCCATGGGAGTAGTAGCTGCATTTTCTTTAAGTCCTCTGGGAGGGGCAGTAGTTTTAGGCTTGGCGTTTACTGGAGGTTATGTAATTTTTAGTGATTAATTGTTGGTAATTTAGAAGGGTTTGTTTCTAACAAATCCTTCTAATTCCATAAAAATTTTAGATTGTGTTGAGCTAAAATGGAATTTGAATTCAATGTATCTAAAGCTAGGAAGACTATTAGTCTATTTATAGTTTCTTCAATAGCTTTGTTGGTGTTATTACTTTTAACCGATAAACATTTTCCTGGACAATTATCAGAATACTCATACTAGTTCTTCAGTTTTCTAGTTGTGTATGTTGTATTCGTTCTTTATTTACTTCTTCGTTTATTTCGTTCATTCGACAATGCCCCTATAAAGATTTCACTATGTGGTGGGGAGTTAAATATTCCCTCTTTTTACTTAGGTAATAGGAACGTCTCTTTAACCGATATCTACTCATTAGAAAGAATTGTAGTAAATAACAAATCATTAGGGCTTGTGTTGGGATTAGAAGGGAGAAGCAGATTTTATATAGATAAGGCTTGTTTTATAAATGAAAATGATTTTGAAAAGTTTAAAGATGTAATTGCAAGCCTGGTTATCAAAAATGATCCTGAGAAAAGGAATTCGATAAATCACATGTCTGCATTTCAAGAAACAAAAAGGACATACGCGCTTTATGTTATTTCCTTACTTTGTTTTCTGATTTATATCTTTTTTACATTCGGAAGTATGGAAAATCCGGAAAGTTATAATTTTCTTTTTGCTGGAGCAGCTTCAAAAAATATTTTAGAGACCAAAGAGTATTACCGGATATTTTCTTCAACATTCCTGCATGGAGATATCTTTCATCTACTGTTTAATCTGTTTGTGTTTGCACTTCTTGGCGAGTTGCTGGAAAGGGTTATTTCCACAATACGATTTACAGCTATCTTCCTGCTATCAAGTTTCTTTGCCTATTTCATTTTCATGCTGTTTTCTACAGCTGAATATGCAGTAGGAGCTTCCGGTGGCATCTATGGTTTATGGGGCGCTTATCTCTATATAAAACTGTTCTATGAAAAGTACTTACCTGGCAGTGTCAATGCGATACCCCTGAACCGGCTCATTTGGCTCCTGATAGCGCAGTTTCTGATTGAAATATTCTTTATGGATAATGTGGGCGTGGCTAATCACATGGGCGGGTTTATAGCAGGTTTTCTCTATCTTTATATTGCGCCCCTGGGTCCTGAGCTTGAATTAGTAAACAAGCCAAACCAGATAGAAAAAGGCCTTTGTCTTGTGCTCGTAGCTTCCTATTCAATAGGTCTTAGCTATTTTCTTCTACTGTATAACGGACTGATTTAAACGTCCTTCCCCAAACGCTGTAATTGTCAGATCACCAAAGCTTTTCTGAAGCGAGCTTTGCGCCTTCACTTAGCACTTTGAGTTTTGCCCAGGCAATTTGCGGATGACAGCGCAGACCCAGGCCGCAATCGGTAGAGGCGATAACATTTTCTCTTCCTAGCCTGTCGGCATAACGACAAATGCGCTCCGCCACAAGTTGTGGATGTTCGATCAGGGTAGTGGCATGAGAGACTACGCCGGGGGCCAATATTTTTCCTTCCGGGAGTTTTACCTTATCCCACACGGTATATTCGTGTTCATGGCGCACATTGGCACCTTCAATCAGGAAGGTTTGTGCGTTGACAGTTAACAGCACATCGACAATATCCGCCAAAGGCAAATCCTGAGAGTGGGGACCATGCCAACTGCCCCAGCACATGTGGTAGCGAATCTGTTCTGCCCGAATATTACGCAAACCATGATTTAGAGCTTCCATGCGCAGTTGTGCATATTTTCTGTATCCCTCAATGCCCATGGCAATACCAATTCGGTCCCATAGTGCAGCCAGCCAGGCATCATCCACCTGTAAAATAAAGCCGGCATTGGCAATGGCCTCGTACTCCACGCGCATGGCATCCGCCAGGGCAAAAAGATAATCTTCCTCCGTCTTGTAGTACTTGTTTACACGCCCCGGTTCCAATGATGCCGGTGCGGTACTGGTAATAAACATGTCAGAAGGGGTGCCTTCGCCGAGAGCCGCTTTGGCTACGCGCAGTTCCTTTTCGAGTTCTTCCAGCCCCGTGTATTTGATTGGCGCTTCACAAATCCAGTCCCTGACACCCCCTTCCACCTGATCGGGCGCCCTGGCGGTATGTTCAAACAAAGTGCCATTCGACATGGCCGCCTGGTAATAGTCACTGAATTCTTCCCAGTCGGGACTGCCCACCAGTAATTTTCTTAATTCCCCGGTGTCCACCGCAGAATAACCGGTTAAGCGTGAGTTGATAAAGTTAACCCAGTTCCCGCCCTTGGTTAATTCGCCTTCATTGACAATATCGATGCCCGCATCGCGTTGATTGCGTATGACATCAGCTACAGCGGCAGTCAGTTTTTCCTCGGGGACATCTTTCCTGCCCCAGATATCTTCAGGCGCGGGCAGGGCACCTACATGAGTTGTCAGGATTCTGTCCATGCTGTTTCTCATCATTTCCCCCGGGTCTTGAATTTATTATTGAATGTTGTCATTGAAGAAATAAAGGTGCATTGGTTTTTTTGTGAGGGGCAAAAGCTCAGCAAGCAATTATTCTGATTCTTTTTTGGCTTTTACTCTTGCCAATGCGGCCTGGATATTTTTTGCTGAAACCTGGTGGCGGTTTTGTTTGGCAAGCTCTGCTCTCTTTAAACGCCTTTGCTCTTCTTCTATAGTCATTTTTTCCATGCGTTTCTGGTGTGACTCGAAACGAACCCTGGCGCGATCTGCGCGCTGTTTATCTTCATGCTCAAGGTGCAAGTTGTGTTTGGCTTGCTGGTAAAAATCCACCAGAGGGATGTGGCTGGGACAAACATCATTGCATTTGCCGCATTCAATACAGTGAGTCAATTTCAAACCTTCAGCCTGTTCAAGCGCCCCTTCACGGCAAGCCCAATACAATTCATGGGGAAGAATGTCGACGGGACATTCATCAACACACAGTCCGCAATTGATGCATTCCACATATTCAGTGTCGTTTGCAGAAACCGGATTGCTTGCTGCAAAATCTTCAACCGCAATCATGTCGATGCAATCGACAGGGCAGGGTTCCACACAAAGATCACAACCAGTACATTCGCTTGCTATAACCGTGTGCATGAATTTTGGTGCACCAAGGATGGCGTCAACCGGACAGGCGGGGATGCATTTGGCACAACCTATGCACTCGGCTTCCCGAATGAAAGCGACTTTCCTGACTTCCGTAACGCCATAACTTTCATCCAGTGGGACGACCTTTACGTTTAAGAGATTGGCAAGATTCGCAATGGTCGCCTCGCCACCCGGTGGGCATTTATTGATGGCAACACCGTTTACAATAGCTTCTGCGTAGGGCCGGCAACCCGGGTAACCGCACTGCCCACACTGGGTCTGGGGTAGCAGCGCATTAATTTTTTCAAGCACAGGGTCTGATTCCAGACGAAACGTTTTGGCGATGCTGCCCAGCAGCGCACCAAGGCCAAGGCCAAGGCCGAGTAAGACAAGTACGGGGTTTAAAAAAGCGGGAAGAGTAGCCAGCATTAGACCATGCCACTAAAGCCCATGAAGGCCAGGGACATCAGCCCGGCAGTAATCATGGCAATGGCAGGACCCTGGAAAGGTTCAGGGATATCACACATGGCCATTTTCTCCCTTTGGGCAGAAAACAAAATTAGTACCAGGGAAAAGCCGGTCGCGGCCCCAAAGCCAAAAAAAACTGATTCAGTGAAGGAGTTGGCCTGGTTGATATTAAGTAGCGCAACGCCCAGAACTGCACAGTTGGAGGTGATAAGCGGCAGGAAAATACCCAGTATTCGATACAGCAAGGGACTGGTTTTGTGCATGATCATTTCTGTTGCACTGACCACTGCCGCAATGACCACAATAAAAGATATGGTGCGCAGATATTCCAGGCCCAGCGGTACCAGCAGGTAATGAAAGACGACGTAACTGCAGGCGGAGGCCAGGGTCAGGACAAACAAGGTGGCAGCTGACATACCGATCGCTGTTTCCACTTTGCCTGACACACCCATGAACGGACACAAACCAAGAAATTGGGTCAGAACAAAATTGTTGACCAGGATGGTACCAACAAGGATGAGCAGAATATCAGTCATGCGTCAGACAATACCCTGAATCAGGGTTTACCCAGCCACACTGTTTCTTTTTATTTCCCTTCAATGAGTTCAACCATGTAGCCGTCCGGATCCTTGACGAAAGCAATGACAGTCGATGAGCCTTTCATGGGACCTGCAGGACGCACTACATCGCCACCCTTGGCAGTGATCTCGTCGCAGGCCTTGTAAGCATCTTCGACACCAATGGCAATATGTCCGTAGGCATTACCCAGATCATAACTGTCAGTTTCCCAGTTGTGGGTCAGCTCAAGGACGGTATTTTCTTCCTCACTGCCGTAGCCCAGGAAAGCGAGAGTAAATTTGCCTTCCGGAAAATCTTTTTTGCGCAGCATCTGCATGCCAAAAATATTGGTGTAAAAATCAATGGACTTGTCCAGGTCGGTAACGCGGAGCATGGTGTGTAAGAAACGCATGTGGATTCCTTTGGGTAGTTTTATAATGCTTTGGTTTAAGTAGCGGAATTATGCCAATAATGAGAGACTCCTGCCATGTTGGAAATGGACCGCAACGATATTGATCTCTGGCTGGTGGATGAACGTGAGATTGTTGACACTGACCTGCTTGCACATTACCACCAACTATTGAATGAAGAAGAATTAGCACGTCACCAGCGCCTGGTTTTCAACAAGCACCAACATCTGTTTCTTGTGGCCCGGGCCCTGGTCCGATCCGTTCTGGCTGGTTATCTGGGGTTGGACGATCCCGGCAGTATTACCTTTCGCAGCAACGCAAATGGCAAGCCAGAGCTGGATCTTGAGACCAATCTGCAATTCAACCTTTCCCATACCAACGGACTCGTCGCGCTGGTAGTTATGCAGGATGCCGCCGTCGGTGTGGATGTGGAATATCTCAGTCGTAAGGCCGATATTGCCAGCCTGGCGCAGCGTTATTTTTCCATGCAGGAAAGTGAAGCCATGCTGGCCATGCCCGTTGCACAATGGAATGAGCGCTTTTTTGATTTATGGACCTTGAAAGAAGCTTTCCTAAAAGCGTGTGGAACGGGTCTCACTACACCACTGCATGAATTCAGTTTTTCCCTGGACGGCGGAGCAATTGAGGTGAGTTTTTCGCCGCTACTGGCCGAAGATCCGCTCGCCTGGCATTTCTGGCAATTGCAGTTAGACAGGGGGTACCGCTTGTCTCTGGCAGTCAATGATGGTCAGGGCAGGGATTTTCAGCTCAAGGTAAAACAGGGAATCCCCATGCAGGAATTTAAGCAGGTTTCCCCCGATATAGTGTGCCGGAGTGTCAGGTAACACGAGTGCCCGGAACGGCCCCTTCATGGGGTTCAAGCAGGTAAATATCACTCCCTTCACCGCTAGCCAGTATCATGCCTTCGGATAAGCCAAATTTCATCTGGCGCGGTTTCAGGTTGGCAACCATGACGGTATGCATACCAACCAGTTTATCGGGGTTGTAAGCAGACTTGATGCCGGAAAAAACCGTGCGAAGGAGATCATTGCCGTCAGCATCTGGTCCAAGGCTCAGGGTAAGCTTCAATAATTTGTCAGCTCCTTCTACGTGTTCAGCCTGGATTATTTTCACGATACGCAGATCGACTTTGGCAAAATCCGGAAATTCGATTTCATCGCTGACCGGATCTTTGCCTGTAGGTGTGTTAGGTGTGTCCGCAGTATTTGAAGCGTTTGTTGCATCAGTGTTTTCTGAATTGTCATTCGTCACAAGACTTTCCTTGCTGGCTTCTACCATGTCATCAATTTTTGAGGATTCAATTCGTGTCATCAGGGGGACAAAACGGGCAATCCCGTGATCCGTGAGAACTTGCCCGGCATCATTCCAGCTCAAGGCTTTCACGTTCAAAAAGGCTTCTGCTTTTTCCGCAATCTGTGGCAACACCGGTTTCAGGTAAATCACCAGGAGGCGAAACAGGTTAAGTCCGGTTGAACATACCGCCTGAACTTTTGCTGCCTGTGGATCTTCCTTGGCAATAACCCAGGGCTGTTGTTCGGCAATATATTGGTTGGCTTTATCTGCGAGTGCCATGATGGCCCTGATCGCCTTGGAGAACTCACGGTTGTCATACAACCCGGCGATCTCTGCTGCTGCATCCTGAAATTCCTGTACCAGCTCGGGTTCTTCCAGCTCATTGCCCAGCTTGCCGTCAAAGTTCTTGTTAATAAAACCGGCACAACGACTGGCAATGTTGACCACCTTGCCCACGACATCAGAGTTTACCCGCTGGGTAAAATCTTCCAGATTCATATCCAGGTCTTCCGGTGTATTACTCAATTTGGCGGCAAAGTAATAGCGTAGATATTCCGGGTTCAGAAATTTCAGATAGGTTTCGGCCATGATAAAGGTGCCGCGAGACTTGGACATCTTCTGACCATTGACGGTAAGAAAGCCGTTTACACTGATCAGGTCAGGTTTTTTGAAGTCGGCGGTTTCCAGCATGGCTGGCCAGAACAGGGCATGAAAATTAATGATGTCCTTACCAATAAAATGATACAGCTCGGTACCAGTATCCTGTTTCCAGTAGTCATCAAATTCAAGATCGTCACGGCTTTCGCACAACTTCTGAAAACTGGCCATGTAACCAATTGGTGCATCCAGCCAGACGTAAAAATACTTGCCGGGTTCGCCAGGTATTTCAAAGCCAAAGTAAGGCGCATCACGGCTGATATCCCATTCCTGTAAACCCGAATCCAGCCATTCGGAAAGTTTGTTGGCAACCTGGGGGGCGAGTACGCCACTGCGGGTCCATTCCTTGAGCATGTCGGAAAACTCGGGCAGCTTGAAAAAGAAATGGGTGCTGTCTTTCTGGATGGGCGTTGCGCCGGAGATCGTGGAATAGGGATTCTTCAGATCAGTGGCATCGTAGGTGGACGAACAGGATTCACAATTGTCGCCATACTGATCAATCGCGCCGCATTTAGGACATTCCCCTTTAATGAAGCGGTCGGAAAGAAACATCTCTTTCTCTGGATCGTATAGCTGGCTTATGGAGCGCTGGGCAATCTTATCGGCGTCTTTAAGACGACCATAAATGAGGCTGGCCAGTTCCCGGTTTTCGTCGGAATGGGTGGTGTAATAAATATCGAAGTCGACATGAAAGCCGGCGAAGTCACGCTGATGTTCCTGGTTTACCCGGGTGATTAATTCTTCCGGTGTAATGCCTTCGCGCTCGGCACTGAGCATGATGGCAGTACCATGGGTGTCATCGGCACAGACATAGGCCACCTCATGGCCCTGCATACGCTGAAAGCGCACCCAGATATCGGCCTGCACATAGCCCAACAAATGACCCAGATGTATCGGCCCATTGGCAAATGGGAGTGCGTTTGTGACTAAAATTTTACGGCTGTTCAATGTGTTGTCTGGATTTAATGAAATAGTGGGGATTAAAGGCGCGAATGATACAGAGTTAGAATTTTTGTCACAACCACACCAGGATTGTGCAGTAGCTATTGCGCTCGGCTACTCATCTCATCGTTAAAAATGTGCTTAGTCGGTCACGTACTTCGTGTACGCTTCCTTCCCTGCGCGCATTTTTGCCTCGATAGCCTTCGCTCATAACGCTACCAAAATTTGGACTTTATTGGGCGAACCGCGTTCGCCATGTCGGAATACGCTTTGCTTTTTCGACCTACATCGGTTCAGGTGAGCCCGCAGTTGTAGGTCGGCATTACCCTAAAGGGTGTAAAAGGCCCTGTGGGCCGTTTGCCGACATTGGGAGGCGCAGCCTTCCCAAAAATCAATGCGTTAAAGCTACTGCTAATTCTTGCCCCTGCCAACCACAAAGGTTTCGTCGTTGAACCGGTAATACTAGCTAGGTCTTGCCTCTGCTCACAACAAATGTCTCGTCGTTAAACCAGAGACCATTATGTTTGTTCAGAACCTTGGAGGTTTTTTCCAGGTAAGTCCCGTCATGGATCACGGCTTCTACTCGATCGTCCTCGATCTGGTTTACATAGACGGCAGCATTCCAGGCCGCAAATAATGTCGAGGTGCCAATGCTGATGCCGCCAATCTCCGAGGGCAGGGCATGCATGCTGTATTTGAAAATGGAACGCGCATCAGACATTTCCTTTATGTTGTAATCCCGTGCTTCCCGGCCCATGATTTTTTTCACTTCGCGCAGGATGTGATGACGTGTAACGGGGAAGGGATTGGTGTTTGGCCAATATTCATGGATCAGTTCTTCTGCAGGATCTTTGCCGCAGGATTGTATGGCCAGCAACCTGCCGCCAGGTGCCAATGCGCGGCAGAGCGGGACAATAATCTTCTCGGCTTTGAACTTGGCTGAGGTAGAGGCGCGCCAGGGTTGGGAGGCCAGAATAAAGTCATAATCCCAGTTCTGTATGCCCGGTCTTGGTATTACTGAATCCAGCAGGATCTGATGGTCTTCCCGGTAGATCACTACGACTGAAGGACGTTTGAAAACCGGGTTGCCGGATATCTTGCTGGTTTGTGTTGCCCAGCCCTCGGCAAACATGTCGTGCATGCTTTCCAGTTGTTCACGGTAATTGTAGGCGTTGGTGCCTTCCAGTCTGATTTCCTGCCAGTTCATGGCATTGGCTGTCAGTACATCCCGGGGCATCAGCTTGGGGGCTTCGGCATAGTTCAGGTTGGTCAGTACCAGGATGGTTGATGGATGCTCGCTGAAACGATCAATCATTTTATCCAGCCCTATACGCACATCCTCCATGCTGATTTCCTTGGCAACAATGAAATGCGGCACCGTAGGATATTTGTGGTGCAGGTAGCGCATGGTGTTGGACAGTACGGTGGCATCCCCCATACCGGCATCAAACATGCGCAAGGCGGGAGGAGAGGGCTGTATATATTGGAACTCTTTAGCTATGCGCTGGGAAATAGCGGACTTTTCGTTACAGGTATTAATAAAGGCCAGGTAGTTCTGGCGGTTATCATAAAAGCGAAAAGGGGTTGCATCCTTGTCGGCTTTTTTGTCCTTGCTCTTGGCCTTGCTTGCTTTTGTATTTTGCCTGGCGGTTGTTTTTTTGGGTGTCTTGCTCTTTTTAGCTTTTTTTGATTTCGCAACTGCCATTACTGTCCCCTCGATAGTCGTTTTATTATTCTTTTCCAGGTACTTCTGAATCCTGGTCATGGTTTTTAAGGTAATTCCCTTGCCATCCCTGAGTCGGTTGACCAGCTTGCCGTCATTGACAACTCGTAATCCAAAAGTAGAGATAGAAATTTTCTGCCTGGTACAGAATGCTTCTATGTCCCGGATCAGGTCGTCAATATCAGACACCAGGTGTTTCCTGTGTTAATTCTATGGAGTAATTTAAACAGTAAATCAAAGGCACAAATTAGAGTCAACAAGTAGTGTCAGTAACAATGATGGGTAAGTTTTACAGAGGTCATGGTTGGGATATATCCCAACGTGAGCTTTCAGGCGGCCAAAATCAGGACACAAAAAAGCCGCTTTCCCGAAGGAAAGCGGCTTTTCTTGGTTTCAATGTATTGCTTTAGAACAAGCCTTCGATCTGGCCGTCTTCATTAACAGAGATATTTTCTGCTGCGGGGACTTTAGGCAGGCCTGGCATGATCATGATGTCACCACAAATAGCGACCACGAATTCCGCGCCAGCAGATAAACGTAATTCACGCACACCAACAAAATGATTACTTGGTGCGCCCATCAGGGCAGGGTCAGTTGAAAAGCTGTACTGGGTTTTGGCCATACACACCGGAAAGTTTGGATACAGCGATTGCAGATGGTCATACTGCTTGCGCACTTTGTCATCGGCAATGATGTCATCGGCACCATAGATTTCTTTGGCAATCGTGCGGGTTTTTTCCCACAGACTCATGTCATCCGGATACAGGGTAGTGAAGTTGCTGGTCTGGTTATCCACGATATCAACAATGGTGTTGGCCAGATCAATAGTACCTTCACCGCCGTCAGACCAATGCGTACAGGCAATAACTTTGGCGCCCAGTCTTTCACAGGTTGAGCGAATCAATTCAATTTCGGCATCCGTGTCATCGGTGAAACGGTTGATGGCCACTACTGCTGGTACGCCGTACTTGTTCACATTGCTGATATGGCGCTCCAGGTTGCACATACCCTTGGCCAGTGCATCCAGGTTTTCACCCTTGAGTTCGGTTTTGGCAACGCCGCCATGCATCTTGAGGGCACGGACAGTGGCAACGATAGCTACGGCATCAGGTTTCAGGCCGGTTTTGCGGCATTTAATATCAAAGAATTTCTGTGCCCCCAGATCCGCACCAAAGCCTGCTTCTGTAACCACATAATCAGCCAGTTTCAGTCCGGCATTGGTGGCCATCACCGAGTTACAGCCATGGGCAATATTGGCAAAGGGGCCGCCATGGACAAAAGCGGGAGTCCCTTCAAGTGTTTGCACCAGGTTAGGCATCATGGCGTCTTTTAACAGCGCCGTCATGGCACCATCGGCCTTGATGTCTTTACAGGTGATCGGTTTCAGGTCGCGTGTAGTACCAACAACAATTCGGCCAAGGCGCGTGCGTAAATCTTCAAGGTCTGTGGACAGGCAGAAAATAGCCATGATTTCCGAGGCGACAGTAATGTCGAAACCACTTTGTCGCGGGAAGCCATTACCCGGGCCGCCCAGAGCCAGGGCGATATCACGCAGGGCGCGATCATTCATATCCACGACGCGGCGCCAGCTTATGCGGCGCACATCGATACCCAGTTCATTGGAATGATGAATGTGGTTATCCAGCATGGCTGAAAGCAGGTTATGGGCTGCACCAATGGCATGGAAATCGCCGGTAAAGTGCAGGTTGATGTCTTCCATGGGAACTACCTGGGCGTAACCGCCACCAGCAGCACCGCCTTTCATGCCAAAGCAGGGCCCAAGGCTGGGTTCACGCAGACAGATAGCTGTTTTCTTGCCGATTTTGCTGAGAGCATCGCCAAGACCAACCGTAGTGGTGGTTTTGCCTTCACCCGCCGGGGTAGGAGAAATTGCTGTGACCAGGATCAGCTTGCCATTGGGATTGTCTTTTTTAGAGCGAAGAAAACCGTAATCAATCTTGGCTTTAAAGGGGCCATACTGAAGCAGTGCATCCTGGGGAATATCCAGTTTGGCACCGATTTCACCAATAAGCTGTGGTGTGGCTTGTTGTGCAATATCAATATCGGAGGGTTGCGTCATAAGATTTCTATCCTTCGTGAGTATGTTCTTGTTCTAGTAATACCTTGCTCTATATAGATGGCAGCATGAGGAATTGGCAGAATAAACTGATAAAAACCCAGTAAATACAGACTGTTGCTGAATGATTTCCTGGTTTCCCGGATGCCAAAGGCGGGCGATTCTAGCACTTTTGACAGGGAAATTTAACCAATCCCGGTACTTGCCAGGGATAAATTTTCACCAGGCGAAAATTATTCGATTTATTCAGCAGTCCAATTGTAGCCATTAACACCTTATAATGGCGTCATGACTATTCCAGGACTTGAAAAATTTCATGCTGTTAACACCCGGGGGCAGCAAATTGTGATTAACAAGCGAAAGGTAAACGCCTGTCTGCCGATTTTGGTTCTGCTTTCCTTTTTGTCTCTGTTGCCACTTTCCGCTGCGGCACAGCGCTTCAGTTATGACGATGCCTATCCCGGAATAAACTATTCCACTGCACCGCTGCAGGATCGTCTGACCCGCCTTGTGGCAGAGATCGAGTCCGGTGACGTTGTTCTCACCTACGATGCTGACGGCAGGGGCTACATGGACTCCTTACTGGAGGCCCTGGAAATCGATCCGTCATCCCAGTTCCTGGTGTTTTCCAAAACGGCGCTGAAAACCCGTTTTGTCACAGCGCAAACGCCCAGAGCCCTGTATTTCAATGACGATATTTATGTGGGTTTTAACCAGGGCAGTCGCGCACTGGAAATTGCTGCGATGGACCCGGTACTTGGCCCGGTGTTTTTTGGCGTGCCCCAGGTCCCCGATCAAGCCATCGCACCCGAACGTGAGTTGAATCGTTGCCTGCGCTGTCATGATTCCTATTCCATGTCTGGAGGAGGAGTACCACGGTTTTTACTGAGCTCAGTGCTGGCTAATCCGGAAGGTGAAATTGTTACTCACGAGGTCAGCATCATTACCGACACCAGCACGCCACTGAATCGGCGTTGGGGAGGCATGTACGTCACCGGTAATCATGGCAGCCAGGAAACTCTGGGCAATTTTGTTATTGATGATGTTGGCAAACTGACCAATCTGAACCTCGCCGTGAACGGCAACAAAAGCGACCTTTCTGAATACCTGGATACTTCACCTTATATAAGCGATGGCAGCGACATCGTTGCCTTGCTGGTGCTTGAGCATCAGATTGAAGTACAAAACCGCTTGACCCGACTCAGCTTTGAAAGCCGAACGCGCCTGTTTCAGACCGGCGCTATATCAACTGAAGAACTGGAAACGTTCAGTAAACCACTGCTGGAATCCTTGTTCATGCTCAATGAGGTCGCTCTTACTGACCGGGTAAGTGGTACCTCCGGGTACACGGAATATTTCCAGGCACTGGGCCCGGAGGACAGTCAGGGCAGATCTTTGCGGGAGCTGGATCTTGAAACCCGCACCTTTAAATATCCCTTCAGTTTCCAGATTTATTCCGAGGCCTTTGATGCGCTGCCTGCTCAAGTTATGTCCTACCTGTACAGTAGAATACGCAGCATCTTGTCAGGAGAAGACCCTGATCCTGTTTTTGCAGAACTTTCATCTGGTGAGCGAGATGCCATCGCTGGCATCTTGCGCGACACCAAGCCGGAAATTTTTGCCAATTGATGCGGATAATTAATGTCTGACAAACCTGTACTCTTCCTGTTGCCGGGACTGATGTGTGATGAAGCCGTTTGGGTGCATCAACAAAAGACCCTGGCCCCGCATGCCGAAGTCATCATTCCGGTATTTCGTGGCTTTGATTCACTGGTGTCAATGGCTGAGCATGTCCTGTACCTGGCGCCGGAGCGTTTTTCAGTAGCAGGGCATTCCATGGGCGGGCGTGTTGCCTGGGAAATTATGGAATTAGCGGGAAATAGAATTGAGAAATTTGCGGTCTTGGATACCGGAGTTCATCCAGTCAGCAAGAATGAGCCGACAAACAGGCAGGCATTGATAGATAAAGCAAAGACTGATGGATTGGCGGCAGTGTCTGAAGCGTGGATTCCACCAATGGTTCATCCGCAAAGAGTTGGAGACGACATACTAATAAACTCTATTAAAGAAATGATATTGAGAAATAGTGTTGATGATTTTCTTGGCCAGATGAATGCTTTACTTAAGCGTAAAGACCAGACAGATAATTTGGCAAGGATAGAGCAAAAAGTATTACTAATAATTGGAGAGGCAGATTCACATAGTCCACCTCAACAACACCAGGCCATGGCTGAAAAGCTGGAAAGTTCGCATTTGGAAATTATTGCCAATGCGGGACACATGGTCACCATGGAAAAACCGGAAGAAGTCAGTACAATTCTTTTGGAATGGTTCACGAATAAAGAAACCTGACATGAACAACAAACTGTATTTCGCTCTGCTAATGCTGACATTAAGTCACCTGTCAGTTGCACAAGGCGTCTCGGAAGTTGCCATTGGCGAGCATGTTGATGCACAACTGGTGGCGGAAACCGAAGTTGCCGTGCCTGGTGAATCGGTGTGGGTAGCCTTGCGGCTGGATCACATGGAAAACTGGCACACCTACTGGATGAACCCGGGGGATGCTGGCAAGCCAACGGAAATTACCTGGCAATTACCGGACGGCATAGAAGCCGGTGAAATAGTCTGGCCTTTGCCAGAGCGTTTTGAACTTCCAGCAGATCTGGTGGACTTTGGTTATACCGAAGAAATATTCCTGCTCACTGAACTGCAAATTCCTGAATCCTGGTCTGCGACAACACTGAACATCGCGGCAGAAGCACAGTGGCTGGAATGTGAAGAGATCTGCATTCCTGGTGGGGCAACAGTCAGTCTTTCACTTCCCCTTTCAGATTCCGGACCTGCTGACATTGATGCGCGTTGGGTTGAAGGATTTGCCTCCGTACGAGACTACTTGCCACGGGCAGATATTGTTCTGGACTCAATGTTCTCAATCTCCGGTGAAGAAATAAATTTACTTGTTCAGGCTACTGACCCCATTTTTGAAAATGCTGACAGTATTACTTTTATTCCTGATACCCATCGCATTCTCGATTACATCGCGCCACAGCAAATTACTTCACAGCTGTCCAGTTTGCAGCTTAGCCAGAAAGCACACTCAAGAGCCTTGCGCGAACCACCTTCAAGAATTGGTGGTTTATTAATCGTGGAAGAAGCGGGTGGCAGTCTGACCACCTACGAGGTGGAAGCCGCACCGGAAGGGGTAACCATGTCAGCCCTTGATGGTCTTTTGCCTGCTTCTTCGGGCAATGGGGCGAAAGATATGAGCCTGTTGCTGGTGTTTTTGTTTGCCATGACCGGTGGCTTGATTCTTAACCTGATGCCCTGTGTATTTCCGGTGCTGTCTTTGAAAGCCATGAGCCTGGCCAGTAATTCTGGTGGACCAGTCAGGGAGCAGCGCCTGCACGGCGTGGCCTATGCCTCGGGTGTAATTCTTTCCTTTTTACTTTTGGCCGGTGTCTTAATGACCCTGCAGGCCAGTGGCGCGCTGATCGGCTGGGGCTTCCAGTTACAATCTCCCTGGTTTGTTGCCTCGCTGTTATTTCTGTTCTTTCTGATGGGCTTGTCCATGTCCGGGGTCATTGAAATCGGCACGGGAATTATGGGCGTTGGTTCAGAATTGTCAGACAAGGACGGTTATGCTGGTTCCTTTTTTACGGGTGTTCTGGCCAGTGTTGTTGCCAGCCCCTGTACCGCACCCTTTATGGGTGCTGCTCTTGGCTTTGCTTTCACCCAGACCATGCCGGTTGCCCTGACAGTATTTTTTGCCCTGGGGCTGGGTATGTCGTTGCCATTTCTCCTGATCTCTTTTATTCCGGCACTGGCAAACATGTTGCCGCGGCCTGGTCACTGGATGCTCACCTTCAGACAGCTCATGGCTTTCCCTTTATATGCCACTGCAGTCTGGCTGCTTTGGGTATTGGGGCGGCAAACCAGCGTTGATGCCATGGCATTGGTAGTAGCAAGTTGTGTATTGATTGGTGTTGCGGCCTGGTTGTATCAGCGGCAAACACAATCCAATTGGCGCTACCTGGAAGTTGCCGTGATCGCGGGATGCATCATCGGCGTGATCAGCGTCCTGAATTCCTCCATGCTGGAAACACGGCAGGCAACAACAGTTGCAGCAGAGGGAGAGAGTTTTGAAGTATATAGCGATGCCCGCCTGATTGAGCTGCGCAGTAGCGGACAGCCGGTTTTTGTAAATATGACCGCTTCCTGGTGTATTACCTGCCTGGTCAATGAGCGGGTAGCCCTGAGTTCTGATGCCGTGACACAGGCAATGGCAGACAAGGAAGTGACCTACCTGAAAGGGGACTGGACGAATAACGATCCAGCCATCACCGAGGTCTTGAAACGTTTTCAAACCAGTGGTGTTCCGCTTTACCTTATGTATCCCTCTGATCCGAATCTGCCGGCAGAAGTGCTGCCCCAGATTCTCACTGAAGGCATCATTCTCGACGCGCTCGCGCGTATCTGACCAGTCAACTATCTTTCTCCACTTCCGGGCGCTCTTTATGTAAAATGGCGCCTTTTTTCATGTCTGAACAGAGGTCGATATGCAATTACTGGATGGCAAAGCAACTGCCGAAGCGTTAAAAGAAGACATCGCGGCAAAAGTCTCGGAAATCAAGGCGGCTGGTGGCAAAGTCCCGCATCTTGCAGCAGTACTGGTTGGCAGCGATGGCGGCAGTAAAACCTATGTCAATAACAAGGTGCTGGCATGCGAGCGGGTAGGTTTCGACTCCACTCTCATAGAACTGCCAGAGGAAACTTCTGAAGAAGAATTATTGGCATTGGTGGGCAAACTGAACAAGGATGATGCCATCGATGGTTTTATTGTCCAGGTGCCACTGCCTGATCAGATTGATGAGGAAAAAGTCACCCTGGCCATTGATCCGCGTAAAGACGTGGACGGTTTTCATCCGGAAAACCAAGGCAAGATGATGCTGGGTTTGCCGACACATATTTCGGCCACACCCAATGGCATTGTCGAATTATTAAAGCGCAATAATATTGAAACCAGCGGTAAACATTGCGTGGTTGTCGGTCGCAGTAATATTGTCGGCACTCCCATGTCCATTCTCATGTCCCGCAATGCTAACCCGGGCAACTGCACGGTTACGGTTGTTCATAGCCGTACTACCAATATGAAAGAAATTTGCGCCAGCGCGGATATTCTCATCGTCGCCATTGGTAAACCCGAATTTGTCACCGCTGACATGGTCAAAGAGGGCGCGGTAGTTATCGATGTAGGCACAACCCGGGTTCCCGATGAATCCCGTCCCAAAGGCTTTCGCCTGACCGGCGACGTGGATTTCGACGGTGTCAAAGACAAGTGCAGCTTTATCACTCCGGTGCCAGGTGGTGTTGGTCCCATGACTATCGCATCCCTGATGCAAAACACCCTTAACGCTATCAATATGAAATAGTTGTTGGAACACACTATGGCTGATGACAAGACCGATGCAATGACAGAGCTCAAGCCCTTTCTGGCAAAAGTCAGTTGCCGTGAAGTATTGTCTTTCGAAGAGGCCCGGGCGGCATTCGACATCATTATGTCTGGTCGTGCGACAGCTGCACAGATTGCCGGTTTCCTGGTTGCGTTGCGCATGCGCGGGGAGCATGTCGATGAAATCAGCGGCGCTGTAAACGTCATCCGTTCCAAAGCCCTGCCAATTGCAGCCCCGGAAGGCGCCATGGATATTGTGGGTACCGGTGGGGATGGTTCAGGCACCTTGAACATATCCACTGCAACAGCAATAGTTACAGGGGGTTGCGGTATTCCAATAGCCAAGCACGGGAACCGCGCCTTGTCCTCAAAGTCCGGGGCAGCGGATGTGTTGACGGCCCTGGGCGTGAATCCGGATGCAGATTTTTCCCGAATAGAAGAGTCTATTCGTGAAGCAGGCATCGGTTTCATGATGGCTCCCAGACACCATGAGTCTTTCAAGTATGTCGGTCCGGTGCGCGTGGAGTTGGGTATTCGTACGGTATTTAATATTCTTGGCCCTCTGTGTAATCCGGCCGGTGTAAAGCGTTATCTGATTGGTGTGTTTGCAGAAGAATGGGTAATGCCGATGGCAGAAGTGCTGAACAAACTGGGCTGTGAACGAGCCTGGGTTGTCCATGGGGCAGATCACCTGGATGAATTAAGCACAACCGGGGCAAATTACGTTTGTGAAGTCAGTCACGGGACTATCAGTGAATTCAACCTGTCCCCTGAAGATGTCGGCATACCTCGTGCCACGTTGGAAGACCTGAAGGGCGGCGATGCAACCTATAACGCACAGCGTCTTCAGGCATTACTTGATGGCCAAAAAGATGCCTATCGGGATGTTGTCTTGCTGGGAACTGGAGCTGCGCTGCTAATTGCTGATAAAGTGGTCGATCTCAAAGAGGGTGTGGCCAGGGCGTCTGAAGCTATAGATTCTGGCCAGGCCAGGGCTGTTCTGGAAAAGTTAATCGCTATTACCAATTCATAGTTACCAAATCATAAAAATTTTAATTAAATCAGAAAGTAAGTTATATTACTTCACCAATTTTGCAGCTGTCTCTGCAAGTTCAGGAAATTATTGCTCCTGACGTAATTACAGAGATTTCAAGCGCTTCAGAGGAGAGACTCATGAGCAGCAACCAGTGTCCTGTATGTCAGGAAGAGGCCATGGATGCCATGACAAAGCTGATGAAACGGCCCCATGTTTGCCAAAAGTTCGGAGCTGAGCTGAGCATGAACCTGATATATACAGGTATTTTGTCACTTGTTTACTTCATCCTGGCGGTCAGGTCCATGCTGACTTCGGGTGTGGGTGGCGGCATGATGTGTGTGGTTATCCTGACAATTGTCTTTGTAGGTGCCTGTCTTTATATCCCGTTGGAAAGTAAAAATAAGCAGGAAGAATCCTGATCTGAACCTGGTGATAATGAGGCAAAAACAGGTTTTCAAATTGCTCTAAGCCTCTGAAATTACTTAAAAATCCACTATTAATTCATATTTGCTCAGGCGATTACAGTTTATAATTGCCGAATTGGTTTTATATGAAAAATAGCAACTTTAAAAAAGTTTCCATTCGCTGTAAACGGAAAGTCGGTAACTGCGTTTTAAGACAGTTAACCCCCCTAACCCGGCTTTCACCGTCCGGGTACAAGCGGTGAACACTTGAAGCATTCAACTCAATGAGTATCTCTGATACGGATTCTAATAACTCCATGGATAAAACACCCTTAAAGCACAAACGTCTGATCAGTGTTGTAGTAATCCTCCTGCTTGCAGGCGCTGGATATTACTATTGGCGTTCAAGTGGTGAGCAGGAAATGCAAACCCAGCCCTTAATTGCGACTATCGAAATTGGTGATATTGAAAATACCATTACTGCGGCTGGTAGCCTTCAACCCTACGATTTTGTTGAAGTGGGTGCCCAGGTTAATGGCATTCTGGAAACACTCCATGTAGATATTGGTGATGTTGTAGAAGAAGGACAATTGCTTGCTGAAATAGATGCCCGTATCCAGGAAGCACGTGTGGATGCGAGCCGGGCCAGCATAGAAGCCCAGGAAGCACAAATTGCCGCGCGCAAGGCCTCTCTGGAACTGGCGCGGGCCAATGCGCTGCGTCAGGAACGCCTGATGGCAGCCGATGCGACCAGTCAACTGGATTATGATAATGCAATTAACAGCCTGGCCTCAGCTGAAGCCAGTCTTATCCAGCTGGAAAAACAGATCCAACAAAGCCTGGCCAGTCTTGAAAGTGATGAAACACAGCTTGAATTCTCACGCATCTATGCACCCGCAGCGGGTACGGTTGTTTCACTTGAAATGAATGAGGGACGAACCATTAATGCTAATCAGCAAGCGCCAACCATTCTGCGTATTGCCGATCTCGATACCATGACCGTGGAAACAGAAATTTCGGAGGCCGATATTGGCCGTATCACCAGGGGCATGGAGGTTTACTTCACCACTCTCGGTGGGGGCAATCGTCGCTGGTACAGTGAATTGCGTCAGATCCTGCCAACACCGGTGATTGAAAATAATGTGGTCTTGTATACCGGGTTGTTTGACGTGGATAACTCGGATGCCTCACTGCTTTCTGATATGACTGCTCAAGTCTATTTCGTCACTTCTTCCGCTCGCAATGTACTAACAGTTCCTCTTGGTGCATTAACTTTTATTGATGGCGCAGCACCTGGACAATTAGCCGGTGCTGTTGCAGCCAGACCAGGTGGCGGTAATGCCGGCCCAGGCGGATTTGCAGGGCCAGGTGGTGGAGCAGGCATAGCAGGTATGACTGAAGAGCAACGGGCGCAATTACGTGAAAGAGTTGCTTCAGGCCAGGGCTTTGGTGGCGGTGGCGCAGGTCCACGAGGTCAACGCGCACAGGCTAATGGACAGACTGCTCCAGCCAGGCGCCTGGCAACAGTTACCGTTGCCAATCCAGATGGCAGCCAGGAAGAACGTGAAGTGATGATTGGCATCACCAGTCGTATTGATGCCGAAGTGATTTCCGGTCTGGAAGCCGGTGATAAAGTTGTTGCCGGGATTCTACAAACAGGTGGTCAGGCTCCCGCTCAACAAAATGGTCAAGATGATCGCTCCCAGATGTTTCGCGCCATGCGGGGTCTCTAGTGAGTACCCGGGCGCTCAGTCCTGAGCAGCCGTTTATAGACAGCAGCTCCACGTCAGATCAAACGGAGTCACCTGCTGCAGAAATCGCTATTCCCTTGATTGAACTTAGGGGTATTCATCGCATCTTTGCCACTGATGGCGGTGTTGAGGTTCATGCCCTCAGGGGCATAGACCTTAAAATATATCCCGGCGAATTTCTCGCTATTCTGGGCCAGTCCGGTTCAGGCAAGTCCACCTTGATGAATATTCTCGGTTGTTTAGACCGTCCCACTAAAGGCACTTATTTATTTGCTGGTCGTGACATCAAAAGTTTTGATGCAGATGGACTGGCGTGGCTGAGACGTGAAGCTTTTGGTTTTGTGTTCCAGAGTTACAACCTGCTTACGTCAGCAACAGCAGAAGAAAATGTTGAAGTCCCTGCAATTTATGCCGGGCTCAGTCAGCGCGAACGCAGGCACAGGGGAGAAGCCCTGTTGTCATCTCTGGGCCTGGGTGATCGCATGGATCACCGTCCTACCCAGTTGTCAGGTGGCCAGCAGCAGCGCGTCTCCATTGCCAGAGCCATGATGAATGGTGGTCAGGTAATTCTCGCTGATGAACCTACCGGCGCACTGGATTCTCAAAGTGGTGTTGAAGTCATGGCGCTATTGGAAGGCCTGGCCCGCGAAGGTCATACCGTCATTCTGATTACGCATGACAGTGAAGTGGCATCCCATGCCGACAGAAGTATTGAATTTCGTGATGGAGAAATCATCAATGACACAGGACCGGCAGAAGGCGTAGTTAATGCGGAGAAAAACAAGTCCTTACGGGATTTGTTCATGAGCCGTAAGCTCACCTCACCCCTGGCCGGTGTTGGCGAAGCAATACGCATGGCATTGCGATCCCTGAAAGCCAACATATTCCGTACTATCCTTACCTTGCTCGGCATTGTCATCGGAGTGGCTTCAGTCGTGGCCATGCTGGCCATCGGCGAGGGTGCGCGCCAGGATATCGTCGATCGTATTTCGTCTATAGGAACTAACCGCTTAAACCTGCAACCGGCACGTATTCCGGGGCAACGACGTAGCTTACCGTCTACATTGTCCCTGGAAGATGCTGATGCCATCACTGCATCACTACCTAACGTCCTGGGTGCCATGCCACAGCTACAAGGGAATTATACGGTGCGTTTCCAGCGCCAGGATTATTCCACCCAGGTGACAGCTGTCACTGAAAATATGCCGGTACTTAACAACTGGCCATTATCCCGGGGAGTCTTTTTTACGCGGGAAGACAGTAACGAATATACGCCAGTTGCCGTTTTAGGTTCTACGGTGGCATCGGAAATATTTCCCGGAGGAGAGGATCCTTTGGGAGAGTACATTCTTATTCGCAATATTCCCTTTCAGGTCATCGGCGTACTGACCAGCAAAGGCGCTTCGTCAGGCTTCAATGGTGGTGACCAGGATGATGCGATATTTGTGCCATTCAAAACCGGTGCCCTGCGTTTGATGGGGCAGACTTATGCGAGCAGTATTTCTGTGTTTGCCGATGATGTAGACCTGATTGAACTGACTGAACAAAACCTGGTGGAGTTCATGATTTCCCGTCATGGCAGTGAGGATTTTCGTATTTTCAATAGTGCCGAGCTTTTGGAAACAGTTACAGCTTCCCAGGATACATTCACCATTCTGCTTGGTTCCGTGGCAGCCATTTCCCTGTTGGTAGGTGGTATTGGTGTTATGAACATCATGCTGGTTTCAGTTACCGAGCGTACCCGGGAAATTGGTATTCGCATGGCAACAGGTGCGCGGCAAACAGACATCATGTCCCAGTTTTTATCGGAAGCTATTGTCGTCTCGGGGGTGGGCGGCGTTATCGGCGTGCTCACCGGAGTCGCTGTGGGGTATATCCTTATTGCTTTTGAAGTGTCCATTAAATTTACCGCCATGCCGATGATCCTGGCCTTTTGTTGTGCCACGGCTACTGGTTTGGTTTTTGGTTTTGCACCGGCAAGAAAAGCCGCACGGCTTGACCCCGTAGTCGCTCTGGCAAACGAGTAAATCATGAGTTTTATTAGTCGCTTTTCCTTGCTCCTTGCTCCTTGCACCTTGTTCCTGGCCAGTTGCACCCTGACTGAGTTGCCTCAGCTTGCAGAGTCCGATATTCCGGAAGAGTTTGTCGGACCTGTCATTGAAGATGCCGATGTCTGGCCGGAATCTGATTGGTGGAATGCCTTTAATGATGACGAGTTAAGTACAGTCATCAATCTGGTGCAGGAAAATAACCTGGATCTTGAAAACAACCAACGCAATCTGGAGTCTGCGCAAATTGCTTTACGAGAAGCCGGGTTTAATTTGCTTCCTACGCCGATTGTCGACATTGGCACAGGTGCCGCCTATAACCAAAGCCGGGTAGGTGGTGTTGATAGTTCTGGCAGTCCGAATGTGCCCTTTGATATTGGTGCGTCGTTTTCCTACAACGATATTCTCAGCAAACCGGCGACCTATAACCGGGCGGTAGCGGACTATGAATTTCGGGTAGCCCAGGTAGCAGATGTGGCTCTCAATACCCTTGGAACAGCGTCCTCTACGTATTTCCAATTGCTGTTGACCAGGGACAAGATCGAAGCCTCCATGCAGAACGTGGAAAATGCGGAAGCCATTTACCGCATTGCCCAGGCGCGGGTTGATGCAGGGGTGGCCGTTCCCATTGAAGCCTTACAGCAGCAAATTGCGATGGAAAGGGAGCGCAACAACTTGCGCAGTTTCCTGCAAAATGACCTGGCAACCAGAGCTTCCCTGGCTCTATTGGTGGGACGTACCGTGCAGGATTTTGATATTGACGGGCAGACTCTTCAAAAAATTATTGTGCCTGCAGTAAAACCTGGCCTGCCTTCAGAATTACTGACACGTCGACCAGATCTGGTACAAGCCGAAGCCAATCTGCGCAGTGCCAGGGCCAGTGTGGATATAGTTCGGACAGACCTGTTTCCACAAATCTCCCTGACAGGTGGTATCAATGCCTCCAGTGCTTCCTTGACAGAACTGGTTAGCGATCCGGACACCTTTTTGAATATCAATGCGAATCTGGTGCAGGTGCTACTCGACAATGGTCAGCGCTATCGTAATATTGACCAGGCTACGTTGACCATGGAGAACAGTCTCAACAATTATCGTCGGGCCGTCATCGGTGCCTTTAACGAAGTGGAAGTACTGCTGAACAATATCCAGTTGCTTCAGGCCCAGGGTGTCGTTGCCTTACAAAACCTGGAAGCGGCAGAAGAATCCTTTCGTATTGCCGAGGTAAGATATGAAGAGGGAGTAGCGGATTTCCAGACGGTGCTCAACGCCCAAAATACGCTTTTCTCAACACGCAACAGCTACCTGGACAACAAGTTGTTGCAGTTGAATGCCATGGTGGGGTTTTTCCAGGCGCTTGGTGGTGGGTGGCAGGCCGGGGACGAGTAAAATACAGCCGCCAGCTACCAGCCGCCAGAAAACATATCGTAGGTCGGCATAGCGAAGCGTTTGCCGACAGAATATTGTAATAATGTCGGCAAACGCTTCGCTATGCCGACCTACGAGCTTGACTTGTTAATTTAAAAATCCAACAGTGATTACCCTTGTGCCTTGTGACTCTTTATTAGTATTCCGTTATTTCCAATTCCCCCGAATCCAGAACAACGCGCAGAACAGAATTCCCTCGTAGAATAATCTCACCCTGGTGCCGGTCAGTGCCGTCACCGCAAAAATCAAAACTGTACATACGGCTGAAATATTTTCGGTTGTTGCCTGCTTTCGCAAAAGTAAATTTCTTGAAGATTAAAGTATCATCGAGTAACTGGATGTTTCGCTCCTGACAATATTTTCGCGCCGATAAAAGTGCAACGCTATGCGATTCGCGACTTCGCCACCAATAAACTACGATCAGGATGAGAAGAAATAGGCCGCATAATTCAGATAAGGAATACATAGCGGCAGTATACCCCTTGATGTCTTGAGTCAGGTGAATAATCTTCTGAACAGTATTCAGCAGAATATTAAAAGTCCCTGCAAAAACTGACAGTTTCAGGAGTGGTGATGTCATTGAGAGTCGGGCTCACATAAGGCCCGTAATCACCTAACAGGCTAACTTGACAGTGTCTGGTGGGAAACGCATCATGCGCGCTTGATTTATGCTCTGACTTCTCATGAAAATCCTCTATATCACCCTCGATTTACCGCTGCATCCGGACTCTGTTGCTACTGGCAACCAGGTCAGGGCACAGGGCATTCTGGAAGCGCTGCAACAGGCTGGTCACACCGTCATTCAAAGTACACCTGCCAACGAATCCAACAGAGAGAAAGCAGGCAATATCTACGAGACCAGGTCTGATCTTGAAAAGCTGATTGCCGGGAATGCTGTTAACTCCATTCTGGTTGGCTACTGGTCCCTGCTGGCTCATCTACCTGAATCGAATACACCGGTGATCCTGGATTTCATTGCCCCGCGCATGCTTGAGCTCATGTTTCAGGAACCAGAGCGGTTCCAGGTTAAAACCAAAGAGCTTATTCATGAATTGGGACGAGCGGATCATTTCCTGGTGGGTAATCAGCGCCAGTCTGATTTGTTGTTGCCTTTACTGCTACAGGCAGGATTTGATTGTCGTTGGCAAACACCAATTTCAATAGTACCTATTTCAACCCGTGGAAATTATTCATCAGGTGAGAATAGTTCTGAATTGCTGCGTGTCGTTAATGCTGGCGTGGATTGGCCCTGGCGCAATACTCAAGCGTACAGAGAGGTAATGCATCAGTTGATGCGGCAAGATAAAAACCTGGAGTTTGTTGAACTCACTGGGAACTATCCTGGAGAAAAATTCAAATCCGGGGAAAGTTCCCTGCAAAGCTATTCGGCAATGCAGGATACTTTGCAGAGTTGTGATATCGGACTGGAGTTGGGAAAAAAAAATACCGAAAGGGAATTTAGTCATTCCTTTCGCAGTATGGAATACCTGGAAAACGGGCTTCCCATTATTATCAATGCGTGGATTCCTCTGGCTGATTTTATTAGCCAACATGATGCCGGGTGGGTGATTCAGGATCCAGCTGAATTAAGCGACATTATTAACTCGCTGCAGAAAGACAGGACAATTCTGGAAACAAAAAGAGCCGGCGTCAGGGCCCTTATATGTGAAAAATTAAATTACGCCAAAAGCTGCAAACCCTTGTTGGACTATTTGTCCGCCCCACAAAAAGCCTTGCGCACTTTTAAATATCAACAGCCTCAAAACTTGCCAAAAGAAACCCCGGTTTTGCAGAAAAGACGGTTATTGTTCTCATTACTAAGGAAAGTTTTTTTCTCAAAGCGCCCGGAAAGTACACCGGATATCTTAATGGTCACCCGCGCAGATTTATTTCCGGCAGACCATGGCGCGGCTGTCAAAATAATCAGAACTGCGGAAGCCCTATCCAGGCAGGGCAGAGATGTGTGGCTGATGACAGACAATCGCCGGGAGTATTACCAGTTTACCGACGGCGCAATGGTCACGCACCGTTATCCCTTTTATATCCGGTATCTGTGTCTGCCGCGGCTTATTGCCTTTGCCCGATTGTTATTGAAAGGGTATCCGGTGAGTAATCATTTTCTTTACCTGCCGGTAACTGATAGCAGCTATATCTTTCGTGCACTTTGGCTGGTGGGGCGTTTACCTATTGGTGCCTATCAGGCTGAATTTCCCGCCTATGTGAGGCCCCTACGGTTTGCCCGCGCCTTATTCGGCGGCAAAGTATTACTGGTTCAGCATAATGTGGAATATGAGCGGATCCGAAACCAGGTTCAGGGCTTGTCGGAAAGAAATTACCACACGCTTAAAAATCTTGAAGTTGCGATGTGTCAAATAGCCGATACTATCGTGACAGTTTCGGATAATGACAGGAACACATTGATCAATGTCGGTATTGATGCAGGAAAAATCCATACCATTCCCCATGGTGTGGATTTACAGGCATTCAGGGAGACCAGGGCGTGCAATATCCACGGCCGTTATGGCTTGCCAGTTGACGATAAAGTACTGATATACCACGGCACCTACAGCTACCCCCCAAATCTTGAAGCTATGGAAGTGATGGCAAAGGAAATTCTGCCCCGACTGGAAAAACGCAAGCTACAAGTCTCTGTGTTAGCCATCGGCAGTAAGCCGCCACATTTTCCCTTACATGAAAAAATATATTTCACGGGTAGTGTTGAAAATCTTGCAGAAGTTATCCCTGCGGCTGATCTTGCCGTAGTGACTTTATTGGAGGGCGGTGGTACCCGGATGAAAATCCTGGACTATTTTGCAGCAGGTGTTCCTGTCATCAGCACCAGCAAGGGTATAGAAGGTATCCCGGTTGAACATGGCAAGCAGGCCATGATACTGGATGACTATGAAGCAATTTGTGATGCCATTGAATTGTTATTGAGTGATTCGCATCAGGCAGAAGCACTGGCAAAAGGGGCAGGAGATTTCGTCGCGGCGTTGGACTGGGATGCTATCGTCAAGCGTTATTTGCAGTTACTTCAGTAAGATCGTCATTTAAATTCAGATTTCTTACGCCACTCAAATATATATCAAGCATTTTGTGGGCAAGGACTTTGGGGTCTTCATTGCCAACCATTTCCAGTTTATGTGACATGTTAAGTACACATATCCCATGTATGCCAGGCCAGATGGCTCTTGCTGCCAGTTCAGCTTCTTTCTTGTTTTGGGTAATGGGTTCGAAAGCATCAACAACCACAGAAAACAACCTTTCCACTATATCCAGATACCAGTCTGGTGTGCTTTCTCTGGATTCACTGGGAAGGGCAAAAACAAAGGCCCAGAGAAAACGTTGGTTTATTGACACATCTATATAGCTATCAACCAGATATCGAGCCTTGTCTTCCTGATCCTTCATGCCTTCAGAAAATTCTTTAGACCAGTTATCCATAATCCGGCCTTTCACGTGATAACGCAGTTCTTCCAGATTCCCATAGATGTGGTAAATGGTTCCAAAGGAGTAACCAATTTCTTTTGCTATTGCCCTGGTGCCAAAGGCGCTGGGGCCGATCTCAGTTATCAACTTGATACTGGCGTTGATAATGAGTTCTTTTAATTCTTTCTGTGTGTGGTCAGATCTGCGTGCCACGTTGATTTGCCCTTTATTCTTTATTTAATAATTCTGTAAAAAAATGTATGCAAACAATTGAACAGTGTATAGTATTTCACTGAACATTGTTTAATTAATGTCTTAATAATTGATCTTGATTATATAAGACACTGATTTAGCAATAAATATTTCAATAAATCCGGTTTATGCTGGTGTGTTTTCAGCCGGGAAAATAATAGATAAATCATGTGGTTTAAAGGTTGATCCAATCTTTTTAACTAACATTTGATTTTAAAAATGGGAGACAAATATGAAAATTGCTAAAGGAACCCTATTAAGACGCTCGATAGCAACAGCAATGTTATCAGCTGCTCTTACATCTACTGCTTTTGGTCATACAGGTGGCTTGCGCGTCAGGATTACTGATGCCTCAGGCAATCCGGTATCTGGTGCAACAGTAACTGCCGAGACATCCGAAAGTTTAACCTCAAAATCAGGAACTACAAGTGCTAATGGTGAAGTAACGCTCATCGGACTGGATCCTTCCGGTGAATATGAAGTAACTGTTTCAGGTTCTGGCTATCAACGTTTGCGAACTGAAGATGTTGTGGTGGTTTCTGGCAGAAACTTCACCCTTGAATATTCCCTTCAACCAGTCGGTGGACAGGTTGAGGAAATCGTTGTTACTGCGGCTACAGCACGCCTGGTTGATACAAAATCAGCGATGGTGGGTACGGATGTCACCCTGGATATTACAGAATCTCTTCCCACAGGCAGAAGTTTCCAATCCTATTTACAGTTAGCCCCGTCAACCAAGCCAACACTTGATGGCAATCCTTCATCCAAGTCAGGCGTTAACTATACCGATCAAGTGGATTCCAATGGTAATACTGCCGGTACTTCTACAGACAATATGTACTTCATTGATGGCATTAATATCACTGACAATTTGTTGGGTACTTTTGGCGCTAATTTTAATTCTGAAATTATCCAGGAGCAGCAGATCATCACCGGTGGTGCCAATGCAGAATATGAGGGTGGTCAGGGCCTGATTTCCCGGGTAGTCACCAAGTCAGGCAGTAACGAATGGCATGGCTCTCTCAACTATTATATGCAAAGTGACAGTCTCGTTGCTGATAACGAAAACCTGCCTGATAGCACTTTTTTCAACCTTTGATACCGCCTTTACCCTGGGTGGCCCCATCATTCAGGACAAGTTATGGTTTTTTGCTTCCTTACAACGCAAAGAGCGCGATGAAGACATAGTTGATCCTGTAACCAGTACTTTTCAGAGAACAGTTAATACCACACAGGATTTGGGTTTTGCCAAATTAACCTGGCAGGCCACAGATTCTGACAGGTTGATTGCCCAGTTTTTTAATGACCCTTATGAGCGTGATGGTTCCGATAGGTACGATGTATTGACCAATCGCGATCAGTCCCGCCAACAGGGCGGCGATAACTATAAATTTTCATGGAGTCATTACTGGGATAATTTGACCCTGACATTGGATGTTAGCAGCCATGAAGGAGAAGTGAGCAGCTTTGCTGCCAATGATGCGTCAAGAAATGATGTGGCTTTCCTGAATTATGCTGCAACCAATGCTGAGACTGATCTGGGCGGTCGTGGTTCTAATATCATAGATTTCAGAAACAAGGATCAGGTTTTGTTAACAGTGGACTATTTCCTGGATACCAACTGGGGTACGCATGAATTCAAGGCTGGTTATGTGGGCACTGAAAATGAAAGGTTGTATAACCTCGTCTATTCTGGTGATGGCGCCCAATATACTTCTATTGGTACGCAGAATATGGGTGCAACTTTGGATAGCTATGTAAATGATGTTTGGCTAGGTGATAGAGATGCTTCAGAAGATGATTTCCAGCGAATTATTGATGGCATGGCTAGCAGCTCTGATTCTGCCTACTTCCTGGGACTGCTGGATGCAGATAACTCAGGTGACATTAATGCAGCTGAGTTGAGTGCTCTTACCTTTAACAGTACCACTGGTAACCCTGGAGGGATGGTTAATGTATACAGGATAAATCAGACTCAGCAAGCGCCTTTGAGTTTCCAAACTGAAGGTAAGGCTTTCTTTATTCAGGATTCATGAAATATTGATGAGCACTGGACTATAAATGCGGGTCTCAGGGCTGAAGAATGGACGCATATTGCATCAGATGGCTCTGAGGTCTTTACCTTTGATTATGCAGTTGCTCCCCGCTTGAGTGTTGTTTATGACATTTATGGTGATGGACGCAGCAAGGTCTGGGGTTTCACTGGTCGCTACTATGATCCAATACGTACTGATATGACCCAGTTTGCCGGAACCCTTTCTGGTTCTGTGCGCGAAGAACAACTCTTTGTTGGTGACCGTTGGGTGACATTCAGAACACGTGGCGGTTCTCAGGTGCAGGATGGATTTTTTGCTCCGACGACAGAAACACCCTATACCGATGAAATAATGTTGGGTTTTGAGCAGGCAATCACTGACAACATGAGCTTGCAGGTGACTTATACTGACCGAGAAACCCAGGATATCATGGAAGATTACGATCTTGGTTTTTATACGGATCCTGCAGCAGTAGGTGATTTTGCCTTACCTTTGGACTACTTCGGTTTCACAACTCTCCCAAGTGCAAACTACTTTATCGCTACTTTAGCAGGCGGTAAACGTGAATACAGAGGTCTGGAAATGACTCTGCGTAAACGTCGTGGTGGAGACAAGTGGCATGGCATGGTTTCTTACTCGTACAACGATGCTGAGGGTAATTCAAACTCAGATGGTAACGCGGACCTGCAAGGTGACTTCCTGTACCTGGATCCACGTGCTCCCAACGTATACGGGCCACAGCCAGGCAATATAGAGCATTTGTTCAAAGTGTTTGGCTCTTATCAGTTTGATAACGGACTGGAAGTGGGTGCGGTATACAACTGGAATTCTGGCTTGTTATACAGCGAGACCTTTGCCCAATACAATCGCCATACTCCGATCAGGGTTGGAACAGCGTATGAATTTAATAACACTTCATCACGTTGGTTAGCCCCTGGTACTGTAGGATCTAATACAACTGATTCCTACGGCACATTGGATATAAGATTCAAGTATGACCTTCCAGTTGCTGGCTTTAATACTGAGTTCTTCCTGGATATTTTCAATGTCTTTGATGACCAGGCAGTAACCAGAGAGCAGGAACTTGCTGCTGGCGATGGAGTATTTGCTTTTGGTCAGGGTAATTCATGGGTTGAGCCACGAAGGTTTTATCTGGGAGTTCGTTCCAGCTTCTAGGCATTACATTAAATCTATAAGATTCCCCCTTTGTAGATTAAGCCGGCTCCATGAGCCGGCTTTTTTTTGTTTCAAATTTCGTATCAGGCTAGCTGTCATGTAAAGAAGGGCTGAACTTTATGACTAATCAGCTTTCTAATGGAATAGTGATAGACAGTAAAAGAGGATTAAGATGAGAAAACTCCTGCGTAACAACCTGGGTTTTATTTGCCTGATAATGGGGATGGCCCTCTTTCGTACTGCGGTTGCAGACTGGAACCCGGTGCCTTCTTCCTCCATGGAGCCAACTATTTTTCCAGGAGATGTTGTTCTGGTAAACAAGATGCTTCTGGGGCCTTCTATCCCTTTTACTCATTCACGCCTGTTTTCATTGGGTGAGCCTGAGCAGGGCGACATCATCACCTTTTACCCGCCAGGCATAGAAAAACAGTATGTGAAAAGGGTTATCGGAGTACCCGGAGACAGTATTCGCACCGATGGCCTGAGGCTTTATGTCAATGATCAGCTGGTTGCTTTGGGTGAGCTGGATATTGATGAGCAGAACCGACTGATTACAGCCCTTGAAACACTCAATGGCAGGGCTCATCAGGTCCGGGTGATCTCAAACCGCTCGATTGTTCAGGTACCAGACGCGATAACTGTGCCGCAGGGCAGTTATTTTGTTATGGGTGACTTTCGCAATAACAGTGAAGATTCACGATTCTGGGGCTTTGTTCCCGAAGAAAATATTATTGGCAAAGTAACGCGATTGCTGCTTTCTACGGCGGATGAGCGCTCCTTCCTGTCCAGTCTGGGTCAGACTTTGAATTAACTCTTCAGTGACTGATCCATCGCTTTTGATCTGACCTGTGGCATTGCTATACTCGCTTCCTCACGCGGGGTTTTGCAATGCCATGTTTTCAAAACATTTCAAATACTTTGCCAGGTGATTTACTTGTTACCCAGGTATTGTCTGCATGTGTGACAAGCTGGAAGAGCATCACTTGGTAACTGAAACAGAATTAAACAAATAAGGGGATGGAAATGAAAAAATTAATTGCTGTAATGCTGGTAGGTGGTCTTTCTTTATCAGTCGCCGCGCAGACTGTCAGACCGGAATCCGTGGGCCTGTCTTCACAGCGCCTGGAAAGAATTACAGAGCTGGTTCAGGAGAATATTGCCCAGGGCAATATCACCGGCGCGGTAACCCTGGTGGCAAGGCATGGCAAAATTGCCTACCTAGAAGCGCAGGGTGTCATGGATCTTGAGACTCGCCAGCCGATGCACGAAGACACCTATTTCAGACTTGCGTCCATGTCCAAGCCCGTTGGTGGTCTGGCCATCATGATGCTGGTAGAAGAAGGCAAGGTCAGATTGACTGATCCTGTGTCTGATTTCTTGCCCAGCTTTAAAGATCCCCTCGTTGCCATGGCAAAAAGTGATAACCCTGCTGACGGCTACTACACCGTTCCAGCCGAGCGGGAAGTGACGATAAAAGATTTGTTAACGCATACCTCTGGTGTCATGAGTGGTGGTTTCAGTAACAGTGCAGGCAGGGAACTCAGTGCTGCCCGTCATGAAGCCGGATTAGCCTGGGTGGACGATCTTGGTAATGCACCATTGGAATTTCAGCCAGGCAGCCGCTGGTCATACAGTGCCCTGGCGGGCTTTGATGTCCTGAGTCGCGTGGTGGAAATTGCCTCTGGTCAGAACTTCAATGACTTTCTGAAGGAGCGCGTGTTTGGCCCCCTGGGAATGGACGATACTTTTTTCTGGCCTAACAGCGACCAGCGTCAAAACCTGGTGAGCTCATATACACTGGGTGAAGACGGGCTGCAGTTACGAAACAACCCGGACTCAATGTCTTCTCCTGTTTACTATTCCGCAGCGGGCGGCTTGATGTCATCGGCAGAATCCTATGCCCAATTCGCTATGCTGTTGGCTGGTGAGGGTGAGCTGAACGGGGTGCGTTTGCTGGGTACCCGGACTATGGAAGTCATGCGCTCGGAATGGATTCCGGACACTTTGCCAGGGCGCAATCCAGGTGAAGGTTATGGCTTAAGCGTCAGGGTTGTCACTGATCCAATTGCCATGGGCAGTTTGCTCAATGAAGGTACCTTTGGCTGGTCAGGAGCCTATGGAACCCATTTAATCGTGGATCCGGTAGAGGATCTGGTTGCCTTGATGTTCATCCAGACGCCAATTCGGACCATGCGTCCGGAATTTGAAAGGGCTGTTATGCAGGCCATCGTTGACTGACAACAAGCTAGTTTCCTATTTAAATTATTCAGTGGTAAGAACATGAAAACACAGGTAGTCATTATCGGAGCAGGTCCATCAGGGCTATTGCTCGGCCAATTGCTTCACAATGCCGGTATCGACAATATCATTCTTGAACGAGTGACGCCTGATTACGTGCTTGGCCGTATACGTGCAGGTGTTCTGGAAGAAGGTTTTGTCAGTATGATTCGTGAGGCAGGTGTTGCCGAGCGCATGGACAGGGAAGGTTTGCCCCATGAAGGATTTCACATTGCCTTTAATGATGAAATGCGGCGAGTTGATTTACACAAATACAGCAATGGTAAACAGGTAGTTGTGTACGGTCAGACTGAAATAACTGCTGATTTAATGGCAGCGCGTGAGGCTAGTGGTGCTGAATCCATTTACGAAGTCGCCAATGTAACAATCAATGATGTCACCAGTGATTCTCCGTACGTTGAGTTTGAAAAAGATGGCGAGCAGCAGCGTATAGATTGCGATTATGTGGCTGGCTGTGATGGTTTTCATGGTGTCAGCAGGAAAACTATTCCCGAAAACACGCGCAAGGATTATGAAAAAATATATCCTGTAGGCTGGCTGGGGATGCTGTCGGATACTCCACCAATTAACGATGAGTTGATTTACGGTTTGAGTGAGCGTGGATTTTTCCTGTGCAGTATGCGTTCCCAGACTCGAAGCCGCTACTATGTGGATGTCAACCTGGATGAAAAAGTCGAAGACTGGTCTGATGAGCGTTTCTGGGATGAATTGCGCATTCGCTTGCCAGAACAAATTCGTGATGATCTTGTAACTGGTCCAGCTTTGGAAAAAAGTATCGCGCCATTGCGCAGCTTTGTCTGTGAACCTATGCAATATGGACGACTCTTCCTGGTGGGGGATGCAGCGCATATAGTGCCACCAACCGGAGCCAAGGGGCTCAACCTTGCCAGCAGTGATGTCAATTACCTGTACCGGATAATGCTCAAGGTCTACAAGGAAAACAGGCCAGAAGCAATCGAGCAATATTCTTCACTGTGCTTGAGACGGATATGGCATGCAGAACGTTTTTCCTGGTGGATGACAAGCATGCTGCACAATCTGGGAGATGAATTTGATCGCAAGATCATGGCCTCTCAATTGGAGTTCTACACTGGAACTGAAGTGGGTCTTCAAGCACTTGCGAATCAATATGTCGGCCTGCCTTACGAAGAAGTGCAGTAGATTTTTTAGTGCCAGGACAGGGAGCCTGTTTTAGCTAAGGGGGTCTGCATAGGCGACGTAGTAACGCAGTGTTACCCGATCAGCAACTGACTTGCCTTCATCGTTGAGCCTTGGGCGGAAGGGAGAATTCCTGAGGTAGCGTCGCAAACGGTTTTCCATCTGGCGCGTAATGTTGCCCTCTGTATCAAGTATTTCAAATCTTTTTGCCCGTCCGTACTTGGAAATGGTAAAAGCAATATCCACGTGACCTTCATAATTCAATTCTTTATCTGCTGGAATATCAAATTTTTCACGGCTGTTGGGTTTGGCTGTAAAGCCTGGCATGTGCACTGGGATAGTTGGCCTGAATAGCTCGTCCATAACAGATTTCTTCATTCCGGCATCTGCCATTAATTGCCAGGCTTGCGTATATTTTTGCCTGGCTCTGTAACCGTGATTGAACAAGATGTTCCAGTCACCATACTCCATGATGGTCTTGGCTAAATGCGTTGCATGAGACTCCGGGTTATTGCTGAGATAAATTAACAGGCGTTCGAATACAATATTGCCTTCTGCGTAGCCAAAGGATAAACGCCGGCTAGATGACCGGTTTAACAGGGAGCCAGTCGATCGCCTGGTTTCGCTCAGGTAATAATGTGGATCTTCGAGTATTGAGGAACGAAATGTTTGCAGAAATAGTGTTTCCAGATACTTATATTCGAGGTCCAGTAACAAAGGATTAAAATACTCCTTGTTACTCAACAAAGTGGATATGGCCCGGTTGTAATTTTGCTGGGCAAAAAACAAGCTGCCGAAAGCCATTTCTCTTGGCGATTGTTGTCGTCTGCGACCACCGAATGATCCGGAAGCAGATGAGCTGATAGAAAATGTCGGTTGAACAGGCCGGATAAAAGTGTCGCTAAAACTTTTCATATTGCGTCCAGCCAGAGTCAGCAACGAAGGCAGTGTTTCAAGACTGCCGTTGCCGTAATAGTCTTCACTGAGAAAAAGTAGATAATTCTGCTTCTGGTTGGCAGTGGCTACATCGCCCATGGCCAGGTGACTTTCAATGGCTTTTTCAATACTGGGGAACTGTCGAGGATTGTTGAGACCTTCGTTGATTCTGCTGATGTATTCGGCGCGCTCAAAGATTTCAATAGCAGTTTCATGTTCGTCCAGTAATTGGTGTTGAGTGCCCAGATCAACCAAGGTTTGGAAAAGGTTGGGTGAAAAGGGCCCGCTTGCTGATTCAAGTGCCGTCACTTGCTCCCGGTATTGCGTTAAATTTTTGTCGATTTCTTCCCGGGTGAATTCCTGTGTCGGGAATTCCGCCAGAGCCTGGTGGTCGCTTATATTACTCAGGGAATCATAAGGGTTTGCAGGATGGTTAATTTCCTCTTTGCTGTCCGGATCAAGAGCAACAGGTTCAAAAATGAGCAGGTCAAGTTCATCAAAATTTTGCGCAAAAGAAATTGCAGGCAGAAATAAAGGCAAGAGAAATAATAGCCATAGCAAGGAAGTTGCAGGCAATAAGGCTTGGGATAAAACACCATACGCATTACTGCACCTGGGATTGAGTATCTGTTGTTTTATAGAAAGTATTAAATGTCTAAATAGGCGCATAATCACCAAGCTTGAGCCAGTATGGTTTTACGTATTCTTTGAGGGATTGCCTGAGAATACAGACCCGGCCTGACAAGATTTCGTTCAAGAATAAAACACGCTGAGGACAGGTTCAACTAAATAGCTGGAATCAGGGCTTGTCCAGATACCGTGCTGCATATTCGATAAATGCAGGCCAGTTGGGGCGGTCAGTATGGCCTTGCGCATGTTGTCTGAAGGCTATTTCACCTTCCATAAGTCCGTTTTCAAGGGGAGGAAAGTCCATGGTTTCCATGGTTTTTGCGCCAAGCAAGGCATAAACAGGCTGGGCATTTGCTGCGGCAAGGAACATGCCCTTTGGATCTACCCAAAAATCGCCTTCATGCCCGGCGCCGATAAACAGGGGTCTTGGCGCACTGAGTGCAATCAATTGGTGAGCATCCACAGGTAAGTCATCCCAGCTTAGTGGTCCGGCATATTTCAGGTAGTTAATCCCCATCCAGTGATAGGCGCTTGTTCCGGCGTTGTTTTCAACGATTTCGCCAAAATTTCGCCTGTGTAATTTGGCGCCGCCAGAACCGGAGGAACTGATATACCCAATCGCAAAGCGTTGGTCGTAGGCCATGGTTACCAGGGCTGCTTTGCCCCAGCGTGAATGGCCTTCAATCCCGACGCGCGTGGCATCAACAGCAGGAGATGTTTCAAAATAATCCAGCAATCTGCTGGCTCCCCAGCCCCAGGCTTTTAATACGCCCCAGTCATCCAGGTTTCGGGCCTGGCCGTGATTGACCAGGCCGATAATGCCGCGAGTGAAACCTGCGCCACTGTCTTCCTGTACTGTGTAGGTATCCAGGTAGGCATAGCCCCAACCTTTTTCAAGGAGCAGGGATTGCCAACTGCCGGGCTCCTGGGCCATTTCCTGGTAACGGGTCATAAAGGGTTCGATAATCAACTGCACCATGACAGGCACGGGTTCATTACTTTGCCTGGGCAGTACCAGGATGGCTTTGATATTGATCTCGATTGCCGGATAGGCCGTGTTGTCTACTTTACCTGTCAGGGTGTGTTTGACGGCATCCAACCCGGCAATTGTCACGTTTGTTTGCTGTTCAATCTCCCAGGTAACACCGGGCAGATTCGCTGGTGTCCTGCCATACATTTCGCGATCAAACATTTCAATGGTTTCTGGGCGGCGCTGCTGCCACCAGGTGTCAGCATCTGTGACTTTGTTGCGGTTATTGAGCAGCAGGGGGTCGGGCAGGCGAGGATAGGTATTGGCAAGGGCTTCATCATAATTGACGCCCCCTGGTTCACCTTGCCGGTTGCCATCTACACCAGGTCTGAGTTGGTCAATGCCAAGCAGGTCCAGGGAGCGGCGATGATCTTCTTCAGCGCTTAGTGTTATGGGTAAATTATCAGCGGCCTGGGAAAGGCTGCAGCAGACAAGGAAACCGACGGCGCTAATAAGGTGTTGAATATTAATGGCTTTCCTGGTGGTGTTGCATGAGTAAATCTTCACCAAAATCTCCTTCCTTGCTGCGCCAGACGGCGTGCACATGATTGCCATTACCCTGCACAAGGTCGTATTCGAAAAAGAAATCCGGTCCATCCAGGCGCCAATAGTGTGCTTCACCACCATCAGTGCTGCCTATCCAGGTAAATCGAAGCTCATTGATATCGACTTGATTGAGATAGGCCGTGGAAATTTCAGGACGATAAACAGTAATGACTTCATCAATAATTTGCTGAGCCAATTGCTTTTGCATGGGATCAAGAGAACTAATGGCTATGCCAGTTTGAGGCAGGGATTTCCAGTCTTCCCAGCTATCGCGGGGGCGATTGAGTGTACCTGCCAGAATATCGGAAGGCAGGTTACTTTCCTCTATGGCGTCTTGCCGTTGGCGGTCGGAGAGAGCATTGACCAGGTCAAGACCCGCATCGTGAACATAATGCTGGCTGCGAAAGCCTGCCATGGTGCCGGTGCGAATTTCCGCGGGGGATGCACCAAAGAAAGTTGGGGTTACGCTAATTTCGCCATTGGCGACGGCGAAATTCAGGGACAGGTGGTGTCCTTCGAAACGCCATCCCCACTGGTTGTCCATTGAAGGCGTGCCAAAGATGGCCAGGGTGTAGTTTTCCGGCCCTCGAGGAAAACCAATGACTTCATTGTCAGAAAGAATTTTTTCCAGTTGCATGACCTGGATGACGCTCAGATAGCCTTTGGCGCTCATGGCGGTTTTAAGTAGGTCATGAGCAAGAATTTTCTGTCGGGCTGACATGTAATCCAGTGGCAAACCTTTGCGTAAATATGGCCAGTAGACATAGTTGGTACGGGCATCATCAGCAAAATCCAGTTTCAGCAATTCCTGGCGGTTGTAACCCACGGCATTTTCAATGCCACCTGGCCCGTCTGCGACAGTAGCAAGAAAAGCCTCTGCGGCAGCCACCATGTCATTGCTTACATTCACCAGGGCATTATCTGAAGGTCCATCTCCTGCGTGGTTGGCAAGAACAGAAGTTAAAGAAAGTCCTGCTAAAGCAAGCAGCAAGGTGATGAATAGAACTAGGTGCAGGTTGGCTATTTTTGTCATTTCAACGTTTGCTTATTTAATACTTTGTGCCAGATCAATAAAGATTTGGGCCAGCTCGCCGTTGTTTCTTTCGGCCATCATGAAATGCCCGTTACCGGTGAAGCCAAGGTCAGGAAGAAAGGTGTATTTCACATTGACACCAGCCTGGGTGAAAACTTTTACAGCACAAGGCAGCCCTGCAATCAGTCCCAGTTCTGAACCTACCAGGTGCACCGGGAAGTTAGCGAAATTTGCCAGCTGGCTGGGTGAGTCAGGCGCCTGCATTTCACAGCCTTCAGCATCGCTAACGTGGCTGAAATCTGTTGGCAAGGCAGGATTAAAGGTCAAGCCTGAGCGAATAGCATGAGTCATATTGCTGGCACCGGGTTCGAAGGCAATGATCCCGGCGACCTTGTCAGAGTTCAGATCAGCGGCAAGCCAGCCACTGGCAGCCCCGGCAGAATGGGTGATAAGGATTGCAGGTCCAATTTGTTCCAGCAGTGAACTGATATTGGTGGCGGCTATGGCATCACCTGCGTAAGGCCCTGGTGGCGAACTGGACAACCACATCAGGATGCCGGGGTCCTGGGGATCTTCTGAATTGCCAGGCCAGTGTTCTGAACGGGCAAGAAAATTAATAATGCTGGAATTGGCGCTTTCGGTTAACTCCCCATATTTAATGTTCGTAGGAGAACGGCCGTATCCGGGACGGTCCACCCAGTACACATCAAAGCCTGCAGCGAGAAAATAATCGCGCCACCCATCCCGGCCATCGGGTGTACTGAACCAGTCTGTGGCCTGACCACCACCGCCATGAACAAGCACCAGCGGGTAGGGGTGAGCTTTCTCGGCGGGCAGTTGGTAACCCACGAACATCTGGTTATAGACCTGAACGGAACCATTCTCTGAGGGTTCAGAACTTTGCCCTCCAACATAAAAATGCCCCTGGTCACGCAGACTTAATGGGCCAGCTTCACCACCCGCGAAAGCGCTGCCAAATACAAATAATCCAACGGTAAAAAGACATAGTTTTACCAGCTGTTGTTGTGCATTTCTCATTTCCTGATCCTTTCCTGAAAGTCCCTAGCAAGGGCATCAAGTGTACTATTTTCAAGGAATAATGATAAGTCGCAAGGTCTCTGAAGACCAGCAAATTATCAGTGGGTGACAACATGGACATTGCCTGTCCGGGTGTTTATTCTTCCTTGTCTGGTAGAGCGTCTGCTACACAAATTAAAATTATGCAGGAAATATTCAGCAATATTACGCGCTATTATAAAAATTAAAGTGAAAGGAAATATCTATGAAAATTTTCCGCTTAATGAGTCTGGTGTTACTTGTTTGTTACACCAGTCTTGTGCAGGCCCAAATTGGTTGTGATAGAGATTGCCTCAGCGGGCATCTCGACACCTATCTGGATGCCCTGGTTAACAATAATCCCAATACAGTGCCATTGGCGGCCAGTGCCAAAATTTCTGACAACAATCGTCTGGTTGGACTGCGCGATGCCTTCTGGGCTGATGCTGAAGAAATCGCCTACCGCTGGGATATAGCCAATCCACGTCTGGGCGATGTTGCCACTGAAGCAGTTGTCCGCAATACCAATGGCAACTACACCATGCTCATGGTGCGTTTGAAAGTAGCTAATAATGCGATAACTGAAGTCGAAGTCGTGCGCGCCAATGAAGGCGATGCTGACAGACTCTGGGGGCCGGAGCGGTTGGTGGACTACCCGCTATCGCGTAATCTCACTAACAGCATTCGTGTTGCTGGCAGGGATTCCTATTATCGGCTGATTGCCGCAGGTGAAAGCTACTGGCGTGCTTTTCAGACTAATGGCACCGATGAGTATCATCCTGCTGACCTGCTCTATGATGCACACCGCTTTGAAAATGGACTGCAGACAACAGGGCAGTTTCCTGATGGCAGCTTTCGTTCAGCCCCGGATGGCTTTGATACCGGTCGATTCATTGGCCGTAACTTGTGGGACCGCCGTTATCCGGTGGTGGATGAGGAGCGGGGCATAGTCTTGTCCATGGTGCGTTTTGGTTTGAAGGACGGGATGGAAAGCCAGAGTGTGGCGACCTCTAACGATAGATTGGTAGCAGAATTTTTCCAGGTGAAAAACGGTATGATCCAGGAAGTTCATGCGGTTCTGTATAACATTCCTGATGACATTCCCAGTGTCTGGGAAGCTGATTATGGTCCTGGCAAGGGCGGCTGGTAGTTTTTAGTGGCGAGTGGCGAGTGACAAGAGAAAAGAGATATAAAGATAAAGAGATAAGGAGATAAAAAGATAAAAGATAAAAAAGACAAGAGACAAGAGTTATGAATAAAATTTTGCTGATAGCGTTCTCGGTGTTCGTGCTGACAATGCCTGCTTATGCGCACCATTCTTTTACCCTGAATTTCGATATGTCACGGCAGATTGAAATTCGCGGTACGGTAGTGGATTTCAAATTGCGTAGTCCTCACGCTTCCATGGTGCTTGACGGCATCAGTTACGTGGACGGTGTTGCCCAGGAAGACTCACTCCAGCGTTGGGAGGTGGAGTCCTCTGCGGCAGGTGGTTTGCGTGCCATGGGCATTCAAGCGGATACCTTCCAGGCCGGTGATGAGATCACAATAATTGCCAACCCAAATCGGGAACCGGGTTTTCGCTTTGTTAATTCGTCCACGTTCATCAAGGGTGAACAGAGCTTCAGTCGGGCAAATATTTCACGACCGGAAAGAGTCAGTGATAATGAGCTTCTAGGGATAACAGGTATAAACAGACTCGAGGGGCGCTGGTCTTCGCCAGGCGGGTTCGGCAACGGTTCTCCCTTGCCATTGAATGAAAGAGGGCAGGCAGCCATGGCGGCTTTCGATCCAAAATTGTCTCCTGCCAATACCTGCGAGCCGATGAATTTTCCTGATATGTTCAATACTCCCTACCTGGCCGACCTGCGCATCGAAGACGATAGCGTAGTGATCTACAACGTTCCCTGGGAGGTAGAGCGACGTATTCCCCTTAATGGCCGACCGGTAAGGCCGCGAATTGATGGTTTGTTCGGCGTGGTCATGGGAAGTATTGAGGACGATACCCTGGTGCTGAGAAGTGGTGGTTATATTCCCTCGCGCTGGGGACTGGGCTCCGCGACACAGAAACTGGGTGGCGGGGCAGATATGCCATCAAGCCAACGCAAGACCCTGGAGGAACGTTTCTCTGTGAGTGAGGACGGGCAGACCCTTATCTACGAATATACTGTGCGCGACCCCATTTATCTCACGAGTGCTTACAGCGATCGCCATGAACTTTTCAGGGTCGCCGATTCCACCCCCTTATATGACTATGATTGTGAAGTGGAAGCGGCGTCCATGTTTTCGAGATCCTCAAATGATGCCAGCCTGGAAATTGGTCAATAGCGGGCCTGTCCTGGTAAAAATTCAGGAAAATTGTTTTAAATCAGGACGGGGCTGAATTCTTTTACTATAATAGCGCCTCCAAAACCGCTGAAGCGGTTTTTTATCGTGTAAATTGTTGATAATTAAGCGAAATTAAACATTAGAAAGGGGTGTTCCCTGATGGTTTGGAAGAAGCACGACTACGAAGATATTCCGGGCACCTATGTGTTCGACGGTAAAACAGCGCACGAATCCTACAACATCAACAAGATGTTATTCACCTTCAATAATGAAGAGTGTCGGGATGAGTTTGAAGCAGACCCTGTGGCCTATTGTGAAAAATTTAATGTCATGGGAGATTTCAGGGAATGCGTAGTAAAGAAAGATTTCCTCAGAATGCTTCGTCTGGGCTGCAATATATATTTCATGGCCAAAATGGCTATCCCCAGAGGAACATCGGTTCAGGATGCCGGCGCTGCCTTTCAAGGCATCACCACTGAAGAGTTTCAGCAAAAACTTCAGGACAGGGCAGAAGGATTGATAGAAAAACTTGAAAAAGCCGGAGGTTACTGGAATGGCTAAAATTATCGGTGGGCTAACATGCTCGCATATCCCAGCTGTGGGTAATGCCATTGCCAACAACTTGCAACAGGAACCTTACTGGAAACGTTTTTTTGACGGCTATGAGCCTGCCAAGGAATGGTTGTATAACGCCAAACCGGATGTCGTTATCGTTGTTTATAATGATCATGGTCTGAATTTCTTTCTGGATAAGGCGCCGACCTTTGCTTTGGGTTGTGCCGACATCTATCACAATGCGGATGAGGGCTGGGGCTTGAAACCACAGGCGCCGTTCCCTGGTGATGTGGAGTTATCCTGGCATCTGGCCGAATCCCTGGTTGAGCAGGAGTTCGATATCTGTACCTGCCAGGAAATGCTGGTTGATCACGGTTTTGTTAATCCTTTGCGCGCCCTGTATGGCACACTGGAAACCTGGCCGGTAAAAACTATTCCGTTGGCCGTTAATGTTGTTCAACATCCTGTGCCTTCAGCTATGCGTTGTCTGAAACTGGGCAGAGCACTGGGCAAGGCTATTGAGTCCTATCCGGAAGACACCCGCGTGGTGATTTTTGGCACCGGTGGCATGTCGCACCAGTTGCAGGGAGAGCGTGCGGGTTTGATCAATGTGGATTTTGATATTGAAACCATGGATAAAATTGCGACAGATCCGGAATGGTTTACCCAGTTTTCCAACACGGAAATCATGGAGAAGACCGGCACGGAAGGGATAGAAACCATTATGTGGCTAGTTATGCGCGGTGCCTTACAGGATGACGCCAAGATTATCCACAAGCACTATCACGCACCAATTTCCAACACTGGAGCAGGCTTGCTGGTACTGGAAAACAATTAAAGAGTATTACTTGCTGGAAAACCGGGGCTTGCCCCGGTTTTTTTATTTTTCCTTATAAGTAAAAACGCCATCCCAGTTAGTGTCGGGAGGGCAATCCTTAAAAAAGGCGATTCGCTCGCGATACAAATCTAAAACCAGCTGGCGTTGCTGTGCTGAGAGTTTATCCAGCAGTGACAGGGCTTCCTTCCAGCGCTGTTGTCGATAGTGCGTTAACACTTCTTCAAATTCACTAATCTCCTGTAGCAGGGTTGCATTAGCTGCAGTAGAGCGACAAACAAGTTCATAGACTTTTACTGGCTGTGCTTTGCCTTTTACTCTTACCAGGTCCAATTCCTTGAACACAAAATTGTCTTGTCCGGTCCGGGTATCTTCACTGACCAGGATGTCGACGCCATATTGTTTGGTTAGCGACTCCAGGCGTGAAGCCAGATTTACCGCATCACCAATCACGGTATAGTTCAGGCGGTTAGTGGAACCCAGATTGCCGGCAACAACATTGCCGGTATGCAGACCAATCCCGGTGTGTAATAAAGGCAAGTGTTGCTGTTGATTCATGGTATTTAACAGTGTTATTCGCTCCCGCATGGCAAGAGCGGCATTTAGTGCATTACCCGTATCATTGTCACTTGCAAGTGGCACACCAAATAAAGCCATGACAGCATCACCAATATACTTGTCTACCACGCCTTTATTATCTTCAATTGCTGAACTCACAACGGAAAGATAATTGTTGAGTAAAGTCAGGATGCTCTTCGGCTCCCGGCCTTCGCACAGATTGGTAAAATCTCTGATGTCTGAAAACAGTATGGTGGCAGTACGCGATTCGCCGCCCAGGATTACTTCGCTTCCCATTAATTCTTCTGCAATTTCCTTGGAGACTACTTTGCCCAGCAGATCTCTGACTTTTTCCTTTTCAGCGAGCCCGGTTGCCATGTTGTCCACGGAAATTTCAAGCTGTCCGATTTCATCCTCGCGTCCGCCACTTCCAGTGGCTGCATAGTCACCCAGTTCAATTTTCTTAACCCGGTTAACCAGGGCAAGCACAGGGTTGCTGACAGAGCGCCCCAGAAACAATGCCATCATGGCAGAAAGACAAAGACCGAGGGCGAACAACACAACCAGACGTTGCTCCAGTTCGCGGTAAGGGGCCAGGGCCTCAGGCAGGGATTGTTGCACCAGGGCGGATAATGAAATTTCCGGTCTATCAACAAGCGAGGTGCGCAAGGCGACGAATTCCTCACCGTTTAAATCGAGCATCCCGGTGTTTGCTTCTCCTGCAAAGTAGGCATTGAATTCACTGCCTAATTCACTAGCCTGCGCACTGTCCAGCGTGGTTGCCAGGGGTTCACCGGCGCCCTGTGTATTCTCCAGAAGTATGGACATGTCGGTGGTGGTAATTTCCTTGAGGGAATTGACATACCCCTCATCCAGACGTTGTCCAACAATGATCCAGCCATCTGTCAGAGGTGTAAGAATGGGCACGGCAACGACGTGGTAGGCAATGCTTTCAATCAGGATGAAGGAGGTGGCTTCGTATTCCTCATCTCCTTCTGCGGCTTCCAGCAGGTAAGCCCAGGGGAAATCAGTTTCGGGAAGGAGCAGGCGCAGGGTGTCGGCGACCATCAAATAGTCATAGTCCACTATCATCAGCATGTCGGCATTTTCAGTCCTGGCCAACAAATTTTCCCCGGCTGAAAGCAAGGTGTCATAGTCGGCAGTACTGTAAGCAGTGCGAAAGGCAAAATCTGCAGCAAGTGCGCTGAAGGTGTCCTTGAAATTTTCCTCGCGCTCTTGCAGTAATTTCATGAAGACGCCCTGGCTCACCAATAGAGAGCTGTCAATTACTGAACGCGTATTGTTGTAAGTGCTGCGATTTACTGAAAAGAAAACAGTGCCAAGTACTATTAATAGAAGTATTACCAGATAGGTAATGATTCGGGACCGGAAACTCTTGAACTGAAGAGGGTTAGCAGCAGTCATTCATGTACCAGGTGGCATCCAGGTGAATTTCAGTTGTAGGTACCATGAGAGCTGGTGGGCGCCCTTCGGATACGACGATCGCGGCCAAGGTTTAATTCTACATCTACTGTGCTTATTCCGGTCCCTGAAACAGTCGCATCATAGGTGGCAAATTGATCACCCCGTCGTGCGCGTTCATGCCAGATTTGAAAAGTATAGTCTCCGGGGATCAGGCCGCTGATAGTGGCCAGTCCCTGGTAGTCACTTTTCGCTACCAGGTGGCTTGCACTAACGTAAATGTATCCCAGCATCCAGTCATGGATATTACAGCCGACCACGGCAACGCCGGGAACATCAAACAGAATAGGATCGGCCTCTTCGGCAAAATACAGGGGTAATTCAAATGACTTGTTATCAGAAAATGAATACACGTGGTGCTGAATTTTATCACTGTTTGGAAAGCGAACATAACTGCCGGCAACAATAGTGACAACATTATCGATAAATTCCTTGTCGATCTGATCCATTTTTCCCAGGTAATCCCAATCATTTGGGGCAGGGATGTTTGGAGTAATAATTTCTATTACTGCATCTGTTATGGCTTCGCCACTGGCATCCACAAAACGCACTTGCAAATCACCTGCAGTGGCATGACAGCAGAGTAGAACAAGGAGAAGGAAGTGGGAGAGGTGTTTCATAACAAGTGTTAAAATCTCCTGTTCAGCTGAACTTTAAAAATATTTCCGGTATAGCTTACATTGCCATCAACATCAGCTGTACGTCTTTCAGCATTGGCGCTCACCGACATATCTTTGCCAAGTGCCCAGTTCCAGTCAACTGATAAACTTTGCACGCTGCCGTTTATCAGGTAGACAACATAGCCGCCACAGGTAGTGCAAATGCCATGATCCTGGCCAATAGCCTTGGAAAAGCCGAAAAATGCTGAACCTGGATTAGTGCTGGCATCAAGTTCGCCATCACGGTACCGGTATCGAAGCGACACTACTGAGCCACTTTCCAGTGTGTAATCCAGATTTGTGCTGAACTCGTTGTTCTCCTGATTAAACGCATCGCCAGAATAACGAGTTGTGTAGGGTGTAGAACGGTTTTTTTCTGCAGTGCGAATTTCACGGCTCAGTGTTGCAGTGGCAATCAGCTCTGGCAGAAAACGTTTTTCCAGAGAAAAACTGCTGAGATAGAGCCATCCGTCCCGGTTGTCACTCTTGAAATCCCGATTGTCGGCGCGAGGTAATGCTGAATCGAGGGGCGTAGGCGCCAAGCCCCAATCGTTGTATATAGGCAACTGAACTTCCGATGCTGAATCGATTCAAGCCCCTGGCGTCATTAAATCGTTCACTGCCAAGGTGCCCACTCCATAAAAAAGATTTGCCAACCCGGGGTACCCAGAGTTTGCCAACATTGAAACTGGCAGAAATAAACTGGTCCTCAATAATGTCGCGATCACTTACCGCATTGGCGACATTGTCATTGAAACCGTAATTGATGTTGCCGCTGTATTCCATATTCGCCAGGACAGGAAAGGCGGTGAGGGATACAAGCAGTAAGGCCAGAATGTGCGACAAGTTTTTCATGGCGGGAATTATAACAGGCGCTGACTTTAAAGCTGAATCCCACCTGTATTACCAGTGAAATTATGCGACGCAAGTCGCAGGGGTATGGATACCTGAGGAATCGCACAGTGTCCATGCTCTTTACAGTAATTAAGCAAAGCTTCAAACGAAAGGCACTTACAAGAAACCAGGCATGGTTGCCTTACGCGGGGATTAAATTGATCCTTGTCATGGTGTTAGAATGACAAACAGGTTAATTAAGAATTTTTGTAATAAGGAAGGAAGAATGGCTAAGAATAATAAAAATGACAAACATGCCTTTAATCGCAGACAAATTCTTGGCGGCGCCATTGGTTTGGCCGGTGCTGCTGCCGGTGCGGGCCTGGTTGGTAATGTTCAGGCACAGCCACCAGGTCCTGGAGGCGGTCCCATGCCACCTGAATTCCAGACCCCGCGCCTGTTTAGACTTGAAGCAGATGTGCGGGATTGCCAGGTCACTGGACAAATACCGGACGATCTCAGTGGTGCTTTTTATCGGGTTGGCCCCGATCCCCAATATCCCCTGCGCCCAGGTAATATTCCCTTTGATGGGGAAGGTCATGTGGGCATGTTCCGCATCAAGGGCGGCAGGGCGGATTATAAAACCCGTTATGTAAAGAATGATCGCTGGAAAGCCCAGAACGAAGCTGGTCGCATCCTGTTTCCCATGTATCGCAATCCCTTCATGGATGATCCAAGCGTGGCTGGGCTTAGCCGCAGTACTGCCAATACCCACATCATTAATCACAAGAATTACCTGCTGGCATTAAAAGAAGACTCACCACCATCAGCGCTGGATCTGCTCACTCTCGAAACAGTGGAGCCAAATTTCACCTTTGACGACAAATTGCCCAGTCAAACCTTTACGGCGCATCCGAAAGTGGATTCACGCACTGGCAACATGGTGGCCTTTGGTTATGAAGCCACCGGTTTTGGCAGTGACGATGTGTCCCTGTTTGAGTTCACCCCTCAAGGCGACCTGGTCTGGAATGCCATGGTGAAAGTACCCTATGTCGGAATGCTGCATGACTTTGCGGTAACAGAAAACTATATCGTCATCTATGTTATACCCATGGTGATTGACAGGCAGCAAATTCAGGAAGGGGGCATCCATTGGGCCTGGAACGATTCCGAACGTACACATTTTGGTGTGGTACGCCGTGATGGTGATGGCAGTGACATGCGCTGGTTCACAGGGCCCACAAGAAGTGCCACTCACGTGATGGGCGCTTTCGAAGATGGGGGTCGAGTTTATGTTGATGTTGAAATGTCCGAATCCAATCCATTCCCTTTCATGCCCATGCAGAATGGTCAGCCCTGGGATCCGATTCGAGGCACCAGCTATATCACCCGTTTGTCAGCCGATATGAATAATCGCAATATCTCCGGCTACGATATTGAGAGACTTTATGATTACCGGGGGGCACTGCCACGCCAGGATGATCGTTACAACACGGCGTCTTATCGTTATGGCTTCCTTGGCACAAGGGACAAGGATGCAGCTGATCCGCGTCAGGCCAATGCCGGCTATGTACGCATGGATAATGCCACGCGTACTACCGTATTCTGGAATGCAGGACCAGGGACTTCCCTGGCCGAATGTTGTTTTGCGCCCAAGCATGACAATGCCAGGGAAGGAGAGGGGTATCTGGTTGGTGTGGCTACCCGACAAAATGAAGATGGTCGTGGCGATCTGGTTATTCTGGATGCCGAACATCTTGATGAAGGTCCGGTCGCTGTTGTGCATCTGCCTATTCGGGCCACTGGTCAGGTCCATGGCTGGTGGGTGCCGGAGTCTAAACTCCCTACTGCGTAGGGAGTTTCGACAGGTACAAGGAGCAAGGTACAAGATAAAAGGTACAAGCAAAGCCGGGTGAAGATCTCCGGCTTTTTGTTTTTTAACAATTATAAAGAAAAATATTATGAACAAATTCCGATTCTTACTGCTTTCATTTTTGTACGTTCCTTTATCGGCATTTTCTCAAGGTGCTGATGAGTGTGAAGCGCTTGTTGGTTTCAGCCTGCAAGGGTATGACGTGGAAATCACCAGTGCCCAGTGGTATGCCAATCGAACGACTGCGCCAGGATTTGGTGGGTCGGGTAGAGAATTACCAGCGCATTGTCACGTGGAAGGCGCCATTGATCGCCGTGTTGGCGTAAACAATGTTGACTATTACATTGGCTTTGCCTTGAATCTACCCGATAACTGGAACGGGCGCTTTTTGTTTCAGGGTGGCGGTGGTCTAAATGGAACCATTGGAGAGCCTTTAGGCAACGGTACCGCTGGTAACCAGACTGGACTGGATCGCGGTTTTGCCGTGGTAACAACAGATACCGGACACCAGGCACGCGGGCCTTTTGATTCAAGTTTTTTTGCCGATCAGGAAGCGACTCTGAATTTTTACTATAAGGCTAACCCAAAGGTCACGGAAGTGGTTAAGCCCTTAATTAATGAGTATTACAGAAGGGATATTAACTACAGTTATTTTGTGGGTTGTTCCACAGGTGGCCGGGAAGGCATGCTGATGAGCCAACGCTATCCCTTGTACTTTGATGGCGTTGTCTCCGGTGCACCGGCCATGCGTACCAGTTTTTCCAATCTTGGCATTCGCTGGGTTGGCGTACAACTTAACCAGGCGGCGCCGAGGGATGGACAGGGTAATCCCTTGCCAGGGCCACTGCTTACTGAAGCAGAGCGCGGCCTGGTGATTAGTTCCCTGTTGGACCGTTGTGACGGTCTGGACGGGGCTGATGATGGTTTGCTTTTCAATACCCGGGCATGTGACTTTGATGTACGCGAAATAGCCTGTGATGCCGGAGCGACGGACCAGGGTTGTCTGGATCCAGCCAAAGCAGAAGCTGTGCACGTGGCCATGCAGGGTCCAACAGATTCCCGCGGCGTTCAGATTTATCCACCATTCCAGTACGACCCGGGGATAGATGATGCCTCTGGATTGCCGGGAATACTCAGCAGCACCAACAATCCACCTGAGGGGCCGGGCTCCACCGGTGTCCTGGAGCTGGATGTTGATGCAGAAGTGATGCGGGTAACCCGACAGCATTTGATCCTGGGAGAAACCCTTTCAGTTCTGATGAGCAGTTTTTCCACTAACGGGGGCAAGCAGATTTTTTACCATGGTGCTGCTGATCCCTGGTTTTCAGTGAATGAAACCATTCGCTACTATGAGGAGATGGCTGACTTTAATGGTGGCCTGGAAACGGTTAAGGACTGGAGCAGGCTTTATCATGTCCCGGGCATGGCGCATTGTCGAGGCGGTGATCAGTCGCTGGATGATTTTGATTTCTTATCAGCTATTATGGAGTGGGTTGAAAGTGATGTTGCTCCTGAACAGGTCACTGCTACTGGCAGGAGTATGCCAGGCGTGGCCAGACCGCTTTGCGCATGGCCGGAGTATCCGCATTACAATGGCAGCGGTGATATCAATGCTGCCAACAATTACAGTTGCAGAGCACCTGAACAGGAATAAAGCATGAAAGCACTGTTAAACCTCATTTTATTTATTGTGTCACTTACTGGCATTCAGAGTGTTTTTGCCCAGGATGTCCTGGAAACGGAATTTGTTTTTGAACTTCGTGTTCTCCTGGAACCTGCCATAGTCCTGGGTGAAACCCGGGATGGTGTGCGGCAGGCAATTCCCATTATTGGCGGTAGTTTTGAAGGACCTGCAATCCGGGGAGAGATACTATCAGGCGGGGCCGATTACCAGTTGGAACGCCCCGATGGCGTCAGGGAACTTGAAGCGGTCTATATGATCAAAACCGACGACGGTGCTCTAATAAACGTTGTCAATGAAGGCATTATCGTGACACCTGAATCTTCAGGTGACGCCCCCTATATCATGACGACCCCCAGGTTTTGGGCGCCATTAGGAAAATACGATTGGTTGAACAAGTCAGTATTTCTTAGCAGGATCGTTGGGGGCAGTGATGATCCGCCTGCCGTATTTATTCGTGTTTACCGGGTAAAATAAGTGTTCTGCCAATGAGGTTTTGAGAATGTATTCGGGAAAGCCTGGTGAATAGGTCAAAGTCCGGCTTGCTTATATTTCTGTTGCTGATTAGTCCATCTTTGGCCTATACCCAGGCCCTGTCTGTACTTGGCGGTGATACCAAAGCCCGGTCTTGCTTTGATAATGCAGGATTGGCTGCCCGGGATATGACCATAATCAGCGAGGGGATGTTGGAACCCTGCGACTATGCTCTGGACTATGTCACGCTCAACCTGAAAGATCGCGCTGCAACCTATGCGAACCGCGGTATTATTCATGCAGCAAATGAAGATATTGATTCAGCGATGGCAGATTATGAAAAGGCTTTGGTTATTAGTCCGAATACCCCGGAAATTTTTGTAAACCGTGGTAATGCCTATTTCCTGAATAGGAATTTTGTAATGGCCCTGGACGATTACGAGTATTCAGTGGAGTTGGGTATCAGGCAGCTGCACATAGTGCGGTACAACATGGGTATGGCACTGGAAAATATCGGCAACCTGGATGCGGCGGAACAGCAATTTATCAGTGCCCTGGAGTTGCAACCGGGTTGGGAGTTGGTTGAAAGCAGGCTGGCAAGACTTAGGGAAAAGCAGAGTGAGCAGGAGAGAGAACAGGAGTGAGCAAGACAGGCTTCACCCTGGTTCTCAAAACGGCCTTTAAAAAAGTCTAGTCTGTTTTCGCGTATTTCTGTACACGCCTGTTTATCACGTCGGCAATCAAGACATCGCCAAGTGCATTGACCGTCAGGAAATGGCCTTCACCAAATTCCCCGTTGGCGCTGCCAGGTCGACCCAACGAGCCAATAATATTGCCATTCATGTCGACCTTGGCCCATTCGCCATCAAATCCTGACGTCATATACATGTAGCCATCGTCATGCAAATGGAGGGCACACGCCATGGCGCTGAAATTCCACTCATCCAGGTAGTTGCCGCTGGTATCAAAAATCTGCACGCGCATGTTTTCCCTGTCAGCAACATAGAGTCTGTCCTGATCATCAATATCAATGGAATGGGCAACAGCAAGCTCTCCGGGCCCTGTCCCACGACTTCCCCACTGACTGATAAAGTTTCCACTGGCATCAAACTTGAGAATGCGTGGCTCGCCGCGACCATGACCTTGTGCCACGTAGAAATTTCCCTGGCTATCGAAAGTAATGTCATTGGGCTGGTCAAAAAAGTGAGACCCGGTTGTCTCATCCCAGAGACCATTCTGGCCAGTGGTGCCAAGGATCATCAGGGTATTGCCGTTTGCATCCATCTTGGTCACGGTATGGGTGCCGTTATCAGTAACCCAGATATTATTGTCTGCATCCAGTTTCAGGCCATGGCTGAAGGTCCAGAGGCCCTTGGGCCCAAAAGCACGCAAGTAATTGCCCTCTTTATCAAATTCCAGCAAGGGATCTTCACCGCGGTGCAGTACCAATATATTTGAGTTGTTTTTGATAGTGATACCGGAAACCCGATCAAATTCAAAGCCCTGGGGCAAGGAAAAAGCTTCACTGACATCCACAGCTTCATAACCGGCAAGCGCATAGGCATGCAGGGGCAGCAAATCGCGGTCAGGGCGCTGACCATAGGCAGGAAGCGCAAGGCTGAGGGCAAGCAGGCAAAGTAGGGGTGATTTCATGAAATTCTCCTTGAGATAAAGGAAGTATACCCAGATCGCGTTGCAGTACAAAACTGGTAAATTTTCGCCACTATACAACTTGAGTATAAAACACAGCTATTTTATTCTGGCAATAAATTCAGGAGAGAAATGCGATGTCTGAAGCCACCAATTTAACTTGCCGAACAGCTTGCCCGCAGTGCAGCAGAAAAATCATGCAGAATATTTCTAATCGTTGTATGTATTGTGGCGCAGATTTGCCTGAAGAACATCAACTATCACAACAGGAAAAATCAGCTTTCCTGGTTGAAAAACTGGATCGTATGAAGCAGGTTGAAGATAACGCTGAGGAAGTAATAAGTAATTTACGCAAGGATTTTGCTATACCCGAAAAAAAGAAAGCACGGAAAAGTGGCAATAAGAATAGTGAGGCTGCCATTGCAGCAGCCATTGCCGGCATTAACACGCAATCCAATAGTAGTGGTGGAAATATTGGTGGAAATAGTGGTGGTAGTAGTTGAAATAGTTAGTCGAAAATACTTTTTAGCTAAAGCAATCAGTAACTACATCAAGCCTGATCAGGCTGCTTCAAACTCTTCCGTATCAATTTCAACCTGCACGCCTGCGGGATACCTGGGACCTGCTACAGTGTCCTGATTAATTAGTGCATCCAGTTTGTTAACGGTTTCCTCATCAAGACTGACGTCAATTGCACCGAAATTTTCAATCACATAGTCAGTATGTCGAGTGCCTGGAATAGGAATAATGTGTTCACCTTTGGCCAGAGTCCAGGCTAGCGCCAGCTGGGCTGGAGTGCAGCCGACGGCTTCAGCGATCTTTGCATAATCAGCAAACAGTGCCATATTTTTGGCATAGTTTTCGGTATGAAACCTTGGCATATTTTTGCGCAGGTCACCATCTTCCAGTTGTGTATCAGGATCTGTGAGCTTGCCGGTTAAAAAGCCGCGCGCGAGAGGGCTGAAGGCCACAAAGGTAATACCCAGTTCCTGGCAGGCATCCAGTACAGCAATTTCTGCATTGCGGCTCCACAGGGAGTATTCCGTTTGTATGGCTGCCATCGGATGTACGGCGTGGGCTTTGCGCAGAGTCTCGGCAGAAACCTCTGATATACCCAGCGTTTGTACCTTGCCTTCTTCTACCAGGCGAGACATTGCACCAATGCTTTCCTCTACGGGAATACTTTTATCCCAGCGATGCAGATAGTAAAGGTCAATCACATCGGTTTTCAGACGAACCAGGGCCTCTTCACAGGTTTTTCGAATAACTTCCGGACTGCCGTCTATTTTCCTTTTGCCACCTTCCGGGTCGAGAAAAATACCGCACTTGCTGGCCAGAATATATTCATTGCGTCGGTTCTCCAGTACACGGCCCAATAATTCTTCATTTTTACCGAAGCCATACAGTGCCGCGGTGTCCAGAAAGTTGTAACCGGTATCCAGCGCCTTGTGCAGTGCCACTTCAGCTTCGGCCACATCCGGTGTGCCATAAGCATGTGACATGCTCATGCATCCGAGACCAATGGCATTAACTTCAAAGGGACCGACTTTTCTGGTTTGCATACTTTTCTCTTTATTTATCCTGGTTTATCCAATGAACGTAAAGTCGGAGATTGCTGCGCAATTTCCGACCTACAAATATTTATTTATTTCTTTTGGGCTTCCATGAATCTTTCAAGGCGATCCAGAGTTTCCATGGCAGGAAGACATTGTTCAACACTGGAATTCGGTTCGCGGCCTTCCCGAATGGCAGCAAAAAATTCACGATCCTGCAACTCTATACCATTCATGCTGACATCCACATTACTGACATCAATTTGCTCATCCTTGCCGTTGAATAAATCATCATAACGGGCAAGATAGGTAGCGTTATCCCCGATATAGCGGAAGAAGGTGCCAAAGGGGCCGTCATTGTTGAAAGACAGGGACAGGGTGCAAATGGCCCCTGATGGGGTTTTCATGCCAATACTCATGTCCATGGCAATGCCCAGATCTGGATGGTGAGGTCCTTCCAGGGCAAAACATTCTGAAACAGTTTCACCGGTCTGGTACTGGAATAAATCCACGGTATGGCAGGCATGATGCCAAAGCAGGTGGTCAGTCCAGCTGCGCACACCACCTGCGGCGTTCATGTTGGTGCGACGGAAGAAATAGGTCTGCACATCCATCTGCTGGATATTTAATTCACCCGCGGTAATTTTATTGTGAACATACTGATGGGAAGGATTGAAGCGGCGTGTATGTCCAGCCATGGCAATCAGGCCGGATTTTTTTTGCGCCGCCAGGATAGCCTGGGAATCAGCCAGTGTGTCAGCCATGGGAATTTCCACTTCGACATGCTTGCCTGCTTCCAGACACTTGATCGCCTGTTCAGCATGTACCTGAGTGGCTGAGGTAATAATGGCGCAATCTACGTCCTGGGCAAGACATTCATCCAGGTCCGTGCTCCAGTGAGCAATACCACGGGCTTCAGCGGCTTCCCTGGTGGCATCTTCGCGACGACCACAAATGGAAGTAACTTCCACGCCATCAATGTTGTCTATGCCGTCCATGTGTTTCTGGGCAAAGGCACCGTGCCCAATCATCAATACTTTCATTGTTTTCCCCTAGTGAAAATTGAATGAATAGAATTTAAAAGAAATTATTTGTCGAGATCGTCTGGCGAATCGACATAAACCAGGCCAGCTTCTTCCAGTCGTTCCCGCATGTTGTAGATATCCAGTCCCAATTCGCCCTTAAGCAGGCGTTCGCGCTTGGCGACTTCAGCGTCCTCACGTTGTTTGGACTTGTCCCGCACCTCAGAGGCATGCTGGCGTTCAACCACGCACACACCATCTTCATCGGCAACAATGACATCACCCGGATTGACCAGAGCGCCAGCGCAGACAATGGGAATATTTACTGAGCCCAGGGTTTCTTTCACTGTGCCCTTGGAATGAATGGCTTTGGACCAGACCGGAAATCCCATTTCCTTGAGATCGCGGGTATCACGGACACCTGCATCTATGACCAGGGCTTTTACTCCGCGCGCCATACAGGAGTGGGCGAGCAGGTCGCCGAAGAAACCGTCCGTGCTGTCAGCGGTCAGTCCAACAACCAGAATGTCGCCAGGCTGGCATAGCTCAATGGCAACATGCACCATCCAGTTGTCTCCTGGCTGGGCCAGGATAGTTACAGCACTGCCTCCTATTCTGACATTGTCGTAGACGGGGCGCATATAAGGATGCATTAATCCGACGCGACCCTGGGCTTCATGAACTGTGGCCACTCCCATGCTGCCAAGTTCGTCGATGACGGACTGTTCGGCACGGGGAATATTTCTTACGGCTACTGGTTTATGCATGGAATGATCCTGAGGCTATATAAAAAGGAGGCTCATTATATGAAGCCACCGCCTTATGCTCAAATCTCTTTTCAAGCGAAACAGGGACAGACTGGAGAATTCCCCTGTTAGTTGGAAATTTGTTACAACAAATCGTCAATCTACTGGTTTGAAGTTAATTGTGACCTAAGTCTGTCCCCTGGAATGACAACAGGTGTCATTGCGCCTGCGGCGCCTTCGTTCAGGTGATTATTAACGTTTAAAGCTGATTTGTGTGATGGGAGTTTCAATCTGAACCTGAAATACAGATAATGCTGATCTTTCCTCAATCATCAGGATACTTAAATGCAAAAGGCTATACCGTGCATGTTATTCCGGGGTGGAACCTCCAAAGGGATCTATTTTCTGGATAGTGACTTGCCTGCAGATTCCGAAAAGCGTGAAGAAGCCTTGTTGCGGATCATGGGATCGCCTGATCCACGGCAGATTGACGGAGTAGGGGGCGCTCATCCCCTGACCAGCAAGGTTGCCATCATCAAGAAATCGGAGCGCGATGGCATCGATGTGGATTACCTGTTCGTGCAGGTGGTTGTTGACGAGGCACGCACAAGCACAGCCCAGAATTGCGGCAATATTCTGGCTGGTGTCGGTCCCTTTGCCATAGAAAATGGCCTGGTCGAAGCCAATGACGGAGAAACGGTCGTCACGGTTTTCATGGAAAATACGGACAGTATTGCCCGCCAGCGCATTCAGACACCCGAAGGACGGGTAGAGTATGACGGGGATGCGTGCATAGATGGCGTCCCTGGAACCCATGCACCGATCATGATCGAATTTGTTGGTGTCGCCGGCTCCAGTTGCGGCGCTCTTTATCCCACTGGCAATGTGGTGGATGAAGTGGCTGGCATTAAGGTCACCCTGGTGGATAACGGCATGCCAGTCGTCATGATAGCGGCGGAGTCTCTTGGGCTGGCAGGTGATGAAGCGATTGAAGAGTTGGAAAAGAACCAGGACCTGAAAGACCAGGTGGAAGCAATTCGGCTTGAAGTGGGTCCGATGATGAACCTGGGTGATGTCAGTGAAAAAACCATACCCAAGATGACCATAGTGTCACCGGCAAAAAATGGCGGCCTGATCAATACCCGCAGTTTTATCCCGCATCGTGTGCACGAGGCAATTGGTGTATTGGCAGCGGCCAGTGTGGCAGTGGCGGCAACCACTCCCGGGGCCGTTGGCAATGATATTGCGACCATTCCTGAAGGTGAAAGAAAGCTGTGTAATGTAGAGCACCCAACAGGCGCCCTGGCAGTGGAAGTGGAAACCAGCGGTGACCCGGAGGAACTTGCGCCGAAGAGTGTGGCGATTATGCGGACGGCCAGGTTGTTGTTTGCGGGGGAGGCGTTCTATATTCCCGGAAAATAGGTACAAGTTACAAGATCAAAGGTACAAATTATAAGTGACTAGTGACTAGTGACTAGTGGCGAGTGACGAGTGACGAGGAATGTAGGTCGGCATTACCCTAAAGGGCATAAAAGCGAAGCGTTTGCCGACCTACGATTTTTCTTGTAGCTTGAGGCTTTGTTTAAAGTATCTCGAAGAACTTCCGCAGCCGCTTCGCATTCGTTCCTGCATCACCCCCGCCTACACGTGACAGAGACCTGGCATCGATACGCGTTTGTCCATTTTCTTCCCGCAAGCGAATAACCACATCATCCTTGAAGCGAAACCAGAAGGTTGTCGCGGTTGCTTCTATCCGGCCTTCTTCCGGTACCGCTGCCACCAGTTCCCAGCCCATGGCATCAACAGCTGTCAGTGCACGATCAAACATAAGGCCCCTGGGGTCGTCATAATATTGTGATACCAGATCAGGAAAGGCTTCCTGCTGTAACTGGGCATTACGCTCCGGGGTCATATTGCGTGCACCCCCATAGACAGTCGTATTCGGCGCATCTGCCCGCAATGGCATGATGGCCACGTATTCAGGAATATCTACCAGGTCAGTCGAGACATCATGAATGGGTGGATAGCTTTCACCCGCAGGAGCCTGGAAAGTTGAGGGGACATACCAGGCGATACCCGAGGCCAGTGCTCCCGCTGCAGCCATGTTGAACAAGGTAATGCCGTTGCCTGTACCCAGTTTATGCGCCAGGCCGAGTAAGGCCAGTGCCATAGCCAGACAAGCCAGGCCTATCCAGGGGGTATAGGGGTTTACTGCGCGCAATATCTGGAAGCCGGTACCAAACTCCCACGCCCCTAACCAGACTCCCAGCGGCGCAACCAGAGCAGTCAGGCCGAGACCGCCACCAGTCAGCAGCGTCAGGGCTGCTATCAAAAGGAGCCAGGTGTGTTTGGATATATTCATAAATCTTCCTTGTTGGTTGCGTGAGCGTTTGACTATGAGCCAGTCTGTCCGGGTGAATATAGCGTTAACTACGTTCTAATTAAACGCTCATTTTTGAATACGTGAAGTCCAGGATCGACCATGTGGTCAATTTGCTATGGACAATCTAAAAATGGGCGCTTACTCTTAAGGCTTCATATATATAAATGGGGATTTATTCAATGAGATTGTCAGTAACCAGGAAAAGCATAGTTTTGATATTGATCGGTCTGGCTTACATCCCGTTTAGCTCCAGCCATCATTCTTTCCCTGCTCAATACGATGCCGATAAACCCATTACCATCAGTGGTTATCTGATCAAGATGGATTGGCGCAACCCCCACGTGTATTTTTACCTGGAAGTGGAGGAGGGTGATGATATTGTAGAGTGGGCTTTTGAAATGGGCTCTCCTATTTCCATGGAGCGCAATGGCTGGAATCGGAATTCTGCGAAAGTTGGCGATATCCTGGAGGTTGAAGGCAGTCTTGCCCGGGATGGCAGCAACCTGGTCAATGCCAGGACAGTTGTCCTTTCCGAAAGTGGCCGCAGAATGTTTGCCGGCTCCAGCCAGGAGGAAAACAATCCTTGAACAGATTAATTACAGTACCTGCCCTGATGCTGACCATGATGAACTCAGGACTGGCACAGGCACCAACTCCCAGATTTGAAGATGGCTCAGTAAACCTTGGTGGCGTGCGTGGTGAAACAGGCCACTGGAACACCGGAGTTGGCAACCTGTCAGAAAATTTCGTGGAAATGGATGGTGCCTACCTGGTAAACCCCTCCGACATCGACAAGGTGGCACCATTTCGTCCCTGGGCCAAGAAGATTGTTCAGGAAAGGTTGGCCAGCCTGGGCCGGGATGATCCACATCCCCGTTGTATGCCCAATGGCGGACCGAGACAGTTTCATACCCCCTGGGGCATGGAAATAGTCCATGACATGGGTAAAGACAGAATCCTGGTCATGTCCGGCGGGGCCAATCGCAGCTGGCGGGAAATCTGGATGGATGGCAGGGAGCATCCTGATCTGGAGACTTTTTCACAGACTTTTTTCGGCCATTCTGTCGGACACTGGGAAGGCGATACCCTGGTGGTAGATACCGTAGGTTTTAATGAGCGTTTCTGGTTTGCGCGCCGGCCCTCTGGTATGCCACATACCGAACAATTGCATTTGATCGAACGCATTTCACGTCCTGATCATGACACCCTGCATTATGAAGTGACCATTGATGACCCCGGCGCCTACACGCGGCCCTGGACAGCCTCATGGGATGTGCCCTGGTCAACTTTTCATATGGCGGAATATTTTTGCCAGGATAATAACCAGGACCTGGAACATATTGTGGGACCTGGGGGTTAGGCAATAAATTAAAGTGTTTGGTTTAGCCGCTGATCAGTGAGCCATAACCCGACACATGGGCATCCATACCCAGCAGCTTTGCTCCTTCGTACAAGCCATGAGGTGTGCTGGAAACGGCGGGTATGCTGGTTAGTGCTTCAACGGGTGCCAGTACATCCAATGTAATCAACCCACCACAACTGATCAGTATGGCATCTGCCTCGGCAGCCTTCCCGGCTACGTCTCCGCAAAACTGGATGAGTTGGGGGTCAGTGACTGAAAAAATATCTTCAACAGCTTCAATTCCCAGACCTTCAATATTCAACACAGTAAAATCATGCTGGCCCAGAAAGCGCACTAGACGATTATTTACTTCATCGTTGTAAGCTGTGGCACAGACGATGTTTTTACCGCCAACTTCCTTCAGGCCGTTAATGATGCCATTGCTCATGGTGGAAGTGGGCAGGCCAGTGGCATCGGCAACAGTTTTTGTTATGCGTTCATTAAATTCCCGTCCCTGGTAGAAAGTCAGTGACGTACCCATGATCATGATCGCCTCGACATCTAGTTGTGCCAGATTGCGTGCCTTTTCCGGAATCTGGTCGATGACGGCATCGTAGCCTTCAGGGGTCATGGTTTTCAGATCCAGGTTTTCGATGACATACTCAATTTTGTCGCCATACAACGTGAGGCCTTCTTCAGGAACACCACGGTCAATGACCGGGAATATTAGCCCCAGGCGTTGTTTTTGCTGAGCAAGAGAAACATTCATTCCAGTTGATGCTGCAGCTGAAGTGATAAGTGTTTTATTGAATTTGCGTCTGGTAAGAGTCATGGTTATGCTTTCCCATATTCTTTTTTTTAGGCTAACGTAAATATCCAGAAAAGTCATTGCAGTTAGTAGTGACGAATACAAGAAAGGGAAGCGATGGAAATTGCTCAGGATGACATTACCAAGGCCGGGAGCAAGGAAATACGTGTTCTCTTATACGTATTGCTGGTCTACGCGATTTATTCAGTCGCCACAGCCAGTTATACCCTGATAGAAGCATTTATCTGGCCAAGATTCTTTGCTGATACAAATAGTCTTTCCCCCTGGCCCTTTGTTTTGCTTACAGTGCCCACAACACTACTCAATCTCATAGTAGCCGGTTTATCCTGTGTCTGGATAAAGGCCAGGCAGCCCAGAGGCTGGTGGTTAAGTGGGGCTTTGTTTAGCCATTGGGTAATAATAAGTCCATTGACAATTTATACGCTCTTAATGAGTCATGTAGGGCTGGACAATCAGTCGCTATTCATGATGAATCCGAAGGGCTCTTTATATGTTTGTTTTTTGTTAATTTGTGGACTTTGGATGTTTGTGCATCTGTCGAAAAAATCTGTTCTGAATGCATTTAACATCGATGCAGGAAAGCGAAGTAGCAATGTAGGTAAACTATTTTTTGGCGGATTGTTATTCTCACTTTTGCATGTGCTAATAGGAGGTGTCACAGGCTTCATCGTTACAAAGATAATGGATTAGTTTGTTGGTGGTTTGGTAAGCTTTATTGAAACAAACAAGTAACACACCACTGCCAAATAAGGGAAAACAGAGGCAAGTATATGTGGCCTGTTTACCAGGGACGGTGTTCCTGAAAACGTTTTTCCAGAAAATCCACGAACAATTTTACTTTCGCAGAGAGGTGACGCCGGTGTTGGTAAATGGCAACGATGTCTCTTTGTATCGCGCACCATTCATCAAGGACGGGCACCAGTGTTCCCGCCTTGATATCGTTTACCAGGTAATAATCAGGTAGATAAGCCAGGCCTAAGCCATCCCGCGCTGCTGCCAACAGACAGTGGCCGCTGTTGCTGTGCCAATAGCATTGGCCATTGACTGAAATTTTTTCTTCTCCGCGGACAAAGCGCCAGGGTTTACTGGTGCCATATTCGGTGAACATGAGACAGTGCAGGTATTTCAGGTCGGAAGGGTCTTCAGGGGCGCCACGGGTGTTGAGGAAATGCGGGCTGGCAACAAGCTGAAAAGTGGTTTTTGCCAGGGGTTTGTTCACCACATTGATATCTGTTCGCGCTCCAACCTGAATGGCGACATCATAGGCATCTTCAATCAAGTCGATTTTTCTGCTGGAAAAATTCAGTTCGATTTCCAGTGTGTCATGTTCTTTCAGGAAATCTGCCACAGCTGGAACGATATGCATTTCACCCAGCAGGTTGGGGGAACTGATTTTTAACAGGCCGGTGGCCCTTTGCTGGAATTCAGATACTGTTTGCTCGATTTCCTCGAGGTCTTCTATTACCTGCTTGCAACGCTGGTAGTAGAGATTGCCCAATTCAGTCAGAGACAGTTTGCGGGTAGTGCGATGCAGGAGGCGGGTTCCCAGGCGCTCTTCCAACTGGGAAATGCGTTGACTGATATGGCCCTTGGACACCCCCATGGCTCTGGCAGCACCTGAAAAGCTGCCCACTTCGACCACTTTGACGAGTTCTTCAAACCCTTCCCATTGGCTCATGGTTATACCTGGCTAGCCTTATAGTCTGTTTATAAATATAAACAAAATATACAAATAGAGGAAATTGTGCAGGAATATAGAACAATTAAGTAAAAGGCGCAATGTTGGTCTTGCCGGGTCTTTGACCTTTATTCTGAAAATAACTGTGTTTGCAGGAATAAACATTCCAGATAAGGTGAGCTTGCAGGCCGGAGGGGAGTAGGGATATATCACCAATAAATTAGCTGTGTTTGATGCGGTAGCCTTGTTCGCCGATTAATTTGATGCAGGTATCCACAACGTCAGCGTCGTAAAGCAAGCCTTTGTTGATGAGCAGGTCCTCAAGACATTGCTTGATCGAGCAGGCTTTACGATAAGGTCGGTCAGTTAGCATGGTCTCAACCACATCTGCTATTGCCAATATTTTTGCCTCAAGCATGATCTCTTCATCTTTCAGCTGGTAGGGGTAGCCGCTGCTATCAATTCTTTCATGGTGTTGCAGAACGATTTCAGCCACGGGCCAGGGTAGTTTCATCCTGGAAATTATTTCGTAACCTTTTTTCGGATGGGTTCTAATCATGTTGAGATCAGAATCATCCAGGCGTCCGACCTGATTCGCTATTTCTGGAGGTATATACATTTCGCCCAGGTCGTGCAGTTGACAGGCAATGGACAGCCCTTCGATGAAGAGTAAATCCTTTCCCATATCCAGGGCGATGGAGACAGCCAAATCGGTTACATTTTCCTGGTGCTTACACTTGATGACACTTCTGTCCTCTATGGCATTACAGACGCCATTAATAATTGCCTTTAGATGGTTTTTTACTTGCCGTCCTGATTGGTTGGCAATTCGCAGGTCCATGTAAGTGCCAATAAATCCAGTAAAATTGTTGTTCCGGTCATAAACGGAACGCGCACTTAGCATGCAGGGGATAAATTGATTGTTTTTGGATCTTCTGATTACTTCGCCATACCATGACTTTTTGGTCCCCATGGCGTCTGAGACATCAGCAGGATTAATATTTTCCAAAGACTCATCAGAACCAAGAATAGATAAAGATTGGCCGATTATTTCCTCTTCCGTGTAACCAAATAACTCGGTAAAGGGTTTGTTTATGTAGGTAATTACCATTTCCGGATTCATGACAGCAATGGCTTCATTGATATTATTAGAAGCATATACGGCCATTCGGGTCCTGCTATTCTCATCCAGTCTGCTTTTAACTACGGCCCTGCTTACAAAGCGAATTTTGTAGGTGTTATGTTGGCTGTCATAAAAAATACTCCCTGATGTTTCCAAAAGTATTTTCTTGCTGTGCCTGGAAATGAAATTGTGCCTGACATATTCAGGTTCATCGATCTGGTCCCATTTCTTGGTATACAAAGTTCTGGCATCTGCCAAATCACTTTTATGAACAAGATTGAATAATGAAGTGTCAATGAGATCCTGAGGGTCAAATCCTATAAGTTTTTTTACCGCAGGGTTTGAGTAGGTAATAAATCCATTACTGTCCACTTCCCAGACCCAATCGGAGAGTGAAGCAAGGATATTTTCATGTCCGGAAGAGTTCGAAATGCCGGCGTCGAGCGGGCCGTTTTGAAGTGTATTTTTTGGAGTGTCCTGAGAGGACCCTGCTAACGGTTCATCCTGATTGAAATCACGCATTGTTACTATTCCCTGTAAATAATGGTTTCAACAATAACTATTCAATACTATTTCCCACGCTCGTAGCTTTTGACATAAAAGTAAATCCGCAATATCACTGAAGTTCAAGCTGCCAGTTCTGTGATAGGGCTAAACAGTGTGCATTAGATATTTGCGCACAGACAAGCTAAAAATGAATTATTCCTTTTTCTGTGAACAATGTCACAAAAATACCTATGGAAATTCCAGAAGTGTATGGCTGTCAAGGAATTTAATTAAACATTCGGTTAAGAACGGTGTAGAGGCAATTTGATAGTGGCGCGACATCACTACCTGAAAAAAAACAGGGTGATCAGGGAGCGCCTTTTATTGAAATCTTTATTCGTCGTCTGCCGGTGCGACATTGCGCGACTGTATTAACCATTGGCCATCAATCCTGACAATGTCATCGACACTACGTCCTACAGCAATCATTCTGGATGGTGAATCTGGCCCGTTCGCCCCAAAATATGTAGTCCAATAGGCATGGTGACGCACATGATCAGGTGTGACAAATTCTGTCCATGAATTGTCCGTGGCATGATACATGGGAGCAGGGGGATTGCCTTCGGCTGCCTGTTGCGCCCGGCCATCACGAAAATCAACCATCATTTTATGCAGGGCCTCATGGCCTTTTATATTTCCGAAAGAGCCGTCCTCAGTGAAAGTGGCTATATAGGCATCAGGATCAAAACTGTCCAGTGCTCGGGTATAACGCCACAATAAAGCGTCGATTTCCTCACGGTCTCTCATTTCCCTGATAAAGTCTGCTTCAGCAGCTTTGACAGGGATGCTGGTTACCAGGACCAATAGTGCTAACAAGTAAAAGCAGCGATTAATGCGCAAACTCATAATACCCTCCAGTAATGAATTATTTTATTAAAGGTGATTTGAATTTTTGCTGGTTGATTTTAATTTATTATAAATAACCAACAACGGGACATATAATATGACAATATTATGTCAGTTCAGCAAGGCAGTATTTGGCTGTGTTATTTATAATAAAAAATCATTCAGTTCATAGTAGATAAATTTATTATGTTTGAGAAAAATAATCCTGATCATGGTCCTGGCCAGGTTTGAAAACTGTTGAAGCCACCATTCGCCCACTGGAACCAGGAGATTACCCCGGATTTTTCGCTTACCTTAATGCCCAGCTTGAGGAAAACGGTAAAAACGGCAAGCCCCTGTTTCAGCCAGTGTCACGGCAGATATTAAAATTTCCACCTGATAAAGAATCTTCTTTTGTTGCCGGGCTTTCAAAAGCAATAGGTCAGGCAGGCTGGCGCAGGGCCTGGGTGATTTGCAATAACGCAGGTCAGATTATGGGATATATCGATCTCAGGGCGCACTTAGATCCAGGTATTGCTCACCGCGCCTTGCTGGGTATGGGAGTTGCTTTGGATTTCCGTCGTATGGGGCTGGGCAGCAAGCTTCTGGATTTTGCCTGTGACTGGGTTAAAGACCATGACTTGCTGGACTGGATTGATATCGAAGTACTGTCAGTCAATGTGCCAGCCGTAGCACTCTACAAGCACGTCGGTTTTGATCTGTTATGCGAAATTCCGGATTTGTTTCGCATTGACGATCAGCCAGAAGCTGTCATCAGGATGACCAGAAAAATTTCCTGATCAGGTGGCAGTTACCCCGATCTCTTGATAAAGCACCTGTATTATCCTTTTTTTGTGACCATTCCTTATCTAAACTAGCCATTCACTGAAATCTTCCATGAAAGAAATGTTGTATTCAGAACCAACTGTCCAGGCTTTCTTGCGTTTGTATCCTTACTCACTAGTCAAGGTATGGATTTTAAGCGTCCCTCTATCTATTCCTGTTGCATTGGCCGCTACTGATGAAGGCCAGGTTGAAGAAATCCAGGTCATCGGCACGACTCCCGCCTCTGCCATAGGTACTGACATCAATCGCATTCCTTTCTCCGTCAAACGTGGCACCAGTGAGGAGCTTGAAAACAGGCAAAGTCTTGATATCAGTGATTTCATGAACAGCACTATGAGCAGTGTGTCGATTAACTCTGCCCAAAACAATCCACTTCAGCCCGATGTTCAGTTTCGTGGTTTTACTGCGTCACCTTTGCTAGGTCTGGCACAGGGTCTGGCGGTTTACCAGGATGGTGTGCGCCTGAATGAACCGCTCGGAGATACGGTCAACTGGGACCTGATGTCGGAGTCAGCAGTTTACAGTATGGATCTTTTAAGTGGTGCCAACCCGGTGTTTGGATTAAATGCCCTGGGTGGCGCCTTGGCCGTCACCATGAAGAATGGTTTTAATTTTGAAGATACGCAGTTTGAAGTTTATACGGGTTCGTGGAATCGCCAGGTGGCCAATATTGAATCGGGCGGGAGTTTGTTTTCAAACAGTAGCGGTGAATGGGGCTATTACCTCAATCTCAGTCATTTCGAAGAAGAAGGTTGGCGCGTTCAGTCTGAATCAGAGGCCACCAACTTTTACGGCAGCCTGAGTTGGCGCAATGAGAGCTTGTCCGCACTTGATCTCATTTTCCAAAGCGGAAGCAGTGACCTGATAGGTAATGGTTCGTTACCGGTAGGGCTGGCTGCAATCCAGAGGTATTCTGTGTTCACGGCACCAGACATTACAGAAAATGACATGGACATGTTTAATTTGAAGGGTAGCCATTTCCTGGGCAATGGAGTTCAGTTGTCAGGTAATGTTTATTGGCGTGAAAACAATACCGGTTCATTTAATGGTGATGATGCAGACTTTGAATTGTGTGAATATTCAGGGGGCGTTCAATCACTGTTTGAAGAGGCTGATGATATAGAGGATGCTCTTGAAACGGAGCTCGGTATTGAACTGGACATAATTTGTCAAGGTGAAGACTCTGCAATATCAAATTTTGATGAACTGGAAGCATTTATAGCACAACAGGCAGCACTGGCTGGATTGGATGCTGAAAATTTTGAACTGGAAGATGTTGTTGATGACTTGAGTGGCTCTGGCATTCTTTCGGATGAGGCCATCAATAATATAAGTCAGCGGAGTCAGGTCAGTAAGGGATTTAATGGTCAATTGGTGTTTATGGAAGAACTGTTTGGCTTTGCCAATCGTCTGATTGTTGGCGTGAGTTATTTTGCCGGGGAATCAGATTTTAATTCTGTGCTTGAACTTGCTGAATTGCATCCTGTTACCCGCTCAACACTGGGTTTGGGTACCGGTACATACTTTGATGAGGCTGAAACACACATAAGTACCAATAACGAAACTCTGAGCTGGTTTTTTAATAATACCTGGGATGTCACAGAGCGCCTCTCCCTGATTGTGTCAGGCCGTTATAACGATACAGATATCAGTCTGCGCGATAAATCAGGTCTGCGACCTGAGCTCAATGGTGATCATAACTTCACGCGCTTTAATCCCGCAGTTGGCTTTACTTATGATGCAGGTGAGCAAACCAATTTCTTCGGTTCTTACAGTGAATCCAATCGCGTCCCAACGCCAATCGAATTAGCCTGTAACGAAGGTGTGTTTACCCTGGCGCAACAATTCGCTCTGGCTGAGGGTGAGGATCCAGAAGAAGTGGATTTTGAATGTCGGCTGCCGAATGCTTTCCTGGCTGATCCACCCCTGAACCAGGTGGTCACCCGTAGTGTCGAGTTGGGATTACGCGGTCAGTGGCAGCAATTGAATTATCAATTGAGCCTGTTCGATGCTCACAATACGGATGACATTATTTTTCAAACTACGGGTCGCTCCACGGGCTTGTTTGCCAACGTGGATGAAACCAGACGTACGGGCCTGGAAGTGGAAGTCAACGGAGTAGTAGGCAATCTGGATTGGCAAGTGTCCTATACGCATACCAGGGCAGCCTTTGAAGATAATTTTATGGTGCTCAGCCCCAATCATCCAAAGGCGAATGAGGATGGAGAGTTAGCTGTCCAGTCTGGAGATCGCTTGCCAGGACTGCCGGAATCCATTTTTAAACTGGGTGGGGAATATCATCTCAATGAACAGTTTCAGGTAGGTGCTGATGTGATTATCAATTCTGATCAGGTCTTGCGAGGAGATGAGTCCAATGACCTGGCTAAAGTGGATGGCTACGCCCTGGTTAATTTACGCGCCAACTACCAGCTAAACGAAAACTTCACTTTTTTTGCCCGCGTCACCAATCTACTTGATGACGATTATGAAAATTTCGGTTTGCTCGGAGAAGATCCAACAGAAATTTTGCCAGGCCTTGCAGACGACAGGTCGTTGTTTCTTGGTATTGGAGCACCGCGCGGTGCCTGGCTTGGTTTGCGCTACCGTTTCTAGTTAACTGATTAACGAGGAGCAGGTCCCACAACCACACCCCAGGGTGTTTCACCGACAGCTATTTTGCTGATCACTGCAAAACTTTCCACATCTATAACCGTGACATCATCGGAAGGACCGTTGGCTGAATACAAGGTATTGCCATCCAGACTCATGGCCAGACCCCAGGGACGAGGTCCAACAACTACTGAGTTGGTCACTGTTGCTGAGGCCAGGTCGATAGAGACCACTGTCTGACCGCGGCCATTGGCTACATACAGAGTGGATTCATCGGGAGACAGCACCAGGCCCATGGGGAGTGAGCCTTCTGGCAGCGGAATTTCGCTGACCAGGGTATTGCTGGCAACATCAATTACCGCAATATTGGCGCCGAATTCGGCGGAAATATAAGCCCGCGTCCCGTCAGCAGTGAAAATGGAATCCCGGGGACGTAAACCGACATCAATACGGGCGACTTCCTCGCCGCTTGCGGCGTTGATGACTGTTATATCACTGTCTACTTCACCAGTGACATAAACAAGGCTGTTGTCAGGAGACAGGCGTACACCTTCAGGTTCCAGTCCGGTGGGGATCTGCATGAGGATTTCACCGGCATCCAGATCAAGAATGCTGGCCATGTGAATATCTTCGTTGGACACATAAAGCCGACGGGTATTCCAGTCGATATCAAACTGTTCCGGGTCAGAGCCGCTGGGAAGAATGCGGACCACTTCGTGTGTTACTGCATTGACTTCAGCAATGCCATCGGCCGCTTTATCAGCCTCCATGGCATCACAGACATCATCATCCATCGTAGGTGGGCATTTGGGGGAGCCACTTAAAGCCACATAAAAAACACTGCCATCAGGACTGACCTTGATGCCCCGGGGTCTTTTACCAACGGGAATCGTGGCAATGACTTCATTCGTGGTGCCGGAAATTAGCGTGACGTTGTTGGAGTCTTCGTTGGTGACGTAAATAACACTTTCCTGTGGGGCCAGGTTTTGTTCTGCCTGTGGCGGCATATCTTGTTCTTGCTGACAGCCGGTCAGGAGCAATAACAAGCATGAAATTGTAAGTAATGGTGTTTTCATAACAGTCGGTATTAACAGTTTAAACAGGCAAAAAGGATAGGCGAACGGCCCGTCAATGTCCATGCTGGAAATACATTTGACCCAGTTATCGACAGTTCTGTTAATCTGGGTTTTAATTTCATCAAATCAATGAGTTGGACCTTTAACCATGGCATTAAAGATAATAGGTGCAGGACTGGGCAGAACAGGTACGGCTTCCTTGAAAGTGGCGCTTGAGCAATTGGGGTTTGGTCCCTGTTATCACATGGGCGAAGTGCTCCCTCATGTTGAGGAACGCGTGCCTTTATGGATTGCGGCAGGGCAGGGCAGGGCAGGCCCGACTGGGATACCATCTTTGCCGATTATCAATCAGCTGTGGATTATCCGGCCTGTTCTTTCTGGCGTGAGCAAATGGCCCACTTTCCAGAGGCGAAAGTCATTCTTTCAACCCGGTCAGCAGAAAGCTGGTTTGACTCGGTACATAAAACCATCATGGCACCCGATACCACCGCCTGGCTGGAGAAAGGCCCTATACGGGAATTTTTTGAACTGTGTATGTGGAAAGATTACAAGCCGCATATAAATGATCGCGACTGGATGATTGATTATTACGAGCGTAGAGAAGCAGAAATCAAGGCAGAATTGCCAGCTGATAAATTACTGGTGTTTGATGTGAAGGAAGGGTGGGAGCCCTTGTGCAAATTTCTGGAAGTAGATGTCCCTGACGATGATTTTCCCAGGGTAAATTCGCGAGATGAAACGCGTAAAGTCCTTGACGCCCTGATTTCGGTTGAAGATATGATTAGTAGCCAGGAAGAAATGACGGATATATCCAGCAAAATGTTTGTGGAAAAGGATTAAATAGTGAGTAAAGAAAAGGCGTTGCCCCAAAAAACGCGTGAACTGCAGAATCACCACATGGACTCCACAATCTGGAATGATTTTGAATTCCGTGATGATGACATCATTATTGGCACCTATGCGAAAGCCGGTACGACCTGGATGCAGCAAATTATCGGGCAGCTTGTTTTTAGTGGCGATGCCTCTGTCAGCGCCCATGATCATTCACCCTGGCTTGAGCTGCGCGTCATGCCCGAAGAGGAAAAGCTGGGTATGTTGGCCGCACAGGAAAAGCGCCGTTTCATCAAGACCCACTTGCCTCTGGATGCTTTAACCTTTCATCCCCCGGCAAAATATATTTACGTGACCAGGGATTTTCCTGACATTGTCTGGAGTTTGCATAATCATCTGTTCAATGCCCTGGATATTTTTTATGAAATGATTAACGACACGCCGGGCAGGGTAGGGCCAGCATTGCCCCGGCCGCCAGATGATCCCTATGAGTTCTGGCAGTTGATGCTAAATGATGACTATCCCGTGTGGTCTTTTTGGGAAAACGTCCGCACCTGGTGGGAGTATAGGGATTTACCTAACATGCATCTGGTGCATTTCAATGATTTAAAAGCGGATTTACCAGGTGAGATCAGAAAGATTGCTGCCTTTCTAAATATTGATGTGGACGAAAGCCGTTGGGATGCTATTGTTGAGCACTCGACTTTTACCTGGATGAAAGCCAATGCGGAACAAATGACGCCCATGGCAGGTGAAATTTTTGATGGAGGTGCGCAGACTTTTATTAACAAGGGCACCAACCAGCGTTGGAAAGATGTGCTCACTGAAGCCGATATTACCGCTTATAAACAAATAGCCGTTGAAAAGTTGGGCCAGGAATGTGCGCAGTGGGTATTCAATGGTAAAGCATCATGAGCATTGAACAAGTAGCTGCATTCGCTGAAATTCTTGCTTCTATTGGGGTGATTATTTCTCTTATCTATATCTCCAGGCAATTAAAACAAAATACTGACATGATGCAGGTCAGTGCTTCAAGTGAAAGGGTAGACCGCGATTATTCCATCGTGGATCCATTGCTGAACAACAAGGACGTTGCTGAAATCTGGGTCAAGGGAGGGTCGAATTTAGATGATCTGGATGAAGCTGATCAGACCAGGGTATTATTTTTTGAGCGTCGGGCACTAATACTCTGGCATCATTTATATAATCTGCGGAAAAAAATCTGATTACTGAGGCTGACTGGGAAGAACAAGCCTGGGTTATCAGCAACATTGGCAAACGTCAGGCGGTTCGCAGGGCCTGGGAAATGTTTAAAGGGGGCTTCAATCAGGAATTTCAGACATACGTGGAAAATCAGTTTGAAATTGCAGATCAGGAATCAGATAGCTTAGGATAGATCATGTTGCAATGTTACGGTGCCAGATACTGAGAATTCGGGTTTCTGAAGTAACGTGATAATGAAATAGATGGAAACTGGAGTTGACGTATGAAGCTTTTATTAGCGACGCTTATTTTGTTCACGGCCGCAATGCCTGTTTCAGCCCAATGGCTGGATCGCCCCTGGCCGGGCATCCCGCGCACGGCGGATGGGTCACCTGACCTTGCCGCTCCCGCACCCCGTGGACTTGACGGCAAGCCTGATTTTTCCGGTGTGTGGAATGGAGTACCTCCCGTTGCCCGCCTTGATCCCGCCATCATGCTGCCCTGGGTTGCTGAGCTTTCCAGGCAGCGTCAGCAGGATTACTATAAAGAGCGCCCCTGGTTTCGCTGCCTGCCCAATGGACCGGAAACAGAAAGTGCGGGCGGTTGGAAACGTTTTATTCAGACACCATCAACACTGGTTATCCTGAATGAAGATCTCACCTACAGGGTGATTCATATGGATGGCCGTGAACTGGAAGCTGATCCCATACCAAGCTGGACAGGGTTTTCAGTAGGGCATTGGGAAGGTGACACGCTGGTGGTCAACTCCAACGGCTTCATTGATGAAACCTGGGTAAGCCGCTACGGGGTTGCGCATACTGAAGCACTGCATGTTACTGAACGTTACGTGCGTTCAGATTTTGGTCATATGCAGGTGGAAGTGACTTTTACCGATCCTGGCGCGTTTACAGCACCGTGGGGATTTTCCTCGGCTATGGAGCTGACTGCAGATACGGAAATGCTCGAGTCAGTTTGTGTGCGCGGTAGCGAAGACTGGGATGGTAACCTTTCTGATGCTGCTGCGAAGGGCATAACCGTTGCCCCGGAGATCCTCGCAAAATACGTGGGTGTTTACCGCGGGATTTACACGGGTGTTGAACGCACGTATGAAGTGACGCTTGAAGGTGATGAGCTGGTTGCCAAAATTGTGGGTGATTACAGTGCGCTGGGCCTTGGCGCTGCCGGTCTGGAGGCAGGTGTCCCACGGGCACTGGTGCCGTTATCAGAAACCTTGTTCGATGGCCTGGGTCTTGGTTACCGCTTTATTGTCAACGACGCTGGCGAAGTCACTGCCTTTATCATTTCACATGTATCCGGGGATTATACCTACTCACGACTGCCATAATTTTTGGCGAATTGAGTCGCGTTTTTTAGACATACCCAGGTATATTGAAAGTAAATTTTATCCAGTTTCTACAGTAAGATTCGCAACCGGGAGGAAGCATGCAAACTATTACACACACGATTTTCCGCCATCCAATTATCCTCGTTTTTCTGTTTAGTCTGTTAGGTGCCTGTTCCTCTGAGGAGCAAAGCCAAAGCGCGGAGACCGCAACAGCAACCCCTTCCGTTCCAACAACTACTTTATATGCACTTGAAGGTGCCAGGATTATTTCTGGTGATGGCTCGGGCCCGATCGAGTCAGGTACGATCGTTGTGGATAACGGTCTCATCATTGGTGTAGGGGCAAGTGGAACAGTCGATGTACCGGCAAGTGCTGAACGTGTCGATGTCAGCGGCACAACTCTAATGCCCATGATGGTAGATACCCATGTCCATCTGAGTACAACAAGGGAGGCGCTGATTCAGGATTTACGCAACCGTGTCACCTTTGGTGTCAGCGCTGCCATGAGCCTGGGAATGGATGGCGATGATGCGATCCTGGCCATGCGTGAGGAAGAAGTTCCTGGCGTCGCTCGTTTTTTCTCCGCTGGCAGGGGCATCACTCGAAATGAACCAGGCCGTACTGAAGTACCACACTGGGTCAACACGCCGGCTGAAGCCAGGGCAGCAGTGCAGGCTGAAGCGGCACGCGGTGTAGATATCATCAAGATCTGGGTGGATGACAGAAATGGTCAATATGAAAAAATGACACCTGAGCTCTATGGCGCCGTGATCGATGAGGCCCATCAGAATGGAATTCGTGTTACTGCCCATATTTTCAACCTGTCCGATGCCAAGGGACTGCTTGAAGCCGGTATCGATTCCTTTGCTCACGGGGTCAGGGATATGGATGTCGACAGCGAATTCGTGGCCATGGTACAGGCGCGCCCTGATACGGTGCTTGTACCCAATATGCCTTACCGGGGTGAGCCTACTGATTACAGCTGGCTGGAAGGGCTGGTCAGTGCGGATCAGTTGCAGCAATTGCAATCCCAGGAAGCCAATCCGCAGGCCTTTGAAGCCTGGGCGATCCAGGCACGTAACCTGTACAAACTGAATCTTGCAGGTGTGACTATTGTCCTGGGCACGGACGGCAATACGCCTTATGCAGCGCACGTGGAAATTGAAGATATGGTTATCGCCGGCATGACGACCATGCAGGCCATTGTTGCAGCAACATCTGCCGGGGCAGAGTTTCTCGGCATGGATGACACCGGTACGCTGGCGGCAGGCATGCGTGCAGATTTCATCGTGCTGGAAGCCAATCCGCTTGAGGATATTACCAACACACGAATGATTCGGGATGTTTACCTGGCTGGGGAGAGGGTAGAGCGTTAAATGTCATTGGCAGAATGGAGTGTCATTGCAGAAATTATTTCTGCCTTGGGTGTTATTGTCACCTTACTCTACCTTGCCTATGAGATACGCAACGCAACTAAAAAATCTCTTTATGATTCCTTGCAAAATGTGCGGAAGGAATTTCTCGACATCTTTGATCAAACCACAAAAACACCAGAGATTGCCGATATTTTTGCTCGTGGCCTGAATGATATGAAAAGTCTTAGCCGTGCAGAAATGGGAACCTTTCATTCTTATCTGCATGCCATGCATCACGGATTTGGTAGTGTCTGGAATTTATATAATGTGGGTCAGATTGCAGAAGCAGAAATGATCGGTGTAAGAAATATATTTATTTCGTATTTGCTGACACCAGGCGGGAGGGAATGGTGGGAAAGTATCAAGCACATACCGCCCCCTTACTACATAGAATTTATTGGTAATTCACTCAAGGAGGCCGAAGGCAATGTCAAGCCGGCCACTGAAGATTTTCTGTGGTTTCGACGAGAAGTGTAAAAGGGAAAAGTTAGTGGGGTTAATATTTTTCATTTCATACAAATTTCCAAAAGCTGGAACGTAAAAGGGCGATAATAATTTACCGCCCTTTTGGTTTGGTTCAATTTATTTTCAAACCAGAGCTGTCTCAAACAGAGCCAACAAGCGGCTATGGGCTCTTTCTGCTTCACCTTCGTCATAGACTGCAGAGTCCAGTGAGCACCAGCCATGCTGGGCATTGTAAACCTCTATTTCAGCTGGGATGCCGGCATCCCGGTAAGCCTGTGCAAGCACTTCTTTTACGCCTGGTGCCTGCTCGTCATCATTGGCCGCTAAAGCATGCAACATGCGAGCCTTGGTCTGTGGAATAAGCAGATGGGCACTGTCTTCGGCATCTGACGCCATACCATTACCGCCATGGAATGTAGCGCCTGCCAATACCCGGTGGGGCATAGCCGCTGCTGTGCGCATAACAATGGATCCACCCATGCAATATCCTGTAGTACCAATACCGCGACTGGTATCCACTTCATCCTGGGCATCCAGCCAGGTGACGAAGGCTTCTGCATCCTGGAATTGCGTTTCTGGTGTCAATGACCCCATCTGGGAAAAAAGCATATTGCGTGTATCCGGATCACTGAAATCAGCGCCTGGCTCAGAGGTTGGTGCTTTCTGAAGTCGGTAAAAGGGATTGACCACCAACACGGAGTAACCGGACTGGGCAAGCCGTGTGCCCATGGTTTCAAAAGCAGGGCGCAGGCCAAAGATATCAGGCCAGACCAGCACTGCTGCGTGTGTACCGGAAGTCGGGTGGACGTAGAAACAGTCAGCTTTACCGTAAGGCGTGGTGACTTCGACATTCGAGGAGGTCACTTGTTGTGCATTAGCCACTGGAGGCAGCATCATGGCGAGTCCGGCACCAGCAGACATTTTGTTGAATTTCCGGCGCGTGACTTTGCCTTTTTTCTTTAAAAACGCTTCGTTGTCTTTTGCTGTTCTTTCATCACACATGGTTTCCCCTCCAAAATGAATATAATTAACTGTCGTGACTATGCTTTGCCGTGATTGAGCTTGAAATCCGGGAGATCAAGAATAGCCATAGAAGACAATAAAGTCTATGTTACTACTACGCTTTAACTTGGACTTTTCAAGTATATGGATTATGTTTGTGTGAAGCATGCGGGATACCAGGGAAAGCAAACATGGGAGTTACTACATGCCTGTAAGCTACGAGAAAAATACAGCAAAATATTATATCCATTGCTACATGCTGGAAAAGGGTACTCTGGATGAAGTGTTGGAGTACGTTGACGAGATAGCCGACGACCCTGATCTGGATGACCCCTTCTTTGAGATTGTTGATTTTTCGAAAGTGGATAACCTCGATTTTGGCTATTACCAGAGCGATTATTTAATGTCCAAATACACCGAGCTTGGCAAAAACAAGGGTTACCTGGGAACCATTTTCATTTCCGGTGGGGAATACGGTCAAGCATTGGCTAACATGTTTGCCACGACAGGAGATTTCAAGGGGCTTGACCTGAGAATAGTGCAGAGCCTCGAAGAAGCTGAGTTATTAATAGAAAACTATTTCAAGGATTCTTGATAATTCGGCTTCACTGGGATAAAAGCTAAAGGCTAAAGGCTAAAGGCTAAAAGCAAAATGCCAAAGGCATAAGCGTTTGGGTACAATGGAACAAGTTTAATTATTTCGGGCTTACAACATGCAAACACGCAATAAATTCCAACTCGCATTATTATTTTTCTTTTTACCTGCGGTTTATGTTTCAGCGCAGGAGCTGGCTGAAGGAGCCGAAATATTTAATGGTATCTGTGCGCACTGCCATGGTAATGATGGACAGGGAGCCACGTTGGGTCCCAATATCTCGACACGTGTCAATCGGGAGGATGATCAGGCACTGCTTGCTTTTCTGAGAACCGGTAATCCGGAAAAAGGCATGCCACCTGTGGTGGTGGATGACCAGCAGATGCCTTCCTTGCTTTCCTACATGCGCTTTTTGTCGGGGAACGCGGCTACTTCAATCACAACTGCCAGCAGTACTCCTTTTAACAGTCTTGTTGCGGTGCCTGCGATAGAAAACTTCCGCCCCGTCACTGATGAAATGCTGTTGAATCCGGATCCAGCCGATTGGCTGATGTACAGTCGCACCTACGATGCACAGCGTTTTAGTCCACTGGATGACATTAACCGTGACAATGTGAGTCAGCTCAACCTGGCCTGGTCCCGGGGTTTGCCTGAAGGCATTACAGAAACTATCCCCACGGTTTATGCAGGTGTCATGTACCTGACAATGCCTGATGGCAGTGTTGCTGCCCTGGATGCCACCACTGGTGATTTGATCTGGCGCTATGTACCGGAAGTAGAAGGCCGGGGTGCCGGGCGTTCCAAGACCATGTCGATCTATGAAGATATGGTGTATTTCGGCGCTTCAGATGGCTCGGTTATTGCTATTGATGCGGTCAATGGACAGGAACGCTGGCGCAGTGAAACAAGCGACAGGGATATCACTTCCGGGACGATTGTCATTGAAGGGAAAGTGCTGGCCGGTGGTACCTGTCGTGATCGAGCCAGCTGTTTTATTTCGGCTCACAATGCCCGCACAGGGGAGCTGGAGTGGAAATTTTTCACGGCACAGGCACCTGATGAAATGCCCGGATTTGATACCTGGGCAGGTGTCCCGCTGGAGGAAAGACGCGCTTCCACCTGGGGACTTCCAGGTGGTTATGATCAGGACACCGGCCTGATTTACTGGAGTGTAGCCAACCCTTCACCCTATACCCGCTATGAACGCCACAACGGGAATCCCGGCGCGGTGTCCTATTCTGCGCCAGCCAATTTATACAGTAATTCCACCCTTGCCATTGATCCTGATACCGGTTTGCTGAACTGGTATTACCAGCACTTGCCCGGGGACGACTGGGATGAGGATATGAACCAGGAAAGAATCATTTTTCGCACGCCCGTTAACCCGGACCCTGAGCATGTGAAATGGATTAATCCGGATGTGCAGGGGCAGGAACGGGATGTTATCGTCAACGTAGGTGAGGGCGGTGGACTCTGGGTGCTGGACAAATACACCGGTGAATTCCTCTGGGCGATGCCTTTCCCTGAAGACACCGAGAATTTCCTGATTGAGGATATTGATGTCACGACCGGGGCGACCATGATTAACCGGGACCTTATCCTGGATGAACCCGGGGCTCATCGTATTATCTGTTACTTCAACACCCGCTCTTACTGGCCAGGTTCCTATAACCCGGAACGCAATGCCATGTATGTTCCCTACATCAAGAACTGTCTGAACATGACGTCGGCCATGCCTGCATCAGAATCCATGCCTGCCATGCCGCAGAGCAGAATCGGTATTTCTGCCCCCGGTGTGCCACCGGAAGAGCTTAACGGGATGGCCAAGGTCAATATGGAAACTGGAGAAATCACCTATTGGGTTACCGGCCCTGTGCCGACGACGTCTTCAGTCCTGACCACAGCCGGTGATCTGCTGTTTTGGGGTGATGTTAACCGCCGTTTCCGGGCCCAGGACCTGGATACGGGAGAGGTGTTGTGGGAAACCATTCTCAACGGCCCCATCTCAACCAGTAATATCACCTATTCGGTAGACGGCAGGCAGTATGTGGCGGTAATCACTGGCAACAACCTGTCCGCACCGGGGATCAGCAATGGCACCATGGGGCCCATCAGGCTGAATCTGGATATGGGGAGCGGCAACAGCCTTGTGGTGTTTGCACTGCCTGAATAGTGTAAGAAATATATTGCAGAAGCTAAAAGCCGCAAGCTACAAGCCGCAAGGCTGAAGGCTAAAGGCTAAAAGCTAAAAGCTAAAAGCTAAAAGCTAAAAGCTAAAAGCTAAAAGCTAAAAGCTAAAAGCTAAAAGCTAAAAGCTAAAAGCTAAAAGCTAAAAGCTAAAAGCTAAAAGCTAAAAGCAAAAAGCTAAAAGCTAAAAGCTAAAAGCTAAAAGCTAAAAGCTAAAAGCTAAAAGCTAAAAGCTAAAAGCTAAAAGCTAAAAGCTAAAAGCTAAAAGCTAAAAGCTAAAAGCTAAAAAAGTCTTGACTAACCCTCCAAAAAAATTTTTACGATAATTGTTCAGCCTTCAGTTTTGAGCCTATCGAATATTCGCGAGACCCTGCGTAATTTCGATATAAGTCCCTTTCGGATCAGTAATAAAAGCAATACATAAATTGATCGCCTCAATGCAGGAGGGTTCCCGATCAAAGGGAATGCCCATACGATTCATTTTTGCTGCGAAGGCATCCATGTCAGCTACTTCAAAACCAATATGATCAATAGCCGTGCCTTGAGTTGGCAGTGGGTCACCATTGCGGTTGGGAATAAAATCTACCCGTCCACCTGGAATGACTGCTGAAGGCAGGCCGCGACGCTCACCAACTTCTGCACCGAACACCTCCACATACCACTCACGTAATTCCCCGGCATCTGCAGGTGACAAGTGCGTATGATGAAAGCGAATAGGCTCGGCCTGCTCGGCATCAAGCGCAACTTCGACACGTACACCGTCTGGCAAGTCAGCGAGAATCTGGCCTTCACCATCATCATAGAAAAAGCTTGCGCCAACTGCTTCAAGCTTGGCCTTGTATAGTCCGTAATCATTGACGGAAAAACCAATGTGATTGGCAGTGGTATCTATAGATGGACCGGAAGGTTCTCCTTCCCGGAAGAGTATGAACATGCCGGGAAACATCAGCGCCTCCAATCTGCCCGAAGACCTTTCCACACCGCCCAGCAGTTTCCAGATTTCGCGATGTTTGGCTACGTTTGGAACAACCAGGTGAGTGTGACCACTGGTAATACCTGCTGCATTAGGTGCAGGCAGTTGGGCAACAACTGACTGAGAAAACACGGCGGTTAGAATGGCAACAAGCAAGAAAGTAGTGAGATGTTTAGCGTTTATTCGAATTGTTGTCATGATGTGTCGCCTTGTTTGAGTAGTAATATACGAGCTACAAGCTAAAAGCTAAAAGCTAAAAGCTAAAAGCTAAAAGCTAAAAGCTAAAAGCTAAAAGCTAAAAGCTAAAAGCTAAAAGCTAAAAGCTAAAAGCTAAAAGCTAAAAGCTAAAAGCTAAAAGCTAAAAGCTAAA